>Ga0310813_10000044_pt1 | contig 91347 bp, 92 predicted proteins | sample YN3metagenome_FD_203086 | JGI IMG/M metagenome (GOLD analysis project Ga0310813, IMG submission 203086) | Soil microbial communities from experimental microcosm in Duke University, North Carolina, United States - YN3 | ecosystem: Engineered > Artificial ecosystem > Soil microcosm > Unclassified... | reverse complement strand
CAGCGTTAGCAGCTGCGCGACGAGGCGATTATCCGCTTCGCCCGAGACCTTGTCGCGCTTGGGTGCGATCGAATCGATTTCGACGATGAAGATGATCGACGGCGCGGCCTGGCTTGCTTCCTCGAACAGCTCGCGCAGCTTCTTCTCGGACTCGCCATAGGCCGAGCCCATGATCTCGGGGCCGGCGATGTGGAAGAATTGCGCGTCGCTTTCGTTGGCGACCGCGCGCGCCAGCCGGGTCTTGCCGGTGCCGGGCGGTCCGTGCAGCAGCACACCCTTGGGCGGATCGACACCGAGACGCTGGAACAGCTCGGGATGGCGCAGTGGCAATTCGACCATTTCACGCAGCGCGTCGATCGTATCGCGCATGCCGCCGAGATCGTCATAGGTGACGTCGGCGCGGCGCTCGCCATGCTGCTCGGTATATTCGGGCAGCAGCTCGACCACGGTGTTGGCGTCGATGTGGACGATCCCGCGCGGGGTGGTCGAGACGACGTTGAGGCGGATTTCCTGCATCGCAAACGCCGGTGCGTTAAGCAGCTGGCGAACGTGATCGGGCATGTCGGCATTGACCCGCTGGTGCCCGGCGGTGGCGACCGTGTCGCCGGCGGTCAGCGGGCGGCCGGCGAAGCTGCGCTTCAGCGCTTCGGACGAGCCGTGCAGGCGCACGTTGTTCTGGGCCGGCGCGAACACCACGCGGGTCGCCGCCTTCGCCGACGCGCGGCGCACCTCGACGAAATCGCCCGAGCCGACGCCGGCATTGGCGCGCTGCAGGCCGTCCAACCGGATGATGTCGAGCCCTTCGTCGTCGCCATAAGGCCGCACCGCGAGCGCCGGGGTGGTGCGCTTGCCTTCGATCTCGATCACGTCGCCGTCGGTCAGCCCGAGTTGATCCATGATTTTCTTGGGCACGCGGGCAATTCCCCGGCCGCTGTCGGCGGGGGGCAGGTTGGCCACCTGCAGGCGGCGGATTTCAGTTTCGACGTCGGCCATTCAACACTCCTCAACTCCGCCTAACGGCAGAGGTCATTCACGGTTCAATGTGGAGGGCGAAGCGTGGTTGAAAAGGGCCGGGCCTATTTAAGGACCCCCGCGATCCGCCGCATGACCATTCGCGGCAGGAAGCGCCCGCTTTGCGCGCCGACCTTGTTCATCGCGCCCGGAATGACGATCGCCTTGTTCGCCGACAGGCCGGCAAGTCCCGCGGCGACCACCGGGCCGGGCTGTTCGCTCAATTTCTCGAAGGTTTGCTGAAGCTTGGGTTCGAACCCGGCAAGCCCGCCGAATTCGGTGCTGGTCGGTCCGGGGCACAAGGCGGTGACGTGGACCCCGGTGCCGCGCACCTCCTCGTGCAGCGCTTCGGTGAAGCTGAGCACGAAGGCCTTGGTCGCGAAATAGACCGCCATGCCGGGGCCGGGCTGGAAAGCGGCGGTGGAAGCGACGTTGAGGATGCCGCCCCGGCCTCGCTCAATCATGCCCGGCAGCACCCCGCGGGCGAGTTCGGTGAGGAGCCCGCAGTTGAGATCGATCATCTGGCGCAGGCGCTGCCCGTCCTGTTCTGCGACCCGCCCGCGCAGGCCGAAGCCGGCGTTGTTGACGAGGCAATCGACATGCTCGCCCTGGTCCGCGACGTCCTTCAGCAGGCGTTCGGCGGCGTGCGGCTCCGACAAATCGAGCGCGACCGCGCGGGCATTGCCGAGCTCGGCGGCGAGCGCGTCGATGCGGTCCTTGCGGCGGGCGACCAGCACCAGCCGCGCGCCCGTGGCGGACAGCTGGCGAGCGAAGTGAACGCCGAGCCCGGCCGAGGCGCCGGTGATGAGAACGATCGGTGACGTCATGGCGGCGGGCGCCTCAGGTCTGAAAGGTACGTTTGGGCGGGGCGGCCATGACGACCGGCCCCTCCTGCTGGATTGCGGTCGCTTAGGCGACGGTCGCCTTCACGATCGTGCCCGGCTCGCGCGGGGGTTCGCCCTTGGGCAGTGCGTCGACATGCTCCATGCCGCTCTCGACATTGCCCCACACGGTGTACTGCTTGTCGAGGAAGCGGGCGTCGTCGAAGCAGATGAAGAACTGGCTGTTGGCCGTGTTCGGCTGATTGGTGCGCGCCATCGAGCAGGTGCCGCGGACGTGCGGCTCGGCGTTGAATTCGGCCTTGAGGTCGGGAAGCTCGCTGCCACCCATGCCGGTGCCGGTGGGATCGCCGCCTTGCGCCATGAAGCCCGGGATCACGCGGTGGAATTTGACGCCGTCGTAAAAGCCTTCGCCAGCAAGCTTGGTGATCCGCTCCACGTGGCCCGGCGCCAGGTCCGGCCGGAGCTTGATCACGACATCGCCGCCGCTCGAAAGGGTCAGGGTAAGGGTCTGGGGCGCGTCGGCCATGTGCATGCTCTCCTGTTGGAAGGGTTGGCGGGCATTTAGGGGCCCGAGCGGTGCAGCGCTACCCCGAGGGATGAGACGTTCTGTTGTTGCCATCCCCGAAGGGGTGACAAGTCCGACGAGCCGTGACAGGAGCCAAGCCCAAGCAACACAGGCGGGGTGGGAGGACAGCATGAGCGAGCGCGAACCGCTTGACGCCGACCTGCTGACCGTTGCCGCCGACGAGCCCGATGGCGAGGTGATGGACGCCGAGGATCGGCTTCGTCCCGATTTCGTCGAAAAGGTGCTCGACGCGGTTCACGACGGCGATGCCGAAACCGCCCGCGCTTTGGTCGAGCCGCTCCACCCCGCCGACGTCGCCGACCTGATCGAACTCGCCCGCGCCGACGAGCGCGAAGGGCTGGTCGCCGCGCTTGCCGAGCTGGTCGACGCCGAGGTGCTGGCCGAGCTCAACGAGCACGTCCGCGAGATCTTGGTCCGCGAAATGGCGCCCGAGCGGGTCGCCGAAATCGCCGGCGAGCTCGATACCGATGACGCGGTCGCGATCATCGAGGATCTCGAGGAAGACGACCAGCGCGCCGTCCTGCGGGCGATGGAGCCCGACGACCGCGCGGCGATCGAGGAAGCGCTTACCTACGGCGAGGAGACCGCCGGTCGCCTGATGCAGCGCGACCTGATCGCGGTGCCCGAGCATTGGAACGTCGGGCAGGTGATCGATTACCTCCGCTCGGACGCGGAGCTGGCGAACGATTTCTGGGAAGTGTTCGTGGTGTCGCCCAGCCACCATCCGGTCGGCACCTGCAAACTGTCGACCATTCTTCGATCGCCCCGCGCGACCAGCGTCGCCGACATCATGGCCCTCGAACAGACGCTGATCCCGGTCGACATGGACCAGGAAGACGTCGCCCTGCGCTTCCAGAAATATGCGCTGGTCTCGGCCGCGGTGATCGACGCCAGCGGACGGCTGGTGGGCATGATAACCGTCGACGACATCGTGCACATCATCCAGGCCGAGGCAAGCGAGGACGTGCTTTTGCTGTCGGGCGCGGGCGAGGGCGACATCAACGAGCCGGTGCTCGACAGCTACAAGGCGCGGGTCCGCTGGCTGATCGCCAATTTGCTGACGGCGCTTCTGGCCTCGACCATCATTCGCCTGTTCGAAGGCTCGATCGAGCGGCTGGCGATCCTTGCCGTACTGATGCCGATCGTCGCCGGGGTGGGCGGCAATGCTGGGACGCAGACGCTGGCGGTAACGGTGCGCGCGCTGGCCACCAATCAGCTGACCGGCTCCAACCGCTGGCGGGCGGTCGGGCGGGAGATGCGGGTGGCGCTGATGAACGGGCTGACGGTGGCGAGCCTCGTCGGGATCGCGGTGACGGTGATCCTGGGGTCGAGCCAATTGGGCGCGGTGATCGGCGCGGCGATGCTGTTCAATGTCCTGATCGCAGGATTCGCAGGGGTGCTGGTCCCGCTGACCATGGAGCGGTTGGGCGCGGACCCGGCGGTGGCGAGCTCGATCTTCGTCACCATGGTGACCGATTCGATGGGCTTTCTCCTTTTCCTTGGGCTTGCGACGGCGGTCGGCCTGACCGGTTGAGCTTGGCGCAAGCCCTTCAAGTCGCTACATAATCGCTCGTGCCGTTACACCTGACCAAGGTGGCCGTGGGCTGCCGCACCCTTGAATCGCTCGAAAAGCGTTTCGCCACGCGCGCGAGCGGCGGCGAGGTGCGGGTGGTGACGCGGATGCGGCCCAAGCGGCTGGCCGAAATCCTCGACGGCGGCGCGCTCTACTGGATCGTCCAGCACCGGCTAGTCGCCTGCTCGGCCATCCTGCGCGTCGACGAACGGCCCGACGGGCGGATCGACTTCGTGTGCAGCGAGCGGTTGCAGGCCATCCCCTCGATGCCCAAGCGCGCGCATCAGGGCTGGCGCTACCTCGAGCATGATGTGGCGCCGAAGCCCGGCGACAATGACGACAGCGGGCTTAGCCTGCTGCCACCCTCGCTATACGGGCGTCTGTCGGCGCTGGCCCTCCTCTAGGGCTCCGCGCCGACCGGCCGCTCACTGGCCCTGGGTGAAACCCTTGCCCTGCAATTCGCTGTAATTCGACTTGGTGTCGTCCTGGGCTTCGGCCCATTGCGCGCTCGACATGCAGACCCGTTCGTAGCGGGCGTTGGAGCCGGTCACCGGGACGCGCTTGCAGATGGTCTTGGCAGGCTTGGGGGCGGCCGCGTTGGCGGCAAGCGTGGCGGGGGTCCGGCCGGCGGGAAGCTTCCACGCGATCTGGCCCTTGTGCGCACTGCTGCCCGAGCCGACGCCGGGGTTGGCCGCGAACACCGCATGCTGGGTGATCACCGTGCAGGTTTCCTGGTCGAGGCGCGGAAAGCCGCTGCTTTGCGTGATCTGGCACGAGGTCGGATGACCGGCCTTGTCGAGCTGGACCTCGAAACCGACCAGGCCTTCTTCGCCGGCGGCGAGAGCGCGCGGCGGATAAAGCTTCAGCAGGGTTTCGGCATTGCCGAGGTCGCTACGCTGGGTCTCGGCAATGGCCGGGACCGCGACAAGCGCGGCGGCGACGAGGAGGAAAGCGGGGCGCATGATGGTCTCCAAGCAAGATTAGATTATTCTTTGACGAGGACCGGCGGCCAGTGCCGACCGGCAGCGAATTACAAACCTTGTTTCCAGCCTTTACCCTGCAGGTCTTCCCAGTTTGCCTTGCTGTCGAGGCGGGCTTCCTGCCACTCCGCTTCGGTCATGCAGACCCGTTCGTACCCTATGATCGTTCCGGTCCGGACAAAGCGGCGACACTTTATTTTGCCGGGCGCGGTGACCACGGCGGCGGCGTTGGTGGCGGGCGTCACGCCGGCCGGAAGGGTCCAGGCGATGGTCCCGGCATGCTTGCTGCTGCCCGAGCCGACACCCTCGTTGGTACCGAATACGGCGTGCTGGGTGATGACGGCGCAGGTCTCCTGATCCAACCGCGGAAAACCGCTGCTCTGCGTGACCTGGCAGGCGGTCGGATGACCGGCCTTGTCGAGCGACACTTCGAACCCGACCACGCCTTGCTCGCCGGCGGCCAGCGCACGGGGCGGATAAAGCTGCTGGATGACGGCGGCATTATCGAGGCCGGAGCGCTGGGCCGATGCGTTGGCGGTCAGGGCGGCGGCGAGGATGCCGGCGAAGAAAATCGATCCACGCATGGCGGGTCTCCGATCGTGATGGAGCGACAGCCTATGCTATTTCCGGTTGATTGAAAACATCAACGGCAGTTGGTGACGGTCGCGGCACCCGTGACCTTCTGGATGCACGGCACCGGGTTTTGCAGGGTGACGGTGGTGGCGCCGCTGGCGGTGACCTTGACGGTGCGCCGGGCGGCGGCGCGCAACTCGCTGTTTCCGGTGGCGACCAGCACCAGTTCCTCGGCACGGAGCGCCCCGGCATCGACCACCGCCGACCCTTCGGCGAGCACGTTGCCGGTCTTCACCGCGCCCGCCAAGGCGACGACACCGCTGCCGCCGGCGACGAGGTTCAAGCGGTCGGCGCCGAGGTCCGCGACCTTGAGCAGCCCTGGGCCCGCTAGCGCCAAGTTCACGGTGAGGCCGGTCATGCGATCGATCTGCAGCCGGCCGGTGCCGACAACGGTCGCGGTGGAAAGGTCGGGCGTGGCGATGGTCAGCCGGACCGGAGCGCTGGTCCGCGTCCCGGTCGAGCTGCGCTGGCGCACGATCAGGGTTCGTCCTTCGACCTGAAGATCGACCAGATCGAGCGCTGCCGCCGGGCCTTCGGCCTTGGCGTTGGGCGATTTGTTGGTCGCCAGCACCACGTCGAACGGCGCTTCCATCCGGATGCGGTCAAAGCTGGTGATGGTGAAACGGCGTTCGGCCGCGAGCGACGGGGTGGCGGCGAGGCCGATCAGCAGGAGGGCGAGAAAGCGGGTCATGGTTCCGTTTTCTCGCCGCTTTTGGTTAACGGACCTTCAAGACGCCGCTCTACGAGCAGCGAATGTTGCCGCTGCCGTTCTTGCGGGTTTCGCAGCGCGCACCGCCGGTGATGTCGATGTCGCCCGATCCCGCGATCCTGGCCTGCGCGGTGTCGGTGGCCTGCACCTTGATGTCGCCGCTGCCGGCGATCTTGGCTTGCGCATCCACCGTTCGCACGCCCGAAGCGTCGAGATCGCCCGATCCGGCAATGTCGTAGCTGGCGCGCTGCGCCTGCCCGGCGGCGGTGATGGCGCCCGAGCCGGCGATCGACAGCCCCAATTCCTGCACCGCAACGTCGGCCAGCCGCAGGTTGCCCGATCCGGCGATCGAGCCTTTGAAGCGGTCTCCGGCAACGCGGTCGATGTCGATGTCGCCCGACCCCGCCACGGCGGCCCGGTCGAGCGCGGGCACGGTGATGGTAAAGCGGGAGCTGTCCTGCGAGCTCCAGTTCATCCCGGCCAGCCAGTTCTTCTTCTTCGGGCGAATAAGGAGCTTGCCGTCCTTCACCACGACCTCGGTCTCGTCGAGCAGCTTCTGCGGGCCGGTGGCGGACACCGAGACGGCCTGGCCGGTCGTGACCTTGACGTCGAACGGGCCGGCCACCTCCAGCCCGGTGAAAGCGCCGACCTGATAAGCGCGGCTGACCGACGGGCCGGCCGATTCGGCGCGTCCGACCGAGCAGGCCGAGAGAGCGAGCGCCGACAAGACGGCGGTGGCGGCGAGAAGAAGCGGCTGGCGCATGGTTCGATCCTCTGCTGTGTTGCCGAAGCAATACACCAGCACGGACTGTCCGGCAAGCGACAAAAAAGGCGCCGCCCTAGTAGGGCAGCGCCTCTTTGGTTTCGCAAGGGATGAGCCGTTTATTCGGCGTCTTCCTTGGTCTTGTGATGGATAACGGCCGCTTCGTTCAGGATCTGGTGGATCTTGGCCAGCGCCGCCTTTTCGTCGGTCTGTTCCATCGCGCCGAGTTCGCGCGCCAGGCGCGAGGCGGCGGCTTCGAAGATCTGCCGTTCCGAATAACTTTGCTCGGGCGCATCGTCCGGGCGGAACAGATCGCGGGTCACCTCGGCGATCGACGACAGGTCGCCCGAGTTGATCTTGGCTTCATATTCCTGGGCGCGGCGCGACCACATGGTGCGCTTGACCTTGGGCTTGCCTTTCAGGATTTCGAGCGCGGCGACCATGGTCTTGTCGCTCGACAGCTTGCGCATGCCGACCGAGTCCGCCTTGTTGACGGGAACCCGCAGGGTCATCTTCTCTTTTTCGAAACGCAGCACATACAGTTGCAGGCTGGTACCGGCGATTTCGGTGCTTTGCAGTTCGACGACGCGTCCAACGCCGTGCTTGGGGTAAACCACATAATCGCCAACGTCGAAGCTAAGGGCCTTCGCTGCCATTCTTCACCTTTCCAGATACGAGATGCGTCGGCCGAACGGTGGTGGCGCCCCCAAGTCGCCCCGTGGTCTTGGCATCTCTGAAAGACGGTCTTGATCGATCGGCGACCGCCGAGAGGGTGGTTGCGAACAAGGCCGCAGCGCATTGCTCATGCGGTACGGCCCCGGTGTCACGAGTATATAACATAAGATCGCTCAGATCGCCAGCCCCAGTTGCCGTGGCCCCGTATCCTCGCGCGGAATGAGGTTGGAGAGGCCGAGACCCAGCAGCCGCACCCCCATCGGCACCGGCAGCAAGGTGTCGAGCAGGTGGTGGCCGGCGGCGGTGAAGGCGTCCCGATCGCTCACCGGGTCGACGAAACTGTGCGCCCGGCTGATCAGGCGGAAGTCCGAAAATTTGACCTTGAGGGTCACCGTGCGGCCCGCCGCCCCGGCCCGCGCGATGCGCTCCCAGGCGAGGCCGGCCACCCGGTCGAGTTCGCGGTGGAGGTGTTCGGCCGTCCGGTAATCCTCGTTGAAGGTCCGCTCGGCGCTGACCGATTTGGCCACCCGGCTGCTGCGCACCGGCCGTTCGTCGATGCCGCGGCAGATCCGCCAATACCATTCGCCCGAGCTGCCGAAGCGGCCGGTCAGCTCCTCGAGGGTGAGCGACTGGAGGTCGGCGCCGGTATGGATGCCGAGTTTCTCGAGCCGCTCCGCCGTCTTGGGCCCGATCCCGTGAAAACGTCCCACCGCCAGTGAGGCGATATAGCGCTGGGCCTGCTCGGGGCGGATGACGCACAGGCCATCGGGCTTGTTCTGGTCGCTGGCGAGCTTGGCGACGAACTTGCAATAGGAGACGCCGGCCGAGGCGGTGAGCCCGGTTTCGGCCTTGATCCGGGCGCGGATCGCTTCGGCGATCGCCTTGGCCGAGCCGAGGTTGTGGCGATCCTCGCTGACGTCGAGATAGGCTTCGTCGAGGCTCAAGGGCTCGATCGCGTCGGTATAATCGGCGAAGATGGCGCGGATCTGGTGGCTGACCTCGCGATAGGCTTCGAAGCGGGGTTTGACGAACACGAGATCGGGGCAGCGCCGCTTGGCGGTGACGCTGGGCATGGCCGAACGCACCCCGAACACCCGCGCTTCATAGCTTGCCGCCGCGACCACCCCGCGATGCCCGCCGCCGACCGCCACCGGCTTGCCGCGCAGCGACGGATCGTCGCGCTGTTCGACGCTGGCGAAAAAGGCGTCCATGTCGACGTGAATGATTTTCCGCACTGGCGCGGGTGCGGTGGACAGGGACTCCGGGGACGGCGACGCGTTCACGGCCCGTTCCCTACCTTGGCTTGGCGCAAGAGTCATGCTTTAGGGCCTGCAAACCCTCACCCACGGGAAACGACATGAACATCCACGAATATCAGGCCAAGGAATTGCTCGCGAAATATGGCGTGCCGGTGCCCGCCGGTCATGCCGCGATGAGCGTCGAGGAAGCGGTGGACGCCGCCGGCAAGCTCCCCGGGCCGTTGTGGGTGGTGAAGGCGCAGATCCACGCCGGCGGCCGCGGCAAGGGTAAGTTCACCGAACTCGGCCCCGATGCCAAGGGCGGTGTCCGCCTCGCCAAGTCGATCGAGGAAGTCCGCGCCCATGCCGAGGAGATGCTCGGCAAGACCCTGGTCACGATTCAGACCGGCGATGCCGGCAAGGAAGTGCAGCGCCTGTACATCACCGACGGCGTCGACATCGCCAAGGAATTCTACCTCGCGCTGCTGGTCGATCGCGAAACCGGCCGGATCGCGGTGGTCGCCTCGACCGAAGGCGGCATGAACATCGAGGACGTCGCCCACGATACCCCCGAAAAGATCCACACCATCACCATCGATCCCGCCACCGGGCTGATGCCGCACCACGGTCGCGCGGTCGCGGCGGCGCTGGGCCTCACCGGCGACCTCGCCAAGCAGGCGACCAAGGTCCTCGCCGGCCTCTACGCCGCTTTCATCGGCAGCGACGCCGAGCAGATCGAGATCAACCCGCTTGCCATCACCGACGACAACAAGCTGATGGTGCTCGACGCCAAGGTCGGCTTCGACGGCAACGCCATGTTCCGCCACAAGGACATCGCCGAGCTGCGCGACCTGACCGAAGAAGATCCGATGGAAGTCGAGGCGTCGAAATACGACCTCGCCTATATCAAGCTGGACGGCGACATCGGCTGCATGGTCAATGGCGCCGGCCTCGCCATGGCGACCATGGACATCATCAAGCTGAATGGCGCCTTCCCGGCCAACTTCCTCGACGTCGGCGGCGGCGCCAACAAGGAAAAGGTCACCGCGGCGTTCAAGATCATCCTTGCCGATCCGGCGGTGAAGGGCATTCTGGTCAACATCTTCGGCGGCATCATGAAGTGCGACATCATCGCCGACGGCATCGTCGCCGCCGCGCGCGAAGTCGACTTGAAGGTCCCGCTGGTGGTCCGCCTCGAAGGGACCAACGTCCAGCAGGGCAAGGACATCTTGGCGAACTCGGGCCTGCCGATCGTCGCCGCCAACGACCTTGGCGATGCGGCTGCCAAGATCGTCGCCGAAGTCAAAAAGGCGGCGTAACTGTTTCATCCGTCACCCCGGCCATGAGCCGGGGTCCGCCTTTCTTCCCGAGGCGTTAGGGAGAAGGTCAGGACGACGAACAAGAGGGACTGACATGAAGGTACTCGTCGCGGTCAAGCGCGTGATCGATTATAACGTGAAGCCCCGGGTGAAGATGGACGGCACCGGCGTCGATCTGGCCAACGTCAAGATGAGCATGAACCCCTTCGACGAAATCGCCGTCGAGGAAGCCATCCGCCTCAAGGACAAGGCCGGAGCGACCGAGATCGTGGTCGTCTCGGTCGGCCCGCAAAAAGCGCAGGAAACGATTCGCACCGCGCTCGCCATGGGCGCCGATCGCGGCATCCTGGTCCAGACCGACGACGAGGTCGAACCGCTCGGTGTCGCCAAGATCCTCGCCAAAATCGTCGAGGAAGAGCAGCCGCAGATCATCCTGGTCGGCAAGCAGGCGATCGACGACGATTCGAGTCAGGTCGGGCAGATGCTCGGCGCGCTGACCGGTTATGGTCAGGGCACGTTCGCGTCGAAGGTCGAAATCAGCGGCGATAGCGCCAACGTCACCCGCGAAGTCGATGGCGGGCTCGAAACGGTGGCGATCAAGCTGCCGGCGATCGTCACCACCGACCTTCGCCTTAACGACCCGCGCTATCCCTCGCTGCCCAACATCATGAAGGCGAAGTCGAAGCCGATGGCGACCAAGACGCCCGCCGATTACGGCGTGGACGTGTCGCCCCGCCTCGAAACGCTGAAGGTCGCCGAACCCGCCAAGCGCCAGGGCGGCGCCAAGGTCGGGTCGGTCGATGAACTGGTCACGAAGCTCAAGTCTCTCGGAGTTGTCGCATGAAGATCCTGGTTCTCGGTGAGCATGCCGGCGGCAAGGTCAAGGATTCGACCCTCGCCACCTTGGGCGCCGCGACCGCGCTCGGCGGCGAAACGCATCTGCTGCTGATTGGCTCGGACGCATCGGCGGCGGCGGACGACGCCAAGACCATCGCCGGCATTGGCAAGGTCCATGTCGCGGCCGACGCCGGGCTCGACCATGAGCTGGCGGAAAGCGTCGCGCCTCTGGTCGCCAGGCTGATGGACAGCCACGACGTGCTGCTCGCCTCGTCCACCACCACCGGCCGCAACATCGCGCCGCGGGTCGCGGCGATGCTCGACGTCATGCAGATCAGCGACATCGTCGCGGTCGAGGGTCCGGACACGTTCCAGCGCCCGATCTACGCCGGCAACGCCATCGCCACCGTGCGGTCGAAGGATGCCAAGAAGGTCATCACCGTGCGCGGCACCGCCTTCGCCAAGGCGGAGCGTGGCAGCGGCAATGCCGAGGTCGAGACGGTCGATGCGGGCGTGTCGAACGACGTGTCGAGCTTCGTCTCGATGGAAGCCAGCGAAAGCGAGCGGCCGGAGCTGACCAGCGCCAAGATCATCGTGTCGGGCGGCCGCGCGCTCGGCTCCTCCGAGCAGTTCCACGCGCTGATCGATCCGCTGGCCGACAAGCTTGGTGCGGCGGTGGGCGCCAGCCGTGCGGCGGTCGATGCGGGCTATGCCCCCAACGATTATCAGGTCGGCCAGACCGGCAAGATCGTCGCCCCGGAGCTTTATGTCGCGATCGGCATCTCCGGCGCGATCCAGCACCTTGCGGGCATGAAGGACAGCAAGGTCATCGTCGCCATCAACAAGGACGAAGAAGCCCCGATCTTCCAGATCGCGGACGTCGGCCTGGTCGGCGACCTGTTCAAGCTGGTCCCGGAAATGACCGACAAGCTCTAGGGCTTGCCCCGCACGAAAGTCGCGATAACCTCGCCGGTCTGATGATCGGCGGGGGTTTTGCCTGTGCGTTTCCTAGCTTTCTGTCTTCCTGCCTTGGCGCTGACCTCCGCCGCATCGGCCCGCGAGCCGCTGGTGCTGGCTCCGGTCAAGCCGTGGAACCTCCATTATTCGGACAATAGCTGCCAGCTGTTCCGCTCCTTCGGCGATCCGGCCAATCCGACCCAACTGGTTCTGGAAAGCCTCGGGCCAGACAGCGGAATGATGATGATGGTGTTCGGCGGGGCGCTGACGTCCAAGCCGACCACCGACAGGGCAAAGGCGACCTTTGTCCCTTCCACGGGGCGAAGCTTCGATAATGGCAGGGTCAGTGAGACGACCTCGGACAAGAAGACCGCCATTCACTGGAGCGGCGTCAGCCTGCTTCCGGAGATCAAAGCCGGTCGAAACGGCAAGGATGACGATCGGGCGCAATCCGCGGCGCGCAGAGCGGCCGATCGCGCGCTGGAATTGAGCGCCGCCGCCACCGTAACCGCCTTGGAGGTGACCGAGCCGCGCCGGGGCACCGTGGTGCTGCAGACCGGCTCGCTCGGCAAGGTGATAGGCATGGTCCGCGAGTGCAATCGCGAGCAGATGGCGGGATGGGGGATCGACCCCGCGGTGCAGGACAAGATCGTGCTCGACGCCAAGCCGACACGCAGCTTGAGATCGCTGTTCAGCGACCGAGATTATCCCGCCGGGGCGATCCGGAACGGCGACATGTCCGTGGTAGCGGCGCGCCTGATCGTGGACGCGAATGGCAAGGTCACCCGCTGCACCCCGCTGACACCCTTCACCGGGGAAGGGTTCAAGGAAGTGGTCTGCGCGCGGCTGTCGAAGGCGGTGTACAAGCCGGCCGAACTGGCGGACGGAACGAAGGTGCCGACCTTTGCGATCACCCGGATCGACTTTCGAATACCGGAATGAGGGTCTTCTCGCGACCCGTAAGCGGTCGACGACGGTTATAACGCACGGCATCTTTGGCGGGTCGGACGATCCGGCAAGATCAATTCTCGAAAATCTTGCCGAAGCCCGGGATGTCATCGACTTAAGCGGCTTGCCGATTCACGCTGCTGGTCTAAGCTTCCGGCGATTCTTCGGACGGGGGCAGTCCAATGTTGCGTGGCATCTTCGGAAGTGTTGGTCTTTTCTTGCTGGCGTCGTCGGCTTTTGCCCGGCCGCCGCAGCTTCTTCAGCCGAGCGGCGCCTGGGTGCCGTTGAAATCAGAGCATAGCTGCAAGCTCAGCCGCGCTTTCGGCGAGGGCAAAGGCCGCGTCGTCGCGATCCTCGAGCGGCCGGGGCCGGGCTACGACATGAAAATGATGGTGTTCGGTCCGGGGCTTCGTTCGGGGCCAGCGGGCTGGAACGCCCAGTCGAGCTTCCTTCCGAATGCGGCGCATGTGTTCAAGGATGGCCTCAGCGCACGGACCGCGCGTGGCGATACGGCGATCCAGTGGGCGGCGGTCGACTTCGCGCCGGATCGCGCCATGAGCGCCCCGATCCGGACGGTGAAGGAGTATGCCGACTTCATCGGCGCCAGGCGTGACGACGAAAGCAGCGCGGCGGCGGCCGTCACCGGCATCAGCATCTCGGAACCCGGCGGCAACCGGATGGTGCTGCAGTCGGGGGCGATGGACGAGGTTCATCGCAAGCTGAACGAGTGCGGGCGCGAGATGCTGCGCGGCTGGGGCCTCGATCCCGCCGCGCACGATCGCATCGTCATCCGCGCGGTAAGCAAGCGGAACCCGAACGAGCTGTTCGACAGCCGCGACTATCCCGTGCTTGCCGCGCGCTATGGTGGCGAAGCCATCATCACCGCTCGGCTGATGGTCGATACAACAGGCGCGGTGACCAAATGCACCGCCATCAGCGATTTTGCGGAGCCGGAGATGGAGCAGCTCATCTGTCGCAATCTCGGCAAGGCGGTCTTCCAGCCGGCGATGACTGCCGACGGCGAAGCGGCGCCCGACTATGCCTTGCTGACCTTCCGTTTCGGGATGGAACCCTGATCGGGCACCCCGCTAGCGCCAGTCAGGCGTTTCCACCCCGGCCAGCGCATCGGGATCGAGCCGCCGGCGGATCAGCGCCCAGCGGTCGCCGTCGACCAATACTTCGGCGGCGAGCGGGCGGCTGTTGTAGCCATTGGACAGCGTCGCGCCGTAGGCACCGGCGGTGCGGAAGACGATGAGGTCGCCTGCCTCCACCCGGTCCATTTCGCGGTCCATGGTGAAGGTGTCGCCTGTCTCGCACACCGGGCCGACGACATTGACCGTCTGGTGGACGCCGGAGGGCCGCACCGCTTCGATCCGGTGATAGGCATCGTAAAGCGCGGGGCGCATGAGGTCATTCATGCCAGCGTCGACGATCAGCCACGGCGCGCGGACGCCGGGTTTGACGCGGACGACGCGGGTGAGGAGCACGCCGGCGTTGCCGACGATCAACCGGCCGGGTTCGAACAACAGCCGCGTGTTCCAGCCGTCGGTGACCCGCCGCACCATGTCGCCATAGGATTGGGGTGAGGGCGGCTCGGGCTGGCCGGGGCCGTGCGGCACGCCGAGCCCGCCGCCGAGATCGGCGATCCGGATGTCGCGGCCGTCGTCCCGCAAAGCGACGATCAGCTCGCCGAGCCGGCGAAAGGCTTGTTCCAGCGGGGCAAGGCTGGTGAGCTGGCTGCCGATGTGAACGGTGACGCCGTGCACCGCGAGACCGGGCAGCCCCGCCGCCTCGCGTGTGAACGCCAGTGCATCAGCGGCGGCGATCCCGAATTTGTTGTCGGCGGTGCCGGTAGTGATCTTGGCGTGCGTGCCCGCGCTGACGTCCGGGTTGATGCGAAAGCCCATCGGCGCCTTGCGGCCCTGTGCCGATGCGACGGCCGACAGGGTATGGGCTTCTTCCATGCTCTCGACGTTGAACTGGAGCAGGCCGCCGGCGAGCGCTTCGGCCATTTCCTCGGCGGTCTTGCCGACGCCGGAGAAGACGATCCGGTCCGGCGCGATGCCGACGGCGCGGGCGCGGCGATATTCGCCGATCGAGACGACATCGGCGCCAAGGCCTGCGCGGCCGAGGCGGGCAAGGACATGGGCGTTGGGATTGGCCTTGACCGCATAGGCGACCAGAGGCTCACCCGTTCCAGCGCCCGCCACCGCGGCCTGCATGACCTCGGCATGGCGCTCCATGGTCGCGGCCGAATAGACATAGGTCGGGGTGCCAACCGCGTCGGCGAGGGCTTCGAGCGACACGCCTTCGCAATGCAGCGCGCCGTCCTGCAGGTGGAAGTGATCCATGCCCTCGTGCCTAGAAGCCGGACAGGAAGGCGGCAACGTTGTGCCCGAGCGCCTCCACCGCATAGCCGCCTTCGAGCACGATCAGCGTCGGCACGCCGAGCCCCGCCACCCTGGCGCCGAGCCGAGCGTAATCGCCGGTACGGATGGCGAAGTGGCTGATCGGGTCGCCTTCGAAGGTGTCGGCGCCGAAGCTGACCACCAGCAACTCCGGGCGATCCTCCGCCAGCCAGTCGCAGGCGCGGGCGAGCGCTAGGTCATAAGCATCGCAAGCGGTGCCGCGCGGTAGCGGCAGGTTGAGAATGTTGCCGCCGCTCTCCTCGGCGCTGCCCCAGAAATACGGATAATCGGTGGCGGGATCGGCGTGGAGCGAGGCGAAGCGGATGTCCTCGCGCCCAGCGACGATATCCTGCGTCCCGTTGCCATGGTGATAATCAAGGTCGAGAATCGCGGTGCGCTTGCCAGCGCCGAGCGCCGCGATGGCGGCCCAGTTCAGATAGGAGTAGCCGCCCATATAATCCGGCCCGGCATGATGGCCCGGCGGGCGAGTCAGCGCGAAGGCATGGCTTCCCGTCAGCGTCGCGTCGAGCGCCGCCAGCAGCGTGCCCGTCCCCGCCAGCAGTGCATCCCAGGTGCCGCCCATGATCGGCGCACAGGTGTCATAGGCATGCGCGCCGAGCCGCGCGTCGATCCGCTGGAGGCCGCGCGGCTTGCGATGAACAGGGAAGGCATAGGGCAGGATGTCGCCGCTGCGCCCGGCCGCCTGCCACTCGTCCCATGCGACGCGGAGGAGATCGAGATAGTCGCTCGAATGCGCGTTGCTCGCGGCGGCTATCAGCTCGGCTTCGCTTCTCGGTGGCGGCGTTTCGGTCGGGCCGATTGCCGCCAGTACCGAATCGACCCGCTCGACCACGTCGGCGGCGGGATGCAGCGCGCCGTTGAAGAACTCGGCCTCAGGCGCGTGGGCGCGACTCGCTTCGTCCCAGAAACAGCGCATCAGCGCTGAAGATCGCTCGGCAGCGTCGGTTCGCTCAGCAACTGCTCCATCCGCTGCCAGCGCGCCTTGGTGTCGGGCAGCCGCTCGATGTCGCGTGCCACCATGTCGCGCCCGATCGTGTAATTGATGACGTAGGAGCGATATTGCCTGGTGAACGCGACGCTCTGCTTCGCCCGCGCTTCGCTGACGAGGCCGTAGCGCTGGGTCAGGCGAACGGCCTGCGCGTCGTCGATCTGGCCGTCGAGCAGCTGCTGGCTGATGGTGTTGCGAGACATGGCCAACTCCTGGATCAGCTGGCCGAGCTGCTCGTAACGCCCGACCTCCGCCGCATTGAGTCCGGCCAGCGGCGCCAGCACGGCGGCTTCGTAGCGCGCCTTGCGCGGCCCTGGAAAGGCGAGGTCGATGCCGTAATTGGCCGAGCCCTCGGCCAGCAAGGATTGCGGCGAAAACAGCGGATAGACGCTGAACTCGACCCAGCCCTTGCCGCGCACCAGCCGTTCTTCGAGCAGAGCATTCAGGACGTGGTGGCCGGGATAGCCTTCGTGGCAGCCGAGATCGATCGCGCGATTGAGTCGGATCGGCAGGTCGGTGTTGACCTCGATCCGGCTTTTGTAATCGCCGAGATAGTAATTGTAGCCCGACCAGCTTTTGCCGGTGACAAAGGCGAGATCGAACCGCTCATTGGGCGGCAGCGCGATATGCTCGACGGTCGCGGTGCGGCAGGCGGCGATGGCGTTGCGGAACACCGGCTCGAGCTTGTCACGCGGGATGGTGAAGCGGTTCTGATAGGCTTCGACCCGGTCGGCGAGGGTGCCGCTGCCCGGCACCAGCGCTTCGATCCGGGCGAGGATCGGGTCGTAGGTGGCAAGCGGCTTTAACTCAGGGCGAACCCCGAACAGGCCTTCGGCTTCGGCGGTGAAGGGCAGTTTTTCGCCGCCCAGCATCCGCAGGCGGGTAGCGGCGGCGGTGAGTTGGGCGGTCAGGAACGCGGCGCGGCGCGGGTCTTCAGCCTGGAGTGCCGACACCCGGCCGCGGAGCGCCGACACGCGGGCGGCAAGGGCGGGAAGGTCGCTACGCGCGGCCAGCGCCTGCCCCTCGATCTTGAGGGCGGGATCGCCGTAGAAAGCGTCGATATAGCCTTCTTCCTTTTCGCCGATCGCCATCTGCAGCACGACATAATCGCGCGCGGCGGCGGACAGCCCGTCACGCGCGGTCGGGGCCGTCGCGCAACCCACGACGATCAGCGTGGCGGCGAATAGGGTGGCGGCGCGTAAGGGTCGTTGCATACGGTCGGGTCCTCGTCCGCGTCCTCGCCAAAGATCTCGCAGGCCTCGTCGCGGTCGCGTTCTGACTCGCCGATCGGCTTGGCCAGCGCAAGGACGATATAGCCGAGGATTCCCGACAGCAGCGAGCCAAGCAACGTGCCGATCTTGGCTTCGTCGATCAGGAACCGCTCGGTGAAGGCGAGTTCGCCGATGAACAGGCTCATGGTGAAGCCGACGCCGCACAGCAGGGCGGCACCATAGATGTGGGTCCAGCGCAGCACCTCGGGCTTGCGGGCGAGGCCGACGCGGTCCGCCGCCCAGATCGCCCCGAACACCCCGATCTGCTTGCCGATGAACAGGCCGGCCGCGATGCCGATCGGCAGGGGATCGAGCACCTGATCGAGCCCGCCGATCGTCACGCCCGCGCTGGCGAGCCCGAAGATGGGCACGATCCCGAACATCACCACGGGGTGGATCAGATGCTCGAGCTTTTTCAGCGGCGACACCGGCTCGCCGCGGCCGAGCGGGATGGTGAGGGCGGCGACCACGCCCGCGATGGTGGCGTGGATGCCCGACTGGAAGACCGCCAGCCACAGCAACGGGAAGATGGCGAGGTAGGGCCACAGCTTGCGCACCCCGAACAGGCTAAGGCTTGCCATCAGTCCGACCAGCACCGCGCTCACACCAAGCGCCGCCATGTTGAGTTCGGCGGTGTAGAAGACCGCGATGATCGCGACCGCGCCGATGTCGTCGATGATTGCGATTGCGACCAGCAGCACCTTGATGCTGGCCGGCACGCGCGGTCCGATCAGGGCGAGCAGGCCGAGCGCGAAAGCGATGTCGGTCGCGGCCGGAATGGCCCATCCCGATGACAAGGCCGGGTCGAAGCCGGTGGTCAGCTTGTAGACAAATGCCGGCACCGCCATCCCGAACGCGGCGGCGATGATCGGCAGCTTGCGCGCTTCACTGGTGGCGAGCTGGCCGTCATACCATTCGCGCTTCACCTCCAGCCCGACCAGCAGGAAGAAAATCGCCATCAGCGCGTCGGCGATCCAGTAATGGATCGTCAGCGGGCCGACATAGGTGTCGAGGAGCGCGTGATACGCCTCGGCGAGCGGGCTGTTGGCGATCAGCAGCGCCAGCGCCGCCGCGCCCATCAAGAGTAAACCGGCGGTTCGTTCGCTATTGCCATGTGCCTGGTCAGCCATGGCGATGTGTCATGGCCACCAAGCCCGCTTCACGCAACCACTTCAGCTCACGGTGACGTCCAGCGTCATCTCGGCATTCAGCAGCTTGGAGATCGGGCAATTCTGCTTGGCTTCCTCGGCAAGGCGGCGCAGCTCGGCTTCCTCGATGCCCGGCACGCTGGCGGTGAGCGTGAGGTCCGAGCGGCTGACTTTGAACCCCGCGCCGTCCTGGTCGAGCTTGACCTTGGCTTCGGTTTCCAGGTTGCCGTCATTGTGCCCGGCGTTGGCCAGCGCAAAGCTCAGCGCCATGGTGAAGCAGCTGGCGTGCGCGGCGGCGATCAGTTCTTCGGGATTGGTCCCAGGCACGCCCTCGAAGCGGGTGTTGAAGCCGTAGCGGCTGTCCTTGAGCACGCCCGACTGGGTGGAGACCCACCCCTTGCCGGTCTTGCCCATGCCTTCGTAACGCGCGGTGGCGGTGCGGGTGATCATGCGTTTTCGTCCTCAAATGAAACTCGCATCACCAACCCCGCACCGCCGCGCGGGTTGCACGACGGTCTAGCGGAGCCCCGGCTTGTCGAGCGACAGCTGCGGTAAGGGGATGACGGTCACCTCGCCGAAGCGCTTGCGCAGGTCGTCGGCGAACAGCTTGGCATCGCCGACGATCACCGTGGTGGTGCCGGCGGGCGCCAGCAGGCTGCGCGCCGCGTCGCCGGCCTGCGCCGGGGTGACGGCCCTGACCGAGGTCATGTAACGCCCGATTTCCGACGGCTCGACGCCGCTCTGCACATAGCCCGCGACGATGTCGCCGAGGCCTTCGACCGTTTCGAGCTGGCGCCCGAAGCCGCCGGTGATGAAGGCCTGCCGGGTCCCGAGCTCCGCCGCCGGAATCGGCTCCGCGCCCAATCGCTTCATTTCGTCGAGGATCAGGCCCAGCACTTCGGGGGCCGAAGCATTCTTGGTCTGCACTGCGGCCACTACGGCGCCCGCCTTGCGCCCGGCGGACAGCCCGCTGTTGGCGCCGTAGGAGAGGCCGCGCTTGATCCGGATCTCGCGGTTGAGGCGGGCGCTGTAGCCGCCGCCGAGCACCGCGTTGGCGAGCATCGCCTGATAGTAACGCGGGTCGGAGCGGGTCAGCGTTTCCTTGGCGACGGCGACCGCGGCTTGGCTCGAGCCCGGCATATCGATCACGATCACCTTGCCCTTGAGCGGCGCTTCGCCCGCCGCCGGACGAGCGGCCACCGCCGTCTGCGAAGAGGCCGCGCGCCAGTTGCCGAAGGCTTGGGCGGCGAGGCTTTGCGCCTGTGCGGGGGAGATGTCGCCGCTCAGCACCAGCACGCTGGTCTCGGGGCGAAGCGCGCGTCCGGCGGCGGCTACCACGTCGGGCCGGCCGATCGCCGCCAGCGAGGCCGGGGTGCCGCCCGCGGGCGTGCCGTACGCGCCGTTTCCGAACAGCGCCCGCGCCGCGGCGATACGCGACAGCGCGCCCGGGTTCTGCAGCGCCAGCGTGGCGTCGTCGACCGCCTGGCCCTTGGCGAGCTCGACCTCGTCGGTCGCGAAAGCGGCATTCGCCGCGACATCGGCCATGATCCCGAGCGCTGGCGCGAGATTGGCGGTGCGCACGGTCAGGCCGAGCTCCATCCCTTCGCTTCCCGCACTCGCCGCAAGCTGACCGCCGAGCGCTTCGACCGAGGCGGCGATCTGGTCGGCGCTGCGGGTCGCGGTGCCCTTGGTCAGGAGATTGGCGGTAAGGCGGTTGAGCCCGGCCTTGCCCTCGGGATCGGCGGTGCTGCCGCCGAGCGAGACGAGGCTGGCGCTGACCAAAGGCAGGTTGGTGCGCGGCACAGTGATGACCGTAAGGCCGTTCGCGAGCCGCGCGGTAACCGGCTGGGGGACGTTCACCGCGACCGGCGCGGCGGGCTCGGGCGGACGGATCCGCTCGGCGTCGCTCGCTGGCTGGACCACATTGATTCCGGCGGGCGCGGTGAGCGGGGTGGTGACGACGCTTGGCGCCAGCGCAATCCTGTCGCCGCTGCTCGCCGTCGCACCGGTGGCGGCGGGGAGATAGCGGATCGTCACTGCGGTATTCAGGTCGAGATATTTCCTCGCGACGCGCTGCACGTCGGCAGGGGTCACGCGTGCCAGCGCGGCAAGGCGCTTGTCGGCGGCGCGGGGATCGCCCTCAATGATCACGCCGTTGGCAAGCAGGTCGCCCTTGCCCTCCACCGTTTCGCGCTCCTTGAGCGCACTGGTCAGCAGCTCGTTGCGCGCTTCGGTCAGTTCGGCCTGCGTCACCGGCTCCGTGGCAAGGCGGGTCAGCTCGCGGCGCAGCACGGCTTCGACCTCGGGCACGGTCTTGCCGCCGGCGAGGATGGCATAGGGCGCCATCAGCCCGGTGCTCTGCTTGTCGTCGATATAGACCGACGCATCGCTGGCGAGGCGGGTGCGGATCAACGCCTGGTTGAAGCGGCTGCTGTCGCCGCTCGCCATCACCGCCTGCAACATTTCCAGCGCCGGCATGTCGGGCGACTTGGCGGGCGGCAGCAGGAAGCTCATCACCAGCGCGGGCAGCGGGGTGTTGGGTTCGGTCACCGTGTAGCTGCGCGGCCCAGTGCGGGCGGGCTCCGCCATCGTCACGCGCGGAATCGCCCCGGCCGGGCGCTTGATCGGTGCGAAATATTGATCGACCCAGCGGTTGAGGTCGGCGGGATCGAAATTGCCGCTCACCACCAGCACCGCATTGTCGGGGCGATAGTAAGTCGCGTGGAAGGCGCGGACGTCGTCGATGGTCGCGGCGTCCAGCTCCTCGATGCTGCCGATGCCCGGTCGGGCGTAGGGGTGGCGCTGATAGCTCGCCATCGGCAGATAGTGCGAGAACAGCCGCCCGTAGGGACGCGCGAGACCGGTGCGCAGCTCTTCTTTCACCACGTCGCGCTCGGGCTTGAAGTTGGCGTCGTCGACGACGAGGCTGCCCATCCGGTCCGCTTCCGCCCACAGCAGCCGCTGGAGGTGGTTGGCCGGCACCGTCTCATAATAATTGGTGTAATCGTCCGCCGTGCTGGCGTTGTTGAACCCGCCGACGTCCTCGGTCATGCGATCCATCTGTTCGGGCACCATGTTGCGGGTGGCCTTGAACATCAGATGCTCGAACAGGTGCGCGAAGCCCGAACGGCCGCGCGGATCGTCCTTGGAGCCGACATCGTACCACACCTGCACCGAGACGTTCGGGCTTGACGTGTCGCGCAGCGCGTAGACCTTGAGGCCGTTTGCCAACTTGCGCTCGGTATAGTTGAGCTGCGGCACGGCATTGGCGCTTTGTGCCATGGCGGGAGCTGCGTGAGCGGCGGTCCCGGCAAGTAGGAGTGCGGCAAGCAAGCGAGTGGGCTGGATCAAGGGGGCATACTCCGGATACGAGTTGCCGGGACGGTGCTTCCGCGGCCGGGCGGCGTCAAGCAACGCTTCGACGAGCGGGCGGCGGCAGGATACGGCCATGGGGCGGTGGCACGGAGCCGAGCGCGGCGCGGCTCGTTCCCCCTGCATGACGCAAGGCCCCCAGCCGACCCACGAGCGCTTCCAGCAGTGGTTGGAAAAAGTGCCCGGCCCGCCGCTGATCCTCGGCCATTTCGATGCCGACGGGCTGTCGGCGGTCGCGATCCTTGCTCGCTCGATTCCGGGCGCGGAGGTGCGGCTGGTCGGCAAGGGCGAGACGCCGTGGACCGACGGCGTGCGTGCGGAACTTGAGCAGCGCAATCCCGCCGCCATCATCGCCACCGACCTTGGCGTGCGCGAAGGCGAGATCCTGCCCGGCACGCCGACCTGCCTGATCGATCATCACGTGCCGACCGGCACCCCGGGCGGGGCGCTGGTGTTGAGCGGCAATGGCGACGAGCCCGAACCGACCTCGGCCCTGCTCGCCTTCTGGGCCTGCGGCAGCCCCGACGACCTGCTGTGGCTCGCCGCGATGGGGCTGATCGGCGACATGGCCGAGGACAAGGGTTTCGATGAAATGGCGGCGGCGCAGAAGCGCTATGGCAAGACCGCGCTGCGCAATGCGGTCAGCCTGGTCAACGCGCCGCGCCGCACCGCCGCTGCCGATGCTTCGCCGGCGCTCAAATTGCTGATGACATGCGACAGCCCCAAGGAACTCTTGTCCGGCACCCATCCGGAGACGGCCGAGCTGCTCGCCGCCAAGGAAGAGGTGAAAGCCGCGATGGAGGTCGCCCGCCGCGTCGCGCCCAAGGTGCGGGGCGAGGTGGCGCTGATCTCCCTCGACAGCCCGTGCCAGGTCCACCCGCTGATCGCGCAGCAGTGGCGCACCCGGCTCAAGGACAAGGTCGTGATCGCCGCGAACAAGGCGTATCGCCCCGGCTGGGTCCATTTCGCCGCCCGAACCGGCGCCGGACACGACCTCATCCGTTTCTTCGCCGAGCGTCGTCCCGATGGAGTCGGCACCGAATATGGCAGCGGCCACAAGGCCGCGAGCGGCGGGGCGCTGAGGATTCCGGACTGGAACCGCTTCGTCGCCGAGCTTGGTTTTCCCGAGGAGCAGATCGCTTGACCAACGACTTCACCCGTCCCCTGCGCCTTGGCTTTCCGGTCAAGGTGATGGGCGTCCCTGGCTTGAAATCAAGCGACACCCGCCGCTGGCAAAAGGACCCGCACCTCAAGTGCAGCCTGGAGCATCTCGACAAGGTCCTCGACTATCTGAGGAAGGTCGAGATCGACATGTATCGGCTAAGTTCGGACATCGCGCCTTACGCGACCCATCCCGACATGCCGCAATTCCACAAGATGGTGGAGGAAAGCGACGCCGAGCTGGCGGCGTTCGGAAAGAAAGCGCGCGAACTCGACATCCGGCTGTCCTTCCACCCCTCGCAATATGTGCTGTTGAACAGCCCCAATCCCGAGCTGACCCGCAAATCGATCTGGGATCTGTCGAGCCAAGCCGAGATGCTTGACCGCATGGGCTGCGGGCCCGAAGCCGTGCTCGTCACCCATGTCGGCGGGGTCTATGACGATCGCGAGGCGGCGCGGGCGCGATGGCTCGAGGGCTATGCGCATTGCCCCGAGCATGTGCAGCGCCGGCTGGTGCTCGAAAATGACGACATCCGCTTTTCCGCCGCCGACGTGCTGTGGATCACCGAACGCTGCGGGGTGCGCTGCGTGTTCGATTACCAGCATTTCTGGTGCCTCAATCCCGAACGGCTCGACATGCGCGAGACGTTCGAGAAATTCCTCGCCACCTGGCCCGCCGGCGTGCGCCCCAAGATGCACTTCTCCTCGCCTCGCACCGAATTGCGCGAAGTGAAGCGCAAGATCACGCCCAAGCAGCGCGCGGCGGCGAAGGCCGGCAAGGGCCGCAAGAGCAGCGAACTGACCAAGACCCCGGTCAAGGCGACCGCACGGGTCAAGACCGTGCTGCTGCCGCCGATCTGGACCGGGCACAGCGACTTCACCAACCCGTTCGAATTCGCGACCTTTATGCGGACCATGGAAGGGCTCGACTTCGACGTGATGATGGAAGGTAAGGCCAAGGACGTCTCGATCATCAAGCTGCGCCCCGATCTCCTCCGCTACGCTCCCGACGTGGCGGCGCGGTTCGGAATCTATCCCGACGACGCGGACGAATTGGCGGCGGCCGAAAAGGCGCTCGAAGACGGCGTCGGCGCCGAGGACGAACCGGATGTCGATGAAGGCGGGCTGGTCGATGCACCCGAGGAAGCGCTCGCCTAGGTCCGGCCTGTCGACCTAGGAAAAGGTGACAACCGTGCCTTTTTCGACCGCCTTGCCAAGCTCGGCGGCGTCCCAGTTGGTCAGGCGGACGCAGCCGTGGCTGGCGGTCTTGCCGATCAACCTCGGCTCCGGCGTGCCGTGAATGCCATAGCCTTCCTTGGTCAGATCGATCCACGTGCCGCCGACAGGGTTATTGGGACCGGCCGCGATGGTGAGGCGCTTGTCCGGCCCCCATTCGCGTCCCGACGGATCGAAGTAATAGGTCGGCGCGGGGGCCACGGCGCGCACTTCCATCGTGCCATCGGGCGAAGGAAACTGATCGCTGCCGATGGTCCCGGGATAGCTCGCCAATAGCGCACCATCGGCGCCGAAAGCGCGGATCTCGGACCGGGCCTTGTCGACCTCGATCCGGGCGACCTTGGTCGTCGGCTCGGTGTCGCGCGGGCGCACCACGCGGATCTTCTCTCCGGTGACAAAGCTAGCGCCCGGGTTGAGCTTGCGCAGAAAGGCCTGGCTCATGTGGAATTTCTCGGCCAGCGCCTCGGCGGCCGTTTCGAAGCCGAGATGGTCGAGCGAGGCCTGCGCTTCCATCCCGCTCGGCACTTCGACCAGAGCGGCGATGTCCTCGGGCGCGATGGTGTGATCGATCAGCAGCGGCCCAGTCGACGCCGCACGAAGCCGCTGCATCACCTCGTCGTCGAGCTTGCCGTCGACGGGAAGGCCCGCCGACTGCTCGAACGCGCGGATCGCCCGGCGGGTGTTGCTGCCCTCGCGGCCATCGATCACGCCCGGCGATTGATGCTGCCGGTCGAGCAGGATCTGCGCTTCGAGCACCCGATCGGGACTGGTGGGCTGCGCCGCCGCAGGGGAGGAAAGGGCCGTTGTCGCCAGCGCGAGCGCCGGCACGAAAAATCTGAAGGTCACGATCGTCTCCGATGGCTCTGGAGTGGCGCGCGCACAGGCGCGTCGGTCATGGGAGAAGAACGTGCGAACGGCCTGATCGTTCTCGAAAAGTGAATGGATTCAGGCGCTTCCGCCGAGCCAATCTGCCTGCCGGGAGTCGATTTCGCCGACCCCGAGCGACAGCAATCGTTTCAACGCTTGGGAGCGCTCCTGCACCGACCGGCCATTGGGCCCGACGAGCTTGTCCTTCGCCAGTTCGGCAAAGCGCGACACTTCGCCGCGCAGGGCGTCGAGCTGGTCGGCTTCGCGGCAAGCGGCGCCCACTTCGCCGATCACGCGCAGGAAATGCAGCGCGGCGATGGTGTCGGTGGCGACATATTCGCGCAGGCGGCTGAAGCTGCGGGCGACAAAGGAGCGGAAGTCGTCGGGAATGGCGATCAGCCTCGGCGTGCCCTCATCGTCGGACCGCACCGCGCTCGGCAGCTCGCGGGTGGCGAATTCGGTGCCGCCGGCGCCGAGCCAGTCGAGGCAGGTGACCGCCGTCATCGGATCGTTGACGCCCGGCGACAGGGCCCGGGCGGCGATCTCGACCAGCTCGCTGACCAGGAACATGAGGTCGCTGTCGGGGGTGCGCTTGGCGCCGACGGTGAAGCAATCGCGCAGTGCGTCGTCCTGCTCATCCAACCAGCGCGACCGCGGCGCGATGTCGACCAGCCCGCGGCCTTCCATGACGAAGTCGCCCGGGCGATAGCGCAGGCGGATGAGGACGTCGGCTTCCTTCGCGATCCGCAGCAGGGTGTCACCGTCCAGCGCCTGGATATAGCCGGTCCGGTCGCTGGTGGTGACGGCCGTCTCGCCGGTGAGTTCGGTCGATGGCGTCTTCTCATCCGGGGTGCCCGTCCCGATCAGCCGCGGAAAGCGGGCGCGTGCGTCGTCGATCAACTGGCGACCGATCCGTTCGACCACATGATTGATGTGAATACTCTGCAGCACGTGGTGGATGAAATAGATCAGCACCCCGATCGAGCAGACCGCCAGCAGCAAGCCGACGATGACCGAATATTGCGGGACGAAATCCTCTTCGCCGCCGCGGATCGTGCGTAGCACCATCAGGCTGTAGAGAAAGGTTGCGATAAAGGTGCCGAGGGTGACGGTGTTGCCGCGGTCGTCCATGAAATTGGTGAGCACGCGCGGACCATATTGGCTGGACGCGTAGGACAAAGCGACGATGGTGATGGAGAACACCACGCCGGCGACCGTCACCATCGATCCGGCGATAGTGGACAGGACTTCGCGGGCGCCGTCGGTGCGGACCTGCTGATACCAGCCGAGCCCCTCGATCCAGCTCGCGCCGAGGCTGGCGTCGACCCAGATCATGAGGCCGCCGAGCAGGATGCCGGACAGCGCCATCAGGCTCGGCACGAACCAGTAGCTCGACCGGACGGCGCTGAGGTGGGCGCGGAGCCGGTTCATGCGCGCGCGCCTTGGCGCTCGACCGTCAGGGTCGGCAGGCCGGTGATTTCATAGGTGGCGGAAGCGATACCGATGCCGACGGCGGAAAACAGCAACACCACGACCAGCAGCGCGATGGTCAGCAGCAGCTTTTTGCCGTTTTCGGGCGTCGCGCCGACCAGCGTGATACCGAAGATCTGCAGCGCGTTACTTGCAGCCAAACGTGGCCTCCTCAAGCCGAGAGACGGACGAACAGGCCGGTTGGTTTCATGAGTGCGCTCGCGCCTTCTCGGCTATCGTCGCAGGAAAAAGGCGATAGGAACGAAGGTCACGACGGGATCGGCAGGTACGCGAATAACTGGCAGCCCATTTCCAAGGCGAGGATAAGCGGCGCATGACTGACGGCTTTCACGAGCGCTCAGGGGGCCGGCGATCATGCAGCTGACCATTTTCGACGCGGCGGCGATCCTGATCGTCCTCACCGCACTGTTCGCTTATCTCAATCTCCGCTTCGTCAAGTTGCCGCGTTCGGTCGGCCTGACCATCATGGGCGCGCTCGGCGCCTTCGCGGTGGTCGGCCTCGATCATCTCCTGCCCGACAGCAGGCTCGGGGAAGATGTCATCCGCTTCATCGCCGGCATCGACTTTCACCGGACCTTGATGGAAGGCATGCTCTCCTTCCTGCTGTTCGCCGGCGGTTTGCACGTCTCGTGGAGCGATCTCAGGCGGGCACGCTGGCCGGTGCTGGGGCTCAGCACCGTCGGGGTTCTGCTTTCCACCGGGCGCGTCGGCGCGGGCTTTTATGCGCTGGCGCAAGTGGTGGGCATTCCCGTCCCGCTGATCTGGTGCTTCGTGTTCGGGGCGCTGATCAGCCCGACCGACCCGATCGCGGTCATGGACGTGCTGAAACGCGCCGAGGTCGGGGATACGCTGAAGGCGACCGTTGCCGGCGAAAGCCTGTTCAACGATGGCATCGGCGTGGTGGTGTTCGGCATCCTGCTGGCGGCGGCAATGTCGGGCGACACGCTGTCCTTAAGCGATGCTGGGGGCTATTTCCTGCGCGAGGCGGTCGGCGGCCTGATCCTCGGCCTTGTCACCGGCTGGATCGCCTTTCGCGCCATGCGCAGCATCGACGATTATCAGACCGAGGTGCTGATCAGCCTGGCGCTGGTCATGGGCGGCTACGCCTTTTCGCACTGGATCGGCGTCAGCGGCCCGGTGGCGATGGCGACCGCAGGCCTGGTCATCGGCAATGTCGGCGTCGCCCATGCAATGAGCGACACGACGCGCGACTATCTGCTTACATTCTGGTCGCTGATCGACGACATCCTCAACGCCATCCTGTTTCTGCTGATCGGTCTCGAAGTGGTGACGATCAGGCTCGAGCCCGGTTCGCTTCTTCTGGGTCTGCTCGCCATTCCGCTGCTGCTCGTCGCCCGGACAGTGTCGGTGCTGGGTCCGCTTGCCGCGATGCGGCCGCTGCTGGATCTCGGCCGCCTCGCGCCGCCAATCCTGATCTGGGGCGGACTGCGCGGCGGTATCTCGGTCGCGCTGGCGCTGAGCCTGCCCTTTACCGACGAGCGCAGCCTGCTTCTCGCGGCGACCTATTTCGTCGTCCTCTTCGCGGTGATCGTGCAGGGCGGCACCATCGCCCGGCTGATCGACCGGCAAAAACGCAAAGCCTCCGACTGAGGATCCGAACCATAAGCGGTCAGCGCCGTTACATCTTGGCAAGGAGAAATCAGGATGGATCACGAGGCTGGCGCGGGCATGGGATGGGGCCGCTTCGCGGCGATGATTGCGACCTCGACGTTCATCATGTTCTTTCTCATGTATCAGCTCGTCTACCGGTGGGAGGACGCGCTGTTCAGTGTCACCCGGCTGGTGTCGTCGCTGGTCATGGGCTGCGTCATGACCGCGGTGATGCTGGCCTTCATGTGGCAGATGTATCGCCCGCAGGCGGCCAAGATCGCCGTGCTGGCCGTCGCGATCGTCGGCGGGATCGGACTTCTCGCGATCAACCGGTCGCAGGCGCTGATCGGCGATGTCGATTACATGAAGTCGATGATCCCGCATCATTCCATCGCCATCAACAACTCGCGCGAAGCCGACCTGCGCGATCCCCGCGTGCGCTATCTCGCCGACCGGATCACCCGCGATCAGGTCAAGGAGATCACCGAGATGAAGCTGCTGATCGCTGACATCCAGCAGCATGGGCGCCGCGCCGATCGGCCACTCCCGGCCGGTCCCGCCGAACTGCGTCCTGCCGGGCCTGAGGAAGCCGCGAGCCTTCTGAGCGGCGAGCTGCTTGAGCGCGAACCTCTGTAAGCCGATCGGATCGGGGCAGGCTGGCCAGAACGACTATCGCGCGCTAGGGAGCGGCCATTCGCTTGGACCCGGTGCAAATCCGGGTGGCTATTCCGGCCGCCGATCCGCCGGACAACATCACGCACAGCTTTTGATCCAGCGCCACCGCGGGCGCCGTGCGTTTTGATGTGGATTTTCAATGACTGCTTTTTCCGCTCGCCTTCGCCAGCAATGGCTGGGCGACAATGCTTCCCCCTCGCGCGAATTGCTGGCCGGGATCGTGGTGGCGCTGGCGCTGATCCCCGAAGCGATCGGTTTTTCGATCATCGCCGGGGTCGATCCGCGGGTCGGCCTGTATGCTTCGGTGGCGATTGCCATGGTAATCGCCTTCACCGGCGGCCGCCCCGGCATGATCTCGGCGGCCACCGCCGCCGTCGCGGTGCTGGTCATCCCGCTCGTCCGCGATCACGGCGTCCAATATCTGTTCGCGGCCACCATCCTGATGGGACTGATCCAGATCGCCGCCGGGTTTGCCCGGCTCGACCTCTTGATGCAGTTCGTGTCGCGCTCGGTCATCACCGGCTTCGTCAATGCGCTGGCGATCCTGATCTTCATGGCCCAGCTGCCCCAGCTGACCAACGTCACCTGGCAGGCTTATGCGATGATCGCGGCTGGGCTGGCGATCATCTATCTGCTGCCGCGCGTGACCAAGGCGGTCCCCTCGCCCCTGGTCGCGATCCTGGTGCTGTCGGCCATCTCGATCTGGACTGGAGCGCCGGTCAACAGCGTCGGCGACATGGGACAATTGCCCGAGGGGCTGCCGAGCTTCGTCTTGCCCGACGTGCCGCTGACACTCGAAACCTTGCGGATCATCCTGCCCTATTCGCTGGCGATGGCGGCGGTCGGGCTGCTCGAATCGTTGCTGACGGCGCAGATCGTCGACGACATGACCCACACCGACAGCGACAAACGGCGCGAAAGCGCGGGGCAGGGCGCCGCCAACATCGCCGCCGCGCTGGTCGGCGGAATGGGCGGATGCGCGATGATCGGCCAGTCGGTGATCAACGTTACGTCGGGCGGTCGCGGCCGGCTGTCGACCTTCACCGCCGGCGTGTTTCTGCTGTTCCTACTCGCCGTGCTCGGCCCCTTCGTAGGGCAGATTCCGATGCCGGCGCTGGTCGCGGTGATGATCATGGTGTCGATCGGCACCTTCAGCTGGAATTCGATCCCCAATCTTCGCCACCATCCTTGGCCCTCGTCGGTGGTGATGCTGACGACGGTGGTCGTGGTGGTCGCCACGCACGACCTGTCGATGGGCGTGCTCGCGGGCGTGCTGCTGTCGGGGATCTTCTTCGCCGGAAAGGTCCAGCGCATGTTCGCCGTCGAGCGCCTGCTGTCGCCGGACGGCGGGCAGGTGACCTATCGCGTCACGGGGCAGATCTTCTTCGCCTCGGTCGATCGCTTCGTTCGTGCCTTTGGAGACGATTCCGCCGCGCGCAGCGTGCTGATCGACCTTACCGCCGCGCATTTCTGGGATATCTCGGCGGTGGCCGCGCTGGACAAGATCGTCGCCCGGCTGCGCCGCGAGGGACGGACGGTGGAAATGATTGGCACCAACCGCGCCAGCGCCGACCTCGTCGACCGCTTCGCCCTGCACGACAAGACCGGTGTCGAGACTGGCCTGGTGCCGCATTAGCCTGGCAAAGGCGGTCCCCGACCCCCAAGCCCGCACGCTCCCGCGGCGTTTACTTTGGAACGAGATCGCGACAGATTTCGATGCGAATGGCCGGGCGATTCCGGCAAGGTCCAGCTGAAAGGACTTTTATGGGCGTCAGGTTGGCGGTGGTTGGCGCGGCGCTTGTGATGGCCACGGCAGTGCCAGCGCAATCCCAGGGCTCGAAGGTGACTTCCGCAATCGAGCTTGCCCGACAAGCCGACAGGCTCAAGCCCGGCCAATGGGTCTGGGCCCCTCAGATCGCACCGGAGGGGCCGGTCGTCGTCTATGTCGACCTTTCGCGCCAGGTGGCCACCATCTACCGGAACGGGGTCCGGATCGGTGTCTCGACCGTCTCGACCGGCAAGCCCGGTCATGAGACACCGACAGGTGTATTCGCGATCCTGCAAAAGGATGCGACCCATCATTCCAGCAAATACAACAACGCCCCGATGCCGTATCAGCAGCGGCTGACCCTGGATGGCGTCGCGTTGCATGCGGGCGGCCTGCCCGGCTATCCGGAAAGCCACGGCTGCGTGCTTCTGCCGCTTGAGTTTTCGCGCCTGCTCTTCGGGCAGACCCACATGGGCGGCACCGTCATCGTTGCCGGCCGCGCGGGAAGCGTTCACCTGACGAACAATGCCGGCGTGCTCGCTCCGCAAGGCGAAAAGGGCAGCGAGATCAGGCACGATCCGCTTCAGCCGGGCGAGCAGGATCGTTGGAACCCGCAAGCGTCGCCCACCGGGCCGGTGGCGATCGTCGTGTCGCGCACAGACAACAGGGTCGTCGTCCTACGCAACGGCATCGAAATCGGCCGCGCTCGCGCCAGCCTGCCGAGTGACGATTTCGAAACGCACGTCCTTGTCTTTAACAAGCTGCCTAACGGACAGCCGCGATGGATGGCCGTTGGCGTTCCGGGACATGCGGACCCTGATGCTTCTTCGGCGCTGGACACCAGCATCCTCGATCAGCTGAGGCTACCCGCGAACTTTCGCACGGCGCTCAACTCGGTGATCGTTCCCGGCACGTCGATCCTGGTCACGCAGGCGCGGGTGCTTCCCGAGAACAGCGGAAAGCAAATGACCGTCATGGCCAGCGCCGCGCGGTAAGATGGCAAGCGATCGACACGGAGGGTGATCGATTATGAAATACATCGCTTGGACTTGGATGCTTCTCCTGTCGGCGCAGCCAGTGACGGCCGTTCCGCCGCCGCCACCGCTTCCGCCAACGACCGTTGGGCTGATCCCGAATGGCTGCGCGGTAAAGCGAAGCGGCAGTGCTGCGCCTTATGCGCCTGTGCCTTTTCGGTTTGCGGCCCCGGAGGATGCTACCTTGGTTCTTATCCTACCCGAACCAAACGCGAACCTTACATTCGCGCTCACTCGCGGGAGCGAACGCTCGCTCGTGACGGGTGCCGGCTTCGGGACAGGGGCAGTTCGGATCGCTCTGCCGGCAGCTGATAGCTACGAGGTCAAGATTTCAGGCTTTGATCCCGTCCGGCGCGTCGCGCTTCCTGTGACGTTTCGGATCGAGCTTGCTCTCGAAGTTTACGGCAGTCCGCGCCGGTGCAGCACCGACTGACGGCGCCCTAGGCCGCGCCTTCGCTTCCGCTATATTCCACGCGCCCGAGCGTGCCGTCGCGCCGGGCCTGGCAAAGCCACGGTGCCTGCGCGCCCTCGACATTGACGAAAATCTCGATCGGATCGCGCGACTGGTCAATGCGATTGACCCCGATGACCGGCGCGCGCGTGATGTCGGCGACCCGGGCAAGGCATTTCTTTTCAAGGCTGTTCTTGCCGCGCACCGGCACGGCCGTGTTCGCCGAGGCAGCCGTGGACCTGCGCGGGACCGAGACCAGGCGAATGCCATCAACGGTCGCGAGTGCCTTGCCTTTCAGCGCCGCGGCGGCTTCATCGCTAGGGCAACCGACAAGATCGGCGCTGTCGTCGAGGTAATCGCTGGTGGCCGCGCTTTCGCCGACCCGCCGGCAAGGGTTGCCGGCGGCCGGATAGCCGTCGCCGAACGGCCTCAGGCTGGCCGGCCAGGCGGTCGAGGTGGTGGCATTTGCAGTCTGATCGCCACCGGCCGCGACGGTGCCCGCATTGTCGGCTCCGACCGGGGCGCCAGCGGCGGTGTTGGCGAGATTGTCACCGGCCTCGCCCTGACCGCCCGAACAGGCAGGCAAGGCGAGGGTCAGCGACAGCAGTGCAGGCCTTAGCGGCACTTGGGGTGCTGCCGAATGTCGCGCGCGTCGACGACCCGCGTATTGGCCATCGTCAGCTGAGCGCAAACCCGGGTCCGCGGATTATAGAAGATCCCATATTGGGTATTGCCCGAACTGATGTCGTCGACGTTGCGGAAGCCGCGTTCGGTCATCACATCGATGGCCCGGATGGAGTTCATCCCGTTAAGACCGCCGAGCCCGTTGCCGCCGGCCATGCCGCCACCCATTCCGGGGCCCATGCCCGCGCCGCGTCCGTCGACCGCGATCGACAGCCGGAAATTGCCGACCTCGCCGCGCCGCGCTGAGGCACGCATCTGATAGACCCGGATCTTGTAGGCCCCGGACACGCTCAGCGTCCCGGCGAACGAATTGCCTTCGGTCGATCCGACAAAGATGGCGGTGTCGTTGCTGCCCGGCGGCAGGACATTGAAGTAGACGTTGGACGATCCCGCCAACCTGACCCGCATCGTCTGGCCGGCATTGGCCCTGACGACATAATCGCGGGTGACGGGGCCGCGGATGTTCCCGGCAAGGGTGGTGCCCACCGCGCCGCGCGGGAAGACGACATTGGTGGTGACGATCTGCGCTACGGCTGTGGTCGTAACCGCCGCCGCCGCGATACCGAGCGCGACCAGGGCCGCTTTGCTGTTTGTCATCATCGTACGCCACTCCTTGTTGTGAACAGGTTTTAGGGGTTCGAGGGCAGCTCAGGTCGGCAAGGTGCCACCGGACTTGTCGCGCCGACGCGACCGGCGCGCGAGAAAGATCAGGATGGCGAGGGTCACGGCGGGTGCGACGACCATGGCCGTGGCCGATTTTCCGGTCAGACGGTCGAGCATCAGGTTCCATGGCAGGCCAAGCGGTAGCAGGAACACGCCGCCGAGCGGATCCTTGTCCTGGCCGAACAGGCCCCACAGGGAGATCGCGAACAAGCCGAGGGCGGCGAGATAGGCCACGCCAAAGATCCAGGCAGCAACGCGCATCGGGCCACTCCGTCGGAGTTTGCGTGGCGTACGTATGACATGGGTTCGCGCGGAATCAAAACCCGCGCATTTGCAGGGGCGTGGCCGCTTTGGCAGCCGTTCGATGCGGGGTCGTCGCTCAGAAAAAATAAAACAGGATTGCGATCAGGATCAGCGACTCGACGTAGGCGCGCAAGGCGTGGCCGAACGCCCGAACGCGGGTGAGATCGGCATGATGCCTGAACCACAACGTCTCGATGGCGACATAGAAGACGACCGCCACCACGATGGCTATCGCGCCGCTGATCTGCAGCCATTCCGGCGCCTTGACCGGCATCAGGCTGATCAGGCCGAGGATCAGCGCATAGGGCGCCGCCAGATAGCAATGGCTGTAGAACGGAAGCCGCATCGTCTCGCGCGTCAGCGGCGTCTTGGTGACCCGCAGAAAGCGAAGCGACGCGATCAGCGGAAAGATCGCATAGGCGATCGCTCGCAGCGCGATGAGATTGGTATCGTCGGTGATCAGCGCGTCGAGCCCGTCCTGCTTGCGAACCAATTCGCTCTGCCCGCGAACGCCGATTTCGATCCCGTGCGCGATGATCAGGCTGATGATCAGGAACAGCGGTGGGCTGACGGTGTCGGTATATTGATCGTCGACCTGCTGCGTCAGTTCGTTGGTGCTATAGTCCATCATGCGCAGCGGGTGGCGCAGCGACAGCCACAGCGTTCGCGGATAGAACACCAGCCAGGTCATGATTTCATAGAGCAGCTCCTCCATGCTTTTCAGGAGCTTCATGAAATCCATCGAACCGTCCCCCGGGGCCACGCCGTCGCGGAGGAATGCCCTCCGCTCACCGTGATACGCGAAGAAGCGCGCCGCGCACTAGGCCGGCTCGTGCTGCTCCAGGGCATCGGTGAAGCGACGCCGCCACCACAGCACATCCTGCTCGCAGACCACGTCGAACATGGCCCGCCAGCGGCGGATCCGTTCGTCCTTGGACATCGCCAGCGCCGTGCGGATCGCGTCCGACATTTCTTCGGCGCTGTAGGGATTGATCAGCAGCGCTTCGCCCAGTTGCTGCGCGGCCCCGGCAAAGCGCGACAGGATCAGAACGCCCGGATCGTCGGGATCCTGCGCCGCGACGAATTCCTTCGCGACGAGGTTCATGCCGTCGCGGATCGGCGTCACCAGCGCGATCCGCGCCGCCCGATAGACCCCGGCGAGGACGGCGCGCGGGTAACCCTGGTTGACGTAGCGGATCGGCACCCAGCCGAGATCGGCGTGCGCCCCGTTGATCCGCCCCGATAGCCCTTCCAGCGTGCTGCGGATGCGCTGGTAGCTTTCCACCGTGCCGCGCGACGGCGGCGCGATCTGGAGCAGGAACACTTCCTTCCGCTCCTTGGGATTCTCGATCAGAAATCTTTCATAGCCGAGGAAGCGTTCCTCGAGCCCCTTGGAATAGTCCAGCCGGTCGACCCCGACGATCATCGCCCGGCCGTTCGCGCTGTCGCGCATTTCGCGAAAGATCTGCTGGGCCTGCTCGCCTTGCGCGAGGGTCGCGAATTCGTCGCTGTCGATCCCGATCGGACAGGTGATCAAGCGGATCTGGCGCCCTTCGAGCCGGAGAATGCCGTCGGCATAGTTGCCGCCGCTTTCCAGCACCACGAAATCGACAAAAGATTGCAGCCACTCGTCGGTGTGGAACCCGATCACGTCGTAGGCGAACAGGGTCGCGACCAGCTCGGTCGCTTCGGGCAGAGTTAGAAGCAACCGGCGTGGCGGCCACGGCGTGTGCAGGAAAAAGCCGATGCGGTTGCGGCAGCCGCGCTTGCGCAATTCCTGGCCGAGCGGGATCATGTGATAGTCCTGGACCCAGACCATGTCGTCGGGTTCGATCAGCGGGACCACCGTTTCGGCGAAGCGTTCGTTGGCGCGCTGATATCCTTCGGCAAAACCGCGCTCGTATTCGGCGAGATCGACGCGGTAGTGGAAGAGCGGCCAGAGCGTGCGGTTGGCGTAGCCGTTGTAATATTCCTCGACGTCCTGTTCTTCCAAGTCGACCGTCGCGGTGGTCACCCCGTCCTCGCGGTTGAAGCTGATCTGGCCGGTGAATTCGTCGGTCACCTCGCCCGACCAGCCGAACCACAGGCCGCCGCTTTCGCGCAGGGCGGAGGTCAGCGCCACGGACAGCCCGCCCTGCGCACCGGCGGCGCCCCCGGTCGCAGCGGAAACGCGATTGGAGATGACGATCAGGCGGCTCATCGGATGGAATTCCACGGTTTGCTGAGCAGGACAGCGCAGTTGATGGTGCCGACGAGCGAATAGGTCTGCGGGTAATTGCCCCACAATTCGCCGGTTTGCGGATCGATGTCTTCGGACAGCAGGCCGGCACCGGTCCGCCGTGACAGCATTTCCTCGAACAATTCGCGCGCATCGGCTTCGCGTCCGGTCGCCTGCAGCGCTTCGATCAACCAGAAGGTGCAGACGTTGAACGCGGTTTCGGGCAGGCCGAAATCGTCTTCGGTGGCGTAGCGCAGCATGTGCGAACCGCGGCGCAGGCCCTGTTCGACCGCCTGCAAGGTGCCGGTGAAGCGGGGATCGTCCGGCTTGAAGAAGCGGAGGTCGAGAAGCTGGATCAGGCTGGCGTCGAGATCGTCGCCTTCGAACGTTGCGGAAATACGCTCGCTGTCCTCGCGCCAGGCCGAGTCCTCGATGCGGCTCCGGATCGCCGCTGCCCGCTCGGCCCAATGGCCGGCCCGGTCGTTCAGGCCGAGCGCGACCGCGGCATGGGCGAGCCGGTCGCAGGCGGCCCAGCACATGGCCGCCGAATAGGTGTGGACATGCTGTCTGGTGCGCAATTCCCACAAGCCCGCGTCGGGCTGGTCGTGGAATTGCCAGGCGCGGTCGCCGATCCGCTCCAGTGCCGTGAAATCCTCCACCGTCGCCATCCGGAACAGGCGATGATCGAAAAAGGCCTGGACGTTGGACAGGATGATCTGCCCGTAAGCGTCGTGCTGGACCTGCTCATAGGCCTGGTTGCCGGCGCGGACCGGCCCCATCCCGCGATAGCCGGCGAGGCCCTGCTCGACGCGTTCTTCGAGGCGGGTTTCGCCGCCAAGGCCGTAAAGCGGCTGGATGTGGCCACCGCGCGCATCGTCGACGATGTTGCGAAGATAGCCGAGATAGCCTTCGAGCACGTCCAGCGCGCCGAGCCGGTTGAGCGCCTGCACCGTATAATAAGCGTCGCGGATCCAGCAGTGGCGATAATCCCAGTTGCGCTCGGACCCGGCATGTTCCGGGATCGAGGTGGTCATCGCCGCGACGATCGCGCCGGTTTCCTCATGCTGGCACAGCTTGAGGGCGATCGCCGCCCGGATCACCGCTTCCTGCCATTCGACCGGGGTGGCGAGGCCGCGCACCCATTCGCGCCATTCGGCGGCGGTGCTCGCCAGCATGTCGCTGGTCGCGCGGGTCAGGTCGTCGCTGAAGGGCTCGTCCGGACCGAGGAAGAAGACCAGGGGGCGTTCGAGCCGGAAGAATTTCTCGTCACGGATCAACGTCACCGGCGCGTCGGTGGTGAGCCGCATGGGAAGCGTCGGAAGGGCGTAGCGAATGTGATTGGACCCGCCGGGCAGCGCCGCCGCGGCCTCGCCCCAGTTCTGCGTCGGGCGAAGCCTGATGCGCACCCGCGGACTGCCGCCGATCGGCCGGATCAGGCGCACGAACGCCGCGGGGCGATAGGTCCGCCCAAGCCGGTGGAAGCGCGGGCAGAAATCGGTGATCTCGACGCCGTTGCCGGCCTCGTCGATCTTCCGGGTGATAAGGATCGGCGTGTTGCGCAGATAGGATTGCTCCACCGTCGCTTCGCCCTCGAGATCGATCGCCCACATGCCGCGCTCGGCCTGCTCGCCGCCGAGCAGGCTCGAGAACAGGGGGTCGCCGTCGACCCGCGGGACGCAGGCCCACACGAAGTCGCCCGCCCCGTCGATCAACGCGCTGACCAAGCAATTGCCGATCGGCCATAGGTCGAGCGAGCTCACGACAGCGCCTCCACCGATGTCTGCAACCAACGGTGGACGGCCGTCACGTCGGGCAGGCGATAGTCGGCCGCGGTGTCGCGCTGCGGCCCCACCAGGATCCCGGCGCCGCCAAGCTCTCTCGCCGCTTCGAACCCATGTTCGTCGGTCAGGTCGTCGCCGATGAAGATAGGCCGCGCACCTTTGTGCGCCTCTTCGCTCATCAGCAGGCGCACCGCGCTGCCCTTGTTGCCGGTCGCGGGCTTGATCTCGAACACCATCTTCCCCGCCTGGACCTGAAGGCCGGCAAGTCCGGCGGCCTCGGCCGCCGCGGCGCGGCAGTCGTCTTCGGCGCCCGGCTGCTCGCGGTAATGAAGCGCGGCGCCGAGCGGTTTTTCCTCGAGCAGGACGCCGCCGTGCCGCTCCGCGACGGCGCGAAGCAGCGCGATGCCCTTTTCGAGCGCCGGGGGGCGATCAGTGGTGGCACCGGCGCGTTCGAGGCCGTGACTGCCCACCACCGCTACCTGTAGCGGCTTCAGCCAGTGGAGCACATCCGCCGAGGCGCGGCCGCTGACCAGGGTCAGCCGCCCGGCCAGCTGCTTCTGAAGCTGCGCGAGCAGATCGAGCAGGCTCGGCGGCACTTCGATCGAATCGGGGCGGGCGGCGATCGGCACGAGGGTTCCGTCGAAATCGAGAAACAGGCTGGCATCCCGCAGCAGGCTCGGCGGGGGCGGTGGTAGGGGCATGGTCCTCGCAAGGTCTGGCGACACTGATGAGGCGACGCAGCGCCGCACGCCGCGCGCTCGTAACCTGAGGGAAACAACGCTCAGCCGTGCCAGTTCCCGGCTTCGGGGTGGCGCCCCCTGTGTGGCTACCGCCTTGGCCGGAGAGGCGCTACGGAGCAAGCCAGGTGCGACCGGAGGAGCCACGGACAGGGCTACCGCCAGCCCGCGAGCCGATTGGAACGTCGCTTGATCGGGGAGGGAAGTGGTGCCCAGAGCCGGGATCGAACCAGCGACACTGCGATTTTCAGTCGCATGCTCTACCAACTGAGCTATCTGGGCCCACGGATACGCGGGCGGCGCAAAGGCCGTGCGAGCGGCTCCCTAACGGGCGCCTTCGTCGCTGTCCAGCCCGGGATCGGCCGGCGGCCCGGGAAGTCGATAGCCTTCGCCAAGCCATTGCAGCAGGTCGCGATCCTTGCAGCCGCGGCTGCAGAAGGGCGCATGGTCCTTCGACGCCGGTTTGGCGCACAAGGGGCAGGGCTTAAGCGGGTTCGGCATGGCCGCCCGACATGGCGAGGCCGGCGTCCTCGCGCAAGGCGACGCTGCCGCCCACCTGACGGCCGAGCTGGTCGAGCCAGTCGGGGCGCAGCGCGCCGGCGACCGCGGGATGGCAGGCGAGGCGGATCGACCCGACCCCAAGCGCGGCGCGGCGCAGCAGGGCGCGGGCTTCGAACGCGGGACGGTCGGCCGCCAGCTCGAACAGGCTGGGGCCGCGGCGCGGACGGACGATCTGAAGGAAGCCGAAGCCGTTCACCGCGGTCCGCTCGAACGGCTTTTCGAGGCCCGCGTCGATCAGCTCGGCGATGTGCTGGCGAAGCTCGCGTCCGGCGACGGTGGGAAAATCGATCCCGATCGAGCCGCCAATCGAATTCCGCCGGATCGCCGCTGCCGCCGCCTTTGCCGCGTTACGCGCGACATCTTCCGGCCGCCCGATGCCATCGACGTCGATCAGGGTCATCGCCGGGGTGACCGACACGCGCAGGGTGCCGCCGGCAAAGGCGATCAGCCCGCTGCGCGCTTCCTCCAGCAGGTCGGACCAGCCCGCCGCTTCGAGAGGATCGTCGGGGGCGGGGAAGGGGATGGGTTCACCGGCCGGGGCGGTGGCAGCAGCGCCAGGCTCGACCACCCGGCCGAGTGGTCGCTTCCATGGCTCGGCGCCGGGGATAGGCTCGCGGGTCACTTCGACCAGCGCACGCGCGCCTTCCGGATGCCCGCCCGCGCCGCCCGGCAGCAGAAATTCGCTTGTCCCGTCGGTGGCCACGGCCTGCGGACGCACCGCCTTGATCCGCAAATCGCGCCGCTCACCGGCACGCGGCGCGCCGTCGAGATGAATGCGCGCGTCGATGATCTCGCCGCCCGCGATGCGCACCCAGCGCTCTTCGCCGATCCCGCGCTCGACCTGCCACTCAGGCAAGCGGATAGCCTGCGCTCTTCAGCAGGTGCCGCGTTTCGGCCAGCGGCAAGCCGACGACGTTGGACCAGCTTCCGGCCATGAAGCGGACATAGACTTCGCCATAGCCTTGCAAGGCATAGCCGCCCGCCTTGCCGCGCCATTCGCCGTGCCCGGCGTAATAGTCGATCTCTTCACGCGACAAATTCTTCATCGCGATCACCGTTTCGATCAGCCGGGTGCGCAGTTTCCGCCCCGGCGCGGCCAGCGCGACGCCGGTCAGCACCTTGTGACGGCGTCCGGACAGCAGCGCCATGCATTGGCGCAGCGTCGCTTCGTCCTCGACCTTGGGCAGGATGCGGCGCCCGACCGCGACCACCGTATCCGCCGCCAGCACCAGCGCGTCGGGCTCGACCGCGGCGACCGCGGCCGCCTTTTCGCTCGCCAGCCGAAGCGCATGCGGGCGCGGCAATTCGCCCTTGGAGGGTTCTTCGTCGATATCGGCGGGGCGGATGGCGTCGGGGGTGACCCCGATGCGGGCAAGCAGGTCGACCCGGCGCGGGCTCGCCGAAGCGAGGACCAGGCGCATCTTGGTCGCCTTAGCCGTTGTAGCCCGGCGGGCCGCCGCGACCCGGCATGAAGCGGTAGGTGATGCGCCCCTTGGTGAGGTCGTACGGGGTCAGTTCGACCAGCACTTCGTCGCCGGTCAGCACGCGGATGCGGTTCTTGCGCATCTTGCCGGCGGTGTGCCCCAGAATTTCGTGGCCATTCTCGAGTTCGACGCGGAACATCGCGTTGGGCAGCAGTTCGACCACCCGCCCACGCATCTCGAGAAGTTCTTCCTTGGCCATGCAGATCCTTTTGAGAGAAAAATAAATGAATAAGTCGCGCGGGCCCTTAGCGGCAGACGCGCCAAAAGTATAGGCAAGCGCTCAGTCGGGCGCTTTCTCGCGCCGGGCCTTGCGGGTCACCAGCAATTTGTCGATCTTGCGCCCGTCAAGGTCGACGACTTCGAAGCGCCAGCCGTCGTGATCGAACACTTCGCCCGTTTCGGGAAGCCGCTTGAGCTGCGCCAGCGCAAAGCCCGCCACGGTGGAATAATCGCGTTCGGCCTTGAGCGTGATGCCGAGCCGGTCCTCAAGGCAGTCGGCGGTGGCCGAACCGCTGATCAGCCAGCTGCCATCCTCACGCTCGACCAGCGGGGGATCGTCGTCCTCGACGTCGCTGGCGAACGCGCCGGCCAGCGCGGACAGGATCGAGCCCGGGGTGACGATCCCGTCGAGATGGCCATATTCGTCGTGCACCAGCGCCAGCGGCACCTCGGCCGAGCGAAGCACGTTCAGCGCGTCCATCGCGTCCATGACATCGGGAATGACCGACGCCTTGCGCGACAAGGCGCGAAGGTCGAGCGGCCGGCCTTCGAGCATCGCGTCGAGCATGTCGCGGGTCTGGATCACGCCGACGATCTTTTCGATCGAGCCTTCGGCGACGGGCAGGCGGCTGTGCGGCGTGTCGGCCAGCGCCGCGCGCAGGTCCTGCGGATTGCTGTCGATGTCGATCCAGTCGACCTCGGTCCGCGGGGTCATCACCTCGCGCACCGGGCGGTCGGCAAGGCGGACGATGCCGCTGATGATCGCGCGCTCCGATTCCTCGAGCACGCCCGCGGTCTGCGCTTCGGCGACCACCAGATGCAGTTCCTCGGCGGTGACGTGATCGCGGTTCTCGCGATCGAGGCCGAGCAATTTGAAAATGCCCGCGCTGCTCTTGTCGAGCACCCACACGAACGGGGCGGTGAGCTTGCTCAGCCACAGCATCGGCCGGGCGACGATCACCGCGATCGGTTCGGGGCTGCGCAGCGCGAATTGCTTGGGCACCAGTTCGCCGACCACCACCGAGGCGAAGGTGGTGAGCACGATCACGATCCCGAAGCCCAGCGTCACCGACAGTTCCTGCTCGAGCCCGAGCAATTCCAGCCGCTGCGCGACGGGCGTGCCGAGGCGCGCTCCCGACAGGGCGCCGGTCAGGATACCGATCAAGGTGATCCCGATCTGCACCGTGGACAGGAACCGGCCCGGGTCGGCGGCGAGCCTCAGCGCGACCTTGGCGCCCCCGCTGCCGCCTTTGGCCAGCCCCTTGAGGCGGGCTTCACGCGCGGAAACGATCGCCAGCTCGCTCATCGACATCACGCCGTTCAGGGCGATCAGCGCGAGGATCAGGACCAGGTCGAGCCAGGGGAAAGGGAGCAGGGTGCCGCTCATCGGGTAGTCAGCTTCTAGCCTTCAATGGATGGTCGCGGCAAGCGCGTGGATCGTTGTGCAGCTGGAACATTCAATGGGGCTGCCGGTTTCCCGTGCCTGCATATTTTGAAGACCAACAGGAGAGAGAACCCTGATGATGACCAAGGGCAAGAAACTGACGGTCGGCCTGCTCGCCGCCTCCTTGATGACCACCGCGGCCTGCACCACCAACCCCGAGACGGGCAACCGCCGGCTGAGCCAGACCGGGCTTGGCGCCATCCTCGGCGCGGCGGGCGGCTATCTGGTGGGTGACATCGTCGGCGGCCGCAACAGCCGCACCGAACAGATCATCGGCGCCGGCATCGGCGGTCTCGCGGGCGCGGCGGTCGGCCGCTACATGGACCAGCAGGAAGCCGAACTGCGCCGCGAAACGGCCGGTACCGGCGTGGACGTCATCCGTCAGGGCGACGACCTCATCCTGCGCATGCCGAGCGGGATTACCTTCGCCTACGACCGCTACGACATCCAGCCGCAGTTCCAGTCGACCCTGAACGAGGTCGCGAGCACGCTGGCCCAGTATAACCAGAGCTACATCGACATCTACGGCCACACCGATTCGAGCGGCTCCGACAGCTACAACCAGACGCTGTCCGAGCGGCGCGCCGAATCGGTCGCCAACTATCTCGCCAGCCGCGGCGTGGTTCGCGCCCGCATGGCGACCCGCGGCTTCGGCGAATCGCAGTTGCTGGTGAATCCGGAAGTGAGCGAAGCCGACCGCGCGGCCAATCGCCGGGTCGAAATCAAGGTCGTTCCGCTGCGTCAGTAAGCGGCCAGGCCAACTAAAGAGGGGTCGGCGAGCGCATCGCCGGCCCCTTTTTGATATCTATCGCCGTTCAGCGAAGAACTGGCGCAGCTGCGCCGCCGCTTCCGCCTCGCCAATGCCGCCCAGCACGTCCGGGCGATGATGGCAGGTCGGCTGGCCGAACAGGCGCGGCCCGTTCACCACCGCGCCGCCCTTGGGGTCCTCGGCGGCGAACCGCAGTTCCTTGATCCGGGCCAGCGCGATCGCCCCGGCGCACATCGCGCAAGGCTCGAGGCTGACCCACAGGCTGCATTGGTCGAGACGGCTGGTGCCGAGCGCTTGGGCCGCCGCCCGAAGCGCCACCATCTCGGCATGAGCGGTGGGGTCGTGTCCCGCGCGCATCCGGTTCACCCCTTCGGCGACGACCGCGCTTCCAAGCGTCACCACCGCGCCGACCGGCACTTCGCCCGCCCGCGCCGCCTCGGCTGCGAGATCGAGCGCACGGCGCATCGGCGGGGGCAGCGGGAAGCTCATGCCGCCCGCTTGCCCGCCTCTTACTGCTGCGTCGAGTCGGTGGTGGCCGGCTGCTGCCCGTTCTGCACCGGCTGGGTCTGCGGCTGGGCCGAGGCATTGCCGTTGCCGCCCGGCGCGACGCGGATCTGCGGCACCGGAATGGTCGCCTGCCCGCTGCCGACCTCGATCTTGCCGGTCTGCACCTGGAATTCGGGCTTCTGGCCGCCCTTCAGCACCACGCCGTCCGAACCGACCGCGACGGCAGGCGCTTGCGCGGACTGGGTCTGGTTGACGTTGACGAACCCCGTCGCAACCAGCGCGATGGCGCCCACGATCACGAGAATGAGGATAAGAATGACGGCGCGCATGGAACGGCAACTCCCTGTTCGTTTCGCCTCGGTAACGCGCTACGGACGGGAGGGTTGCGGTTGACGGGTCGGGGCCGAGCCGTTAGGGGGCAGCGCTTTCCGGGAGCTTCCATGCGGGAGCGCCCTCGACCAATCACGGGATAGATCCAATGGCACGCGTGTGCGAGCTGACCGGCAAGGGCCGTCAGGTGGGCAACAATGTTTCCCACGCGAACAACAAGACCAAGCGGACGTTTCTGCCGAATCTGCAGAACGTGACGCTGATCAGCGACGAGCTCGGCAAGAGCGTCAAGCTGCGCGTGTCGACCCACGGTCTGCGTTCGGTCGAGCATAACGGCGGCCTCGACAACTGGCTCAAGAAGACCAGCGAAGAGAAGCTCGGCACCGAAGCCCGCAAGCTGAAGCGCGAACTGGCCAAGAAGGCCAAGGCCGCCGCGGCCTGAGCTGTTCCGGCCGGGCGATCGTCCGGCCGACAGCATCCGCTTTAGGAACACTCAGGCTCCGGCTCGTGCCGGGGCCTTTGTTGTGTCCAGCGTCAGGCGGAGAAGCACCGTGCGCCGCCACCCGTCATTATCGGTAATGGCCCACAGGATGGTGCGCCCGTCCGGGGCCTGCTCGGCCGCCAGTCCCTCGACATTGTCGAAGGTCCCCAGCGGCAGCGTCGCGAAGTTGCGCAGGCGATAGCCGTCGCGGGTGCGTTCCAGCCAGGCCAGCTTGTTGGTGAGGCCGGTCAGGCCGATTTCGCGCACCGCGACGACGATCCGCTCGTCCGCCAGCCGCGCCGCATCCGCGATCCCGCCCGTCGCGCCGGCGAGCGGCAATTGCTCTGCAAACGGCGAGCCGCTGACCCGAAGCGCGAGGCGCCCTCCTTCGTGCAGCAGCAGCAGGGCGCCGCCGTCCCGCACCATCGCTTCGATCCCGGTATTCCGTGACCACCTAGCCGATGGCAGCGGCACGGCTACCCTCCGGCCTCGCCCGTTGCCGTCGTAGCGCCACAGGCTGTGCTGATTCTCGAAGGCGATCCACCGCCCGCGCCCGTCGGCATCGACCACCATCGCCTCCGAATCGCGAAACTTCTTATAGGTCGCGTAGCCGGGGCCCGTCGGCAGTTCGCTGACCATTGCCCGCGCGGCGCCACCTGGTTTGGGAAAGGTGACCAGCGCGCCGCTGTCGCTCAGCGCCTGCAAGCGGCCATCGGGCAACACCGTCAGCGCCGACAAGCCCATCACCCGCGGATCGTCCGCGGTCAGCGTCCAGGCGCCATCGACCCGGATGCCGTCACCGGGCTTCGCCTTCAGCGCAAGGGGCTCCAGCATCAGCCGGGCGATCCGCGGCGGCCGCGGCACACGGTCGGGCAATTGCGGTGGATGGTCGCTGGCCAGCAAAAGAAAAGCCCCTGCGATCAGCAACTTGCTTAACAATCGCTGCAAGCGTCGTTCAGTCTTTTTCAACTGCGAATCGCGCATAAGCTCTTCAACGGATGGGCTTTTCCCCCTGTCGGCCCCTCCGCCCCAATCCCTCGTGTCGCGTATCGAGGGCGGGCCCGACGGTCGGTTGCGTATCGCCGTCGGGCCCATCCCGGGGCCGTCACTGATTGAGATCGAACAGACCGGCCAGCTGCTCCACCAGCGCGCCGCCCAATTGCTCGGCATCCATGATCGTCACTGCGCGGCCATAATAGCGCGTGACGTCGTGGCCGATGCCGATCGCCGCCAGCTCGACCGGCGAGCGCGATTCGATCCAGCCGATCACCTGCCGCAGATGCTTTTCGAGATACGGGCCGCCATTGGCGCTGGCGGTCGAATCGTCGACCGGCGCGCCGTCGCTGATCACCATCAGGATCCGGCGTTCCTCAGGCCTCGCGATCAGCCGGTTATGCGCCCACAGCAGCGCCTCGCCATCGATATTCTCCTTCAGCAACCCTTCGCGCATCATCAGGCCGAGGTTCCTGCGGGCGTGGCGATACGGTTCGTCAGCGCGCTTGTAGACGATGTGGCGCAGGTCGTTGAGGCGGCCGGGCGCGGGCGGGCGGCCCTCGCCCAGCCAAGCTTCGCGGCTCTGTCCGCCCTTCCACGCGCGGGTGGTAAAGCCGAGCACCTCGGTCGCGACGCCGCAGCGCTCCAGCGTCCGGGCAAGGATGTCGGCGCAGATCGCGGCGATCGAGATCGGCCGCCCGCGCATCGAGCCCGAATTGTCGATCAGCAGGCTGACGATGGTATCCTTGAACTCGGTCTCGCGCTCGATCTTGTAGGAGAGCGAATGACCGGGCGAGACGATCACCCGCGCCAGCCGGGCGGCGTCGAGCAGCCCTTCTTCCTGATCGAAATCCCACGACCGCGCCTGCTGCGCCATCAGCCGCCGCTGCAGCCGGTTGGCGAGGCGGGTCACGACGCCGGAAAGCGCCCCCATCTGCGTATCGAGATAGGCGCGGAGGCGATTGAGCTCCTCCTCGTCGGTGAGATCGGACGCCTCCACCACCTCGTCGAAGCGGGTGGTGAAGGGGCGATAGTCGCCGGCCAGCTCGGGTTCGTTCGGACGGCGATTGGGGCGCGCGGCGACATTGCTGTCGCCTTCCTGGCCCGGCTCGGCATCCTCGTCGTCGCTGTCCTGTTCTTCGTAATCCTCGTCCTGCTCGTCCGACTGTTCTTGCTCGGCGCGCTGCTCCATCTCGCCGCCCTGCTGGCCGGCGTCCTGATCCTGGTCGTCGTCCTCGTCTTCGCCCTGATCTTCGCCGGCTTCCTCGTCGCCGCCTTCGTCGGGGTCTTCCTCGGGCTTGTCCTCGGCGGCGGCGAGATCGAGATCCTCCAGCAATTTGCGGGAGAGCGCGGCAAAGGCGTTCTGGTCATCGAGCGCCAGCGTCAGCGCATCGAGATCGCTTCCCGCCTTGTCCTCGATCCAGTCGCGCACGAGGTCGAGCCCGCGTGTCGCCGAAACGGGCGGCGGCGCCCCGGTCAGTCGTTCGCGGGCGAGCAGCCCGAGCGCGGTCGCCAGCGGCACTTCCTCGGGCGTGCGGGCGCGTGTGATGGCATCGCTGCGCACCCGCGCTTCGGCCAGCTCCGCCAGATTGTCGCGCACCCCCGACATCGCCCGGCTGCCGAGCGCCTCGACCCGGGCGCCTTCCAGCGCATCAAACACCGCCCGCGCTTCGGGGTCGGCGGGCGCATTGCTGCCGTGCAGCTTGGCATCATGATGCCGCAGGCGAAGCGCCACCGCATCCGCCGCACCGCGCGCTTCGGCGACGAGCTTGGGCGCGAGGCCCGGCCCCGGCGACACCACCCGCGCCACCCGGCCGCCCTGCGCGCCGCTCTCGGACGCAAAGGCGACTTCAACCTCGGGATCACGCGCAATCGCCCGCGCCGTGCCGGCCAGCACGCCGCGAAAGCGATCGAGAGGCGTGGTCTCGGCCACCTAGGCCTTTCCGGCCACGCTCTCCGGCAGGTCCTTGCCGAACACGCGCTGGTACATCTCGGCGATCAGTCCGCGCTCGCTCTCGTCGCACTTGTTGAGGAAGCTCACGCGAAAGGCGAAACCGACGTCGCCGAAGATCAGCGCGTTCTGCGCCCAGCTGATCACGGTGCGCGGGCTCATCACGGTGGAGATGTCGCCGTGGATGAACGCCTGGCGCGTCAGGTCGGCGACCTTGACCATCTGCTCCACCGTCTTGCGGCCATCGGGCTTGTCATATTCGCCCGACTTGGCGAGCACGATCTGCGCCTCGGTCGCCGCCGGCAGATAGTTCAGCGTGGTGACGATGTTCCAGCGGTCGAGCTGGCCCTGATTGAGCGCCTGCGTCCCGTGATACAGCCCGGTGGTGTCGCCAAGGCCGATCGTGTTGGTGGTCGCGAACATCCGGAAGTTGGGGTTGGGGCGAATGACCCGGTTCTGGTCGAGCAGGGTCAGCTTGCCCTCTACCTCCAGCACGCGCTGGATCACGAACATGACGTCGGGGCGGCCCGCGTCATATTCGTCGAACACCAGGGCGACCGGATGCTGCAGCGCCCACGGCAGCAGTCCTTCGCGGAATTCGGTGACCTGCTGCCCGTCGCGCAGCACGATGGCGTCGCGGCCGATGAGGTCGATACGGCTGATATGCGCGTCGAGGTTGATCCGGATGCACGGCCATTTCAAACGTGCCGCGACCTGCTCGATATGGGTCGACTTGCCGGTGCCGTGATAGCCCTGGACCATCACCCGGCGGTTGCGCGCAAAGCCGGCGCAGATGGCAAGCGTGGTGTCCGGATCGAACACATAGGCCGGGTCGAGATCGGGGACGCGCTCGTCGGCCTCGGAGAAGGCCGGCACCTCCATGTCGCTGTCGATGCCAAAGGCGTCGCGCACCTTCAGCATCTTGTCGGGCGCCGCCATCAGCGTTTCGCCGCTCGGCATCTGATTTTCGTTCGACATGTCGGCCATGAAGGGCCCTTAGCTGGCGCTACCCGCGGATTTCAACCTTGGGCGGCAGGGTGAAGAGGGTGAGGAAACGCCTTGCAAGCGCTTCGTCTCCACCGAAAGCGAGACTATCGGCCGGGGCCCCGCCATAGACCACCGCGGCGATGTGCTCGGGCGTGCCGCCGATCGTCGCATCGACACCGCTTGCCGGACCGCGCGCGACCGCAAGCTGCTGGTCGCGCACGGTGACGACGAAGCTGTCCTCGCCGTTCAGCACACCGATCCGGCCGTCGAACCCCTCCGCCTTGGCGCGGTCGATCATCGTCCGGAAGCTCATCATCAGCGACACCGGGCTGAGCGGCAACGTCGGATCGTGCCCCGGGCTGCGCGCGGCGAACCGGCCCAACGTCTGGATCACCGGCTCGATCTCCAGACCCCAGTCGGTCGCCTGATAAGCATCGCGCGCGGCGGGCGGAGGAAGACGGATTTTGCTTAGCAGCCCGCGGGCTTCAAGCTCGTCCAGCCGCTGCTTCAGAACATTGGCGCTGATGCCGGGCAGGTCGCGCTTCAGGTCCGAGAAGCGTCGTGCCCCAAGCAACAGTTCGCGCATGACCAGCAACGCCCAGCGGTCGCCGACCAGTTCCAGCCCATGCGCGGTGCCGCACGCATCGCCATATCCCCGGCGCGGCTCGCTTGGTCGCTTATCGGTTAGTTTTTCTAACTGCACGGTTGCAATGTAATACTGCTGAGCGCATCCTTCAACCGTATCGAGTCGCCAAGAGGAACCGATGGCCCGCATGATCTTCATCAACCTGCCCGTGGCGGACCTCGCCCGCTCCAAGGCGTTCTACGAGGCGATCGGCTTCACCAACGAGCCTAAGTTCAGCAACGAGTCCGGCGCGATGATGGTGCTCAGCGACACCATCTCGGTGATGCTGCTGACTCACGACTTCTACTCCACCTTCACCAAACGCCCGATCGGCGACACCCACCGCGAAAGCCGCGTGCTGCTCTGCATGTCATGCGACAGCCGCGAGGAGGTCGACCAGATCATCGCCAAGGTCGCGGCCAACGGCGGCAAGATCGACCAGTCGCCCCGAAGCGAAACAGAGGAAGGCGGCCCGATGTACGGCCGCGATTTCGAGGATCTCGACGGCCACCAGTGGGAGCCGATGTGGATGGACCCGGCTTTCGCGGAACAGGGCGCGCATCCGGCCGAACCGGCGGAGGCCTGAAGGTGGCGCTGCCCGTCATCACCGCCTTCGATTGGGTACCCGACTTCGCCAAGGGCCAGGTCCGCGACTTCCGCGTCCGGTGGGCGCTGGAGGAAGTCGGCCAGCCCTATGAGGTGCGCTACCTGGCGCAGGGCGAACAGAAGGGCGCGGAGCATCGGGCCCGCCAGCCCTTCGGCCAAGTCCCGACCTATGAGGAAGACGGGCTGACCCTGTTCGAATCGGGCGCAATCGTGCACCACATCGCAACCAAATGGCCGGGCCTGATGCCCGCCGACGCCGCCGGCCGCGCGCTGGCGACCGAATGGATGTTCGCCGCGTTGAATACGGTCGAACCGCCGATCGGCGAACTCGCCTACGTCGACATCTTCGAAGCCGACAAGCCGTGGTCCAAGCCCCGCCGCCCGGCGGTCGAGGAACGCATCGCCAGCCGGTTCAAGGACGTGTCCCGGCGGCTCGGCGACAACGAGTGGTTCAATGGCGACTTCTCCTCCGGCGACCTCCTGATGGTGTCGGTGTTGCGGATCATCGAGGACGATCCGCTGCTCGCCGCCCATCCCAACCTCGTCGCCTACGTGAAACGTGGGACCGACCGCCCCGCCTTCCGCCGCGCCATCGATGCGCAAATCGCAGGCTTCACCGGCAGTCCGCCGCCGGGCTTCGCCGAATGGGAAGCCAGGCTCAAGGCCGCCGCCAGCAACTGAAGGGGAGAACGACCCATGGCCTATGTCGAAGGCTTCGTCACCGCGGTGCCGACCGCCAACAAGGAGAAGTATCTCGCCCACGCCCGCGAGGCGGCAGCGATCATCATGGAAAAGGGCGCGACCCGCTTCGTCGAGACGTGGGGCGATGACGTACCGCGCGGCCAGACCAACGATCTGTGGGGCGCGGTCCAGGCCAAGGAGGACGAGACCGTCCTGTTCAGCTGGTTCGAATATCCCGACAAGGCCGCCCGCGACGCCGCCAACAAGGCAATGACGGAAGATCCGCGGATGGAAGGCATGGCCAAGGACATGCCGTTCGACGGCAGCCGGATGATCTACGCCGGGTTTGAGGTCATCAACGAGGACGGGCCGGGTGGCGCCTTCGGCTATCTCGACGGCGTGGTGGTTCCGGCCAAGACCGACCGGAAGGACGATTATGTCGCGTTCAGCAAACAGGCCGCGCAGGTCTTTCTCGAAAATGGCGCGACCCGCGTTGTGGATGCCTGGGGCGACGACGTCCCCGACGGCAAACACACAGACTACAAGCGCGCCACCCACCTCCAGGACGGCGAGGAAGTCGCTTACGGCTGGATCGAATGGCCGTCGAAGGACGTCCGCGACAGCGCTTGGGCCAAGGTCATGGAGGACGAGCGCCTCGCCGGCGGCGGCGATCGCGGGATGGACGGCAAGCGCATGATGTTCGGCGGTTTCGCGCCGCTGCTGGAGGTGTAATCCGATGGCCGATCAATGGGGAGCGTTCATCTGGTACGAACTGATGACCACCGATCCCGAGGGCGCCAAGGCGTTCTACGATGCGGTGGTCGGCTGGGACATTCAGCCCAATGACGGATCGGCGATGGACTATCGCATGATCAAGCGCGCCGACGGCGGCCATGCCGGCGGAATGCTGGTGCTGACCGATGCGATGACCGGCGGCGGCGCGCGGCCGGGGTGGCTCGGCTATGTTTCCGTGCCCGATGTCGATGCCGCCGTAGCCAGCGTCGAGCAGGCAGGCGGACGGGCGCACATGCCCGCGACCGACATGCCGGGCGTCGGCCGCATCGCGATGGTCGCCGACCCGCAGGGCGCATTCCTGTATCTGATGAAACCGACGCCGCCGAGCGATAATCCCGATGCGGTCAGCGACGTCTTCTCGGTCGACAAGGCGGGGCACGTCCGCTGGAACGAGCTTGCCACGAACGATCCGTCGGCGGCGGTCGGCTTCCTCGAGCAGCAATTCGGCTGGCGCAAGGATGGCGAAATGCCGATGGGCGATCTTGGCGCCTACCAGTTCATCAGCCGAGACGTCACGATGATCGGCGCGGTCATGCCGCTGATGCCCGGCATGACCCACGCCGCCTGGTCCTTTTATTTCGGGGTCGAGGACATCGACCGCGCGGCGGAGACGATCCGCGGCGCCGGCGGCACCATCACCGCCGAACCGATGCAGATCCCTGGCGGCGAATACAGCCTGTCCGCGATCGACCCGCAGGGCGCAAGCTTCGGCCTCGTCGGTCCGCGCAAGGCGTAAGGAGAAACACCATGAACAAGCTCACCACCGTCTTGTGGTTCGACCACGGCCAGGCCCGCGAAGCCGCCGAATTCTATGCCGCCACCTTTCCCGACAGCCACGTCGGCACCGCCGCCGAGGCCCCGTCGGACTATCCCGATGGGCAAGCGGGCAACGAGATCACGGTCGATTTCATCGTCCTCGGCCGGGCGTTCTCGGGCCTCAACGGCGGACCCAACTTCACGCCCAACGAAGCGGTCAGCTTCATGGTGCTGACCGACGACCAGGCCGAAACCGATCGGTATTGGAACGCCATCATCGATGGAGGCGGCAAGGCCAGCGATTGCGGCTGGTGCAAGGACAAGTGGGGTTTCTCCTGGCAGATCACCCCGCGCATCCTCATCGATTGCCTGAACGCCGGCGGCGACAAGGCCAAACGCGCGTTCGAAGCGATGATGACCATGCAGAAGATCGACGTCGCCGCAATCGAGCGCGCGGCGGCGGGAGCGTCGGCCGATGCGTAAGATCCGCGGCAGCCTGTTCGCCTCGCTCGACGGCGTGATCCAGGCGCCCGGCGGTCCGAGCGAAGACCCGACCGGTGGCTTCAAGCACGGCGGCTGGCTGCCGCAGTTCTTCGACGAGGATGTCGGTGCCGCGATCGATGCGGTGTTCGGCTCATCCTTCGACCTGCTGCTCGGCCGGCGCACCTACGACATCTTCGCGGCTTACTGGCCCTATGTCGGCGGCGAGGCGACCGGCATCGGCGAGGTGTTCGACAAGACCGGCAAGGACGAGGGCGAGGTCGCCGCGATCCAGATGGGCGAGGACTTCACCCGCGCCGCCAAATATGTCCTGACCCGCGGGTCGCCCGAACTCGGCTGGTCCAACAGTGTGTCCGTCGGCTCGATGGAGGCGCTGCGAGCGATCAAGGAGAGCGACGGTCCCGATCTGGTGATTCAGGGCAGCAGCACGCTCTACCCCGCGCTGCTCGCCGCCGGATTGCTCGACCGGCTCACCATCATGACCTTCCCGGTCGTCCTCGGCCGCGGCAAACGCTGGTTCGGCGATGACATGCCTGCCGAAGCGTTCAAGGTGATCGACAACAAGGTTACCCGGACCGGCGCGGTGATCGCCACCTACGAACCCGCCGGCGCGCTCGAGCATGGCTGGGCCGGTCCGCAATCGACCAGCGAGCGCGAACAAACGCGCCAGCAAGCAATCGCGGACGGCCGCTGGTGAGCCTGCAACTCCACGGCCACCCCTTCAGTAGCTACTGCTGGAAGGCGCTTATCGCGCTCTACGCCAACGACACGCCGTTCGAATTCGTAATGATGGACGGGAGCCGCCCGTTGAGCGAACAGCTTCCGGGCAAGGTGCATCCGGGGGGCCACATCCCGGTGCTGGTCGATGGCGACCGCATCGTGATCGAAGCGACGGGGATCGTCGAATATCTCGCGGTCCATCACCCCGGCCCGGCGCCGCTGATCCCGGCCGATCCTGCCGACGCCGCCGAAGCGCGGATGATCGACCGGGTGTTCGACAATTACGTCATGGGCGGGATGCAGCGGGTGGTGTCGGCCTATTTCATCGACCGCGACCATCCCGAGCTTGGCCTGCGCGAACAGCCGGTCGAAGCCGAGGTCGCCGGCGGCAAGGCCAGGCTGCGCAAGGCCTATGCCTGGCTCGAGCAATGGCTCGGCTCCAATCGGCTTCCGCCCCACGTCTCGCTGGTCACCTGCGCCGCCGCGCCGTCGCTGTTCTACGCCGACTGGATCGAGCGCATTCCCGAGGATTGTCCCCGGCTTCGCGCGCTGCGGGCCGAGCTCAACGACCTGCCCCCTGTCCGCCGCTGCATCGAGGACGCCCGGCCCTACCGCCCCTTCTTTCCGCTGGGAGCGCCCGACCGCGATTGACGCGCAAATGTAATAACGTATCATGCACGGGTTCCGAGGAGCTTGTGCTATGCGCTCAATCGTCGTCACGCTACCATTGATCGCCGCCGCCTGCGCCCCTGCCGCGCCCGATCCGCGTGGGGTCGGGAAGGGCGAGACCTTTCTCACCATCTCCGCCACCGGCCGGGCCGAAGCGCGGCCCAATGAAGCGCGGATGCAACTCGGCGTCACCAGCCAGGGCGCCAATGCAGCAGAAGCCAGCCGCCTCAACCGCGAAAAGATGGCCCGCGTCACCGCCGCCCTCACCGCGCTCGGGGTCGCGGCCGACGACCTCCAGACCCGCAACCTGTCGTTGCAGCGCATCGACTACGGCAAGGAACGCGGCCAGTTCCGCGCGTCCAACATCGTCGAGGTGCGGATGACCGACGTCGCCCGCGTCGGCGAGGCGGTAACGGCGGTGACCGAGGCCGGCGCCAATGTGGTCGGCGGACCCGACCTCCGCGTGTCCGACCGCGAGGCGGCCAATCGCTCGGCCTACGCCAATGCCTACAAAGCCGCCCGCGCCCGGGCCGAGGCTTATGGCGATGCGGCTGGACTCAAGATCGTGCGGGTCGTCAACATCGTCGACGGGGGCGAATATGGCGTGCCGACCCCGTCCTACGTCGCCATGGACGCCGCCGCGCCGCCGCCGGTGGTCAGCCCGCAATCGGTGGTCAGGACCGAACAGGCCGCCCCCGCCGCGCCCCCGCCACCGCCCGGCGCACCCTTCAACCCCGGCGTCAATCGCACCGAGGTCCGGGTCCGCGTCGATTTCGCGCTGAAGCCCGCCTGATGGCCGACCGCGAGCAGGCGCCGCCACGCTTCGCCGACGACTTCGCCGATGCCGCCAAGATCGCCGGCTATGCCGACGGTCCGCCGCGCTTCCTGCCGGGCTTCGCCGCGCTGCACCAGATGACCATCATCCTGCTGCAGGAAAAGGTCGCGCCCTCCGCCGATCTCCTCGTGCTTGGCGCCGGGGGAGGGCTCGAGCTCGACGCCATGGCACGGGCGGAGGCCGGCTGGCGCTTCGTCGGCGTGGACCCCGCGCGGCCGATGTTGGACCTCGCCCGCGCGCGTCTCGTCGAGAATGCCGAGCGGGTGGCGCTGGTGGAAGGGCTGATCGACGATGCGCCGCCCGGCCCCTTCGACGGCGCGACCTGCCTTCTCACGCTACATTTCCTGACCCCCGAAGAGCGCCTGCAGACCCTCCGCGCGCTACGAAGCCGACTTCGCCCGGGCGCGCCGCTGGTGATCACCCACGGTAGCTTCCCGCAGGCCGAGCCCGAGCGCGAGCAATGGCTGGCGCGCTATGCCGCCTTTGCCCGGATGTCGGGCGTGCCGGCGGATCAGGCAGAACTTGCGCGGGCGAGGGTGGCGGCGGAGGTCAACATGCTGGATCCGGCCGAGGACGAGCGGCTGCTGGCCGAAGCGGGCTTCTCGCAAATCAGCCTGTTCTTCGCCGCCTTCACGTGGCGCGGCTGGGTCGCCACGGCCTAGACGAAAGCGGGCGCGGTCTTGAGCGTCTGCCACGCGTCGATGACATTGCGCAGCTTGGCCTCGTGCGTGCGGTCGCCGCCGTTGCGGTCGGGATGGTAGCGGCGGACGAGCACCGAATAAGCCTTGCGCACCGCCGCCAGGTCGGCGTCGTCGCCGAGGCCCAGCACGCCCAGCGCCGATTGCTCCGCGCCCGAGAAACGGCTCTGCGGCGCCGGCGACGGGCGCCCCCTGCCGAAGCGTCCGCGGATCGCCTCCAGCGGATCGCTGAAATCACTCCACGCCGGCGCGGGATCGGCGCCGCCCGCCTGCGCGAAGGCGCGCGACCCGCGCTCCCACCCGGCGATCGGCGATTGCGCGGCCTCGATCTCCTCCGGGCTCATGCCCGAGAAATAATTGTAGCGCGCATTATGCTCGCGCACATGGTCGAGGCACAGCCATTGCCACGCGCCCGGCCCGTCGAAGGTCGGCGCGGTCAGCGGTGCGCGGAATTCGCCGGGCTCGGGACAACCCGCCACCGCGCAATGGGCGGCGGCGCCTTCCACGCGGCCGTGAAACTTGGGAGAACGTGAAGCCATCAAACCTGTCTTGTCGTGCCAGCCTCGTTATATAGGAGCCATGAACGTCTCTGACATGGGTCCGGTGGCCCGCGACATGACCGATCGTCTTCAGAAAGCACTCGCTCCGACGCGGCTGGAGCTGCGCGACGACAGCGAACAGCATCGCGGCCACGGTGGCTATCGCGGCGAAGGCGGGGAGTCGCATTTCTTCCTCAGCATCGAGAGCGCGGCCTTCGCCGGGCTGAACCGCGTCGCTCGCCAGCGCCTCGTCTACAAGGCGCTCGGCGAGCTGATGCGGCATCAGGTCCATGCGTTGGCTATGGAAACGAAGGCACCCGGCGAATGAACAACGACAGCACCATCCTGATGAGCTTGAAGCCGGTCAGCCACGACCTCGGCGGGTTCAAGGTTCACCGCACCCTGCCGCACAAGCAACGGACCATGGTCGGCCCGTTCATCTTCTTCGACCAGATGGGCCCAGCCCGGCTCGGCGTGGACGAAGGCGTCGACGTCCGCTCGCACCCCCACATCAACCTCGCCACCGTGACCTATCTGTTCCAGGGCGCGCTCGATCATCGCGACAGCGTCGGGTCGGTGCAGCGGATCGAGCCCGGCGCGGTCAACCTGATGACCGCGGGCAAGGGGATCAGCCATTCGGAGCGGACGCCGGGCGACGAGCGCGCCAACGGCCCGATCCTCGACGGCATCCAGACCTGGCTCGCGCTGCCGCAGGACAAGGAGGAGGTCGATCCCGCCTTCGAGCATACGCCCGTCGACCGGCTGCCGGTGGTCGAGGGCGAGGGCAAGCGCCTGCACCTCATCATGGGCGAAGCGTTCGGAACCAGGTCGCCCGTCACCCAGCATCACCCGACGCTCTACGCCGCGCTGGAACTGACCCCCGGCGCGTCGATCGAGCTCGAGCGCGAGGCCGACGAGCGGGCGATTTACCTTCTCGACGGCGACCTCTCTGTCGATGGCGAGAATGTCGAGCGCATGCACCTCGTCCTGCTCCGCCCCGGCACCCGCCCGGTCCTCCGCTCGGAGCGCGGCGCCAAGCTGATGATCTGCGGCGGCGCACCGATGGACGGTGAGCGGCATGTGTGGTGGAACTTCGTCTCCTCCCGCCGCGACCGCATCCAGGAAGCCAAGCGCGCGTGGAAAGCCGGGGAATTCGCGCTTCCCCCAGCCGACAAGGACGAGTGGATCCCGATCCCCGAAATACCGCTGACGGTAAGCTATCCGTGAAGGCGCTGCTCGCGGCGGATTGCTAAGCTAATCCAGCGATGACACTCTCGCCGGTGAGCCAGCCGTCAGAGCCAGGCCACCAGGAGGAAGTCATGCGTCCCTTTATTCTCGCCGCCGCTGCGATGCTGCTCCTCACCGGGTGCGGACAGCAGGAGGGCAGTCAGGGGGAAGCCGTATCGGACAGCCTCGCCGCCGCTTCGCCCGGTGTCGCTTGGCGCTTTACCTATGATTACGCGCTCGACGACCGCCGCATCGAAATGGTTCAGGAACGCCACGCCGCCCGCTGCGAACAACTCGGCCCCGACCGCTGCCGGATCACCGGCCTGCGCTACACCGTCGGCCAGGAAAATGAGGTCAGCGGCATGCTCGAGCTGCGGCTTCAGCCGTCCATCGCCCGCCAGTTCGGCAAGGCGGCGCTGGCCGATGTCCGCTCCGCCGATGGCAAGCTGGTCCGGAGCGAGTTCACCGGCGAGGACGTCGGCACCGAGGTCGCAAGCGCTCGCCAGACCGGCGAACAGCTCGCGGCCAGCCGTGCCGATCTCCAGCGGCGGATCGATGCAGCAGCGCCGGGCACGCCCGAACGGGCCGAACTGCAACGCCAGCTTTCGGCGCTGGTGGCACAAGCGGACGAGCAGCGCCGGATCAGCGCCGCTGGAACCCAGCGCCTGACGTTCACCCCCGTCACATTCAATTATTTCGGCGAAGGCGGCATTCCAGGCTTCCGCGAAAATCCGCTCAAGGCTGGGTTCAAGCTGATGGTAGGCAGTTTCGTGACCATGATCAGCTTCGTGCTCCAGGCAGTAGGGCTGTTGCTGCCCTGGCTCCTCTTGTTCGGCATCCTCGTCCTGCTGTGGCGTTCGCGCCCACTTCGCGCGGCCCGGCAGTGGTGGACCCGGCAAGGAGCCCCATCCAGCTATCGGGATCAGCGCGAGGAAGAGGCGTGAGCAGGTTGCGGTCCGCCATCGGCAGGCTTGCGCTCGCCGCCGCCATTCTTGCGACCGCTCTCCCGGTAGCCGCCCAGCGGCGATCCGGCGGATACGTGTGCTTAAGCGAGGCCAGCGCGGACGGGCTTCAAGCCGTGACGCAGCGACTGCTGGACGGTCGAGGCAATTTGCGCAGCGGCACCACCACCATCAGCCTTCCGCTAAGCGGAGCGGCGGGTACGCTTGAAGCCAGTTGGGACGTTGTCCGCGGCCTGCCGCAGGTGGCGCGCGGGAAATATGTCTTCCGTCTGCCCGCGCCCGCCGACGCCAGCTGGCAGATTGCGGGCCTGGCCAAGCCGATCCGCTCGAAGAACGGCGTGCTGACACTCGGCGGCGAGCAGTTTCGCTCGCTTCTTTCCAGCGACGCATCGATCCAGCTGGTCCTCGCCGGCCGCGACGGGCGGGCGCGTGCCCGCGCCAGCCTCGACCGGGCGGCCTTCGACACCGCGCTGGACCTTGCCCGCCAATCCGACGCCCGCGCCCTGGCCCAGGCGGCGAACTATCGTTCCTGCAAGACGAGCACCGGCGCATGACCCGCTTCACCCGCTTGCCCCTGTCGACCGGCGTCACCCTCAACGTCGTCGAAGCCGGTCGCGCGGACGGCCCGGCGCTGCTCTTCCTCCACGGCTTCCCCGAATCGCACCGCACCTGGCGCGGGCTCGTGCCGTTGCTTGAGGATCGCTATCGCCTGATCATGCCCGACCAGCGCGGGTTCGCCGGGTCGGACGCGCCGCAGGACCCGAAAGACTATGCCACCGACAAGCTGGTCGCCGACCTGTTCGCGCTGGTCGACGCGGTCGGCCTCGACGACTTTACCCTGGTCGGCCACGACTGGGGCGGGGCGGTCAGCTGGGCGGCCGCGCTGCGGGGCGATCCGCGCCTCAAGCGCTTGGTCATCGTCAACGCGCCGCACCCGTTCGTCTTCCAGAAAAGCCTGATCGAAGACGCCGACCAGCGCGCCGCCTCGCAATATATCACCGCCTTCCGCGATCCCGGCTTCGAACAGGCGGTGGAAGCGATGGGCTGGGACAAGTTCTTCGCCAAGAGCTTCACGCCCCATGTCGATCTCGCCGCCATCTCGCCGGAGGAAAAGGCCGCCTACCTCGCCGAATGGAGCAAGCCCGGGGTCTTCACCGCGATGCTCAACTGGTATCGCGGCGCGCCGGTCACCGTTCCACCGCACGGGGCCGACGTCCCGCTTCCGGCCTATCTCCAGCGCCGCTTTCCCGCGATCACGGTGCCGACGCTCGTCGTCTGGTGTATGCGCGACAAGGCGCTGCTTCCGTTGCAACTCGACGGGCTCGACCCGCTGATCGACGACCTGACGATCGTGCGGGTGCCCGACGCCGGCCACTTCCTGCCGTGGGAAAAGCCCGCAGCCGTCGCCGCGCCGCTGCGCTCTTTCCTTGACGCCCATCAGGGTTCATAGGCGCGGGCCTCATGTCCAGCTCGAAGAATAACGCTCCCAAGCGCTCCCGCGCCCGTTCGGCCGCCCGCCTCGCCGCCGTCCAGGCGCTTTATCAGCAGGAAATGGAAGGCACGCCGACCCCGCTGCTGCTGAACGAATTCCACAATCACCGCTTCGGTGAGACGATTGACGACGTCACCATGATCGACGCCGAGATGGACTTTTTCGACGACATCGTGCGCGGCGTGACCGCGCGCCGGGAGGAGATCGACGGCAAGGTGAGCGCCCGCCTCGCGCAAGGCTGGAAGCTCGACCGCCTCGACCGCTCGATGCGCGCGATCCTGCGTGCCGGCACCTACGAACTGCTCGCGCGACCTGACGTCACCGTCGGTACGGTGATCGACGAATATCTCGACATCGCCCACGCCTTTTTCGGCGAAAAGGACGTCAAGTTCGTGAACGGCCTGCTCGACAAGGTCGCCGGGGACGTGCGGGGCTGACGGGCGAAGCCGCAATCCTCGCCCGCCTGAAGGCGCTGGCAACCCACCCCGCGGCGCGCGGTCTTGCCGACGACGTCGCGGTGCTCGGCGATCTCGTGCTTACCCACGACACAATCGTCGAGGGCGTCCATTATCTCCCCACCGACCCCCCCGAAAGCGTCGGCTGGAAACTGGGCGCGGTGAACCTGTCCGACCTCGCCGCAAAGGGCGCGAGCCCGCTCGGCGCCTTGCTGTCGCTGACCCTGCGCGGCGAAAGCGAGTGGGAAGAGCGCTTCCTGTCCGGCCTCGCCCAGATCGTCGAGCATTTCGAGCTGCCCCTGCTCGGCGGCGACACGGTGGCGCTGCCGCCCGGCGCGCCCCGCGTGCTCGGCCTCACCGCGATCGGCAAGGCCGGGCCAAGCGTGCCGAGCCGGACGGGAGGACAGGCCGGCGACCGGCTGTGGCTGGTCGGGCCGATCGGCGACAGCGCGGCGGGGCTGGCGTTGCTGGCTGCCGATCCGGGCGCGACCGGGCTTCTGGTCGACACCTATCGCCGCCCCATTCCCCTTCTCGCGGTCGGCGCGCTGCTGGCGCCGCATGCCACCGCGATGATGGACGTGTCGGACGGCCTGCTGCTCGATGCTCGCCGGCTTGCCACCGCCAGCGGCTGCGGGCTGCGCATCGATTTGTCGGCGTTGCGGCTGTCGCCGGCCTTTGTCGCGGAACGCGGGCAGCATCGCGCCGCGCGGCTGTTCGCGGCGACGGGCGGCGACGATTATGCCCTGCTCGCCGCGCTTCCGCCATCGGTCGATCCTTTAACGATCCTGAAAGGAACCTCGGTCAATATCGCCTGTGTCGGCGAGTTGACGGGGGACGGGGCCTTCGCGCTCGCCGACGACCTCGGGCCAGTCCCGTTGCCGGAGCGCCTTGGTTATGAGCATCACCCATCCTGACGTCCGGCGCCTCGCCATCGCCCTCGTCGGGCTCGTCACCGGCGGTCTTTCGGCCTTTTTGCTGACCTGATCGACCCGGCTAGACAGGCCCGAATCGGCCCCTACACTCCCCTCCACAACAGGATGGGGGACTCATCACCGATGGAACTCGTGTTGATCGCGATAGGCTGCGGCCTGCTCGCAGTAGTTTACGGCATCGTCACTTCGGGCCAGGTGCTGCGCGCACCGGCCGGCAACCAGAAAATGCAGGACATCGCCGCCGCCATTCAGGAAGGCGCGCAGGCCTATCTTGGCCGTCAGTACACCACCATCGGCATCGTCGGCGTGGTCGTCGCGGTGCTCGTGTTCCTCTTCCTCGGCCCCATCGCCGCGATCGGCTTCGTGGTCGGCGCGTTGCTGTCGGGGGTCGCGGGCTATATCGGGATGAACATCTCGGTCCGCGCCAACGTCCGCACCGCCGAAGCCGCGCGGATGAGCCTTCAGGGCGGCCTCACCACCGCCTTCCGCTCGGGCGCCATCACCGGCATGCTGGTCGCGGGACTGGCGCTGCTCGCCATCGCCTCCTTCTTCTACGTGCTGGTCGGCCTTCAGGGCCGCGCGCCCGATGACCGCACCGTCATCGACGCGCTGGTCGCGCTGGCCTTTGGCGCGTCGCTCATCTCCATCTTCGCGCGTCTCGGCGGCGGTATCTTCACCAAGGCCGCGGACGTCGGCGCCGATCTCGTCGGCAAGGTCGAAGCCGGCATCCCCGAAGACGACCCCCGCAACCCGGCGGTGATCGCCGACAACGTGGGCGACAATGTCGGCGACTGCGCCGGCATGGCGGCCGACCTGTTCGAAACCTATGTCGTCACCGTCGGCGCGACCATGGTGCTGACCGCTCTGCTGGTGAACACCACCGGCGCCGCGCTGACCGCGCTGATGAGCCTTCCGCTGCTGGTCGGCGGCGTGTGCATCATCACCTCGATCATCGGCACCTACATGGTCCGCCTCGGCGGGGGTCAGTCGATCATGGGCGCGCTCTACAAGGGGTTCTGGACCACCGCGATCCTGTCGATCCCGCTGATCTTTTTCGCCACCAGCTATGCGCTCGGCGACCTCAATGCCGTGATCGGCGGCGGGGAAGCGGCAGGCCTCGACGTCACCGGCGCGGTTGCCGATCAGACCGGCGGCTTCACCGGCATGGACCTCTTCTGGTGCATGATGATCGGCCTCGGCGTCACCGGCCTCCTGGTCTGGATCACCGAATATTACACCGGCACCAATTATCGCCCGGTCAAATCCATCGCCAAGGCATCGGAAACCGGTCACGGCACCAACGTCATCCAGGGCCTCGCCATCAGCCTTGAATCGACGGCCATGCCGACGATCGTGATCTGCGTCGCGATTATCGCCTCTTATCTCCTCGCCGGGCTGATCGGCATCGCCTTTGCCGCCACCTCGATGCTGGCGCTGGCCGGCATGGTGGTCGCGCTCGACGCTTATGGCCCGGTCACCGACAACGCCGGCGGCATCGCCGAAATGTCGGGCATGGAAGACGAGGTCCGCACCCGCACCGATGCGCTCGACGCGGTGGGCAACACCACCAAGGCCGTCACCAAGGGCTATGCCATCGGCTCCGCCGCGCTCGCCGCTTTGGTGCTGTTCGGCGCCTACACCACCGACTTGAAGGAGTTCTCGGGCGACCTCGGGATCGGCGCCAACGCGGTCGATTTCAGCCTGTCCAACCCGTATGTCGTGGTCGGCCTGCTGCTCGGCGCGCTGTTGCCCTATCTGTTCGGGGCGATGGGCATGACCGCCGTCGGCCGCGCGGCGGGCAATGTCGTGCTCGACGTGCGCGACCAGTTCCGCAACAACCCGGGCATCATGGACGGCACCAGCCGCCCCAATTACGCCCGCACCGTCGACCTCGTCACCAAGGCAGCGATCCGGGAAATGATCATCCCCTCGCTGCTGCCGGTGCTGACGCCGATCATCGTCTACTTCCTGATCGCCTGGGTCGCCGGCAAGGAACAGGGCTTCGCTGCCCTCGGCGCGCTGCTGCTCGGCGTGATCGTCTCGGGCCTGTTCGTCGCCATCTCGATGACGAGCGGCGGCGGCGCGTGGGACAATGCCAAGAAGTATATCGAAGACGGCAATTACGGCGGCAAGGGCTCGGAAGCCCACAAGGCCGCGGTCACCGGCGACACCGTCGGCGATCCCTACAAGGACACCGCCGGCCCGGCGGTCAATCCGATGATCAAGATCACCAACATCGTCGCCCTGCTGCTCCTTGCGGCGCTGGCCGGGCACGGCGGCTGATTACCGCCTTCTGAATGCGAAAATGGCCCCGCCGGATCACCGTCCGGCGGGGCTTTTTCGTGGGGCCTCTCAGGCGTAGCTGTCGCGCCGCTCGACGATCACGAAGCGCGTTTCGTTCACGGCCTCGCCCTGCAGGTCGCGTTCGAGAATGACCAGGCCGTGGATCTCCGCCGCCGCCTCGCTCCCGATCGCCGCCCAGGCGGGATCGCCCGTGCCCGCCACCTGCGCCGCCGCCAGTGCCGTGCTGGCGGCTTCCCTCCGCGCCCACGGCTGCTTAGCCAGATAGGCCTCGCACTGCGCCAGCGCCGCCGGATGGCTCGACACCCGCGTGATATCTGCGAGGCTGGCGCCCGGCTGGCCGAGCAGATGCTGACGGACCTCCATCACCTGTTCGCCGATGATCCGCAGCTCGGGATGATGCAGCAGCCGGCGATGCTCCTCGATCGAACCGGCATGACTGTTCGCGACCGGCACCACCGCCAGGTCCGCCGTCCCTTCGCGCACCGCGCGCAGTACCGCGTCCATATTTCCGAGCGGCAGCAACTCATGCTCCGGCAGCAGCTTCAGACACGCCGCTTCCGAGAAGCTGCCCCGTCCGCCAAGGCACGCCACCACCCCCTTGCCCAGCGCCCGGCCCGACCAGGCAGGCGCTGACGACGGCGCGGGAGAGGGCGCTTCGCCGGGGCCGCGCTCCACCCGCCCCAGCTCGAGCGCCCACGGATGCGCGTTGCAACCGGTCGGATAGCGTCCGATCAGGTCGAGCCCGGCGCGCTCGTTCCAGCCTTTTTCCTCGGCGCTGACGATCAGGATCGCCTCGCCCCGCAGCGCTTCGGCCCGCGCCGCTTCGGCGCTGGAGGCCCAGGTCGCGGGGATCGCCGCGCCATGCCGCGCCGCGGCCAGCGTCGACAGCGCGGTGCGCGCGCTCTCCGGCCCCCACAGCAGGACGCGATAGGGCCGCTGGTGCTTGGCGCTCAGCGCCATCACCGAGCGCCAGATCTGGCCGATATCGTCCGCCGGCACATGCCGCGCCTTGGCGCTCAGCCGCTCGATGATGCGATGTTCGCGCGCCGGGCGCAGTGCCAGCGTGCGGCTGGCGCGGACGTCCTTGACCCGCGCGATCCGGCTGACCTGCCGGTAACGCTGCTCGAGAAGATGGAGGATCTGGTCGTCGATCCGGTCGATCTCGCCACGCAGGACGTTGATCGCGGACGCAATGGGACTGACGTTCGGTTGGCTGTTGCTGTTCATGGGTCTTGGCCTCGCCGCGCTTCACCCGCGGTTCGGGGCTCAAGCGCATTTATCTCGGGTTGATGAGCTCATTGTCCGGCACCCCGCAGGAATGCCGGCCGGTAAAGTTCACAAAGACCCGAAATCGAAGCATCGCAGTCTGAACGGCCCTAGTCGCGACGAGGCCGATCCACGCCGCGATGTCCAAAAGCTGCCTGATCGCGTGCACCGATGCAAGCGACTTTGAAGACACCGGGCGACAAAAAGGGCGACCCAGACGGGCCGCCCTCTTCGGTATCGGAGACTGTCCGGAAGCTTAGAGCTTGCCGAACGCCGCCTCGTAACCAGCCTCGTCGCCGCGAGCGAGATAGGTCGCCTGCTCGACCACCCGGTCGCGCGCCAGCCGGCCCTTGAACGCGCCGAGCTCGGCGTCGATCATCGTCACTTCCTCCGGCGTCAGGGCGGCGATCTGGTCGAAGCGGGCAAGGCCGCGATCGTTGAGGATGCCGGCGAGCTTGGGGCCGACGCCCTTCATCCGCTGAAGATCATCGGGGACGCCGCGGCTGCCGGGCAGGTTGGAGTGCACCGGCGCGCCGATCACCTGGCCGATGACGTCGCTGGCCGCCGCCGCCATCTCGTCGCCAAGGTCCTCGCCCTCGCCGCCGCCGTCGCTGTCGTCCCTGGCCGCGGTGGGCACGGGATCGGCGCGCGGAGTCACCGCGGGGGAGGGCACGGCGCGCTCCTGCTCGACCGCCGGCGTTGCCGCCATGTGCGGCCGCACCGGGGCATCGGTCTTGCTCAGCGTCACGCGCTGCTTGGGACGGCGGAAGACGACCAGCCCGACGATCAGGCCAAGGGCGACCGCGACCAGGATCATCGGCCAATAAGCGTTCAGCAGTTCACTCATTCCACTCATTCCATCCTCTGGACTGACGCCGGCGGTGAAGCTCGGCGAGATAGGCGATGACGAGACCGAGGCCGTAGCCGATCAGGCCCAGCACCGCCGCTTCTACGAACAAGGGCAGGCCCAGCATCTAGCGCGGCCCGCCCGTTGCCGGGGCAGTCGCCCGCGGAAAATTGTTGATGACCGGGCTCGCCGGATCCCACCTGACTTCCGCGACGCCCGGCAATTCGCCGACCCGCTCGACCAGCGCGCGGCGCTGGAAATCGTCTGCCGGGCCCTTGAGGATGATCCGCCGGGTCAGCGGCGCATCGTCCATCCTGGCGGTGATCTGCGGCAGCTCGTAATAATCGAGCAGGCTGCGCGTCTCGCGCTCGAGGTCGGTTCGCACGTCGTTCGCCGCGCCGACCGGCCCATGCCACAGTTCGGCCACCCCGATTGCCGCCAGCGCGCCGAGCCAGAGCTTGCCCTTGCGATTCATGCCTGCCGCTCCAGCTCACGCCAGCCGATGTCGCGGCGATGGAAGCCGTCGGCGAACTCGATCGCGTCCACCCCCTGATAGGCCCGCGCCTTTGCTTCGGCGAGCGTGTCGCCCAACGCCGTCACCGCAAGCACCCGTCCGCCCGCCGACAGCAAGGCGCCCGACCCGTGCCGCGCGGTGCCCGCATGGAACACCGTCACGCCCGGCACCCGCTCGGCCGCCTCGATGCCATCGATCAGCCCGCCCTTTTTCGGCGTACCGGGATAGCCGTTGGCGGCGACGATCACCGTCATGCTCACAGCATCGGACAGCTCGGGCTGAACCTCGCCCAATCGTCCTTCGGCGACACTCAGCAGCAGGGCGGCGAAATCGCCTTTCAATCGCGGCACGATCGCCTCGCATTCGGGATCGCCGAAGCGGACGTTATATTCGATCAGCTTGGGGCCTTCGTCGGTCAGCATCAGGCCTGCATAAAGCAGCCCGGAGAATGGCGTTCCCGCGCGGACCATCGCCTCCGCGGTCGGCACCACGACCTCGGCCATCGCCCGGTCGCGAAGAGCGTCGCTCAGCACCGGGGCGGGGGAGTAGGCGCCCATACCGCCCGTGTTCGGCCCGACATCACCTTCGCCGACCCGCTTGTGGTCCTGCGCGCTCGCCAGGAACAGCGCTTCCTCGCCATCGACCAGCGCGAACAGGCTGGCTTCCTCGCCTTCCAGAAACTCCTCGATCACCAGCGGCGCGCCGCCGAGATCTCGGACCGCCTGCTCGGCTTCCTCGCGAGTGGCGGCGACGATCACGCCCTTGCCCGCGGCAAGGCCGTCGGCCTTGATCACCACCGGCAGCCCGAAGTCGCCCAGCGCGTCGAGCGCCGCGTCGGTATCCGCCAGCCGCACGAAGCGCGCGGTCGGAATGCCGTTCGCCGCGCACAAATCCTTGGTGAAGCCCTTGCTCCCCTCCAGCATCGCCGCCGCCGCGGATGGCCCGAACACCGCAATGCCCGCCTCACGGCACGCGTCGGCGACGCCCGCGACCAGCGGCGCTTCGGGGCCGACCACGACCAGCCCGACATTGCGCTCGCGCGCCAGGGCCACCACCTTGTCCGGGTCGGCCGGATCGATCGCCAGGCACTCGGCCCAGCGCGCGATCCCCGGATTGCCCGGCGCGGCAAGAAGCTCGCCGCAGCTCGGCGATTGCCGTAGACCCCAGGCCAGCGCATCCTCGCGCCCGCCGGAGCCTAACAGCAGGATAGTGATGACCGAGTTCGACATGCCTTCCGGGCTCCTAGCCGAGCGAAGCCAAGGCGACAATTCACCCGCGATGAGTGTGGGCGACCTCGCCTCGGCGGTGAAGCGCACGGTTGAGGACCGCTTCGGCCGCATCCGCGTGCGCGGCGAGATCAGCGGCTGGAAGCGGCACAGCTCGGGCCATTGCTATTTCACGCTGAAAGATGACGCCGCCTGCATCGACGCGGTGATCTGGCGGGGCCAGGCGGGCAGCCTCGCCTTCCGACCCGAAGACGGCGCCGAAGTCATCGCTACCGCCAAGATGACCACCTATCCCGCGCGCTCCAAGTATCAGCTGGTGGTCGAGCGGATGGAGCTGGCGGGCGAGGGCGCGCTGATGGCGCTGCTCGAACGTCGCCGCAAGGCGCTCGCCGCCGAAGGGCTGTTCGACGCGGCGCGCAAGCGGGCGCTGCCGTTCATGCCCAAGGTCATCGGCGTAATCACCAGCCCGACCGGCGCGGTCATCCGCGACATCCTCCACCGCCTGGCGGACCGTTGCCCGACCCGCGTGATCCTCTGGCCGGTGCCGGTGCAAGGGGATGGCGCGGCCGCCAAGATCGCCGCCGCCATTCGCGGCTTCGCTTCCTACGAAACGCGCCCCGACCTCCTCATCGTCGCCCGCGGTGGCGGGTCGATCGAGGATCTGTGGGCGTTCAACGAGGAAGAAGTGGTGCGCGCCGCCGCCGAATCGCCGATCCCCCTCATCAGCGCGGTCGGGCACGAAACCGACAACACCCTGATCGATCACGCATCCGATCTCCGCGCGCCGACCCCCACCGCGGCGGCCGAAATCGCGGTGCCGGTCCGGGCCGAGCTGCTGGCGCTGCTCGACGAGCTTTCCGCCCGCAAGCGTCGCTGCCTCGGCAAGCGCGCCAGCGACGCGCGCGAGCGGCTGGCGCTAACGGCCGGGCGCTGGCCCGCCGCCGACACCCTGCTCGGTCCCAAGCGCCAGCGGCTCGACGACACCGCCGAGCGCCTGCCCCGCGGTCTCGCCGCCCGCGCCCACAAGGCCGAGGCGCTGATGAATCTAACCGCCGCGCGGCTCCGGCCGGATCTCCTCGCGCAGAAGCTGGCGCGGGCCAGCGATCGGCTCCAAGCCTCCGCCAAGATGCTGCCGCTGGTCCATCCCGACCGCCCGCTTGGCCGCGGCTTCGTCCGGGTCACGTCAGCGGCGGACGGCCGGACCCTGACCCATGCCGCCGATGCGCGCGCCGCCGGACGCCTGCTGCTGCGCTTCGGCGACGGCGAAGTGGCGGCGACCACCGGCGAGGGTGCGCCGCCACCGCCCCCGAAGGTTGAGCGCAGCCCCAAGCGCCCCTATGCCCCGCCTCAACCCAATCTGTTTGATTAAAAAGGACCTGACGTCGATGCTGATGGCGGGAAGCGGCCGGGAGGCCCGGATCCATTACATGGCAGGCACCTTTCGCCTGCTCTCGGACGGCGACCATGTGCGCTGCGCGGTGACCGGGGCGCGCATCCCGCTCGATACGCTGCGTTACTGGAGCGTCGCCCGGCAGGAAGCCTACCTCGACGCCGCCGCCAGCCTCGTCGCCGAAGAGCGCGACCGGGGTTAGCCGACCCGCCGCCCGCGCACCCCGCGCTGATTGTTGATCCGCAGCACGTAGCTGCCGAGCGCGCCCTTGCGGATGCTGAGCGGCTGACCGGCGCCCGGTGGATCGATCGCTTCGGAGGCTTCGGTGGTTTCCCATATCGCGCCGCCATCGACGACGATGCGATATTTGCCGTACCCGAGCGACCGCCAGCTGGTGATTTTGGTTTCCAGCCGGTCGGCATCCTCGCTCTGGCTTTGATCCCCCTTGAAGAACGGCAGCTTGGGAAGGCCGAAGCCGAACAGATTGCGGCGCACCTCGCGCAGCTCGCCGCGATTGACGACCTGCACTTCGCCCGCTTCGCGTGCCTTCAAAAGCGCACCGACGGTCGAATCGTAACAGCTCAGCTTGCTCGCCGGATCGCTGATCGCGCGGCACGCGGCGAGCGAAGCCAGCGCATCGCCGTTCTGGCCCGCCGGCTGCGCCGATACCCCCGATCCGACCAGTGCCAGTCCGATAAACGCCTTGCCCAACAAATGCATAAACCCGTCTCCAAGCTTTTCTGGCCACAGGATAGGCTGTGCTTGGCCCCTGCCAAGCTGTGGCGTTGCTGCCACAACTCTTGCTCAAAGGGGACTGTCGCCCTTCGACTCCGTTGCCTTGTCACTCCACTGTCTCATAGGAAGACCCGCCTAAAGCTTAGCAGTGCGTGCGCATTCGGCGCGTACGGTGAAGGGGAACAGAATGTCCAAGACGATTTTAAAGGGTGCGCTGCTGACCGGGACGGTGCTCGCCGGCCTGTCATTCGCGAACCCGGCCTTTGCGCAGTCGACCACGCCGACCAACACGCAGGGTAACCTTCCGCCGGCGCCCGCCGACGATGCCAACACCCCCGGTGGCGTTCAGTCGAACGAATCCGCCGGCGCTGCCGAGCCGACGTCGTCGAACGACATCGTCATCACCGGCACCCTGATCCGCAACCCGAACCTGGTCGCTTCGGCGCCGGTTACCGTGGTCGGCCAGGAAGAAATCCAGCTCCGCCAGACCAACGTCGCCGAAGAAGTGCTCCGCACCATTCCGGGCGCGGTTCCGTCGATCGGCAGCAACGTCAACAACGGCAGCGGCGGCGCGGCATTCGTCAACCTTCGCGGCCTCGGCTCCAACCGCAACCTCGTCCTCCTCGACGGCGTCCGGATCACTCCGGCGGGCCTTGGCGGACAGGTCGACCTTAACAACATCCCGCTGTCGCTGGTCGATCGCGTTGACGTCCTGACCGGCGGCGCATCGTCGACCTACGGCGCCGACGCCGTGTCGGGCGTCGTCAACTTCATCACCCGCAGCGACTTCGCGGGCATGGAGCTGTCGGGTTCGAACCAGATCACCGAGCGTGGCGACGGCAACGTCATCCGCACCGATCTCACCATCGGCGCCAACTTCGATGGCGGCCGCGGCAATGCGGTTCTCAGCCTCGGCTACATCGAAAGCGATCCGGTCTACTTCGGCGGCGATCGTCCTTCGTCGCAGGTGACCCTCGAATCGTACGACGAACTGTTCGTCGCCGGTCAGGGTTCGACCACCACCACCCCGTCGGCCTTCGACATCGGTGGCGGCCGCGCGCGTCAGCAGGTCACTGCCGACGGCCTCGGCATCCGCAGCTTCTACTCGGCCTACAACTTCAACCCGTTCAACGTCTTCCAGACGCCGTTCAAGCGCTACAACATGTACGCTGCGGGTCACTTCGACATCACCGACAACCTGACGGTCTACAGCCGCGGTCTGTACAGCAACAACACCGTGTCGACGATCATCGCCCCGTCGGGTGTGTTCGCGTCGACCGTCACCGTTCCGGTCAGCAACCCGTTCCTGTCGGCCGCTCAGCGCAGCTACTTCTGCGCCAACGCCGACTTCAACACGGCCGTCGCCGGCAACCAGACCATCACCGCCGCCGAATGCTCGGCCGCGGCCACCGCGCTGTCGCCGACGGATCCGAACTACCGTCAGTTCACCGTCGGCCTGCGTCGTCGTACGCCGGAAGTCGGTCCGCGTATCTCGGAATATAACACCCAGATCTGGGACTTCCGGGTCGGTCTGCGCGGTGACATCACCGACCGCATCGGCTTCGACATCTTCGGTGCCCGCGGCCAATCGGACAACAACAGCTCGATCCAGAACTACGTTCTGCTGAGCCGCGCTCGCCAGGCGATCCGCGCCACCAGCACCACGCAGTGCCTCGACTCGAGCAACGGTTGCGTTCCGATCAACATCTTCGGCGCTCCGGGCACCCTCGGCACCGCCGAAGCGCTCGACTTCCTCAGCGACGATGCGACGACCGTCGTGTCGACGGCGCTGTCGCAGGCTCGTGCCACCCTCAACGGCGACGTCGGCTTCACCTCGCCGTTCGCGAGTGAGCCGATCGGCTTCGCCATCGGTGCCGAATATCGCGACTACAGCGCCGAACAGCGTTCGGACGCGCTGGCCAAGACGGCCGGCGAACTCGGCGGCGCCGGCGGTGCGGCTCCCGATATCTCGGGTGGCTACAACGTCTACGAAGGCTTCGCCGAAGTCATCGCGCCGTTGATCGCGGATCGTCCGTTCTTCAACGAACTGACCCTTGAAGCCGGTATTCGTCGCTCGTCCTACTCGGTCGATGCGCCGGGCAATCCGAAGTTCAAGACCACCACCTGGAAGGTCGCGGGTAGCTGGGAACCGATCAACGATCTCAAGTTCCGCGGCAACTACCAGCGCTCGGTCCGCGCACCGAACATCGGCGAACTGTTCAGCCCGGTCTCGACTGGCCTGACCAACCTCGGCACCGATCCGTGCGCCGGCGCCGCGCCGCTGACCAACGCCAACCTGCGCGCCGTCTGTATTGCTCAGGGCGCTCCGGCGGCGACCATCGGCACCATTACCAACCCGACCGCTGGCCAGGCCAACGTCACGGGTGGTGGCAACCCGTTCGTTCAGCCTGAAACGGCCAAGACCTGGACGGTTGGCGCGGTTGTTCGCCCGAGCTTCTTCCGCAACTTCTCGGCGACCATTGACTATTACAACGTCAAGATCACCGACGCGGTCAGCTCGCCGACCCCGGCCGATCTTATCGCGGCTTGCTTCGGTTCCAACCCGACCAACCCGCCGGCCGGCGCTGCGACCACGGATGCCTGCACCGTGATCCGCCGTAACCCGGTTTCGGGTGCCCTCGACGGTCCGCCGGACACGACCTTCGGTCTGTTCTCGCCGCTGTCGAACCTCGGCCGCATCACCACGGACGGTGTCGACGTCACGGCGAACTACCGCATGACCCTCGGTCAGATCCTTGGTCAGCCTGCTCGCCTGAACCTGTCGTTCGGCGGCAACTGGACCCGGAGCGCCAAGTTCCAGGCCACCCCGACCTCGGACAACCGCGAATGCGTCGGCTACTACTCGGTCAACTGCGGCTCGATCCAGCCGAAGTACAGCTTCACTCAGCGCACCACCCTCGGCCTCGGCGCCGTCGATGTCTCGCTGCTGTGGCGCTACACCAGCAAGGCGAAGCTCGAGCCGGCACAGCTGGCTGCTGACATCGCTGCGGCCGAAGCGGCCAACCGCGACGCCAACGGTGTGCTTCTGCCGCTCGCCGATCAGGGCTGCCCGAACTACCAGACCGACGCGGGTGACGCGATCGTCAACGGTGGTGGCGGCTGCTTGATCGACTCGCGCTTCCGCACGATCAAGGCGTACAACTACTTCGACCTGACGACGCGCTTCAACGTGACCGACAACTTCCAGTTCACGGTCACCGCGCTGAACATCTTCGACAAGAAGCCCCCGATCGTCGGTGGCACTGTCGGCTCGACGACCTACAACGGTGGTAACACCTATCCGTCGAGCTACGACGCTCTGGGCCGTCGCTTCGCGATCGGCGCTCGCGTCAAGTTCTAAGCCAATCTCTGGCCGCCTTCGGGCGGCCGGAAAGGAAGCGGGCTCCGGGAAACCGGGGCCCGTTTTCTTTTGGTCGGCAGAGCAAGGCGTCGGCGCGGCCCGCCGATCGTCGAAACGCTCAGTTCAAGAGCGGCTGCGGCAACTTCATGTCGATGCCCGCATGCTCGGCGGTCCGCTCGGTCCAGCGCAGCACGATCTCGATCTCGCGGGCGTGCAAGGCCGCACCCTTGGCTTCCTCTTCCGCACGCGCCGCTGAATCGAAGGGCCGACCGTCCTTGCTGTGCGAGGTGAAGGCGGGGCTTGCCGCGACCTCGTCGGCATCGAACGCCAATCCGAAGTGGGACCCAAGCGCGGCGAGCGCGGCGGCAGGGGTCGCCATCAGCCGGTCGCTGCCAAGCGTGCGCACGTTGGCCGGATGGCGGGCCGCGAGGTCGGCGAACAGCGCGTGCTGGGCAAGCCAGCTCAGCGCGGCGACCTGCAGGTCGGTCAGCCGGAACAACTCTTCCTCGCCAAGCTCGAACCGGCTTACCAGGCCAAGCCGCATCAGCTTCCAGAACAGCTCGCGAACCCACAACCGGCCCTCGATCTCCTTGCGCGCTATCGACGCGACAAAGGTCGGCAGCGGAGCGTAGAGCAGCAGCAAGCGCATGTCGGGACGCAGTGCCAGCATCAGCGGGGCAAGCGCGTTCACGACATTGCTGGGCTTGACCACGCTGCGCTCCCCCGGCTGCAGCGGTCGCGCCAGGGCATGGAGGGCGGCATCCATCGCCGCCGCGACCTGCCGTGGATCGCCGCGACGAAGCGCCAGGCCCGCGATGTCATTGAGCACGACGGGCTCGCTGTAGCCCGAAGCGATCCCCGGCAGGTCGAGGCTCCGAAGCAGCAGGGTCGAACAGCAAAAGGCGGAATGGAGGATCATCGACGGCGGCGGCAGCGGATGGCCTTGCGCGGTCGCCAGGAAGTCGGCCCGCGACAGGTCATGCGCATCGCCCGGCCCGACTTCCTCGTCCGACAGAAAGGTGATCGCGCGGTGCCGGTCCCGCGGAAACCAGCGAAAGCGCAAATCGTCCCGGTCCTCGACATAGCGATGCGCGAGCCAGCGACCGTCGGTCGGATCAAAGGGCAGGGACGGGGATGCCATGGCGTCTGGTCTGCCGCCGCTCGGCGCGCCCGGCAAGCTTCTTGACCGTCAACCGCCCGCGCCGCACGATACCGTTCATGTCCGCCACCGACGCTCGACTTGCCCAGGCCATGCAGGCGCAAAGCCGTGGCGAAACCGCGCTCGCCAGCCGACTGCTTGCCGCCGTCCTCGCCGACGATCCCGCGAACCCCGTCGCTCACAACATGGTCGGGCTGGCCGCCATGACCCGCGGCGATCACCGGTCCGCCGCCGATCACTTCGAACGAGCCCGCGCGGCCGCGCCCGACAGCCTTCCCGTGCTAAGCAATCTCGCCGGCGCCTATCGCGCGTTGGCGCGCGACAGTGATGAGCGGGAGGCGCTGGAGGCGGCCCTGGCGCTCGACCAACGGCATCTCGCGACCCTGATTCGGCTTGCGGAATGGCACGAGCGGAAGGGAGAAAGCCATGACGCGGCGCAGCGGTGGGCCGGCGTTGTCGCGCTCAGCACGTCGATCCCCGATCCCTCGCCCGCGCTTGCCGAACGCTTCGCCCACGCCCGCCAGGTGGTGGCCGCGCAAACCGACAAGCTCGCTGCGGCGATCGACCGAACGCTTGAGGCGAAGCTCGAGCGCGGCGATGCGCGCGAGCGTCGACGGGTGCGCGCCGCCGCGGAAGCGATGCTGGGTCGGCGGCCGATCTACGTCAATCATTGCGAAGGGATGCATTATCCCTTTCTCCCCGCCGACGAATGGTTCGACCGCGAGCATTTCGCTTGGATGGAAGACCTCGAGGCAAAGACCGCCACCATCCGCGACGAACTGATCGCCCTGCTGCAATCGGGCAGCGATCATGCCCGCCCCTATGTCGAGCAGGCGCCCGGTACGCCCGACAACAAATGGTCGGTGCTCGACCACAAGAACGACTGGAGCGCCATTCACCTGTGGCGCGAGGGTGTCCGTGACGACGCCGTCTGCGCGCACGTGCCCGAGACCGATCGCATCATCAATGCGCTTCCCTTGTGCCGGATCCCCGGGCGCGCCCCGACCATCTTCTTCTCATTGCTCAAAGCCGGGGCCCACATCCCGGCCCACACGGGGGTCACCAACACCCGCGCCATCGTGCACCTGCCGCTGATCGTGCCGCCGGCCTGCGAGTTTCGCGTCGGCGGCGAAACCCGGCCGTGGGTCGAAGGTCAGGCCTTCGCGTTCGACGACACCATCGATCACGAGGCCTGGAATCGCAGCGACCGCGACCGCGCGGTGCTCATCTTCGACGTCTGGAACCCGCACCTCAGCGAGGTCGAAACCGACGCCATCACGGCGATGTTCGCGATGGCCGACGAGGCGCGCGACGCGGCGGCCTAGGCCGCTGCAATCTCCTCGGCGGGGGTGAGGACGAGGCCGCCGTCGCCTTCGTCCACCCGCACCTTTTGTCCGTCGCGCACCCGGCCCGCAAGGATCGCATCGGCCAGCGGGTCCTGCAGATAACGCTGCACCGCCCGCTTCAGCGGCCGTGCGCCATAGACCGGGTCATAACCGACCCGCCCCAGCCACGCCTTGGCCGCATCGGTAAGGTCGAGCACGATCCCGCGCTCTTCCAGCAAGCGCCCAAGACGCCGCACCTGGATGTCGACGATCGGCGCCATGTGGCTGGCGCTCAAGCGATGGAACAGGATGATGTCGTCCAGCCGGTTGAGGAACTCGGGCCGGAAATGCCCGCGCACCACGTCCATCACCTGCGCCTCGACCTTGTCCGCCGGTTCGTCCTCGCCAAGGTTCGCCAGATATTGCGACCCGAGGTTCGAGGTCAGAATGATCAGCGTGTTGGTGAAATCCACCGTCCGCCCCTGCCCATCGGTCAGCCGCCCGTCGTCCAGCACCTGCAGCAGGATGTTGAAGACGTCCGAATGCGCTTTCTCGACCTCGTCGAACAGCACGACCTGGTAGGGCCGCCGCCGCACCGCCTCGGTCAGCGTGCCGCCTTCTTCATACCCGACATAGCCCGGAGGTGCGCCGACCAGTCGCGCGACGCTGTGCTTCTCCATGAACTCGCTCATGTCGATGCGGACCATGGCGTTGGGATCGTCGAACAGGAATTCGGCCAGCGCCTTGGTCAGCTCGGTCTTGCCGACACCCGTCGGCCCGAGGAACAGGAACGAGCCCAAGGGCCGGTTTGGATCCTGCAAGCCGGCGCGCGCGCGGCGAACGGCGGTCGACACCGCCTTCACCGCCTCGGCCTGGCCGATCACGCGCTTGCCGATAATCTGCTCCATGTTGAGCAGCTTCTCGCGCTCGCCTTCCATCATCCGCTCGACCGGAATGCCGGTCCAGCGCGACACGACCGAGGCGATATCTTCCGCGGTGACTTCCTCGCGCAGCATGGCGTTGGCCTGGCTGTCGTTGGCTTCGGCCAGCTTGCGCTCCAGTTCGGGGATGCGGCCATATTGCAGTTCGCCGGCGCGAGCGAGGTCGCCGCCCCGCTGCGCCTGCTCCAGCTCGACGCGCAGCCCGTCGAGCTCTTCCTTCAACTTGCTCTCGGCGGCGATCTTGTCCTTGTCGCCCTGCCAGCGCGTCGTCAGCTCGGCCGATTGCTGCTCGAGATTGGCAAGCTCACGCTCAAGGATCGCCAGCCGGTCCTTCGACCCCTTGTCGGTCTCCTTGCGCAGCGCCTCGCGCTCGATCTTGAGCTGGATGATGCGGCGGTCGAGGTTCTCGATCTCCTCGGGCTTGGATTCGACCTCCATGCGCAGGCGCGAGGCGGCCTCGTCCATGAGGTCGATAGCCTTGTCGGGCAGGAAGCGGTCGGAGATGTAGCGGTTGCTCAGCGTCGCCGCCGCGACCAGCGCCGCGTCGGTGATATTGATGCCATGGTGCAGGGCGTATTTGTCCTTGAGCCCACGCAGGATCGAGATCGTGTCCTCGACCGTCGGCTCGCCCACCATTACCGGCTGGAACCGCCGCTGCAGCGCCGGATCCTTTTCGACGTGCTTGCGATATTCGTCGAGTGTGGTCGCGCCGATGCAATGCAGCTCGCCGCGCGCCAAGGCGGGCTTCAGCAGGTTGGACGCATCCATCGCGCCCTCACTCTTCCCCGCGCCGACCAAAGTATGCATCTCGTCGATGAACAGGATGATCTCGCCCGCGGCCTGCCGCACTTCGTCGAGCACGCCTTTCAGCCGCTCCTCGAACTCGCCGCGATATTTGGCGCCCGCGATCAGCGAGCCCATGTCGAGGCTGAGCAATTGCCGGTCCTTGAGGCCGTCGGGCACGTCGCCATTGGCGATGCGGATGGCGAGCCCTTCGGCGATCGCGGTCTTGCCGACGCCCGGCTCGCCGATCAGCACCGGATTGTTCTTGCTCCGGCGCGCCAGCACCTGGATGGTGCGGCGGATTTCCTCGTCGCGGCCGATCACCGGATCGAGCTTGCCTTCGCGCGCCGCGGCGGTGAGGTCGCGGGCGAATTTCTTCAGCGCGTCATAGCGGTCCTCGGCACCCTGCGTGTCGGCGGTGCGACCCTTGCGGAGCTGCTCGATCGCGGCGTTCAGCGCCTGCGGCTGCACGCCGGCACGGGCCAGCGCGTCGCCGACCCCGGTGCCCTTGGCCAGCGCGAAGGCCAGCAGCATCCGCTCCACGGTGACATAGCTGTCACCGGCTTTCTGCGCGATTTCCTGCGCCTGATCGAGGATGCGGATGGTGTTGCCGTCGAGCGCCGGGGCCGAGGTCGCGCCAGATCCGGTGACCGCGGGCTCTTTCGCGACCAGCGCATCGACTTCGCGCCGCGCGGCGCGCGGGTCGCCGCCGGCGGCCTGGATCAGGCCCGCAGCCATGCCCTGCTCATCGTCGAGCAGTGCCTTCAGGACGTGGGCAGGGGCGATGCGCTGGTGGTTCTCGCGCACCGCAATAGTCTGCGCGGCCTGAATGAACCCGCGCGAACGATCGGTGAATTTTTCGAAATCCATGGGTTGGAATGTCCCCTCTCTTCTGCGGCGAAGATAGTGTTGCTTATCGGCAACACAAGAGGGGTCAGAGCGGTGCCAACGGGTCCTTGACCGGCAGGGTCGACACGCTCTCGCGCGGCTTCAGTACGGGGGCGGCGCTGACGACGGTCGATACGGTGGCCGGCTCGGCCGCGGGACCCACACCGCCAGCCGGCGCGGACGCGATCACCGCGGGCACCACCACCTTCGGGCAAGCGAGATGACCATGATCGTCGCGGCCCCAGGTGCGATATTTCCAACTGTCCACGTGGAAGCGCATCTTGCTGTAGAAACCGAGCCCGGCATTGAATCGCGGCCCCTGCCGCTGATGCTCTCCACACAGCCGGCGCATCATGTCTTCGCGCCCGATCGGGGTCAGCGGCACGAAATCGATCGCGCTCATCGACTTGTGCACGCTTTCGGGCGCTCCGCCCGCACAGCGATTAAGCGCGGCGTTGCGGAACACGCTGACCGGCTCGACCGGGCCGACATACGGCACCACGTGATCGCGCACGTAGCGCAGCGTGTTGACGATGTTGGCCCATTCTTCCTGCGGCGGGACCTCGAACGGCTCGGCCCCGCAGCGGCGCCAGTCGCTGGCGGTGCGCAGCAGCTGCCAGGTCGGGGCGACGAACGACACGCCGCTCGCGGTCAGATAATCATGGAACTGCCGGACCTGTCCGAGGCGCCACGGCCCCTTGGCGATCCATTGCCGATAACCGGGCTCGTCCTGCCCCGCCTCGACATAGTCGGCGATCGGGTTCCACGGCGTCGGCAGCAGTACCGGCTGGGTACCGGTCGCGACCGCGGCGGCGGGCTGCGCCGGGGCGGGAGCCGCGAGCGCGAGGGCGAACAGGATGGTCAGCAGGCGCCGCATCGCGTGCACGATAAACCGACAAAACTTGAAAAGACACTGAACGCCACTCACTTCGCCGTGCATGAGCACTCAGCCGATCCACGTCGACCTCCCCCACAAGCTTGGGCGTACCGAAGCGCGGCGGCGGATCGCCGACAATATCCACAAGCTCGGCAGCTTCATTCCGGGCGGCGGCGCGGTCACGCATCAGTGGCAGGGCGACCGGCTCGATCTCGACGTCGGCGCGATGGGTCAGTCGGTCACCGCGCGGATCGAGGTCGAGGATGCGCTGATCCGCGTGCATGTCGCGCTGCCCGGCCTGCTCGGCATGATGGCCAAGCCGATCGAAGCCGCCTTGCGCGCTAAGGGCAGCGACCTGCTGCTGGAAGATCGCCGCAAATAAGCGGCCGCTTGCCTAATAGGATTTGCTGAGCGACACACCTTTTTCGCCTCGCAAGCCCTTGAAATCAGGCGAAGTGGACGAAGTGGACCCTATGTGTTTTTCGCGTGGCGGTCAGGGTAATTGCCACCCGCCCGGCGCAATGACACATTGGGCCGGAGAAGGAGCAGGCTCATGCGCCATGTCGCCATCGTCGGATCCGGTCCCGCCGGCTTCTACACCGCTGAAGCGCTGCTGAAGTCGGGCGATGTTTCGATCGACATCCTCGACCGTTTGCCCGTCCCCTACGGCCTGATCCGCTTCGGCGTCGCCCCCGACCATCAGTCGATCAAGGCGGTCGCCAAGCGCTACGAGAAAGTGGCGATGACGCCCGGCGTCCGCTTCCTCGGCAACGTCCACCTCGGCGCCGACGTCTCGAGCGAGGAACTGCTTCATTATTACGACGCAGTGGTTCTGGCGACCGGCGCCCCGCTCGACCGCCGCCTCGGCATCCCCGGCGACGACCTGCCCGGCGTGGTCGGCTCGGCTGCATTCGTCGGCTGGTACAACGGCCATCCCGATTTCGCCGACCTCGCCCCGCCGCTGGATCAGGAACACGCCGTCATCATCGGTAACGGCAACGTCGCGCTCGACTGCGCCCGCATCCTCGCCAAGACGCCGGCCGAATTCGTGGGTTCGGACATCGTCGCGCACGCGTTCGAGGCGCTGGGATCGAGCGATGTCCGCTCGATCACCATCCTCGGTCGCCGCGGACCGCACCAGATCGCCATGACGCCCAAGGAACTCGGCGAACTCGGCAAGCTCGACGCCGCCGCGCCGCTGGTCGAGGCGGACGATTTCCCGCCAGCCGGCACCGACGCCTCGCTCGATCCCGGGCAGCGCAAGAGCGTCGACCTGCTGCGCGGCTATGCCGCCACGCCGCCCGACGGCAGCAAGCCGCGCACCATCACCTTCGACTTCTTCGCCAAGCCGCTCGCGATTGAAGGCGACGGCCGCGCCGAGCGGGTGATCGTCGAACGCACCGCGCTTGGCCCTGACGGCCAGGCCCGCGGCACTGGCCAGACCTACGCGCTTCCCGCCGGCCTCGTCATCAGTTGCATCGGCTATGCGTCGCCGCCGATCCCGGGCGTGCCGTATGACGAAGCGCTCGGCCGCTATGCCAACCGCGAAGGCCTGGTCGAGGACCGGATGTTCGCGGTCGGCTGGGCCCGGCGCGGGCCGACCGGGACCATCGGCACCAACCGCCCGGACGGCTTTGCGGTGGCCGAAGCGATCGACGCGGCCTTTCCGCCGGGCGGGGCGGACAGCGGGCGCGACGGCCCCGCCGGTCTTGACCGGCTGCTTGCCAGCCGCGGCTGCGATCCAGTGCTGTTCGCCGATTGGCAACGGATCGAAGCTGCCGAAGTCGCCGCCGCCCGCACCGGCGCCCCGCGCGAGAAGCTGGTCCGCGTGCCCGATCTCCTCAAAGCCGGCGGCCATTAGGCGCTTGCGTCCATGCAAACCGCCCCCTAAAGACCGCCCCGCCTTGGTTCCCGCTTCGCGGCGGGTTCCGGTCGGGGAGTAGCTCAGCCTGGTAGAGCACTGTCTTCGGGAGGCAGGGGCCGGAGGTTCGAATCCTCTCTCCCCGACCATCTTCTATTTTCCGCAGTTTTCTGCGACTGCTCTAGTAGTCGCTGTAGCGCCTGCGAGGGCAGTTGCTGTAGCAAGATTGCATGCAGTTCCGCTGCGAGCTCCGCCTTGCGCGCACGACTGCTAGGTGGGTCGTGCATGCTCAGTGACCTAATCACGCGCAGACTTCCGCCGCCCAATCGTGTTCCACACTGTGAACACGCAGAGGAGCAGCATCTCCATGAGGCCGCCGTCATGCTGGCATTCGCCCTGCACCTCATCCGATCCGGGGAGGCAAATCGGGTATCAATCTACCCCGATGGTCAGCACGCACTGCAGTTCGACATACGTGGCTGGCTAGAACGGCAAGGCTTCGCGCACCAAGAAGGTGTCGGCCGCACGACCTACGGGGGAAAGTATGAGTCGCCGCTCGGAACAAGGCTAGTGGTCAATCCTGCATCTGGACACACTGACGTAGTTGGTCATGGCGACAGGGGAGAGATCATCGCCGAGTGCAAGGGTGGTATAATCAACACCCGCCATCCTGGCCAAAGGTCGAGGCTCTATAAGGGACTTTGCGAAGCAGTCGGAATGCTGATGGCTGCTCCCGCTGCAGTGATCCAATATGCAGTGGTGCCTGATACTCCAGGCACTGAACGAATGGCGCTTCGTCTTAAGCCCCGTTGCTCGCGTGCAGGGATCAAGATTGCGCTGGTCAGTAGCGATGGCCAGGTGCGGACAGTCTGACCAGGTGCTGCGGGATCGTCGCTCCTAGCTCAGAGTCTGAGCCCTGTGATTTCCCCCCTGTGCTACAGCGGCCGCCGCTGGGGCCTGGAACTTGCTGCGTGACTCAAGAGTCACGGGAGTTGCTAGAAGGCGTGTGAACACTATTTTATCGGCTACAGGCCTACAAACTGTGCTAAGCTCTGCTCCGAGGTGATTTGAGATGTTGGAATACGGTGCTGCCTATTTCGAGCAGAACGAGATTGCTCTGGCCGAGCTGAGAGAGAAGATGTCTCCTGCAGCTTGGGCGCTCGCTGAGCGCATGGCAGCAGAAGACGCTGACGCCGACGAGGCGGAACAGGTTGACGCTTAGCTCTGCTCCCTCGGCCATTCACCTCTTAAGATTGCCACGTCTGCGCTCTCAACTTTGATCGGTGCTATGCCGCCGAGACGCCAGGACTGAGTGTCCCCCCGATCCGCCCTGCCATCGAGTGTTCGCTCAACGAGTCGAGTTGGCTGAAGCGTTAGGCAGAGTCCGTGCGCACCAGTGGGCAGCTGGATCTCTGTCGTGTGGCCTCGATCATCTTGGAAAAGGCCGATTTTCGCTGAGGGCGGGTATTGGCCTGCGGCGTTGGCACGACTGATCAATCCGTAGGACGTCAGCGTAAGAACCGAGGACCCTGGGTCGTCAGCTAGAACTGTCGCATACCGCGCCGGCCATCGGCTTTTCAGCTGCGGGCCGTCCATGAGGAGCGCGACAACAAAGTTCGGCCCGATCCCCCTCACGAGTTCTTGGCAGGGATCGTTTCGAGCCAAGTCCTCGCAGATAAGCGTCGTGACGGTGGCGCCACCACGAAGCACGAACACGTCGACGCTGCGGCTAAGGATGTCGATATGTTCCCACCAGCCACGGCTGAGGTCGAGCGCTGAACCGAGCGAATAAGCTTCAATCTGCGAAGCATCCAGCCGCCAGCGGTGGTGCTTTTCGCGGATTGAGATGTCGAACTTTGGACCTTCCGTATCAACGTGAGCGAAGCGCGCCATACCGGTGAAGTTGCCTCGCCTTAGGCCGTCGCCCACCGGCTGCGCAGCATCGAACAGGCCAGAGATGAGGAGCTCAAAGTTGGCGCGATGCTGGAGACGGTCGCAGAGTAGCCTGAATATCTGCGAACTTAGGGCTACTTCCGGGAGAATGAGGGCGTGAACCGAGCCAACATCCGCCGCCGCTTCATCCAGAACGCCTTTGATGAACTGGTAAAACTGCTCGAAGCCGGGGACCTCATCAGCAGATGACGTTCTTGGACACCAATGGGGTTCTAAGTCGAACCAGCCCCATGTGCCCTCGGAAGACGGGTGCCCCTGGAACGCGGACGACCTGATGGCGAAGGGAAGCGGCACAACGACCACGTTGAAGGGCGCTTCCATGGGCGTTGTGCGCGCCTCCCGTGATGAGGGGGCCAAGCTCCAGTAGGCGCGAGCGAGTCCGCGGGCGGGCAGCAGCGAGAGATTATGCGATAGGGACCGGATAGTGCACCCCACTCGAGGGGTTCGGCTTTTAGGAAGGACGCACACCTGATCGCGATCGGCGGCGGACAGAGAGTAGGGCCCGCGCAGCTTCGGATTTGATCGTTGCTTAGCTCGGATAGGCGCTTCGATGTAGTCAGCCTGGGCGGACTTGCTGCCACTTTCAAAGCCAATGTCGCGCGCTGCTTCGTCCGCAATGCAAAACAGCGCAAGCGCTGCTCGCCACCACTTCTCCGATAAGTGGGTATAGCCCGCAGCCTTGAATACAGGTTGATCAGCGAAGCCTAGCAACTCAGTCCAGGCCTGCAGGAGCTCAGGCGGTGGCGCCGGCAGTTCCGTGGCGCCATCACCACGCCACGCAGCGCCAGCCGCGACCCAGCGGGCCCTTTCCTCTGCGGGTATGGTCAGGGTTCGAGGGCTAACTGCAGGGACATTGGGGGCTACGTGATGGTAGGCTCCGCTGCGAAGTAGCAGCATGCCGGCAAGCGCGAACAAGTCGACTGCGGCGCAAGGGGGCTTATCAAAAGCCTTGTTCCGTCGCGCGGGCGGCTTCCGATTATCGTCCGCGGCATGGAGGCGGGCCCGATACTCGTCATAACCAAAGTATCCCCGCGGGAACATAGCGCGCATCACTTCGCGCACCGTGATGGATCGTCCAATCATTCAGTAGCCTTAGGCAGAAGGGCGCCTACCTCCTATTGGATAGAGGCATGATAGTCTAGCTGCGCTCATGCGGCAGCTCATCACATCTGCAGGGTATCTGACCACATATTTCTAAAATATGGCTCGTATTTTTAAAATATCGGTCGTTTTTTGCTGGACAATCTGCTGACCAGACAATATATGCCGCTCCTCCTCGATGGGAGCGAACCAGAAAATGGCCGAGAACAGGGATCAGGCAGGCTCCGACAGCCCTAAGCGCACCAAGTTTCGTGAGCTTGCCGAGGCGCGGACGAACCGCGCTCTGGACGAGATTCGCAAGCTGGGAAACCTGTCTAACCGCCAGATGTATGAGTGGGAGGAGGCCGAAATCCGCAAGATCACCAAAGCGCTCCGAGAGGCCGTCGCTGAGGTCGAGGCGAAGTTCCTTAACTCTGGAAAGCGCGGCGCCAATCGTTTCACCCTCTGACGTAAGGAGGATCACCAGTGGCTTACATCTTTCCGACCGAGATCCCGATCGATGCACGGGGTTCGCTTGAACAGCTTACGAGCTCACTGGGAACAGTGCGTGATGGGCTGCCCGAAATCGCGAAGAACGCGAAGGATCAATACCTGCGCCTGGGAGTGGAGCCTGAGCACCGGCACATCCTGATCTTAGCCAGCACAAGCCTCCGTCAGGTTGCGGTGATCGACTTCGCCGGTGCGACGCTCAAAAACTTCGAGGGATGGGAAAAGTGGTCCAGTCGCCGCGAGTCCGAGGACGACCTCGCTGATGTGGAGGCAGGTCATGGCAACGGCGGCAAAGCTTTCATGGTGCGCGGCGCCACCCGAACGTCGTATCTAGAGTCCTGCGCCAATGGCGTTCGGACCCGCATGGGGTTCGCCAATGACGATCCCGAGAATCTGTTCAAGCCTGGGTTCGCGCAAGAGGGAGGCCAGCAGGTTAGGAATCTGTCCGAAGCCGACCCGGCGGGCCGCTTGAACAAGATTCTTAAGCCCTTCGGACTGACTGTCGGCAAGCTGCCAGAAGCAGTGCAGGCAACGTTTCTTCAAAGGGAAGCCTATACAGCTGTAGTGCTGGACGAGGTCACTGACTGGGCGACCCGCCGGAAGAGCACCGTGGTCAAGATGGCGCATGCACTGCCGCAGATGATCGGGTCGCATGGGCAAACGGCACTCACGATTGAGATCTGCAAGGTCCAGGTCTTCATCGATGGCAAGTTGATCACCAGCGAACCCATTCAGCCGCAACAGCTAGAGCCGTTTGCCGGCTTCGAGGACCCGATCGTTCTTGAGATCCCCGATGAGCTAGAAGATCCTGAGACGGGAGAGACGGTGCGAATGGACGAGGTCGCTGGCTTGCGGACACTTCGGCTCCGCACCTGCGCGAAGCACATGCAAATGTCGGAAGATTTGAAGGCGCGGAACGTCATCCGGATCTCGAACAACAAGAACAACGTAGCGACCTGGACGCTGCCCTCACTCACTGTGGGCGTGCCGTCCGTCGGTTACATCTACGGCGACATCCGTTGTCCGAGTTTGATCGGTCACCACCTGGCCGGCGCTGACCGTATGCATCTTGCAGCCACTCCGCTTGTGAACGCGCTACGGAACTGGACTGCTCAGCGGGTGCAGGATTTGGCGCTGCAAATCCAAAGCGCATTGATGGCCGAGCCAAAGCCTAAGGATAAGCAGCAGGCGTCCTCCGCCCTTTCCGGCATGCGTGACATCATGCGCCGCTTCCTCGACCCGAGTGGTTCAGGCGGCCTGACGGGCGAGAACAACGGCTCCGGAACCGGGGGCGGCGGAGAAAACGGTAAGAGCACCACCCGTCATGGCGCCGAGTGGGGTGAGCGGGTCGACGAGATCTTGCTCGAGTCGGGGAAGGATCGGATCGCCCTCGCGAACGGCACCCGCGTCCCCCTCTCCATCACCTGTATCGAGTGGGACGGTGACAAGCGTCGCTACGTGAAGAACCCAGGTCTGGTGCTTCGCGGCAGCGGCCATTCCTTCGTTGCGCTTGAGGCCGGACCGCAGCTCTCTGGCGTCGCTGCCGGCTCAGGCGACCTGTGGGTCGAAACGCTCGACGGGGGTGTTCAGTCCAACCAGATCATCGTGGAAGTTGTTGATGCGGTCGGCGTGGACGTTGTCGTGCCCGAAGAGCCTCTGCTGCAAGGACAGCGCATCAAGTTCCCCTTGACCTTCAAAACAGCGCAGGGGCCTCGTGATGACCTGCTGATCGAAGCTGCTGTTGATGAACCGGGCGCTGGCGTGATCGGCCGTAGCGGACGCTTCACTGCAGGGGCGAAGCCAGGAGAAGCAACAGTCCGCGTGCGCTTCGGCGCTGCGCCTACCGCCAGCCAGGCGGCGAGCTTGATCATTAGCAATGACCGGGTCCCGCCCAGCGGCACTGGAGATCACGGCGTGGACATCCCCCAGATCTTGTTCTGCGGCGACGAGGCGCCTGGCATGGCTGACGTGGCGCCGGAGTTCCGCACTTACGCGCCGGATGAAGGTGCTCCCACGATTATCGAGGACCCCTGCTTTCCGAACGTTGTGTGGATCAACCCTCGCAGTCGTGAAGCGCAGCGGGTGCGCAAGGCCGCAGGTGGACCGGCCGGGGTTAGCGGCTTGTCGACACAGCAGTTCATGCACTTCGTCGCTCTCAAGTGCTTCGATGTGCTGAAGCGGCTCTTTGTGCGGCAGGCTATCGGGAAACAGAGCGTCAATGAAGCGACCTACATGCAGCAGCTCGCGATTGCAGAGGTGCAGTGTGCCGGCTTCATCGATGAGGCCTGGGAGTTCGGCGTCCAGATGATCCAGAAGAAAGGGGCGCAACTTGATGACGCCGCGTAAGCCCAACCTGACGGCTGCTCAGGAGGTTCTCCTTGCCTGTGCAGCATTGGACGCTCGCGAGGTGGGAGACTTCAGTGAATGGGATCTAACCGTTGCAGCTTGGAAGCAGAACCCAAACCGGTTCGGTCTTCGCGGCTACGAGGAGCACCACCCAGACCATAAGCGTGTCATGTCGGAGATCATGGGCACGACAAAGAAGGACAACCCAATCCGCCGCGGCTGGTTGGAAAAGGTTCGCACGAACTTCTACCGACTGACTCCGCTAGGTCGTGCTGAGGCAAGTCGCCTGTCGGGCGTGCATTCCGGTGTGGCTCAATCCGGCAAGTCAGCTCAGGCAATCTACGATGCTGTTCTCCCTTACTACGAGCACGTTGTGTTCAGGCAGTTCTGCAGAGACGCAGGCGAGCCCCGACTTTGGTTAGGCGCAGCCTCGTTCCTCGGTCTAGCCTCAAATAGCTCCTTGGAGCTGCAGGACAGGCTGCGGCACGTGAAGGACACGCTCGCAGCCGCTGATAAGTGGATGGAGGATGCCGGCTCGGATCGCCTGGTGCGCGGCGTTACAGGAGGTGGTGCGTCGATCAATAAGATCGACATCGCGCGTCTTCGGGACCTGATCGGCGTGATCGAGGATCGGTTCAGCCGTCAGATCACGGCCATCAGGAACGCGGCCTAACCTACCTTCTGCAGATCTGGTGTGGCGGTGCCCACGGTCATCTGAGCCTCTCGGGGAGTTACCGTGATCTGGGAGCAAGTTGAGGCGATGGCTTCGGGCGCAAAGCGGCTCATCGAGCTCGCGGCGTAGTCCCAGTTCGCCTCGATCCCTACCCAGCGGCGGCCGCGTGACTCTGCCAGCGCGCCTGTCGTGTTACTGCCGGCGAAAGGGTCCAGCACCGTGTCACCTTCGTCAGTCAACATGCGCACGAAGAAGTCCACGATCTCCATCGGCATGCGCGCTGGATGTGCCTTATGTCCATCGGCCCGGCAGAAAAGCTGATACTGATCGGATGAACGAGTGTTCGATGCTTTCAAGAAACTCGATAGCGGCGGAATGTCATCACCGCCGAAGACATTGGGTGGTATGGCTCCACCGTTGTTTCGATTGAAGGAAACCGCGCCGATGGAATGCTCCGACGGCCGCTTGCCGCCGTTGTAGGTGCCGGTTTTCAGGAGTTTCTCCATGCTCTCGCTATACTGCTTGAGAACATTCTTGTTGTCGGCCTTCGGCTTATCGGTCCGCGACATCCACCAGATGCGGGAGAATGCATCTTTCACACGGCTGCGCTCGATGTTCACCCACTGAGCGGGTGACGGAAGCTTTGCCGGATTATACCAGATGAACTCCTGACAGAGATTAAAGCCGCCACGCTTAAGGAAGCGGAGAAGTGCTTCCATGACTACGGTGGACATGACGGGCCGCCCACTCTCCCAAACGTTTCCGATCTCGATGACCACCGAGCCATCGTCGGTCAGGAGGTTCCCAAGCATTGGGGCGAAGCTCCCTAGCCAGCGAGTGTAGGCGGCGCCTTCCTTGTTCCCGTAAGCTTTCTTTGTCACCAGGGGGAACGGTGGAGATGTGATTACAAGCTGGACCTGGCCGCGCATTTGCAGAAGCGGCTCGGTGAAGAGAACCTTCTCCGATCTCCCGCAATACATCGCACCCATTGAAGTTTGGTAGACAGGTATGGCTGATCGACGGCGCCCCGGTTCGCCAATGTGGATTTGGAAGTCATCTAACCAGCTGCTCATTGAATCCCCCTTGATCGCCAGCGACATTGAAGGTCCTGCCTACGGTCGGCATGTCGATGGCGATTGAAGCTTTGTTGTTTAGAGCTGAGGCGAGCGTCGCGAGCAAGCTCAAAAGCATCAGCTGAGCTGATCGAGAACTCGTTTCACCTGAACAGCACTCCAGCTGCCGCCCCGCGTAGCTGTTATTCCACACTCGTTCAGTCTCTCGGCGATGTCCCGCAAAGACGTGGCCCCCTTCAAGCGAGCAGCTTCGATCTGTATGGCAACTTTGGCGGCGCGCTGGCGCGACACCAGCGTTCGCTTAAGCGAGCTCGCAGCTGGCCCGAGGCGAAGGTCATGCAGATTGCCTCTGGCTCCTCCGAGCTTCACACCCCGCGCTTTCGCTGCAGCAAGAGCTTCCTTTGTCCTGACGGAGATTGCCTTGCGCTCCGCCTGCGCAACAGCAGCCATGATATGTATCGTGAGTTCGTTCGCCTCCGGCATGTCTGCCGCTATAAACCGCACGCCGCTTTCTTGTAGAGCCGCCAAAAAAGCCAGATTGCGGCTCAGACGGTCAAGTTTCGCGACTATCAGGGTTGCGCCGGTGAGTTCGCATTGTGCGAGCGCTGCTCTGAGCTGCGGTCTGTAATCTGCGCGGCCTGACTCGACCTCAGTAAACTCACCGATGATCGAGTGACAGCGCGAAGAACAGTAAGTCTGAACGCTGTTCTTCTGGGCCTCCAATCCCAGCCCACTTCGACCCTGTCGAGACGTGCTGACCCGGTAATAGGCTACGTATTTGCTGCGAGGCATGTGCTGTTTCTCCACTGGCAACCGACGATGCCACTAATGAAACAGTCCGGTTCGCCCCGCCAAGGCTGTGAATCACATACCCGATCAGCTCCGCTGCTCCGCGCGACCCACGCGCCTCGTCAAGTGGAAGTCCTAGGGAGCAGGGAGATCGTGAACCCGGATCAAGCCTATCAGGCTGGTGCAGCAAGCTCCTGCCATCCAGAGCCGCCAAACCTGACAAAACTTGCACAGATCTTTACTGATTTTTGCGTGATTCTCGCTTGATCGCTGCAGCTCGACAAGCGACGGCTCCAACCCAATGGGAGGAGCTGAACACTCAACGATGAAACACACTCCGGTCTCGTCAGCAGCGACGAGAGGCATTCCAAAACGGCAAAGAATCGACGCCACCGTTCGCTTATTCCTGGAGCGACCGGAGCTGAGGCGGGAGGAGCAAATCCTCACAAAACTCATAAATATTGCCGTCAGAGCGCTTACTCGGCCGGGTCACCGGCGGTCGCTCAAAACGCGACCGGCTCTATATAGTAGATACAGGGGGAATGCTTTTCCTCTCAGAGACCAGTCAGGTCGAAAGCTAGTGCGATGGAGGAGTCTGTCTCCATGGATGAAGACCCAGATCGCTGCACTATGTCTAGGAGAGACGCGCTTTGTGCAGATCAGGCTTCACCCACACGACCAGGTCAGAGCTGAGGTTGGAGATCTCAGGCTTAAGGAATACCTCCGTGACCGGCTGGTGCGCTGCCTTCGCTGCGAGTTTGAACAGGTGCCGTGGTTCTACATTGTTATCGAGGACCAAGATACCGATGGCTCAAGTTTCGTCCGTCCCCACCTGCATGGCGCAATCCAGATACCCCGTGCGCCGGTGCCGACGCTCAAAGATGGACGGCCCACGGCGCGTTACCGTCGGATCATAGACGACGCCGGTCTAGAGGAGGCCGAGTATCTCGCTGGCCGGATGAAGATCGATCGAGCTCTAAGGCGAGCTTCGGGTAATGATGGTGGCCGGCCGGCGGTGGTGCAGGGCCGTAGCCAACTGAACAATGTTTGGAAGCGCAAGCCTTACAAGCCGCTGCGCAACAACGAATGGGTTAGCTACGCGCTAAAAACCATGAACGCCGTGAGTCCTGCGCTCCCGGATAATAGATTATCGATGGCACGCGCATTGAACCAGGAGGCTCAAAGACTTTGGGCATTGATCCGCGAGGGCGAGGCGGCTCTCTCGAAATGGCCCTAAGCAGCCGCATACCTCTCGTGAAGAAGCCGATGTTTTCAGTTTCTGCCCTACACAGCTGAACGAGAGGAACGGGAGAAAACCGCTGCTTTTTAGTTGAAGCAGAAACGAGCGCTGCTTGACTTGCTCAAGCAGCTACACGCTCGCTCCCCTCCGCCTGGGGCAGAAGGTGATCAAAGGAGACACCCTCAAAACGCACAGCGGCGATCATATTGTGCAGTCGCTCGAACGAACCCTGCGAGCGTCGTCCATACCCTGCAGTAACGGGGGCAGGTGAGGCGTGACCAAGAACCATCGGGCCGAAGACGACCTCGTCGTAGTCAGCACCCCTGAGTTCGTCGCTCAACGAGTGCCTGAACGAGTGAGAGCCGAGGCCGTCCGCTTTCTCCTTGATGCCGATCTTCTCTAGGTATCTACGGAAGAACCGTGAGGCCCGGTCACCGATGTTTCCCCTGCTGTTCGGCTTGAGCTCGGGAAACAGTGGTTCAGCAGGGCGGGCCATCGACGCGAGCGCAAACTTCACAAACCCAATCGCCTCTAATGTTGGATGGACCGCGACAAGCCGGTTCTTCCTGCTCTTGGTCTTTTGCCCCATCTCTGAGTCTTCTCGGATGTGAATGAACCAGTAGCCGCCATGCTCCTCAACATCTCGCACCCGAAGCTGCGCTACCTCGCTTATGCGTGCACCGGTGAACAGGCACACCAATGGGATCCAAAACCGCCAGTCACGCGCGCGTTCGACACCCGGCAGGTGTTCGCGGAGGTCCGCTTCAAAGCCCGTGAATAGTGGCGATCTCAGCAGCGTGTTGAGCTGCTCGGGCTCGAACGGAGGACGCGCTTTGCGTTCACGAGGGACTTTCGGATGCAATCCATCGAAGCAGTTGGCGTCCGCGTATCCCTCCCGAACTAGCCAATCGAAGAACGGCGACACAGTCGAGATGTGTTTTGCAAGAGTTCTGCCATTGAGCGTTTGAGATCCGTCCTGCCGAGCTTTGGCTGCCGCTTCGCGCAGGGAAAGACCTTTGTAAGCTTTC
>Ga0310813_10000043_pt1 | contig 94423 bp, 88 predicted proteins | sample YN3metagenome_FD_203086 | JGI IMG/M metagenome (GOLD analysis project Ga0310813, IMG submission 203086) | Soil microbial communities from experimental microcosm in Duke University, North Carolina, United States - YN3 | ecosystem: Engineered > Artificial ecosystem > Soil microcosm > Unclassified... | reverse complement strand
ACACGGTGCGCGGCGGGATGTGGGAGGTCGTCAACGGCGACGGTACCGCGGGCGCCTCACGGCTTCAGGTGCCGGGGTTCGAGATGTGCGGCAAAACCGGCACCGCGCAGGTTCGCCGCCTGTCGGCCAGCGCGACGCGTGGCCAGGGCGGCGACTGGCGTTATCGCGATCACGGCCTGTTCGTGTTCTTCGCGCCTTACGACAATCCGCGCTACGCCGGGTCAGTTGTGATCGAGCATGGCATGGGCGGGGCGCGGGCGGCGGCGCCGGTGGCCAAGGACGTGCTGACCTATCTGTTCGACCGTCCCCAGGCCTTGAAGCGGCTCGAAGGGCTGGAAACCGAATGGGGCGGCACGCTGGCCGAGCGCATGGCCCGGCGCAGCGCCGCGATCGAAGCGGCCGCCGCGCAGGCCGCCTCGCTCGGCTCGCCGCCGATCGCCGCGCCCGCGCCCGTGCCGTCCAGCGTCAACGCGCCGCCGCCCGCTCCGGACGACCGCTGAGATGATCTCCAGCGCCATCATCCCCCAGCCACTCGCCCGCCTCCCTTGGCGACTGATCTTCCTGATTTCGGGCATCGGCCTGTTCGGGCTGATCAACCTCTATTCCGCTGCCGGCGGCTCAATCGAGCCCTGGGCGCTGCGGCAGGGCATGGCGTTCGGGATGTTCCTGACGCTTGCCGTGATCCTCTCGAACGTGCGCGAAGCGACGATCAAGCAGGTCACCCTTCCGGTCTATCTCGCCATCGTCGTGATGCTGATCCTAGTCGACATGCTGGGCTTCGTCGGCAAGGGGGCGCAGCGCTGGCTCGACCTCGGCTTTATCCGCTTGCAGCCGTCGGAATTCATGAAGCCGGCGATCGCGCTGACCCTGGCCCGCTTCTACGACCTCCTGCCCGCCGGCGACACCCGCACCTTCCGCGCGGTGTGGCCCGCGGCCGCGCTGATCGGGGTGCCGGCGGGGCTGGTCATCCTCCAGCCCGACCTTGGCACCGGACTGATGGTCTGTTTCGCGGGCGTCACCGTCATGTTCCTCGCCGGGGTGCAGCTGCGCTATTTCCTTATTCCCGGGACGATCGTCGCGGCGTCCATCCCGGTCATCTATCACTTCCTGCACAGCTATCAGCGCAAGCGGATCGATACCTTCCTCAACCCCGAAAACGATCCGCTGGGCAGCGGCTATCATATCACGCAGAGCAAGATCGCTATCGGTTCGGGCGGGTTGTTCGGCAAGGGCTGGCTCCAGGGCAGTCAGAGCCATCTGCAATATCTTCCCGAAGGCCATACCGACTTTGCCTTCGCCACCTTGGCCGAGGAATGGGGGATGTTCGGCGGCACGGTCGTCATCATCGCTTATCTGCTGGTGCTGCGCTGGTGCATGGGGGTCGCCGCCCGCGCGCCCAATCGCTTCGCCCGGCTGAGCTGCGCAGGGCTGACCGCCGTGCTGTTCAGCTATTTCGCGATCAATCTGCTGATGGTGATGGGCCTCGCCCCCGTGGTCGGCATCCCCCTGCCGCTCATCAGCTATGGCGGGTCGGCGGTGATGACGGTGATGATCTGCCTCGGGCTCCTGATGAGCTTCGAGCGGCAGCAGCGGACGACATCGCGGCTGAGCTGAGCCTTCAATCTTTCTGAACAAGGTCACAAAGGTCACCGGTGGCGGGGTGTTGTTGGCCCCCGAACCTGAACAAGGTCACACGCATGGTGTGGCTGGGATCGGCAGTGTCAAAGAGCGTGGCGGATCGAGGCTGTCAGGCGAAATCCTATATTGCAAGACAAGTGCCCGAACGCCCTTGCCAAGCCTGCGCAGCCTAGCTAGAGGCACCCCCGCGCCCCGCTTCCAAGCGGCCGCATCCGCCTCACGGCATGGACGCATAGCTCAGTTGGTAGAGCAGCTGACTCTTAATCAGCGGGTCCTAGGTTCGAGCCCTAGTGCGTCCACCACCTTCCCTATTTCGAAGAAGCTTTGTCGGGTGACCTCGGTCGCCTGGTTGGGCGACACTTCGTGCCGTCGTCCTGCTCCAACATGCGATCCGGCGATCAGCTTACGAGCCAGGCTTTCCATTCCTGCGCCTGGGCGGCGGCGTCGGTGGGGGAGCGGCAGGCGATGAAGAGGGTGTCGTCGCCGCTGATGGTGCCCACCACGGCGGCGGGCGGGGTGGCGTCGAGGGCGACGCCGACGAGGTGCGCCGATCCCGGCGGGGTTTTCAGGACGACCAGGCTGCCCGCGGGCTCCGCGCTGCGGACCCATTCGGCGAACAGGGCGCGCAGACGCTTCTCATCGGCGGGGACCACGTCCCAGCGGTCGGGCAAGGTATAGCGCGTCTCGCCGCCGCGGCGGATCTTGACTGCGCCCAATAGATCGAGGTCGCGGCTGACGGTTGCCTGCGTCACTTCATGGCCGGCTTCGCGGAGCGCCGCGACCAGTTCGTCCTGACGGGTGAGGCTGAGGCGTCGGAGCAGGTCGGCCAGAGCCGCGAGGCGACGATTTCGGCTGTCGGTCATGCGCACCCTATGCATGAACTTGCATAACGATGCAAACGGGACCATAGGCGCCGTCCCATGATTCGATCCGCGATCCTCGGAGCCTCCGGCTATGTCGGCGGCGAACTGCTTCGGCTTCTCGCCCGCCACCCGGGCATCGAAGCGGCGCGCCTGTTCGGCGACAGCAAGGCCGGGCAGACTCTCGGCGCGGTGCATCCGCATATCGGCGAGCCGACAGCGGCGCTGGAGGTCGAGCGCTTCAGCCTAGAGGCGCTGGAGGGGGTCGAACTGGTCTTCGCCGCTTTGCCTCACGGCGAAAGCCAGAAATGGGCCGAAAAGATTCTGGCGAGCGGGGCTAAGCTGGTCGACCTGGGTGCCGACTTTCGGCTGCATGATCCGCAAGATTATGCAACCTGGTATGGCGAAGCGCATCAGGCCCCGCACCTGCTCGACCGGTTCGTTTATGGCATTCCCGAGCTGCATCGCGACGCCATCAATGGCGCGCAGGCGGTGGCGGCGGCGGGCTGCTATCCGACCGCGACCATCCTGGCATGCAAGCCGCTGGTCGATGCCGGGCTGATCGAGCCAACAAGCCTGATCGTCGATGCGGCGAGCGGGGTCAGCGGGGCGGGCCGGGCGGTCAAGGAAGGCACGGCGTTCAATACCGTCGACGGAAGCTTTGCCGCCTACGGCCTCCTCAATCATCGCCACACCGCCGAGATGGAGCAGGCGCTGGGCGCGACCGTGCTATTCACCCCGCACCTCGCGCCAATGACGCGGGGTATCCTCGCGACCTGCTATGCCACCGCGGCGCGGACCATGACGGCGGACGAACCGCTCGAAGCGCTGCGGGCCGCTTATGCGGACGAGCCGTTCGTCCGGGTCAGCGACGCGCCGCCTGCAACCAAGTGGGTGGCGGGGAGTAATGGCGCGGTGGTGACCGCCCGTTATGACGCTCGGACCAACCGGGTGCTGGCGCTGGGCGCGATCGACAATCTGGGTAAGGGCGCGGCCGGGCAGATGGTCCAGTGCGCCAATCTGATGTTCGGGCTGGACGAGGCCGCGGGCCTGTCGGCCGAAGGAGTGTTTCCATGAGCGTTACTGCCCCCCAGGGCTTTGTGGGCGCCGGACTTCATGCCGGAATTAAAAGGTCGCGCCCCGACATGGCGTTGCTGGCGACCGAGGACCGGCAGCCGGTGACCTGCGCCGCGGTCTTCACCCAGAACAAGTTCTGCGCGCCGCCGGTGACGCTCGACCGCGATCTGCTGCAGGCGAATGGCGGCAAGGCGGCGGCTGTGGTCATTAACAGCGGCAATGCCAATGCCGGCACGGGCGCCGCCGGTCTCGACGACGCGCGGGCGATGGGTGTCGCGACCGCGCAGGCGCTGGGGATCGATGCGGCGGGCGTGCTGGTCTGCTCGACCGGGATCATCGGGACGCCGCTGCCGATGGACGTGATCCTGCCGGCGATCCCGAAGCTCGGCGACGCGCTGTCGGTCGAAGGTGGCGCGGAGGCGGCCAAGGGCATTCTCACCACCGACCATGTGTCCAAGGAAGTCGTCGTGCGCGGCGACGGCTGGACCATCGGGGGCATGGCCAAGGGCTGCGGGATGATTGCGCCCAATATGGCGACGATGCTGGCGTTCCTGACCACCGACGCCGACGTGCCGCACGGCACGCTGCAAGCAATGTTGAAGAGCGCGAGCGATGCCACGTTCAATACGCTCAACGTCGATGGTGCGACCTCGACCAATGACACGGCGATGCTGTTCGCCAATGGGCGCAAGGGCGCGCCGGCCGATCTCGACGGCTTCGGCCGCGCGGTGGAGGAAGCGTGTCGCCAACTGACGCTCAAGATGGCGCATGACGCCGAGGGCATGACCCGGCTCGCGCATCTTCACGTCACCGGCGCCGCGAGCGACGCCGAAGCCAGGATCGCAGCCAAGAACATCGCCGAGAACAATCTCGTCAAATGCAGCTGGTACGGCGCCGATCCTTATTGGGGCCGGCTGCTGGCGGCAGCCGGTTCGGCGGGCGTCGCGCTCGATGTCGACCGGAGCTTCGTCAGCTATGGCGGGATACGGGTCGCGGAGGGCGGCACCAATTGCGCGCATGATGCGCAAGCCTTGACCGAGCATATGCTGGGGCAGGAATTCCGGATCGAGGTTCATCTCGGCGCCGGCAGCGGCGAGGCGCGGGTGATCGGGGTCGACCTTGGCCCCGGCTACATCAAAGAGAATAGCGTGACGTCATGACGGCGATTTCCACCCCCGCGTCGCTCGCCAAGAGCCAGCTAACCCCGACCAGCACCGCTGAAATTTTGGTCGAGGCGCTGCCCTATATCCAGGAATTCGCCGGCAAGTCGGTGGTCGTGAAGCTGGGCGGCGCGGCGATCGATCCCGAAAGCGACCGCGCGCTGGCGCAGGACGTGCTGCTGCTGCGTTCGGTCGGGGTACGCTGCGTGCTGGTGCACGGCGGCGGGCCGCAGGTCGATGCGATGTTGCGCCGGGTCGGCAAAGAGCCGCATTTCCAGAACGGGCTGCGGGTCACCGACGCCGAGACGCTTGAGATCGTCCGCATGGTGCTGGTCGGCAAGATCAACCGCGATCTCGTCGCCACCATCAACGGCGAAGCGGGCGCGGAGCCGGTGGCGCTCGGCGTGTCGGGCGAGGATGCCGGGCTGCTGCGGGTCGCGCAGCGGGACGCGGCGCTGGGCTTCGTCGGCGATGTGACCGAGGTGCGGGCCGAGCATCTCCTGCGCCTGCTCGACGGCGGGATGGTGCCGGTCGTCTCGACCATCGGCGCGGACGAGAGTGGTCAGCCGTTCAACGTCAATGCAGACGAGGCGGCGAAGGCGATCGCCATCGCGATGGGAGCGGAGAAGATCGTCTATCTGACCGCCGCGCCGGGGCTGCTCGAAGATCCTAAGGACGAGACCAGCCTGGTGCCGCGCCTGACCGCTGCGGAACTGCGGGAGCGGATCGCGCATGACAGCGTCGGCGGAGGGATGATCCCCAAGCTGACCGCCTGTCTGGAAGCGGTGGAGGGCGGCGTGCCTTATGCGCATATCATCGATGGGCGCGTGCCGCATGCGCTGCTGATCGAGCTGCTCACCCGGCACGGTATCGGCACCATGATCCGGCAGGAGGCGAACTGGTGATCCATCTCCTGACTCTCGCGGACGTCAGCCGCGCCGACATCGAAGCGATGCTGGCGCTGTCCGAAGCGCCCCCTGCCCCGCTGCTCAGCGGCAAGGGCGCCGCGCTCTATTTCGAGAAGCCGAGCGCGCGGACCCGCAATTCGATGGAGCTGGCGGTGCACCAGCTCGGCGGGCACCCGATCTATCTGACGCAGGGCGAGCTCGGCATTGGCAATCGCGAAAGCGTCGAGGACGTGGCGCGGACTCTCGCCTGTTATCACGGCGTGATCTGTGCGCGGGTATTCGATCACGAGCTGCTGCGGGCGCTGGCGGCGGCGAGTCCGGTGCCGGTGGTGAACATGCTGTCGGGCACCGACCACCCGCTGCAGGGCCTCGCCGACCTGCTGACCATTCGCCAGCTGTGCGGACGGATCGAGGGCGTCAGGGTCGCTTATGTCGGCGACGGCGACAACAATGTCGCGCGGAGCCTGGCGCAGGGCTGCGCGGCGCTCGGCGCGGAGCTGACAATCGTCGCGCCCGAAGGCTACCAGCTGTCGGACGCGCCCGCCGGCGTGACCCAGACCACCGATCGGGACGCGGTGGCCGGGGCGGACGTCGTCTACAGCGATGTGTTCGTGTCGATGGGGCAGGACAGCGAAACCGAACGGCGGATGGCTGACCTTGCCGCCTACCAGGTCGACGAGGCGCTGATGGCGACGGCGCCGAATGCCTGGTTCCTCCATTGCCTGCCCGCCCGGCGCGGCGAGGAAGTGACCGCAGGCGTGATCGACGGGCCGAGGAGCGCGATCTGGCGCCAGGCCGAAAACCGAATGCACACGGCGCGCGGCGCGCTGATGTGGCTTTTGCAGCAGGACTGAAGAACCATGGCTAAGCTCAAGGTCGTACTCGCTTATTCGGGCGGGCTCGACACCTCGATCATTCTGAAGTGGCTGCAGACGCAATATGATGCGGAGGTGGTGACCTTCACCGCCGATCTCGGCCAGGGCGAGGAGGTCGAGCCGGCGCGCAAGAAGGCCGAACTGCTCGGCGTGAAGCCGGAGAACATCTTCATCGAGGACGTGCAGGAAGAGTTTGTGCGCGACTTCGTGTTTCCGATGTTCCGCGCCAACACGGTCTATGAGGGCCAGTATCTGCTCGGCACCTCGATCGCCCGGCCGCTGATCGCCAAGCGCCAGATCGAGATCGCCCGCGCGGTAGGCGCCGATGCGGTGTGTCACGGCGCGACCGGCAAGGGCAACGACCAGGTCCGCTTCGAGCTCGGCTATTATGCGCTGGAGCCCGACATCCGCGTCATCGCTCCGTGGCGCGAGTGGGAGTTCGCCAGCCGTGAGCAGCTGATCGACTTCGCCGAGAAGAACCAGATTCCGATCGCCAAGGACAAGCGCGGCGAAAGCCCCTTTTCGATCGACGCCAACCTCCTCCACTCGTCGAGCGAGGGGAAGGTGCTGGAGGATCCGAGCCAGGAGGCGCCGGAATACGTCCACCAGCGCACCATTTCGCCCGAGGATGCGCCCGATACGCCGACCGAGATCACCATCGATTTCGAGCGGGGCGATCCGGTCGCGATCGATGGCGTGGCCCTGTCACCGGCGGCGCTGCTGACGCGGCTGAACGAGCTTGGCCGCGACAATGGCATCGGCCGCCTCGATCTCGTCGAGAACCGCTTCGTCGGAATGAAGAGCCGCGGGGTCTATGAAACGCCGGGCGGAACGATCCTGCTGGCGGCGCACCGGGGCATCGAGAGCATCACCCTCGACGGCGGGGCGATGCACCTCAAGGACTCGCTGATGCCGCGCTACGCCAGCCTGATCTACAACGGCTTCTGGTTCGCGCCAGAACGCGAGATGCTGCAGGCGCTGATCGACCAAAGCCAGGAGATGGTGAGCGGCCAGGTGCGAATGAAGCTCTACAAGGGCAATGCGACGGTCATCGGCCGCGAGAGTGCCTATTCGCTGTACGACGAGGATCTGGTGACCTTCGAGGAAGGCTCGGGCTCCTACGATCAGCGCGATGCGGCTGGCTTCATCAAATTGAACGCCCTGCGCCTGCGGATCGCCGCGCAGCGCAAGAAGAAGCTACAGATCCAGTAGCTCCTTCCAACGCGCGATCTGCTCGCGAACCCTGACCGGCGCGGTGCCGCCGTGGCTGGTCCGGCTGTTGACCGAGGCTTCGACGCTGAGGACGTCGTAGACGCGGTTGTCGATGCGCCCGTCGATCTCCTGCAGCGTGTCCAGCGACAGGTCGGCGAGGTCGCAGCCCGCGTCTTCGGCTGCCTTTACGGCGCGGCCGGTGATGTGATGCGCCTCGCGGAACGGCACGCCGGCTTCGCGGACCAGCCAGTCGGCAAGGTCGGTGGCGGTGGCAAAGCCCTGCGCGGCGACCTCTCGCATCCGGGCGGCCTTGAAGGTGGCGCTTTCGACGCTCCCGGCCAGCGCCGCGAGGCTGAGGGCGAGCAGGTCATGCGCCTCGAACGTTGGCGCCTTGTCGTCCTGCATGTCCTTGGAATAGGCCAAAGGCAGGCCCTTCATGGTGATCATCAGGCCGGTGAAGAGCCCGACGATCCGCCCCGAATGGCCGCGCACCAACTCGGCCGCATCGGGATTGCGCTTTTGCGGCATGATCGAGCTGCCGGTCGACCATTGGTCGCTGAGCTGGACGAAGCCGAACGGCGGGCTCGCCCAATTGATCAGCTCTTCGGCGAGGCGCGAGAGGTGCAGGCTGCACTGCGCAGCGGCGCCGAGGTAGTCGAGCGCGAAGTCGCGATCGGACACGCTGTCGAGGCTATTAGCGGTCGGCCTTTCGAAACCGAGCCCCTCGGCTGTAGCTTCGCGGTCGATCGGAAAGCCGGTGCCGGCCAGCGCGGCCGAACCCAGCGGGCACTCCCCTGCCCGTTCGTCGGCGGCGAAGAAGCGCGATACGTCGCGTTGCAGCATCTCTACATAGGCGAGCAGGTGATGGCCGAGCGTCACCGGCTGCGCGACCTGAAGGTGGGTGAAGCCAGGCATGATGGTCTCGGCATGTTCCTCGGCGCGCGTGATCAGCACCGATTGCAGGCGAACGATGGCCCCGGCAGTCTCCCGGCACGCGCCGCGGACCCACAGCCGGAAGTCGGTCGCCACCTGATCGTTGCGCGAGCGGGCGGTGTGGAGGCGTCCGGCGGCGGGGCCGATCAGCTCGGCAAGACGGCTTTCGACCGCCATGTGAATGTCTTCGAGGGCCAAGTCGGTCGGTGGGCCGTTCGCTTCGAACTCGGCTTCGATGGTGTCGAGCCCGCCGAGGATCGCCGCGGCATCTTCGGCGCCGATAATGCCCTGGTCGCGCAGCATGGTGGCATGAGCGCGCGATCCGGCCAGATCCTCGCGCCACATCCGCCGGTCGACCGGCAGCGAGGCGTTGATGGTCTGCATGATCTCGGACGGGCCCGCGGCGAACCGGCCGCCCCACATCTTGTTGCTCTGGCTCATGGGCAGCGGCTCATAAGGCCTGCGCCTCAAGCCGTCACCTTCTCCAGCGCGGCGGCAAGCTCGGCCTGGCGAAACGGCTTGCTGAGGTGCGGGAAGACAGGCGACAGGCTTTCAAGGTCGGCATAGCCCGACACTATCAGCACCGGTAGCCCGGCAAGGTCCTCACGCAGTCGAACCGCAAGGTCGGTGCCGCTGAGGCCGGGCATCAACTGATCGGTCACGAGCAGGCTCGGAACCAACCCCTCGGCGACGAGCGTCAGGGCCGCTTCGCCGCAATCGGCCTCGACGACGCGATAGCCGAGGTCGGCGAGCATTCCCGCGGTGGAGGCGCGGACCAGTTCCTCGTCGTCGACCAGCAGCACGGTGCCCGCCCCATGCGCGTCGGGCTCGGAGCCGCTCGCCACGCTGCTGGCGGCGGCTTCTGCGGCGAGCGGAAGCCAAAGTTCGATGGTGGTGCCCATGCCGGGCGCCGAGCGGATGTCGAGCGCGCCGTCGAGCTGCGCGGCGAGGCCGTGCACCATCGACAGGCCAAGCCCGGTGCCTTTGCCCAGCCCCTTGGTCGAGAAGAAAGGCTCGATCGCGCGGCGGCGGGTGTCTTCATCCATGCCGGTGCCTGTATCGCTGACCGACAGCACGACATGTGGCTGCGCAGGCAGGCCAAGCTTCGTGCCAGCACCTGCCTCCTCGCTTCGCGCGCCGATGCTGAGCGTGCCGCCTTCGGGCATGGCGTCGCGCGCATTCACGCTGAGATTGAGCAGCGCCATTTCGAGCTGATTGCCGTCAGCGAGGGCCGCGGGCAGGCTGTCGGGGAGGTCGGTGACCACCCGGATGCGCGGACCGGAGGTCGAATCCACCAGCTCGCTCATTTCCGACACCACGCGCCGCAGATCGATCGCCTGCGGCTTCAGTGGCTGGCGGCGGGCGAAGGCGAGCAGGCGCTGGACCAGGACTCGTGCCTTTTCGGCGGAGGCGAGCGCGCCTTCGACCAGTCGGCCGGTACGCTCGTCGAGAATTTGCTTCCGCTGCAGCAGATCCAGGCTGCCGATGATCGGGGTCAGAAGGTTGTTGAAGTCGTGCGCGACGCCGCCGGTCAATTGGCCCATCGCTTCCAGTTTCTGGCTTTGGCGAAGCGCTTCCTGCGCCACTTCGCGCTCGGCGATCACCTTCTCGACTTCGCGCTCCAACCCCTCGGTCAGCCGCCGCTCACGATCGACGTCGATCGAGGCAACCACCCCGCCGGTGATAGCGCCGCTCTGCTCGTCGCGGATCGCCGCCGCGACGTAGCGCAGCCAGCGCAAGGAGCCGTCGCCGCGCTGGACCTGCACTTCGAGTTCGGGCCGCGCTTCGCCGGCAAGCGCGCGTGCCAGCGGATATTCCTCGCTCTCGACCTGCCGACCATCAGTGTGAAAACCGACATAATCGTTGCGATAATCGTCGATGGTGTTGCTCTCGACCATGTCGTGGCCGAGGAATTCCACGATCTGATGGTTGCTTCCGGTGAGCCGGCCCGACTGGTCGGAGAACATCAGGCCAACCGGGACGGCCTCGAGAATGGCGCGGAGCCGAGCTTCGCTGTCGCGCAGCGCGCGATCGGCGGCGATGCGGTCGTCGATATCGGTGCAGGTCCCCATCCAGCGTACGATCTCGCCCGCTTCGTCGCGGATGGGCAGCGCGCGGCCGAGTACCCAGCGGTAGCTGCCGGTATGATGACGCAGGCGATATTCGATCTCGTAGGGCTGACCGGTCGCGAGCGACTCGTTCCAGCGCGCCCAGGCCTGCGCCTGATCTTCGGGATGGAACATGCCGTTCCACCCTTCGCCATCGGTCGAGCCGAGCGGCGTGCCGGTGAATTCGTACCAACGGTCGTTGTAAAAATCGTGATAGCCGTCGGGCAGCGTCGACCAGACCATCTGCGGAATGGCGTTGAGCCGAACGCGCATTTCCTGCTCGCTGCGGCGTAGTGCCTCCTCCTGTTCGACGCGGTCGGTGACGTCGCTGAACAGAAGGGCGACATTGTGCTCGGATGGGTCACCGAGCGGAAATGCGTAGACTTCGAACCAGCGACCGAGCGGTTCGGCATGATCGATGAAACGCACATGCTGACCGGTACGGGCGACCTCGCCATAACGTTCGAACCAGCTCTGCTCGAGTCCCGGCACCGCCTCGCGGACCGAGCGACCGAGGACGTCTGTCGGCAGGCCGGTATGCCGGGTGAACGCGGGATTCAGCTCGGTGAAGCGATAGTCGGTGGGCCGCCCGTCCTCGCCGAAGCTGACCTTGATGATGCAGAAGCCCTGCTCCATCGATTCGAAAAGGGCGCGGTGGCGTTCCTCGCTGCGGCGGACGGCCTCTTCAGCCTCCTTGCGCTGCGTGATGTCGATGGCGGTGCCCAGCACCCGCACGCAGCGGCCTTCGGCGTCGAACAGGCCGCGGCCCTTGGCGGTCACCCACCGGATGATGCCGTCCTCCTTGCCGACCGTGCGATAATCAACCTCATACAATGCGCGCTGCGCGGGATCGGCGGCAGCGGCAAAGGCGGCACTGGTGCGGTCGCGATCCTCGGGATGCAGGCCATCGTAGAAGTCGCGCATCGACACGGCCTTGTCGGCCGAGATTCCGAACATCGCCTTGACCACCGGGGGCCAGATCAGTCTGTCGTTGATGAGGTCGACATCCCAGAAACCGACTTCGGCAAGCTCGGTCGCGACGCGGACCCGTGCTTCGCTTTCGCGCAAGTCCTGCTCGGCAACCTTGCTGTCGTGGATATCGATGCAGGTGCCGACCCACTGCTCACCGCCGTCGCCATCGGACGACGGTATCCTGAGCGCCCGGGCCGCGATCCAACGATAATCGCCGGCGTGATTGCGAAGCCGATATTCGACTTCGTAGGGGCGGTCATTGGCCTGAGCATCCCCCCAGGCCGCCCAGGTCCGATCCCGGTCGTCCGGATGGAGAAGCTGGAGCCAACCCCTGCCGAGCAATTGCTCCTTGGGCAGACCCGAAAAGCGCGCAAAGGTCTCGTTGACGTAGCGGTTGCCGCCGTCGCTGTCGGTGACAAACAGCATGCCGGGGATCGCCTCGGCAAGCGTCCGGAACTGCGCTTCGGAGCGGGCCAGCGCCTCTTCCGCCGCCTTTTCCGCGGTAACTTCCTCGGCGGAGATGGCGACCGCGATGATTTCACCGGACGCCGATCGGACCGGGAGCCAGTTTTCGCGCCAGGTACGGATGACGCCGGGCAAGGCAGGCGTTTCGCCACCCAATTCCAGCCCGATGATGTCCTCGCCGGCGAATACGCGCGCAAGCGCGGCCTCGGCCTGGTCGGCCAGATCGGGCAGCAATTCGCGCACGGTCTTACCGAGGTGGTCGGCGGCCGGAATGCCGTTGATCTCGGCCATTCGCTCGTTGATGCGAACGAAGCGCAGATCCTTGTCGAGCACGGTAAGCCCGACCGGCGCGGTGGCGTAGATCGCCTCGATCTCCTCGGCGGTACGACGGGCGGTTTCCTGTTCGGCCCGCTGATCGGTGACGTCGGTGGTGGTGCCGAACCAGTATTCGATCTCGCCCCCTGCCCCGCGATGCGGTTCGGCCCGCGCCAGGAAGTCGCGATAGATGCCATCGTGCCGCCTCAGCGGATAGTGGCATTCGTAACTGGTGCCATTCGCCACCGCCCGCCGCCACGTCGCGACCGTGCCGGCGCGCGCATCGGGATGGAGGGCCTGGAGCCAGCCGTGCTCGAGTATCTCCGCGAGTGGCAGGCCAAGAAAGTCCATCGTCCGCCGGTTGAACCACAAGGCGCGGCCCCCACGATCGGTGATCCACGCAAGCTGCGGCAATTGATCGGCGAGATCGCGCCACAAGGACGGCGGAAGCTGGTCGGGCCCGCGGCTGGTCAACACATCCATGCTGAGACACTCGTTGCGGACACAGCTTTCCATAGCCGACCCCGCGGAAACTTGGCAAACGGGACCGAAGGACGGGGCTTGCACCGTGCAAAGGCCCGACCTAGCGCTGGAATGCGTTGCTGATCAGCCGGGGAAATGCATGTCTCTGCCGCCCGTATTCGACACTCTGCGCCTGCCGGTCATCGGCGCTCCCCTGTTCATCGTGTCCAATCCGGCGCTGGTCATCGCCCAATGCAAGGCGGGCGTGGTCGGCAGCTTCCCAGCGCTGAATGCGCGGCCGCAGGCACAGCTCGATGAATGGCTGCACGAAATCACCGCGGCGCTGGCCGAGCATGATCGCGCCAATCCCGACGCCCCTGCCGCGCCCTTCGCGGTCAATCAGATCGTCCACCGGTCGAACAACCGGTTCGAGGAAGACATGGCGACCTGCGCCAAGTGGAAGGTGCCGATCGTGATCACCTCGCTGGGTGCGCGCGAAGAGCTCAATCAGGCCGTTCACGGCTGGGGCGGGATCACCCTTCACGACGTGATCGACGACCGCTTCGCCCGCAAGGCGATCGAGAAAGGCGCCGACGGCCTGATCGCGGTGGCGGCGGGGGCCGGCGGTCATGCCGGGCGCTGGTCGCCCTTCGCGCTGATCCAGGAGATCCGGCGCTGGTTCGACGGACCGCTCGCTCTGTCCGGCTCGATCGCCACCGGCGACGCGATCCTGGCGGCGCAGGCGATGGGCGCGGACGTCGCTTATGTCGGCTCGCCCTTCATCGCCACCGACGAAGCCAGGGCGGAAGCCGATTACAAGCAGGGCATCGTCGACGGGTCGGCCAAGGACATCGTTTATTCGAGCCTGTTCACCGGCGTGCACGGCAATTATCTGCGCGCGTCGATCGAAAAGGCCGGGCTCGACCCCGACAATCTGCCCGAAAGCAGCGCGGAGGCGATGAGCTTCGGCGGTGGAAGCAGCGCCAAGGCGTGGAAGGACATCTGGGGATCGGGCCAGGGCATCGGCGCGATCGACAAGGTTCAGCCCGCCGCCGACCTCATCGCTCGGTGGAGCGAGGAATATCGCGTGGCGCGGGCGCGGGTCTGCGGTTAGGCGGGCAACATCAGATTTGCGCCTTACGAGCGGGGCGTGCGGATAGTTTGAGTCCAGCCCAAAATCCAAGCACCAGCAACCAACCGAACCGGCTGCTAAAATCGGTCACTTGATGAAGCAGGCGTGCCTGCGGCGCCGCGAACCGGTTGATGCTGGTGAGCGATATGCTTCCCGAAGCCGCACCGCGATTGAGCAGGTCGGCGACGGCCGGGCGATAGATGGTCGTGAGCCGCGGATCGCCGGAATGAAGCCATCCGGCCGGGTAGCGACGCGCACGCACTTCCATATTGGCGTCATAAGCTCACCAGCGGCCGTCGATCTTCACGCCGGCAAGAAAATGGCCTGGTGCCCGAATGCTCGCATATTCGAAGCCGAGCCGCCGCGCGATTTCGAGAAATACGAGGGACTGCTGGCTGCAGGCAGCGCGTCGGTGGGCGAGGATATCGTCGGGGCGGACGGGGCTTGCCAGATCGTCCCAGAACGGCTGCAGGATCGCTGCCATCCAGTTCTGATCGGGGCGAAAATGGCTGTATGAGTGAAAGAAGCGCCGCCGCAATAGTGCGTCGGCAGCATCGAGCTTTTCGAGCCGGGTGGCATCGGGGTAAGCGGTATCGAGCACGAGCATGATCTCGTCGACACTATCGATACCGGCGAGAAACGGATCGAATTGCTCCTCGATCGCGGGCATCCTGGCGCGCGGATCGATCCAGACGTTCGCTGCGAGGGTGATGCCTCCGAGAAGAAGACCCAAAGCGAGCAGCACAGGCGGCAGCCACGCATGGCGGACTGCAAGCCGCTGCAAGAAAATTGAAATTTAGGATCTCACCGATGGAGGAAGAAGCAAGTTCGGCGACCGTAGGCGCCATTTTCCGGTAAGTCCCCTAACTTAAGTTAGGATAAATCTTTCAGTATGATTTTCCACCGATCAGGCCACGGCACCGGACGCCGTCCGGCGCGGTCTACTGCGACGTGGATGAAGCTGCCCGCGGCGGCCGCCTCTTCAGCTCCTTGGGCGAAGACGCCCAGATGATAGCGGACGCTGGAACGGCCCAGTTCGACGACGCGCAGGCCGATCTCGACCTCGCCCGGAAAACTGAGCGGCGCGAAATAGTCACAGGCGGTGCCGACCACCAGGCAGATCGGGTCGCCGGCGACGATGTCGAGCAGCCCTTCGCCGACCAGAAGCGCGTTCACGGCGCTGTCGAACCACTGGTAGTAGATCGTATTGTTGACGTGCCCGTAGGCGTCGTTGTCCGACCAGCGCAGCGAGATCTCGTGCCAGCGCCCGAATGCGTCGCGGCGGGGCGGGATCGGGCGGCTCACCAAGCGGCCTCGTAGAGGCGCTGCGCGTCGGCTTCGCTGATGGTCACGGGATTGTTCACCAGCAGCCGTGTCTGCTTCATCGCTTCGCGCGCCAGCATCGGCGCTTCGTCGCGGTCGATGCCGTGATCGCGCAGGCGCGGCTTGAGGCCGCTCGCAATCACCAGTTCTTCCAGCCGCTCAACCAATTGCGCGGTGGCGGCCTGCGTGCCGAGGGTGGCGGCCGTGGGATCGAGGATCGCGGCGAGTTCGGCATAGGGCTCGCGCGCGGCCTCGGCATTGAACGACAATACGGGGCGCAACATCAGCGCGTTACTGAGGCCGTGCGGCAGATGGTAAATGCCGCCCAGCGGATAGGCCAGCGCATGCACGCCCGCGACCGGGGCGTTGGCGAAGGCCAGGCCCGCGAGGTGTGCGCCGATCAGCATGGCTTCGCGCGCGGCGACGTTGCCCGGCTCTTCGCAGGCGATGATGAGATTGGCCGAGAGCAAGTGCAGCGCCTCGCGCGCCTGCATGTCGCTGACCGGGTTCTTAGCCTTGACCGAGGTATAGGCCTCGATCGCGTGGACCATGGCATCGATGCCCGTCGCGGCGGTCAGCGCGCGCGGCTTGCCCAGGGTCAGCGAGGCGTCGAGGACCGCGACATCGGGGATCAGCGGCGCGGCGTTGACGCCTCTCTTCTCCGCGCCTTCGACCGTGATGATCGCGACCGGGGTCGCTTCGGAGCCGGTGCCGGCGGTGGTCGGGACCAACGCCAGCGGCAGGCGCTTGCCTCGCGCCAACCCGACGCCCCAGATCGTGTCGAGTTCGTCGCCCGAGCCGAGCAGATAGGCCGCGAGTTTGGCCACATCCATCGGGCTGCCGCCGCCGAAGCCGACGACCGAGGTGGCGCCGCCTTCCCGGCCCGCCTCCACTGCCGTCATCAACGTGGCGCGGCTGGGGTCGGCTTCGACGCCATCGAACAGGATGACGTCGCGGTCGCGCTCCAGTTCGGCGAGCAGCGGGTCGAGCAACCCCATGGTTCGTACCGCCTGGTCGGTGACCAGCAGCACCGGGCCGTCCGGAAGGATGCCGGCAAGCTCGGGCGTGCGGCCGTGGCCGATCAGCAGCCGCGGGCCGGGATGAAGGATTTGGCTATTGGTCACGTCCGAGCCGTAGCGGCTCAGTGCGGCGCGTTCCAGATGAGGTCGCGTTCGAGCCGGCCCATCAGCGCGCGCGCCGGGCTCGGCGCGGGCTGATCGCTCAATTGTTCCTCGTCGAGACGGCGTACCCGCTCATACAGGTCGATGCTCGACGAAATCAGCGTCTTGGCGGCGGCGGGGAGCTGCTGCACCACCTGCGGATCGCTCGCGCCGGCATGGCCGAGCCGGCGCTCCGGACGGCGGCCACACGCGGCGCTGAGCTCGCCCGTTTCGACCGCGCGCTGGGTTAAGAGCCAGGCGATGATATGCATCAGCCGGGTCGTCACCTTGAGCGATTCGCAGGCGAAGCCGACCCGCACGAAGGGATCGAGCGCATCGCGGTCGGCCCGGCTGGCGGTGTCGAAATAGGTCCGCGCCTCGTCGGCCAGCACCATCGCCTCGGTGTACAGGCTTTCCACGAGGCGCGGCGCGATGCGGCTGCCTGCGGTTGCAACGTCGGGGGTCGACACGTCCTTCATATGCGGCACACCATAAGCGCTGGGTCTTGCGAGAGGAAAGCCGCAGCGGCGCTGTGGCTCCCTGTCGTCCCGATGCGAGACGGTCTCACGCAATGATGTCCGGAACACAGTCGTCGAGCAGCAACTGGATCTCGTCCTTGAGCCGAAGCTTGCGTTTTTTCAGCCGGGCCAGTGCGAGCATGTCGTCCCCCGCCGCGGCCCGCGCCGATATCTCGGCGTCGAGCATGCGGTGTTCGGCGCGAAGCGCTTGCAGGCGCGCGGTGGGCTGGTCGTCGTTCATTTCGGACCGTTACCGCAAAGCGGCAAAGAAGGAGTAAGCGCAAGCACGCCAAAACGCAGGCTGGGCGCGGCAGGTGGCGCAAATTGCGCGGGACAAACGGGCCGTTTCATGGTTTCTTCTTGTGGCTGTCACACCAATGAAAGGGAATGACGCACGATGGAAAAGGCTCACGTCGAGGCACTCGAATCAAAGCATGCCGCAATCCAGTCACAGATTGACGCGGAAGAGCGGCGACCAAACCCCGACGACATCCTTCTTCACCAACTCAAGAAAGAAAAGCTCCGCCTCAAGGACGAGATGCTCGGCCTGACGGTGCATTGAGCTGACTTGAGGCCGCCTCCCTGTCGCTTGCGCGGCGGGGAGGTTTCAGTCAGGAACTCCGGCGCCCCGCGGCGGGACGGCGCATCCGCTCAATCGTCGCGGCTGACCTTTTCGATCCGCTCGTGACGCTCCTGCGACTCGAGAGTCATGGTCGCGATCGGGCGAGCTTCCAGGCGGCCAAGGCCGATCGGTTCGCCGGTCACTTCGCAATAGCCATATTCCCCCGCGTAAAGGCGGCGAATGGCGGCGTCGATCTTGGCGATCAGCTTGCGCTGGCGGTCCCGGGTGCGAAGTTCGATCCCCCAATCGGTTTCGCTGGACGCACGGTCGGCAAGGTCGGGTTCGCGCAACGTGTCGACCTGAAGCTGGGCCATGGTCGCCCGGCTTTCCTCGACGATCGCTTCCTTCCAGGCGCGCAATTTGGCGAGGAAATAGGCCCGATGCGTCGGCCCCATGAATTCTTCCTCGTCGCTCGGGCGATAGCCGTCGGGGAGGATGATACGGTCGAACGGTTCCGGTGCGTCGTACACGTCACTCAAAGCGGTAGCCATTTTCCCCTCCCCAAGTGGGTCGGAAGACCGGCGGCTACATATTGGCGCGCCGGTACCAACCCAAAGCACACCCGCTGCTTGCCCCTGCCTCGACGCAGGCCCGCAAGAAGCGAACACAAGGCATTTCCGGAGCTTAGCTCCATAAACAAGCCCAATTCGAGCTCTGCCGCGCCTCTACTTAAAGCCAAGGTGGTGAACAAGCGCTGAAACAGCTTTCCCTCACCATGTTGCCAAAATAACGCAACCTTTCGCCCGCCGGTGGAGGTTGCACCGCAGCATTGGCTTCGCGCATAGCGAGGACATGCGCATTCTACTCACCAACGACGACGGGGTGAACGCCTCGGGCCTGAAACTGCTCGAGGAGGTCGCGAGTGCCTTTACCGACGACCTTTGGATCGTCGCTCCGGCCGAGGAGCAATCGGGTACCGGCCATTCGCTGACCCTGACCCGCCCGGTCCGCCTGCGCCGGCTCGGCGAGCGCCGTTTCGCGGTGGCGGGGACCCCGACCGACTCGGTGCTGATGGCGCTGTTCCACCTGATGCCCGACGAGCGGCCGGACGTGATCATTTCCGGCATCAACCGCGGCGCCAACCTTGCCGAGGACGTGACCTATAGCGGGACGGTCTCGGCCGCGATGGAAGGGGCGCTGGCCGGGGTACGCTCGATCGCCTTGAGCCAGGTCTATGCCCGCGAAGGCATGGGCGATACCGTCCCCTTCGCCGCCGCGCAGCATTGGGCGCCGCGCGTGCTCGAACAATTGCTGCAGACACCGCACGAGCCGGGCACGCTGGTCAACGTCAATTTCCCCGCGCTGGCCCCCGCCGAGGTCAAGGGCATCAAGGTCGTCCGCCAGGGGATCCGCGATTACGGCCGCACCCGCATCGTCCAGCGGACCGACCCGCGCGGCTATCCTTATTACTGGTTCGGCCTCGGCCCTTCGATCGAGACGCCGGGCCACCAGACCGATCTCGAGGCGATCGCCGACGGGCATGTCTCGGTCACCCCGCTCCATCTCGACCTGACGCACGACGCGTCGCTTCAGGCGCTCGCGGATCGCTTCGCCAACCGATGAGCTTCGACCCCGCGGTCTGGTTCGAGGTCAAGGAGTTCGTGCGGCACGGCACGGGCTGGCCGATGGACACGCTGCACGTGATGGGCGGGGTCATGTTTCAACTGCTGGTGGCGGCCCTGCTACGCACCTCGCTGGCGAGCAAATGGCCGTGGCTGATCGTGCTCGGTCTGGAGCTTGCCAACGAAGCCTATGACCTGTGGCTGGAGCGTTGGCCGTCCCTGGCGATGCAACTTGGCGAGGGAGCGCGGGATCTCGTCGGCACCATGCTGTTGCCGACCCTCCTGTGGTGGGTCGCCAGCCGCCATCCGCGTCTCCTTGGCGGTCGCAGAAGGTGAGCCCGCTCCGGTCGTTGCGATCGGTGCTCGGTGCGCTGTCGGCTGGTGGCCGGCGACGGCTGGCGCTGCTTGCCGCGCTGACCGTCCTCGGCGGCGTATTAGAATTCGCCCTGCTCGCCAGTCTGGTCGCTTTGCTTCGCCAGTGGCTCGGCGAGGCGGCGGGCACGGCGGGGGCAGGCACCATTCTGCTGTTCGTCGGCGCGGTGCTGGCGACGGGCGTGATCCGTTTCGCTTTGCTGGTGCTGACCCAGCGGCTGGCCCTCGACACCGGGCACCGGCTGATCGTCGCGGTTCAGCGGCGGGTGCTGGCGCGCGACTGGCCGACCCATGTCGCGGCTCGCACCAGCGGTCCGCTCGCCGCGATCGAGTTCGCCGAGCAATGGCTTTACGGCGTGTTGCTGCCGCTGCTGCAGGCCGGCGGCGCGGCGGTGCTGGCGCTCGGCATCCTGGCTGCCCTCCTGTGGTACGACACGCCCGTCGCGCTCGCCGCCGCGGGTTTGCTCGTAACCCTGTTCGCCAGCGCCAATCTCCTCGTGCGGGGAAGCATGAGGCGATCGGGGGCCGCGTTTGGCGAGGGCTATGAGGAGCGGATCGCGGCCGTCCAGCACAACATGGGCGCGATGCGCGAGCTGATCCTTGCCGGCGCGCGCGCCGCAGCCGCCGAGCGCTTCACCCGGATCGACCGCGAATTCGCCGATGCCCGCACCCGGATGCTCATCGCGCAAGGCGTACCGCGCATCCTAGTCGAGAGCGTCGGGCTTGCCGCCCTGGCGCTTGCCGCCTGGTGGCTGGCGCAGCGCGGCGGGGGGCTGGTTGCGGCACTCCCCTCGCTCGCCGCGCTGGGGCTCGGGGCGCAGCGATTATTGCCGCTTCTCCAAACGATCAATCAAAGCCTCAACGCGCTGACCTCGACCGGGGCGATCCAGGAACGGATGGCGGCGATGCTGGCCGAGCCGGATCTCGATCTTTCCCCGCCGCCGCCCGCCCTGCCCTTCACCGCGACCCTCGCGCTCCAAGGCGTCGATTTCACTTATCCGGGACGCGACGAGCCGGCGCTTGCGGGCATCGACCTCCTCCGCCGCGGCGAGCGGATCGCGCTGGTCGGGCCCAATGGAAGCGGCAAGAGCACGCTTGCCGATCTGGTCATGGGGCTGCTGCTTCCCACACGCGGTGTCGTGCTGATCGACGGTCGGGCCTTGCAGCCTGCCGACGTGCCGTCGTGGCAGCGCAATGTCGCGCATGTGCCGCAGGCGCCGTTTGTCGCCGACACTAGCCTCATCGCCAACATCGCCTTCATGGACCCCGCGCCCGACCGGCGGCGAGTAGCGCAGGCGGTGCGACTTGCCGGGCTGGACGATCTGGTTACTTCGCTGCCGCAGGGCCTCGAGACCCGCGTCGGCGATCGCGGGCAATTGCTGTCGGGCGGGCAGCGCCAGCGGCTCGCGCTGGCCCGGGCGCTCTACGCCCCGGCGCCGCTGCTGGTGCTGGACGAAGCAACCAGCGCGCTCGATCCCGCGTCCGAAGCGCATGTGCTCCGCGCCCTCGACGTGCTGCAGCAGCGTGGCACCACCATATTCGTCATCGCTCACCGCGAGACCATGCTGGCCGGCTGCGACCGGGTGCTGCGGCTAGACGGCGGGCGGCTGGTCTAGGCGGCGTCCGACAGGACGGCCGAGCCTTGCGCGTCGAGCCAACTTTCGAACATCAGAATCGACCACAAGGCGACTGTGCTGTCGCGGTGGCCGGACTGATGCTCGGCATAGCGGCGGCGAATCGCCGCGACATCGAACAGGCCGCCGCGGCGAAGACGTTCTTCCGACAACAGGTCGTCCGCCCAGCCTTTCAGCGGTCCCCGCAGCCATTCGCCGACGGGGATGCCGAACCCCGCCTTGGGCCGGTCGGTCAGCGCGCGGGGCACATGGCGGTCGAGGATCTTGCGGATGACGAGCTTGCCGCGACCGTCGGCGATCTTCATTCCGATCGGGATTCGCGCCGCCACCGCCGCCAGCCGATGGTCGAGGAACGGCACGCGGGTCTCGAGGCTCACCGCCATCGAGGCGCGGTCGACCTTGCACAAGATGTCGTCAGGCAGATAGCCGAGCGCATCGCCGACCATCATCAGCTCCGCCGGGCTGGCGCCGGCAAGCGAGAAAGGCACGTCCGGCACCGGCGCAGCGCCCAGCACCGGGCTGCGCTCGAACGTCCATTCGTCGATAAAGGCGCGGTAGATGTCGTCGGGCCCCCGCGCATAGGTCGCGACGCGCAAGCCCTTCGCGATGCGGGCGGCGCCGGTGCCGCGCGGGCCGCTGCGGACGAGCAGCTCGAACCAGCGCTGCGGCAGGTTGCCGAGCGGTTTGCCTAGCGCGCGAAGGCCCGGCGGGATGGGCTGCAAACGCTTCCACATCGCCGGGCCGATCACGTGACGATTGTAGCCTCCGAATAGTTCGTCGCCGCCGTCGCCGGTCAGCGCCACAGTCACGTCGCTCTTGGCGAAACGGCTAACCAGATAGGTCGGGATCTGCGAGCTGTCGGCAAACGGCTCGTCATACATAGTCGGCAGCAGCGGAAGCACTTCCATCGCTTGCCCGGGCGTGACGTAAAGCTCGTGATGCTCGGTGCCGAGATGCGCGGCGACCGCCCTGGCATGGGGCGCTTCGTCGAAGCCGGCTTCGGTGAAGCCGATCGAATAGGTGCGGACGGGGCGGCCCGACACCTGCTGGTAGAGCGCGACCACGGTGGAGCTGTCGAACCCGCCCGACAGAAAAGCGCCGACCGGCACGTCGGCCACGGCCTGATCGCCGATCGCCTGGCGCAGCGCGGCTTCGGCGGCGTCGAGCGCGTCGGCTTCGCTCGCAATCGGATCGGCGAGGCCCGCCGCGACCTCCGCCGGATAATCGTAATAACGGGTCAGGCGCAGCCCCTGCTCCGCTTCGCCCACGCGTGGCGGTTCGGTTCGGACGGCAATGCCGGGAGTCACCTCGAGAATGCAGCCCGGCGGAAGCTTGAAGATGCCGCGATAGATGGACAGAGGCGCCGGAATGTAGGAGCGCGCGCAGAGGCCGGCGACCGCTTCCCGATCGATCTCGCCGACGAAGGCCGGCAGTACCCGCAGTGATTTCAGCTCGGACGCGAAAGCAAGATCCTTGCCGATCCAACCGTAATATAACGGCTTTTCGCCGAACCGGTCGCGCACGAGGCTGAGCGTGCGGGTTTCCCGGTCTCACACTGCGATCGCGAACATCCCCGCCGCGCGTTCCAGTGTCTCGGCGAGGCCCCAATGCGCGATTCCCTCGGCCAGCGTTTCGGTATCGCTGTGCCCGCGCCAGCCGCCGTCAGGCGTCGCGCCGGCGGCGTCGAGCTCGGCGCGAAGATCGCGGTGGTTATAGACCTCGCCATTGTAGCTCAGCACAAAACGGCCGTTGGACGACGCCATCGGCTGCGCGCCCTGGGGGCTCAGATCCACGATCGCGAGGCGGCGATGCGCAAGGCCGATGCCTGCCTCGCGATCGGCCCACACGCCGCCCGCGTCCGGCCCGCGATGCCGGATCGGGCCGGCCATGGCTTCCAGCAGCCGTTCGTCACCCACCGAGGGGCCCAGCAATCCCGCGATACCGCACATGGCCATGGCCTCTACCCGCCGCCGTCGTGGCAGGGAAGCGGGCTGGCCAGCGGCGTTCGCCCCCGCTAGTGCCCGGCGAAACAGGGAAGAGAATAAGGAATACAATGCGCATCTGCATGATCGGCACCGGCTATGTGGGCCTGGTTTCTGGAGCCTGCTTCGCGGATTTCGGCCATGACGTGACCTGCGTCGACAAGATGCCCGAAAAGATCGAAGGTCTGCTCGCGGGCAAGATGCCGATCTGGGAGCCGGGGCTCGAGGCTCTGGTCAAGCACAATGCCGAGCATGGGCGCCTCAAGTTCACCACCGATCTTGCCGAAGGTATTCGCGATGCCGACGCGGTGTTCATCGCGGTCGGCACCCCCGCCCGTCGCGGCGACGGTCATGCGGATCTGAGCTTTGTCTATGCCGCCGCCAAGGAGATTGCCGGGGCGCTGACCCGCAAGGCGGTGGTGGTGACTAAGTCGACCGTCCCGGTCGGCACCGGCGACGAGATCACCCGCATCTTGAAAGAGAATGGCGCGCCCGAGGGCACCAGCGTTGCCTCCAATCCCGAATTCCTGCGCGAAGGCGCGGCGATCCGCGACTTCAAGATTCCCGACCGGATCGTGGTCGGCGCCGAAGACGAATTTGCCCGCGAGGTGCTGCGCGAGGTTTATCGCCCGCTGTTCCTCAACAAGGCCCCGATCCTGTTCACCGGCCGCCGCACGGCCGAGCTGATCAAATATGCCGCCAACGCCTTTCTCGCGACCAAGATCAGCTTCATCAACGAGATCGCCGACCTGTGCGAAGCGGTCGGTGCCGACGTGCAGGAAGTCAGCCGCGGGATCGGCCTCGACAATCGCATCGGGCCGAAATTCCTCCATGCCGGGCCCGGTTACGGCGGAAGCTGCTTCCCCAAGGACACGCTGGCGCTGCTCCAGACCGCCGAAAAGGAAGGCGTGGGCATGCGCATCGTTAATTCGGTGGTCGAGGTGAACGATGCCCGCAAGGCGGCGATGGCCGACCGCGTGCGCGAGGCGATCGGCGGCGATCTCACGGGCAAGAAGGTCGGCGTGCTGGGCCTGACCTTCAAGCCCAACACCGACGACATGCGCGATGCGCCGAGCCTCGCCCTGATCAAGCGGCTGCAGGAAGGCGGGGCCGAGGTCGTGGCATTCGATCCGGTCGGCCGCGAACAGGCCGAACCGATGCTGCCCGGCGTCATTTTCGCCGATGACGCTTATTCCGTGGCCTCCGGCGCCGATGCGCTGGTGCTGGTCACCGAGTGGGACGAGTTCCGCGCGCTCGACCTGCGCCGTCTCGCCGGGACGATGCGCGCCAAGCATCTCATCGACCTGCGCAACGTCTACGACCGCGCGGATGTCGAGCGGGCCGGCCTCTCCTACCGCGGCATCGGGCGCGGCGAGCGGCAGGGCTGATCGACCGCATGGCGGTTCTCGTCACGGGCGCGGCGGGCTTTATCGGGATGCATGTCGCCCGTGCCCTGCTTGCCCGAGGCGAGACCGTGATCGGGATCGACAATCTCAACGATTATTACGACCCGGCACTCAAGCATGCCCGGCTGGCCGAGCTTGATCGGCAGGGCGGCGATTTCACCTTTCACCAGCTCGATTTCGCAGATGCCGAGGCACTCGACGCAGCGCTGTCCGACGCGAAGATCGACCGTATCGTGCATTTGGGGGCGCAGGCCGGGGTCCGTTACAGCCTTGAAGCGCCGGCGACCTACATCCGCTCCAACCTCGTCGGCCACGCCAACATCCTCGAACTGGCGCGGCACCGCGAGGTCGGTCACCTCGTCTATGCCAGCTCCTCGTCGGTCTATGGCGGCGGGACGACGCTGCCGATGTCGGTCGATCAGCGCGCCGACCGTCCCCTCTCGCTTTATGCCGCGACCAAAAAGTCGGACGAGCTTTTGAGCGAGAGCTACGCCCATTTGTTCGCCCTGCCGCAAACGGGCCTTCGCTTCTTCACCGTATACGGCCCGTGGGGGCGGCCCGACATGGCGATGTGGCTGTTCACCGATGCGATCCTCGCCGGGCGTCCGATCAAGCTGTTCAATCACGGCCGGATGCGGCGTGATTTCACCTTTATCGACGACATCGTCGACGGCCTGATCCGCACCCTCGACCGCCCGCCCGCCGCCGACGGCAGCGCCAAGCCTGGCGGAAGTCACAGCGCTCACGCCATCTACAACATCGGCAACAGCCGCTCGGAAGAGCTCGGCCGCCTCGTCTCGCTGATCGAGCAGGCCACCGGACGCGACGCCATCGTCGACTATGCCGAAATGCAGCCCGGCGACATGACCGATACCTTCGCCGACACCAGCGCCATCGCGCATGATACGGGTTTCACGGCCCACACCAGCCTCGACAAAGGCGTGCCGCGCTTCGTGGAGTGGTTTTGCGACTACCATAATCGCTGAAACCTTCTCCATTTTGGAGAGGGATTGCCACCACCCCCCGGTCTCTAGAAGCGGCGGCAGTGTCCTTCCGGAGTACCGCTTGACCCCGCCCACCCTTCCTGCCGGCTGCCGGATCATCGACTTCGCCTTACGCGGGGACGAGCGCGGCGGGCTGGTCGCGCTGGAACAGGGTAAGGACGTGCCCTTCGACATCCGCCGCGCTTATTATATTTTCGGCACGCTGGAAGGCGTCAGCCGCGGCTTTCATGCGCATCGCCACCTGCAGCAGATCATCATGGCGGTGAGCGGGTCGTGCGATATCCTGCTCGACGACGGCACGGAGCAGGTCCGCGTGACCCTAGACCGCCCGGACCGCGGCCTCACCCTGCCGCCGATGGTCTGGCACGAGATGCACAACTTTTCGCCCGGCTGCGTGCTGCTGGTGCTGGCCGACGACCATTACGACGAAGCCAATTACATTCGTAACCACGACGATTTCCTGGCGCTGGTCGAAAGCGCGGCAGCATGAGCGTGCCCTTTCTCGACCTCAGCGCCGCCTATCAGGCGCTGAAAGCGGAGTTCGACGCAGCGGTGGCGCGGACGCTGGGGTCCGGCTGGTATATCGGCGGCCCGGAGGTGGCGTCCTTCGAGCAAGCGTTCGCGGCCTCGGTCGAGGCCGCAAATTGTGTAGGGGTCGCGAACGGCCTCGATGCGCTGCACATTGCCTTGCGCGCGTTGGGGATCGGCCCGGGCGACGAGGTGATCACCGCCAGCGATCCGGTCGCCATAGCGCGCCAGCAAAGCGGCCGTATCGTCGGTGGACCCGTCGTCGACCACGATCACCTCATTGTCACCGCCCTGCGCCAGCGCGCTGTCGATCGCTTCGCCGAGCAGGGGCGCGCGATTGTATGTGGGGATGATAATGCTGACGTCGGTCACGGAAGCGGGCTTAACCCCCTGCCCTCAGCCGGCAAGCAGTTCTTCGTAGCGCTGGAGAGCGGCCGGCCCACTGATCGCCAGGGCGCGAGCTCGTTGTCGCTCGGGGTTCGGCGGCTCGATTAGTTCGTCGAGCATGGCCCGGCAGAGCGCGTTCGCGTCGCCGACGGGCACCAAGCGGCCGAAGCGTCCACCTTCGAGCAGTTCCGCCGGCCCGGCTTCGCAATCGGTGCTGACGATGCGCAGTCCCGCATGCAGCGCTTCGACGAGGACCAGCGACATGCCTTCGTAATCCGACGACAGGACGAACAGGTCGGCGTCGGCGTAAAACGGCCACGGATCGAGCTGGATGCCGGGCAACACCACTTGATCGCGAAGCCCGAGGCTGTCGCGCAGCGCCTCGAGCTTTGCCCGCAAAGCGCCGTCGCCGAGGATGATCAGGCGGGCGTCCGGATACTGCTTCACCACCACGGCAAAGGCACGGATCAGGAGCTCGTGGTTCTTTTCCGCTTTGAACAATCCCGCCGAAATGATGCGCGGCGATGCGCCTGACCACACCTGCCGCGCTTCGGCCGTCGATGCGACCGCGTCGGGCAGAGCGACCGGATTGTAGATCGCCTCGACCGCATGTGGCGGCAGACCGGCCAGCTTGGCCACGTCGGCGGCGGCGCCCTTCGATACCGCGACCCGATGCTCGGCGCGGGGGTAAAGCAGGCTCATGCTCAGCCGCAAAGCGAGGCGGTTGCGGGTCCCGGGATAATGATCGGACAGGAATGTATGATCGCTCAGGACCAGTCTGGTCGTCGAGCGGGCCAAGAACTTCGCCGCTACTGCGATCACCGTGCAGGGCCACATGATCGCTTGCAAGGACCAGGGGCGCTCGGCCTTGAGATAGCGCATCAGCCCAATTGCGCTGGCGGCCAGCCGCGACGCGCGCAGCTCGACGAGCTTGACCCCGGCAGGTACCAGCGGAAGCAACACCCCGCCGCCGAATGCCAGAACCAGATGCACCTCATGACCGGCGGCGACGAGATGCCGCATGATTTCGAGCTGCACCCGCTCCGCCCCGCCGCCATCCATGTCCGGCAGGAAAAAGGCGATCTTTCGTCGCGGCCTGGAGCGAGCCCCCGGGCTCTCAGACAAAGCGGCGGAAGTATTCAATCGTCCGGGCGAGGCCTTGCTCCAGCGGCACGGTCGGTTCCCAGCCGAGCTTCTCGCGGGCAAGGCTGATGTTGGGCTGGCGCTGCTTGGGATCGTCGGCGGGCAGCGGCATGCGGATGATTTCCGAGCTGCTGCCGGTCTGCCGGATCGCCATTTCGGCGAGTTCGAGAATGGTAAATTCGTTGGGGTTGCCGATATTGACCGGGCCGGTGATCTCGGCAGGCGAATCCATCAGCTTGACGAAGCCGTTGATGAGGTCGTCGACATAGCAGAAGCTGCGGGTCTGGCTGCCGTCGCCGTAGATGGTGATCGGCTCGTTCCGCAGCGCCTGCATGATGAAGTTCGAGACCACGCGCCCGTCGGCCGGGTGCATGTGCGGGCCGTAGGTATTGAAGATGCGGACGACCTTGATCTCCATCCCGTGCTGGCGATGGTAATCGAAGAACAGGGTTTCGGCGCACCGCTTGCCTTCGTCGTAACAGCTGCGTGGGCCGATCGGATTGACGTTGCCCCAATAATCTTCCTGCTGCGGATGGACGTGGGGATCGCCGTAGACTTCGCTGGTCGACGCCTGAAAGATACGCGCGCCGAGACGCTTGGCCAGCCCCAGCATGTTGATCGCGCCGATCACGCTGGTCTTGGTCGTCTGCACCGGATCATGCTGATAATGGATCGGCGAGGCCGGGCAGGCGAGATTGTAGATCTCGTCCACCTCGACGAACAGCGGAAAGGTGATGTCGTGCCGCAGGAACTCGAAATGCGGGTTGCCCGCGACTTCCCGCAGATTGTCCTTGGTCCCGGTGAACAGATTGTCGACGCACAGCACTTCGTGGCCGTCGTCGAGCAATCGCTTGATGAGGTGGGAGCCCAGAAAACCGGCGCCGCCGGTAACCATTACACGCTTGCGAGAAGAATAATTGCGGGGCACGGCGGCTTTCGGAAAGTTGGAGTGAACTGCTGCAGTCATTGCCCCACCGGGGATGGGCTGTCCAGCGACGTGGTTTGTCTCTAATCGGGCCACCGTCATGGCCGCCGTTCTTTATCTCTCCTACGATGGCCTAACCGATCCGCTGGGACCGAGCCAGGTGCTCGCCTACCTGGTCGAGCTGGCCAGGGCGGGACACCTCATCAGCCTCGTCACCTTCGAGAAGCCTGAGCGGTCGGCGGCGGAGCGCGAGGCGCTGGCCGCGCAGTGCCGGGCGGCGGGGATCGAGTGGCATCCGCAGACTTACACCAAGAGGCCGCCGATCCTGTCGACGCTGAAGGATCTGCGGGTGATGACACGGGTCGCCGAGCGGCTGGACGCGCAAGAGCATTTCGACATCGTCCATTGCCGAAGCTACTTGCCCGAGCTGGTCGGCGCGCGGCTGAAGCGGAGGGGCGGAACCCGATTCCTGTTCGACATGCGCGGTTTCTGGGCCGACGAGCGGGTCGAGGGGGGCTGTGGGACGTTGCCAAGCCGATCTATGGGGCGATCTACGGTTGGTTCAAGAAGCAGGAAAAGCGCCTGCTGCGCGACGCCGATCACGTCGTCGTACTGACCGAAGCGGGGCGCGACATCCTTCGCGGCGAGTGGCAGGAGCCGGCGTCGGTTCCCGTCACGATCATCCCCTGCTGCGCCGACTTCGCCGCTTTTCCGGCGGTGACGCCAGTTGCGCAGGCCGCAGCGCGAGAGTCGCTCGACATTCCCGAAACCGCCAAAGTCGCTGCTTATTTGGGGTCGATCGGCACCTGGTACATGCTCGGCGAGATGCTCGGTTTCTTCGCCGTGCAGCGGTCGCGCGATCCCGAAGCCGTGCTGTTGTTCGTCACCCGCGATGCGCCCGAGCCCATCGTGGCTGCGGCAGCCGAGCGCGGCATCCCCGCGGCGGCGTTGCGTATCCGGGGCGGGACCCGGGCCGAGGTCCCGAAACTATTGGCCGCCGCCGACTATGGCCTGTTCTTCATTCGCCCGACTTTTTCCAAGCAGGCGAGCTCGCCGGTCAAGCTTGGCGAGCTCTTGGCGATGGAGCTGCCGGTCGTCACCAACGCCGGCGTCGGGGACGTCGATCGCATTCTCGAAGAGACTGGCGCCGGGGTGTCGATCTACGTTCTTGATCAGTCCGGTTACGAGCGCGCGCTGGACGAATTGGCGACGTTGCAACCGGACATGAAGCGCTGGCGCGAAGGCCGTGCGCGCTGGTTCGATCTTGGCGAAGGTGTCCGGCGCTACGACGCGATTTACGACGAGCTCAGCGCCTTGCGACCTCGCGAAAGAGGCTGACCAGCCGCGGCGCCTGCGAGGCGAGGGAATAGTCCGTCACCGCGCGGTCGCGGCCTTGCTGACCGAATTGCCGCCTGAGCGCGGGATCGGCGATCAGGCGGCGCAGGCCCGTTTCCCATTCCTACTCGCTTGATGCGAGAAAGCCGTTCCGGCCGTCCTCCACGATGCTGCTGTTGACGCCCACGGGCGAAGCCATGACGGGCAACCCGCAGGCCATGTACTGGATGAGTTTGAACCCGCTCTTGCCGCGCTCGAACGGCCGGTCGAGCAACGGCATGATGCCGATCGACATCGATCGCACGGCGGCGATTTCGCTGTCCTCGCTCCATTCTACGAGGTCGAGGCCGTCGAAGCGGTCCGCTTCCGCCGCCGTGCCGGCCCCGACGGCACGGACACGGGCGCCCGTCTCGCGGTGCAGCCGTTGCAGCAGGGGGATCAACGGTCGCATGTTGGGCCACGTGGTGGGGCTACCGATCCAGCTGATGATCGGCCGCTCCGCCAGTTGATATGACGGTCGCCATTGCTCGGTATCGACAACCGTCGGCACGACGAGCGCGCGCTGGCAAAACTGCGCGGCATGCTCGCGAAGCAGTTCGTTCCCACAGGTGACCGCCGCGGCTCCTTTCAGAAGGCGGTCGTATTTGCCGCCCATCAAGCTCCGCACCGCTGCTTTGCGATGTCCCTGGTAAGCGAGATGAAAGGCATCGTCCCAGTCGTAGATGACCGGCACCCCCTTCGGCATGGCGGCCCGTTTGAATGCTGCCGGAAGATAGGGAAACAGCTCGCCGTAGATCCACAGGAGATCAGGCTTGCGCGTCGTGGCGAGCGTTGCGAGGCGGCTGGCATAGGATGCGGCGACCCCGCTTCCTGTCCCGCCGCGCCCATCGACCAGCCGCTTCATGTGGCCGTGCCCGAGCAGCGGGTGCCATTCGACCTCGATGCCTGCTCCTCCAAGCGCGGGGGGGGAATTGAAGCAGGCGGTAGCGTGTGCTGGCGGCGTCGCGATCGTAACGGATGAACGCCAGAACCCGCATCAGCCTTCGTCCAGCAACCTCTTCACCACAGGCGCGAGGCTGTCTTTCCACTCGGGCATGGCGACCCCGAAGATTTCTTTCAGTTTGGACCCGTCGAGCACCGACCACGCAGGACGCTGCGCCGGGGTCGGGAAGTCGCTGGTCGGGATCGGCCGAATACGGGTGTGCGCGCCGCTCTCCCGCATGATCTCGGCGGCGAAGTCGGCCCAGCTCGCCTGCCCGCCGCCCGTCGCATGATAGGTTTGGCCCCAGCCCGTCTGGTCGCCGGACGCCCGGCGAGAGGCGAGCGCGAGGATGACGTCGGCAAGATCGAGCGCATTCGTCGGCGATCCCATCTGGTCGGCGACGACCGCGATCTCGTCGCGGTCGCGCGCCAGGCGCAGCATGGTTTTGACGAAGTTCGCGCCGAAGGGCGAGTAAACCCAGGCGGTGCGCAGGATCAGGTGGTCGCCCTGCCCGTCCCTCACCGCCGCCTCGCCCTCGGCCTTGGTCCGGCCATAGGCGCCGAGCGGGGCGATTGGTTCATCCTCGCGCATCGGCGCATCGCCGGTGCCGCCGAAGACATAGTCGGTGGAGACGTGGATGAGCGGCGCGCCGATTGCTGCAGCGGAGTCGGCGATCTCGCCCACCGCGTGCGCGTTGATGCGGCGCGCCAGATCGGGTTCCTGCTCGGCCTTGTCGACCGCGGTATAAGCGGCGGCGCTGATCACCAGGTCGGGACGGGCCGCGCGAATGGCCGCAGCCGCCGATCCGGGGACGGCGAGATCGCATTCGGGCCGGGCGGCAAAATGCAGCGACAGGTCCGGGTAGTTCTCCGCGAGTTCCGCGAGGCTCCGCGCAAGCTGGCCGTCACGCCCGGTGACGAGGATATTCATCACGCCTTGCCGAGCCGCTCGCCGGCATAACGCTCGCGCAGCGGGCCCCACCACCATTCGTTGGCGAGATACCAGTCGACGGTGCGAGCGAGCCCCTGTTCGAAGTCGACCGACGGCGTCCAGCCAAGCTCGCGTTCGATCCGCGAGCAGTCGATCGCATAACGGCGATCGTGGCCCGGGCGGTCGGTGACGAAGGTGATGAGCTCGCGTCGCTTGCGGCCGTCGGCCAGCGGACGGCGCTCGTCAAGCACGTCGCAGATCGCTTCCACGACCTGCAGGTTGGTACGCTCGGCCTTGCCGCCGACGTTGTAGCTTTCGCCCACCACGCCGGTGCGGAAGATCGTTTCCAGCGCCGCGGCATGATCCTCCACGAACAGCCAGTCGCGGACATTTTCGCCCTTGCCGTAGACCGGCAGCGGCTTGCCCTCGAGGGCGTTCAGGATGACCAGCGGGATCAGCTTTTCGGGGAAGTGATACGGCCCATAATTGTTGGAGCAGTTGGAGAGCACCACCGGCAGGCCGTAGGTATGGTGCCAGGCGCGGACGAGGTGGTCGGAGGCCGCCTTGCTGGCGCTATACGGCGACGACGGCGCGTAGGGCGTTTCCTCGGTAAAGAACCCGCTGTCGAACGGCAGATCGCCGAACACTTCGTCGGTCGAGATGTGGTGAAAGCGGAAGGCTTCTTTCGCGTCACCTTCGAGACCGCGCCAATAGTCGAGCGCGGCCTGAAGCAGCTTGTAGGTGCCGACGACGTTGGTTTCGATGAATACGCCCGGCCCGTCGATCGAGCGGTCGACGTGGCTTTCGGCCGCGAGATGCATGATGCCGCTGATCCGCTCTTCGCGCAGCAGCGCACTAATCAGCGCCTGATCGCCGATATCGCCTTCGACGAAGCGGTGGTTCGCCGCCCCTTCGACTTCCTTTAGGCTGGTCAGCGAGCCCGAATAGGTCAGTTTGTCGAGCGTGACGACGCGCTGGCCCGACGCGACCAGCCGGCGCACCACGGCGCTACCGATGAAGCCGGCACCGCCGGTGACGAGAATGGCGCTCATGAAAAGACTTCGGCCTCTGCAAGATGGGGGGCGTTCTGATCCTTGACCGACAGCAGCCACTGGTCGCGAGGGAGCGGCCAGTCGATGCCGATGGCGGGATCGTCGGGATTGATGCCGCGATCATGCTCGGGGCTGTAGGGCGCGGTGACCTTGTACTGCACCTCGCTCCCGTCTTCGAGGGCGAGAAAACCGTGGGCGAAGCCCGCCGGGACCAGCAATTGATTCCAGCTGTCCGCCGACAAGGTGACGCCGGTCCACTGACCAAAGGTCGGGCTCGACCGACGTATGTCGATCGCGACATCGAACACGCTGCCGCGGGTGACCCGCACCAGCTTGGTCTGGGCGACGGGGTCGAGCTGATAATGAAGCCCGCGCAGCACGCCCTTGGCGGAACGGCTGTGATTGTCCTGCACGAATTTGAGATCGAGCCCGGCTTCCGCGAAGCTCCGCTCGCTCCACACTTCGGAAAAGAACCCGCGGTCGTCGCCGATCTTGCGCGGCAAGAGTTCGAGCACGCCTGGCAGACCGGTTTCCCTGACCTCAAGCATCGGCAAGCTCCTGCACCCGGCGGCGCAGATAGGTGGCGTAGGGCGTCTTGCCGAGCTGCTCGGCGCGTTTCAGGACCGCGGCACCGTTGAGCCAGCCCTGCTCGAGTGCGATTTCCTCGGGGCACATCACCTTCACCCCCTGGCGATGCTCGATGGTCCGGACGAAACTGCTCGCATCAAGGAGGCTTTCGTGCGTGCCGGTGTCGAGCCAAGCATAGCCGCGGCCGAGCCGGGTGACATACAGATCACCGTCCGCGAGGTAGGCGCGATTGACGTCGGTGATCTCAAGCTCGCCGCGCGGGCTGGGCGCGAGATTGGCGGCGATGTCGACGACGCGATTGTCGTAGAAATAGAGGCCGGTGACCGCGAAATGCGATTTCGGGTTGGCGGGTTTTTCCTCGATATCGGTGACCCGGCCTTCGGAATCGAAGGTGGCGACGCCATAGCGTTCGGGATCGTCGACCGAATAAGCGAACACCGTCGCGCCCGTGTCGCGCGCCGCGGCCTCGCGAGCGAGATCGCCAAGCCCGGCACCGTAGAAGATGTTGTCACCCAGCACGAGCGCGACCTTGTCGTCCCCGATGAATTCGCGCCCAATGATAAAGGCTTCGGCAAGGCCGTTCGGCTCAGGCTGCACGGCATAGCTCATGCGAATGCCGAATTCGCCGCCGTCGCCGAGCAGGCGCTGGAACAGCGGCAGATCGTGAGGCGTCGAAATCAGCAGGATGTCACGGATGCCCGCCAGCATCAGCATGCCGAGCGGATAGTAGACCATCGGCTTGTCGTAGACCGGAAGCATCTGCTTCGAGACGGCCAATGTCGCCGGATAGAGGCGGGTCCCGCTCCCACCGGCCAGAATAATCCCCTTCACTGCTTCTCCCCGCTTCGCTACGCCGCGCCCCATGAGGCCGTGCCACTCCGATAGCAGAGACTTGGGCACAAGCGAGTGCAAAGTCCGCCGGCCAGTCCCGCAACGCGACGGTCAACCGTGATTCCCTACTGGTTTCTCTGGACCTTCTTCTTTCTCGGCGTCCTGCTGTCGCAGCGTCAGCGGGCGCCCGAATGGCAACCGCCCTTGAATTATCAGCAATATCGAGGGGGGCTCTCGTCTACGGACGGCCCCGGCTTGTCGATCATCGCGGTGATCGGCCTCATCGGCATGACGCTCATGATCGGGCTTCGCTACGACGTAGGCGGCGATTGGGAAACCTATGAATTCATGTTCAAGCGCGCCGGTTTCCGGACGCTGGACGAGACCTTGCTACGAAGCGATCCCGGCTACGAATTCCTGAACTGGCTTGGCCAGCAGGTCGGGGCGGAGATGTGGCTGGTCAATCTCGTCTGCGGGGCGATCACCGTCTGGGGTCTCGCCGCGCTGGTCCGCAGAGAACCCAATCCGTGGCTCTCTTTGCTGCTTGCCGTTCCATACCTCATCGTCGTCGTCGCGATGGGCTATACCCGGCAAGCCGCAGCGCTGGGGTTTCTGATGCTGGGGCTAGCCACCCTGCTGCGTACCGACAGCCTGCCGCGCTTCATCTTCTGGATCGGGCTGGCCGCGCTCTTTCACAAGAGCGTGGTGGTGTGCCTGCCGATGGTCGCCTTCCTTGGAAACCGCCGCAAGATCGTCGACATCGCCCTGCTCGCCACCGCAGGCCTCGGGCTTTACACGTTGCTGTTGCAGGACAGCGTCGAGGCGTTGGTGAGGAATTACATCGGCGCCCGCTACAGCTCGTCCGGCGCGGCGATCCGAATTTCCATGTCGCTGCTGCCGGGGATCATCTTCCTCATCTATCGCAAGCGGTTCGGATTCAGCGAGATTGAAGAAAAGCTGTGGCGCAACTTCTCGTTGGTAGCGATCGCCAGCACGGTCGCGCTCGCCGTCTCGCCGTCGTCGACGGCGGTCGACCGGGTCGCGCTTTACCTGCTGCCGATCCAGGTCGTCGTCCTCGCGCGCATCCCGGGGACGCTGCTGCAGCGCGGTTTGGGAACGTTCCTGGTCGCCGCCTACAGCGCCGCGGTGCTATTCACCTGGCTGACGTTCGGTACCTATAGCGATCACTGGATTCCCTATCGCACCTGGCTCGACGCCTAGGCCATCATTCCACCGTCACGCTCTTGGCGAGATTGCGGGGCTGGTCGACGTCGGTGCCCTTCCAAACCGCCACATGATAGGCGAGCAATTGCACCGGCACGGCATAGACGAGCGGCGCGATCAGTTCGTGGACCGACGGCATCTCGATCGTCGCGACACAGCCTTCACCCGCCGCGGCAATGCCTTCGGCATCACTGATCAGGATGATCTTGCCGCCGCGCGCGCTGACTTCCTGCATGTTGCTGACGGTCTTGTCGAACAAGGGTCCGGACGGGGCCAGCACGATCACCGGCACGGTATCGTCGATCAGCGCGATCGGTCCGTGCTTCATCTCGCCCGCGGCATAGCCTTCGGCGTGGATATAGCTGATTTCCTTCAACTTCAGCGCGCCTTCGAGCGCCATCGGATAATCGGGGCCGCGGCCGAGATAAAGCACGTCGCGGGCCGGAGCGATCAGCGGCGCCATGGCCTTAATATCGTCGTCATGCTCGATCGCGCGGGCCATGGCTTCGGGCGCTTCGACAAGATGCGCGACGATCTCGCGCTCCTCGTCCGCCGTGAGCCGGCCGCGAGCACGCGCGAGATTGACCGCCAGGGCGGCGAGCACGGCAAGCTGGCAGGTGAAGGCCTTGGTCGAGGCGACGCCGATCTCCGGTCCGGCGCGGGTCGGCAGGAGTAGGTCCGCCTCGCGCGCCATCGAACTGGTCGGCACATTCACCACCACCGCGATCTTCTGCCCCTCGGCCCGCGCATGGCGAAGCGCGGCCAGCGTATCGGCGGTCTCCCCCGATTGGCTGATGAAGAGGGCAAGACCGCCCTTTTCGAGCACCGGGTCGCGGTAGCGGAACTCGCTTGCGACATCGATGTCGACCGGCACGCGGGCGAAGCGCTCGATCCAGTATTTGCCGACCATCCCGGCGTAATAGCTGGTCCCGCAGGCGACCATCGTCACTCGGTCGACCTGACTGAGGTCGAAATCGGCGGTCGGGATAGCGACTTCGCCGTCGAACGCACGGACATAGCTTTGCAGGGTTTGGGCGACGACCAGCGGCTGCTCGAAAATCTCCTTGCGCATGAAGTGCGCATGATTGCCCTTGGAGATGGTCTCGGCATCGGCTTCGCTGGTCACGATCTGACGTTCGACGGCCTGATTGTCGCGGTCGAAGATTCGGACCTCTTCGTTGCGGACGACAACCCAATCGCCTTCTTCGAGATAGGCGATGCGGCGGGTCCACGGTGCCAGCGCGATCGCATCGGAGCCGAGATAATTCTCGCCCTCGCCATAACCGACGGTCAGCGGCGCACCCATCCGGGCGCCGATCACCAGCCCGTCGTGGTCGCGGAAGAGGAAAGCCATGGCGAAAGCGCCGTGCAACCGCGGCAGGACGGCCGCCACCGCTTCTTCGGGACTGCGGCCAGCCTCGACCTCGCGCGCGACAAGATGGGCGACCACCTCGCTGTCGGTTTCGCTCAGCAGCGTGCGGCCTTCGGCGACAAGCTCGGCCCGGAGCGGCTTGAAATTCTCGATGATGCCGTTGTGAACCAGCGCCACCGGCCCGGCGATGTGCGGGTGGGCATTGGCCTCGGTCGGGCGCCCGTGCGTCGCCCAGCGGGTGTGCGCGATGCCCGTAATGCCGGGTAGCGGGCTGTCCGCCAGCCGCGCGCCCAGATTGTCGAGCTTGCCCTCGGCCCGGCGGCGGTCGAAACCGCCGTCGACGAGCGTACAGATGCCCGCGCTGTCATAACCGCGATATTCGAGACGCCGAAGCCCCTCGAACAATCGCTGGGCTACCGGCTCCTGGCCGACAATGGCGACGATTCCGCACATGACGCTTACTTGCCCTTCTTGGCCGACTGGCGTTCGCGAAAGCGCGCCGCCCAACCGGTGAGTTGCTTTTGTTCGGCGCGCGTAACGCCAAGCGCGTCGCCGTCCACATCACGGGTGACGACCGACCCTGCCCCGACGATCGCGCGCGCTCCCACGGTCACCGGCGCGACCAGCGACGAGTTGGACCCGATAAAGGCGCCTTCGCCGATCCGGGTCGAATATTTGAAAAAGCCATCGTAATTGCAGGTGATGGTGCCGGCCCCGATGTTCGCGCCCGCGCCGACCTCGGCATCGCCGATGTAGCTCAAGTGATTAGCCTTGGCCCTCGCTCCCAGCCGCGCCTTCTTGATTTCGACGAAATTACCGACCTTGGACTTTTCGCCGAGCTCCGCGCCGGGGCGCAGGCGGGCGTACGGGCCGACCTCGGCGCAGGGCCCGACCTGCGCGCCTTCGAGATGCGAAAAGGCGCGAATGATCGCGCCATCGGCGACGGTGACGCCCGGACCGAAGAACACGCTCGGCTCGACCAGCACGTCGCGGCCGAGCCTGGTGTCGGTGCTGAACCAGACGGTGTCGGGATCGAGCAGCGTCGCGCCTTCCACCATGGCTTGGGCCCGGCGGCGCCCCTGCCAGTCGCGCTCGACCAGCGCGAGTTCGGTGCGGCTGTTGATCCCGGCGGTCTGCCACGCATCGCATTCGACCGCGACACTGTGACGCCCTTCGGCATTGGCGATCATGACGATGTCGGGAAGATAATATTCGCCGGCGGCATTATCGTTGCCGACCTTGGCCAGCCAGCGGAACAGGTCGGCCGCGGCGACCGCCATCATGCCGCTATTGCAAAGCCGAACCGCACGCTCCTGCTCGGTCGCGTCCTTATATTCGACCATCTTGGCGATCGTATCACCTTCGCCGAGGATGACCCGGCCATAAGCGGCCGGATCGGCCGGCGAGGAAGCGAGCACCACCACCCCCGGCGCGTCCTCGGCCTCGAGCCGCGCGCGCATGCGCTGCAGCGTATCGGCGTCGACGCACGGCGTATCGCCGTACAGCACGAGGACAGTGCCCTCGAACCCGGCCAGCGCGTCGGCGGCCTGGGCGACCGCATGACCGGTACCCTTCTGTTCGGCCTGAACCGCCAGCGTCAGTTCGTGTCCTTCGAGCGCGCTTTCAAGCTGCTCGCGGCCCTTGCCGACGACCACCACACGCCGCTCGGCGTCGAGCGTGTCGACGGTATCGAGGAGGTGCATCAGCATCGGCTTACCGGCGAGCGGGTGCAGAACCTTATGAAGGTCGGAGCGCATTCGGGTACCCTGCCCGGCGGCGAGAATGACAACGGCAAGCGGCTTCATGATCACGGCCTGTGGCAGAGGACGCATCAAAGAGAAAGAGCCTCCGTCCGGCGGACGAAGGCCCCTTTGTCTCCTGCTGCGCAAAGCTTAGCTGTCGCTGCCGCCCTCGCCCCCGCCGTTCGAGCCGCCACCCGTGGGCTTCCGGGTCGAGCCGCGCCGGCCCGTGCCCGTGCTGCGCGGAGTTGTCGAACGCGTGCGAGCAGCGCCGCCGCTGCGGCTTGCGGCAGTGCGCTTGGGCGCGGTCGCGGCGCTCTTGGCGGCACCGGCAGCGCCTTCGGCTTTCTTGCGAGTGCTGGTCGAACCCCCGCTGCTGCGCGAGGAAGCCGATCGACCCGTGCCGGTCGCCTTTTCCTTGGCCGCCGACGCGCGCTGGCTGGCGCTACGCTTGGCGGTGCTGGCACCAGCCCTGGCCGACGACTTGCGGCCACTGCTCGACGAGGACGACGACGACGAGGAGTTCGAGCCGCCGAGCACCTTCTGCGCTGCGTCCGCCACCGCTTCGGCGATCAGCGAGCCGAGCTTGCCGACGCTGTTCGCCATCGAGGTCGCGGCGCTGGTGGCGCTGTCGGCGGCGTCAAGCCCGGCGTCGCGGATCTTGCGGCGAACCGATGGGCTGGCGCTGATCGCGGCGGCCGCGGCGGCGAGGCCCGCGGCAAGCATCTCCTTGCTCATTGCCGCCTTGGCGAGCTTGTCGAGCGTTTCGTTGAGATTGCCGTCGTGGCCATCCTTGGAGTCGGTGCGGCTGTCGCTGGAACCGGCGCCGCCGCCGGCCGCGCCGAGCTTGTCTTCCTGGCTGGTGAAGCTGCTGCTGCCGCCCTGATTGTTCGACTTCGAGGTCTTGGCCCTGGCCACGAGATGATCTCCCCGTTGGATGCGTTGCGGACAAGACGATGCAGCGCCGCAACGGTTCCCGCGAATATGCCGTTCCAGACGCGTAAAAGGGACCGTCGTCCCGAAAGACAACGGCCCCTTCGACATGGTCAGCGGCCGGAGAGCTCCAGCCCGGGAGACCATCGGGCAGGCTGGTTAGGCCTGCATCTCCCGAACGAACTTCACCGTGCCCCTTGCTGAACCATGAGACATCGGATCACCTCCTTTCGCTGTGTTGTTGGCCCCAGCAGAATGCGCGAAAGCGGGGATCGTTCAAGCCTTGAAATGATCGTCAGCTTCGGCAATCCTCGACCGCTCGTGCCGGCTCCGGAGCCGAGCGCAGGACCAGCGGCATGACCCCGGTCGTATCCACCCACAACCGCCCACGGCTGAAGGCGATCGCATCGAGTAAGGGATCGCTCGCGAGCAGCATATTGCCGGGCGGAAGCTGCCGCTCGCTGCTGGTCGTGGCGATTCGAATTCGTTGCGCGGGCGCCGCACCGGAACGCGAAAACGTAATCCGCCGAGTCGCGCGGGTGCATCGGATGATGAGCTGCACCCCGCGCGAATCGGAAAACATCGCTTCGCTGGCGTCAGCGGCATTGCGCCAGCTCCACACACCGGCGGTGGTCGCGCGGGTCCGCCAGTCGGCCGGCGGCGGCTGAAGCGCGGGCGCGGCGGTGGTCTGAAGCGCGGCGAGCGCGAGGGCAAACAGGCTCACGCGGTTCAGCTCCCCAGCTTGTCGACCTTGGCCCGAAGCGCGTCGAGTTCGGCCTTGAGCGCCGCGACGTCATCCTTGGGCTGGGCCGGCTCCGCCGCCCGCGCGGGCGACGCGGCGCCGGTGAACGCCTTCGCGCCCTGCTCGAACAGGGCCATCTGCCGTTTCGCCATATCGGCGAACAGATTGCTTCCGAACGCTTCTTTGAAAGCGGCCTGGTTCTTGGAAAAGCTCTGCATCGCGGCGTCTAGATAGCCCGGCACCATGGTCTGCATGTTGTTGCCGTAGAGCGCGATCAGCTGGCGCAGGAAACTTGCTGGAAGCATGGTGGCCCCGCCGCGCGCTTCTTCCTCGACGATGATTTGGGTCAGCGCCTGGTGCGTGATGTCCTCGCCGGTCTTTGCATCCACCACGACGAAATCGCGCCCTTCGCGGATCATCTGCGCCAGACGATCCAGCGTGACATAGGTCGAGCTTTCGGTGTCGTAGAGCCGCCGGTTGGCGTATTTCTTGATCGTGACCTTGTGGGGCGAAGCATTCATGGGCAGTCCTTGCGGCGACGTGGCCCACGACCTAGCACCGCCGCATACTGCGCCGCAACAAATGCGCGGGCCACGGCCCCTGCCGCTGTTTCTCGAATTGCTGCGCGACGCGGCTGTTCGCGATCCCGCGCTGGGCCGCGCGGCGCTCAAGGGCCTGCGCCGCTACCAAGCCGCACCGCCTCCGGCGATACGGCGCGAGCGGCCGGTCGTGCAGGGAGTGCTCGGCGCCTCCCTCCGCGATTGCGGAGGCTCCGGGCCGACGGTGATTCTGGTTCCATCGCTGATCAATCCGCCGACCATCCTCGACCTCGATCCCGATTGCTCGCTCGCCGATGCGCTCGCGTCGCGGCACCGGGTCTTGCTGCTCGACTGGGGATCTGCAAGGGCACGCCGGGAGCTCAGCCTCGACGGCCATGTCGCTGAGCGGCTGGTACCGCTGGTCGAGGCGTCCGGTCCCGCGATTCTGGCCGGCTATTGTCTGGGCGGCACGCTCGCGCTTGCAGCGGCTTCGCGAACCTCGGCGGTGCGGGCGGTGGCAACCCTCGCCTCGCCGTATGACTTCAGCGCCTATGAACGAAGCGCCCGCGAAGCATTGCTCAGCATGTGGCGGGCGAGCGAGGCGGCGGCGCGGCACCTCGGCTTCCTGCCGATGGAAGTGCTCCAGGCCGCTTTCTGGCAAATCGACCCGGCGCGGATCGTCGCCAAGTTCGCCCGTTTCGCCACCGCCGAGGCAGGGTCGAGCGGCGCAGAGCGGTTTGTCGCCCTGGAAGACTGGGCCAATAGCGGCGAACCCCTTCCCCTGCCGACGGCTCGCCAATTGGTCGAACAATTGTTCGGCAACGCCGGAGTGATCGCCCCCCTGCCCGCCTGCCCGATGCTCCACGTCACCGCCACCGGCGACCGGATCGTTCCTGCTGCGACGGCCCCGACCGGCGCGCGGCTGTCCTCGCCTTCGGGTCACATCGGCATGATCGTCGGCCGCGACGCCGCCGCCTCGCTCCACGCCCCGCTGCTGAGATGGCTTGAAGGCGTCGCCCCGTCCCGCTAGGGCCGCATCGCACGCACCCGTAGCTCAGCTGGATAGAGCGCTGCCCTCCGAAGGCAGAGGCCACAGGTTCGAATCCTGTCGGGTGCGCCAGCTTCCAGTCCAACTCAGCGCGCTTCGTTTCGCTTGTCATTCGGCGAGGCGCTGGTCTTATGCTCGGCGCTTTGGCACGTCATCGCCCACGCTTCACCACAGCATGGGGTTCAAGGATGAATGATCTGCCGGAACCCACGCCGTGGCCCAGCCGCGTCGTCAGCGACGGGGAATGGGCGGGCTGGACGCAGTTCACCGCCGATCCCTTCGAGGAACATGCCGGTCCGTTTTTCTATCGTCGCGAGGATGACGGCGCCATCCGCTGCGCGATGCGAGTCGAGCACAATCATTTGAACGGCGGCCATTTCGTCCACGGCGGCGCGCTGATGACCTTTGCCGACTATTGCCTGTTCGCACTCGCGCTCGACGCCCTCTCCGGTGGGGCGGCCGTGACCGCGACCTTTAACAGCGAATTCATCGCCTCGGTCGGGTCCGGAGCGCTGGTCGAGTGCACCGGCGAGGTCCTTCGCAGCACCCGGCACCTGATCTTCGTGCGCGGGCTCATGCAAAGTGGGGGCGAGCCAATCTTCGCCTTTTCGGGTACGCTCAAGCGCATTCGTATGACCGCCATCGATCGGCCCTGACGACCCGATCCGAACGCTCTTGCATTATCGAACTGACTGGACGATGCTGAGGGCGTCGAACAGTCTGCTGTTGCACCTGGCGCGATACTGGAGGGGAGACCATGCGAACCGTTTATGCAACCTCGCTGATGGCGTTGGCCGTCGCGCTCAGCCAACCTGCCCCGGCGCAGACCGCCGGTACCGCCGCACAGCCCGCGGGCGATCCGGTGGAGGAAACGCAAGCCGCCGCCGCACCGGCGCCGGTGGCCGCGGAAGAACCGACCGGGCCGCAGGTTTCCGACATCATCGTCACCGCCCAGCGGCGCAGCACGCGGCTTCAGGACACGTCGGCCGCGATCAGCGCCTTTGGCGGAGCCGACCTCGAAGAAAGCCGGGTGCTGAGCTTCGAGGATCTGGCCGGCCAGGCGACATCCCTGTCGTTCACCGCGCTGTCGCCGCTCGACCAGGAATTCAACGTCCGCGGGATCACCAACACCCGTCTCGACTCGCCCACCGCCGACCAGTCGGTCGGGATCTTCGTCGACGACGTCTATGTCGGTCGCTCGGGCCTCTTCAATTTCGACCTCTACGACATCGACCGGGTTGAGGTGATCCGTGGGCCGCAGGGCGTGCTGCTCGGCCGCAACGTCGTCGGCGGCGCGGTCAGCATCTACAGCGCCGCGCCCAAGTCGATCTTCGGCGGAAGCATGACCGCGGGCTACGGCAACTACAACGAGAAGCTGGTCAAAGGTCACCTGACCGGCCCGCTCAGCGAGGGTCTGAACGGTCGCTTCGCCTTTCAGGTGCGCCAGCGCGACGGCTTCAACCAGGACATCGCGCACGACGTCGATCTCGACAATGTCGACAGCATCCAGATGCGCGGCCAGGTCGAATATCGCCCCACTGGCGGCACCTTCGCGGCGCGCCTGATCGCCGACTACACCCGCGACAAGGCGAACGGCTTCCACTCGGTAGTCGTCGATGGCCCCGCCCCGGGCGCCGGCCCCTGGAGCACGGCCCGCGCCCGCGTCGCCGCCATCCGCGGCGGCCTGTCGGTGCGTGAAAGCCTGCCCGACTGGAACACCTACAAGGGAGACGCCTACCCCAGCCCGCAGGCCTTGAGCCGCAAGGCATGGGGTCTGACGCTCAACCTGCAAAAGGAGTTCGAGGGCTTCGCCACGCTGACCTCGATCACCGGCTATCGCCAGGGCAACGGCTTCAACCGCTACGACCAGACCGGCATCGGACCGAGCAACGCCTATGGCATCTCGGTGCCCCTGCTGTTCCGCTCGCCGGTGCGCGAGCTCGAGCGGATCAAGCAGCTTAGCCAGGAAATCCGCCTGGTCTCGCCCAAGATCACCGATCGGGGCTTCGACTGGATCGCCGGCGTCTACGCCCAGCGCGACCGGATCCGCAAGAACGACACCATCAGCTTCGAAATCCTGACTCCGCCGCTTCCGACGCTAAACGGTGAATCGGCGTGGGATAATCGCGGCCGCAACGAATCCTATGCGGTGTTCGGGCAGCTCGGCTATCGCTTCAGCCCGCAGCTGCGCATCGTCGGCGGGCTTCGCTATTCGCACGACAAGAAGAGCGGCAGGGTCACCGGCCTGGCGGTCGAAACGGGTGACAAGTTCAATCCGAACGACATCATCCCCGCTTCGCCCTTGTCCTCCACCTATCGCGAAGGCGGCGGCTACACGACCGACTATTCGGACACGTGGAGCCAATTGACCCCGCAGGCCACGGTTGAATTCAAGGCTAACCGCGACGTCCTGCTCTACGCGACCTTCTCGACCGGCTACAAAGGCGGCGGCTTCGAAGACGATCCCGCCAACGATGTCGCGGCGCGGACCAGCTACGATCCCGAAAAGGTCGACAGCTACGAAGTCGGCGCCAAGCTCGACCTGTTCAATCGCCGCGCGCGGCTGAACATCGCCGCTTTCTCGATGCGCTACAAGAATCTGCAGGTTACCCAGACCTCGCAGGTGTGCCTCTGCAACATCACCGACAATGCCGCCGACGCGAAGATCAAGGGCATCGAAGCGGAAGCCACCGTTGCCCTGTTCCGGGGATTGAGCCTCAACGGCGGCCTGACGCTGCTCGACACCAAGTACATCAAGTTCACCGACTCGGTCGGCAACGTGAACGACGGCAAGTTCCTGCAGCGCACCCCGCGTTATCAGTTCAACGTCGGCGCCAATTACACGACCGATCTCGGCACCTGGCAGAACGGCTTCACGGCCAACATCAATTACAACCGCCAGGGCAAATTGAGCTGGAACCCCGAAGGCAGCGCCAACGAGCCTGGCTATGGCCTGCTCGACGCGCGGGTGTCGGTCAGCCCCAATCCCGACCTCACCTTCTCGGTCTGGGGCCGCAACCTCACCGACAAGCTGTATCGCGTGAACGCCATCGCCTTCTTCGGGGACGAAGCGTCGCGCCTCGGCGCGCCGCGCACCTACGGAGCGGAGATCGCGGTCAAGTTCTGAGCCTTTCGCTACAAACAAAAGGGCTCCGGTCAGACCGACCGGAGCCCTTTCTTATTGCGCTTGGCGGGTGCGTCAGTCGCGCGTGTAACTGAGATCGTCGGGCGCCTTGGCTCCCATGATCATGTTCTTGTGCGCCGTGTCGAACAGCCCCATGCACCAGCCTTCGGACGAGGGCTGATCGCGGTTCCAGTCGAAGATCGCGCGGCGGTGCGCGATCCGCCATTCGCCGTCCCGCCGCTCGAACTTGTCGAAACTGCGTGCACCGGTCAGCGTGTCCCACGGCTCGCCGTCTTTTGGAAAGCGGGCAAAAGTCAGGATGTAGCTTTCGACCCAGGCCGTGTCGTCACCGGCAAAGTCGATGTGAACGTTGCCGACGAAATGCTGCATCGTCGTGCCGTTCGCCTTCATCCGCTGCGCCGCGCCCTTGAGATAGGGTACGGCCGGACCTTCGTAGGCGGGCCCGTGCACCTCGACCGCGTCGTCCCAATAGCAGCTTAGCAGCAGCTCCTCGTCGCCGCGGTCGATGCCGCGCGCGTAGCGCATCATCACATCGTGAATGTCCTGCCTCGCGAGCATCGTTTCGACCGTGTTGATATGCGCCATCACTTCCTCCCGCGGCCGATCGAGGCGGCCATCGATGTCTTGAGCGTATGCGGATCGCGGGCAAGGAACGCGCGCACCGATACCGCATGCGGGTCGGTGTCGTGCTCGTCGATATTGTGCGTGACGGCCGTAAGCCCCGCCTTGCCGATTGCGCGCGGCGAGGACTTTTCCTGCCAGGTGACATGGCTCGCCATCCGCGTGTCGACCGAGCCGACAATCAGGGCATGCACCGTGATGTTCATCGGCGCCAACTCGGCCCGCAGGCAATCGCTCGCCGCGCGCATCGCGAACTTGGAGGGGCTGTATCCGCCCATGTTCGGCACCGCGACGATCCCGCCCGCCGACAGCACGTTGACCACCGCGCCGCCGCCATTTTCTTCAAGGATCGGAGCGAAGGCGCGGATCATCGCGACGGGGCCGAGGTAATTGGTCTCGATCTCCTGCCGCATCGCGCGATCGTCTTCGGCAGTAAGCAATGTGACGTTGTTGAAGGCGCCGGCATTGTTGATGAGCAAGGTGAGGTCTGTGGCGGTTTCAGCCGCCCGGGCCACTTCCTCCGCCTTAGTCACGTCGAGCTGGATCGGCACCAGCCGTGGGTCCGCCTCGGCAGCCACCTCGGCGTCCGCCAGCTGCCGCGCCGCGACATAAACCTTGGCCGCGCCGGCCTCGAGCAGTTCCTGGACGAACCCTTCGCCGATGCCGCGGTTGCCGCCTGTCACCAACGCGACGCACCCTTCGATCTTCATGCCTTTTGCTCCTCCTGATGCAGCACCCGCGCGTAGAAATCGGCAAACGCCGCTTCCCCGCCGGCAAAACCCGTGCCCCGTTGAAACCCGGCCAAGATGTCGGCCTGCTCGTGCAGCGTCGCGACGCTCGCGACCGGACCTTCGAGCGCGCGCGCAGGCCGCACATGACCGGCGCCCGCCACCCAGATGTCGCCGGTCCGGCTCCACTCGGGACTGCACAAGGCGACCAGCGCGTCGGTTGCACCCTCCGGCGACAAGCGCTCGTCAGGCACGCGGTCCGGCCGCGCGGTCATGTTGGTGGCCGCATAAGGCGCGATCACGTTGACCTTGACCGCAGTGCGGCGAAGCTCGTCGGCAAGGCTGAGCGCCCAGCCGTTCACCGCGCCCTTGGACGCCGAATAAGCGGCGCGCCCGCGCACGCCGTGCAGCCCGCCGGTCGAGGAGACGAAGACGATCCGACCTGCGGGACTTTCGCGCAGCGCCGGAAGCGCGGCCTCGACCAACGCGACATTGGCGAAGAAGTTGATCGCCATCACCTCGGCGAGCGCGGTGTCGCCCTCCCCCACCTTGATCGCCGGACCACTGATGCCGGCGTTAAGAACGAACGTGTCGAGCCTGCCGAAGGCGTTCAGCGCCGCCGTGACGATCGCCTCCGGCGCGCCGTCACGATCGACCGCGCTGCCCTCGGCAATCGCCGTTCCGCCCGCCGCCTCGATCCGCTGGACCACCGCCACCGCGCTGTGCGGGCGGTCGTCATGCCTCCGATTGTTGACGACGACCCGGTGGCTCCTGCCTAGCGCTTCGGCAAAGGCCGCGCCCAGGCCATTGCCCGCTCCGGTAACGACGGCGACGCGGCCGCTGTGATCTTCAGCCATGCCGCATGGCGTAACACGTCAGTATGATAATGAAAGTATTATCTGTCGGTGGGTGCGTGCTCGATCACGGCGAAATCGACCTCGTCGGGCTTCAGCGGCGCGCGGCATTCCGAGCACACCACCTTGGGGTCCAGCGGCTTGCCGCAGATCTTGTGGGTCAGCAGCAATGGCGGGCCTTCGGGCGAGACATAATATTGGTCGCCCCAGCGCAGCAGCATCAGCAGCACCGGGAAATATTCGACGCCCTTGCGCGTCACCCGATATTCGTTGCGGCCGGGCGACGACGGGTCGGGCCGCTGGCGGATCACGCCCACCGATTGCAGCCATTGCAATCGCTCGGTGAGGATGTTGGTCGCCATGGCGGTGTCCAGGCGAATGTCCTCGAACCGGGTGATGCCGGTAAAGATCGAGCGCATGATGAGACTCGCCCAGCGATCGCCCATCAGTTGCGCCGCCTGGTCGAGCAGCGAAGTCGCCCCCGCGCTTGATCCGCGCTGCTGGCGGCGGCGGCTGTAGAGCGGTGCCATCAGGCCGACGCCGGGGCCTTCTTTCCACTCGACCTCGGTCGCGTCGATCGTCTCGCCGCAGCTGCCGCACGCGGGCTCGGGCGCGAACTGCTGGCCGCAGGTCTTGTGGGTCAGGACGACGCTGATCTTGTTGCGCGTCTCGCCGCATTTCTGCTCCCAGCGAAGCATCATCAGCGAAGTCCAGTAAACGTCGCGCCCCTTGGGGGTCATCACATAAGCGTAGCGCGGCGGCCGCTCGCAATAGAGCTGACGCTCCATCAGCCCCGCCGCGACCAGCCGCTTCAGCCGATCCGACAGCAGGGCGTTCAATAGCCCGGTGCGGCTGCGGAGCTCGTCATATTTGCGCGCACCAAGCCAGCTTGCTTCGAGGATCAGCAGGATCGGCGTGTCGCCAACCACTTCGAGGGCGCGCCAGACGGAGCAGGTTCGGATCAGGGTCGGGGCATTCATTGCGTTGGCCCTATAGCCGCCTCACATCTCTGCGGTCGAGCGGGCGGCGTGCCGCGCGGCGACGAAAAAGAGTGCGGCGCCAATCGCATATCCGGCGGGCGCGACGATCGCCATCGCATAGCGGATGCCGTCCCCGCCCGGGAACAGCGCATCGCCCAGCGCCGCCGTGACGCTCGGCCCGAAGCCGATCCCGACGAGGTTGATGATGAAGACGTAGAGCGCTGCAACGGTGGCGCGCATCCCGCCCGGCGACAGTTGCTGCAGCACCGACGGCGCGGCGCTCACCACTCCGGCCGCGGCCGAGAAGAAGGCGATGAACAGGATCGCCATCAGCCACAGCGAGTCGACCAGGGGAAAGGCCGCGGCGGCCAGCACCGCAACCGATACCGACCAGCCGCAGAAGCGCATCCGCGATGCCGGCGTCCCGCCGCTTAGCCGGTCCATCAGCGCGCCGAAGCCGATCATTCCGATCAGTCCGCCGGCGATCAGCATCGCGCCCGACAGGAAGCCGGCGTTGGCCAGCGCCAGCCGTCCCCCGCGCACCAGCATCGCGGGCAGCCAATTGACCGTCCCCAGCACCGACAGATTGACCGCCGCGACGCCGAGGAACACCGACCAGAAAAATCCGGCATTGTGGCTGAGATGCTCGCGTACCTCGCGCACGCTGGAGGCCGGTGCGCGAACACCGCTGGCGTGGCTGGGATCGCGGATCAGCAGAAAGAGCAGGCTGACGAGAAAGCCCGGCAGTCCCGCGACGATAAAGGCGAATTGCCACGGCCGCACCTCGCCGATCAGCGGCATGAAAACGCTGTCCGCGCCAGCCACCAGTGACACCACCGCCCCGCCGATCATGAAGGCGAGACCTGCCCCGATCGCCGACCCCAGACCGAACACGCCCATGGCAAGGCCGAGACGACGGCGGTCGAAGCTGTCGGAGATCATCGAATAAGCCGCCGGCGACAGTACCGCTTCGCCGACCCCGACGCCCATCCGCGCCACGAACAAGCCCGCGAAACTGGTCGCGAACCCGCACGCCACCGTCATCGCGCTCCACAGCGTGATGCCCGCCGACACCGCACGGGGACGATGCACCCGGTCGATCAGCCGGCCGAGCGGGATCGCCGCAATCGTGAAGAACAAGGCGAAGGCCAGACCCTGCAGCAGGCTGATCTCGGTATCGCTGATGCCGAGGTCGGCCTTGATGCTGTCGACCAGCAGGCCGATGATCATCCGGTCGACGAAGCTGACGATATAGGCGACGAACAGGGCGGCGAGCAGCAGCCAGGCGCCCAGCGTATTGCGCTCGGCAGCGGCGGCGGCGGCGGGCGGGTCGGGGCTGAGCATGGGCTGGCCCTCGCTCAAAAGTCTTCGCCCACTCCCATCGCTTCCAGCAATTCCTTGCGATCGTAATATTCGCGCCATTCGGCGACCTTGCCGTCGCGGATCTCGAGCACGCCGACGACCGGCACCTTGCCGCTGTGACCCTTGAAGGTGAAATTGTCGGTCCGTTCGAGGAAGACGGTGTTGCCCTTCACCGCGATGTTGCGCGGTTCGATCTTCATGTAGCTCGCATTGTCGACCAGGAACTTCATTCGTGGGCGGATATTCTCGCGGCCCTTGATCGGCTCGATCATCATCGAGTGCAGCACGCCATCCTCGGTGAACAGGTCGGCGATCCTGTCGCCGTCGCGGTCGTCCCACGCCTTGATCATTTGCATCACGACGTCGACGGGATCCTGGCTCATACGGCTCTCCTCGGCTGGTTTCGCGGTGGGGGCGGCGGTGGCCGCTTGGGGCAGGCACAATGCCGCCAGCAACAGGTGGGATCCCCTCGCCAACGTCCGCATACCGCCTCCTCGATATTGTTATGAAAGTTAGACTGTCGCTTGGCGCAGGTTGCGTCAAGAAGCTTGTCGATAAACTTGCGCAACCGAACGGACTGCCGTAATTCTGGCGCAACCTCCTTTGCCTGGAAGTGCGTCCATGAAAGTCGAAAAGCTCCCGCCCGTCGTTTCTTCTCTGCAGCCGAGCAATCACCCCTATTTGAACGGCGCCTGGACCCCGCTGCACGAGGAAGTGAACGCCACCGATCTCGAGGTGATCGAGGGGACGATCCCGACCGACATCGACGGCATTTACCTTCGCAACACCGAGAACCAGCTTCATCAGCCGCTCGGCCGCCATCATCCGTTCGACGGCGACGGCATGATCCATCAGATCAGCTTCACGAACGGCACCGCGACCTATCGCAACCGCTTCATCCGCACCCGCTGTTTCGAAGCCGAACAAATCGCCGGCGGCTCGCTGTGGGGCGGGCTGATGGACGGCAATGCGGTGTCGAAGCGGCCGGGCTTCGGCGCCCATGGCGGGCTCAAGGACAGCGCGTCCACCGACGTCATCGTCCACGCCGGCAAGGCGATCGCCACCTTCTACCAATGCGGCGAAGGCTACATCCTCGACCCCGAAACGCTCGACCAGTCGGGCGTCGCCTCGTGGGTCCCACTCGACGGCGTCTCGGCCCATCCCAAGGTCGACGAGGAAACGGGCGAACTCCTGTTCTTCAACTATTCGAAGTCCGCGCCCTACATGCACTACGGCGTGGTCGATGCGACCGGAAAGCTGGTTCACTACACGCCGGTGCCGCTGCCCGGGCCGCGGCTGCCGCACGACATGATCTTTTCGACCAACTGGTCGATCCTGAACGACCTGCCGGTGTTCTGGGACCAGGAACTGATCGAGACTCGCGGCCTTCACGCGGTGCGCCTGCACGAGGGCATTCCCGCCCGCTTCGCGCTCATCCCGCGCCACGGCGGCGCCGACCAGATCCGCTGGTTCGAAGCTGCGCCGACCTACGTCCTGCACTTCCTCAACGCCTATGAGGAAGGCGACGAGGTTATCGTCGATGGCTATTTCCAGGAAAATCCGACGCCCAAGCCGCAACCCGATGCGGGCGCGCACGGTCACCTGATGAGCTATCTCGACGGCCATGCGCTCAGCACCAAGCTGCACCGCTGGCGCTTCAATCTTGCCGACGGCACCACCCGCGAAGAACGCCTCGACGACCGCACGGTCGAATTTGGCATGATCAACCAGAAATACGCCGGCAAGAAGTACCGCTACGCTTATTCGACCGTCGCCAAGCCGGGCTGGTTCCTTTTCGAGGGCTTCGTCAAGCACGACCTCGAAACCGGAGAAGCGATCGAGATCAAGCTCGAGCCCGGCCGCTACGGTTCTGAAGCCCCGTTCGCGCCGCGCATCGGCGCGGTGGACGAGGATGACGGCTATCTCGTCAGCTTCATCATCGACGAAAACCGCGGTACCAGCGAATGCATCCTGATCGACGCCAAGCGCTTCGCCGATGGCCCGGTCTGCCGCATCGCGCTGCCGCACAAGATGTCGAGCGGGACGCACGCCCACTGGGTCGATCGCGAGAGCCTGCGCAAGGCCCGCGCCGCCGAGATCGCCCGGCTTCAAGCCGTCGGTTGAGTCTGCTTAGAGCTTCGCGAGCACCGCTTCGCGCAGCTCCGAGCGGACCACCTTGTTCATCGCGTTGCGCGGCAGCCGGTCGAGCATCACCAGCCGCTCGGGCAGCTTGAACACCGCCACCCCGCGCTCCTTCAGGAACGCGCTGACGTCGGCGATCGACAGCTCGGCGCCCTCGGCCGGAACGATCCCCACCGCGACCCGCTCACCGAGGTCGGCGTCGGGAATGCCGACCGTTGCCGCCTCGCGGCTGCCCGGCAGCCCGGCGAGCAGATCGTCGAGCTCTGCCGGCGAGATGTTGACCCCGCCCCGCACGATGATCTCCTTCGATCGCCCGACGAAGCGGTAGAAGCGCTTGAGATTGCCGTCGCCGGCGATCTCGAACTGGTCGCCGGTCCGGAACCAGCCTTCCTCGTCGAAGGCGGCGGCGGTGATTTCGGGCGCCTGCCAATAGCCACCGAACAGGGTCGCGCCCTTGAGCCGCAGCTCGCCCGGCCGCCCTGGCTCCTCGATCTCCTCGCCGGTCTCGAGATCGACCAGCCGGGTCCGCAGCGCCTCGTGATTGAGCCCGCTCCACCCATGCCCCTCGACCCCGAAGCGCGGAAAGTAGCGCGAGCGATCGGTGGTGTCGGGCACGTCGACCGCGCTCGAATAGAGCGAGGCCCCCTCGTTCGACCCGAAGATGTTGCAGATTTCGATGCCGCGCGCCTGCCAGCCTTCGATCAGCCACGGCGACAGCGGCGCGGAGCCCGAGCCGATCGCGCGCAGCGAAGAAAGGTCGAACTTCTCCATCAGCGCCGGCTGCTTCAAGAGCGCGGTCAGTACCGCCGGCGGGGCGATGGTGTAGGTAACTTTCTCCGCCTCAATCTGCTGGAGGAAGATGCCGAGGTCGAACGGATGATGCAGCACCAGCCGCGCCGGCAGCGTCAGCCACGGCATGACCAGCCCGCCGATCGATCCGATGTTCACCAGCGGAAACGGGTTGAGTAACGTGTCGCCCGACACCATTCCGGTCCCTTGCGCGACGACATGCGCGTTCAGGATCCAGTGATTGTGATCGCGCGGCACACCTTTGGGCCGCGACTCCGTGCCAGACGTCCAGCAGATGGTCAGCACTTCGCCGCCGACGGTCGGGTTTTCAGCGACATAAGCCTCCACCGTCGCGGGATCCGCCTCGGCCATTTCCGCGCGGAGATCGCCATGGCCGTCGCCAAATACGGCGACGTCGAGGCCCAATTCGCGCCCCTGAGCGGCATGATCAAAACCGGCGAAGCTGGGCACGGTCACGAACAGACGCGGCTTGGTCTGCGCCGAAATGAACGCAAGCTCGTGCACCCGATATTGCATTACCACTGGCGACACGATCAGCCCCAGCCGCGCACAGGCGAGAAACAGGAGCACCGCATCGACCGTGTTGGGCAACTGCGCCAGCACGATGTCGTCCTTGTTGAGACCACGGCCGAGCAGCGCCGCCGCCAACCGTTCGACCCGCTCCGCCACTTCGTTCCAGCTCAAGCGTTCCGGGGTCCGTCCGTCCAACGCCTCGCGATTGAGCGGATCAACCAGGGCCAGCCCGTCACCCCCCTCTGCGACCGCCGATTGCAAGGCCGCGACGACATTGTCCCCGCTCCACCAACCCTTGTCCTCAAAGGCGCGAATTCGCTCGGGGGGAGTGAGAAACATCGGTCCTCCAACGGGCTTGCCCGCTCCTCGCGGCGGGCTTGCTTCCGACTTTCATAAATATACTGACACCGGCAGGCAAGTTGGCTACGCCAAGCCACCAGAAAGGCGGGGCAAGGCGAAACGTGGCGACAATCGTGCAATGGGCGACGGGGTCGATGGGGCGGACGGCGATCCGCCGGATCCTCGACGATCCCCGCCACCGGCTGGTCGGCGGGTTCGTTTATGGCGCGAAGAAGAACGGTAGCGACCTCGGCGAGATCGCCCGCCGCGATGCGATCGGTGTCGCCGCCACAAACGACCGCCAGCAGATCCTCGACCTCGATGCCGATGTCGTCCTCCACATGCCGCGCATCACCCTCCCCTATGACGCGCTGGTCGAGGACGTCGCCGCGCTGCTCAGGAGCGGCAAGAACGTCATCTCGGTCGCCGGCTTCCACTTTCCCCACGCGCACGGCGTCAACTATGTCAGCCGCCTCCACGACGCGGCGATCGAGGGCGGGGTGACGCTGGCCGGGGTCGGCGTGAACCCCGGGCTGATCGTCGAGCGACTGGCGCTCGCCGCCACCGCCATGAACCACGAACTCAAGCGGCTGGCGGTGTTCGAAACGGTGGACGCATCGGCGATGACTTCGCCCGATTTCGTCTTCGGACTGATGGGCTTCAACAGCGATCCCGCCGCCGCCGACATCCGCTCCGGTCCCCTCGCCGACCTCTACGGCCAGCTCTTCTCCGAAGTGCTGCATTTCGCCGCGGTCGAGCTTGGCACGAGCGTACGCGAAATCCGCCCCGATCACCGCCTTACCCTGGCACCTAAGCCGCTCACCATCGCCGCCGGCCAGATCGGCGAGGGCCGCGTCGCCGCAACCGAATGGCGCTGGACGGCGCTCACCGAGGCCGGGCCCGAAATCCTGATGTCGATCCTGTGGACCGCCGACCCGTCGCTGCACGGGCCCGACAAGCTCGGCCATTGGAAGATCGAGATCAGCGGTCGACCGACCATCTCGATGACCCTCGACATCACCGAAGCCGATCCCGCCATGCCGCCGTCGCGGGCACTGACCGATGCGGTGGTCGCGGTCGCGGTCCGTGCGATTCCCGACGTCATCGCCGCCCCGCCCGGCTTCTTCGCCTATCGCCCGCCCGCCGCGTGGAGCGCCGCGTGACCGTCTTCATCCACGATGCCGTTCGCACCCCGCGCGGCAAGGCTCGCCCCCGACGGCGGCCTCGCCAGCCAGACCCCGCACGGCCTCATTGCGTACCTAGTCGATGCGCTGGAACAGCGCGGGAACGAGGCGCGACGGGTCGATCAGCTGACCCTCGGCTGCGTCGGCCAGGTCGGCGCGCAAGGGGGCCACGTCGGCATGGTCGCCAAGCTCGCCAGCGGGCTGCCCGATGCGACCGTCACCCACACGCTCAACAATTACTGCGCCTCGGGCCTCAGCGCGATCGGCCAGGCTGCGGCGGCGATCGAAGCCGGGCAGATCGACCGCGCGCTCGCCGGCGGGGTCGAGATGATGAGCCACGTGCCCTTCATGGCCGACCGCGCGAGCTATTACGAAGCGACCGAGTTCGAACCGCGGCTGCGCTACATCCCGGTCGCCCTCGCCGCCGACCTGCTGGCGGAGAAAGAAGGCATCGATCGCGCCGACCTCGATGCCGTCGCGCTCCGCTCGCAGACCCTCGCCGCCGCGGCGGAAGGCAATTCCGCCTTCCAGCACTCGCGCATCGCGGTCGGCGACCTCGACCGTGACGAGGCGGTTCGCCCCACCACCGCCGACAAGCTCGCCGCACTTCCGCCCGCCTTCGCCGCCATGGCCGACGCCTATGCCGGGCCGCTCGAAGCCAGGTCGATCGACCATCGCCACACCGTCGCCCACGCGCCGCCGATGGCCGACGGCGCTGCCCTCGCCCTGGTCGACCGGAAGGGCGCCGGCGCCCGGGCCCGGATCCTCGGCTACGCCGAAGCCGGCGGCGATCCGCGCGACAGCCTGACCGCCGGCTTCGCCGCGCTGGACAAGGTGCTCGCTGCCACCAACCTCTCGCTCGCCGACGTCGGGCGAATCGAGTTCATGGAAGCTTTCGCCGTCGTCATCGCCCGCTTCCTGCGCGAAGGCCGCATCGACGAGGATCGGGTCAATGTCTCCGGCGGGCACCTTGCCAAAGGGCACCCGATGGGTGCGACCGGGGCGATCCTCCTCTCAATCCTGCTCGACGTGCTGGAAGCCGCCGACGAGACCATCGGGGTGGTCGTCGCGACCGGGGCGCAGGGCGTCGGCGCGGCGATGGTGGTGGAACGCCTCGCATGACCCACCCGCTCCTCGCCCGCCTCCGCCTGCCGGTCGTTGCCGCGCCCATGTTCCTTGTCACCGGGCCGGAGATGGTCATTGCCGCCGCCCGCAGCGGCATCGTCGGCGCCTTTCCAACGCCCAACTGCCGCACCGCCGACGAGCTCGACCGCTGGATGGGAGAGATCGCAGCGGGCTGTGCCGACGCGCCGGGATTGTGGGCCGCCAACCTCGTCACCCATTCGACCAATCCGCGCCTCTCCGACGATCTAGCGCTGGTCGCCAAGCACCGGCCGCCGATCGTCATCACCGCGCTCGGCAGCCCGGCCCCGGTGGTCGATGCGGTGCATGGCTATGGCGGCATCGTCCTTGCCGACGTCGTCAGCGAAACGCTCGGCCGCAAGGCCGCGGCGGCGGGCGCCGACGGGCTGGTCGCGGTCGCGGCGGGCGCGGGCGGCCACACCGGCAGCCTGTCGCCCTTCAGCTTCCTCGCCGTGCTGCGCAGCTTCTTCGATGGCATCGTTTGCCTCGGCGGCGGGATCGCCGATGGCGCGGCGGTGGCGGGTGCGGTCGCGGCGGGCGCCGACCTCGTCTACATGGGCACCCGCTTCCTCGCTTCGGAAGAAAGCCGCGCCAGCGACGGCTACAAGGATATGGTGATCGCTTCGTCCGCCACCGATCTGCTCGTCAGCCCGGCGGTGACCGGCACCGCCGCCTCGTGGCTCAAGCCGTCGCTGGCAAAGGCCGGCTACGACATCGACCATCTCGATAGCCCTGCAAAGCGCGATTATTCCGCCCCGACCGGCGCGCGCTGGCGCGATGTCTGGTCGGCCGGCCAAGGCCTTCACGCGGTGACCTCGGTCGAGCCCATCGCGACCATCGTCGACGACCTCGAACGCGGCTGGAACGAGGGCCGCGCCCGCCTTCTCAACACAGGAACACGCGCATGACCGAACAGGAAATCCTCGCCTTCGCCGCCGACTTCGTCGATGCCGTCCAGCAGGGCGACGCCGATCGCATGCGCGCCTGCTACGCGCCGGGCGGCGTCATCTGGCACAACACCGACGGGATCGAGCAGACGATCGAAGATAATGTGAAGGTGCTGGAGTGGTTCATCCGCACCCTCCCCGACCGCAAATACACCGTCCTCCGCCGCGAGGCACTGAAGGACGGCTTCGTCCAGCAGCACGTCCTGTCCGCGACCCTGCCCGACGGCACGCCGTGGAAGATGGACGCTTGCGTCGTCGTCAAAATGAAGGACGGCAAGATCACTCGCCTCGACGAATATATCGACAGCGCGGCGGGCGCGAAGCTGCGGGCTTTCGGTCGCTAGGCGACCGAACGCTTGGGCGGCCACGGCACGAAGCCCGAGGTCCGCGCCACGTAGTCGGCATAGCCAGGCTTGGTCTTGGTCATCTTGCGCTCGACCGTCGGCGCGCCCGACCACTTCATCAGCGTCCAGGTCAGCAACGCCGGACCGATGAAGCTCCACACACCCGGGCCCGTCTCCGCCGCAACCAGATACATACCCCACCAGGCGCAGGCATCGCCGAAGTAATTGGGGTGGCGGGTGTAGCGCCACAGTCCGCGTGTCATCACTTGGCCCTGATTGGCGGGATCGCGCTTGAACCGCACCAGCTGCGCGTCGCCGATCGTCTCGAAAGCAATTCCGAACAGGCTCACCGCCGCGCCGACCCATGCCAGCGTGCCGAGCGGCGGCTGAGCCGCAACCTGCCCCAACTGCACCGGCAGACAGACGATGAACAGCAAGGGTGCCTGCGTTGCGAAGACCAGCAGCGCCGACGCCTTGGCGAAGCTCCACCCGCGCTGCGCCTCGGCCTTGCCCAGCAACGCAACGTACCGCCGGTCGCTGCCATGATCGCGCCACCGCCACAGCATGTAGCTGCCGAGCCTAATCCCCCACAGGGCGGACAGGCCGAGCAGCAGCAATTTGCGCTCATGCAGCCCGTCGGCGAGGAAGAAGCTGCTGACCGCCATCACCACCATGCCGAAGGCCCAGAAGCTGTCGACCGGGGTCACGTCCTTGCCCTTGAGGCACAGCGCCCACAGCAGCACGAAGCACAGCACCAGGATGACGGCATTCGTCACCAGCAACGACCAGATCATCTTTTACCCCCGTGAAATTCTGAAGCTCAGACCACCCCGATGTTCGGGCCCGGCGTGTCGGCATAAAGCTGCTCGACCAGCTCGCTGCGGTGATCGAGCACCGCGCGCCGGTTGATCGTGCCCTTGTCCGAAATCTCATGCGCGTCGGCGGTGGGCGGGCTGGTCAGGATCGCCAACCGCCGGATGGTCGCCGACCCGCCCTGCTGCCCGGCATTGAAGTCGCGCAGCCGCTTGACGAGCTGGCTCAGCAAATCCGCCGGCGCATCGGTCTTGGGCCACACCAGCAGGGTCAGAAAGGGCCGGTTGTCGTCCGCCAGCACGATCTCGTTCACCAGCGGCGACAGCGCTTTCAGCAGCGCCTCGCGAAGCTGCCCGCCATAGACCCAGGTGCCGTTGGTGAGCTTGAATTCCTCGGCCATCCGTCCGGCGAAGGCGAGGCCCTGCTCGGGATGCGCCTCGTCGTGGAACACCGCCATGTCGCCAGTGCGGTAATAGCCTTCCTCGTCGAAGACAGCGGCGGTCTTGTCCGGCTCGTCGAGATAGCCACTCATCAGCATTGGGCCCTTCAGCCGCACCTCGTAGCGCGCGCCGTTAGGCACCAGCTTGATGTCGACGCCCGGCCCCGGCAGCCCGATCCCGACCTTGTCGGTCTCGAAATGGATTGCGCAACAGCCCGACACCGTCTCGGTCATGCCGTAGCCGGTGGTCATGTGGACGCGGTGCCCGGTGGCGGCGACCGCATGCTGCTGGAGGCGATCATATACCGGCTGCGGCAGACCCGCGCCGCCATAAAGCATCAGCCGCATCTTCGCGAAAAAGGTGTCGCGCAACTGCTGGTCGCGATCCATCGCGTCGACCAGCATCGCGTAGCCTAGCGGCACGTTGTTGAAATAAGCGACGCTCTTGCTGCGGAGGTTGTCGATCGACCGCTCGAACAGGCCGGGCGCCGGCTTGCCGCTGTCGATATGCAAAGTCCCGCCCAGCATCAGCCCGGCGCGCAGCACCGACGCGCCCGCGGCATGATGCCACGGCAGCCAATCGAGCATATCGTCGTCCCACCCCGCGGCGCGACCGATCAGGCCGATGCCCTGCGCGGTATTGGCGGCCAGTGCGTCGAGCGACTGTTCGACCACCTTGGGCAGCCCGGTCGAGCCGCTGGTCATCATGTAGGAGCCGGTCGCGGAGGGATCGACCGCCGCGACCGCTTCGTCGACAGCTTGTGTCGGCTCGGTCGCGATCACCTCGGCAAAGGCCACCGCGTCGCCGCCGAACACCGCAGGATCGGTGGAGATGATCTGGCAATCGGCTCCGATCTCTTGCAGCGCCTTGGCGTAGGGCGCCTTGGGATCGAGGAAGATCGCCGTCGGTTTTACCTTGGCGAACACATGCCGCAGCCGCGCATGATCGCCGCCCGCGACGCCGTAGGCCGGGCTGACCGGGCACAGGATCCGCCCCGTCGCGAAGGCGGCAAAGGTCATGGTCGCCACCGCGACGCTGTTCTCGGCCATGATCACCAGCACGCCGCGCGGCGGCAGATGGTCAATCATCCATTGCGCCGCGCCGCGGACGTCGCGGGCGAGGTCGCGGAAGCTCGTCGCCTTCCATTCGCCGCCGGGCTCACGCTCGGCCAGCGCCGGCGCATTGCCCTTGGTCTCCGCCATCGCAAAAAAGGCGCGCGCCAGATTGCCGTCGATCGGTTGATAGGGATGGTTGGTGGTCAGCCGGATCGTCCCGTCAGCATCGCGCTTCAGGTCGAGGTCGACCGGCAGGAATTCGGCATGACGGAACGGCGCCTTGCGCCAGTCGCCTTCCGCAACGACGCGCTCCTCCTCCGCCACCGTCATTGCGCCGGCCGTCCGACCAGCTCCTTGACCTGATCGCTCCAGCCGCCGCCGGCCTTTTGCGCTTCGATCACGCCCCGGTCGACATAATCGCGCCAGCCGCTGATCTTGTCGCCGCGAAACTCGATCACCCCGGCGTAAGGCGCGGCGATCGCGATGCCGTCCTTGGTGGTATATTCATCGACGCCTTCGACGAACAGGCGATCACCGACCTCGGCATGGTGAAAGATCCGCCATCGCACCTCGCCAATATTCTTGCCGAACTGGTCGATGAACGCTCGTGCCGCGTCCTTGCCTTTGGCCGCCGGCGCGATGGCGGCGGCGTAATGCCACACCACATCGTCGGTCATCTGGCTCAGCACGAATTCGACGTCCTTGCGCTTCCACCCATCGATGACGGCCTGGAATTGCTGCATTCGGGTCATGGCTGGTTTCCTCGCAAAGGCTGAAACGGAGACAAGGGGAAGCGCGGCAAGGAGGGCGAGCAGATGCCGCCGACCGATCATCAGGCGGCTGCCTGCTCGACGATGAAGCTGACGGTGGTGGTGGTCGATCCGCCGATGTTCAGCGTCTGGACGCGTTTGGCGCCCTCGACCTGATAGTCGCCGGCGGTGCCCGTCACCTGCTTGTGCGCGTCGAGCAGCATCCGCACGCCCGTCGCGCCGACCGGATGGCCGAGGCCGATCAGCCCGCCTGACGGATTGATCGGGCACGCGCCGCCCATCTCGATCACGCCTTCCTCGATCGCCTTCCAGCTTTCGCCGGGCGCGGTCAGGCCGAGGTGGTCGATCGCCATATATTCGGTGGCGGTGAAGCAATCGTGGGTCTCGACCGCCGAAATGTCCTTGAGCTCGACGCCTGCGCGGCGGCGCGCATCCTCGATCGCGCGGCGAACCTGGGGAAAGACGTATGGCTGCCCCGCGCTTGCCTTGACCTTGTGGTCGTAGGCGATCGGTGCGCTGCGGTGGCCCCATCCGCTGATCCGCGACAGGCTCGACAACGGGATGCCGCGCTCTTTCGCATAGCGCCGCGCGCGTTCGTCCGACGCGAGAAAGATCACTGTCGCGCCGTCGGTGACCTGCCCGCAATCCATCTTGCGGGTCCGCCCTTCGACGATCGGATTGGCCTCGTCATCGGCGGTAAAGCTCTTGTCGGTGAAGCCGTACTTGCGGGTCTGGGCGTTGGGGTTGCGCTTGGCATTGCCGAAATTGATTTCGGCGATCCGCATCAGATGCTCGTATTTCAGCCCGTGACGGGTGTCATATTCTCCCGCGAGATCGGAAAAGGCTCTCGGCCAGACGTAGTTGGCGTCGGCGAACTCATAACCGGTCCACGCCGCCGCGCCGAGATGCTCGGCAGCGGTCTTGCCTGGCACGTTGCGCATCTGCTCGATCCCGAGCACGCAGGCGAGGTCGTAGCGCCCGGCCTCGATCTCTGCCGTCGCCGCCAGGATGGCGACGCTGCCACTTGCACAGGCCGCTTCATGACGCGACGTCGGGAGCCCATCGAGATCGGGATGCACCAGTCCGAAGAAGCCACCGAGCAGCCCCTGCCCCGCGAACAGCTCACCGACGAAATTGCCGACGTGGCCCGTTTCGATGTCCTTGGGCTCAAGGCCGGTCTCTTCCAGACCATGGTTCAACGCCTCCGAAAAGGCCCCGGCGATATCGAGTCCTTCGCGTGTCCAGTTGCGTCCGAAGTCGCTCTGCCAACCGCCAAGCACGTAAACCATTCGCGTCTTCCCCAATCGGAGTGGGTTCGATTACGCAAGTAAGCTATTCGTGCTGCGAGCAGATGACAAGCGGCGAATGCGTGCTGCTACATCAAGCGCGTCGAACCGTGCTCTCGCCGGGGGAAAGGACAAGTCCGTCCAACTCAGACGGGCATGGGCCTCAGCCCTGCGATTGCTGCTGCCAGGATTTGCCCATGCTCTGGCGTTGCGACTGGCGGCGCGCGGGGGTTCTGGTGACCCGCACCTCGACACTCATCTCCTCGATGCCGCCGCCGCGCCGGACGCCAACGATCGGCGACACGTCGGCAAAATCTAGGCCCGACGCGATCCGCACGTAATTGTCGTCGGCGCAGATGCCGTTGGTCGGGTCGAAGGCGACCCAGCCGAGCCCCTCGACCCACGCCTCGGCCCAGGCGTGGCTGGCCGGTTGGGCGTCCTCGTCGTAGCGCCGATAAAGATGGCCCGACACATAGCGCGCGGGAATATCGATGGCGCGGGCCGCCGCGATGAAGATGTGGGCATAGTCCTGGCAGACCCCACGCCCCGCCTCGAACGCCGACACCGCGTCGGTGGAAACCAGCGACGCTTCCGCGTCGAAGGTCATCCGTGCGCCCAGGCTGTTGCTGAGCAGGTGCAGGCGGTCGAGGGTTGAGCGCGCCTTGCCCGCGACATCTTTCGCAAAGTCGCACAGCGCATCGTCGGGCGTAGTGAGCGGAGTAGAACGCAGGAACACGCCCGCGGGCAGGTCAATTGGCAGCCCCGACACCACGCCGGCCCGGTCGTCGGTCACCACCTGACCAGTCGCGGTGATGGTGAGACTCGTAACCGGCTCATCGACGTAAAGGTTGGTGATGCAATTGCCGTAGCCATCGCGGCTGTCGCGCAAGCGGGCGTCGCAATCGACATCGATCCGCCAGTCGAGCACGGTCTGGTTGAGGCAACTATGCGGCGTCAGGCGCAGGATCTGCATTGCGCCCTTCAGCGGCTTGGTGAAGCGATATTGCGTGCGATGGCTGATCGACAGGCGCATCAGGGAAACCTGAACTGGTGCGAGATGGCGGCGTCGAGAACGGCGTTTTCAGCGACGTAATCGCGAAGGAATTCGTGCAGGCCGCTTCGGAACACCTCATCGATGTTGGTCTCGGCAAGCTGCGATTGCCGAAGCCGGGCCAAACGATCGGCCTCGCCCTGCCGCCCGGTCCTCCCGCCGATCTCGGCCAGTAGATCGACCACTTCGGTCGAGGAGCCCGTTATCGACCGCGGCAGCTCGCCCTTGAACAGCAGGAGGTCGGCGACCAGCCACGGCTTCAACGTATCGTGATAGAATAGGCGATAGGCGTTGCGGGCCGACACCGTTTGCAGGATCGCGGTCCACTGGTCGCGGTCGAGGACGCCGCCGACTTTCTGGCCCTTGGGCAGCAGCAGATAATATTTGACGTCGAGCAGGCGCGCGGTGTTGTCGCCGCGTTCGATTGCCGAACCGAGCCGCATGAACCAGAAGCCTTCGTGACGAAGCATCCGCGCCAGCGCGCCTTCGAAACCGCGGCTATTGGCTTTCAGCGTATCGATCAGCGTCAGCGTGTTCTGGATGCCGCCGGGGCTGGTCCGATCACCGACGTCGAGCCACGCGCGATTGATCGCCGCCCACACTTCCGACGACAAGGCGTTGCGGGCCGAGCGCGCATTGTCGCGGGCGCGGGACAGGCACGAGCGGATCGAATTGGGATTGTCGAGATCGAGCGCGAGCGCCTTGCAGACGTTGAAGGCGGTGGCCCCCGGCGCCGCGGTATCGCCCGGCGCGGGGCCGCGGCCGACCACGGCCAGCGCGCTTTCCCATGTCGCATTGGTCGCATCCGCGCCATAGGACAGCGAGGAGAGACGCAAGGTCGCCTCGATCAACCGGGTGGTGAACTCGGCGCGCTCCATATAGCGCCCGATCCAATAGAGATTAGCCGCCGTACGGGAGAGCATGCTGCTCCTCCTCGGCGTCAGGCGCGGGCTCGGGCGCGGCGATAATCAGGCTGTCCTTGGTCCCGCCCCCCTGGCTCGAATTCACCACCAAAGAACCGGGCTCCAGCGCGACCCGGGTCAGGCCGCCGGGAACGATGGTGACCTGGTCGGCCCCACTGAGAATGAACGGCCGGAAATCGACGTGACGGGGAACGATCCCTTCCTCGGCCAGCGTCGGCACGGTCGACAGCGCGAGGGTCGGCTGCGCGATGTAACGGTGCGGCTCGGCTTCCAGCGCGGTGCGGAATTCGGCGATCTCCGCCTTCGATGCCGTCGGTCCGACCAGCATGCCGTATCCGCCCGACCCGTCGACCAGCTTCACCACCAGCTTGTCGAGATTGTCGAGCGTGTAGCGCAGCGCCTCGGGCTCACGGCAGCGGAAGGTCTCGACGTTCGGAAGCAGCGCTTCGGAGCCCATGTAATAACGCACGATCTCCGGCATGAAGCTGTAGACCGCCTTGTCGTCGGCGATCCCCGTTCCCGGCGCGTTGACGATGGTGACGTTGCCTGCCCGATAGGCCGACATCAGGCCGGGGACGCCCAGCCCGCTGTCGGGATTGAAGACGAGCGGATCGAGAAACGCATCATCGATCCGGCGATAGATGACGTCGACCCGCACCCGCCCTTCGATGGTGCGCATGAACACCATGTCGTCCGCGACCTCCAGGTCGCGGCCTTCGACCAGCTCGATCCCCATGCTGTCGGCAAGGAAACTGTGTTCGTAGAAAGCGCTGTTGTAATGCCCCGGCGTCAGCAGCACGCACACCGGCTCCTGCGACCCGCGCGGAGCGACCGAATAAAGCATGTCGCGCAACAGATCGGGATAGGTATCGATCGGCTGCACCGCCAATTGCGCGAACAATTCGGGGCACAGCCGCAGCATCGCCTCGCGGTTTTCCAGCATGTACGACACGCCCGACGGGGTGCGCGCATTGTCCTCGAGCACGAAGAAATCGTCGGGGCCGGTGCGGACGATGTCGATGCCGCAGATATGGGTGTAGATTCCATGCGGCGGCGCGGCGCCATTGGCGGGAATGCAGAATTGCGGATTGCCGAGGATGATCTCCTCGGGAACGACCTTGTCCCTGAGGATATGCCGTGGACCGTAAATGTCGGCGACGAACGCATTCAGCGCCCGCACTCGCTGCTCGAGCCCAAGCGACAATTTGTCCCATTCGGCCGCGGTGAACAGCCGCGGGATGATGTCGAACGGAATGATCCGCTCGCCCGCTTTTTCATCCCCATAAACGTTGAAGGTGATGCCGAGGCTGCGGAAGGCTGCTTCGGCCATATCCTGTCGCCGCGCCAGCTCGCCGACCGGCGTATTCTTCAACCACTCGCCGAGTTGTTCGAACCCGGGGCGCGGGATGTCACCGACCTTTTGGCCCCACAGTTCGTCAAAAGCTTTGCGCGCCGCCATCGTCAGGCCAGGCTCCGGGCGCGGAGCAGCGCGGCTTCGTCCGGCTCGCGCCCGCGGAACGCGACAAAAGATTCCATCGGATCGCGCGCGTCGCCCTGCGCCAGCACTTCGCGCCGCAACCGGTCGGCGAGCTCGGGATCGAACAGATTGCCGGTCGCGGTGAACGCCTCGAACACGTCGGCATCGAGCACTTCGGCCCACAGATAGCTGTAGTAGGCGCTGGCATAGCCGCCGTCGAACACGTGGGTGAAGACCGCCAGCCGGTGACGCATCCCGATGGCGTCCGGCATGCCGAGCGCGGCAAGGCTGTCGCGCTCGAACGCGGCGATGTCGGTCGGCGGCGGCTGGGTCTGGTGCAGCTTGAGATCGAGGATCGCCGAGGCGAGGAACTCAATCGTTGCAAAGCCCTGGCCGAAGGTGTCGGCGCGGGCCACCGCATCGGCCAGCTCCGGCGGGACGCCAAGCTCGCGCAGCGCTTCGGGGGAGGCGACCCAATGTTCCATCAGCTTGCTCGGAAATTCGACGAAGTCCCGCGCGACAGCCGTTCCGGCAAGGCTCGGATAGGTGACGTCGGACAACAGGGCGTGCAACGCATGGCCGAATTCATGGAACAGCGTGCGCGCCTCGTCGAGCGACAGCAGCGCGTCTTCCTCGCGCTCGGCGCGAGTGAAATTGGCGACGGTATAGACGATCGGGCGCACCGGATCGTCGATCTTTTCCTGGACCCGAAGGCTGCCCATCCACGCCCCGCCATGCTTCTGCGGCCGTGCGAGATAGTCGGTGAAAAGCATGCCGACCTGCGAGCCATCCGCCTTGTCGACCGCCCAGGCGATGACGTCCGGATGATAGACTGATACGTCCGGCCGGCGGGTGAAGCGCAGCCCGTAAAGCCGCTCGGCCGCGGCAAAGGCGGCGCCGCGCACCTTGCCCAGCGACAGATGCGATCGGATCGCGGCCCCATCGAAAGAAAAACGCTCGCGCCGCACACGGTCGGCGAAATAGCGCCAGTCCCATGCGGCGAGGGTGAAGCCACCGCCATCGCGCTCAATCGTCGCTTGCAGCGCCGTCGCTTCGCGCTCGGCCTGGACCAGCCCCGGCCGCCACACCCGGTCCATCAGGCCCGCGGCCGCGGCCGGGGTCTTGGCCATCGCGTCCTCGATCGCGAACGCGGCATAGGAGGGATAGCCGAGCAAGCGCGCCTTTTCGTCGCGAAGGGCGACGATCTCGGCAATCACCGGATTATTGTCGAATGGTCCCGACTGACACCGCCCGGTAAAGGCGCGCCACACCCGCTCGCGCACCGACCGGTCGTCGGCATAGGTCAGCAGCCGCTCGTAGGTCCCGCGGTCGACGACGAACAGCAGCTGACCGTCCATCCCTCGCGCATGAGCGGCACCGGCGGCAAGCGCGCGCACATCCTCGGGAATGCCCGCGGCTTCGGTTTCGGAAAGGACGAGTTCGGTAGCGTTGGTCGCGTTCAGGACGTTTTGGCCAAAGGCCACACCCAGCTCGGACAAGCGCTTGCCGATCTCGGCGAGTCGGCGCTTGGCATCCGCGTCCAGCGCGGCACCGCCGGAGACGAAGCCCTTGTAGCTGTTGTCGACCAGCCGCGCTTGTTCCGGCGACAGGCTGTCGCGTGTTTTCCAGACCGCCGCGATGCGATCGAACAGGCGCTGGTTCTGGCTGACCTCGGCCCCCCACGCCGTCAGGTGCGCCGACACCTCGGCTTCGATGGCGTGAATGCCCGCATCGGCCTCAGCCGAGGCCAGCATCCAGAAAATCCGCCGAACCCGCGCCAGCGTCGCACCTGACCGCTCCAGCGCCGCGACCGTATTGTCGAAATCGGGCGCGGCCGGATTGTCCGTGATCGCGGCGATTTCGGCCCGGCTGCGCTCGATACCCGTCTCGATCGCGGGAAGGAATTGATCCGCCCGAATGGCGGCGAAGTCGGGTGTTCCCGACGGGCCGGTCCATTCCTCGAGCAGGGGATTAGTCAATGGTGTCGACCTCGTCGGTATGCACGTCGAACCCGGTCAGGATCGCCGAGCCGAAAGCAGTGGTCAACGCGCAGTCGGTGGCATCGCGCCCGCGGGCCATTAGGATCCGCCCGATCCGCGGGAAATTGTGGCGGGCATCGACCGTATGCCATTCGCCGCCGAGATAGGCCTCGAACCAGGCCGAGAAGTCCATCGGCGCATCGGCCTTGGGAACCCCGATCTCACCGAGGAAGCCGGTGCAATAGCGCGCCGGAATGTTCATGCAGCGGCACAGCGCGATCGCAAGATGCGCATAATCCCGGCACACGCCGCGCCGCTCTTGGTGCGCGTCCCACGCCGTCTTGGTCGAGCGGGCGTGCTGATAGCCGAACTCGATCTGCTGGTGGGTGAAGTCGAGGATCGCCTGAAGCCGGGTCCAGCCAGGCTGGACATGACCGAACAGGCCCCAGGCCGTGTCCGATAGCCGGTCGGTCTCGCAATAACGGCTGCCGAGCAGGTAGACGAGCACGTCGTCCGGAAGCTCTTCCACCGGATGCTGGATCGCGTCGGGGGTGACCCGGTCGGGCTCGCCGCTGTCTTCGATGACGAAGCTGTTCGACAGCAGGGTCTCGCCTTCGGGCAGGACGAAGCGTGTTGCGATATTGCCGTAGCCGTCCTTGTAGTCGTGCATCGGAATATCGGGATCGCTGACCAGCTTGGGCTGCGTCTTCAGATATTGGTGGCGCGATTCATGGACCCCCAGAAGGGCCATCATCGGCGTCGGCTGGCGGCAGGTGAAACGGATATCGTAGCCGGCGCGGATCAGCATCTTGGGTTTTACTTTCTCGAAACAGCGGCGGGGATCGCCGGGATTAGGGGTTCGACCTGCTCATCGAGCGTGACGTCGACGGTGACTTCCATGCCGAGGTCGCTGGCGGGAAATCCGCTCCACGTGCCGGAAATGGGAATGGCCTGGGCGGGATCGCGGGCGACGGCGACCCGGATCAAGCCCGAATTCCCGACGATCCCGTTGGTCGGATCGAACTCGACCCAGCCCGATCCGGGCAAGAAGATCCGCACCCACGCATGTGTACTGCCGCCCCCGACCCGGCCCGATGTCCCTTTGGGATTATACAGATAGCCGGAGACGAAGTGGGCGGCGAGTCCCAGCGCGCGGCACGCTTCGATCATCAACACCGCAAAATCACGGCACGTGCCTTGGCGCTTGTGCAGGGTCTCGATCGGCGATTGAGTACCCTTCTCGGCGCGCGACAGATAGGTGAAGTCGCGGCGGATCGCGTTGGTCATCGCTGCCAGCATGGCCAGCGTATCGGTTTCGGCGCTTTTCTTGACGAACCCGCGCGCCCAGTGGTCAAGGATCCGCTCGGGATCGTGATGCTGGCGCTCCATCGACCGCAGCAGATCGGGCAACTCGTCGGGCGAATAACCGAAGGGGTAGCGCCGGGCGTAGGGCTCAATCTCCACCTCTCCGCGCAGCAGCGGGGTGTGCTTCAGCCGGATCCAGCTGTCGATCCGCAGTTCCTTGGCCCGCCGGTCGAAGGTGGCGAGCGCCAGCGAATTGCCGAAAACGTCCTGCGTCCAGCGCAGTTCGGCGGGTCGGGGGGTGATATCGAGGCGCGCTTCTAGCAGATGCTGGTCGTAGCTTTCACGCGGGCGGACAAATATACGATGCTCGCCAAAGGCGACAGGCTGCCGGTAGGTGTAGCGCGTCACATGAGAAATAGTCAGGATCGTCATGCAAAATGGGCCCACCGTCGACGTGTCAGCGGGCACTCCTATCTTGGCTCCCGATGAGCCGCCACCCGTCAATGTGCTGAACCCCGCGGGGGCCTCCCCGTTCCTGCTGCTCGGCGATCATGCCGGAAATCGCATTCCGCGGGCGCTGGGCGACCTCGGCCTCGATGAAACGGAGCGGACCCGGCACATTGCGTGGGATATCGGGATCGCGGCGCTCGGCACGCTGCTGTCGGCGCGGCTCGACGCGACCTTTATCCACCAGACCTATTCCCGGCTGGTGATCGACTGCAACCGCCGGCCGGGGGCGCCGACCTCGATCCCGCCGGTCAGCGACGGAACCGCGATCGCCGCCAACGCCGCGCTCGATGCCGCCGGGGCCGCGGCGCGGGCCGAGGCGATCCACGCGCCCTATCAGGCGGCTATCGCCGCCGAGATCGACCGCCGGCTTGAAGCGGGGCAGGAAACCATCCTGATCGCCCTGCACAGCTTCACGCCCTCGATGAACGGGATCGACCGGCCGTGGCAGGTCGGGATTCTGCACGACGATGGCGACAACCGCTTCGCCCGCGCCATGTTAGCCGCCTTCGCGCAGGACCCCGAGCTGACGGTGGGCGACAACGAACCCTATTCGATGGACATCATCGACCACACCATCCCCCGCCACGCCTACCCCCCTCGCCTGCCCTACGCCGAGATCGAGATTCGGCAGGACCTGCTCGGCGACGACATCGGGATTTCGGAATGGTCCGACCGCGTCGTCGAGGCGCTGGAACAGGCTTACCGTTCCTTTCAGCAATTCTGATCGAGCCGCGAACTTTGTGATTCGTAAGGGCCTCAGCGATATGGTAAACCTGCGTTAAGAAACCACCGAAGCCTCGAATCATAAGTCGAAGCGGGCTTCTGGACGGGGGCGTGACTTGGCAGGGCACGATATCTTTATCTCCTACAGCCGGGGCGATCGCGCGGCCGCGCGGCATTTCGCCAAAAGCTTGGAGGATGAAGGCTTCACCGTCTGGTGGGATGCCGCCCTGCATTCGGGCGAAAGCTTCGACCAGGTCATCGAGCGGGAACTTCGGGCGGCCACCGCGGCCATCGTATTGTGGTCGCCGCGATCGGTCGTGTCGCGCTGGGTCCGCGCCGAAGCGACCCTTGCCGATCGACAGGGCAAGCTCATCCCGGTCATTATCGAACAGTGCGAACGCCCGATCATCTTCGAGCTGACACATAGCATCGACCTTGCAGATTGGGTCGGCGACAAGGGCGATCCGCGCTGGCAGGGTCTTGTCGACGACATCGCCCGGCTGGTGCGCGATCGCGCCCCACGGGTCGGCGCATCCCCACCAAACCCGAAGGCGGCCGTCTTTTCGCCAGCACTACCGTTGCAAGAAGAGATGGCGGCTGCGACGCACGGAGCGCCCGTTTCCCAGGACACTGATGGCGACGAGGATTCGCAGGCCACGCAATTCTTCGTCGGCGCCGATCGCCAGGACTCCTTTCATTGCCTTGAGATCAGCACCGACGATCATGGCGAACGTCGTTTCATCGTCTCGCCGCAAGGCCTGAGGATCGGCCGCTCGCCGCCGGCCGACATCATCCTTTCCGATCGCCAGGTATCGCGGTCGCATTGCACGGTCGAACTGGACGGCGGCAATCTCAAGATAACCGACCTCCAATCCACCAACGGTACCTTTGTCGACGGCAAGCGGGTGCAGCGTTGCGCATCGCTCCCCGTCGGTTCGGTTCTAAGGGTCGGTACCGTGACCATGCGCCATCAGGTTCGCACTGCGCGGGTGACAAGCGAACGGAGACACGCTGTCGGCTGAGCCGGCGCGCAAAGGGGGTAGTTCTGGGCGCTCTTCATCCGCCGCGGCCGCGGCTCACGCTCAACGTCGGTATCACCGGTCATCGGGCATCCATTCTGCCTCCCGATCTTGTCGACGACCTTGTGCCGGCGGTCGACGATGTCTTTGGGCAGCTTGCCGCGGCGATGGGCCGGCTTCATGAACGCGAGCCGACTTTATTCGACGACTCCCCTCCGCAGCTTCGCCTGCATACGCCGCTGGCATCCGGAGCCGATCAGATGGCGGCCCGAAGCGCGCGGGCGAGCGACTTCCAGGTTCGCGCGCTGCTGCCCTTCGCCCCCGACGAATATCGCGCCGATTTCACCGAGCGCGCCGAGCGTGCGGATTTCGAGCGCGAACTGAGCGCCGCCGACCAGCTCTTCTCGCTACCCGGCCAGCGCTCCGAAGAGGAAGGCGCCTATGTGCTGGTCGGAAAAGCGGTGGTCGCAGCGGCCGACATCCTGATCGCCATCTGGGACGGCGATGCGGCCAATGGCCTTGGCGGTACCGGACACGTGGTCGAACAGGCGCTCGCCAATTCGGTGCCGGTCATTCACATTCTGGTCGACCGCAACGGGGGTCAAAGCGGTACGCTGCGTTTGCTGACCGATGGCGAAGCAGGCGCGCCCAAAGTCGACTCTTTCGGCAGGGCGGATAGCTATGACCTGCTGCTCGTCGATACGCTTTTGCCGCACACCACGGACGAGCGGCAGCATATCGCCGACTTTCTTGCCGAGACCACGCGATCATCCAATTGGCGGCTCGAATACCCGCTGCTGCTGGCAGCGCTGTCGGTAAAGGCACTACCTCGAGCAGTCTGGCGCGAAGCCCCATTGCCTGTGCTCGACAAGACGCAGCGTCCGGATCTCACCACATACGCGTGGGCCAATTTGCTTGCCATCCGCTATGCCCAGATGTTTCGCAGCGGGCACGTCGCCAATTACGTCCTGTCGGCGCTGGCCGTACTCCTGGCGCTCGTCGGTCTGTTGTTTCCGGCGGCCAAGGTCTTCCTGGTGATCGCCGAATTGGGAACGATCGGCATGCTGTTTCTCAACACGCGTGCGGGCACCGAAGGCGAATGGCATCGCCGCTGGCTGCAATATCGGCACTTGGCGGAATCGCTTCGGCCCTTGTTCTATCTCAAGGAGACCGGCCTCATCAGCACACCGTTCCGAAGCGACTTCGTGCGCGGCAACGCACACCGCGAAACCGGTGCCGACTGGACCCGCTGGTATGCCGCCGCGATCTGGCGCGAGATGGACAGCCCGGTGGGCTCCATCGACTCCGCCGAAATCGCCAGCCTCGCCCACCGCTTCAGCGACGAACAGATCATCCCGCAGGCCCAATATCACGAGATCAATGCAGCCCGTATGACCAAGCTCGATCACCGCCTGCATGAAATCGGAAATTTCCTCATCGGTGCGGTGATCTGCGTCTGCTGCCTGTATCTTGTAGGCTATATCTTCTTTCATGAGATCGCGAAGTCGCTGACCAACGCCTTTATCGTGCTGACGGCGGGGCTTCCTGCCGTGGGCGCCGCGGTTTTTGGGTTGCGCGGTCACGGCGAGCATCTCCTCGCGGCGAGCCGTTCGGTCAGTTCGGCAGCGGCCTTCGATGCGGCGGCAGCACGGCTTGCCAAGGTGTCCGACCCGGAGGCGCTGGCACGTGAATTCGGTCATGCGGCATCGATCATGCTCGCCGATCTCAACGAATGGACAATTACATACCGCGAACGTTCGCTTGAAATTCCCGCCTGATCAAAGCGTGTCGCTCGGGCCGTGGCGCCCCCACAGGCGCTCCATGATGAGGTAGGTGAAAGACGCGCTCCACGCGACCAGCACGAGGCCGTTCAGCGCTTCGAGCCCGGCGACGATGCGGATGTTGCCGTACGGCAGGATGTCGCCGATCCCGAGCGTCGTATAGGACGCGATCGAGAAGTAGAAATGGTCGGCGAACCACCCGGGACCGCCGACCACCGCCCCCCGCAATTCGCCCTCGTCCGCCCAGTCGAGCAGCGACAGGCCGATGGCGTAGATCACCACCTCGACAAGATGCGCGACGAAGATGGTCGTCAGAACGATCGGCAGCGGATGGCGCAGCTCGTTCTTTCGCCGGTAGACCCACCGGCCAAGGCGCTCGAGTGTCCACAGATGGACGAGAAAACAGCTGCCGATAAGGACTATCGCCACGAACGCTGTCAGCAACATCGATGGTCCATCCCGACGATCACCACCAGCCCCGCGCGACTATTGGGCCTGGGTCTGTTTGACGAGAAACACGAGGTACGCCCGGGTCCGCTTGGCGCCGGTGATGATGCCATCGGCCTGCGCGTTGGTCTTAGCCGACCGGGCCGACCTTTTGAGTGTCTTCAGATAATCGTCGTAACCACGCGCCAGCCGACTATTCTCTCCCCGGTCTGCCCGCATGACTTGCCGCGCCATGCCGCGGGCTTCGTCGATGATGCCGTTCATCTCCCCAAGCTTTGCCGGTGACGCGGTTTCGTCGCCGGCGGAGACGGTGGGCTGAGCCACGGGTGCCGCGGTCTTCGCAGCCACCGGTGCGGTAGCGGCCAATGCCTGCTTGGTTGTGGCGCCAAGCTTTGGCGACGCCGGTCTCGGACTCTCCGCCTCGCTCGCCAGCTTGACCGCGGGGGTGGCGGATAGCGCCGACCGCAGCGTCCGGTACTGACCCAGCATCCCTCGCGTGGCGGCGAAGGCAGCTGATCCGTCGGGCGCCGTGGCGACGGCTTGCGCGGCGGTCTTCAGACTGGTCGACCGCGCGTCGAGACTCGCCAGCATTGCGCGTTCGGTTGTCCCGCTGAGCCGTTGCCGACGGGTCGACACATCCTCCGACAAGGCCGTCGCAAATGCCTTGCTGGTCGCCAACGCGAGATCGTTCATCGAGGTTTGCAAGGCCATGGCCTCGGCCGCCCGCTGCGGATTGCCAAGCAGCGCCTCGACCTGTCTCTGATCATCGGCAAGCTTGTCACCGGCAGCATCCAGAGCATCGATTGCAGCAGCAGGCGCATCCGCATCGCGTGCCGCATCGGCGAGCGTCTTGATTCCTGGCGCAAGCGTACCGGTGTCCGGCCCGGCGTACGAACTTGCCGGCACCGATGTATCGATCACCTGTTCATCGACAGCGCTCGAAGACGCAGGCGTGGTTTGTGGCAGCAAGGTCCACCCCGCGGCGCCGACGGCGAGAACGGCCGCGGCAACGCCCGCGACCAACACTCCCTTGTTGTGTGCCGGCTTCGCAAGTGGCGCGCTCGATGATGCGGCGACGGGAGACTTGGCAACCTTCGGCGCAGCATCGTCTTCTTCGGACCGGGCAGCGGCCATGGCGGGCGGCGCGGCGACCGCCGACATCTTCTGCGCAAGACTGGCGTCGTCGCCCGCGCGACTGAACCTGGCTTTTCCCGGATCGGCGGGGACATTGGTTTCGATCGGCACCTCGGCAATATCGACGGGGGGCGCGACAGGAACGATCTCCTGCACGGCGACCTCGTTGATGGTGAAGCGCGTCCGCTCCTCATCCTCGCCATCGCCGACCCTCGCAGACGAGCCCTGCGGAAACAGCGCCAGCCACTCGGTGATGGACTGCGGCCGCCCGTCCGGCTTGATCGTCATCGCTGCATCGATCGCAGCTAGAAACGCCTTGCTGTACCCCGGCCATTTGCCCGCCGCGAGCGGCTCGATCTGTCCGCCGTGAAGCCGTTCCAGCACTTCGGGCGGCTTGGCACCGGTAACGCATTCGAACAGCACCACGCCAAGCGCATAGATGTCGGTCCACGGCCCTTGGCTGTAAGTCTTCACATATTGTTCGATCGCCGCGTAGGGCGGGGTGTGAAACGTGACCTGCGTACTGGTCGCCTCAGCGGTATCGAACCGGGCCGACCCGAAATCGATCAGTACCGAGCGGCCTTCCGGCGTGATCAGGATATTGGGCGGTTTGATGTCGCGGTGGAGCACTCCCACACGATGCGCACGGTCGAGCCCTTCGGAGATCGGCGCGATGATGTCCCACAGGCTGCGCTCGTTGAATCGCTGGCCGTTTTTCAGCAGGCGTGACAGCGAGGTGCCGTCCTCGAAGTCCATCACCATGTACGCGGTGCCGTGAATTTCGAAGAGGCTTCGGACGCTGACGATATTGGGATGTCGGCTCGGCGTGGAGAGGTTCCACAGCAGCTTGGCTTCCTCGACGAACTTCTTCAGCCCCAGCGCGTGGACTTCCTCGGCATCGGAATCGATCGGGACCACCGTCGCTTCTTCGTCCCGCTCGCTGATCGAGCTCGGGAAATATTCCTTGATGGCGACCAGTTCGTTGAAATAGATTCCGCGCGCCTTGTAGACGATGCCGAAGCCGCCGACGCCAAGGACTTCGTCCAGCCGCCATTCGCGAAGCACCGTTCCCGGCGGGAGCGCCTTGTTCGAATAAGCTTTGCTCATGCGTGGCGCCCCCCACCAACCATTAAACTGGATCGCATAAATGGCTTGCGAATGCTAGTCAGGTCCGCGTGAGGCGGGGGTGATGAAATGGCATTCGAATGTGTCTCTCGATCGCACGTTGGACTGAAGCGGCGGATCAACGAGGATTCGCTGATGACCCGGACCGAGCGCGGCTTGTGGGCCGTGGCGGACGGCATGGGCGGGCACGAGGCGGGGGACATCGCCAGCAGCAAGATCGCGGAAGGCCTGCAACGCCTTCCCATCGTCTACGACATCGACGAGCTAGTGGACGCCGCCAGCGCCGCGCTGAAGTCGGTCAATCACGAATTGATTCAACTTGCCCGCGGTGATGGCGTGCCCCGGACTATCGGCAGCACGGTGGCCGTCCTGGCGATCGCCGGAGGCGAGATGCGCTGCCTGTGGGCAGGCGACAGCCGCATCTATCGACTGCGCGAGGGAAAGCTCGCGCCGCTTACGCGGGATCACAGCCTCGTGCAGGAACTCGTCAATGCCGGCATGCTGCATCCCGGCGACGCCCACGACCATCCCCAGGCCAATGTCGTCACGCGCGCCGTCGGCGTATCCGAGGAACTGAAGCTCGAGCTGGTTGCGGGCGAGGCCCGGCTAGGCGATCTGTTTTTGCTGGCAAGCGATGGCCTGACCAGGGTCGTCGACGATAGCGATCTCGCGGCTGAACTGGCGAGTGGCTCCCTCGAGACCACGGCCGACCGGCTGATCGAATTGGTCTTGAAACGCGGAGCACCTGACAACGTCTCGCTGATCCTCATACGCTACGTTTGACGGCGCCTAAGCCAGCATCGCCGCTCCTATGCGGCCGGATAGCGCGCTACCTCAGTGTATTCGTCATGCTGCGGCGCGCCGAGAATGATCGTCCCGTCGACACTGACCCAGACATGGGCGGTAATCGCCTTTCCTTCCTTCGGCATCCGGACGCCGTAGTGCAGGATCGCATCGATACCGCGGCGCCGCAGCATCCATTGCAGCGCGATTCCGCGTTGTAGGCAAACCGCACGAAACGGAGCGCGCCGGCCGAGCGCATCCACGATCCGCGCAGTATCGTCCCCGCCCGCCGGAGAAACCCGCCTCAGCGGCCGGGCACCCAGCCCGATATAGCGTTTGAAGGGCAGTAACCGCGTCGCGGCGGACGCGGCCGCGAGCGCCAGTCCAGCCTCGGCAATCGTGCCCCAGTTCCGGCGTACGAGGAGAGGATTGTCGGCCACGCGCATCGGGCCGCCATTAGCACCTCAAGCGGCGCTTCGTCAGCCTTGCTCGCTTTGTTCTTCGCCGGGAATCGGAGTCGCGGTGTCGAGTGCTTCGCGAACGTAAAGCTTCTTCACCAGCACATAGACGACTACGGTCAGCGGCGCGGCGAAGATGATGCCGAGCGCGCCGAACAAGGTGCCCATTGCCAGCAGCGAGAAGAGCAGCACCGCGCCAGGCAGGTCGACCGCCCATTGCTGCAATAAGGGCGAGAAGAGATAGCCTTCGAGCTGCTGCACCACGAAATAGACCCCCGCCACCCACAGCGCCGACTGCGGATCGACCGCGGCGGCGATCAGGATCGCGGGGATGGCGGCGAGGATCGGACCGACGAACGGGATGAACTCAAGCAACGCCGCAAGCAGACCGAACGCCAGCGCATTGTCGACGCCGACCAGCCACAACCCGATCCCGGTCGCGATGCCGACCGCCGCCATGGTCAGAAGCTGGGCCTTCAGCCACAGCCTGAGCGCGGTGCCGCTGTCCTCGATCGCATCGGCGGTGAGGCCGCGGCGCTCTGACGGAAAAAGCTTGATCAGTCCGGTGCGGTAGAAGCGCGGTGACGCGGCGAGGAAGATCCCGCCGATCACGATCAGCAGCGCATCGGCCAATCCGCCGCCGACGCTCATCACGAAGCTTCCGGCGTTCGAGACGAAGCCGCTGCCGCCGCTCTTCAGCTGGTCGAGCTGGCCCGCCAGGCCGAACCCCGCAAGCCGTTGCTGAAGCGCAGCCCAGGCCCGGGGCAACGCTTCGCGAATCTGTTCATACTGGCCGACCAGTTGCGCCCCGAACAGCGCGATCCCGATCCCCACGACCAACAGCACCGTCAGCACCGCTACGAACAGGCTGATCCCCTCGGGCAGGCCAAGCTTGCGATAAAGACCGGCGAGGCTCTGAAACAGGGTCGCGACGACGACCGCGCCGAACACCATCAGCACGACTTCGCGCAATTCCCACGCGAGCAGCACAAGCGCGACCAGCGCGATGACGATCAGTGTTCGGCGGACGAAGAGCCCGTCGGGCATGGAAACTGGTGTCATGCCCGACCCGACGCTTCGAGGGTGCTTACGGTTCCGTAAGGATTACTCCGTGCCGCTGCCGGGCTCATTCAACTTGCGGCCCTGCTGAGCGCTCACGCTTTCCGGAAGGACGCCGGAAGCCAGGACCTGCGCCTTGTTCATCAGGCCATGTACGACCGCATGCTCACCCTTTTTCATTGCTTCCCAACCGGTCTTGGCAACGTCGGCGGGATCGTCCTTCTTGGACTGACCGACCTTGGTGTCCTCCATGTCGGCACGGGCGAAGAATTCGGTGTCGGTCGCGCCCGGCTTGAGGCAGGTGACGGTGACGCCCGTGTCCTTGAGCTCGTTGCCGAGCGCGGCGGCGAAGCTGTCCACGAACGCCTTGCTGGCATGATAAACCGCCTGGAACGCCGCCGGAATGTGTCCCGCGATCGAGCCGGTGATGAGGATTTTACCCTCCCCGAGCTGCGCCATCTTCTTCGCGATCGGCTGGATCAGCAGCAGGGTGCCGGTGATGTTGGTGTCGATCACGTGGCGCCATTCGGCCGGTGCTTGATCGAGAAAGCCGTGGCCGAGGCCATGACCGGCATTGGCGACCAGCACATCCACCGGGCGATCCCCGATCTGCTGCAGCAGCTGCTTCACGCCCTGTTCGGTGGAAAGATCGGCGTCGATCGAACTGACCTCTCCGTCCAGGCCCGCGCCGGCGTCGACCATCGGAGTGTCGGAGGCGACGATCAGATCATAGCCTTCGGCGGATGCCAGACGCGCGATCTCGAGTCCGATGCCCGAAGAAGCGCCGGTGATGACGGCAAGTTGGCTCATGTTTTTCGTCCTTCTTACTAGGCCGGTTCGACCTGGCGCGCGGCAGTGAGATCGGCCTTCGGCTTCTGATCCATGCCGGGCTTCAGCACGATCTTGGTGTAGCTATCCTGCTCGTCATGCCACTTCTGATACAGTTCGGCGGCGTCGTTCAACGGCTCCCGGTGCGAGATCATGAAGGTGGTGTCGAGTTCGCCGTCCTCGATCAGCTTGAGCAGGTCCTTGGTGTACTTCTGGACCGGCGTCTGACCCGATTTGACGGTCAACCCCTTTTCCATCAGCTGGCCGAGCGGGAATTTATCGGCGAACCCGCCATAGACGCCCGGAATCGACACCCGCCCACCCTTACGGCAGGCGATGATCATCTGGCGCAGCGCGTGGGGCCGCTCCGTCCCGATCATCAGATGCGCCTTGGCGGTATCCATCAGATTGTCGATCGCCAGGCCATGGCTTTCCATGCCGACACAATCGATTACCGCGTCGGGACCGATCCCACCGGTCAATTCCTTGAGTGCTTCGAGCACCTCGACCTCGCGGTAGTCGAGGATGTCGGCGCCAAGCTTCTTGGCGAGCTTCAAGCGCGAGGGATAATGGTCTATCGCAATGACCCGGTGCGCGCCGAGCTTGAAAGCACTCTGGATCGCGAACAGGCCGACCGGGCCACAGCCCCATACCGCCACCGTGTCGCCCGGCTCAATGTCGGCATTGACCGCGGCATGCCAGCCGGTCGGCAGGATGTCGGACAGGAACAATACCTTGTCGTCGTCCAAGTGATCGGGAACCACGATCGGGCCGACGTCGCTGAACGGTACGCGGACATATTCCGCTTGGCCGCCGGCATAACCCCCGGTGAGATGCGCGTAACCGAAGGCGGCGCCCATCGCATGACCCATCAGCGTTTCGGACGCGTCGCTGGTTTCGGCCGGGTTGCTGTTGTCGCAGGCGCTATACTGCTGCTTGTCGCAGAAGAAGCAGGAACCGCAGCTGATAGTGAAGGGCACCACCACGCGCTGACCTTTCTTAAGGGTCGACTTCGACCCCACTTCGACGACTTCGCCCATGAATTCATGGCCGAGGATATCGCCGGCCCGCATGGTCGGGATGTAGCCGTCGTAGAGGTGGAGGTCCGAGCCGCAAATTGCGGTCGAGGTGACTTTCAGGATCGCATCGCGCGGAAGCACGATCTCGGGGTCCGGCACATTATCGACGCGGACGTCGTGACGACCGTGAAAAGTGAGGGCACGCATGGGCGAAACTCCTAGAAACGGGGCTCGGTCGGGCTTTCGCCCTTGCGACCCGAGGGTGAGGCGTTGACCGGCACTTCGCCGGTTTCCATCAATTGCTTGAAACGGCGCAGGTCGCGGCGAGCCTGGACGTTGGGCTCACGCTGGAGGACCTTGGCGACCAGCCGACCGATCTCGCCCGCCGGCGGCGTGTAACGCAGCAGCAAACGGACATAGGTGCCGCGGCCCGGGGGCGCTTCGGCGAATTCGACGCGGCCCTCATGCGCAATCTGGCTGTCCGGCTCACTGACCCAGGCAATGGTCTTGCCCGGCACGTCTTCGATGATCCGCGTCTTGACCGACACGGTCGCCCCGGCCGGCGCTTCGATAATCCATTCCGAGCGGGTGTCGTCGATGCGCCTGATTTCGCGGACGTTGTCCATGAACTCGGGAAAACGTTCGAATTTGCGCCAGAAGGCGTAAAGCTCGTCCGCCGGTTTGCCGATGGTCACGGTGCGGCCGACAAGCGACCGGCCCTTTTCCTGGTTTTGAGCGCGTTTCAGCGCTTTCCCGCGAAGCACATGGTCCGGGGCGTCGCTGAGCAAGGGCCCGTCCGGCTCGTCGTCCGCAGCCTTTGCCTTGGCGAACAAGAATGCGGCGGCACCGGCGGTCGCCAGTGTCAGGCCGAGCCCGATCAAAGCGCCGCTGCTGCTGCCCCCCTTGCGCGACGCGCGATCGCCGTGGATGTCCTCTGCGTCGCTGATCCGGACGCGCTCGTCCTCGTCGACGTGCGGGATCTGGCGGTCGCCGTTCTTCACCGGGGCGCCGCGCGCCGCCTTGCGGACCGCTTCTTCGTTCAGGCGGGCAGCCTCGGCGGCCACCCCGTCATTGTCATTGTTACGGACCACTGCATCCTCCTGTCCTGGCCCGCCAACGGGTCGGAGGAGGCGGACGTTCCTATTGTTTCGGCTGCGCTTCGGGCCAGTTCTCGATGATCTCGACGAAGCGACTGAGCCAGGCGTTGGTCTGATGCCCGTCGATGACGCGATGATCGATGGTCAGCGTGACATAGGCCATCGGCCGGATGGCGATCACGTCGGCGCCGCCCTGGCTCAGCACCACCACGCGTTTTTGCAATTTACCGACCCCGAGGATCGCCGCCTGACCCTGATGAAGGATGATCGGCGCCGCCAGCAGCGAGCCCGACACGCCGTGGTTGGAGATGGTGAAACTGCCGTTGGCGACGTCCGCGCGCTCGAGCTTGCCGGCCCGGGCGCGGGCGGTGAGGTCGTCGAGACGCGCACCGATTTCTTCCAGACTGCCGCTGCCGCAATCGCGCACCACCGGCACCACCAGCCCCTTGTCGCCGAGCGCGGTGCCGACCCCGATGTCGACGGTCTGCGAGACGATGATCCGGTCGTCAGCCCAGCGGCCATTGACCGCCGGCGCGACCGCCATCGCCTCGGCGGCGGCTTTCAGCAGATAAGCGGTGTAGCTAAGTTTGGTGCCCTGCGCCGCCAGCGCCTTCTTGTGCGCGGTGATGGCGGTGAAGTCGGCTTCGAACAGCGCGGTGACGTGCGGCGCTTCGGCCACCGCGCGGACCATATTGTCGGCGATCGCCCGGCGCATCCGGTCGTGCGGAATGTCCTGCCAGTTCGCCTCGGCCACACGCGGTTGGGCGATCGGCTTGGGGCCAGCGTCGACGTGGCTGACGGTCGCCCCCTCGACGGCGCGATCGACGTCCTCACGAGTGATGCGCCCGTTGCGCCCGGTGCCCGTGATGCGGGCGGGGTCGATGTCGTGCTGGAGCAGTGCGCGGCGAACCGAAGGAGAGAGCCGCGACTCGGCCTCCCCGCTCGTCCCAAGCGAAGTCGAGGGACGATCAGGAGCAGCACGGGGTGCCTCGACTTCGCTCGGCACGATTGGCTTGGCTTGGCCACCCTCCGCATCGATCCGCCCCAACACCGCACCCGGCACCGCCTCGGCATCGGTGCCAAGCAAGATTTCCACCAGCACCCCGGCCGCGGGCGATGGGACTTCCTGCGTGACCTTGTCGGTCTCGAGCTCGACCAACGGATCGTTGACCGCCACCGTGTCGCCCGGCTGCTTGAGCCAAGCGCGAACCACCGCCTTGGTGCCTTCCTGTTCGTCGGGGACCCGGACATCGATCACGGTCAGAACCCCACCAGGCGGTCGATTTCGGCCCGGATCCGCGCCACGCTCGGCACTGCGGCTTCAAGAAGCGAAGGATGGTGCGGGCTCGGGATGTCGGGCATGGTGACGCGCGCCACCGGCGCATCGAGGTCGAGAAAGGCTTCGTCGGCGACCACTGCCGCGATCTCCGCCCCGAAGCCACCGGTGCGCAGATCCTCGTGGACGATCAGGCAGCGGCGGGTGCGGCGGACGCTGTCGAGCACGGTGTCGCGGTCCCACGGGTTCAGGGTGCGCAGGTCGATGACGTCGGCGCTGATGCCTTCCGCCGCCACCTCGCAGCGCGGCACCATCGCGCCCCAGGTGACGATGGTGATCTTGTCGCCTTGTCGCGTCTTCTTCGCCTTGCCGAAAGGCAGGACATAGGCGTCGCCCGGCCACGGCCGCCGCGCCCAGCTGTCGTCAAGCATTGCGCGATGTTCGAAGAACAGCACCGGATCGTTGCCGCGTAGCGCCATGCGGAGCAGGCCGACGGCGTCCTCGGCATTGCTCGGCACCGCCACCATCCAGCCCGGGTTGTGGACGAACTGCACTTCGTTGGTCTGGCTGTGCCAGGGATCGCCGCATTTGAAGAAACCGCCGGGCACGCGTAGCACCATCGGCGCGGCGAAGCGGTTGGCGGTGCGCCAGCGCATGGTGCCGGTGTCGTTGATCTGCTCGGTCGCCGGCTCCGCATATTTGCGGAACTGGATTTCGGGTACGGGCAGCAGCCCGGCGAGTGCCATGCCGACCGCGCGGCCGACGATGCCTTCCTCGTTCAGCGACGTATCGAAGACGCGGTCGTGACCGTATTTGTCCTGAAGCCCCAGCGTCACCGCATGGACGCCGCCCTTGGGTCCGACGTCCTCACCGAACACGCACATGCGCGGATTGGCGCCAAGTTCCTGGTCCAGCACCTTGCGAATGGCGGTGACCATGTTGATCCGCTGCCCCTCGGGGCGCGGCTCGTCATGGGTCCCGTCGAGCGACAGCCCGGCGCGGCCGCCGACCTCGGCGTGGTTGCCCGAAAAGAAGACGTCGTCCGCGACCTTGTCGCCGTCAAGCACCGGGCGCGCTTCGGCCTCCTCGCGAGCGCGGGCAACGTCCCACGCGACCTGGGTCTCGAGTTCGCCCCAGCGCGCTTCGCCGATCTGCAAGGCGGCGCAATGCGACTTCAATTTGGGCAGCGGATCGCGGGCCCATTCGGCGTCGATCTCGGCCTCGCTCTTGTAGGTCTGCGTATCCTGGTAGCTATGCCCTTCGAGGCGCGGCACGGTCAGGCGCAGCAGCGCCGGCCCCTCACCGCTCCGCACATGCTCGACTGCCGCCTCGACCAGCCGCGCCGCCTCGACGGGATCGGTGCCATCGCCGTTGAAGATGGTGAGGCCGGTGAAGCTGGCGAGGTTCGCCGCGATGTTCTGGCCGGGCGTCTGATAGGTCGACGGCACCGAAATGCCGTAGCCATTGTCCTCGACATAAAAGAGCAAGGGCAGTTTCTGCGTGGTGGCGATGGTCAGCGCCGACCAGAAACCGCCGGTGGCGCAGCTGGCGTCGCCGCCGAGCACCAGCGCGATGTTGCCTTTGCCGCCGTCCTTCAGCACCTCGGCCTTGTAGTACACCGCCTGCGCCCAGCCCGCCGCCGGCGTGTATTGCGCACCGACCCCGCCACACATCGGCAGCGCGTGGGCGCCGCCAGGATTGGGGTAGTTGAATACGACCCCGATATCGCGGCCACCCGAATAGCCCCCCGAACGCCCCATCCCCGACCCGAGCGCGTCGGCCAGCGGCACGCCCAAGGCCAGCAACAGCGGGCGTGAACGATAATAGCCGCAGGCAGCGTCGCCATCGCGCAGCTTCAGGCCCAACAGCACCTGCGCCATGTCGTGGCCGCGGGCGCTGAACTGGTAGAGGACCTGTTTAGCGGGGACGAGTTCCTCTTCCTCCAGCCGATCGAGCTCGCGGCTCGTCAGGACCAGCTTCGCGACCTCTTCCCAGTCCGTCGCGACAGTAAATTCGGGGTCCGCTTCAGCCATTCATCGTCTCGACAATGGCGGCGCAGAAGCGGTCGAGGTCGTGGTCGGCGATACCGACGAGGTTCGCCCGGCCGGTGTCGGCCATGTAGATGGCGTGCGTTTCACGCAACTCTTTGACCTGCTCGATCGACAGCGGAAGCATCGAGAACATGCCCTGCTGCTCGGCGATGTAGGCGAGCCGCGGGTCGGCACCGGCGATCTTTTCGCGGACCATGCGGATGCGGGCGTGCATCTCATCCAGCTCGGCGCGCCAGTCGGCGGCCAGCGCCGCATCTTCCAGCACGGTTCGAACGGTCGCCCCGCCATGATCGGGCGGCATCGACCAGGCTTCGCGGCTGATCTGCAGCAGGTGGGTGAAGGCGAACTGCGCCTGATCGGTCGTCGCCGCCTTGACGAACAGGCAGCCGACGCGGTCGCGATAAACGGCGAAATTCTTGTCGCAGCTTTGCGTGATCAGCACCTCGTCGCAGGCGTCGAGCATCAGCTCCACCCCGAAACGGTCCTGCTCCAGCCCGCGGGCGAAGCCTTGGTACGCAAAGTCGATCAACGGCAGCAGCCCGCGCCGCGCGACGATCTCGGCCACCTGACGCCATTCGTCTTCGCTGAGGTCGGCGCCGGTCGGATTGTGGCAGCAGCCGTGAAGCAGCGCGATATCGCCGGGACGCCCGGCCTCGAGCGCCTCGGTCATGGCGGCAAAATCGACCTTGCGGGCGTCGGGGTCGTAGTGGCGATATTCGCTGACCTGCAGCCGCGCACCGGCGATCATCGGCGGGTGATTGGGCCAGGTCGGCGTGCCCATGATGACCCGCGCATCCGGGTTGGCCGTCGCGACCAGCTTCATCGCCAGGAAAATCGCGCCGCACCCGCCGGGCGTCTGGAGGCCCACGATCCGCTGGTCGCCTGCATGGCGGCCAAGCACGATCGGGCGAAGCGCTTGGGCGAAGCCGCGGTCGCCCGCGCCGCCGAGATAGGATTTGCTGTGCTGCTCGTCGTGCAGCTTCTGTTCGGCGGCCTTCACCGCGCGCATGATCGGGGTGCGCCCCGCGCCATCGCGGTAGACGCCGACGCCCACGTCGATCTTGTCGGGCCGGGTATCCGCATTGACCATCGCGATCAGCGCCAACAGCGAGTCGCTGACGAGAGGTGGCAGATCGGCGAAGCCGCGGCGCGCTGGACTGGTCAACATGGGAACGGCGATTAGCGCGGTCAGGCGTCGTAATCCACCGCCACGCCTTCGCCCTTGGGCACCGACTGACAGGTCAGCACATAGCCGGCGGCGATTTCCTCGTCGCTGAGGCCATAGCGGGCGGCCATGCTGACCTCGCCGCCGGTGACCCGCGCACGGCAGGTCGCGCACACCCCGGCCTTGCAGGCGAAGGGCGCCGGCAGCCCCGAAGCGCGCGCCGAATCGAGGATGTTGGTGCCATCGAAGGCGATCTGCCGGGTGCGACCGTCGATGGTTACGCTCATCGTTTGTCCGGCCGCTTTCTGGCTGATTTCGGCCATTTCGGCGGCCAGCGCGGCGGACGGCCGGCCGGCGGTGAAGCGCTCGATATGGATGCGATCGGCGGGCACCTCGGCGTCGAGCAGGGCGGCCTCGGCAGCGTCCATCATCGGACCGGGGCCGCAGATGAAGAAGGCATCGACCTTGGCGACGTCGGGCACAAAGGCGTCGATCACCTGCTCACAGGTCTCGCGGTCGAGCATGCCGTTCAGCAGCTCGACATCGCCCTCTTCGTCGCTGAGCAGATGGAACAGCTCGAACCGGCCGAGATAGCGGTCCTTCAGTTCAGCCAACGCGTCGAGGAAGATGATGCTGCTGGCGTCGCGATTGCCGTAGAAAAGGGTGAAGCGGCTGTTCGGCTCCTCGGCCAGCGCTGTGCGCGCCAGACTCATGATCGGGGTGATCCCAGACCCACCCGCGAATGCGACATAATGCCGGGTCGCGGCCGAATCGAAGTCGGTCGTGAACGAGCCATGCGGCGGCATGACGTCGAGGCGGTCGCCGGGCTTGAGATTGCTCGCGACCCAGTTGGAAAAGGCGCCGCCCGCAATCTGCTTCACCGTCACCTTGAGCGCGCCTTCATGCGGCGCGGTGCACAAAGAATAGTTGCGGCGCACGTCCTCGCCGCCGATCTCGGTGCGCAGGGTCAGATGCTGCCCGGCGCGATAGCGGAACAGGTCGGCAAGATCGGGCGGGATCGCGAAACGGATCGAGCGCGCGTCGGCCGTCTCCTCAACGATCTCGGCGACTTCGAGCGCGTGGAAATGCTTTTCGCTCACCACACGGCGTCCGGATAGGTGCGCGGCAGATATTGCATGATCGCGAGCAGGTGACCGAGATGCTCGCTGTGATGCCCGCGACGGCCACCGAGGATGGCGCGCTGGTCGGCAGGGATCGGCAGCCTGGCCTCGGTCAGCACCGCTGCGATGGCCGCGCGATAGTCGGCCTCGAACAGGCGCGGATCGACCGCGATGCCGGCGGCGATCGCGGCTTCCAGCTCCTCGTCGACCTCGAACAATTCCGGCACGAAGCGCCAGCACCAGTCGAGCGCATCGAGGCAGCGCGCGTGGCTTTCGTCGGTCCCGTCGCCAAGGCGGACGATCCATTCGCCCGCGATCTCGCGGTGATAAGCCACTTCCTTGACGCCCTTGGCCGCAACCTCGCGAACCGCTTGATCGCGGCTGTCGCCGAGCGCCTGATACAGCATGTGTTGCCAGGTCGAGAACAGCAGGTGCCGCATCATCGTGCGGGCAAAATCGCCATTGGGCTGCTCGACCAGCAGGCAATTGCGGAAGTCGAGCACGTCGCGCTTGAACGCCAACTCGTCGGCGTCGCCTGCCGCGCCGAGGAACAGGGTCGCCTGTCCGACCAGATCGAGCGCGAGATTGGCGAGGCTCAAGTCAACCTCGACCGACGGGGCATGGCCGGTCCATTCGCTGAGGCGCTGGCCGAGGATCAGCGCATCGTCGCCGAGGCGCAGCAGATAGCCGGCGCGGACCGGATCATGCGCATCGGACGGCGCATCGAACGCCCCGGCTGGTTGCACCTTATTAGCGACGGCCTCGTCTTCGGGCTGGATGGTCGGCAGGCTCGGCATCAGATGTGCTTCACCTCGTCCGGGATCTCGTAAAAGGTCGGGTGGCGATAGACCTTATCGGCGGCCGGCTCGAACAATTCGCCGGCCTGCGCCGGATCGCTGGCGACGATGTCGGACGACTTCACCACCCACAGGCTGACGCCTTCCTGGCGGCGGGTGTAGGTGTCGCGGGCGTGCCGCAGCGCCATTTCCGCGTCAGGCGCGTGGACGCTCCCGAAGTGACGGTGCGCGAGCCCGCCCTTGGTCCGCACGAACACTTCCCACAATGGCCAATCCGACATCAGTTCCTCCGTCCGCGTCGGCCTGTCGCCTTGGCGGCGAGCAACGTCAAGCGGCGGCCTTGCGCGCCTGCTTCTTGGCCTCGTGCGCCGCAGCGGCTTCGCGAACCCAGGCATTCTTTTCCCACGCCTCGCGGCGAGCGGTAATCCGCTCCTTCGCGACCGGGCCTTCGCCCTTCACGACCGAATAGAATTCCTCCCAGTCGATCGCGCCGAAGTCGTAGCCACCCTTGTCTTCGTTCCACTTGAGGTCGGGATCGGGAACGGTGAGGCCAATGAACTCAGCCTGCGGCACGGTGATATCGACGAACTTCTGGCGCAATTCGTCATTGGTCTCACGCTTGATCCGCCAGCGCATCGACTGCGCGGTGTTGGGCGAATTGTCGTCCGGCGGACCGAACATCATCAAGCTCGGCCACCACCAGCGATTGAACGCATCCTGCATCATGCGCTTCTGCTCGGCAGTGCCGCGGGCAAGTTGCATGCTGATCTCATAGCCCTGGCGCTGATGGAAGCTTTCCTCCTTGCACACGCGGACCATGGCGCGGGCATAGGGCCCGTAGCTGGTGCGCTGCAGCGGCACCTGGTTCATGATCGCCGCGCCATCGACCAGCCACCCGATCGCGCCGATGTCGGCCCAGGTCAGCGTCGGGTAATTGAAGATGGTGCTGTACTTCGCCTTGCCCGAATGCAGCGCCTCGACCATCTCCTCGCGGGAGGTGCCGAGCGTCTCCGCCGCGCAGTAGAGATAAAGGCCGTGCCCCGCCTCGTCCTGCACCTTGGCGAGCAGGATCGCCTTGCGGCGCAGCGACGGGGCGCGGGTGATCCAATTGCCCTCGGGCAGCATGCCGACGATCTCGCTATGCGCATGCTGGCTGATCTGCCGCGTCAGGGTGCGGCGATACGCCTCGGGCATCCAGTCCTTGGGCTCGATGAACTCGTCCGCCGCCACGCGCGCTTCGAACGCTTCGAGCAGGGCAGGATCCTCGGCGGGGCCGATCGGCTGCACCTTGGCGCTGCCGGACTTGGAGAGGTCGGTCGTGTACATGATGCTTAGATAGCGATTGCAAGCCCTTGGTTCCACCCGGTCCTTTCGCCTAGAGCGCCCCCGTGCCCCTCCCCCGCGCCCGTGTCGTCACTTTGAACGCTGCCCTCGGCCCCCTCGACTATCGCGTGCCCGACGGCATGACGGTCGAGCCGGGCAGCGTGGTGGTCGCGCCTTTGGGGCCGCGCCAGCTGGTCGGCGTGGCGTGGGAAGCCGAACGGCTGCCGAGCGAGGAAGTCGGCGACAATCGTCTACGCCCCCTCGCCGGGCTGATCGACGTGCCGCCCATTCCTGCCCCTCTCCGCCGCCTGTGCGAGTGGACCGCACACTATTATCTTTCGCCGCTCGCCTCGGTGCTGCGGATGGTGTTGCCGTCGTCGTCGGCGCTGGAAGGCTCGCGCCAACTTACCGAGTATCGCCTGACCGGGCAGCGGCCCGATCGCCTGACCCCGCAGCGCACCCAGGCGCTTGATCGGCTCGAAGGCCGTCAGGGCACGATCCGCGAACTCGCCGCTCATGCCGAGGTCAGCGATGCGGTGCTGCGCGGACTGGTCAACAGCGGCGCGCTGGAGCGAATTCAGGTCGAGGCCGACCAGCCGCTGACCTGCCCCGATCCGGACTTCGCGCCACCCACGCTCAGCGAGGATCAACAAGCTGCGGCCGACAGCCTGGTCGCGTCCATCGGCAGCGGCTTCGATCCCGTCCTGCTCGATGGGATCACCGGATCGGGCAAGACCGAAGTCTATTTTGAAGCCGTCGCAGAAGCCGTCCGCAAAGGGCTGCAAGTGCTGGTCCTTCTCCCCGAGATCGCGCTCACCCAGCCCTTCCTGAAGCGCTTCGCCGCGCGCTTCGGCTGCGAGCCGACGGCGTGGCACAGCGACCTCCGCTCCTCGCAGCGCCGCCGCGCGTGGCGGGGGATCGCCAGCGGCGAAGCAAAGGTGGTGGTCGGCGCCCGCTCGGCCCTGTTCCTGCCCTATGCCAACCTCGGCCTGATCGTCGTCGACGAGGCGCATGAGGCGAGCTTCAAGCAGGAAGACGGCGTCCAGTATCACGCCCGCGACGTGGCGGTGATGCGGGCGCGGTTCGAGGACATTCCGGTGGTCCTCTCCTCCGCCACCCCTGCGCTCGAAACCCGGCACATGGTCGAGACCGGCCGCTACCGCGAGCTGCGACTTCGTGAGCGCCACGCCGGGGCGCAGTTGCCGACGCTCAACGCCCTCGACCTCACCGCCGATCCGCCCCCGCGCGGGCGCTGGATCGCGCCGCAACTGGTGAGCGAGATCGAAGCCAATCTCGCAGCGGGTGAGCAGAGCCTCCTCTTCCTCAACCGCCGCGGCTTTGCGCCCCTGACGCTCTGCCGCACCTGCGGGCATCGCTTTCAATGCCCCAATTGCACCGCCTGGATGGTCGAGCACCGGCTCATGCGTCGCCTCGCCTGCCATCATTGCGGGCTCGTCATCCCGCCGCCAGCCGCCTGCCCCGAATGCGGCGACCGGGACAGCCTCGTCGCCTGCGGCCCCGGCGTCGAACGCATCGCCGACGAGGTGCAGGCGTTGTTCCCCGACGCGCGCACCGCGATCGTCACCTCCGACACCATTTGGAGCCCGGCCCGCGCCGCCGAGTTCGTGCGCCAGATGGAAGACGGCGAGATCGACATCGTGGTCGGTACCCAGCTCGTTACCAAGGGCTATCACTTCCCCAACCTGACGCTGGTCGGCGTGATCGACGCCGACCTCGGTCTTGCCGGCGGCGATCTTCGCGCGGCGGAACGGACGTTCCAGCAGATCAGCCAGGTCGCTGGTCGCGCAGGTCGCGGGGGCAAGCCAGGCCGGGTGCTGGTCCAGACCCATCAGCCCGACGCCCCGGTCATCGCCGCCCTCGTCAGCGGCGATACCGAGCAATTCGTCGCCGCCGAAACCGAATCGCGTCAGGAAGCGGGAATGCCTCCCTTCGGCCGCCTCGCCGCCATCGTCGTCAGCGCCGAGGACAAGGGGGAAGCCGAGCAGACGGCCACCCGCATCGGCCGCAAGGCCCCGCAGGTAGAGGGCATGGCGGTCTACGGCCCCGCCGCCGCCCCGCTTGCCATGCTGCGCGGCCGCCACCGCTTCCGCCTGCTGGTCCACGCCCGCCGCAGCCTCGACGTGCAGGACGTCATCCGCGACTGGCTCGGCGAGGTCGAATGGTCCGCCAAGGTGCGGGTCGCGGTTGACGTGGACCCTTATTCTTTCCTCTAACGGCTTCGCACGTGCCGAGTGCTGTTCGAGGAGTGAAGATGTCGTTTCGTCGCATAACCTTCGCCGTGGCCTTGACGCTGGCCTCCACCGTCCCGGCGTCCGCTGCCTGGCACGAAGCCCGCAGCAAGCATTTCATCATCTATTCCGAACAGCGGCCGGACAGGCTCAAGGCCTATGCTGAAAAGCTGGAGCGCTTCGATGCGGCCGTTCGCAAGGTCCGTAGGTATGCCGACCCCGCACTCACCGACGGCGCGCGACTGACCATCTTCGAGCTTCCCTCGGTCGCGGCGGTGCAACGGATGTTGCCGCGCAATTCGTCGGCAGCCGGTTTTTATATTCCGAGGGCCTCGGGCGCAGTCGCCTTTATCAGCCGGGGTGACGGCGTCACGGGCCGGCTCAATCCCGAACACCTTATCCAGCACGAATATACCCACCACCTCATGCTGACCGACCCCAACAGCCCGCTGGCGGCATGGCTGGTCGAAGGGACGGCGGAATTCTTCGCCACGGCCGAAGTCCAGAAGGACGGCAGCGTGGAGGTCGGCCATCCGCCGATGGGCCGCGGCCCCTTGATCCTGCGTGACCTCGGCTTCAGCGCGGGCGATCTGCTTGCCGGAACCCGGCCCCGCGATTCGCTCGACCGCAGCTCGATCTACGCCAAGGGATGGCTGCTGACCCATTACCTCAGTTTCAGCAAGAACCGGTTCGGACAGCTCGATCGCTATGTCGCCGGGCTCGCCCGCGGCATTCCCACCCGCCAAGCGGCGGAACTGGCGTTCGGGGACCTGAAGCAGCTCGACCGCGAAATCGACACTTATGCGACCAAGAAGTTCGCGGCCGTGCAAGTCCCCGCAGGCCCCGCGCCTGTGGTGGAGATCCGCTCCCTTGGCGACGGCGAAGCCGCGATCATGCCGATCCGCATTCGCGTCGACCGCGGGCTTCGGCGCCAGGACATCCCGGCCGCGGCGGCGGAAGCCCGGCAGGTCGCGGCCCGCTTTCCAGCCGACCCGGAGGTGCAAGCGGTGCTCGCCGAAGTCGAACTTGCCGGGGGTCTCTACCAACCCGCGATCGCCGCCACCGACCGCGCGCTTGCCGCCAACCCCAAGCATATCGGTGCGATGATCATCAAGGGCCGGGCGCTGCTCGGCGATGCGCGGGGAAAGGGCACGTCGGCCGACTGGCGGGAAGTTCGCCGCTGGCTGGTCCAGGCCAACCGCGCCGACACCGAGAATGCCGAGCCGTTGTATCTCTTCTATCAAACGTTCAGAGCCGCCGGGCAGAAGCCGACCACTGTCGCGATCAACGGGCTCTACTATGCCCATGTCCTGATGCCGCACGACGTCGGCCTTCGCTTCGATGTCGTGCGTCAGCGGCTTACCGACGGCGAGATTCCCCAGGCCCTGACCAGCTTCGCGCCGATTCTCGCCAATCCCCACCTCGATCTCGAAAAGCGGCCGATGCTGGTCGAGGCGATGACACGCATGCGGGCGGGCGACGGCCCCGGTGCCCTGGCCGCGATCGAAGCGGATTATCGGTCCAGCCGGGCGACCAGCGACAGCTAGGGCATCGCCCTCCCATCGACATTACCCGACGGCGAATAGCGGCAGACGAGATAAGTCCACTGTCCGCCCGAACGGATCGCGCAGCCGACACGGGTGGTCCGGCTCGCGACCATCTGGGTGTAATGACCGACGTCGATCCAGTTACCGGTCGTGCTGACCGCCGGAAAGACGCCGGGCCGAAACCACCGCCTCTCGCCTGTCCAGCCGCCGACCATGTCCTCGATCCGATAGGCACCGGTCGTGCCCATCCACAAATTCTCGCCCTGACCGGGGCGCGTCGCCTTGGGGCTGTGCCCCCACCGCCCGGTGCGCGCGAGTTCGCTTGCATAGAGGTCGGCCGCGGCGGCAAGTCCGAAGTCCCAGGCCAGCGGCGCGACCCGGAACGCAGCGCGCTCGCGATTGTGCAAGTCCAAGGCCTGCGCTTCCCATGATTGGGCGGAAGCGGGCGCGGCGAGCAGAAGGGACAGGGCCAGGGTGGCCGGGATTCGGGCAAGCATCGGGATGATCCTTGCCCGACAATCTCTTAACCGGGAGTAGCGATGGCAGCGTTAGCGCCAAATCGAGGCGGCACGCTGACGAAGCGCCGCGATCAAATTTTCGCTTACCGATACCGTCGATGGGCCACAGGCCGCATCCTTCCGGCCGGTCCATCCGTCTAGCGAAGCGACATGCAGCTTATTCCCATTCTCGGCGATCAGCTCAGCCACGGCCTCGCCTCCCTGCGCGGGGTCGACAAGGGGAATGCCCGCCTCTTGCTGATGGAGGTCGCGGAAGAGACGACCTACGTCCGCCACCACAAGGCCAAGATCGTCCTGATTCTCTCGGCGATGCGTCATTTCGCCGACGAGCTTCGCGCCGACGGCTGGCAGGTCGATTATATCCGCCTCAACGATCCCGCGAACACGGGCAGCTTCACCGGCGAGGTCGCCCGAGCGGTCGAACGCCACCGTCCCGCCGCCCTCCGCATCGTCGAAGCCGGCGAATGGCGTGTCCAGAAAGCGATCGAGGGCTGGGGCGACCGCTTCGGCCTGCCGGTCGAGATCCTCGCCGACGACCGCTTCATCTGCCCCCTCCCCGACTTCTTCGCCTGGGCCGCCAGCCGCCGCGAGCTGGTGATGGAAAGCTTCTACCGCCAGCAGCGCCGCCGGACCGGCCTGCTGATGGAGCCCGACGACACGCCGACCGGCGGCCAGTGGAACTATGACAAGGACAATCGCGCCCCGCCGCCCAAGGCCCGCCCGATGCGCGAGCCGCAGCGATTTGCCCCGGACGAGATCACCCGCGAGGTCATCGCGCTGGTCGAAGGCCGCTTCCGCCATCACTTCGGCACGCTCGAAAGCTTCGCCCTGCCAGTGACCGCAAGCGAAGCCCGCGCGCTGCTCGCCGATTTCGTGGCCGAGCGGCTGCCCCGCTTCGGCACCTATCAGGACGCGATGCTGGAAGGCGCCGACTTCCTCTATCATTCGCGCCTGTCGACCAGCCTCAACTGCGGGCTGCTGACCGCGCTCGAAGTCTGCGACGCCGCCGAAGCCGCCTATCGCCGCGGCCAAGTGCCGCTCAACGCCACGGAAGGCTTCATCCGCCAGATGATCGGCTGGCGCGAATATATTCGCGGCATGTACTGGCTGGAGATGCCGGGCCTGTCAGAGGTGAATTTCTTCGAAAACAGCCGCGACCTGCCCGACTTCTACTGGACCGGCGCGACCGACATGGCGTGCTGCGCCGACAGCGTGCGCAACACCCGCGACAATGCCTATGCCCACCACATCCAGCGTCTGATGGTACTCGGCAATTTCGCCATGCTGGCGGGAATCGAACCCGCGCAGGTCGCCGACTGGTATCTGGTGGTCTACGCCGACGCCTATGAATGGGTCGAGCATCCCAACGTGCTCGGCATGAGCCAGTTCGCCGACGGCGGGCGCTTGGGCACCAAGCCCTATGCAGGCTCGGGCGCGTACATCAATCGGATGAGCAATTACTGCAAAGGGTGCGCTTACGACGTCAAGAAGCGCGTCGGCGAGGATGCCTGTCCGTTCAACGCGCTCTACTGGGACTTTCTCGACCGCAACGAAAAGAAGCTGCGCGGCAACCGGCGCCTGTGGCAGCCCTATGCGACATGGGACCGGTTCGGGCCGGACACCAAGGCCGAGGTGCGGGCGCAGGCGAAGCGGTTTCTCGATTCGATCGAACCCGCCGCGCCCGGCTGGGCCAAGTCGGTGCCTGGCAGTCCTTACGAATAGGCCGCCGCGGCCAGTATCGGCGCTTTGGTTGTCTCGGGAGCGGCGGAGCGGCCAAACGGTCGCCTGACCTCTTCTTCGTCGAGCCCGAACGCCCTGGCGTCATAGCGATGCCCCCGGTGCTCGCTCGCGCGGTCGAGATAAGTCGCCATTCCTCCCAGCGCCTGTTCCGTCAGCGGTTCGCCGAGGAAACGGTAGAGCCGGTGCATGGCTGCTCGCCAGTCGCTCGACACTTCGTCGTAGCTAAGGTCGAAAGCCGCGACGGTCGGGTGGCGCTGCCGCGCGGCATCCAAGCTGCGTTGTCGCTCGAGCGTTCGACCGAACCATTCGGCCCCGACCGCCTCGCGGTTCACGGCATCGCTATGGATCCGGCGCTGCTCGAACACCAGGCTGGCGCTGGACGCCACGACCTTGACCGGATCGCGGTCCAGATGAATGACGCTGGCGTCGGGAAAAGCCTCGAAC
>Ga0310813_10000042_pt1 | contig 95216 bp, 80 predicted proteins | sample YN3metagenome_FD_203086 | JGI IMG/M metagenome (GOLD analysis project Ga0310813, IMG submission 203086) | Soil microbial communities from experimental microcosm in Duke University, North Carolina, United States - YN3 | ecosystem: Engineered > Artificial ecosystem > Soil microcosm > Unclassified... | reverse complement strand
CGCGCAGGCAAAATCGGGGAAATCGCGCGTAACATTGAAGTACCAGAAAACGGCACTTTTGCCACTATCCAGAAAATAAACTTTTACACTAGTCTTTCTCTCCTTAAACGAAAATTCATGCACCGCATCCCCGCTCACACCAACGCTAAAATGGATGAACACTAACGTTCAACGTCCAAAAATGAAAATAACACCAAAATAATGCGGGCGGGACGCACACACGGCTGCAACTCGTTTACCGCACAAGTTTAAATTTTTTTTATTTTTTTTATTTTCTTAGTTAAAAAAAAGAAATTATTCATTTTTGAAAGTATTTTACTGTAATATCTTCAAATTCATCAAAAGCTTTTGGATTTAGTACAGAAATAGTCAAAGATCCTACTTTAAATCCTTTGCTTGCAAGATATTCATAAGCCTCTTTCCCAATTAAACGGTGAAGGAAGATTGTCAAGATGTTTGCGATTGCTTTTGAGAGTGATTTGTGATCAGAATCTAAATAATACTGTTGCATTTTTGGATGATTGACAATGGGAGGAGGTAACGTGAATATGTGTTCTGAGATAGTTGAAGTTATTCTCTTATTTTTGAGTGGATAAAATCCAGGAACTTCGATCTGTCCCCACCAACGGCATCGTGTTTTCCTCTCAGGAAAATGATAATGCTCACGACCCACGCCTTCGTTAACTTGCGCATGGACAAGTGCGTCAAAGTCGTCAAGAAAATCGACGATGATTTTCTGTGGTTTAAATTTTCGAAAATGTATCAGTCCATTGATTTCAATTGATGAAAGGATGGAGTCCCAGCGTTCATTCTCAAATCGGAGAGGTTTTGTTTCAGGTATTATGTTACCAAAAAACAAAATCATAGCGTGTAGTCTAGAGATGTGACGTGTGTTGATACGAGTTTCGAATCCATTTGCGGTTATCGTTGCAACGAATAAGTTAGTGATCGTCTTGTCATGATCTTCAGAACTTGATGGTTTAGGATCAAAACAAACATCTTCGAAGGGCTTATCAAGGAACGCAAACTCGCCTTCGCGTTCTCTCTTTAAACTTCGAGTTTCTTCAATAGATGAAGAGGATGTATGATTGATCGTTTCCAAAGATCTCAATGAAAGAGATTGAAGATAAATTAAATATGAAGCGCTCAAACTATATCTTAATTCCGTTGTTCCATCTGAAAGATTTACAGTGTAAGGAATACAATGAAGTGGATTTTGAAAATCAGTAAAACAAGCTATTTGTGAAGCTTCAAGACAAATCCTTTTAGGAACAGACTCCATTTGTTTCTTTTCCTTTTTTTTTATTTTTTTTATTTTTTTTTTATTTTTTATTTTTTAATTTTTTTCAAAAAAGGTAAAGAACCCAATCTCTTATCATTATAATATTTATAAATTTTCAAAAAAAATTTTTTACTAAGGAAATTTTTGTAATCTAGTTGAGATAATTTTTTGAGTAAATTTTTTTTTTGAAAAAAAATTTTGAAAAAAAAAGTAAGATTGAACTTAAATTTTTTTTTGTAAAAAAAATTAAAAAAAAATATTTTTTCTTTTTTTTCTTTAATGTTTAAGATAATATGTGGTTGTGCACCTGGTCCAGAACATACAGCATATCATTTGGCACATGAATTTGGTTTTGAAACAGATGGATTTTACATTAGATTAGAGAATAGGGATTTTGTACCTACGTTAGGGGACAATTTGATCCCTTTGGAACCTAAAACGAAGTTAGAAGAAAAAGTGAAAAAGAATGTGGAGATGGCGGACGCTGTTTTAATTTTACGAAAGAAGTTTGGTGGGAATGCTAGAGGAGTTGATGAAACGATTGGTTATTGCGTTCAAGAGAAATGGGTACATGATTTTCATTTTCGGACAGAAAAGAGAGCGTATCGACCATGTATTGTAACGATGGATTGTTTAGCACCTGATGCTGAAGCCAATGCGTTAGAGAATGATATCAAGAGAGTCATCACGTTTCTTAAATACAGAAGAGTGAAAAAACTTTACATCACTGGACACCCAGAACCTCGAATGTCATACATTGGCGCAATGTGGCGTGAACAAACAACGAATTTCTTGAGGGAGTTATTTGGAAAAATCAAAAATGAATTGTGTATTGAACAAGTCCCTGCTGCAATACAAGATGTAGAACCAGCTGTATCGTCTATTGTTAGTCAATCTTCAGAATTGTCATTCTTATCACAATCTCCCATTGTCTCAACCTCTCCATTCACACCTTCGCTCTGTGAAACAGAAGTTGTTAAACCATTGTTTGATGAATCAAAATCCGAACCGAGTGAGATTCATATGAAACATGATTCTCGACGTGGTTTGTTGTATCTACAACCAGAATCATTAGAATCAAAAATCATGAGATCTCTTCAAGAGATTGATTCGTCTTATTCTCCAAAAAGACAACGCATTGATTGATGATTCAAAGCAATTCTTTTTAATAACAGTGCAAAAAACAAAAAGAAAAATCATATTAAAAATACATTTGGATCCATGACGGATGAATCAACGTTTGTGTTTCTTCTTATGATTTTTGAAAGTTTTGTGTTATGAATCTCTACGTTGTAATCATCTACAACTCGGTCCCATAGATAAAAGTAATGATCGTTGTGCTTGATATGCGAAAATTGATACGCAAAGAGGCGTGTTCCCACGATCCCAAAGATTGAACGATCATGTCTCTTCTCAATGAGTAAACCCACGAAAAGATCGATGGGTGCTGTGGGACTTCCATAAATGTCGTAAAGTTGTTGACAGATCTCTGCATTGTAAGCAAACTCTTCACATGTCACGGGGATGACAGGGTTGATTTTTTGGAAGTGACGGTAGAATTCTTGATAGGATGGGATCCTATGATCTCTCCCTCTGGCAATATCTTTTGCTGCAAGATCGAGTGATATCCTAATAGCATCGACGAGTCGAATGTCTCTCTGTTCTGCGGGTTGTAAACTTGCACCAAGCAAGATGTCGTCAATGCCTTGATGCCACACCAAAGTTCCGTTGTTGTAATAATCCTTCCATTCAATCTCGTCAGTGATGTCTCCAGATTGAGGATCCCTCAGCACTAGAGTTTCTGTGACCAGAGAATGAAACACTCTCACAGCACCCGTCGCGAATTCGTTCAAGATAGAAGTGCGGTGTCGGTAGGAACTGTCACGCTTCTTTTTGCTGAGAGAGTAAGCTGTGTTGAATTCAATGTGGGTAAAACAGGTGGTTGGATCGAGGTTGTCAATACCAAGAATCAATGGTAGCACTTCTCTATAGGTGATCGACTGAATCTCAGCAACGACGAGGTGTCTCGCTGTGTTATAAAGCTCGTTCTCTGTGAGATAAGGTTTATCGATTTTCAATCGATCACACCAGTAGTTGTGTTCCCTCACCATCAAAACGTGGAACGCTGTCAAGAGAGGATGCTGGGTCACCCGATCATCCGTTCCTTGGAAAGATTGGTTTAAGGGTCCGTAAGGATAAGGAAGAAGTTCTGAATCGTTGGCATCTTGGAAGGGACTCGAACTTGTTCTCATCTTTCCACTCCCATCCAAACGCCGTAAAGCAAACGAGACGTTTAAATCTGTGCCGTAAATGTTTGAGCCATCGAGATAAGGTGTGGCAAAGTTAACTTGCTGACGGTTCCCCAAATCGTCAAGTCGATAGAACGTTCGGATCAACGCAGGATTGAGATTTCCAGCATAGATGGTATCGTTGCTCATGCTTGGTTTTGTGTAGATGAGATCATTGCTGATGAATTGAAACCATCCCCAGATCATGTTACTGAAACGAGGGAAAACGACTGAAGGACTTTGAGGTATCCCAAAGTCTTGATCCATGATCCCTGATAAAAAAGATGGACTTGGAGATATCTGCAGAGGAGAACTACTATCGTTCCCTTTGTTTAATAATCTCGAGAAAGTAACATTCGCACCGATTCCAATTCCTCTATAAGGTGCAACATCGAGAGGTGCCTTGCATTGTCGATAATGATCAGAACCACTCAATATCACAATCAAGATACCACCGAGTATAACGACTGTGACTGCTAACCATACACATAGTGTTGAATAAGCGTTTTTCCTTGCACTTCTTTGAATCATTTGAATCCCTTTTTTTTAAAAAAAATAAAAAAAATATTAAAAAAAAGTATTAAATTTCTTTTTTTTTAAAAAATTATTACATAAAATAGATATTATAAAAAATAAACTTTCTTTTCTTTTTTTCTTTTCTTTCTTTTTTTTAAAAAAGAAAAAAAGTAGTTATATAAATATAGAAAAAGAGGTTACTGTTTTATTAAATACTTTTCTTTTGAAAAAAAAATCATCTTTATATTATAAGAAAGTAAAACAATGCGTGAAGAAACGCAAAGAAGTAGGCGAGTTCGAGGACTTGATAACGCAGGATGTGGACAATTCCTTGCCATTATCCTTATTCTTACGGGATTGATTGCTCTTTTTGTTTTTGCTTATCGAAGTGAAGCTCATAATCCCAATCACGTTCATGGTGATTTTGTTATTGTTGGAGCAGGGCCAGCAGGTATTTCCGTTGCCGAGATTCTCAGTCGTGACCCCACAAAACACGTCTATTTGATTGAAGCAGGTCCTAACAACACAGGAAGTGAACCCATCCTTGACGATGTAACCGCTGCTTCTCCATTTGTTTCAAACAGTTTCATTTACAAATACTTTTGGCAATTTGCTCAGACGCCCGCTGAAGTGATCGTCAATCGTCCAGATCTCCGATACACCGGAGGCCGTGAATTGGGAGGAAGTACCCGCGTCAATGGTATGCAATACGTTCGTCCCACGGATTACGTGCTTGACCAATGGGTGAACCTCACTGACGATGAAATCTGGAACACTACCAACGCGATCAACGCCTACAAGGAGATCGAAGATTTTATTGGAAATGCTGTTGATGTCTCTCAACGCGGAACCACTGGTCCTCTTGTCATCACAGAGGCAATGTTGGCACCTCCACAGACAACTCCCACAAGCTTGTCAGAAAAGTACGTGACTGCCATTGAACAGATGACGGGTCTTCCTCGCCTTGATGATTACAACAGAATCGAACCTGCTTCCCGCGTGGGTCCATTCTTGCGATGGCAGGTTACCGCCAAATACGGAGATACCGTTACTCGTGAAAGCGCTGATATTGCCCTCTTGACCCCTGAAGTGTTGGCACGACCCAATCTCCACATCATCACCAACGGATTTGTCACCAACGTTCTCATTGACAAGTACAACGTCGCTTATGGTGTAAGGTACATCAAGGAGGGTAAAGAACATCATGCCTATGCGCGTGAACGTGTCATCCTGTCTGCGGGTATTCAATCTCCTATCATTCTCATGCATTCGGGTATTGGTAACGCTACTTACTTGGAATCCATTGGTATCACTCCTGTCTATGATAACCCCAACGTTGGTATCGATGCACGCAACCATCAGGGTATGATTCTCATCTTTGCAAAGAATTCTTCCGATGTTCCCAGTGCAAATCCCGCCGATATTTACGAAGGAGGTGCATGGCTCCCTGACCCCAATCCTTACCCGAATATCACCGAAGGATCGTCACCTCGACGCATTCAAACGATTGTTCTCAATCTAGGACCCGTGATGGGGTATGGACTCATTCACGTTCAACCTATCAAAACAGGTTACGTCAAGATTTTAGACAACAATCCTCTCCGACCTCCAGAGAGCTCTGATCGTATCTTGGTCCCTCCCGAAGGAACCATCGATTGGGAGACTTATGTCAACGCAATCAAGAGATACGCTTGTGATCTTCGAGACGAATATCAAGGTTTTGGTGTCGGTCCAGCTGTCGATGCTTCCTATGAGATGATCAATCCACCTTATTCTATCTGTTCAGACGACGAAGCACTCTTCGAATATGTGCGTGAAAACTTGACTCTGCAAGCTTATCATTGGACTTCAACAGCCAAGATGGGTAAGGAAGGAGACGGTATTTCTGTAACAAATAGTCGTGGAAGTGTGTGGGGTGTTGAGAAGTTGACCGTGTGTGATAACTCAATCGTTCCTTTTTTACCTGATGGAAATACTCAAGCCGATGCTTATCTTGTGGGTCACATCATTGGTAAAGAGATTGCTGCTGGACGTGTGTGATTTGCATATTCTCTCCTTTTTTTAAAACAAAAAAAATTCATAAAAAAAATTTTAATTCCAAAATTCAATTTTTAAAGTTAAAAAAAATAGAGATCAATCTTCTTTGAGATCCATATGAATATATCCTCCATTATACACTGGAGTTGGCGGTAGTTGATTCAATAATTCCTGTTGTTGTTGTTGCTGTTGTTGTTGCTGTTGAGTGTTGACATAGTTATTGTTGTGGACATTGATTGTTTGTTGTTGATTTTGTTGTTGCTGTTGCTGTTGTTGAATTGGAGGGAGTGGTTGTGAATATTCGACTGGAGCTACAACGGGGTATGCATGCCAGTAATTGCAACAGCACATCATAAGCATGATCAGGATAAAGAAAAATAAAATTGCTAAAACAGTAGCAAAGTCATCAAAATCTTGGTCTTCAAAATGAACAGGTCCGTCGTCATCATCGTCATCAAGTTCACGGGATCGATGACTTTCGTGACAACGACGAGCAGTCCAATCAAAGAACCAGTCGTCAGGGCAATTCACGACAAAAGATCGTTCGTTCTCTTGGTGTTCTCTTCGACGTTGAAAAAAAGATCCATCGTTGAACGTGTATTCGTTGATTGATTCGACAAGTCCTCCAAATCCTCCATATTCGTGAGCACACCAAACAATCTGTAAGAATTGTTCATATTGCGTGTAAGCGAAAACGGTGAATTGGAAAGGTTCGCAACTGACGTCTGTCTCGACGTCTTCAAGAATAATGAATTCGTGGAGGTTTTGATCAATAGTATCAGATTCCCAAGGATTGATAGAGTAAATGAGAATCTTGATAACATCGTCTCCTGGTGTGTTGCAACCGGTGGTTTCTGGATGCATGGGATCGAAGGGAATCAAGTCTCGTTCTGCCGAAAAGCAAATATAAACTTTACGGATTTCAGTGTCGAGATGTTCATGTGTTGTGAGACAGACCTTTCCATAGAGCGTTTGACAATCAACGAGCTGAGTGCCATCATAGTGATGTTCAAAAGCAGGATCGACATAGAGGGTGACGCCTGCGTTAACCTTCCCATCGAGATGAATCTGGTTCCCCATGTGTTTTGCGTGAAGGTTGTAATTTGCGCTTACATGACCAACGATAACGTCGCCTTTGCAAACATCCCATTTAAGAAGCTTGAACCCGCTGAAGTCAACGACGTTTTCAGCACCGAATGTTCTGAGAGACCAGACTTGAAAGCAATTATCGTCGATGATCTCGCACTCTGGATCGAGAGGGTCAACGAAAACCAATGGATATCCTGTTTCTGTCTCGGTGTCAACAGAAGGGTTGCACAAGTGAATGTCAGGATGACAGTTTTGAAGGATGTTTGTTTTCAAAACAACCTTGAGGTTACCAGCGTCTTCACCGCAGAGCCAAACGTTGTAGAGCCATTGGACACAAAAATCGATGTCGTTACTCACGAAAGAGACATCAATCGAACCGCCTGTGTCGAGTTCCAAAGTAATGTTATAACATGAAGAGAGTGCAACGACTTCTCCACATGAATCTCCTTCAGACCAGTTTTCACAGTTGTCTGCCAGGACCGTGGCTTGGTACAACTGGCCAGTGTATGTGATAATGCAATTTTCGCAATTATCCTCTTCAGATACCGTAAACAAGGGAGTATATCGGTCACCGTACATCCGACACCCTAAAAGCTCTTCGATGGTGAAGTTGGCACAGTAAGTGATGAGTGACGTGGTCTGATTGATCGACACAACCCAACCGTTTGGTGCATCTTCCTCGGGTTCTCCAAATAATCCACAATATTCTTCTGGATTGGTACAGTCGTCAGTGAGATCGACTGTCAAATAAGAATAGTAGGCTGTTTCAGAAAGCGCCAATGAAAGATCGTAAGGTTGGTGAATTATAGTCCACGTGAATTGGACTTGGATTCCAGCGTGCAAGTTTTTCCCGTTGGCGCCATAACCCACTTGTGGCGCGTGATTGACGCTAGTGACGCTGATGATGAGTCCGTCATAACCTGTGCCTGGAACGCCCGTGATACTCCCTGTGATGTCATGATAATAAGACCACAAACTTGAATTCGTGTTTCCAGTGTAACATTGAGATGGGAGTTGTTTCACTGGAGAACCGGGAGGGATGATCCCAGGTGCATAAAGGTCATTGAACCAGATGGTGACGTGGAGCTTGAGATCTGGATTGGAAGGGTCTTTGAGGTACCCAAATAAATGACCAATCCCAGTCACATCGTCTTCAACAAAAACAGGATGAACGAGAGTATTGTCCCATTGAAGATGACTACTCAATCCGATGATATTAAACGATACATTGATTCCGTTTCCAACACAAGGGTACATACATTGTTTAGGGTCTTTGACACACATCGTTTCAGAAGGGAAAATAATCGTGTGTTTGTTATCACAAGTGCCTCTTTCGTTGAGGTGGCAGGTGTCGTAAGGATCGAAACCCAGGACGACCGAGGTGTCGGGACCCAGGTAGGTACTCGTCTGGCAAAACTCGAAAATAGTGCTATCGTTATACGCATTCACTGTCAATGAGTTATAATCGTTTACTGTAATATTCGCGCCATGCGGACAATTATTTTCACACGAATGACTGGTGGTACTAGTGCTGTGTGTAGTAGTGGTGGTACTGATGGTCGTTGTGTGTGTGGTCGTTGTCGTGGGTTCAGCAATCCCGCAAAATCTCACGTACAAAATATCTGGTAAAGTGAGGTCTGATGGAGGATCAAAAAAGGGCAATCCCGAATTATCAAAAGTACCACTCGTTATCCCAGAGCTATAATTGGTTTGAAAGAAAGCATCACCTCCCTTCACAATGACGGCTTTCACAATCCATCCAGTAGAAAACCATGAACCCCAAGTGGCATTACCAGCAGTTATTGTTACAGAAACACTCCCACCCATTCCACCAGTAAATTGGTAATCGTTTCCCATCCATCCATACTTGCAAAAATAAAGAGACCCATCAGGGCAAGTACCAGTACCCTGTAGATCTTCTGGGGTATCGCCATTTGCAATAAAAAACACACGTTCATATGATTTGTCGTCATGAATGTGTAATTCTTCACTGATTTGTTGCTTCCATGGGGAAACGGCAACTGAAAGCTGGATAGAAAATACAACAAGTAACGTAATAAGACCAATGACTAATTTCATATTGGTATTACTACTATAATTTTTTTTTCAAAATAATCCAAAAAAAGTATTTGAACATTGGTAAAAAAATTTTACAAAAAAAATGAATGTAAAATATAAATAAACAGCGTTAAATGAAAATTTATTTTCTGATTTTAAATTTTTTTTTGAAAAAAAAGGAGAATTCATTCAAGGTATGGTTTGATTTCTTTCAAAGTTCTTTGGTAAACTCCATCTTCGACCATGAGATAAAAGGGTCTATTCGGATCAAGTTCTGGACTTGGATCTGAATCATCATCCACTGGTTCATTTTCTTGTTTTTGGAGGATGAATCCTTCTTTTTTCCCACAGGCAATGATGTGTTCGATGATTTTCTTGGTGTCTTCAAGAGGGATTTCCCTCTTGTATCTGGCGATGATGCTTTCCAAGTAAAGCGCAGAAACACATGTCAAATAAACACCTTTTTCATCTTTTTTGACGCGAACGAAAGGGTTGTCTTCGTTGTGTACTTCCTTGGGGAGCGTGTCCAAGGTCTCAAAGAAGGCATTTATCAATCCAACCTTTCTTCCGTAATGACGGACGAGCAGAGGATGTGTCTGCGTGTCGTCGATGAGGTATTGTCCCTTTTTTGCAGAATATTTAAAGGTGATAAAATCGTATCTCCTTTTGTAAGAGAGCAAGAAATGTCCGACGGGGTTATCGAGGTGGATGTAATGAAGTCTGTATTCAGGACAAACTTCAGCACGGAAAAGAGAGCTGTGGGTCTGACCATTGATCCCGAAAACCAAAACAGTGGGAGGGATGGGGAGTTGCAAGAAGGAGTAACTGTTTCGATAAAACAGATATTGAGATGCGGGAAATGCAAAATAAAATTGACCATCGATCAACATGGGTTTGTCAGTGATCATCTTGAGAGGAGAAAAATGTTCGTAATCAACATCCAAAATCAATTTCTCTTGAACGTCGGGATCATCGTTGTAAGCATTGATGTTAAAGAAACAGCTTCGTGTCAGTCCATCAGAGGACGTCGTCGCGTTTTTGTTAAGATAAGCGAGGATGGATTGACGATGTGCAGGAAACCCAACTTTGTAGAATAAACTTTGGAGTTTATGAGGAGCGACCTCCCATCCTTCATCGTGAAATTCACCAGAATCCGAAACGGTGTTGAGAAATCCGAACTGTATCTCACATTTCTCGTTTTGTTCAACAAAAAAATCAAAAATGGGATTGGATCCCTTGATTATTTCTGATTCGTTTCTCATGGGGATGAAGATGGTGTCAAGTTCGTCAAGTTCTTCAGAAGGGATCTCCATAGCTTCGAATTTGACATTTTCTCCAGTTGGATCTTCATCCGCGATAATGATTTCGATTTCTGATAAAGAAGATTCAGCACTCATTTTTTTTTCTTTTTTTTTTCTTCTTCTTTTTTTTCCTTTTTTTTTTGAATTTTATTTTTTTTTCCAAAAAAAAAGAAATCAAAAATTTATACACAATGTATTCTTTCTTATTATCGTCTTTGTTTTTTATTTGAATCAATATTGATATATTCAGATGGTTTGAATTTGGGTTTTGAAGAAGGTGCTAAATTGTGATTGTCAATATCAGAATCAATGATCGTTTCTATACCCTGAGGATCAAAATCTTCATTCTCTGAAGATTCGGCTTCTTTGTCACTATCAGACCAATTCTCTTGTTCATAGATATCAAGAACGTCCGAGTCATAATCGGTTGCACTAGACGAGGTGTATTCATCGATATCCTCGATGGGTTCTTCTTCCAAGATGAATTCATCATCAACGTCGTCATGGAGAGTCGTGACTCTTTGTTGTAGCAACTGCGGTTCAGGAATCTCAAAGATCTCTTCGATGATTTCTTCTTCTTCGTCATCTTCGACGATTTCTTCTATTTGAGAATCAGAAAGTTGAGGCAGGCCACTTCTCACGAGGTTTGCGTTTTGTATTGCGCGCTGGATGATCTCTTCCCGTGTAATCACAGATCGCTGTGCTTTTGAAATAGCTCTTTTAACGCATTCGATGATCGACTCCTTTGAAGGATCAAATTGAAGGTATTCTTGCCTCACAAAAGTCACCAATTGATCAGCCGTTGGTTCAACACCCTTGTCGAGTTTGTTTCTGTGGAGGATTGGAAGGATGTTGATGAAGGCGATCAAAGCTTCCATGCCTTCAACGTTCATCACGATGTAGTTTCCACTCTTGAATACAGAGATGGAGACTTGTTTGACGTTCTGAGCGTTGAATCGGATTTGTTTCCGATAAATGATCCCACTGAACGATTTCTTGTGTCTCACCACTCTCGTTTTATCATTCCGTTCAAAGTTTTCGATGTCAAGAGGGTCATAGAATCCGCTCGAAACTTTGTTGCACACATACATGGGTGAGTTGCGAGGCCTCTTTGCAAGGTTAGGAATGTTGCTGGCTATCCCTCTGAAAATGTGAATAAAGAGGAGAGAAACACGTTCACTATTTGTGCCCATGGAAACGTATAATCCACTCGTGAATCCTTGTCCTGTGGGTTCAACAAATTGACCAGGGTCGTAAAACCTGGCAGTGTAGGCACTCAATCGACAATTTTTGAAACTAGCTCCAGAAATCATTCCAACAGCTTGCTTGTGATTGAACGTGGTGTTGAGGTTAGTCACCACGACTCGATTCTGAGGACAAGGCCATGGGATATCAATCAATGACAAGAATGGATCGACAGGGACTTTGAAATGATTCAAGTCTGATAATGAAGTTCCAGTTTTCATTTTTTTTCTCTTTCTTTTTTCTTTTTTCTTTTTTTTTCTTTTTTTCTTTTTTGATGCCTTAAAAAAATAATTACAAATATATTTTTTCTCTTTGTACCTTTGTTTTTTTTTGAAAAAAAATGCCGCCGGCGGCAAAAGGAAAAAAATCTTCTAAATTTAGAAGCTTCAAGAAAAAATTGGGTGGAAAGAAACGTAAAACGCCCAAGAAAACAAAATCTTCTAAACCCAAGAAGTCAAAGAACACTTCCAAAGCGTTGAAAGAGAAAAAACGTACCTCCGCTGAGAAACAAAACCGTAAACTAACCAAGGAACGGTTGAGGAAACGGCGAGAGGTGTTTCAAAAACGTGAAAAGGAGATCCTCGATGATCCTTATCTCAGTCTTCCTGAAAAAGGTAGAAAGATAAAGGTTCTTCGTCGAGATTATGACGTTGCTCAACGCAAGACGATGATGAACTACCGTCGACGCAAAGCGACACTTCGATATGCTGGAAGGAGTTATGCTTCTCCTTATCCTTATGGTGGCGTCTTTTCAGAAATTCTGGCAGGTGGATTAGCAACCACCATCATTTCATCGACAACTGCAAATGCACGACCCGCTTCCATGCCTCCGTATCCTCCAGGAAATCCAAGACCCATGTCTCAACCTCCAGGACCAAGTGGATATCCTCTTCAAGGTCAACCTCCAACAGAACCTGAGACCAGTCCAAAGGAAGAGAAACAGTTTCCATACAACGAACAAGAGATGAGAACGCTTGCTCACCACAACACTGTGGCAGGAAGATGCGTCAAATCCCTTGAGATGGTCAAAGGTGGTCAACTCGTTGCGTTTTTGAACGCAAGAGACGACTATATGAACGAGCTTGATCCAGAAGCTCAGATCACCAAGGGTCTTCAACTCATGAACATTGCCAAGCAATTGGATACACGTTATGGCACGCATGCAATGGCGTGGGGGAAGGTGATGCGATACAGGCCTTCTTCTTGGTCTCGTGAAATGGCTCAGATGTTCGCCGACGGTGCAGACGCAAAAGAGATGACAAGTATCTCAGATATGTCAGGAGCAGAAGTGACCAAGCATCTCTCTGAAATGGATTATGACAAACTCCAAGAGATTTATCAATACGCACAATCTTGTACCTCTCAAACGATCGGATGCAGCATGGATGCTCACGTCACAGAAAACGAAGCGAAGTCAGACTTTGGAGACCGGTTTGTCGTTTACTTTGCCAATGAAAGGAAGCAGATCACGTTCCATCTCAACGGGTTCATTGAAATCAATTCGTTTGTTTCAGAGAGAGAAGCAAGACAGTATGGCATCGATCGCGTTGTCAAAGTACTTGGCCGGAACGCCATTGTCAAGAACGACATTAAGACAAAGTGTGATCATCAAGCTTTGTTCAGTCAAGTACGGATGCTCCGAAGGATGCTCTCGCTTCTCCCTGACCAGCAATTCTCTCGCACGTTGCTAAACGATCTCATCAAAGACGTTGATTCTTTCGCTACCCCAGACAATGAAATACCCGTGATGTGGTTTGGCGCTGACTACGCGGGTCTCCGATTCTTAAGACTGGCACCCATTGTTCTCACTCCCGAACGAAAAAAGAGTCTTCGTATTGGTGATGGAGATTTGACCATCATGAATGACCTCGTTGCGAAAATCATGGAAATAACCACACCTTACGTCAACATTTTTGCTAAAGAGTTTCCCACTCTTGCTCCTCCACAAAGAACAAAACGAACAGTACTTCGTGGATCAAGCGAACTTTCAAAAGTAAAGAAAGTTCGTAGTTAATCAAATTAAAAAAATTTTATTTTTTTAAAGCAATAATTGATATTTTAAATATTATGGGTTTTTTTCTTTTTTTTAAAAAAAAAGAAAAAGAACTAACTTTCTAATTGTTTTAATAATTATTAATTTTTATTATTTTTTTGAACGTTAAAAAATGTCAGCTGTGTCTGACGATTTTGGGTCACCAAGTGAAGAAACCCTTGATCTAACGACCACTGTGTTTCGTTATAAAGTTGGTAAAGAAGAAAGAGAAGCAAATATCTATTCTAAGGTATGGTTTTTGAATCAGCTCGATGACTTCTCTATCTTGACTCTGACGGTTTTGAGTTTGTTTGGATCAGGAAGGTCTCTTCCGGGTATTTTAATCAAACCCAAGATTCAGCAAGCGAAAGATGGAAGTGGCGTGAATGTCATTTCTGGAAATGTTATCGGTGAAGAAAAAGCCGAACTTGCAAAGATCTTTAGGCTTGGAGAATCTCCCACTCCTGGTCAAATCACTCAAAAGCGCCTTGTTCAAGTATTCAAAGGGTTTGTCCTTTGTTTGAAATTTGTGTTCTTCATTGCAAAGATACGAATCACTGGGAAATCTTTCGATGAAAGCGTCTCTGCTGTTGGAGATATCCCCACGAAAAATTTCATCCTTTCTCTCTACCAAGAAATGCGCAACGATACCACTTTCGTTGAGGATTTCAGGGATTTCTATGATCAACTTGTCAAGCCAGAGAGAGAAGATTCCGACTTTGTGACCACAGACAGAGACGTTGCGTTTTTCCTCTCCATTCCAACAATGAAAGATTCTATCAATCTTGCTGATCCTAAAAACGCTAGATTGAACAAGCCGATTCAAGAGTATGTCAAAATTCTTTATAGATGGAGACGATTCCTTGAGAAGCTTCGTTTTTTCTTGGAACCTTTGGTCAGCATTCCAGCAAATTACATCGCAACCATATCAACGACTGTTATCCAACCGAGTGCCACGATCTTGGTTTTCACAAAATTCACCCAAGAAGCTCTCCCCTCTCTTTTGGGTAGACCTATTATCGCAGGTCCTGGATCTCCGGTGTGGAAACGTGGGGATCCGTTTCCTATGCTCAAAGGAGGTGTTGAAAGTGGTAGAGAGCAAGAAATCTTTGACAAAAGATCTCTGGAATCAGAAATCTCAAACTTGCGAAGACAGCTTCAGGCTTCCAAGGCTTCAGAAGAAGATGCTATTACCTCTTTACAGGACATTTCGGAGAGCCGTGATAGATTGTCTGCGGAGTTTCAAAAATGCAAAGTTGCTTATGAACGCAAAGTCAATGAACTTGCGGCACAACGAACTGTTCAAGGTTCTTCGTCTTCACCCGCGGATACCCGCGAGTTAACTCGATTGAAAGAAATGCTTGCGAATGTGCAAAAAGCACATAGTAACATGAATCGAGAACTTGAAGAAAAGAATCAAATGATCTCTGAACTTCAGGGGGATTTTGCGAGAGAAAAACAGATGTATGATGATCTAAACCTCCTCTACAAAAGAACCATCTCTCCCAGCGTCTTCGACGATACCGTGTTTTTGAAACTTGGAGATTTTACAACACCAAACATTGTTCGTGACACAAACTGGTATCGTCGTCACATTTTCTTTCAACTTGTCAAAGCCAAGCCAGGTAAAGAATTCTATGACGAATTGATGAGTCTCAATGATTCTATCGAATCCAGTTTCAGACATGAATTTATCCTTCAAGGGGATATTTGTTCTGGAATTGGAGGTGTTCAGTACTTGACGTGGTTGACTGGAGAAATCAAACGTTATCTTGAAACACATGATGTTGCTAGGAAGTTTCCTCAAGGTTTATTCGATTCTCTTTCCACAGAATGGATGTTCGGAGGGTTTTCTATTGAGAAACTCGACAGCAGGTTCATTTCTCCTATCCTTGTACGAATGATCAATGACAGAACGCAAGCAGATATCACACGACTTGTTTTCCTTCGACGCGTTCTCTTTGCAAAGACCGTGATTGATCTCATTGTCACTGGCAAGTATGCAAAGGGAGAAAATCTCTTAGATCAAGTATACAAGAAACTTCTCTCTCAGACAAACGAAGGTGTTGTCGACAATATCTTCAGATTGAAAACAGAATCGATTGATTTCACATTTCTTCCATTGTTGATTGGTGATCAAAAAACTGTTTGTTCATCTTCTTCAACGAAAAAGACGGTCCGTTTCCAGGTTACTCCTTCTCCTTCATCTTCTTCTTCACCTCTATCTCCAACTGTCAGACAACCAGATGTTTTTTCAGGTTTTCCATAAGTTCGTTGACTCCTCAAAGTGGATTTTCATTGATTCAAACCTCTATTTCTTGTCGTTCATAAATCTTGAATATGATTACAAATGCAAAAAGAATAAACATCTTCACAAACATCCATTCATAGTACATTGTCGAATCTTCGTTTGATGGAATACTTGGAGGAGACGAAGAAATGGAATAAAGAGGAGGAGACGAAGAAATGGAAGAAAGAAGAGGAGATGAAGAAATGGAAGAAAGAAAGGGGTTCAAAAACGTAAATTTATATGCAATTCTGTGTTTCGTCCTGCACACCGGACATTTTATCGTTTTCTTATCATGATCAATCATCAATGAAAGACAGATTCGACACGCAGAATGTCCACATTGCATTGTGTTCTTTTTATAAAACGAATCATATTCCTCTGTGCATATCATACACGTGGGTTCATCATTATCATATATCTTTCGTATCATTTCCACATTTTTTTTCTTTTTTTTTCTTTTTTTTTTCTTCTCTTTTTTTTAAAAAAAATAAAATAAATAATTACACTATGTATTAATTTTTGATGATCACTTGATTTTTTTTTCAAAAAAAATTTTAGAAAGAAAAAAAAGAAAGAAGGAAAGAAAGGGAAATAAAGGAATTGAAAAGAAAAGTTTAAAAAAGGGAAGAAATAAATAAGCAAATATATTTAAAAAAAGATGAAAAATTCTTCAACAGATGATGAAGAAAGCGAATTCACAACGAAACTCACGGAAGAAGACTTTTATCCTACACAAGAAGGTATAAACACGATGTCTGACCCTATTCAACAAGAGGAAGAAATCATCGAAGAGGAACCCGAAGAGGAACCCAGTCTCGATGGTGTAACTATAACCCCAGAACCTGACGTTGTGCAGGACGATGATGAAGAAATCATCGAAGAAGAGCCTTCTTCTCCAGAAACCAGTGAGAATGGAGAAACATCCGCAAGACAATCTGTCAATGCAACAAATGATGATCCTCCTATTCTTTCCAAAGAAGTTGAAAAGACAGTCATCAACCCTCCCACGAGTCCTCCTCCTCAACTTAAACGGATGAAGAGCATCAAAGCGCCCGCAGCAACTTCTTCTCAGGTACGAACACGAGGTCCACGAAAAACACCTCCACAGAAATCAAGAGCCAAGGTTTCAATTGGAGGTGTTAAGAAACCCCATCGATATCGACCAGGAACTGTAGCTTTACGAGAGATTCGAAAATTTCAACAATCCACAGATCTTTTGATGCGAAAGCTCCCGTTTGAAAGGCTTGTACGTGAGATTGCTCAAGACACTCCAGCATCCATGAGTATTTCTGAGACTGGGAATGGAGGTGGATTACGATTCACTCCCAAAGCAATTGAAGCTCTCCAGCATGCCTCAGAAGCTTTCCTAGTGACCTTATTTGAGGACACGAACTATCACGCTGTTTGTGCCAAACGCAAAACGGTCATGCCCAAGGATCTTAGTTTCATTCGTCAACTTCGAAACGCCAAGAATACACTTTAAAAGATTTCTTTCTTCTTTTTTTTGAAATTAAAAGATTCCTTTCTTCCAAAAAAAATAATTTATTTATCTTGGAGGTGTACAAAACATATGGTGATGCATGAAGGATAATTCATGAAGGAATGTTCTGTTACACGTATCGCAAGAAAATCTTGGGAGTTTCTCAATGTGGATGCCAGACAGCACTTGTTTAGCTTCCTTTTTTGTTAATTCTATCGCATGACAAATGAGATAATGTTTGATGATATACGGAACAGTATACCTTGGTGTTGTAACCTTGAAATCTGGATAATGTCTATTAATACAATCGAGAAATGGACAAGACCATTTCGATGAATCAAATGATGATTTTGACTTTTTTTTTTAAAAAAAGTTTAAAAAATGGACAAGTTTAAAAAAAGAAAAGAAAAAAAAAGTTAATAAATTTTGTTTTTTTTTGAGAGAAAAAAAGGAAGAAGATGTCTTTAGAATATGAGTCAAAACCTTCGTTTTTCCAACGCGTGAAACAAAAGCTCACGTTGCTTTCTGTTGTTACAACAATCATTGCTCTGTATAGAACAATTTTTGTGATCGTGATGACCATTGGTGGCGCTGTTCACACAAACAGATACACGTATTGGAATTACATCGGCACGACGATATTCTATGACCTTCTTTGGATAGCGTATATATCGAATAGAACGAACCTTTTCAAAATCTTGACAATCTTTGTGCTCCCCATCGTGTTTGGATCTGTGTTTTTTGTGTGCTTGTACATCATTCTGATCCTTCAACTTGATGAAGGACAGCTTTTCATCTCTGCTACGTACATCGATGGGGGAACGCTTAGTGTTGGGACTGTCCATACATTCGATAACATCATCCACACATTTCCTGTCCTTGATTTCCTTGTTATCATGGTCAGTGGATATATCAAAGAATCTAGGTTTATCTTTTCTTCTTTTTCTAGAAGCTTGTCTGAGAGATTTGAGAAAATCGCTTTCGTTACTTATTTTTTCGTGGAACCTCTTCTTCCTTTTTCTCTCTACTGTGTCTTTTTTAATCCCTTCGAAGAGTATCCTACCGATGTCGATGATATCGTTCCCTTGTTGCTTGGGTTTTTGATTTATGGTTTGATTGTGGGATGGGTCTATACTCTCTTGACCACTAAAACATATGGACATTTCAGAAAAAGAGCATTGAACATGAGTAATCAATAAAATTACTCTCTTTTCTTTTTCTAAAAAAATATTTTTTTTCAAAGTATAAATCCTTGTTATTAAATATTTTTTCTTTTTTTAAAAAAAAAATTAAATTTTAATTTATTTTTTTGAAGAAAAAAAATAAGCATAATTTATCCATAAGACAAAAAATCTGAGTTGTTAAAAATAATTATTTTTTTAATTAAAAAATAAAAATAAATTAATTTTTTTTCATTAACAAAAATAAAAAGAAATATAATATATATGGCAACCTCTTCTCATACTATAACTAATGGATCACAGTCAATTACTAGATCTATTAGTTCAAATAGATTTGGAATTGTAATACGAGACGTGACTTATCTCGATGGATTTACTCCTGATCGTGATCACATTCATCTGAATCACCTTGGTGTTTTTCACGAGAATGCATTCGGAGAAAAACTTGGATTTATGACCTATTGTCCAAAAACAGGGGTTGTTTACGTTTGTCAAACAATCATTCCACACAACAAGTTGATTGTTTATTTGATGTTTGATGATGTCAAAAGAACATTGAATCAGAGGAAGGTGACGCTTTCTCCTTCGATTCCAGATGTTACATTCATCAGTTCTTTGTTTAGAGAACCTGTGGGTGATTTCATTGGCAGTGACATGGTCGTCAAACTCACGAATGAGTTGGATGATTTATTCACACAATCACCATCCTTTGACGTCGTGGCACGTCCTGAAGAGTATCCGCTTGTGATGGAGTTCACCATCTGGTATCGTCCCATCGTGGTGGGAAAAGGACATGAAATGCCGCACGGATTGTATATTTATCCTTCTTATTCTTACGCGAGAGGTCAACCTTACTTTATTCATCACACAAAAGCTGACGGGAAGACTAGGCACCGTGCTGTTTTCATGACACGAAAGAAGTACATCTCTCCGTTTGCGATGCTAAACATCGACGCACAGGCTCTCTTTATCAACCAATGTGGTGTTCCTTGTCAGAACCAAGCAGGATACTGCAACATCAGAATGATCACGATTCCTTCGTGTCTTGGTAAACGGATGAACGCTTCCCTGGAGATTCCAAATTCTCCACTCAAGGAATCCAAGGGTACCATCACCATGGTTTGTACTTCTATTACCATCAATGGGAGTCTAGAGGAGGCTCCCGATGCCAGCATTACCATCGATGACGTTCGAAGTCATCTCCAGAATGCCACGCAGAAAGTAAGGGAGTACATCGACGTGAATCATCGATTCTATTCTCAATACCCAGCATCCGCGACATCGATCAGCAACATCACCGTCTTTGAATACCACGGACGTAAAGGGAAGATCCCTGGTTCGATGTTCGATTCCTTCAAACTCCCTGTGTCACGAGAGAAGTTCTATCTCCAGTCGTTACGATACGCAATCCAGAGGAGAACTCTCCGGACTGATGTTGATCTGGAAAGGTGGACAGAAGGCAGATCATCGACGTGGTGCACCAGCGTGGTGATGGACATGCTTTGTATTTATTCCAACTGGTGCGATTACATCACGGACATCGTTGACCACAACAAAGAAGGAACACCTTACGATGAAAAACTCAAGAAGTTGATCGAGTCGTTCGATATCATCCGGTGCCGAGATTGTGGCGATTGTGAAGACTTCACGAGAGAAGTGTTGATGGCAGCGATGGAATTGATCTTCAACGGTAAATACTTCAGTAGCAACGCCATTGCACAAGTGAGGTCCATCATGGATAAATTCATGTTCGTCTCTGTGCTCTGTGGCGTTTCAAAGGCTTCCATCAGTTTCACCGATCTCGATGACAAGGGAGTGAAGCTATCGGGTCACGAATGCGCGTTGGCGGTCCCCAAGTACATCTTTTTTAAAGCGCTTTCAAGATCCGATCCTTCTCACCCATTGCTCTCCTTGTATACATTGGAAGAACAAAACAAGGGGAAAGACGAACAGATCTGCGTTCTCGAAGGCACGGGTAACCTCGACCCGGTTCCTCGCGAACCATCCTCTGAATATGAACACATTTCTGCGTGTATCATGGATGGGTTCCCAGATGACCTCACAGAGTTCATTCGCAGACAATACTTTTATCATCCAAACAAGAACGATAATTTCTATAAGAAATTCATCACGTTCCTCACCCCAGAACCGTTTTTGAAATTTGGTTATCGAGGATTCGAGTTTCTCGTCTGCATTGAAGACCCTCGTTCACCTGGGAAATACTTACGCGGTGTCAACTTTAGTCAATTTTTGAAAGTTGACGAAAACCCATCTATCCGGCTCGTAGAAGCACCTCAAATCCCTGTAGGTACTTTCAGAGATGCCTCTCGCATCGATGATGATAATTTCCCTCCTACCGTGAACGAACCTGTAGACATCAGTCCTGAAATGATCTCAACAGCTCAAAAGTTCACCATCCTCAGACCAAACACAATCATACCAGAGAACAACGATAACGTTTTTTCATTTCAACTCACTCGTGATCAAGTGACTTTAGAAGTTATTGAATCTTGGAGAAAAGAAGTGGAAGCTCAGCGTTTGAACATGATTTGTCATCCTGAAGCCGTGAAAGTGAATCATTCTACTGGAGAAATTGTTGGAGGGTATACAATACATATCTTCAAATAATCAAAAAAAATAAATTAATATTTCTTTTCTCTCTAGTTATTAAGAAACGATTGTTGATTTTGAAGAAGGTCTTACGGTTTTGATTACCATCTTTCGATTTGTGTTTGAAGAAAAAAATACTCTAAAAGCAGCAACAAGATGTTGTTTATCTTTTGATGAAATTTCTAAAGGGATAACATCAATGACTTCACTTGTATTATGTTTCATTTTTTTCTCTTTTTTTTATTCCTTCTTTTTTTTTCTTTTTTTCTTTTAAAAATATTTTTTTTCTTTAATTTAACGAAAAAAAAGTTATTAAATATTTAAAAAACATCTGGATTTTCTTTCTTTCATTTCATTCGTTCAAATTTGATATTTATTTGATATTTGGAAAAAAATTTTAAAAAAAAGAAAAAAATGAAACAAGGTGGGAGGAAACTTGGAAATATGGGATCAATATTTGATACCCTCACGTATGATCATGTTGATCTCAACACGGTTGATGAAACGTCTCCTAGTTATAGACCTCCTTCATTTTCATCTCAAAAGAAAAAGGTGAGGTTTGGAATCGCTCCTCAAGAGTTGGAATACAGTGATTCTGGACTCACTTCTGATGATGGAGAATGTTCAAGGTTCTCTGCTTCAAGATCTCGAGGAAACCAATCGGAACTGGATGCCTTGTTTGAAATGACTGCTTATGACTCAGCACAGCCACTCAATGACTTTCCAGAAAAACCAGACGAGTTCTCAAACATGGTTGATCTGTTGATGGAAGATGCGAATACACTTCCATTGGCTCCAGTGAAGGAAGAGTTTCATTCTGACAAGGAACCGGATCTTAATCCAGGATTCATCGAAAATTCTCTTGTGTTGAGAGATGACGAAGAGGAAATCATCGAAGAGTTCCCAGAACCTGATCCAGTTCAACCTCCTTATGTAATAGAAGAAGTGGTTACGAAACCTCAATCTCCTGTGAAACAAGTTCAATCACATCTTCAAGATGATTCTTCCAAGGCATCTACTTCAGCAACTCGCAAAAAGAGAAGACCGACTCCCGTTCCTGCTTCTAAGAAAAATGATTGAATCAAATTGATTTTTTTTTCTTTTTCCGTCTTGTTTTTTAAAAAGCTTAAAATCGTAAGTAAAAAAAATTTTAAATCAAAGTCACAACTATTGTTAAAAAAAATGAAATTCAACACGGATGTGATAACCTTGTTTTCTTTATTGTTGTTCTTTACAACATTCACATTGGTTGTTGCTTTTGAAGATGATGACGATGGTGAAGACTCGTTGGCAGACATAAGTAACCTTGCCGTTCATCTTGTTGGAGGATTTGGTGTGTTATTGGGTTCAACCAATATGATAATCCTCATCTATATCTATAACAAAATTGGATTCGAAAGTATGGCTCCTCAAGAAATCCAATCAAATCTTGGCCAAGAATCCCCAGAAAGTCCATTAGATACATCCTTCAAATTAGAATATAGATAAACACTTTATTTTTTTTTTCAATGTATAAAAAAATTCATTCGCGAAGATTATTGAGCTTTTTGATGAAACATGAGACCAATATGACGAGAATCTTGGAAAACGCCGTCGCTAGCATGAGTGTCAATGAGATGATCACCGATTGAAGACTGGATCTGATACTCATCATCGTCAAAAGTAGCAGCAGCGTTAGAGACACCAAGGTTTTGTGCGTTCACGTTTCGCGTAGCGAGAGCGGCACAAGTCATTTGATTGATCATGTAAAGAGAAACCAGCATGCCAACGCCACCTAGACCAGCACCGAAGAGAGTGAGAAGGAAAGCAGGATCGGGAGTCGTGTCTGCGGGATAATTTCTGTTGACGAAATGAGGACGTGTCGTTTGACAACTTGCCATGTTGATGCCAGTGCAGTTGGTCCAGATGATGATTTCCCAGACAACAAAAACGGCTGTATAACCAATTGCTGCTGCCATTCCCCAGAACAAAAATCCTCTTATCCTTCCAACAGAAACAGTAACATCGTAAGCGTAAATGAGCATGGCAACAAGAGAACTTGCAATAACCGCCACCATGATCCAGTAACGCCAATAAACCCATGTGGTGAATCGATCATGGTTGGGATTAGGATATCGAACGTCTCCGTATCCTGCAAGGTAACCAAGACCAGCAATCCCCATGATCAATACGATGAGGAACATCATCGCTCGAACCGATGATTGAGCTCTATCGAGGCTTCCTCGTGTCAACATTTTTTTTGAATTTCTTTTTTTTTCTTAAAAAAAAATACAAGAAAAAAAATGATTTAAAAATATTTAGAAGTTTGAAGAAATAAAGAGAGAAAAAAAAAGTTTTCTATTGTATCATGATTGAAATATTTGAATGATTTAGATTTTTTCTTTTATCTTTTTTTTAAATAAAAAAAAAGTTGAAAAAATAATTTTTTTGAGAAAAAAATTTTATGTAAAAAATTATGACCAATCGATTTTTTGTTTTCTTACTTGTTTTAATTTTTTATATAAATGGAAATTATGATCCTGTTGTTTCTGAGTTTATAGAAACAGGATCGTTCCTCAACGATTGTGGAGGTGATCGTATCCTCCTTAGGAAAATCAACGATCTGTGTGCTACTAATATCGAAGGAGGCTGTCCAATTGGGAATATTATTTGTTATGACAAAAATACCCTGATGTGTGTACCCAATTGCACAATCACGATTGAATCAATATTGAATCAACAACAGAGCAAAGAAGTTGATTGCTTCAATGGAGGTATTTACGATTCAACTTTAAAGAAGTGTAAATGTCTTCAACGATACAGTGGAAATCAATGCCAAATCATCGATCCATGTCTAAACGTCGATTGTGGTTCCCACGGTCATTGTATGAATGGTCAATGCGTTTGTGATTTCATGTTTGCCGGTGATCGTTGCCAAGTGAATCAAGATTGTCAATCCATCAATAAGATTTGGACAGGAGATCAATGCATCTGTCAGGAGGGTTACGAAGGAGATAACTGTGATGTGTGTACAAAGAATCTCATCTGCGTTCCAGAAAAGCATGGATTGGTTTCTTATGCACCAATCATCATCGCTGATGAAGACTTCCTTCGTGATGTGATTGCTTGGTCTTCTCCACCAGGTTATACTACGAAACCATACCTCCCGTCCCCAACAATGAAAAATGGATGCAAGTGTACTCCAGATTTTTCTGCAGTGTCACAGCCGTCTAGTTCTCTCATCAGTCATTTTGCGTTACCTACACAAAGAAATGTAGAAGAACGATCTAGCATCTCACGACACAGTGATTACCTGCATCATTTCTATAGACATCATTACATTAGACCAGAAGATTGTGACTTCTCTTCTTATTTCTTCTTTGTGGCTATGCTTGCAGTTGTCTTCATCATCCTGATGCTCATTCTTTGTTTTTGTATATTTAGAAAATCATCGTCAAGGTCATCCTCTATTTTAGTTCCCGTGAATCAAAAACCACCTTCCTCTCCTATTTTAACATCAGAAAGATCTCTCCAACAGCCTCAAGCAACCAACTGGAACGGGGTCAAAATGTATGTTGATTGGTGATTTAATGGAAGGAAAAAAATTCATAAATTATTGAAGTAAAAAAAAAGAGCATCAATTCAAATATTGAGCTGCCAACACAAAAACCATCATGAATCCAATGCACAAGAAAAGCATACACGTGTCAATCAATGGAGATGCACCTGAAGTTGTACCCGTGTGAGTGGTAGTAGTCGTGGTAGTAGCGGTGGTGACTGAACCAGTGGCTTTGGTGGTTGTGGTGGAGATTGCACTGGGAAGCTTTGATTTATCAACGCTCCAGTCGGTGCATCCCGTGTTTGAAGAAGCACAGGGAGGGAGCTGAGTAAAACAACCAGCTGCAGTGGCACCAGGACAAGCGGAATGGATGTTATCGCAGTAACTCTTGCAAGGCTGTTCCAAGCAAAGAGGGCAGACACTCGAGCATTGAAACTTGGCGTAGAGTTCGATACATGCACTTCCGTCTTCACGTACGGCAGTATTGCAACGATCACGGTCCGCGAATCCAGTGGAAGTCATCGCGCCATTGTTGAAGGGGTTGGTGTTGGTGGCTTGACACAAAGTTGCTGAAGGGGATTGATCGATAAAATTCAATTGCTGTGAAGTTGAGAAGAGACAAACGTTGGGTGAAAAGGATGTGATAACACTACAATCCAATGCTGAAGAAGCAGGAATGATTGTTACGGTTAAAACCATCATAAAGAAAATCACGAGTGAATTTTGATTCATTTTTTTTCTTATTTTCTCTTTTTTCTTTTTTTCTCTTTTTTTCTTTTTTTCTTTTTTTGTTTAAATATTTTTTTATCTAAAAAAAGAAAAAAAAGATAAAAATAATAAATACAACGTTTGATTTTTTTCGAATCTGACACAGCGATTTTATTTCATTTATAAATTATTCATAATTTTATTGATGAACATCTTATCTTGTTATCGTTATACTAATTATAAGATTTACTAATATTTTTTCTCAACTTTCTCCGAATCCAAGAATCCGATTGGGTAATTTTTTTTCTTTTTTTTTCTTTTTTTTTTTGAAATGTCCACTCGTGATCACTTTAAAAGAGAACGAAAAGTTTCTATCAAAAGACGTAAAAAAAGAACTTTTTTTGATAGTCGACTTTCTTTTAAAATGACAGAAAACACAAAAGAAGAAAAAATTAGTTTACCTACTCGCTCTCAAAGTGATGATAAATTAGAAGAAATCTATCAACGTCAACAAAAGCCTTTGACTGTCGTCGATGTTTTTGATGATCTTTTGGGGAAAGTACCTCAAGATCTCGATATAAACATCAAACGACCAGCATCCTCGTCTTCTTCAATACCAGAAGATCCTTTCGATGCTGATTCTCAGATTGAAGAAGGTTTTGAGACCGCGAAATCTCCTAGCATGAGCGATCTTCCGATTGATATCTGGGGAGGTAAGCCAAGACCTCGAAGAAGATTCACTGGGACGAATTTGGGTCTTCTTGATTTCTTAAATGATGAGAAATTCATTGGACCCGGTGCTCCCAGATCACCCATCATCAGACAACCTTCTCCTCTTTCTCGATGATTATCTAATTATTTAAAAAAAAGAAAATTTATTTCAGTGGTGTGAAAGTAACCGTGAAGATGAGTGGACGATCTGAAACATAAGGAACGGTCAACGTGTGGTATTTGATCCTGCTATCCTTCTCCCAGATCAAAGAAGAGAGTGGGAAAGTTTCAAATTGAGGAGTGATCTCTGTTTTGACTTGCGTGTCAATGGGGATGCAGAGAACGAAAGGAGATTTGAGGAATGTCCGAATCCTGTAACTCACAGTGGTAACGCCAGTGTTCCTGTCCGTGTTTTCAGAATCAACGATGAGGGTAACTTGGTTCACGCCACTGTTTTGTGTTTCTGGCAGGTTGATCCTGGTCCATGAATCGAGCGTTCCTTTCTCTGATTCTCTGTTCCAAATCATGTGAGAGTAAATCGTGTCGTCAATGGGAATTTCCTTTCGACCGTCGGGAGCGAGGATAGCGGGAGGGTAGACATGGATTGTTGTTGGCGCTGTAGAAACCACATTTTGAATGATGTCTTCGTTTCGCATCCAGATGATGACTTTAACGCCGACGTCATTCGCGGTGTCAAAGCTGAGGTTATTGGACTCGTAGACCAAGAACGCGTTCCCAGTGGGATGAATGTTCGTACTTCTCAAGACAATGCTGCTGTCTGGTTGAATCACAAAAGGAGGAAGCGTTGTCGATCCCAAATCACCCGAGATAAAGTGTTCGTAGGTGGGACGCGTGGGTGGTTCATAACCTTCCGTTTTCACGTAATAGGAAGGAGATGATGAAGAAGATGGACTAGCCATTGTGGCTCTCGGTGCGTAATAAGGCGCAACTTCCGTCAATTCACGTGTGGGGTAACCGTCTGCAGAAGACTGAATGGTGTTATCAAGGACGATGATCTCACGTGCATCGCTGAATTCGACATCGTTGCTGTTGTTCGCAATAGTAAAGATGCGATTGATATCGGGTTTGTAAACACAAACGTCATCTTGACTCTGAGGCGCTTCTTCAACCACGCGGGTCAACGAGAGTTGGTAACTGACCGATGTTTTCAAAATGTCGGACATTTGATACATCACCGTCATGGGTGTCTCAAAGGCTTGATCCGAGAGATGACCAGAATCGTGGAAACGAACGATAATTGCTCGTTTCCTTTCCAAAAAGACGACGTTAGGGTCGCTCTCGAAGACCAATCCGAGAGAGTTTTGAGGCCATTTTGTCCGTAAACAGACGGGTGATTTGGCGTCTGAAAAATCAACGATCGTGATCTCAGTATTGTTCTTTGAAAATCGGACATCTCCTCTGAGGATCGTAGGAGAAGTGCCGTCGAGTTGATGGAGTGTAGTGAGCCGCCATTTCTCGTGAGTGGGTCCAAAACGAAGGTGACCATCGTGCACTAAACTCACAGAGTGGGAGAGATGAGTTAATTCTTCAGGGAGATTCAAGATCTTAAAAGAAGTAAGGATGTTTTCATTGGATCCTTTCTCTTTCAAAGGAGGAAAGAAAGCAAAATAGAGATCACCTTTGTTCACAACAAAAGGAACTTGTGTGTATTCTATAATTGCTGCATTTGTGGAATTCAAAGGCACGATCAACCGTGACGATCCTTCCATTTTTATTATTTTTTTGAAAAAAAATTTTTAAATTAAAAAAAAAATAAAAAAAATTATTGTCATATGTTTACTTTTAAAAAAAATCTATTATTATTAATTAATTATTTATTCTTTTTTTTTTGAAAAAAAAAATTATTTAAAAATTAAAAAAAAAGAAGTAAAAAAAGAAAAAAAATGAGTTTTGCGTCTATAAGAAGATCAGATTTAGATGTTGAATCAAAACATGAAATACAAAATGCAGAAGCTGGTTATTTGCGTAAGATGCTGGTGATGGAAAAACAAAAAAAGACATCTGAGAGTAACGATTTGATTAATTCAGAACAAAGACTTATTCAAGTAGCAAGGTTTCATACTTGCAATCAATCATGTGGTCCATTCAAGAGTTTAAAACCTTCTCAGAAATTTATGTATCAATCCAAACAATGGACTGCCACAGGATTCGTTTTTATTTGTCCAAGTTATGGAAAGATTCATGTCTGTGGCATTGATGACTGTCTTTTTTCAAAAACATCGATGAACTGTTCTAACATCGTGTGTTCTCTCACGGGGATGGATCTTGGTGTTGGAATAACGCTCGCACGAACGCGTAAAGATCAAGATCTCTATGCGGTGGGTAACGAGTTGGTGACATCTTATGTATGGTCTCGAAAGAGTGAAGGTGTGACCGAATCTCAGGGTATCAAGAAGATAGAAAATACAGTGGATGCCATTCAAGAAGCTTACGAATCAAATGCACATAGATTTCTTTCTCATTTATCCGAATTGGACGCTTTGCATACTCTCGAAACGGATCCTTCCTCTCTTACACAACAAGTGGAAGAAGAAGATGGGAAAAATGGGAAAAAAAGGAAAACCCAAGAATCAAACCCAAAAGCAAGTTCAACCACACACGTTTCTTTAGCAGAGTTGGAAGAGCAAGAACCAGACTTTCTTCAAGGCGTTGTTCCTGAAAACGATACAACGTCTTATTTCGTGCCTGAAGATGAATGTGATGAAGAAAAGGAAAGCAAGACCAGGAGAAAACGATCGCAAGCCAAAAAGACAATTGACAAAACAATACCAACAGCCTCCAGTCAACGATTCTCGTTAACTCCTGTTTCCATGTTGGAGACAACTTCGACTTTGTACCAAGAATTGTTACAAATCTCAGGGGGAAGAGAGAGCGACGTTCTTGATATCACAACCAGGTTTCCCTTTTCGAGCATGGAGAGTATCAAACAAAAACTCATCTCCAGATGTAACCTGAGAAAGTCAGCCAACATTGTTTGGGATGTTTACGTTGTCACTCAAGCGCACCTCGATATCATTGAAGAGAGAGTTCGAAAAGCAACCAAAATTTGGAGAAAGTTCGTGATTTCTTATTATCAAAAATGCAAAGAAGAAAGGAGGTTACCAGACAAACTCCACATCACGAACATCTATCGCTTGGACGTCCTCGTTCACTACGAAGGTGTATTTTACGGAGGAGACGTTCCTCTAATCAACAAAAGTATGCGTAATTACATCATTGATTCCATGGTCAAACTGTGGGAAAAGTTTGAAGAGATGCCTGGCGTTCTCACAAAACAGATCACCTTTGAATCGTGTTGCGCAGCGTTATTGAATTCGATGCGTGGAGGATTGAAAATCGAGGTCTATCTGCTGGGTAACGATCCAAAGCCCATGATTTGGGGAAACCTTTCGATTGCCCAACAGAGAAAGGCGATAGCACGAACAATCACGTTTATCGAGCCTCATCCCAATCTTATTTTGAAAGAAACAGATCATGTCAGGAAGGACATCATCGAAGACAAAAAGAAGAGAGCAGGGAATCCAACACGTCCCATAGGCGGGAAGACAATCTACGCGTCACGACAACGTGGGTCTTCTGGAGGGAAAACGAATAATCTATCACAGATTATCCCTTCGTTGAAAAATTTATATACAGTCTTGGATGCTGTTGTTGGAGGTGCTCCCACGATTCAAGTGTTAGAAAGTTATTGTTTAGTCAAAATTCAAGGGAGTTTTTTCTCTTCATCTTATAAAAGTTAAAAAAAGAAAGAAAAATATTTAATGTTAAAAAAATGAATTAAGATAATATTCAATCTTTAGAATTGAAAATGTTTTTTTCTCCTCTTTTTTTTATTTTTTTACTTATTTTTTTTACTTATTTTTTTTCAAAGAAAAAAAATTATTTTGAAATAAATAAGTAAATTCATGTATTATTAAATATGATTTAGGAAGATGACCGAAAGTGAAGAAGTAAATTGGTTTGTGTGTTTAATCGCGGGTGTTTCTAAACAAGTTAAAGAAAACAACGCGATAGAAGAAAACGAAAACTTTGCACCTCGAAAAAGATCAGGGAGAGCATCGTCCACTGTTCCAAAGAAACAATCAGATGTAAAGAGAACAATCGTGTTGGCTTCCCCTCAGCCAACAAAAGTTTTACTCCTCATGAATTCTGGAGAAGACGATAATATTGTTTCGGCTGCAGAGAAAGCAATACCCAAGTCACGAAGCATAATCGAGACTTCGAATTCGATGATCGAAGAAGGTCTTCGGAACCGTTTTGGGTTTGTTTGTATGTTAGGTCCCATCCCTGACAAGATGATGGCGCTTCGAATCTTAGCCACTTGGGAGAAATCAAGAGGATCTATCTCTAGAACAAACACTGCATCCATCCTGGCCAAAATGTATAATATTAAATTCTCTATCAACTGGGAGATGTTATTGGCCACGTCTCCACACAATCGTAAAGTTCATGTGATCGATTCTTCAATAGAAGGTGAATCCACTCTGTATATATACACTCCTCGGAACTCCGCTACTGAAGATGAAAAAAAGACAGAAGTTTACGTTAAAGAGGAGTACCATATAAGGCCTTTATGTGCAATAAAAAAGGAAGGAGTTGTTCAAAAGTAATAAAAAAAGTAATCAATGACGAGCCATCCAGCTATTTTTTCACTCTTTACCAGAACGATGTAAAGCTTTGCACGATCTTCATGGGGGATCTCAAAAGGAAATGCAGTGAAGATCAGAGAATCATAACCCTCTATCGTGAATTCCTCTGGAGACGTGATAAAGGACAACACAGGATCTGTGATCCTGCAGAAGTCGTACATCCACTCTGTTTCTTTCCCCAACTCGATTTTCTTTTTTTCTTTGATATGAGACATGATATGGTCTGTGATGTCGCTGTCCAGTTTTTGAAGATCCCTGTATCTGATCAAATCGATTTCATCGGATCTAGGATACCTCGATAGAGGAACCAATCCAAATTTCTTGTGATCGTATTTTTTCCAGTCAGGTCGCTGAGCTTCGATGCGTTGTGATCGTAATGCGGTTACGAACTTGAGCCCCGCGATGGGTATCCCATCGTGTTCTTCTGCCATGGAAAAATAAACACCTATCTCTTGAAGGTTCTTATTAGCAGCTTTCTTCTCTCGTAACGCATTCTGTTGAAGGACTTTTTGATGATCATGTTTGATCTTTGAGAGAACTTGAGGACTGTATTGGCTAGCTCCACTTCCTCTACCACTTCCGCCTCTCTTTGGAAAAGCAGCCATCTCTTTTTTTCAAAAAAAGGAAAAGAAGAAGTTGTCTTTGAAATATAATTTCTTTTTTTTTCTTTTTTTTTTATTTTTTTTTTAATTTTTTTTTTGGGAAATAAAAAAATGTCTTCTCAAAATTTAAAATTTAAAAAAGGTGGATTGATTTATCTTTTGGGTTTACCACGAAAAGCACTTTTTGATTTATACAATCTTGTTCCCTCTGACATTGTGAGTGACGAAAGTGCATTCCAACGAATCTTTGGAAGACCACCTTATACATTTGCTGTTCCAGAAACACTCAATGAAGCAGCGCCACGAAGGGAGTTTGGCGTTCTCGGAGTTTCGTTGAACGCAAGAGTGAATGCATACAGAGATCTGCCAGAAGAACTGAGGGAATATATTGTAGAACATTATCCATCTATTTTCTTGGGGTTTTACATTGACAAGATTGGAAGATGTTATAAACAAGAAGATGGTAAGAGATGGACAGTGTTATCTACCTCCCTTGTCAGATCCAAAGAGGGTATAACGGATTCATTTCCTAAGATTGATGATGAATTTGAACTAAGACATGTTCATGACCCAAATCAAACGATTCAAGTACAAGTGAACGATATTGGACAATTTAAAAAAGCTTCTGCTGTGATTTATTTGACTTCAGTTACGTGATTTTTTTTAAATAAAAAAAAGAAAGTGTTCATTAAATATTTTTTTTAATAATAGTCCATCATTCGTCCTTTTTTTTAATCATTCGGTTTTTGGAGATACACCGGAGATATTAAGCTGTTGAAGTCTTTGTCCGAGAAAATCGACTTCCATCTGTTCTGAATCATCGGTGATTTCTTCAAGGAAATACTTCCAATGGTTTTGCAACAAATCGGCGAGGTCTGTTGGATATGGTATGTCTCTAAGCCTTGTGATGAGACTTTCAATAATCTCGCTTGTCGACTCAATAACCTTCATCGTTTTACCATTTACGCTAACATAATATTTTGGCGCACAGTTTTGAAGTAAGATGATTGTGGTGGTGAAAGAAGGAGATCTCCCACGATATCCCTTTGGTAGAATATCAGGGATAACGATGTGGTCATGGTTCACACCTTCAAATTTTTTGATGAACTCGGAAATATTGTTTGTCGATTCAATGAGTGGGTCAGAAGAACGGTGACGTGATGGATAATCCCATCTCAGATCCCAGTTACCGATTTCATCCATAGGTCCCCAAGATCCAAAATAATCCGAGGAATATACAGGGGAATCATCTTTATCATCTTCTAATGTATGAGAAGGTCTTCTCGACATTTTTTTCTTTTTTTTTAATTTTTTAAAAACTTCTTTTGTTTCTTTTAAATTTTTTAATGAGATAAAAAATATAAATATTATTTTTTTTACTGAAAAGAAAAGAACAAAGATTGTCATCGTTTCTCATAATTATTAATTTTGACTTTTTTTTGTATGAAGAAAAAAAATGAATTGGATCTCTGGCTTGTGTTACACCTTTCTTTTGATAGGTTTTAGTAGTTGGTATATTCCTTACTATAATGAAAGACTTGATCAATACAACAAGCACAATTTTGTGTTGAAAGAAGAATGTTTATCTGGAAAACTTCATCCAGAGATTCAACACAATGAGATGACTTTCGATGGATTATCGACCAATTGCACGAGAGCCAAAGTTTTTATTTCTATTCCCATATGGCTGGGTGCCTTGAACAACATGTGGGAAGGATCTGTATTCTACACGCTGCTTCACGCGACGAATTGGCAGATTCAAGTTGCGTATGTGATATTCGGATTGGTCATCGTTGTTGTCGTGATCATGGAGATCTCAAAACACATCAAGTGGAGCAGAGTCGCAACGTTCCTCAAAGGAAAAAATTCCATCAGTGTTCAAGACAATCAATCGGGTCGTAGACGCATCATGACCAAGGGTGAACCCATCGACAAAGATCAAATCAAGAAGTTAGCGGTTGGATTGATGAAAAACCAGCCTTCTCCACCAAAACGAAATCTATTGTCAGAACCATCTCCGTTAACGTTAGTATCAAGTGAACCTTCTTCTGCTATTGCTTGATAAATTCGATTTGAAAAAAAGAAAAAAGAAAAAAGCCATTAAAATAAACACCAGACAATTTTTTTTGATTTGAAAGATTATAAAACTTATTATTATTAAATTGAATACTAAGTGAGTTATTAGATTTAATCGCCTTGGCACATGCTGTTTAAATTTTAAAAAGAAAATATCTGTGATAAAATAATTAAAACAGATAATTAGTAAAAAATCATAGATTTTCTTTTTTTTTAATTTTCTTTGATTATAAACAAAGAAATTTAAATAACAGATCATTTAACAAACAATTGCACATATAATTGTGTGATTTTTTTTCAAAAGATAATGAAAAAGAGTTCTTCTATATCAGGACTTCCTTCAATTTTCACAAGAGTTAACGACGTTCCTCTTATTATGGAAGATAATATCTCACCATCTCGTCATTCTCCCTCTTCTTCTTCCCCTCCATCATCACCTTCTTCTTCAAAGGACGTGAGTGCTTATTTCAAAAACGCGAAAGGTCGTGTTCTTGAGTTAAAAACGCCTCCCGTCCGTGCATCCTCTTCCTCATCCTCTTCTCCTTCAATAGGTCGTATTTCTGGGCTGAATATTGGACGCATTGGAAGTAATTTGCAACTTGGTGGTGGTAACAAGCTTCAGCAAATGATCAAGAAAGAATGTTCTGCTGCCGACGAAGCCAGAAAGATCGTTACCAATGGTAAGAAAAAAGCCCCTGTTGCTTCCACACTCGATGACGAGGAGAAAAAACGAAAAGCCCTCAAACACACCTCCATCAAAGTAACTGCTGGAAGCAGCGACGAAGAATCCTTTTCGTCTGAAAATGAGGACGATCGTGCTTTCATCGACGATGAAATAACCGACGAAATTGCAGACTCTGAGGAAGGAGAGGAAAGCTCTAGTGAAGATGACATCGTCCAGATCCTCCGTGATGACGATTCTTCTTCTCAAGAGGAGGAAAACGATGTGACTTTGACCATCGATCTTGAAAAAGAAGATGAAGAAAATGCACACTACGATGCCCTCGAAGAAGAAAAAGAGATTGAAACCAGTGAGGAAGAGATCATTCGAAGAACCACGGAATTCCGAAAGTTCTTGAAACCAATCAGCATGACCTATGTCCCCGGTCTTTCTACAGGCGGGTATGGCGTGTGTACACTCAAGAACATGATTTTGATGTTACTCACGAGCGCCATGGAGAACTACTACACCTATATTGAATTGACGGTTCCTCGCGTTCAAGCCATTTTGACGGCTACTGCCGAATACAAAAGCAAAACACCTCTTTCCAAAGGCAGCACCGAAGGCACTGTGATGGCTTACAGGCTTTGGCTTCACACACGAGAAAAGTTGAGAGTTAATCTCAAAAAAGTGTACAACGATAACCCAGAAATGCTCTCTTTTTTAGAGATGCTTGCTAGCCCCAATCTTTTGGATTCCTTTTTTATTATCAAAAAGGATTTCCCAGTTGAAAACTGTCTCTTCACTGATGCGACCACAGATGTGGGATTTGAGATCGTCTCTTGTGTTGACAACTCACGGGTTTCCGTGCTCTGGTTCAATCCTTATGACGAAGAGGTCGCAGCAATTGCAATCGGAATCATGCGGTTCTGGTTCCTCCCTTTCACGCTTCGTTCGTTCGTGGAAACATACGTTCACCCTCTTTGGCCGAAAAATAACAAATTATCTCCACGAGATACCCGTCTTCATTATCTAGAGGCCATCCAACCCATGGTCTACAGGAACATCGTTTCATTGATTGATTCTCTTCTTGATTTGATGCTTTTTTCTGGAATTAGAATGACCGAGAAAACAGAATTATCTTACAATTGAAAGAAAAAAAAAGAAAAAGAAAAGACTAAACCAGATTCATTAACCCGTTAAATAAATAACCAATCATTTTTTTAAAAAAAATTAAAAAAAATAAAGAAAAAAAATAAAAAAAAATAAAAAAAAAAGAAAAGTAAGAAAAAAGAAAAAAAAGAAAGAAAATGAACAAACTTGAACAAACGATACAAAGAAGTATTGATGAGTTTAAAAGAAAGTTTGGTGTATTTGAAAGAACAATTTATTATGAAAACATCAATGATCAATTAGAGATATGTACATTAAGAACATCGATCGATCAAACTTCTCCGAATGGATTTAAGACCCTTGTGAATTCTTTTGACTTGTTCACTATGATCTTTGGAAAAGATAGAACTGATCGATTTTATCTCACGCCGATGAATCCGTTTAGATCCTTTGTGGATTTGGACGTTTGTAAACGAGGAGAGTTGTTTTCTGAGTCATTTCTCGAAGGTATTCCAGATGGGATCGCACTTTACGAACATTTTTTGATGATGGCTGGAGATGGGATTTTAAAATTCAGATCCTCGATCATCCACATTACAACATCTTACATGGACGACTTCTTTTCAAACCCCAATCCAGACATTGAATACCTTCAGAAGATCATCAGCAACAAGGATCCTTCGTGTTATGGATTGTGGGAGAGAATCGTGTTGGAAAAGTACAAGATGTACATGCCCAGGATAGTGACACGAGGCATTTATCACAGCACCTTTCAGGGGACAGTTCCTCTTCTCACACTCAAAGTCATCTTTGCAACAATGATCTCAGAAGAGCCGGCAGCAAGAAGAATAGTTCAACAACAACTTCTCGATCGGAAAGAAAAAGAGACGTATGACTACTTTATGATCCACTTTCTTCCATTCATCAAGACATGTATCGATATTCTCGTCAACTATCCATACTATCACGATGATATCTATCTTGCCTACTCTTACGTGATTGGGAGGATCCAATTCGCTTGGAACTCAAAGTCAATCCATGTGTGTAAAATCACAGTTGATGATAGAAGGAAAACGTTGGAAGACCTTGCCACCAACGCTCGTATCAAAAAGGCGACCAAGAAATCAAAATCTCAAACGAAGAGAGGAAAGCGCACCAATCAAAAAAAAATCAGAATTGGAAGAAGAGGGAGACAATGATGATGTCTAATAATTTTTTTAATTGATATCAAATCCTGAAATCATGTGCACTCACGGAAGCATGAGTCGCGTGACGTTTTGCTTGATACATGTCATCTTCTTCGATGATTTCATCATCCCATGTATTAGAAGAATGACTACTGGAGCTACTCGAAGAACTAGAGATACTGGAATTACTAACAACGGTATTGGAGTAAGCAGAGTTGCGATCATCTCGGGTTCTCTTGTTCGCGTTGTTACAGAAGGTATCTATGGTAACTTGACCGTAGCGCCAATGATCCGATTTTTCACGAATCTCTTCATAGATGGGGTTCGTGCTTCCCATCAATACAAAATACCAATAAACAACCATCAACGCGGCAACGGCGAGATCATCATTTCTGTTGTTACCTTTCCCGTTGATCACGAAATGTGCGGTGCCGTCTTTCCTGTAATGATCAATCTTCTTTTTGACATTGGAGAGCTGCAAAAAATATTCCTTCTTGGCATCATCCGAAGTCTTTCCAAGAACGCTGGTACCGAAGGCTTTTGAAAAACGAATTTGCTTGTGTTGTAGCAATAAGTTTGTGTACCTGACCATGTCCTGGGTGTTTGTTTCTGTCTTGGGGACACCAGGTCGTTCACTTCCGGAGAGTTCATACATCATGTACACGTTTGACACTTTTCCTGAGTTGATCAGCATTTGGATATCTTCTGCTAACTCCTCTCCGATACGATGAGGTGCCGATTCACAGGCGATCACGATGGGTACCGTCAAGAATGACCGATGACGTCTTCTGATGCTTTCAATGCTAGTTTGCAACCAATGCATGACTACGGTGGGCGTCGCATTTTGTATCCTCTGTGCATCGAGTTGGATGATCACTTCGATTTGCTTTTGTACATCAAAGTAGGAAGCGCAGAGTCCCCATTCACATTTGCCTCCGCCAGCGGGATCGATCCCTACCATGATCATATCAACGAGAGCGGGTACTGGTTCTGTTGGTGTTGTGAATAAATCGAGCAAGTGTTCATTGGAGAACTGAGCCCGTGAGTTATCACATGTCTCTCCTGCGTATTCTCGCAACATGGTCTCGGGGTCGTCTTCGTAGAAGACTTCGAAGAGCTTTCTCTTCTTTTTGGATAAACCATCAGCGACCGCGCTTTCTGAATGCAAACACAGCGTTCGTTTGATGCGACATTCATCGCAAGGTTTCCCAATACGTACGATGAGAATAACTGTCTGGTCACTGTCTTTTCTCCTAGTGTTGAACAATCGGGTGCTCGGCGCGTCCGAACCTTGTGGAGTTGACAAGGCAATAATAACACTGTTTGTTTGTTGAGCAACTGGGAATACAATCGTTTTGATGATCTCTACGGGTATAAAAAGAGCTTCATCCAAAATATTGATATTTGCGTTGTATCCACGCAAAGTCTAAATTTTTAAAAAAAAAGAAAAAGAACGATCATTGTTATCGTTTGTACGTTAATAAGTTTTAAAAACAAGTGTTAGTAATGTGTTATTTTTAAATTATTTTTTACAAAAAAAAAGAAATCGGAATAGTTTTTTTTTCTTTTTGGTTAGTAAATTAATTTTTTTTAAAGAAAAAAAAAGAAAAAAAAGTTAGTGAATTTGTTTCATTCAAAAAAAAAGAAAATAAAATGAGCGTTAGTGATGGAAATACATGTAAAGATGACAACGATGAAAACATTGTTGTTCCAGAAGAACGCAGTATCTGGAAGAGAGATCCCTGTGTTGTTTGCAAAAGCACATACGACATGCTTCGTGTAGATGAAAACAATCGTATTTGCGACATTTGTGAAAAGGGTCCTATTTGTTATGGTTGTTACAAAGGTGAATGGCTCGATCCTTGTGTTTGTAAAAAATGCAGAGAAACGACTCCATTGACAGAGATCGCCAAGCTATCCATCGACGGGAAGTATAAACCCCGTTTTTACAAACCAAACATCCAACCCGTTTGTGTCTTTTGTACTGAAAAGCATGCAACTTTCTCTTGTAATGAATGTGGAGAAGTGCAATGTGACAATTGCGTTGGAAGATGTCGAGATTGCAACATTTTGCTTTGCGGAAGCTGCGGACCGGATGTCTGGAGTGAATCTCAATGCATCCAATGTGGTGATAGTGATTACGACCCTGATAATGATCCTGAAGAAGAAGGTAAACGTGGGAAATCGCTCACCACTTGGACCGAAGTGCGTTTACAACATCCTTTTGGTCACTTTTGGAAATAAAGAAAAAAAATCTCTCATTTATTTATCATTATTTTATTTTTGTGTATAATCCCATAAATTTTAAAAAATAAAATATTGAAATAAATTAAAGAGAAGAAAAAGAAAAAGAAATGATCGGACGTAAAGAACTTGTTCATTTTTTATTGATAATAATAGGATGTGCGTGTTTTGTATTTTTTGGAAGATTAATGGTTTGTTATTTCTTCCCCAATGAATTTCCAGAATGTCACGAGTTCCTTTTTTCTGAAGGTTTTGTTTCTGGTACCAATCTTGCAGTTCAAGAGTTAAAAGAAAGCATGGAAGCTACACCGTTTTTCGACGAGGTGGAAATTCATCTCTGGGAAATCAAAGATTTTCCCATACTTCATGGATGCCTATGTCAACACAGATACGATCATCGACCCGTGATATCAAAGGAAGAACAAGCGTTTATTGACAATCTTAAAGACCATTTGAAAGTTAATCGTTCTTGGCTCCACTAAATTATTTTTTTAATTTCTCAAAACTTATAAATATTAAAACGATAATGAATATTCATTCTTTCTTTTTTATCCTTTTTTTAAAGAAAAAAAAATTGAAAAAAAAAAGAAAAAAAAGAAAACATGAAGTTGATTTTGTTTTTTATTTTATTGATTCTTGGGTGTTTTACTCTTGAATGTTTTGCAGTTGATGAATCCAACGATGGTGATTTGTCTCCAGAAAAGATTGCCGAACTCGTGAAACAACTTCCATCATCTTACGTCACGGCTCCAATTCCAATGTACACATTCACAGATGGTGTCTCAAACACCAACACGAAAGATATGCGACGTCGACCGTCTCTCAATATTAAAAGAGAACTCACTAGTTTTCATCTGAAACCCTCTGAATCAGAAGAGTCTCGAAAACTTCCTTATTTTTGGTTTCATCCAAAGTCATATGGTAAAGACCGCACCGTTTATTGGAGGTAAATTATTTTTTTAATTTTGCAAAAATTTATAAATATTAAAACGATAATGAATATCCATTCTTTCTTTTTTATCCTTTTTTTTATTTGAAAAAAAGAAAAAAATAAAGAAAAAAAAAGAATTAAATATTGAAAAAAAATATGAAAACGTCATTGATTCTCATTTCTTTGATTGTGATGTGCTGTACTTGCAAATGCTTAGCGTTTCAAGTAGTACCGATTGTGGATCCTTCTGTACCAACCACCGCTGTATCCACATGTGTTCTTACTTTCACTGAACAGTTTGATCTCTTCATGATGGAGAAACAGGGGTTTAAAATCTCCCCTGAAGTCTATTGTTATGGCAGAGAGCTTTACAAAGACTATTACCAAAAATTGGGATTCGATTGTGAAACTCAGTGGCGGACCGATGAAGGAATGATTCTCAAGGAATTGGAGGAGTTCCTAAAAATTAGAAAAGGTGTGGAACAAGTGCTTTATTCTTTTTTCGTCCTTGACAAAGAGAAAAACGATCAGTCGTTTCGCCAAGCAAAAAGAAAATTCGCTAAACAATATTATTGCGGATGTTGAAATTTTTAATAAATCAAAAAAAATCTTACCTCATTTTGTATAAAGAGATAAAATGGGATAATCCAAAGGAATGACGGCGACGGGATTCTTAGAAAGAGGATCCCAATCTTGAAAAGGAATATATTGAGCTGGAAGACAATAGGGACATTTTTCGTTGCTGAGTATGCCTGCTCTAAACTCCATGAGGAGAGCTTCGAGAGAACACAAGGATTTTGTCATATGTTGTTGCCGACAACAATTTTCATTGGAATATCTGATTCTGTAATACTTAGTTATAGGATCTTGTTCGATTTTCCAAATCCAAGGACCTTGTTGAACCGCCCCAGGGAAGGATCCATTGAGATCTTTCTCAATATATAAAATTCCAGACGACATTTTGTTTGTTTATTTATTTTAAATATTTTTTTTTCTTTTTTTTTCTTCAATTTTTTTTCTTTAAAAAAAAGACGGTAATGTGTTATCGTTACACTATTAATAAGTTTTAAAAATCAAAGAAAATACTTTTTTTCGTATTTAAAAAAATAAAAAAAGAAGAAAAAAAAGAAAAAGAAAAAGAAAATGAGTCTCGAAGATGAAACTTTTGAAGAACTCGAAAGTAGACATTTGAAAGAAATAAGCATGCATCAAGAAGAAGGTAACAAAATCAAATTGAGACACTTCAGTGAAAGGCAAGATTGTCTCTTGAGAATCCGACATAGTGATGGGTGGAGTAAATTCACTTCTCAGATGGCGAGTAAACGTCCAACTACGAAAGAAATCAACGCTTCTTGGGAACGGAACATCAATTTTGTGAAAGGTGAACTTCTTGAATGTGATCATCGCTTCGAATATATCAAAGGTCTGTTACTTGATCAAGGTCTCATCAGATTTAACGCCAATGAAGACTATTTTGTTTCTCTTGACAAATTTGCCCAATTCATGGATGTTCCTATTGAAAAATTGCCAGAACATATGCAACCAAAGGCCAAATCAATAAGTTTGGTTACTCATTTCTGTAAGTTTTTTAAGGATTTTTTTGTCTACGCTCAAAGAGCCCTCGAATCCGACGCGCCCGTGATCGCAAGCCATTGGATTCGTTCGTCACGTGTCTGTGACGACATTTTTAATTGGATTGTTCAATTACTTCCAATTCAAGCAAAGATGTGCAACTTTCCAACTCCTGAAGGAGGTCATACATCCATGACCACAGTGTTTAAAAATGCTGTAGAAATATATGGTAAACCTGCCACTAAATGGCCAGGGATTTTGGGAGTTTGGGCAATTTTTTATTCCTTTGTTTACAGACAGAATCCATTCGTTATTTCCAGGTTCCGTAACGAAACGCTCATGAAATCTGTCGTTGATCTTTATTTACATGCTCTGGATCCTGCGTCTCATGTTTTAGAGGGTTGATATTTTCATTTTTTTAAAAGAAGTTATTATTCAATAAAAAATAGATGTTTATTCAAAAACGACCAGCGGCTACTTCCTCAGAGATAATCTTGCCTACGAGATAAGCGGGGGCGACAGTATTACCATCATGGTTTCGTGGAAGGATGGAGTCATCGGCGATAGTTAATCCATGGACTCCCCACACGCTTCCTTTGCTATTGACAACAGAGATTCCATCGTCTAATTTACCCATCTTACAGGCTGAAGTCCAGTGATGGGTATGAGGCTTTGCATTGGCAATGACCCATTCTGATAAGAGCGTTTCGTTGCCACAGATCGAAAGGGGTGGATCTATTAGATTATACGAAGGATCGACAGCAGGTCCTACCCCCGTGCCTTGAAATTCGTCGTGGAGTGCACAGATGTATTTTTGAATCGCTTTCACAAAAGTAATCAAATCAACTTCACCGTTGGATGAAACGAAGATGCGGTCGGAACTGGATGTGACACGGAACGGGTCTTTGTCTCTAATGTGGCTATACCCTGTTTCGGTGGGTTGGAGATTGATCGCCGCTAACGCCATCACTGGACCTGCGTTGATACCAATGATTTGAATCCGGCGAGGCGATACACCTTCTGTGGGTTCATCATTAGGGTCGGGTAAAAAGGCTCCTCCTTCATAAATATCAACGAGATTTTCACTGGGCGCGTCTTCACCATTTTTGGTAAAAACAGCGCTCACGAGTTGTTGGTTGATCATGTTGTTTCCTACGTTGGGATTGTCGTAAACGATGGGGATGCCCAACTCGGTGAGCAATTCTCCATCACCGATGCCTGAATGCTGAAGGATCTCTGCTGTGTTGACACCAGCAGATAAAATGATTCGTTTCGAACCATGGGCTACATACTCCATCCCTTCGTGGATGTAACGGACGGCTTTTGCACGCTTATGCTTCGTGAAAATAACCTTGACTGCGGTAGATCCAAAGGAAAGATGGAGGTTTTCGCGCGCACGGACTTCAGGAGTGATGATAGAAACATCCGAAGAAGATCGAGTACCGTTGGGGTATGCCGTGATCTGCCACTTCAAGAAAGGACCAACTTCCGCAGCGGTTGATAAGTTGTTGTAATCGTTGAGACGCTGAAGGCCAGTGAATTGTTCGAAAGCAGTCACCAATTTCTCTGCCATGGAAGTGGGAGAGGATTGTGGAGAAGTTGACATGGTTTCTAAGATAGACAAAGGACCTTCGTCGCCTCTGACAGTGGAATCAAAAGCAGGACCATGCATTGTCTCCAATTCTTTGTACTGTTCTAAAACATTAGAAACAGACCAGATGGGATCGTCTGTGTCTTCTTCCCAGGTATCAAACATCCATTTCGTTCCACGCACGAACTGAGCGCCATTGATCTTGGATCCTCCTCCAAAGAGACGACCCGTGGTGAGCTGCAATGACAAACGAGCAGGGATAACTTCCGCGTATTCTTGTGCATGTTGCCAAAAGTATTTCCCATAATATTTCTCTTCGATGCTTCCTGTCTCAGGGCCAATCTCGTTGAGAATGGGATCATCTTGGACATCAGGACCTGCTTCAAGCAACAAGACGGTGTGACGACCATCACGACTGAGTCGTTCAGCCATCATACAACCTCCAGGACCACCACCAACAACGACATAATCAAAGTGCTTCGTTCTATCATCTCCATTGGAAGATAAAACAATGACCAAGATGAGGCATGTTACGAATAAACCAATGCAGATAGCGCCCAAGAAACCAACTAATTCACGCAAGCTCCTCTTTTCTCTTTTTGATGGAGAGGGTGGTTTTTGTAAAAAAGGTTGTCTTTGCATTTCCTTTTTTTTCAATTGAATGGGGAAAAATTAAAATTTATTTTCAAAAACAAATACAGGTTTGAATAAGAAAAAAAAGTGTCGTATTATTATTCACTTTTTTAAAAATCCATTTAATATTTTTTTTCAAAAGAAAATGTTCAACATTTGGAAGCCTTCCAATAGACTTGAACAGTATATCCTCCCCACGTTTCTTTTTTAAGATTAACGATGAAATTGCTATGGACGATCAATCCTTCATTGCATTTATATTGAATCTCTCCAACCATTCCCGCAAGTAAAAGATTAAAACTGTTAACGAAATCATCATGATCTTGCACTTCATCGGGGATGTAGACGTGACCAAACATGGGAACATCAGCGTCTTTCTCTTCTCTGTTCATGATCACACACCATTCAACGTATGGATTCAACAGTTTATTCCATTGTTCAATAGTGATACCTTCGAACGAAAGTGATTTGTAACAATCAATCAAAATTTGAACTGCCATTTTTTTTCAATTTTTTTTACACCCGTGTTACTTAATAAATTTAATTTTTTTTATTTATTCAAAAAAAAAGACTGTAAAATTTATTTTTCAAATCCAATCATGTTTGTAGATTTCACAAGGAGATTCGAATCGGTAGAAAAGCATACAGTTATTTGAACGTTCTCCAGCAAAAATCGCAAGATCAAATCCCTCACTGAATTGTTTTTCTTCCACGAACCCACGTGTGGGATACGCAACAATCACATCTGTGTGTGTTAGGAATCTTAACTCTCCAAAAAACCCAGTGCATAATTCGTCAAGGTATTTCATAGGTGACTCTGAACGCACACAATCACATGCCTCAAAAAATGGAAACTTTGAAAAGGAAGGAACAAGTGCCTTCTGTGGGAAACTCGTTGGAACCTTTTCAAAATGAGTAGATTTGACACGTTTGATTTGTCCGTTTTCAGAAAAATAAAAATAGACAACGGATTGGTCGAAATCACGAAGGCCTATACCCCAATTCCCATTAAAGCATTGATATATCTTTTCACCATACCTCCATATAAAATTTGAAACCCCTTCAGATTCTCTTTTCAAACGTTCCTGATGTTGTTTAAAACCGTCGTTGTCATCTTTCACTTGAAGTGAAGACATCTTTTTTTTTCTTTTCTTTCAATCTTTTTTTTTCAATACTCTACTTACATTTTTTTCAATTTTTTTTCAAATGTATGAAAATTTATACACACAAAATCAAATAGACAGTACATTGTTTTTGTTAAAAAAAAGAAAAAAAATAGAAAAAAAAAGAAAAAAAAAGAAAAAAAATGGCAGCAAAAGGGAAAAGAAATAAATCTCTTGGGCGTTTTAATATTCCCAAATCTTCGGATCCAGATGCACATAAATACGATGGTGATGCGTTTAGACTTGTGGATATGGATCGTACTGGAGGTTCTGTTAAAGAACTCAAGAAAACTTACCTTCTCCAGGTAACTTTTTTCAAAAAAACCTTTATGATCCACATGTCCATCATCCGGAAGACTTGTTATTATCTCCTAGGAGATTTTATCAAGATGTTGGAAGACAAACCAGTCTCCGAGTACGATGATATTTTATCTACACTTTTCAAAAAATTTGGCATCCTCACCACCTGTCCTCACGATTATTGGTTGACATTCAAAGGTGTTTTCCATTTGTTGACCAAAATGGGAAAAGAATTGGAGTTTGAAGTCGATGATACAGAAGTCCTTGTACGACATGATTCACTCTTGAAGTCCGGCCGTTTTAGAGACTTTGAAAAGAGACTTCTTGATAGCATCCAAGCGATTGACAAAAACTATGCTCGTGCTGAGATCTTTCGAACGTTTGTTGCTAGTCAACAAGTGAAAGATCTCATTGAGATTCTTGCAGAATACCGATCGAACTATCCAAAAGATGATACTTCGATCGTTGACGAATATGATACGCCTCATAAATGCATTACTCAAATCCAAGAGTGTATTCACTTGATCTTGACCCAACCTCTCAACAATGGCAAACGTGCACGAGAAGATGACGTATTCTGAATAATTTTTTTTCAAAAATAAAATTTATTTTGCCACCGTCCACCATGGAACCAAGGCGAATCCCTATCACGATAAATGGCTGAGAGTGCTTCAAGATAAGTGAGAAATTTCTCATTGAAGAACTGGAATCAGAGAATCGAATCGTTTCTTGATTCGATTGATCTCTCGAAGACAAAGACCTCGTTCCTGTTGACCAAGAATCGCGGTTTTTGCATACAGGACATCGAGAAATGCAGTAAAACCTGCAATATATGCCTTGATCACTGCAATATCATCTTGGGTCATTTCAGGAGTTGCGTTCAATTGCCAAGCATCGGCATCAAAAGTGGAGAGCTGAGTTTGAGTTGCGGCAAAAGGATTGTGATCACAAGCGAAGGCATAATAAACGTTCTTTCCATCATAACCAACGGGAGTCTCATGAGATGACATCTCACGAAACAAAACATTTTCCATGGAACTTTTGAACTGGCATGGCCACGGGTCGAATCCGGTCATGTTTTTTTGTCCAAGAAAAAGTCCAACACAATAGATCTTTTTGGTTTTTGTTCCAGGAGTGATTTTGTACTTGTTGCGTGAAAGTACACATTTCTTCTTGTGAACTTGATCAACGAGGTGGCTTCTGATCTTCACCCATTTTTCAATTTCACCAGAAAATCCGAGATGTTCTGCGAGAACAGTATCAAAAGATGCGACATCAGCCATATTTTTTTTCTTTTCCTTTTTTTTTCTTTTTTTTTTCTCTTTCTTTTTTCTTTTCCAAAAAAAAAATTTAAAAAAAAAGAATTTAAAGTAAACAACGTTTTTCGTATTTATTTTAATATAAATTAATTATCGAAGATGACTTTAAAACTAATATAACAACAAATCCTTTATTTGTTTCTTTTAAAAATAAATAAATAACCAAATATCATATTTATTTATTTATTTTCAACCCCAAAGCATACGAGATGAAGCAAATCTTGAAAGGGTATAACCGCCAATGGATCCAAGCGCGCACCCACCAACGATGAATTGTAGGAATAACAACGTGGAAAGGCCACGAAACAATATGGCTCTTTTCTGTTCATCACCACCTCCAGAAATTGCAGTACCAAAAACTGCCACCATAGTCAACACCCAATGCCCGATTATCCCTGCGACGCCACCAACAAAGACGCCTTGTTTAAGTGACACACGAGATAACTGACGCTGTATTTGATATGGCCATGATGCGTTTGTTGGATTAGCACGAAACTGTGCACGGGCTTCTGAAAAAGTAGTCCAAGATTGACTGGTTGAAGAAATCGTTTCGATTGATTTCTTTCCAAAATAAAACCCCACGCACGCGTTTGTTACAATTGGGATGAAATCTTTGAAAGAGACTTCATTTCCAATCATAGTTAAACCAATGAGGGGCGCAAAGGTGGTCGCACCACCTAATACAACACCTGAAATGATGTGTTTATTTCGATAAAGAAATTGAAATGTTGCTGGAATCATTTTTTTTCTCTTTCTCTCTTTTCTTTTTTTTTAATAAATTTAGAAAAAATTAAAATTAATACACAGTTATTATTTTCGTTAAAAGATTTTTTTAAAAAGAAGAGGAAAAGGGAAAAAGAGAGAAAGAGAAAAAACCAAATAATTAGGTAATTAAAATATTATATTTATTACTAATAGTGAATGGAGAGTAATATTCGTACACGATCGTATCGAAAGTTAGCATTGATGTGTCTGTTTAGTACAATCATTGGAACTTTATTTTGTCTTTTTATACAAAGACAGCCCCAAGAGATCCCTATCACAGATGAAATGGAGATTGACAAACCTAGGTTTTGTGAGAGTTATCTCAAATACGATTGTTTTGAGAAAATCTCCAAAGTATTCAAAGAAAAATGGCAACGTGGAGACATTGAAAACAATGAAGCAAATCAGATAGAAACAGAACTTTATCTCAAGTGAATACAAAACTTTCCTTTTTTTTTATTCAATGATGGGTGTCTTTGTAGGATAATTCTTGATGATGAAAAACGTTAATTCAATACCACAGGTAATAAATAACCAGACTCCAAAGATAATCCCTCTTACGAAAACAGTACTAGCGTTCATCATCACAAAGAGGAGGATGCATGCAAGAGAAATGTAGGTATATAAACGGTGGATCATGAGCGTCTTTGGATATGCGGATTTACCATACCCCATTCCTGCGAGAGATTGGATCGTGACTTCAGGAACGGGTTCTCTGAAAAGGAAATTGAAGAGTTGAATGCAAAATAGTTCAAAAAGTGTGCAATAAGTGACATAAAACACGATTGCGTTTGCAATAGGATGGAGGATTGGAAAGTCTGAGTACCAATACGCTATTGCAAAGCAATCAACATTGAAAGAATGTGCAATCAATACCTTGACCATGGATGAGTAATGATAGCAAGAAGGAATTCTTCTTTTGGATTGAGTGGGGAACAACCACTTCACTTGCATGTTGTGATTGATGAGTAACGCCCAAAAAATCAACATGGGTGCAATTGCAACGACACTCGAGAGTATACCCAATTGAGAAAGCCGTGGTTCTGATTCGGATAAGACGTTCCACCATCTCCAGCTTTCACTGACAACAGGGTAACTCCACCAATGCCACGGCTTAAATATCGAGAGCGTGTAATGGATAATGAAAGGTTCCTTCATCTCTTCATTGGGGTCAAACTGCCACTTATCTCCGCGAGCGATATACATGCCAACGTCACCGTTGTAAAATCCAGGGATCCTATGACAATTAACCGAGGAAGGGGTATCCATCCGAGGATCGAAAAACGGACAGCGTTCTGGATTCCAAAAAAAATTATTCAAAAAGCCTTGATCTCCTCCAGTGTAAGAATGAACCTCCGTGGATGCCTTGAGCATTTCACGGAATATGGTTTCATTCGGTTGAACAACCATCACACCCGCGTTGAAGAAAGTGTTGCGGACAACCGCACAGTACAATCCTTTGCAGCTGCAGAGATTGTCTATGTTCTCAGTAACCAGAGTATCGGCATCGAGATAAATCACTCTCTTGTACTCAACCAAAGAAAAGATCTGAAGCTTGCTAAAGATGTAATCGAGACGTGACGCGTGTTCTGTGTTGTGGTTTCGAATCGCCTTCACTTGTCTATTGATCCATCCTGCTTTACTCAAGTGAGATAACTGAGAATCGGAAACTTGGTCGGTCACCAATGCGATCATATCATGTTTTGTATTAGAGAGAAGCAACGAGTACCCCAAATTCTGGGCACCCAGGACAAACCCATCATCTTTTGCGTGACTCTGGTAAACGAGTGTGACAATCGCACACCTGTCTCCCTCAGGAATAGAACCGTTTACATTGCCAGAAACCCCCGTTCCAAACGAACCGCCAATCAAAACCAACAGAACAATCAAAAAACGAAGCATCGATGATCGTTTCAATACACAAGCATATATTAATTATTTTAAAAACTTATAATCAATATAACGATAAGAATAAAATGTGTTTACTTTAAAATTTTTTTTTGAATTTTTTTTGATTTTTTTTTCTCTTAAAAATTGGAAAAAAATTTATTTATAATATTAAACAACGATAGTTTATTTTTACAAAGGATTGAACTTGGATTTGAATAATTTTTTTTGTTTAAAGAAAAGAAAAAATGGCACTCACCGGCGTTCATATTCGAAAACCCGTTTACGAAACGATTGAAGTCACGGAAGCAGATATCCAGGCAGAAGTCGAACTTGAAAAACGATTTCATCAACAGAATCCATACGGCAAGCTCCAACCCGTTAACGAAATTCCATTTCACGTTCATTATATACGTCGAGATGGATCTGATTTTGACTTGGATGTCACTTTCTTCGTGAACAAGACTGGATCCAAGCAGCCGAAAACCGCTCTGATCACTTTATTCCAAATCCTCTTTGGAGTAACCGCTGGATCACAGCTTTATTTCGACATCAAGCCTCAACTTCAGCTGGGACAGTTGCCAAGTATCTACGACTACGACAAGTCGTCGTCCTTTGGTAATTACGACAGGATGTCGATACCTTCCATACTCGCAAAAGTGGGATATGATGGTGAGACCACGAAGCGATATCTCGATGATCTCGACCATTTCCAAGGAGCTGTTGGTGGAATGAAAAAACTCACCAAAAAGATGGAAGATGATGATTTTCTGGAGAACGTCAAGTGCACTCTTAAAGCTCTCCGTTTGAAGGCTGCCAGCTTGATGATAGAAGCAGATGAAAAATGTCCTGCTTTACTTCAAGAAATCCAATACGAAATGACCAATATTGGACGACTTATCAAAGACATGTGTCCCATGTCTGCACGAGAACTCTTTGAGGAAATGGCCAAGAATCAGTCAATCATTGCTCCTTCGCCTCAGTTTATCGCAGCCACCTCCGAAGATGTGGTCTCCGTTCTTTCCTCATCAGTCGCAAACTGTAACTTGGATGAACTCGATGCCCTCACTCCTGCTTTTAAAATCTCTCACGTTGCCAAGCGTGTTCGTGGCCTGACTGACGACTAACGTCACGGTGTTTGTTATTATTTTTTTTGAAAAAAAGAAGTGATAACAATAATAATAATAAATTTGACTTGGTTTATTACCTCCCCTTCACAATGTAAATTCCATCTCTCCTCTTCCACTAGAGTGCATATCTCCTGTATTGAGTATTGGATAATCGTTATTTACGTTTCTGGGAGGATTGTAAGGAGGAGCTCGGAGACGACATGGTGGTTTTTCTTCTTCAAAAACCATGACCTGATCAGTGGTATATGATCCTTGTCTGTTATTGATCAGGATTCCCAATTGCAAGTAAGTCGCAAATGCAACCCAAATGACTGTCGGTAAGAACAAATAACCACTCACCAGATATCCGATGAACAGATAATAATCGGCTGTGATAGCGAGTCCGAGGGAAGCAACCATGACCATGAAAGAAATGAAGTTCTCTTTCACAAAAAAGAAGAAGAATGAAAAGAAGCTCGACACGACCAAAAACACAACCAACCACGTGAGTGCTCTGTCCCAATCATCGTTGTTGTGTTCTTGGAAAAGCCATCCGGCGGTTCCAATCAAAGTGTACAAGATTGACCAAACGATTGAGAAAACATAAGGTGGAGGAGAAAGCGTTGGAAGAATCAATGCTTTGTAGTATTTCCTAGAACTTTTCCACGCAGTGAATAAAGTTCCAAAAATCATCAATCCAAAAGCAAGACCGTACCATCCTATAATAATTAAGGCTGACATTTTTTCTTTTTTTTTACTTTCTCAAAATAAGTAAAAATTTTTCTTTCTTTAGGAAAATTTGAAAAAAAAATCTAAGATATGAATATTAGTTTAAAACATTGAAAAAAAATAAATGGGGAATCTTTTTTCGTTTGGTGAAGAAGATGACCTTACAGAGGAAGGAATTTTAGATGATTTTTTGAACGTCGATGGGTTGGTGAACCTTGAAATCCGCGGCCCTCTTGATATCGATGATATTCCAACAGAAAATGAAGACATCCAATGTAAGATATGTGACAAAAATTTTGCACTCTTCACAACAAGACCGTGTAATCATCGATGTATATGTAATAGTTGTTTGAGAGTAATCTCTGAACAAAATACCATCTTGAGATGTCCTCAACCAAATTGTAATAAAATCATCACGAAGATCGTTTAATTTAAATTTTTTTTAGTTAATATACACGGGTCCAGACCAATCTGATCCGTCTTGTGAGATCACAGATTCGGTGTCAGAATGACATGTAGAATCAATGTAAGAAGATTGAGCAGTGAGTGCATCTTCGATGATAGCAGCCTTTTCAGCAGCGTGGTAAGCCTCAATGATTGATGGGTGAATCAACACAGCATTCACAAAACAAGGAGACCATGTGAGATGAACCATCCAGCCATTGGCACCATCATTGATGAGAGTTGGTCTGTCTGCTTCTCTATAATTATGCATCCCGCGTCTGTAATCACGGAGCGTCATGGTGATGGGGTGCCAGACTACTTCGTAGTAATCGTCTTTGCCTTTTTTACCACCGTAGCTGATGATCCTGGGAGTGAGCAATGTTCGGTTGTTGAGTGGACCTGAAAGTCCTTGATCGCCAATCTGGAGCATGAATCTCCGGCTTTTCGTGGCTTTAGTAAATTTCCTTGTCACCTTTTTATTGACAGCCTGTGGAGGTTCCAAAACTTGATTGGGATCAACATCTTCGTGAGAAATCGAATCGGTACCATCAGATTCTTTGAGCAAAGATCCGCTGCTATCATCAGAGCGACTCTCAAAGATTTGTGAAAACGAGCGTAAATATTTTGCTGCCATTTTTTTTAAACGTTAAAGTATTATGATTGATATTGATATTGTTTTTTTCTTTTAAAAAAATAACCTTGGTTTGTAAAAAAAATTGAAAAAAAATTTAAAAAAAAAGAAATGAAAACACACAATTTCTTTTGTTATCGTTTTTCATATGAATAAGTTTTAAAGAAAAAAAAGGTTGATTTTTTTTCTTATTTTCTTATTGTAATCGAATAGATAATCCATTAAGGACATTGTTATTGGAAAGAACAACGCCATAGGTGGATGTAAACGTGGAGAAGTTAAGACCTGAGAACTCTCGTGTTTCCAAAAGCGTTTGGATTTGACTATCTCCCTTTTTTGATCGTTGTGTTGAATACACTCTTCGTGGCGTAGAAACGGTTTTAAGTTGTGGTTTTCGTGTTCTCGGAGGCTTGATAACGATATCATGCATGTTGTATTTGCTCTTCAATAAGGAAAGGAATGCTTCCTTTTCATCAACGACACAAAACCTAGAGAGATGATTAAAGAGTTGACTAAAGAGCCAAATCTCATCGTAACACTTGTATTGTGACAAAGCTTTTTTGAATTCTCCCCAACATCGATCAAATCGACTCATAAGATCTTCTTTGGAAGTTGGAAAGTGTAATTTCTTTCTCACATTATAATTGACAGATTGTCTAAAAGCTACCGCTTGTGAATTCTTTCTTTCTGTTACATCAAGTTGTTCCATGATTCGTTGTTATTATTATTTTTATACTTTCTTTTTTTTCTTTTTTTTTAAATTGATTTTTTTAAAAAAAAGAATCTAAAAGAAAAAAAATGAATGAGAAAAACGTCACAGTTATTAATTATTAAAAAAAAGAGAGAAGAGAGAGCGTGTATGTGGTGCGATCAACAGCGGAGTTCATTTGCGGCGATTAACGTGTGGAGACCGATGTTCCGATCAGCGGGAAGAGGAAAATCAGGGATTCTTTCTATAACAACGTTTTGCCATCGTTTTTTCCAATAAAAAAACTTAATGCATATCTCCAATGCACGGCCAGGAAGTTCTCTGAACTCGAGAAACGCATCATGTGGGATTAGAGAAGAAGGAGGGGATGTCGAGCTTGAACTGGAAGAAGGAAAAGAAGGGTCGTCTTGGACACCCATCTCTTTCATTTGATCTCCAATGTTAAACAGATCAGAGATGGTTGAAGAAAACCTCATGGCAGCATCTTTATCGAGGATGAAAATTTGTTGATCCTCTCCTTCACCAGAAATGATTTTGATATATTGAATATGATCGTCAGTGAAAAGGGGTTTCGGATTCAGATTAATGTTTTGATTTTGTTCAGCTGATGATGAAGAAGATGAAGAAGTCATTTTTTTCCTTTTTTAAAAGTGATTATGATTATTATCGTTGTTGCTATCAATCTTTTTTTTTCAAAAAAAAAAAAGAAAATTTCAAAAAAAATGTTTTTTTTACTTTTTAAAAAAATTATACAAAGGAAAAGAACGTAATATCTAATCGTTATGATATGTATAAGTTATCGATGTTCAAATTCGATTTCATCTCCCAAATAAACATTATTTTCAACAGGAGGTAGTTGTCTTTGCACTGGCACAACACTTGGGTCTAAAGCAACTTCTCTTCCTAACACATGAGAATATCCAAAGAGTTCTAAATATGGGTCTGGTAATCTAAAAGGTAAACAGATACAGCAATAAAGGAAAGCGATTCCCAGTGCAACCGCTGAAGCAATGACCAAAGTAAAGTATTGGTATGCAGATCCACAGTCATTGTCACAATAGTATTTCACGTTTCCACCTGGATCTGTTTCGATGTTGATGTCTGCACTGGGTTCTCCCCAAACGATATAATGCCATGTCCCAGTGACGTCGTGATTTCTACTCATGATGGAGAGATAATCGACGGTCGCACGCGTATCGCCAATAAAAGAAGTCAAGGAAAGATCGTCTGTGTGAGTGACCCTCAATCCAATATCTAATCCAGCAGCGTCGTTGAATTGAAGATCGAATTTGACGGACTTCTTAGCCAAGGGTAATCCATCTATCCAATAGGCTGTTCTCCTGTTCGTTCCTTCGATGTAGGTATAACCGGCTGCATAATGCAAGTTTCGTCTGAAGGTGACAGAAACGACAGTGTCGTAGCAATTTCCCACATAAACGCAAAAGGGTAAATCGTTGGATGCGTGTGCACCGCAATTCTCGAAGACGTTTCTCGTGATACTAGAGACGTCATAATTCATGGCACGCAAAGCAGAACCCTTGACGTCGATCATCGTGTTGTTATCAAAGAATAACAATCCGCAAGAAGAAGAGAGATCGACGACCGGGAGTGTCGAGCTGTATTCAACGAACAGATTCGATACGAACGCAATCGAATCGAATGACCCGACGACAGCTTGTTGTGTGGTACCTCCTCCATTGAACGTGCAATTGGACACTGTGATGTTGATAGGGTCTCCTATGATCATATCACCCTTGATAAATGTAGGAGACATGTCACCTGTGTTGTGGATGAACTCGATACCCGAGATGGAGATATTATTGTTGTTGATCTGAACGGGGACGCTCACAAGAACCTGTGCTGGAGAAGTACCATTGGACTTGATCGTCCAGTTGGCGAATTCCAAGTTCCATGAATCCGTGTAAGGACTCGACTGTCTCGTGACAATGATGATCCTCTTGGGGTTACGGCAGAAGGCGACGGCGTCATTGATTGTGGAAAACAACCAAGTCCCATAATAAGGATTTTCAGGGACAAAGGTGGCATTGCCAGGGTCCACATAGCAAGCATCGGGGAGTCTCACAGGACATCCAAGATTGCAGATGATACACTGCTGGAAACTGGTCTCAAGGATATCCTTTTGTCCACTGCAAGCGATGATATCCGCGTTGATCCCATGGATGCCTGGACCATGTTCAATGTTATCAAGGCTCTCTCCTACTGCCAAAAGCTTGGCGACGTCCATGTTATTCATGATGGCTACGATCCGATAGGGATAGAGCTGTGGCTGGAAAAACGAAAACATCGAGGTGTTCGAGATGGTGACGTCTAAAGTCTTGATGATCACTTGTGGAGGCACGTCAACGAAACGTATACCGATGGTGTAACCAGCATCTTGATTCGTAATCTCAAAGAAATGAATCACGTCTTCTTGTGAAAGAGGAACCAGCTTTTGCAAGGGATCGTCGTAGCTATCTGGGTCTTGGATATAAGAGTAACTAGGATCAAAGTTGGTGCCAGCAATGATCGCTGCTCTGTCCGGATTAATGTTTCGGTCTGCAATCACAGAAGCATCCCAAGTATTGGGTTTAGGATCTTGAGCGTTGAGCTTTGGAGCGTTGAAAAACTTGGGACCTCCTCGTTTGAACCATCCAAATTCAAAGCCTTCCAAAGGAGGGTTTTTCTCTTTGACGACTTCTATACCGATCACCTCACCAGTGGGACCATTCAAGGCCACCGTCGTGTTCCTGATAATAAAGTCAGTGGGAAATCTAAATCCAGCAAATCTAAGAGCACAGACCCTCTCTTTGTTGGAAGCGCCTCCTCCAAGAGGGAACAAGTAAGTCTTCGTGGTGTTGATATACGTGTTGGTCATCACGTATGATCCAAACGAATCAATGTTCCCTTCTAAAGAGATAACAGCCGTAGAGTCGGCCTGTCTCATACCACAATCGAGGATATTGTTGTCATGGATCTCCCAATTACCTGGCGTGGAGATCGACAAAACGTTCCCGTCCAAGTCACGGATAGTGTTACTTGTGATGATAGCAATGGAGTTGATTATCCTGAATGGATTTTGTTTTGTATCCTTGACGAACCGAGAGCGTGTCGTTCTGTCATTCGGATGGAAGTAAACAAAGATACCATCGATGTTTGGAGACCGTTCTGTGTAATAGATGGTTTCAAGATCAGGAAGAATGATGACGGGTACAATGCCTCGATGACTACTGATTGTTCCTCTCTTTGTTCCCAAGGGAAAGTGCCACCAGTTATAAACATGGTTTCGATCGAACACGAAGATTCCCTCGTAAGGATCCATGAAAATGTTCATAATCTTGACTCTTCCGGTACCTACTACGTACCGTCCATCAAAATTGCAATCATAGAATCGGATATCCAAGGGCAAATAGAGCGCTGGCGTTTCGAAGAGTACATCTCCAGTGGCTTCTGGATCTGGATCTGTGATTTCAAATCGATACTCCAAATACTGTTGAATGATGTTGGGGCTACCCGTCTGATGCTTGCTCCCATAAATGATCGGTCGTGCACAACAAAAGGAATCAGAATAGCCAACGACGAAGCTATCCCTCGTGTATAGAATCTGCTCTCTCCTGAGGATGGCTCTTTCTGAGGTCACCTTCAGCATGTTTAAAGGATGTCCCCATCTGGATGCTTCAGTGATGTTGTTCATCGTCGCAAACCCGTAGTTTTCTGTGATGATGAGATCTAGCCGTGGATTGACCTCCATGACTGGATAAGAGTTGTTTGGCCAGCAATTAGGGAAGAAACAACCGAGCGTCACGAGACTCCCTGGAGCGCGTGTGGTAAAGTCTGCAGATTCGTCACTATTTGTATCAAGATAGCTATCTTGCACTCGTATAAGGGCGTTCTGTTTGTAGAGTTGAGGGAGATCCAAATAGGTGATGTTGGTGGTGTAGGAAGCATCCAATCCAATCTTGGCGTGTGTACACACATTGTCTCTGACATTTTCTGGAGGAATGGCACCTCCAATGATACGATAGCAGATAGTGTCGAAGTCAGGCGCTTCTTCTTCATCGACGAACTTGATCCTGTTCCCGCGAATAAAGCACTTTCGTGAGGGATCCACCGCAGTATTACAACCGAGGGTAGTGGGATTAATTGTACTGAGGGCGTTCTTGGTATCGAATTGGTCATTGTAATCTTGGGCAGTCAAATTTCCAAAGACGATCTTCCCAATACCAAGCTTGTCGACTTTACCCAGATCTCCGGCGGCTCTGAAAGAGAAAACCTCTACGTTTTTAGCTGTCCGAATACCACTACAATCAATGGCAAGGTTTTCCTCAAAGATGTAACTGAGACCTTGACGCGTTCTGAAGGCTCTTCCAGTGTTCTTGATGAAGGTATTCAAGCGAAGCACGATCACTTCTGAATCAACGAAAACTGATCGCGTTTGAAAGCTCTCGATATTGTTGAATTGCATATCGAAATTAGTTCCAAACAAACCAATGATCGCACCGGCCTTGTTAACGTTGTGACCCAACAATCTACAGTTATAGATCTTGAAATTGGCAGGAGCGTTTCCTGGATCTCCTCTGAAAGTGGCATCGTAATTGTTATTCTGAACGGCAGTGGGCTGGATCAATGGGTAATCGTTCGTTCCAGAGTGATCAAAGGTGATTCCTCTGAAAGTGATATTATCTCCGTCAACCCAATGTCCCGACTCCACGATCACCGCAGCATCGTAGCTTCCAATCCAAACGGTCGATCGATGAATGGACATCCTTTCCTCATAGACGTTGTTGGCTCTATGAATGATAATCGCTGCGCAGCTCCCATCTGCTATAGCGTCAGAGATTCGATTAAACCGCGTCACCCCAAAGTTGGGCGTTTGTTGAGGATCAAAGTTTGAATCGACGACGCAACTCGTGTTTTGAGATGGACGATACTGTTTACATTCATTTGTATAGACACCTTCAGCCGGTCCCGGATCAAGTTGATTGCATGTTCTGAAATTCCACTGTGCATCATAGCCATCAGCCCAATCATAAACGGTACCAGTGACCAGAGGAGAGACTCCCTTTCTCCCCGACTCGTGCATGATCGCATGACCCGAGTAAAAATGAAGCACTAGAAGAGCGTATTTTTTGATAAGGTCATACTCGAACCGTGTAAACCGAAACCCTATCGGAAGTTGCTGCGTGACGACATTTTGCTGGAACCATTCTCCTTCATTGGGAACGTGATCAACCCAAATCGCCGAAGAATTGGTCACAAAGGTAAAATTAGTCCCATTCAAAGGATTAATTGCCTGTATGCCGTCACATCGACAGGATATCTGACCACTGGGTAAACAAGTTAATTGCAATGCTGGATCTAGAGAAGGGACCGGTGTTGGATATGTGACAGTACAATTCGGATCAGCCGTCATGTTGCACACCGTCGCGTTATTGGCCACAGTGACATTGGTCGTTGAAAATGTGGTGCTTCCGAGACAACTGCATGGACCGGGACCCGGGAGTTGATAGGAATTGGTGCACGGGATGATCATCTGTCCATCTGGTGGGGGAGTTGGGTTGCTGGCTGCGTAGGAGATACCCGTGCACAAAGTCGCATTTTCATCTACAAAGCAAGGATACGGATTGTTATCAAACATCAATGTTCCCGTGTAAGCACAGAGCGTCACGTTTGTGATGTTTGCGCATGGAACCGCAGGGATGCATTGAACGTCTCTCACACAAGGAACCGTGATTGAAAAATCAATGCATTGACACGGGAGTGTAAACACGTCCGTTGTGCTATTCGTGCACACAGAAGGACAAGTGACCGTTTGGTTTTCGTAGTAAATCGTGCCTCCAGAACAGCTGCTACACGAGAACTTTACCGTTCCGGCGTCACATTCTCCGAGTGGCACAGGAGGTGGCTGACCGGATCCAAGCTCTCCACCCGCGTACGGACACTGGACGATTCCATCAAGGCATTCCTCTCCTGGAAGTCCATTGGGGATGGGCCATTCGCATTGACTGTACAAACCCAATGCTTGCGCTGCCGCCGATCCAGTCAAGTTCGTTGTTGCAGAGGCGTTGAATCCGGCGGGACAAGGGCAAGGGACAGAATTCAGACTCCCTACCGTGACCTCTTGAACACTGGTACAATTGGCGTCCTGTAGGACAGTGACGTTGGTGGTAACGTTGAGCATCGGATCATAAACTTGAACGATAACACTAACCGTGCATGGATAAGTGAAGGTCTGATTGATTGTCATCGTGTTGCAAGTTAAGACAAGAAAATCGGAACCATTCAACAGACCCGAGATCAAAGGCGTGACGAAATCAATTCCGACTTCTACATCCCCAGTGTTTTGGGTTAATGTAAGAACGCTTCCATCGGGGAGGGTAACGTTCTGTTCAACAGCGCTGCATTGACAAGGTGCATAAACGGCACAATCGTCATCAAACATGAGAACGCCGGGAGCGATCTCGACTTGTTGACAATCTTCTTGGAGCGTTCCCACGATATCGAGACATTGCAATTCTCCGTTCACACACTTGAGTTCTGGAGTAAGGTCATACTCACAAGTGTAAGGAAGCAGATCTTTAATAGCACAATGTCTGATGTTATAAAGATGGAACTGTCCGGCAGTGATATGATTGGCATTCAAGTAGATACAAGCCTCTGTTTTCCCGCCACAAGGACAAAAGTTGCTGTCGTGAAGATCATAGTTTTGCATTCCACTGATCCAGATGGCGCTTCCTGGAGTGTTGATAAAATTGCTGCGAACGGTCACATGATTGACGTTCTCGTCACACGCCCACTGACACACGACTCTATCTCCATAGTAATTCTGGAAGGTGGAATCGTAGATGGTCAGGTTTTGATTTTTGAGGCAGGGCATGTAGACGGGTGGTTTGGGCACTTGACCGTTGGTGCAATTTAAAGTAGTATTAGGAGGAACCACAGAACGGATATCCCTCAATACGAAACAAGGATCACGGAGTCTCGGGTCAAGGAAAGTGGGTTCGACGTCATCATCTGCAACGGTACAAGCAGCAGCGAATAGCTCGTCAAAGGTTTCAAATCCATCCGGAAGAGCAGCTCGCGCGTCCCTCAGCACAAAACAAGGATCTCTTTGCGTCGGATCCAAATAAGTGGGTTCCACGTCATCAGAACTGATCGTGCACCCAAGGGCTGTTTCAATGACAGTGATCGGCGGAGGAACCGCAGAAACAATCACCAGAGGTTTGATAACACAAGGATCGATGTACTTGTTGCAACTCCAACAGGCGCCTCCCATCATCGAGATAGCAAAGATGTATTGGATGCTCAAAGGATCATAGGGTACCCACGTTCCATCTGGATAGAGAATTCCAGGTTCAAAAATCGAATCATCTGGTTGGCAATTCGCAGGAAGTGATCCATTTCCAGTCGGTAGTACGAATCTTCCGGGAACGAAGTTGTAAGCGGAGAAGGGAGGCTCTCCTCCGTTGAAAAACCATCCGGGAACGAAAAAAGTCAAGTTCGAGTATTGATTCGTACCGAGTGGTGGAAGAGTACTGGGGATTGCTCCAGGAATAAGACAACTTTCAACGGTGGTGGTGTTCACGACCGTTGTGATGTTCGTTGTGCTATTGAATGTGGAAGTGACCGTTGAAGTTGTGAAGTTTTGATAAATCCCTGGGATGAATCTCACCGTTTGATTAAAAATGAGACCTGAGGTATTCGTTACGCCAGGTAACCAGATCAATCCATAAGGTCCGTTGGGATCGATAACTTCTCCGTTGATAAACTCGTAATTAGCAATGTTATCTGTGCTGAGAATGGTGGTCACAGACCCTGGGATTGTTTGCTGAGATCCTTCGGTGGGAACACAAGTGGTTTCTCCAACGAGGCAAAGACAGTCAGTGACTGCAGTGATGTTATCGCCAACGGTGTTTTGAATGATGACCTTGGGAGTGGGGAGGCCAGGGATCGCTGTTCCATAATTGGTGAACATATCTGGACCGTTATCAAATCTCATGTAAACGATCAAGTCAGGGTTCAAAGGTGAAACCACATTGTCGTATTGAGATTGAATCTGTGCAGAAGTCCTTGCGGTATTCCACAGCCTCACTTCGTCAACGAGACCCTTGTAGTAACGCGGAATGTCTCCATTGTTGCTGCCATTGTCGGTGTCTTCCCACATCACACCAACCGCAAAAGTACGGCGTGCCTCCGTTCCATAATAAGGACTCGTGGCTGAAGTGCTAGCATTGCACACCAGAAATCCGTTGTAGTAAAATGAAAGTTGACCTCTGTCCCAGACTCCAGCGACGTGAGTCCAAGTGTTTGGAGGGATGGTCTGTGCGCAATCAACGTTTTGTTTGTTTGCTAATGCAACGCGGAAATGCAACAGATCGTGAATGTTTGGGTCAAAGAAGAAACCCCATCCGGTTCTACTGTTGCCAGCGTTACCATACCTGTAATTCGTGGCAACACCAGCAAAGCGATTCTGGTTGTCTGTTGAGGGGTTGATCCACAACTCCAACGTAAACTGATTCTGGAGCCAAAAATAGGCGTTATCTGTGTTGGTGAGTCCGTTGTAATCATTGAAATTATTTGTCACCGTTTGCTGGAAAGAAACCCTTTGCGTTCCATTGAAGAATGCCGCTGTCTCTGTACACAAGCTTGTATTGGTCACGTTCATGTTCTTTGGAAACCAGGCACCTGGACAATAGGGAGTCTCGTCTTCACCGCAACTCTCGGGACAAGCGAGTGTCAGAAACACACCACGGTCTGTACCACATCCCTCGAACAGGATATTTTCGATGGTGATATTGATCGCTTGAGGAACAATTTCAAAGTCATAAAACCCCACGATAGAGGATTGGAGTGTGAGATAAGTGATGTTTGTAACACCAGTCACCTGTGTTTCAAAAGTCGTCACATTCGTCGTTGTATTTGTGGTGCTATTGAATACTTCAACGGTGACAGGAACGAGTGTAGTGATGTTATCGCCTCCAGTCGTCGATTGAAACGAATAACCTCTGAGAATGATACTCTTTGTTTGGTTGTAGATGAAAGAAGAGTTTGTAAGATAATGTGTCCCCACGATCTCAATCAAAACAGGATCATACGGGCAATTCTCTATGGCATATTCGATCTGTGTGTAGTAAGTCTGAGATCCATCAACAACCGGTGTTTCAACGATTGGGTCTCCAGGACACATGTTCGGTGTCGCTGTTGGAGTAAACCGAGAGGGTGGTGGAAGACTGCAATCAGGTGCAGTAAAATCAGCAATCACGATGCATGAATTTGGAGAAAATGAAGGATCAAAAGGCAAGTTTATCGTTGATGAAGTTTGTCTACAATCAAAAGTATCTGAAGTGATAGTACTTGAAACTTTCACAATTGAGATTGAAATGATTAAATAAAAAAGAATCATCCATTTCATTTTTTTTTCTTTTTTTTTTAAAAAAAAATTTAAAGAGTAAAAATAAAATCAAAATTAATTGATTGAATATTTATTAGGAAAGAGAAAGAAAATTTTATTAAGTATTTAAAAAAATAACTTTCATTTTTTTTTCTTTTGAATTTTATTTCTTTCTTTGAAAAAAAAAGTTAAATTTGAAAAGAAAAATGGAATCAGAGATTCTATTTTCAGAATCTGTTCTATCAACCACCGAAGAACCACAAAATCCAGAAACAGAGGTTCTATCAACCACTGAAGAACCACAAAATGTTTCAGATTCAAATCAATCCAATGAAGGATCTCCGAATCCAATTCCAGCTTCAATTCCAGATCCAACGCTTTCAACAATTTCCGTTATTCCCATTGTTGAGAACGAAGTTGATGGCGATTCCGATGGAGACAAGAACGAACTCATCGTTCCCGAGGGGGGTGAATTGGTTTATCTTGATACTCATTTCAAATGCTTTCTTACTGCTTATCAACAAAAAAGATTTGAATCCTTTTCCGACTACTACAGTGCACTTGTGCTTTCACTGAGCGTTGAAAAGAGTGTGAATATTCAACACGGATACCGCTTGAAGGCCTCCATTGTTCATCTCATCCAAGCGGCCATCGTGAATGTGTTTTCGACTTTTTACATTGATTCAAAAGTTGACAAAAAAACACTTGGGTTTTTCATCAAAGGTTTCACAGAAGAGTACTTTGAGCTCATTACGACCAATTTTAAATCTATTTTCAAAGAATCAAAGATCTTCTTTGAAAACTATTTTGCCGATAACGATCGAAATCTTTCGCATGCTCATCTTCAGCAATTATTTCTCTCGTCGATCTCCATAACAAACAACAAATGTAATGGACGATCTGACCCCGCTCTTGACGAAAACACCTGCCGTCAGGTTTTTGATGATTTGTATACCACCACGATTCATGACACGAATTATCGTGGTTATGGACAATTCATTTACTCCATGATTGAACGAGCTATTGAACAGAGATCGATCATCGTCGCGTACACGATCTTGTATCTATACAACGTTCTCATGAGTATCGCGCGTGCTACATGGGAACCATTCGTTTTCAGTCACAAGATTGAGAAATCGCCCTTTTTATCATCAATATTGAGTGGTACACTCATTCTCAAGTCACAACCGGTCATCGAATATCTCTTTGATACAAAGATCAAATTCGAAAAATACTTTCCCGTTGAATGTGCTCTCATCATTCATGCGACTCAGATCTCAAATCAACTCAACGGTGCCACCGGGTCTTACGTCGATCCTAAAAAGTTTTTGTCAAAAACATTGTCCATCGGGGATCAACCTCAAAGCGTTTCCAAAGAATCAGTCGCCCCTTCTTCATCTTCCTCATCATTCTTCGGTCTTTTTGGTTAAACGAAAAAATCAAATAAATAAATTCAATTTTTTTGCCTCATCTTCTTTTCTTTTTATTGCTTTCTGTAGACAGATCAATCAAAGTAGCTGGTTCAATCAAACGTTTTTCCCGTGGATCAACCAACTTGTAGAGATGAGCCGTTTCTGGATTTTCTGACAACTCATCATAATTTCCTTGAAGTCTCTTCTTATATTCGTCATAATGGTTATTGAGCAGATTGGATCCAACTTTTGAAAAGGATTCCAACGTGAGCAAGAAATCCTTTTTAAATCCAGGACTGCCGCTACACATACCGATGATGTGGAACTTGAGATGCGACATCAATATATTACATCGACATCCAGGGCACTTTATGGTCGTTGAATTGGAGAATTGAATCTGCGTCAAAGGTTCGTACTTTAAAATAGAATTACATTCCGAACATGTCTTTGGTTGATGACTGCATCCAAGACAAGAAACAGTCTTCTCGCAATTGCACATAAAAATAATCTTGTATGTGCTCATTTGACAGTAATTACAAGGCTTGATCGTTGTGATGATATCACTGGGTTCTGGAGAATCAGACTCGATCACACTTTCACAACTGACATCACTTGAAGATGATGAAGAAGAAGATGATGAAGAAGACGAAGAAGAAGACGAAGAAGATGATGATTGATTTGATGGACGTAAAGAATTTGACGCAAGGTATCTGAATGGTGATTTTTTAATCACCTCGGGTGTTTCGTATGGAAAAGATGTTTGAAAACATTTCTCACAATAAATACTTTTTGAATCAGACTTTAATCGATTCTTTCTCATATAACCTAATTCTGTTGAACAAGGACAAATAGAACAAGGAAACATTCTAATTTCCCTCTCTCTTTTTTATTTATTTTTTTTCTTTTTTTTTAAAAAAAACAAAGTTATTTTTTTCTTATCGTTTTAATATTTATAAGTTTTTCAAAAAAATTTATTCGTTAAGTGACCTCATTTCGAGATAGCTCTTGATATCATAAAAGAGAGTCATGAGTTCACGTGTCTTCTTAACAAAATAAATTAAAATAGCGAAGATTATCACGATGATTGCCCAACAAAGCCATTGATAATGTGACGTGTGAAACTCTATATCGTGTGGATGAATGTAGACACATTCCTTGTCTTGCTTGCAGATGCAACTCTTGATCACCCCATCAAAGTATTGATTCGTGTGTTCACATTCACGATATTCGCTCATGAACCGAATCCAAAGTTTGTAAAAATCATCCAAGGAATCATAATCGATTTCCGTTTGTTGAGATAAGATCAGCCACGATGTGACGTTGCTGACGTGTGTACAAAGCCACGTATCTATCATGGCTTCAAATTCAGCATCTCGTATCAAACGATAAAAGAGAAACCGAAAGGTGTCTAGATCGTCTCCATTCTCATCAATAAACAATCTACTTTTACACAATGGATTCGATGAACAGAGGTTGTAGCTCAATACGACAGGGTCACAGACTACGTCGTCTTGTATCGACTTTGCGAAAAAACAAATAAAAATAAAAGAAAATAATAACACTCGTAGTCTCATTCTTATATTTCTATTGATATTTATCTATAAATTATTCTTTTCCTCTTTTGTATAACTTATCGTTATTATATTACGTTCTTTACTTTAAAACTTTTTTTTTCTTTTTCAAAAAAAAAAGAAATCAAAAAATAAACGGAGAGAGTTAAACAATCATAAATAGGATTCGTTATTTTTTTTAAATTAAATTTTTTTTCAAAAATTGATATTTACACTTGAAGAAAAAAAATGGAATCCTCTTCCTCATCTTCATCTCCTTCACCAGTTGCGTCCACAAAGCCTGAAACCACACCTCAACAGCCCCCTGATGACGATAAAGTCACTCTGCGATTGATTGGTTCAGATGGAAAAGAGATCATTATCAGAGTGGCCAAAAAAACGACTTTTGATCGTGTTTTCAAGGCTTATAACACAAGAACTGACTCGAAACCAGGAACTGTCAGATTTCTCTTTGATGGTACTCGGATAAATGAAACCGATACTCCAAAATCTCTAGAACTGGAAGACAACGACGTCATCGACGCGCTTTTGCAACAGACTGGTGGTAATCAATAAAAATTTGTTTCTTCTTTAATATTTACAACATCCCTCCTATAATCCCGGTTAATTTTTCCTCAGGTGTGAGTTCTGGCTTTGGAGGGTTACCTCCATTTGCTTCTTCAAACGTTTGAAGTTGACGAGCAACGATGGCCCATGTTGCTGCTGCACTTGTGATGTCTACTTCTGCGGTTCCTTTGTGTGGAGAATTGGATTCAATGATCTCAATGGAGGTAAGGAAAGGAAAGGGAGATTTGTCTAGCATCTCAATGAATTCCTCAGGAACATCAACATCTTCAAAAAACTCTCCTGATTCTATCAGTTTGACACTAGAAGAAAGTGGAAGAAATCGATTCTCTGTGTTCTCTTCAACAACGATCATATCTTCGTCTTCATCTTCATCTCCTTGTGTCATCTCTACAGGCAATTCATCCCATGGGATTAAATTTTTGATGGATGCCATTTTTTTTCTTATTTTTACTATATTTTTTTTAAAAAAAAAGATTAATGAACAAATAAATAAAATTAATATTTTTTTTATTAATTTTTTTAAGAAAATAAAGAAATAGAATATTTTCAAAAATGGTAAAACTTGGGTCGATCGTCAAAATAACCGCGGGATCTTCTTCAACACCAGCGTCATTATCGCCGTCATTACCTTCAAAAAAGAAAAGTAAAGAGGAAAACAAATCTGAAAACGAAGAGATTGGTGAAGAAGAGATTGAAAAGGAACCCTTTAGACTAGGAGATGCTCTGGTCGATCTCATCTTTTTGTTCAAAAGTTCAACTGCGAAGAAGTTTTATCTTTTTATCCCTTTTTTTCTGAGCCTTGGATTCCTTCACAAGATTTGGATTTGGTTTTCAGCGTGTGTACTCCATCGGTATGGAGCTCCATGCAAGGAGAATTTCAGTTTGACAACAATGCCTTTCATTTACAAGGCCAGTTGGATGGACGATGAAGAGATGATTTCTCCCCACCTTTTCAGTTTCCTTGATACAGGTCACATTGCTCTCTCAATACATTATCTGATGTACATCCTTGTCATTTACGGAGGATGTCGACATGTAATATGGAAACTACTTTGTTTTGTTGGAAGACATTGCAAAACGAAATACCAAGCCTTTTCCCGTTCTGTGAAAAGGAGAGCCGTGATTCGCAGAAAGGCGATTCAAAATCAATCAGAAAAAAAGAAGCAATAAATTCAACATTAAATAAATTTTTCAAATTTAATTTTTTTTACTATAAAAAAAAGTTTTTATTCTTTTTCTCCTTTTCATCTTTTTTTTCTGAATTTTTTTTGAAAAAAAATGTCATTCTCACAAAATAATAATGAAGTGAGTTATGTAAAAGGGAGAGTCTACCCAAGTTCAGACGTACCTTATATTTTATCAAAAAAGGAAGGGAAAAGACCTAGGTTCACTCGCGCTGAACTCATCGATCGAGCTCAAAAATTTCACAACCTATCTCCACAAGACAGGCCTCGTTTGCGATACAATCACAGCACGAACCCACGCGATGAAATCGGGATGGTGAAGAACCTCTGGTTCAATGACAGTGACGGATGGTTATGGATGGAGGCTGCTATTTATCATCATCACAGAAATAATGCTTCTCAATTTTTGAGAAATGGAATTTTTCGAAAAGGAATTTCTTTAACATTTTCTGTCAAGAATCAGTATAAAGATTTTGTAGAGATTTCTCTTGTTCCAAATCCTGACTTCGAAGGCGCCTTTGTCGAAGAATTTCACAACTTGGAATTCCCAGACTTATTTGTTTTACCTTTGAGAACAGCACAATTTGCTTTACCACCCCCACCCCCATTTTCTTTTATGGCAGCGCCTCAACCTCAGGCGCCTCAGGGACAACCTCCGGCTGCTCCTAGTGGTCAGCAACAGCAGCCACAACAACAACCAACCAATGAGCTTGACAAGTATTACCAAAGAATCGATTCAGGTCATTGGGTCGTTTACGATGCTTCCAAAGTGCCCGCAATCCAACAGCTTGCGCTTTCACGGGGAGTAGACCCGCGGATGGTCATCCATCAAGACATTTCTTCTCTCTCCGGAATGCCTGCCGAGGCACAACAGGCGATCATTGCAGGCCTCCTTGCCCAAAACCAAATCGCCACGCAACGTCTCCAACAAGAAGAAATGGCAAAGCAGCAGCAGACGATTCAAGCCACTCTTGGAGAGATCAAACCCATCGTTGATTACGCCTCCAGTTTCGTTCCCGAGGGCCCAGATCGTGCCGCTATTGCTCAACAGATGGCTGTGAGCATGGCCGTTGACCCGAAACTTCGTGCCATGGGAGACATTCTTGGACAAGCGATGCAAAGCACCAAGGCACTTCAAGAAGAAAATCAAAGATTGAAGATGGGACAAATGACGTCGTTTCAATCTGGCACACAATTTTCTCCCGTCACCCTTCCAAGCATGCAATCTCAATTGAACAACGCCATGTACGGACAAGGGTATCCTTCTGCTTACCCTCAGCAGCAACAGCAACAACAACCGCAACAATCCTATGGATATCCCCAAACTCAGCAACCTGTATTGTATGCACACTCTGGTCCACAATACGGCCAGCCGATGACATCTCCTTTCTCTGGTGCACCCACGCCTGCTATCTACCAGCCAACAACCTCGTTCTCTGGCGTACCTGTCCCTGCGATTCAAACGCAAGCTACCATGACAAACTACATGGCGCAGTTGACTCAAGCATGGCAAGCGCAACAGACCGGTTCTTCATCCTCCTCGACTCCTGCCATCTTCAGCCACAGCGCTGACCGTCCCGATGCCAAACGTCAACGCAACCCCGTTCTTGACTCTTATGTAGATGGTGATTTTAAGCTTTTTCCCCAAACGGCCGGAGGCGACGCAAGCCAGCCATCCGCTTCGGCAACTGATGTGATGATTTTTTCTCATTCAGGGCCGTCTCCCGCCGTAGATCAAAGGAAGCGTCGTTGCTTGCATGGATCTCCAGTTGAATATGTTCCTCCAGGAGGCTACCTCGGTACCCTGAAGCAAACGTCCACTGACCAGGACATCATTGGTGCCAATCTCTGTGCTATCATCAGTGGAGAAAGGAACATTGGCAAAGTTCCTCGTGATTTCTTGACCGAGAATCTGTTCAGTAGGTTACCCAAGGTTTTCACTGGGATTGCTTCTGGACTTGTGGATGGAGAACTCATCGACAACAAAGCCGCTGGTATTGGAGGTCATGCACAACCCTCCAAGTTACCCATCATTGAACGAATCAGGAACCGTGGATATGAATCAAAATATTTCCGTACCTTCGCTGATTTTGGAACTGCTTAATCATTTTTTTTCATCTTCTTTCTCCAAATAATTAAAACTTTTTTTTTTGAATATTTTATTTTATTTTTATTTTATTAAAACAGATTAAATTTTAAAAAAGAATAAAATAATTGATAAATATTTTTTTTCAAAAAAAATTATAAAAGAGAGGAAAAGAAAAAAAATTGAAATTCAAAAAAAAAAAGAAAATGAGTGAGTTTTTACAAAAAGAAACTGAATTCGTTTCTTTAGAATTATTGGATAGTAGAGATGCTTATGATTCATTTTATAAATCACAACCTGAATCAACACCCAAAGTTCCATTCTTGAGGGTTCCCAATGATGAAAAAAACAACGTTTGGGTTTTCCCTTATCCTCAAGATATCTGGGATTATTGGATCAATAAAGGGATAGCACCAGGTCCACACGTTTTTGATCGACAACCTGAAAATTATATTGACCCTCCACTTGATAACATTGCTGGAGGGTATCCGATCCAACCTTTCTCTATTGAAAACGGAAAGACCAATTCTGTATACCCTTCAAAGTATCGTCGGTTGTGGGATTTCATTTACAATCCTGAATTTTTTTTGACACCTTCTTTGGAGGGTCAACGAAGGATCCCCTTTCCTCATTATCGTCTCAATGGCGATCTTTCTTCTGATGGAAGACTCCCTTCGCTCATTCCTCCCTTTTTACCAGATGTCATTTACCCAAACCATCCATCTCTTCCATACAGCAAGTGGCAATACGCTCTTTTCTTTGACACTTTGAAAGAGAGTGACGTGCTGCTGGACCCTTCTTCTGTGATGGCACAGAAGGCTGCCTTTGTTCGTGCATATGGGAGCAAACCCAATAACACCCCAGAGAAGTACGCCTTCGATCCAGTGAACGTGACACAATATGAAGACACAGGACCTTTGATTCCAACAGGATCGAGTTCTGTTCCTTACGCGATCGATCTCTTGAATTTGGAGAAACAGGAAAAACGGGTTACCATCAAGCATGATCGGGTGATTTTCTATCAACCAAAACGTCCTGATTTCTCTCACCTTATTGTCTATCCTGTTCTAACAACACGATCACCGATACCATATCCACCCATCGTCATCCACGACGCGAATGTGTATGAAACCTCCGGTTGGTACTATTTCTTCCGTCAAAAGGTGAGACGATCGTCGTCGTTCCTCTTCCCACAAAGTCCGACCACTTACAGACAACTCGTTGAGGCGAGGAAACTCCTCCAGGAACTTCAAAGGTTACCGGAAACAGCCATCAAAAACACGAGTTTGCTGATTGAAGAGGTTGCGTTGCGCGTTTTGGCTAAACAGTCGAGCATCTACCTTGGGATTGGAACTTATGACCCCGAAAAGAAATTCTACGAAGCACCAAAGCAAGGCACGTTGACACCTGAACAAAGGGCTGCCTATGAGATACTCATCGCGTTGAAACAACTCATCATTACTTCCCTCAACAACAGCCCTCACGAACTCGTCTTTGATGAGTACGGTGACCCTGTTTATGAAGAAACGCCTTACAAGATCGTCACCCTCCACGTTATCCGTGGCCCCAGAATCATCGACGATGCACCACTCAGTGTCTCTTTCAATTACGAGAAGCAGTGGACGCTTACGGTCCCCGCGTTCTTGAACATCTCTCAACCAGGCTATTTGGACACCGAAAGGAACAACCGAGACATCGAATGGATTCCTCAAGGGGTCACCGCTTCTCTTGTAAGGTTCAATCTTGATCGCGGATCCAACCACCACATCGACCTCTCTTTTGGTGCCCCTGGTGAGTACTTTATCCTTTGTAAAATACGCCGAGGATACACGGATAAATCTCAAGGTTTGCTCCCGGATGTCACCAGCTATCTATTCAAGTTTCTCAATTACGAACTCACCTTCAAGATGATCACACAACTTCCCACCAATCCCATTCCCGTGTTTTACGAGATAAATACTGCTGATATTCCCTTTGGAGACGAAGCCACTGTTGTACCTCTCCGATTCCAGATGGACAAGAACTATTGGTATGAACACAAGTTTGCCGATCCTTTTTTGATGTCGATCATCGAAAAGCATCGTTCTCCTCTCCATGAAATAGAAGAGTATCTTTCCTTGAACCAAAGCGCGGTTCGTTCAACGCATGTGAGGGAACAGCCGATGGGAAGCATCATCTTGTCAAAATACGAACAGATATTCAGCCAATCTCCCCTCTCATACACAATCTACGCAGTCGATCCCTCTCGTCCATTTATCTTTTTGCGACACTCAAACAATCCCTATCACGCTTACTTGATTGCGGTGATCTATACAACGGCAAGGATTCCCGTTGATTTCTTTGGGAGTACCATCACGCTCAAGACTTTCTTACCTTTGGAAGAATGCAACACTGGGAAATTTTATGTAACGTGGTCCAACGCACAAGGAGGGTATCTCACGGATACCTCTGAAACAACAACGACGAGGATCAAGAAGACGGGTCCTTCTCTTGATCTCACCATCAAACATCCTCGTCAATTAACTACTTACTTTGCACACGTTCATCTACAAAACGATACTTGCACGGGTATCCCTGAAAATCCACCCCTCTATACACTCTCTTATCAAGTTTTCATTGGGAACACCAAAATCAATACCAGAACATTGCTTTTCCAAGGCATTGCATTGGATGAAAAGGGGAACCAATCTTTTGAAGTTGATCATCGGGTAGATTCAGTCATGAGATTTCCCAGGAGTATTCACGACCCTCCTCAGCCGTTTTTCGAGGCCATGTGTCGTGTTTATGCACTTTTGTATAAGATCGATCTCTATAACTTTGACCTTTTCTATCCCTTTGTTACTGCTTATTGTGAACAAATCGATTTCTTGATCAGGAATTACGACCCTGAGAAACGCATCGTTATCTTGGATGACGTACCCCAGGAAATGAAAGGTCTTGTTCCTCCTGGATTGCATCCCCCTTATCTCTTTCCAACGGTTTCTCGCAGAGTCACCGTCTATGGAAACGAACCCATTTACTACATTATTTTCGATCCGAGTCGAAAACGGTGGATTAACCTTGCAGCCATCAAAAGCGTCGATGAACCCATCGAAGACCCTCGTCTCGTTGTTCTCTTTGGAAAGGATACCGAGTACGTCTTGGAGAAGATCTCGAGGTATTACCCTTATGTTCCCATCAACACTCATCTGTTTATGACTCCAAATGAGATCTATTACAAGAACGAAGCACAAGCGTCCCTTGACGTGGTCACCATAACACAACCCCCTCCGCTGATCCATGACCCGACGACAATCCCTGACATTTCTTCGTTTCTTCTCCACATCAGAGAAGCCGTTGAACGCGCAAACAGCAACTTTCGACAGATATCAGCGAGTGGATCCACACAATCACCCGCACTCCAAAACAAACTCATCAATACGTTCACCTACAACACTCGTCAATCCTTCTCCGAAGCGGACAATGCTATCCTTTATGATGCTCTCTATCAAGGGGAATCCAAGTTTATGAACTACATCAGAAAGGTGTCGTTTTTCTTGAGAGAAATCCGGCGATCTTTGGGAGAACCTATCTTGTTCAGAGATCAAGAAATCACCGAGGAAACAGCCTTTCAATCATCCATCAACGCGATCATCCATCAAAGAAAACGAGAGATGAGTGAATTAGAATACCTAGAACATCGGGAATCTTTCATGTCACTCTACGCTGCTCTTCGACGGATTGGCGATGCGGATCTCGGTTTTTTGTTCCTGGATAACAAATATCCTCTTGATTACATGATCGATAACACACCGCAATCCCATGCTTTGTATCGGATGTTAAGTCAATTCGAGATACCCCTCGTTCTTGCTTTCTCCATGAACAAGACCGTACCAGAGCTTGTTGACGCTCTGATCTCTCATTATTTCACCACCCAATCCATGCGTCTAGAGTTATCCAATCGTGTCAATGATTTCTCTATCTTGGATCCTTCAATCCCCAATCTTACATTTTCATTCAACCCTGAAAACCCAACGGATCAACGGATCTCCGACTACGTCACAAATCACGGTGCTCCACCGTCTAATTTTTTTTACATTAATTGGAATCAATACCAATGGACCTGTAGTCCATCAGACAATCCATCTTTTATCTATAATCGAAACATATATTCTTTGTTGATATCCAAGGCGTTTAAGATGTATTTTTCTCACATGTTTGATCTTCTTGAAAGAACGACCAAGCTTTCTCTCTTTGAGATCATCCTCATTCTCTTTATGAGGACCGTTGGATATTTCCAGACCTCTGAAACCATGCGTCATTCCCTTTGGAGTACCATTGAAGTTTATCAAGAGTTCAAAAGAGATCCTTCCATCAGATCGCGATTTCCAGAAACACTTGGTGATATCAAAGGGGTTTTATCTCTCAGAGACACTTTTATGCATACTTACAGAGGTCGTTTCACTTCTATCTGGCCATTTCATCTTCATGATGAATCCTCAATCGTTCAGCGCACCAATCTCATAAAAGAGATCTCTGACAAATTTAGACAACAAGATCCACCACCCACGGAAAAAGAAATCAACAGGTTCAATCGAAACACAATCCTTTATATGATTCCAGAATATGCATTCGTTTATAATCCAAGTCTCCATGGATGGGAGGAATTCAAAACGATCCTTTGGCGGTTTTATCCTACGAATGATCTTCCCTCTTCAAAACAACAAATTGAACCCATCGATACACGATATTCAAGTCCTATCTTTAACAACACAATTGTTGCTGACGCGTATCGATACGTTTTAACTTTTTTTGAATTCTCTGGAAATACATTAAAATAATTAGATTAAAAAAATAAAAACAGAATAAATAAACATTTGAAAAAAAATATTTTTTTTCAAAAATTAAAATTAAAATTAAACTTTAAAATTTAAAAAAAATTAGAAAAAAAATGATGGATATATTAGATGGATTATTGACATCAATTGAAAATGTAGTTTCAATATCAACAACATCAATACCATCAACAACTTCTACGTCTGTTGATCTCAATGATGATATCAAAGAGAAGCTCTTGAATGGACTTCTTGGAAGATATAAAAAAGATGCAAAGGTGAGTTTGAAAAAAGGTGTCCCTGTTTGTTTTTTTCATGGATTACCTGCTCATCTGACTCAATTGAATGCTTATCTTCATTTAAAGCGTGAAGACAAGTCAGAGTTCTGTATTTATGACCCTTGGATGGAAAAATGGATCGTGATCACCGCCATTGAACCCAATACTTGTTATGGATCTCCAACGCGAGATCTTCCTTTGAGTGAATGGCCCAAGATGTCTCACAAAGACGAAAGCCTTATCACTCTGGAAAGAGCCTGTCAAAAGTCTTTCAATGTCAATCAGCAGATTCAAATCAACGGGTTTGGATCGATTGATAAAGCACCCGTTTATCTGTTATTGTCGTGGCTCTACGACGCGGTACCCTTGGAACTCTCTGAAAAGATTCACCACACGGTATTGATTGATATTGCACACGAACACATCGACGTCTTCAAATTCATCACGCCAGAACTTCGAGCTGCAGTTGCCAAGTTCACTTCCGAGTATGCTCGGATCTTCCCTGAGGATTTGATAAACCTCATCCTCGAGAACGAAACCAAGCCTTCATCTCCATTTCAAAGAAGCATCATCGATGACTCCGAATGGATTCATTACATCATCTCGTTCAATCAATTGAATCTATGGAACGTTCAGCATTGCGTTCCAGAAAAATTTCTGGTACCACCTCCTCCAAAGATCCGCGCAAGAAAGATTCAAGAACAACTGAAGCAGTACTATGAAACAAGTATCCCCACAGAAGCATCCATTGGCGCGTCTGTGGAAGCGTTTCAAAACCCAGACACTGTCTTGAAAACGGACGAGAGTGGCTATCGTATTGGAACCTTGACTTCCTCAGAGATCATCATCTTTGTCGAAGATCTGAACAAGAGATTAGAGAATGAACGGCGTCTTCGTCTTTCTCAAAATACCGATTTTACCTCTCTGGTTCAACAAACGGAATTAATGCTGCGGGGCGAATTCCAAAATGCTGATACAAGTTTACAAGACAGATTGGAAACCAAAGTTGCTTTTGATCGTCGATTTAGGGACATTGCCACGCGGTCACGTTTTGAGATGCATCTGGAAGGGGTAACCATCCCTGATGTTCAAGAAAGAAGGTCTCTCGTCAACATGATCAGGAAATACCGTCTGGTGATGGACAACGTTTTCACGATGTTCATCTCTCTCCAGATTCCCTACACAGACTTTTATTTGTTGAATCCAAACATCCTTGAACAAGGGAGTATGGCAGATACCATTCCTTTTGAAAATCCGCTTGGTACAAAATTCACGTTTCATGACTTGGTTGGAAGACGATTTTTGATATGGTCTGACGTTTCAAAGTTTTTTCTCGCCAATGCTCAGATCAACTTTCTCAAAGAACAAGAGGATTCAGCACTCGAGATTGAATTCATCCGTCTCCAAGCCTATTTTCCAAACGGATATGATATCCAGCTTGAATCTATCACGTCACAGTGGCCTCATGACATCCTTCCTAAACTCGTGGATCCACAAAAATCTCCTAACATTGCGGGTAAAAAGGGAACCTTGGGTCCTGCGTTACAAAGGCTGAGATCTCTTGTGATCTCACGTCTGGGGGTGACGGATTTCAAGTTCTTTCGTCGATGGATCGAGAGACTATTGTTACGAAAGTATAACAATCATACACTTCCTCTCTATGGAATCTATATTGATGAACCAGCGTTCAAGGAGAGGATCTCCAGGATTGAATCGTCGATGAATGCCATCTTGGGAAACGACGTCAGTGCTTATGCGACTGCATACGAGTTTCTCACTGATCATCAACAATTCGAAGAGAATGCCAAATTTCTTCTCACCAATACCGTTGGGAGTCTCAAGTACATGAGTCCTCTCGAAAGTGACCGGCTTGATAACCCAAATGACGCGATTGATATTGATGCTATCGCCGATTACAAAGCGTTGGCGACGGTCATCCAATTCTATGCGAGGGACAAGAGTTATCAATCTCAGATGGAAGGATGGCTGTCCAGACGAATCAGTACCGTCTTTTTAAGAGATTTTAGATATCAAAGAGAATTATTCTCTCAGATAACTGCTTCTCTTGAATCTGGAGACGAAACCCGCAAACCTCTCGCACGCATGATCACGGTTCCGATCTTTCAAAGTGCCTTCCGTGCTCTCAAAACACTCATCGACTCAGTTGACGTTACAAAGAAGAGGACCTTGAGAGAAGCATTCTCTTTCATCAACGTCGCCAGACTTCCCGTTAAAGAAGACAATAGTCCTTACGCAGTTCAAGCACGCATCGACGAAGCGTCAAAAGGTCTCACGGTCACCGAGTCTCGTGAATACGCTTATCGATCTTTTGAAGACCTCGTTTCTTACTTCTTGAAAGAGACGACCGATTCCATCTTTTCATTTTTCAAATTGCATGATCTCGAAGGTGCAACAACAAGAGACTTCTCTCTTATTCCAAACCATTACGAATTGATGACACGTGCTCTGATGTCTCTACACAATGACCTCTCGTTTTTACATCTGAAAGACGCTGGCTCTTTTGACTTGAGTCTCACCAAAAACATTTCTTTGGGAAGCTCCCCTATCGCCGGTGCACCACTGAGTGTTTTGATTGAAGACGTATGGAAAGTAACAACCCTGGGGGAACCGAGAACAATCGATGACGACTCCTTTTACGCATTGTCTGAACCTAATCACACCAGATATGCACTTTTGATCATGAGATTTCTTTGTCTTTTTGACATTCACCTCCATGGTAATTTTCTTGAAAGAGATTACGATGTAAGGTCAGAAGTCAATAATTATTTTGTCCTCCATCTTTATCTCTTTAATATCCTCACGGATGTTTCTTCTCTCAAAAGTACCCATACTTGGGAAGAATGGATAAAGGTTCAGAACTCAGGCGATTTGATCTTGGATTTTGATCTTCTTTATGGAGATCTGACACCCTCGGATCAGAAACGTGGTATATTGATTCGATTTTTCGAAGAGCTTTTTTTACGTTACCTCATGTATCTTGGCAGTGACGATCCCGTTGCATGGCCTTACTCACAAGTGGATACTCAAGCCACTGTGGATATGTGGATTGAACAACGACAGTCAATCACTGGGATAGACGCACGTGGAATGATTGCTCCGGGTATGGAAAATATCAACGCTCTCTGGAACAATATTGTCACACAAACACCATCCATGCGAGAAGACGTCGCGTTGTTCTTCATCCCATTCCTTTCTTTGCTCATCATTTTCAAGAACCCTTGGTATCGCATCAAATATAACCTTTGGTTATTGGATCCGCACGTTGTTGCAAGGATGTACAACGCTGGGATGATCTTACCTAGACTAGGAAAGGGGATCAAGCCATTGGAAAAGATAGACTATTTCATTGTTGAAAAGGGCAGGAAGGACGTGGGTGGACTCCTTGATGACAGAATCATATCATCTCCTATTTTGGATGCATTGTTTCACTTGATAGATGGCAATCAAGAGCTCTCTGGAGAGAAACCCATCCCAATCACCAACTCGTCGATCTTGCGTTTGATCGATTTTGTTTCAAAATTTTCAGAAACGACGGTCGACAACGACACCAAGGACCGCATCTTTGAACGTCTTTATGACCTGGGATATGATACCTTTCCTCTATACATCCTCGACGTTCTCTCTTTAAATAGCATCACTGGTGTGATCAACAGATTACAAAGTGAGACAACTCCCCCTTCTCCCCCGGTATTACAAAAAATCATTTCCGAAGTGTTCAACATCAAAGATTTTGAAGAAACGGACTCTGAGTCGTTACTCACATATGAAAACGACTTCCGTCCTCTCTTGGTGTTACTGAAGGAGTTTGAATACCGAGCACTGAAGCTATTCTCTCTCCAACGTCAAAACGAAAGAGAATTTCGACTCGTGTCTCAACTCGTCGCTAGTTTGATTTACACTCCATACATTCCTTTGGACGTGCTATTTGCGTTACGATCAGAGTTTACCGTCCAGTCTTCCGATCATCAACAATATCTTGAAGATCAATTGGATCGCTTTTCTGGGTTAAACTACTCACAGAAATTTTTTAGGTTCATCCATGAATTCTATGTCTCCATTATCAAGGATGGTGCTTCTTTCAAGTATTTTGATACTAGAAACCTCTTATTCAACCTCTTCATGACAGATCTCTTGGGAAATGTTAGCATGATGCGAGACATCAACAAGCGTCGTGGCGTTGCGCTTTACACAACGATGAAGATGGTGTATGACAACACAAATGGCGATCAAGATCAACTTGCCTCGTTACTGAACACCTTGAAAGATCTCCATGACTCCATAGCATCATGTTCGGAATTGAGTTCTTTGATCAATTCGATGGAAGAATCAGAATCTCTCTACGACTATGAAGCGCGTCTTGGTACACCTTCTCAAAACTTTGGTGTTGAAAAAACATGGATTGTTCTTCGAAGACACACTCAAGAGATCTCAAAGAGAGAGCCATCTCTCCGTGATCGAGAAAAAGAAATCGAAGAGTTCAAACACATCCATCAGTTCTACACTTTCTATTGTCAATCGATCTCCTTGTTGAATCTCCAAAAGATTCTGATGTGGTGGAACGTTGAATTCTCCTTACCTCCGATAGATCCCTCCACACTTCGTTATGCACTTTTGAGAGATTATTACCAAAGGTCTCTCGTAGACAGGATCTTCTCTTTAGCCCTCACTTCGAATGATGTGTTTTCCGCAGTGGGAGATGACGTGTTTATTCCTCAGCGATTACTGGCCCTCGAGGAAAGCGATTATATCCTTGCAGCGGCCATCCAACGTGTTAAAGAGGTAATCTTGGAAACAAATAATCCCGATGATTTGAATGTCTGGAAAACCACGGTCAACGCTCGTATTTCTCCCATCCATTATTTTTTCAATAACCTTGGCATCAGTGATCAACTCTCAGAAACTTCACCTTCTACCTCTGCTCTGTCAACAGAAAGTGTTGACTTCGATACTCTCTTTGCCGCATGCATGAAGTTTATTCCTGACACCGTCATCGAAGATGATCAATTTGATATTGGCGACAAGATGTTGATCTCGAGGATCATCCAACTCGTTTCTGAAGCTTTTGCCAGTAGAATTGGATATGTTTCCGATCCTATAGAAACGGTTTCTAACCTTCTTCAGATAAAGGATTACCTGTTGCGAGATCCACGAGAGGAAGCTCCTGGTGTTCTAGGAATGAAATCACGAGAACGAGATTTGGAATCGTTTTCATTTCCATTTATCTCACCGTTTTTAAACACACCTTCTTTGCGTTATGGATCTCATATTCATCTTGCACAAATGATCGTCCATCTCACTTCTCCTATTTAAATAAAATTTTAAATAAATCAATACAACAACGAAAAGATTTGTGATTAAATTTTTTTTTCTTTTTTCTTCTTAAATTCTATCAAAAAAATTTTTTTTAATAAATACACACAAATATAAAGAAAAAAAATTTTTTTAAAAAAAAAGTCAATCATGGATGAAAACAACAAATTAAACTCCGTTGTTGTAACAAAGGATTTCATTTTACCTGTTTCCACACAAATTTTACGTCTACCTGTTACGCATCCGCCTGTCCCAAAACCTTCTTCTTCTATCACTACCACGTACATCGAAGATATAGAATCTTTGGGAGCAGATATTGAAATTTCTTTAGAAACCAACAAAAAACCCTCCGAATCATCATCTCCTTATTCTAACACCTCAGGATCATCTTCATTGATCTCGTTCCAACACGACATTGCTGCACTCCCTTGGTCTCTATTTCGAAGTCTGCCGGCAGATAATGACGTAACCATATCCGGTTTAGCACCACAAGTCAAACGTGCTGCCGTCTCTTTTTCTTTTGCACCCGCTTCTGTTTTCTCAAGATTTTGTTTAGGATCATCAACCGAGATTGCTTATGATGCCATATTGATTTTCACGCTGTGGAATAATAGTTATCTTTCATATCGAATCGATTCGTCAACTGAAGTTTCAATCGCAAACCCGCTCATATACAATCTCTCTCATCGTGAGATCACTTTGACAGAGACTGAACTCGACACTGAAACGTTTTACGCACGTCATCTTGTCATGATGAAATCCTATGCTGTCTCAAAATGGTCACCTTTCCATCTTCCTTATCGATTCCTTTGTGGAGAAATAGAAAGAGATGATGGGATGATGAAAAAGGACGTCGTTATTCCTCATGAATGTCTCTACATCGTTCATCTTGTGAATCATTTTATTCCAAGAGAAAAACGCATCAATCCAGAAATAATTAGATCACCTCATGATCTTTATTTGCAACTTCAACAAGCATATCAAAAATTGTATAGTTAACGATAATACATTCGTATATTTGAAAAAAAAGGAAGATTTGATTCAAAGATCAAGGCCAATTTCATTACGTACAAAATCAGCAAGTGTATTGAATTCGTTGATGAAGCTTGCGTTATTTGTTTGGTAATCAATGATTTGTTGATAAAGATGAGGTTTCTCAATCTTGAGTTTATTCAACGTTGCGTCTCTTTCTTCAATTGAATTAAAAATCAAAACACCTCCTTCAGGAACGAGGAGTCTGATTTTACCTCTATCTGCAAAGTATTCTTCAGAAGGATACTCTCCTTTTGAAGAACGTAAAGAATGCGTTTGATTATCATCTGTCATTTCTTTCTCCTTTTTTTTCTTTTTTTTTATTAAAAATATTTATTTTTTTATTTTTTTTAATATTCGAAAATTAAATAATTTTTTTTGGAAATTCATGATAGGCGAGACAAGATGTTCTGTTGCATTGTATAAAGAATTTCTTCCTTTGAGAAATAATAACCTGTATAACTACCTTTATAGTCTTCAATAATGAAACATACACCTTCTGAATTGAAAGCTACTGGGATATCATATAATTTAATTCTGTCCAAATGAATTTTATAGTCTTTTTTGTGACAACACCAGATTTTACCTTCGAGTGGTAAAACTTCTCCTCGCGTTATATATCTACCAGGTCCAGTGTAATATCGAGGTAATGGGTTACCAGCCAGCGCTTGGTCAAAAAGGTCTCTAACCGATGCCATTTTTTCCAATGCCATTTTTTTTATTTTAATTTTTTTAAAAAGGGAAATAAAATAAATTATTTTATTTTAAAAAAAAGAAAAAAAAATAAATTTAAGAAAAAAAATGACGAGTAAACAAAATTATCCTCTCATCGTTTTTCAACCCAAGGAAACTGAAGAAATTAAACCTTCTGGATTTCACAAAGGAGATACTTTGTCTTTGTTTGAGATTTTTTCTCTGGAAGAAAGATTACAAAATGAATATTTCTTTCAACTCCCAGAGGGTCGAATGACTAAAATCAAAGATATATCCATGTATATATTAGATTTACGACACAACATCTGGCCAAAGAACAACAACGGAAACAGAGTCGTTCATCTCCCTCCTCCCTCTTGTAGACGAGTCTTCGAGTTTCCAATTTTTGTTCCACAAGTGGTTATTCATCCACAATGTTTTCAATGCAAGGAATGGCACGAAGGAGGTTGGCAATGTCATTCATGGAATCTACAATCATATAAAAAAACACGCGAAACTCCCAGTCATTTGCACTTTTCATTATCTTTTAATTAAAATATTTTTTTACCAGCCAATTGATTTATTCTTTTTGTTCATTGGCGAGCATGAGAGAAGTAGCAACACAAACATCACGGAGTTTGTACTTTGTTTTGCCATCAGGGGCGGCCACAAGCCAGTTCTTTGGATCAGTGTTCTCGGAGGCACTTTCTTTGATCGCCTTGAGAGATAAAGCAACAAGATCATTGTTTTCACTCTCTCCAGCAGTGAGCTGGTCTTTGAACCGTTCGTAATATCGATGAAAACGTGCACGTGCTTCTATAAATAAAAGGAAATCCCCGGTAACGTGAGCGTGACAAACGTATCGATTCCCTGGACGTTTCCAAACACGAGAACCTTCTCGCGTAAGCGTTCGACTCATCCAATCGGGAGCAAAAGAACGAAGGGTCTCTTCAGCGAATTCACGGTAACACGTTTCGCGAAGGGTTTCTCCTTTTTCAGGAAGGCCGCCAAACGCACTCAAGTTATCATACTTGGCATTTTTTCCAAGAATCAAACAAGGTTCTCCAGCAACTTCAACAGAAAGATAAACAGCGACAGAAGCGAAATCTGTTGTCCCCCAATCAACTTCTTCAGATGTCAAAAGAACACCATCAAATTTTGGAATCTCGATAGCCATTTTCTTTTTTTTTAAATCTTTTTTTTTATATTTTTTTTCTAAAAAAAAAGAAATTATCAATAAACAATCCAATATATCATCGTTATAACATTTATAAATTATCAAATAAAACCTTTTTTTTCTTTTTTTAAAAATGAAAACTTATAAATGTTTTAACGATAAGAAAGAAATGTGTTTGTTAATTTTTTTTATTTTTTTAATTTTTTTTGAAAGAAAAGAAGAGAAAAAAACCATATAGTCTTGACGCATTCAAAAGTGAAGAAAATGGAAAAATTTAACAATAGTAAATTGCGACTTGAAAACAATGATCCATATCTCACAAAATTATACGTTGGTATAAATAATACTAATATGTATCTTGGATATCCGAGTTATATTTTTAATCTACTCGCATCAAACAAAACTGTGACACATTTGGTTATTGAGTGGTGTATAACTGCTTTTAATGACAATGAAGAAGTAGGTCTATTAATCGTGAGAACGTTCGTCACAATGTTGCAAATCAACACCTCGATTACTTTACTTGATATCATTGGTTTACCTTTTTATTCAAATGTAGAACAATTAATGTTTTCTGGATTAGCCGCTAACAAAACCATCAAAAAACTTTTTTTGAGGCATCTGGCAAAATCTCCAAGCGACGACTTTCTTCGTAATCTAGTTTCGAAAAACAGTATCATTGAAGAATTTTGTCTATCTGGAAATTATCTCAAAACTCCTTTATTTTGTCAATTTAGTCAATGCATTACTAACGTGACGCAATTAAAAATCATTGATGCTACGTTCCATGCTTCCAACATATGTGAAATTGGAAAAGCACTCGCATCCAATGCGTCTATCTCACACCTTACTATTTCACATAGCAATTTAGAAACTAAATCACTCATTGAACTGATTAATCCATTGCCATCGTCTATGACTCAAATGATAGCAGATGGACTCCGCACGAATACAACACTCGTGTATCTTGATCTTTCACAAATTAGATTGGATTGGAGATCTGGTCAAATCATAGGTGACGCGTTAGCTCATAACAGCACACTCACAACGTTGAATCTATCTTGTAATAGAATTCCATTTTCTTGCCTTGAACACGGGTTGAGGCGCAACACTAGTCTCTCCACGTTGATTGTTGCAAGAAACGAAGATTTTGTCCATAGTTTGTGGCTTGACACCATACCAAGCGTCATACGTTATAATACTTCTTTACATACTCTTGATCTCAGTGAAAATAATCTGGGTGATTATCACGGCCTTCCAATTTTGACATCGTTGATATCTAACACCAACATCACTGACTTGTCACTCAGCAATAACAAATTAGCAAGAAATTGCACGCCTGTCATTACAAAGATACTTCGAAAAAACACTACACTCACAACATTGGATGTTTCGGATAATTATTTATACGACGGAGAACTTAAAATTACAAACGCGCTCAGAACAAACACGACATTGACAAGCCTCAATATTTCGTATAATGGGTTTGATGTTGATTGTCCGTTACCCTTCATCGAAGCTTTACGTCATAACACCACGCTTTCTGCTTTAAATATTTTTGGTATTTCTTTTTTTTCAGAAAAAGAAGATGAAATTGTGGAGATTTTACAAACCAATACCACTTTGCGGGAACTTTATATCGACTTACACAACATTCATAGTGAAGAAAAAATTGTCGAAATACTGACAGCCAATACCCGTTTAACGGAATTGCACGTCAAGGGCGTTCATGAAAACGTTTGTTCACGTCCTGATTTTTTGCAATTTTTCACCAATAATTACACGCTCCAAAGGTTTAAAGCTCAACTTCATAGATCACAGTACAAACCACACAAAACGCCTATCAAAGGGATCTTATTACGAAACAGATTCTTGGCTGAATCACGGAGAAGATACGAAAACGCTAGTCTCGCTTCTCTCCTCCTCCCACTTCTTTATACAAAAAATGACATCGATGAATCCTCTTTGATTCAACCTCAACTTTGCATAGAAAACATCACAGAAGAATCACCTTCACAACGTTCATCACGAAAACGTCTTGAATGTTCTTCCTCTTCTTCATCTTCTTCTTTTGATCCCGACCCAAAGCGTCAATGTTGATTTTTTTTATTTTTTTATTTTTTTTCAAAATTAAAATTCCATGTTCATATCGTCGAGTAACGTGCTTAAACCACCGACGGACGTTTGAGAGATTTGAAGATCATCCATAAGAGATGAAGCGACTTCGATATCACCTTCAATCTTTTCTCTTTTGCGTCTCTCTTCCAAGACCAACTGCTTGCATGGATTTTTGCTGTGGTCTCTGTCTCGTACCAGTTCTTTGTCCTTCCAAAAACCAAGGTCGATGAGTACACGCGTGAGATTAATATTGCGTTCTTCAATCGCAAAAGAGAGGAGGTGGTAACGTAGTGATCTTGCACTGCTGTGTACAAAACGAACAACGCCCTCCTCGAGAGGAGGTTCACCCTCAGGTATGCTAGTTTTTCGACACATGATCCAATAACCTTCGGATATATAACCTGGATTGGCGTCCAACAATAATTTGAATTCTTCTTGCGTAGCACGTATTCCAATGAAAGCACTGACTACGCGGAAAAAAGAATCATCGCGGAACCACGAAGGTAAATCCCTGTGCGTGACGGAGTGACCTATGGTATCATGGAGTGAAATGATAAAATGCTTAAGATCGATCTTTCGATTATGTACGTTTTTCGACAAAAAGGTTTGAAAACAATAGTTTTCTTTCTTCATCAATCCTGTGATGATCAAACACGCCTCACAAAAGTAATCGTTCATTTTTTTGACTGTTCTGTATTAAAAAAAAATTCAATTTTTTTTCAACCAACTCGTTCAAATAATTTCTTTTTTAAAAAAAATTTAAAAACTTATAATTATACTTATGATAAGAAAGTCCCATCTTTGTTAAAATATTTTTTTATTGAAAAAAAAAATTAAAAAAAACGACTTCAGTATTGAAAAAAAATGTCAACCGATGACAGTGAACCCAACATTACCTTGGATTTCATTCGTCAAGAAATGAGAAAGCTTGCTGGAGAAACGATACATATTTGGTGTTATGGTCATGACATCACACTCAAAGATATCGAAGTCCGTCCAGATGGAACAATTCAAGCATTCACACTCACAAAAGGTCGTGTGTATCTGAACAAAAGGAAATATATGGACTCTGGAGATCATTATGGTGATCTTTCAAATGCTATTCCTAGACCTCATATTCCTCATGAACCCAAAGATCGATCTCCTTTTATACATACCTCTGCGACTTCTGAAAGTCCACTAACCAAAGAACAACAGGAATTTAAAAAATTTTTTACGAAAAGTTGAAAAAAAATAAATTAAAAAAAAAAGAAAAGAAAATTTTTTTTCAAAAAAAAATAAATTAATTCAGAAAAAAATGAATTTTTGTTGTGGAAATCCTGAATGTCCCATGTATCAACTCCTTCGTGTTGATTATCCGCGATGCGATTGCCCATTGATGTGCGACGATGGTTGTATCTATGGAGACGATTGTGCACACGGAACGCCACTTCCCGCCAACATTTCTCATGTACACGAGAACTTGAACGCTCAAGAACCTGTGAATGATTAAACATTGAATATCATTTCAATTTAAGCATTGTTTTTTTTCTCTTAAAATGAAAAAAAATTAACCAAATAAAATAATTTTTTTACTTAGATGAGTTTATTGATAGAGCTATTTCTGATTACTTTGATCGTATGTTTGATTACGAGAATCATTCCATTGTATATCCTTGGGGCCAAAACCGATCAAGTACATTCTTATTCAAGACTCTGTGAAAATGTGATGATCTTCGTCTACGGTTGTTCTGTATTGCTCTACTTGGGTACTTCTTTTATCAACTTCGATTTTCTCGTTCACGAGAACATTGACAAAAACATCGGCGACAATTACAACGAAAGAATGATTTCCATGGAACCTTTTCTCATTTGGAATATGTGGTACTTTAGCATGTTGTTCTTCGTTACGTTCTGGCCTCCTTTGAGTTGGGGAGACATCGTCGAGAATTTACTTCATCATACAACCACGGTATTATTAATATGGGCTGCGTTTGTTGACTCATGGCTCACGATCTCCGTGTGGGTGATCATGATCAATGTGATCTTCGACGTCTTTTTTAGTCTATCACGTGTCGCTTACAAGTTAGACCATTGGTTGCAAACCCCTTTATTTGGAATTTCTCTTATCATTCACGTTGCTTTACGTGTCGTTTTCTTTCCTTATAGAATCATCATGCTCGCGTTATCCACTCCTCACATCGATACCCATATCTTGTTATACCCTCCGTTTTTCATCACTATTCCTTTATGGATTTTATATTTTTATTGGATGCTACGCATGTTTTTCATTGTGTATGATAGACTTGTCAAAGGCGTTCAAAAAGTTGATTATAGTGATGGAGATCACCCTCATCATATTCATCACGAAAAAGTTCAATAATCACCCATTCAAATTTTTTTTCTATTGAAAAAAAAAGAAATAAAACTTATAATTATGAAAAATGTATACAAATTGAGTTCTTAGATGGATTTATTCTTTTTTTTTAAAAAAAATAAATATATTATCAAGAAGAGAAAAAAATAAACAAATAACAGTAATATTTTAAATTGATTTTTTTTCTACTTCTTTAAGAGAAAAAAAGAAAAAGAGAATGAGTGTTGCTCCTGAATCATCAACTGCTTCTTCTTCTTTGGAAGATAATCTTCCAACTTTATTGGCAAGCGAACCTTCGATCATTTATCTTGTTCAGAAACTTTTGGAACATGGATTTTATCAATTCGTTAATCCAGAACTATTGAAAGATCAAAACCAGTTCATCTTTTCGATGACCAACAATAACAAGAGTTTCATGAACCCTGCCTTTGGAAGCAGCAAATTGTATCAGGAATACAAATCTCGATTTTTGACTGCGTCGGCTCCCAACGCGTTAAACATCCCAGTTCGAACCACGAAACCACTCTCTGAGATTCCACCTGAAAGCGCCAAGGTCATCGATCTCGATGCATTACTCGCCTATTGCTTTCATCGAAGCACTTCTCCGTATCTCTCTCTTGAAGACACCGGCACGTTGCTTAGCTTCAAAGAACCTTTGCCAGAGATCAACATTCCTGCCTTCTTTGATATCCCTCTCACGGACCCTGAGGAACGAATCCCTTTGACACAAGCGAATCTTGTTTCCATCCTCGAAGAGAAGTATTTCATTTTCAGGACTCCTTCCGATTCTCACAACAAGATTTTCATAAACATGAAATCTGGGCTCTTCCTCAGCATCATTGCCTACAACAAAAAAAACAACATCTCCAGTGATGATTTATTCAAGGAGAACAACGTTGTTATCTATCAAAAGCAATTTTATCTCAGACTTCCCCTTGAAGAATTCACTGAGAGATTCACGCTTCAATTCTTGATGGATTATGGAACACGTTGGGAGATCAACAACGATGACTTTATTTGATTTTTTTCTCTCAATCCCTTTCCAAATTAATTTTGAAAAAAAAATTAAAAAGTTTTACAAAAAAAGTAATAACAATAAATCTTTTTCTTTATTCTAAAAGATCATTCTATTAAAAAAGAAAAGATTTTTTTTCTTTTTTTGATTTCAAAAAAAAAATAAATCTTTGAGTTTATTGAAAAAAATTTAATTTAGCTTGCAACTCAAAATAATTACTATTTTTTTTAATTAAAAGAAAATGGGATGTCCCGTTGCACTCGCTGATTCAACGGATGTATTGAATGCATCGTTCTGGGCAGCTTTCACACTTGTTGCCCATTGTTTAGGTACTTACATGTGTTGGAACAAACGTTGGTATGCACATCTCCATACCTGGACTCTTGCACCTTCTGAAAAGGTTGGTCAAACAATCCTTGTCGCCCTCGCCATGGCCAACGCCTTTGCCGCTTGGAGAGTATGGTTTTGTGATGACTGGGACACGACCCGTGGCCTGGTTGTCCTTGCTGTTTACGTCTTTATGATCATCGTTCACAATCTCTTCGTGCCTTCCATCATGCTCACCACGTCTCCTCCTCTTGCGATCGTCGTTGCTTTGGGTGCTTCTATCCTTTCAATCGTTTTCACTGTCTTCTGCTATCTCTATCATCACGACTGGTCGGGACTCATTGGTATTGCTGACATTGTCATCAATCTTGCACTCCTCATCTTCGCCATTCAACTCCAGACTATGCCAAAGGTTTACGCCAAATATGATGAAGTGAAGGACGCTTACCAATCCCCCAGTCAAAGAAACACAAGTGAGAAGACATCTTCTGCTCCCGCTCCTGTTCAAAGCGCCATTGGTGGTCAATATGCATATTCATCTATTCCCACAGGAGGACAAGATCTTCGTTTCCGTGCTAACGCCGCTACTCCAAATATCGATTACAGCACGATTTCTATGGACATCGGTGGAAATCCTTAAGTTTTTTTTCACTTTTTCTCTTTCTTCTACTTTTTTTTTCAAAAAAAAATAAAAAAAAAATTCGTTTTCAAAATTTATTTTTTAAAAAAAAAGAAAATTAGATTTTGATGATACATTTAAAAAAATTTTAATTTATTTTTTTTCTTAATTAAAAAAAAATAAAATTTATTTAAGAAAGAGAAAAAAAAAGTTTAATGAGATTTTATTTTATTTAAAAAAAAAGGAAAGAATTGGGATGTCATCAAAAGAAAAAGAAAGTGTAAGTGATTTGTTAAAATCATTTATTGTATTTGATTTGGTTTTCACAATTTCCTTTTGCCTTGGTGGATTAATTGAATATGAAAGAGATCTTTTTATTATCGTCTTTGTCGTGATCACGTTGATCACATATTATCCCCTTTACCTTTATGTAAAGGATTATCTTTCGATGTTCATCTTGAAAGAAAAGTCTTGGTATTTTCGACACCTCAACACCGCGCTATTCTATTGTTTTTTTAGAATATTCCTCATCTTTGTTTATTTGGTGGTTGCTATCATCGATATGTCGGATATAGATGTCCTTCATGCTATCGTCCATCTCCCTGTTTTTAGTAAGATCATGTTAGCTTTGATGATCACTTCTGCGTTTTGTCTCGTCTTTTTGGCGCTAAGGATCGTACCTTTTCATTACAATTATGCCTTCAACACAGTCACGAACGTGATCGTCAACGCTTCTATCATCCACACCACCGACCCGAATTATGGTAAAAGATACCGATACAGCTCTGTTTCTCAATTGAATCTAGAAAAAGCACGAGGTGTATATCTTAATCCAAGTCCACTTGCAGATGATCATACTTTATTGGTCACGCAATACACAGACACTGAATTCGAAGTTGAAGGACGATGAGAAAGAAGCATTGAAATTGTTTTTTTTCAAGTATCGACCAATAACGCTGGATCAACAGGATCTGGTTCTTTCATTGCTCCAAAGGGATCGTTTTTGTCTACAAGTCGATCACCGATGTAATAGTTGAGTTTCTCTGCTGCGTTGGCATCCTTGAGACAAAAATCTTTTGAATTTTCAAAGTCATCATCATCAATGATCCCATCAGCGTTACAATCACAACGAAAGAAGACAGTCTCACACGTTTCAACAGCAGCCAATTCTATTCCTTTCAAGAAACGATTCCGGATTCTGTTGCAATCGTCCATAGTCAACCCTTTTGTATTGTTGGGGAAGAAAATCTTGAACCATTTGATGAGTTCCTCTCGCTTGAATCGCGAGGTTTTCCAAGAGAGTTCATGTCTCTCACGTGCTTCACGTGTTATCCCATTGTGTTTGATACATTCTGATTTAAGGGTGTCGGTCGGTTTGTGATGAGACACGGCGAGCGTCAGTTGAATCATCAACGTCAACACGACACAGGTACCAATAAAAACACTAACTTTATACATCTTTTTTGTTTAAAAAGTCAAATGAAATGTTTTATTTTTAAAAAAAAAGGAGATGCGAATTTATTGAGTCTTCGTTTTCATCTTTTAAAGAATACTTAATAGAAAATTGAGAATATCAAATCCTAGTTTTATCACAGAAAATACAGCTGTGATAACCGTTTCAAATATCGCAAAGACGACATCTAAGAGCGTTTCAATGACAGCGAATACAAAGTTTGTAAGCGATGTAGCAAAGAAAGCAAATGCAAAAGACAACATCATCAATAATATCAAACGATAAAAAAATCGTGGAGAGAGGGATGTTCCGGGAAAGAAAAAATTTGGAAACAGACGAACTGAATTACTACCGCAATCCAAGATCGTAAGAACAATTCCCATTACTGCGAAAGCAATTAAAATAGAAAAAGAAGTTAAATCATCAAACATATTTTCCTTTCTTTTCTTTTTTTATTTTTTTCTCTTTTTTTTAATTTTTAAGAAAAAAAACAATGTGATTTTATTTGTTAATTTAAGAAAATATCGTGAAAATAAAATCTACAAAAAGAGCTAGTAAACTTATACCAAAACTAATCATTTCACAGATAAGAAAAAAGACTGGAATGATTGCAAGAATCAAAAGAAATAGGAATGCATATCTGATCCAATGAGGAGTGGAATTTTGATTTATTACTGGCTTACCCATCTTATCTTTTTTTCTGGCGTCAACTCAATTTGAGGAAGCTTGAGTTTAAAATCAGGGTTTATCGGCGGGAGACAGATCCAATTTATACAACACTTTTCATAACAAGTACACTTTAATGAAAATGTTAGACCTTCTGGACACTCTTTCAACGCTTTTTCTATCTGATCTTCTCTCGCGGTGTAAATGATAATATTAAACACTGTAAAAACCACAAAGAAAATAACAATGAAACCTTGAAATAATATATTACAACAAGTTTTCATATTTTCTTATTCAAAATCAAATATTAAAAAAAATTAACACGTGTAAACACTAAAATAAAAAAGAAAAAGAAAAAGATTTTTTTTTATTTTTTTTTCAAAAAAAAAGATAAATTAATTTATTTTTTTTAAAAATAGAAAAAAATAAAGTGATGACCCATCATTACTTTATTCTATTTATATTTATTATTAATTTTGAATATATTTTAACTTGCAGTACAAATCTAGACTGTGGTCAGTGTCACTTTTGTGATAAAATAACACGCAAGTGTATTCAAGTATCTCCAAACACAGACCCTTTCAATGATTGTGGAACAAAATGCAAAACGAAAATGGTTTGTGGGAAAGAACCTTATTGCGTTTATCAATTAACTCCGCAATGTGATTGTGATTGGAACACAGGTGAATGCAAAGACGAATCAATGCCAAAAAGACTACTCTCAGAACTCAAGCTTGAATTACCGGCTCCTCCCCTTACAAAAAATGAATTCGAGTTTGATAAAGACGATATGTTATTGATTCGTGAACTGATTCAACGACACAAAACATCTAGAAAAGACAAGAAAGAGTCCACTCTCGTTGAAACTTATGCTGTTGAGATCCACATTGGATTCACGATCTTAACTATATTTTGTATCTGTTTATTAACTTGGATTATTCTAAAGATCAAAGAAGATTTGAAGAAAACACGTGACATCGAATCAATAAAGGATCAATGAAAAAAAGGAAACTTCTGAAACGTCACTCTTCTTGCGTTCAATCGTCACTAAGAGGGTTGACAAAAACATCGGAAGAAGAAGCAGCAAAAGGATGAGAGCTTACGTCTTCATCATCGTCTGTTTGTGAATCGTGTTGCTCCGCAACAGACTCAAGACCTCGTTCAATATCTTGCGCGGCACGCTTCTTTGCAAGATTTTCTCGAATCTCGCGTTGCTCTTTCTCTTTCTCTCTTTCTTGATCAGCAACGGTTCCCTTGAGAGGTTCTGCGCCCCGTTTAATCGCTCCAGTCGTTTTGTTGACATCGGAGGATTTCCAAACATCTTGAAACCACACGTGTGCGGTATCTTCACACATGGCAGTGCTTTCGGGCTTGCGAATGGGATAAGCAAACTTGAGGTTGACCGAAAGAACAATTTCAATCTCTTGATCCAAGGGTAAACGAACACCGGTCTCCTTGTGCACCAAAGTGCGGGTTTCATCGTCACGGTGATAATCTTGAGAAAGTGTGTCACTCAACAAGAAGAATTGAATCCGAGGGATCGATACCTTTCCAAACCTTGCCAAGGCTTCCACACGTTTGGAGACACAAGTAATAGCCTCGTTGAAGAAGGAACTGGGTGCTCGAAGAATCACGTCCGTGTTGATAGGAAGCACATCTCTATCGTGAACGAACGTAGCAGACGTGAACATTGATTTGACCACAAAACCAATGAGAGAATCGGCACGTGTCGCACCCATGGTCTTTGTCCTTTTGATCGTGTTTTCAATGGACACCTTGTTCACACCAGCGTACATCTTCACGGTATCGTGCCAAACGGTCGCACCTCCTTGAATGATGGGGATATCCACGGGAGGTTTCATCGTTTTTCCCTGGTAGTGTTCAGAGATTCGGTCTCCCCCTTCGCTGGCCGGCACATAAACCGAGTAAACGGGCTTCTTTGTTTGAAAGACCGTATGATAGATGTCGGGCGACAAAGAACCAGGAGAAGTGAATTCGATGTACTGGAGACATCCTCGGGTAAAAGAAGTAGCAAATCGAAAATCTTGATCAGGGAGATTACAACGCGTATCTGTGATCTTGGCATCAACGATGTAAGCTTCGGGGTCTTTGGGTGCGTTTGTGGAAACAAAGCTTTGGAGTTCATCTCTAGTAATCAACGCAGCCAGAGTACGAACCATGGGTGATTCGGTCACACAAAAGTCTTGAACCGTTCCATGAAAACGAAGAGGAATGTTCCTTTCAATGATTTCAAGATCAATCTTCTTTGAAGGATCTGAATCCAACCGATTGTATTTATCAGTCGTTGATCTTAATAAAAGTTCAATAACACCTTTCATTGAAGGTGCTTTTTCAGCATCTTTTGATCGACCAGCCATTTTTTTCTTTTTTCTTTTTACTTTCTTTTTTTTCTAAATTCAAAAAAAACTTTTTTTTTTCAAGAAAAAAAATTGTCTATCAACTAACAATTATATTTGTTATCGTAATACTAATTATTAATTTTGGTTTTAAATTTATACAAATGATAAACCTTTTTCACCGAGGTAAAAGAAAAAAAAAGAGAGAAGGGAAAAAATTTTAAAAGTTTTATTTGTTTATTTATTTATTTTTTTGAAAAAAAAAGAAAAGTTAAGAAAAGAGAGAAAAAAAGCATGGCTACACCAACATCATCTTCGTCTTGTTCAGATGATCAATCTCAAGGAAAATCGAACCTTGATCTTGATTTGTTGAATCAAATGTTAGATCAATGTCGATTGGGTCCTACGAAGCCATGGCCTAATTATATTCATCAAGATCCTCGTGTCAAGAATGGAAAAGTTTTACTTATGGCCACACTTGAAGCTTGTCCCCTTCCAATTGGGAGTCGTTTGATCCCTTTTCCTATGCACAAGGTTAGTTTATCAAACCAAGCTTACAAAGATGCTCTCTTTAACAGGGCAATCGGAACAGCTTCTTCTCATCCATTGATCGGAGTATTCCCCATCGTTCTTCCCATCATCCCAGCTTTGCTCACTGGAAAGGTTTCAACCTTTTTCACTCATGGGATGAAACTGCAGCAAGAACGTTATTGCCAGATCTTCGACAAGCTTTATGCCGATGCACCCGATAAGGAAGCGTTCCTCTCTTCTGAAAAGGCAATTAAGCTTCGATATGAGCACCAAGACCTTGGTCGTCGTCTCCGGCATCAACTTCGAAGTGAACGAGAATACATCGTCGAGTCTTGGGAACCCATCCAATCTACGATTAGCATCTTTCACTTTTATACCAGGATCATCGATATCGTTCGTCAAAACCGCGGGTTTGTCTCTCTCGCTGATCCTCAAGAGTACGCAAGGTACACCGCCTTGATCAGTGAAGCAGATGCGACCCTCATCGAAGGAGATAAGAAACTCCTTGAAAACTTCCCTGATCAGTTCAAAGTGTTTGACAACTTGATACGCCAACTCAAGAAGACGAATTCTCTTTTGCAAGATCCTTTTGTTCTTTTTGAACAGATCAGAGGCTTTTTCTCTGACGACGTATCATTCGAAGAGAGTTGTGCAGAGCTCATCAGGTACTTTACCTTGGGTATTCTCAAGAACATGGAAACATGGATCCTCACCGTGTGCGAGATCGTTCCCGAATGTCATTCTGGATTGTTCTTGACCAGTCAACCTCTCCCTGTGTCATCTGATGTCACTCCTGCGTTGCGCAAACAAATGGAAGAACAGCTTGATCTTATTCACAAAGTCAGGAAAGATGCCATGTCTGATATCTGGCAAAACAACCAAGTCAAGTCGTTCTGCCTTTTGCCTGGAAAAGTTCACAAAACCGCTGATCATTGCTTGTTCTTTTTGGAGACACTTCGCGCAGTAGCACGCGTTAAAACGACGTACGAGAGTATCATGGTTACTGCTCAACGTCTCCGTTCAGTTCTCCTCCGAGAAACCCCTCCTGATCTCTACACTACTCACGTACCAGCAATCATGAAATGGTATCCAGATCCAGACAGTCGTCATCAACCTTTGGATGTTTTCACCAATCATGCACCCACTGCTTACACCATTCCATTTTTTTCAAATAGAGATATGGAATAATACCATCTTTTTTTTAACATTAAATTTTTTTCTGCTTTGAAAAAAAAGTTTTAACCAATCATTGAGTAGCCAATGACTGGCCACGTGACCATTGGTCGTTTGGCCTTTGACCATTTTTTTCTGCGGTGAACGACTTAAGGTCATGTGTGCGTCCCGCCCGCATTATTTTGGTGTTATTTTCATTTTTGGACGTTGAACGTTGGTGTTCATCCACTTTAGCGTTCGCGTGAGCGGGGGTGCGGTGCATGAATTTTCGTTTAAGGAGAGAAAGACTAGTGTAAAAGTTTATTTTCTGGATAGTGGCAAAAGTGCCGTTTTCTGGTACTTCAATGTTACGCGCGATTTCCCCGA
>Ga0310813_10000041_pt1 | contig 95454 bp, 100 predicted proteins | sample YN3metagenome_FD_203086 | JGI IMG/M metagenome (GOLD analysis project Ga0310813, IMG submission 203086) | Soil microbial communities from experimental microcosm in Duke University, North Carolina, United States - YN3 | ecosystem: Engineered > Artificial ecosystem > Soil microcosm >... | reverse complement strand
CAGCGTGCCGCCGTGGGCGGCGCGGGCGGCGGCTTCGATTTCGGCGATCTTGAAGGGCTGGCCGCTGGTCTTGGTCAGGCTCTGGACGTCGACCAGATATTGATCGCGCAGCAGGGTCTTCAATTGGCCGGTGTTCATCTCGGGCACGATCACGGTGCCGAAGCTGCGGAGAAGCTCACCGAGGTTCTGCGGCAGCGGCCAGATGTGGCGGAGGTGGACGTGGGCGACGTCGTGGCCCTGCGCTTGCAGACGCTTCACCGCCTGGTGGATCGGCCCGAAGGTCGAGCCCCAGCCTACCACCGCGACCTTGGCGCCGGCTCGGCCGAGGCAGACGTCCTGATCGGGAATGTCGCGGGCGATGCCGAGCACCTTGTCCTGGCGCGTCTTGGTCATCTCGGCATGGGCCTGGGGCGAATAGTCGATGTCGCCGGTGCCGGGGCGCTTCTCGATCCCGCCGATGCGGTGGAGGAGGCCGGGGGTGCCGGGCCTGATCCACGGCCGGGCGAGCTTGTCGTCGCGGCTGAAGGGTTCGAGCTTGCCGGCGTCGTTGCGCGGTACGCTGGTTTCGGTCGCGTGGGTGACCGGGAACGGGGCGTAGCCGCTCATGTCGGGCACCTTCCACGGCTCGGCGGCATTGGCGATGTAGCCGTCGGTGAGCAGCATGACCGGGGTCATGTAGCGGGTGGCGATGCGCACCGCCTCGATCGCGCAGTCGAAGGCGTCGGCGGGGGAGCGGGCGGCGATGACGGGCATCGGCGCGTCGCCGTTGCGGCCGTAGACCGCCTGGTAGAGGTCGCTCTGCTCGGTCTTGGTCGGCAGGCCGGTCGACGGCCCGCCGCGCTGCGAGTTGACGATGACCAGCGGCAGCTCGGTCATGATCGCAAGGCCCATCGCTTCGGTCTTGAGCGCGATGCCGGGGCCGGAGGACGACGTAACTCCGAGGCTTCCGGCGTAGGATGCGCCGATCGCGGCGCAGATGGCGGCGATCTCGTCCTCGGCCTGGAAGGTGGTGATCCCATATTCCTTGAGGCGGCTGAGGTGGTGGAGAAGCGCTGAGGCAGGAGTGATCGGGTAGCCGCCGAAGAACATCGGCAGATCGGCAAGCTGCGCGCCCGCGACGAGGCCGAGGCCGAGTGCTTCGGCGCCGGTGACGGTGCGGTAGAGGCCGGGTTCGGACGGGGCGGCTTCGATGTGATGCGGGCGGAAGGCGGCGCCCATTTCGATCGTGTCGCCATAGGCATGGCCGGCGTTCAGCGCGGCTATGTTGGCTTCGGCCAGCGTCGGGGCCTTGGCGAACTTGGTCTTGAGCCAGTCGACGATCGGACCGCGGTCACGGTCGAACATCCATAGCGCGAGGCCGAGCGTCCACATGTTCTTGCAGCGCAGCGCTTCCTTGTTGCCGAGGCCGAACGGCTTCACGGCATCTAGGGTCAGCTGCGAGATGTTGAACTTGATCAGCTGCCAGCGGGCGAGGCTGCCGTCGTCGAGCGGATTGGCGTCGTAGCCGGCCTTGGCGAGATTGCGGGCGGAGAATTCGCCTTCGTCGGCGATGATCAGGCCGCCGTCGCGCAGCGAAGCGACGTTCACCTTCAGCGCCGCGGGGTTCATCGCGACGAGGACGTCGGGCTGGTCGCCGGCGGTTTCGATCGAGGCAGAGCCGAAGTTGATCTGGAAGGCCGAGACACCGAAGGTCGTCCCTTGCGGGGCGCGGATCTCGGCCGGGAAATCGGGAAAGGTCGCGAGGTCGTTTCCGGCGAGCGCGGTGGACAGGGTGAACTGGCCGCCGGTCAGCTGCATCCCGTCGCCGCTGTCTCCGGCGAAGCGGACCACAACGTTTTCGGGAACGAGGTCGGCGTGCGCCTCCTCGGGGGTGAGCATGTGAGTGGCCGTGGCCATGTCGCGTCCTGCAAGGGAAAAGGGGTTGAGCCGCCTTTAGCGCGTGCAAAGGGCGGCGTCACCACGTTAGGGCGGCTGCCATGACCCAGCCTTTTGTCCGCCCCGATGTCGCCGCCTTGCTGGCGATCGCCAATGGCCCCGGGGGCAAGCGCGCGGTCGATGTCGGGCTGGTCGACGCGCGGCGGATGATGCACGCCAGCCGCGCGCTGTTCGATGCGCCGGTGGGCGAGCTGGCCGTGCTGCGCGACGTCGGCGGAGGGCCGTGCCCGATGCGGCTGTACGATGCGCGGGAGCGGCGCGCGGCGGGGCCGGTACTGGTCTTTTATCACGGCGGCGGGTTCGTGCTGGGCGATCTCGACACCCACGATCCGGTCTGCGCCGAGCTGGCGCGGCTAACGGATTTGCCGGTGGTGGCCGTTCAATACCGGCTGGCGCCCGAGCACCCCTTCCCCGCCGGTCCCGACGACGCGGTCGCCGCCGCGCGGTGGGTGGCGGGGAGCCCTGACGCGCTCGACCTCGACGTGACCGGGTTGGTGCCGACCGGAGACAGCGCTGGGGGCACGTTCGCGATTGTCACGGCGCTGGCGCTGCGCGACGCGCCGGCGGGGGTGCCGGTGCTGGCGGCGATGCCTTTCTATCCCGCGGCGCATCCGGTGAAACATTATCCAAGCCTCGATCAGTTCGGTGAAGGCTATCTGCTCAGTCGGGCGTCGATGGGGTGGTTCGACCAATGCTATGCGCCCGAGCGCAAGGACTGGCGCTACGACCCGCTGGCGAAACCGCTGACCGGGCTGCCGCCGATGATCGTCGTCACCGCCTCGCTAGACCCGATCCGCGATCAGGGCCGGGCGTTCGCCGCCGCCTGTATCGAGGCTGGTGTGGAGACGGTTTATCAGGAGTGCGAGGGCACGATTCACGGCTTCCTCAACCTGCGCAAGGCGCTGCCGAGCGCGCAGGACGATCTCGAGCGGGCCGTCGGGCAACTCGCGCCGATGCTGGGTCGGTTGACCGCATAACAGCCCGAAACCCGACGGGCAGAGGAACCCTTGGCCCCTGCGACTCGCTTGATTCGGGTGGGCACGTTCGCCCTCGGCATGGAGGAGACAAGATCATGCAAGGCAATGTCATTTCAGCCGTTTTCGACAATCGGGCCGAGGCTGAGCGCGCCATTTCGGAGCTCCGCAGCGCCGGGGTCGACAACAATGCCATTTCGGTGATCGGCAAGGACGAGGGCCGCGCCACGGAAACACACGGCGACGGTGAAGCCGTCAGCGACGGTAGCGAACCGGCCAGCTTCATCGCCAAGGCTGCCGCCGGATCGGGCATCGGTGCGCTGCTCGGTGTCGCCGCGCTGGCCATTCCGGGCGTCGGTCCGCTGGTCGCCGCGGGCGCCATTGCCGAAGCCGCGGTCGGCGGCGCTGCCCTGACCGGAACGGCGGTCGGCCTGGCCGCGGGCGGGATCAGCGATCTCCTCAGCAAGCATGGCGTGAGCGACGAGGACAGCCGTTATTACGGCGACCGCATCAACGAAGGCGGCATCTTCGTGTCGGTCGACGCCAGCCGCGGCGATGTCGATCGCGCCCGGATCGAGGACGTGCTGTACCGCGCCGGCGGGCACAGCTCGGGCCGGGCCAAGATGACCTCGGCGACCACCACTTACTGAAGTGGATGGGTCCCGGGCCCGGCCTGCCGACTTGGCGCGCCGGGCCCGGGATGACACAGAGGCGGGCATGACCGAACAGCAAGCCTATCGCCGCGGAGTCGGCGTCATGCTCCTCAATACCGACCGCCAGGTTTGGGTCGGCCGCCGGATCGATCGCACCGACGAAGCGTGGCAGATGCCGCAGGGCGGGATCGACGAGGGCGAAGAGCCGTGGGACACCGCGCTCCGTGAGCTGGAAGAAGAGACCGGCATTCCCCCGCATCTGGTCGAGCGGATCGCCGACTGTCCCGAACGGCTGCGCTATGAGCTGCCCGACGAACTCAAGGACAAATTGTGGGGCGGCAAGTGGCGAGGCCAGGAGCAGGACTGGTTCCTGTGCCGCTTCCTCGGCCGCGAAAGCGATGTCGATATCGCCACCGCGCATCCCGAATTCGACGCGTGGAAATGGGTCGCGCCGTCCGAGCTGCCCGATCTGATCGTGCCGTTCAAGCGCGACCTGTATCGCCGGCTGATCGACCAGTTCCGCGAACATATCGACCTGCCGCTGCCGTGACGCGGCAAGGGGGGAGAGGCCGAGACCCCTCCCCCTCGTCGTTCGTTCAGACGCTCTGCTTGGCGCCCATCGCTTCGGCGAGCTTGCGGACCTTTTCGGCGACCTTGGGATCGTCGGCGCGGTCGGCCGCCTTGGCGGTGTCCTGGCCGATCTTTTCCATCAGCGGCCCGAGCTTCTCGGCATCGGGTTCGTCGGCGCTCAGCAGCTTTTCGAGCCGCTCGAGTTCGGAGGCGAGACCCTTGGCGCCGGTGAAATCGGCCTTGCGGACGGCTTCGGCCCATTCACCGGCCAGCTTGGCGCCGGCACTGGGCGTGGTGTTTTCGATGCCCTTGTCGAAGGCATTTTCGGTGGCGACGAAACGCTGCGGCATTGTTCTGCACTCCTGCTGACGAGCGGCGGCTCATTCCAAGCCGCCGCCCCATCAACGAAGTGCTGACCCGATCGCCGCTACGGCCCATCGGGCAACAAAGGCGGCGGAACTTCCGCGCGCCGCAACGATCAGCCCGCCGGACTCAGCACTGCGCAAGCGATGCGGTCGCCGCTGTTGCCCGACGGATCGGTGACATTATCGTCCTCTCCCGCGTGGAGCACCAGCGCCGACCCGTCGGCATCGCGCAATTGGGCGAAGCTGGCCCCGGTCAGCACCACCGTTTCGCGCAGCGTGCCGTTGGCGGCGACGGGGACGTTGGGGAGATCGCCGGCGTGCGGGCCCATCGGGTTGGACAGGCCATGCTTGCGCGACGCGGGATTCCAGTGCGAGCCGGCGGTGGTGAAGGCGGGGGCATCGCAGCGGCCGACGGCATGGACGTGCAGCCCCTTGCGGCCGACCGAGAGTCCGTTGGCTTCGACCCGGAAGCTGACGGCGCCGGGGGTCTCCCACATGCGCACGGTGCCGATCGCCTGGCCCGCGGTTCCGATCAACGGGATCGACATCGCGCTCGACGGTGCGTCGCTGGGGGTAGCGCAGGCGGCGAGCGAGGTGGCGCCGGCGAAGATGAGGCAAAGGCTGGGCGTGCGCATGGGGTGATTTCTCCTGCGGAAAATGGGGTGATCTTCACCTGAACGCGTCACCACGAAAAAAGGGCGACCTTTCCGCTAAGGAAAGGCCGCCCAGGATCATTCGGGATGGTTCCCGAACCTGTTTCAGTCCAGCGTCAGAACGCCTTGCCGTAAGCCTCGTTGCCGACGAAGCCCATCTTGGACACGTTGGCCTGCTTGGTCACGACCAGCACCTGGTCGACGAGGTCATACCTGGCTTCCGGTTCGGGCTGCAGGTGCAGTTCGGGGACCGGGTTCATCTGCTGCGTGATGTCGAGATACTGCCGCAGCTGGACCTGGTTCACCGGGGCGCCATTCCACAGAATGGCGTTGCCCTGGGTCACCACGATCTTGTTCTTGACCGGGTCGATGATCTCCTGCTGCGGGCTGTCGCCCTGCGGGAGGTCAAGTTTCACGGCGTGGGTCTGCGGCGGGATGGTGATGATCAGCATGATGATCAGCACCAGCATGACGTCGATGAGCGGAGTGGTGTTCATCTCCATCATCGGTTCGCCTTCGGAGTTATTCGAAGTCGTCTGCATCGCCATGGGGCGAGTTCCTTTTTCTTACAGCCGCGTCACGCCGGTGCCGGCAGGCGGCTCCGACACGAAGCCGACACGGGCAAAACCGGCCCGCTGCATGGTGAAGATGGTCCCGCCGATGCACTTGTACGGCGTATTCACGTCACCACGGATATGCGCTTCGGGCATGGTATCGTCGGTGAGGTTTTCCGCGCCGCCGACCTTGGCGATCGCGTCCTCGAGCGACTTGACCGAGCGATCGAGCAGGGTCTGGCTGTCGATCGGGGTCATGCCCCAATAGACTTCGCAGGTCCCGCCCGGGCCACCGCGAACGGTGAGCTCGACGTTTTCGGGCTTGGTCTCGCGGGCTTCATAGGCCGTGGCCGGAAGCGCGATCGGAACGGTTTCCACCACGACCGGAACCGCGATGAGGAAGATGATCAGGAGCACCAGCATCACGTCCACGAGGGGCGTGGTGTTGATGTCGGACATCGGGACGTCTTCGCCGTCTTCCTTGCCGACACTCATTGCCATGGGATGATACTTCCCTTTTTAGAATAGGTTGGCACGCTGTCCGGGGACAGGAGCCGGACGCCCATACAAGCGCCCGGCTCCCTGAACCCTGGCTTAGCGAACCGTGGTGGTGCCGGTGCCGCCAGCCTGCTGGCCGGTCGAGGTCTGACCGGCGGTCAGCGGCGGGGTGCCGGCCGGGGTCGGAGCCGCACCGGTGCGGGTCTGCGAACCCTTGGCGACCGAGGCCGAACCGGCGGCAGGCGTGCCACCAGCAACGGCAACCGGCTTCACCTTGCCTTCGGACATGACATAGCCATGCAGGTCGTTGGTGAAGGCCGCGAGGTCTTCCATGATCGACTTGTTGCGGCGGATCAGCCAGTTGTAGGCAAGCACGGCCGGAACGGCGACGACGAGGCCGAGCGCGGTCATGATCAGCGCTTCACCGACCGGGCCGGCGACGGTGCTGATCGAGGCCTGGCCCGACGCACCGATCTTGATCAGCGCGCGGTAAATGCCGACCACGGTACCGAACAGCCCGATGAACGGCGCGGTCGAACCAACGGTCGCGAGGAAGGCGAGGCCTTCACCGAGACGGGCGCCGATGCCGCCCTGCGAGCGGGCGAGGCTGTTGGCCATCCAGTCGTGCTGGTCGACCGGGTTGGTCAGCTTGCCGTGCTGCTCCTGAGCGACGAGCGTGTCGTCGACGATCGCGCGGTAGGCGCTCTTGGCGTCGAGCTTGCTCGAAGCGTCCTTGAGGTTCGCCGAGTTCCAGAAGCTGGCGCGGACCTTGTTGCCCTGGCTGATGATTTTCTGCTGTTCGAAGAACTTCGTGAACAGGATGTAGAAGGTGCCGATCGACATGGCGACCAGGATCACGAACGTGGCCCAGGAGATGAGACCACCCTCGTTCAGGGCCTGCATCAGGCCGTAAGGGTTGTCACCTGCCGGTGCGGCGGCCGCGGCGGCCATCAGAGAGACGAAGGTCATAGTGCGTATCCTTAAGTGGAAACCGTTGGATTAAGGTCGGTGACAATCAGTCCGCAGGCAGGCGCCAAACGATGCGCGAGCTGTAGGAATCGCTGGTCTTGGCGCCACTGCTGTCGGTCGCCGGGGTAAACCGGGCCCGGCTGCGAAGAAGGCGGCAGGTCGTGTTGTCCAGCGAGCTGGACCCCGACGAGCTGGTCACCGTGCAGTTGGTGACGCGGCCGTCCGGACCGATTTCCAGGCGGAAGCCGGTGGTACCCTGCTGCTCGTTGCGGATCGCGTCCTGCGGATAATCGTCATCCGAGAAATAGGACGTGAGGTTCGCACGGGCCTTGGCCGGCTGCACCTTGACGGGCGGCGGCGGCGGCGGCGGCGGCGGCGCGGGCGGAGCCGGCGGGGCCGGCGGCGCCGTGGGCGTGATCACCGGCGGCGGCGCGACATTCACCGTGCTGACCGGCGGCGGCGGCGTGTTGGTCCGCACCAGCGGCGGCGGCGACACCACCGGCGGCGGTGGGGCTTCGACCTGCTTCTCGGGCGGGGGTGGGGGTTCCTCGGGAGGGGGCGGTGGCTCCTCCTCGACGTCGAAGGTCTTCAGATCTTCAGCGGCTTTTTTCACGACATTGTACGCGAGGCCGGTGATGATCGCATATCCGAGCAGCACATGCAGCAAGGCGACAATGACGATCGAAACCGTCCTGTTCCCGCTCATCTGCCTGCGATTGGCGTAAGACATCCTGCCGCTATTCTCCTCAGGGGTGACCTTCCTTCAGTTCCAGCACCGCCAAGAGGGCAGCGGTTCCGGGCTGACGGGCCGATGGTTCAACATATCATCGGCGGGGTCGGCGGGTTTCCTTAATGTGGCCTCAATCGCGGTGCAATCATATTGTTCCGCAACCTCAACCGTCGAAGCGTTCTCTTACGGGGCAGCCCCGGAAAAGCTGGCGATTTCAACGCCGACTCCTCTGGCGTTAGGATAGACGTCGGGCTTGGACGTGCCAACACGAAGCGCCCTCACTCCGGCTCGCGCAGCAATCCAGTCGTAGATTTCGCGGGCAACCGTCTCCTGGAGGTTGAATCGCCGCGACGAAGCGATTCGCTCGATCTCCAGCCGCAGGTGATCGTAATTCCACGCGCCCGCCGCGAGATCGCCATCGGGCGCCGCGGTCTCGTCCAGCCAGACCTCGACGGTGATCAGCAGTCGTTGCGGCGTTCCGATCTCGAAATCGTGAAAGCCGATGTCGGTCATGACCGCGAGGGAATCGAGGTGAATCTTGGCGGAACGCACCGCCAGCGCGGGCGGGATCAGCCCGTCGAGGCGGGGGGTGAATTCGGCAAGGTCGGTCATCAGGGCTTGGGCTCCAGAAATTGGACGTCGCGGGGCAGCCGCCAGAAGCGCTGCCCGCTGTCGAGGGTGAGCGTCTCGCCGGTGAGCGTGGGCGAGTCCATCAGGAATTGGAGGGCGCGCAGGACATCGGCGGGCTCGACCCCGCGACCGAGTGGGTTGAAGGCATGGGTCGCCTCGAAATTGTCGGCGCTCTGCCCTTCGGACAGCAGCATCAGCGCCGGGGCGATCGCGTTGACGCGGATGCCTTGCTTAGAGAGCGCCCGGGCGGTGAGGTCGGTCAGCGTGGCGAGGGCCCCCTTGGACAGGGTGTAGCTCAGGAAATCGGGATTGGGCGCCGCGAGCTTGGCATCGAGGATGTTGACGATCAGCCGGTCCCCTTCCCCGCCCGCGGCGGCGAACGCGGCGGAGAGAAGCGCAGGCGCGGCGACGTTGACCGCCATGTGCGCCGCGAGTTCCTCGGTGGAAAAATTGTCGAGCGTGTCGGCGGCGAAGCGGGCGGCATTGTTGACCAGCAGGCGCGGCGGCGCCGGACAGGCGGCAAGGATGGTGTCGGCGGCCTGCCGCCCTTGCGAAAGATCGGCAGCGGCGCGGATCGCGCCGTCCGGCACCTCGTCGTCGTCCCCCCGGACATGGGCGACCACCTGCCAGCCGTCGGCAAGCAGTCCGTCGGCGAGCACCCGCCCTACCCGTTTGCCCGCTCCGGTAACGATCGCGACATTGCTCATGGCAGCAAGTCCTAGCCGCTGGCCTTGCCTAAACAAACAGCTGACCTATCTGCGGTGCCGATGCCCGAAACCCGTCCCCCGCTGGAACTTGCCGGGCGCAGTCTCGACGAGATTGCCGCTGCCGCCTCGGCGCGCGGCGGGCCGCCGGTGGATCGCTGGAACCCGTCGCATTGCGGCAGCAGCGGGATGCGGATCGACCGTGAGGGGCGCTGGTACCACGAGGGCAAAAGAATTGAGCGCGAGGCGCTGGTGCGCTTGTTCGCTTCCGTGCTGCGGCGCGAACCCGATGGCCGTCATGTGCTGGTCACCCCGGTCGAGAAACTCGACATCGAAGTCGAACTGGCGGCGCTCAGGGTCACCGCGATGAGCCACGAGGGCGATGGCGAAGCGCGGCGGATCGGGTTTCAACTAAGCGATGGCGGCGCGCTGATCGTTGGGCCGACGCATCCCCTGCGCTTCGTCGATGGGCTGCCGCTAATCGCGGTGCGCCACGGGATCGAGGCCAGCCTCGAGCGGCCGGTGTGGTACGAGCTCGCCGAGCTGGCGCTGGCCGCCGATCCACCGGGCGTGTGGAGCGACGGCGTATTTTTTCCCTTTCCCGCTTCGTGAGCCTGACCGAGCGGCTGCGTGCCGCACTCGACCGCCCTGCCCCGCCGACCCTGCTTGCCGGCGATCTCCTCGACGGCGAGGAAGTGGCCGCTGCCGTGCCGGCGGCGGTGCTGGTGGCGATTACACGGCGGGCGGAGCCGGGCGTGCTGCTGACGGTGCGCCGCGAGCACATGCGCACCCATGCCGGCCAGGTCGCCTTTCCCGGTGGTCGGGTCGATCCCGAAGATGCCGACATCGCCGCCGCCGCGCTGCGCGAAGCCGAGGAAGAGATCGGCCTTCCCCGCTCGGCCGTTTCACTGTGGGGGAGCGCCGACCCGTATCGCACCGTCACCGGCTACCGGGTGGTGCCGGTAGTGGGCGAGGTCGATCCCGACCTGCCGTTGTTCGCGCAGGAGCAGGAGGTCGCCGACCTGTTCGAGGCGCCGCTTGCCTTTCTGCTCGACCCCGCCAATCAGCGCCGCATGTCTGCTGAGTTCCGCGGCGCGCGGCGCCATTATTACGAGATCGGCTGGAACGGCCGCCGGATCTGGGGCGCTACCGCGGCGATGCTGGTCAATCTGACCCGGCGGCTCGAGGCATGAGCGACACGGCAACCCTGCGCGCCATTGTCGCACGGCCCGGCGTGGCGGCGCTGTTCGCGGCGCTGGGCACCGGCGAAGCGCGGCTGGTCGGCGGCGCGGTGCGCGACGGGCTGCTCGGCGCCGAGGTCGCCGATGTCGATGCCGCGACGACGCTCAGCCCCTACGAAGTGATGCGGCGCTGCGGGGCGGCGGGCATCCGGACGGTTCCGACGGGGATCGCGCATGGCACCGTGACCGCGGTCAGCAAGGGCGAAACGGTGGAAGTGACCACGCTGCGCGCCGATCTCGCCACCGATGGCCGCCATGCGACGGTGGAATTCACCGACGACTGGCGCGAGGACGCGGCGCGGCGCGATTTCACCATCAATGCGCTGTATTTCGATCCCGCGACCGGCGAAGTGCACGATTATTTCGGCGGCCTCGCCGACCTCGACGCGCGGCGGGTGCGGTTCATCGGCGAGCCCCTGCAGCGGATCGCCGAGGACCACCTGCGCATCCTGCGCTTCTTCCGTTTCACGGCCCGTTTCGGGCATGGGGTGGACGAGGCCGGGCTCGCCGCCTGCGCCGCACGGGCCAACGATCTGATGGCACTGTCGCGCGAACGGATCGCCGCCGAGTGGCTGAAACTGCTCGCCCTGCCCGATCCGGCGGCAACGGTGCGGCTGATGCTGGAGCATGGCCTTCTTGCGCCGGTGCTGCCCGAGATCGCGCCGGAAGCGCCCTTGCGGCTGGAAGCGCTGGTGGAGGCGGAAAAGGCGGCAGGGATCGCGTCCGACCCGCTGCGGCGCTTTTCCGCGCTGCTTCCCGGCGATCCGGTGGTCGCGGAAAAGGTCGCGGCGCGGCTCAAGCTCAGCAACAAGGCCCGCAAGCGAATGGCGTCGGCCGCCTGCCCTTATGCCGGGCAGAAGCCGCGGGCGCTGGCCTATGCGATCGGCGTGACCGAGGCGCAGGATCGCTTGCTGCTGGCCGGCAAGACCGCGGAAGCGGCCGAGCTGGAAAGCTGGGCACCGCCGCGGCTGCCGATCGGTGGCGGCCAGTTGATCGCGCGTGGGATCACGCCGGGGCCGTTGGTGGCGAAAACGCTGAAGCGGATCGAGCAGCGCTGGGTGGACGAGGATTTCCCCGACGAGGAGCGCCTCGAACAGCTAGTGGCCGACGAACTGGACGCCGCGAACGGCTGACCCCGGCTGACGAGCGGGCACGACGATGTGCCGGTCGCGAGTGGGCGGGGTTCGCGGCCGGCACAGGTCTTGTCCGCGCCGCGACTAGCGCAGCCTGCGGATCGATCCGCGCCTCAAAGGGGAAGCAGGACGTCGGAACGATGTCCGACAGCAATGCGCCATCCCGCCAATCGGTGGACAGACGGCCTTAGGGAGGTATCGCCCCTCGGGAGCTCTAAAGGCCGGCTTCGACCGCCAAGCGGATGAGATCGGCGCTGGTCGGAACACCGAGCCGCTCCATCAGCAGGGCGCGGTGCATTTTCACCGTTTTCTCGCTGATCTTCAGCTCCCAGGCGATCTGCTTGTTGAGCAGGCCTTTGGCGATCAGTTCCAGCACCTGGCGTTGGCGCGGCGGAAGGCTGTTCACGGCGATGACGGCCTTTTCCCGGCGGCCGATGAACACCGAAGTGCTTTCGTTGCCAAGCTCGACCTGGCTGCCGAGAAACCAGTTGAGTTCGCCATTGCCGTCGAACAGCGGCGTCACCAGCACCGCGTTGCGAAACGCTGTGCCGTCTTTCTTGTAGTTGAGAATGTCGACCAGCACCGAGGAACGGGTCCGTACACCCTGGCGGATGCGTTCGGTAAGCCAGGGTTCGGTTCCAAGGCCCGACAGGAAGCGGCAGTTGCGCCCGAGGATCTCTCCCTCGGCATAGCCGGTGAGATCGCAAAAGGCCTGGTTGGCCACTTCCAGTGGATTATCCGCCTTGCGAGGGTTGCTCAGCACGGTTGCGATAGGACTGTATCCCACCGTCTCGACAAGGCGATCGTCATCAATCGAAGCCTGCACAGCTCCTCCGCTTCCCATGGGTGGGTCCTACACAACTCCATCGATTGTGGCGAGAGGGAAGCGGTCAGTGGCATGCAGCCCATGATTTCGCGGCGGGGCGGCAACCGGTTTTGTGTCGACACCTTTCCTGTGCCGATACAGAATAATCCGAAATTTCTCTTTTACATCCGTATCTTGGGAGGTGAGGAGCGGTGATTTTGCCCTGTTGCATCGTTGCAGAAATGCTACAGTCGGCAGGCCACTCCCACACAGCTTTCGCTTGAGCGAAACCAAGTGCCTGCTCTACAGGTTCGGGGCGCCATCAACACAAACTTTCGAGCGAGAAGGGGAAAGCATGCGCAAATACCTACTGGCCGCCGCCGCAGCGGCTGCCATCACTACGCCAGCGATGGCCCGCGATCGTGCGGGCTACGTCGGCGTCGACCTGGGTGCGATGATCGTCGAAGACGTTGCCATTGACGTGACCAACTCGGCCGGCATCTTCTTTGGTGATTATGCCATCGGCAACCACGACTATGGTTACGACGTCGGCGTCAATGCCGGCTATGACTTCGGTGCCCTGCGCGCTGAAGCCGAAGTGGCCTACAAGCGTGCTCGTCACGACAACTACAACCTGAACGGCACGATCGTCGATGCCGACGGCCGCACGACGTCGCTGTCGGTCATGGGCAACCTGCTCCTCGACTTCGGTGCCGATGATAGCTGGCAGGGCTTTGTCGGCGGTGGCGCCGGCTATGCCCGCACCCGCGTCAACCTGTCGACCGCCACGCTGAGCTCGCGCAGCCTCAAGGACAGCGGCTTCGCCTGGCAGCTTCTCGCCGGCGTGCGCTATCCCGTCAGCGACAACATCGATTTCGGCCTGAAGTATCGCTTCTTCAACCACGATCTCGAAGACACGCTGACCTTTGCTCCGGTTGCCGCGGTGACCGGCGACGCGCGTTCGCGCCTGCGCACGCACTCGCTGATGGCCAGCCTGTCGTTCAACCTGGGTGGCGTGGCCCCGCCGCCGCCGCCGCCGCCGCCGCCGCCGCCGCCGCCGCCGCCTCCCCCGCCGCCCCCGCCGACGCAGACCTGCCCGGATGGTTCGGTGATCCTGGCGACCGACGCGTGCCCGGTGCCGCCGCCGCCGCCGCCGCCGCCGCCGGTTGCTCCGGTCCGCGGCTAAGCCCGAGGCGCGGGTCTCTTCGGGGACCTGCAACTTGCGGTGACGCACAAGAAGACGGGGTGGAGCCTATGGCTCCGCCCCGTTTTTCGTTGCCGCCGCCACGTCGCCGGGAAGCGCGCTGGACACGAAAAAGGGGCGAGGCACCTTCCGGTGCCCCGCCCCTTGTCGTTTCGAAGCCTGAGCGGCCCTTGGCGGACGCGTAGGGCGCGCCGCGGGTCGGGCTGGTGTAGGTCGCCGCGGCGAGCTGACGGTCCGGGCGGCCGTCCCACCCATAAGGATCGCCGCGCGAGGCAAGCTTGCCCGACGCATCGGCTTCCTGCGTGAGGTAAGTCAGGTAGATCGGCACGCCCTGCGGCAGCTTGACGAGGACGTCGGCTTCCTTGGTCTGCGGCGCCGGCGTGTTGCCGTGCAGCCAGCGGTACAGCCGCTGCGCATCCTCGAGCCGGACGCAGCCGTTCGACAGGTGCCGGTCGGTCTTGGCGAACTTCGACTTGTCGAGCGTATCGTGAAGGAAAATGTCCTGCCCGCTCGGGAAGGGAATTTTCATGCCGGCAAGGCTGTTGAGCGGCCCCGGACGCTGGCGCACGCGGACGAGGCCCGGATCCTTGGCGAGCGCGGCCCAATTGACTTCGCTGGCCGGGACCACGGTCGCTTCGTTGGTCCAGTTGGTCATCACCTCATAGCCGTTACGCTTGAGATAAGCGTCGCCGCCCCGCAGCACGCCGGGCGCGATGATCCGCTTGGTCAGCGCCGGCGGCACTTCCCAATAGGGGTTGAGGTAGGCGTAATGAACGATGCTGGCGATCATCGGAGTCGGCGTGTCGGGCATGCCGACGATGACCTTCATGCGGTCCACCGCCTGGCCATTCTCGTACATGGTGAGCATGGCGTTGCCGGCATCGATCAGGGCAAAGCGACCGGTCGCCGGAAGCACGCGCGCGCGTTCGAGATTGGACAGCAGTTCCGGCGTCGCCGCAGTCATGCCGCTGGCAAGCGCGGCATCGCGAAGCGAGCGGTAGATCGGGTTGACGTCGGCCAGGCGGGTCAGCGCGGCGCCGAGGTCCGGCGACGCAGCGGTGGTCAGGAGGATCTGATCGGGCCGGCTGTGCGGCGCCAGCATCTCATAGCCGTAAACCATGCCCTTTGGCGGGGTGCGCAGATACTGGATGTAGCTGACCCACGCCTTGCTCAGCCGCAGTTCGGCCGCGCGCGCCGCCGCGGCATTGCCGGGCACGGCGGCGGCAAGCGCTGCGTCGACATCGGCGGCAAGCGCCGGGCCCGCCGCGAAGCCGTCGATCGGCGCGCGGCGGAGAATGGAGGACAATTGTGCCGCAGCCGCCCGCGTGGCGTCGCTGCGCAGCCAGATCGGCGCGTCACCGCGCTGGAAATAATAGAGCTCGACCGGATCGGTCGGCGCGACCCGCGCCACCACGGGAGCAGCGACCGGCGCCTGCTTGGGCTTCTTGCGGGCTTCGGCAGCACCAGGCACGGCCAGAAGCGCCAGAATAGTGGTCGAAAGAAGGAGCTTGTTCACCGAGGATCCCCGTTAACCGATGGTTTCCTCAGCCTTTTACCGGTGATGGACTGTCCCGCAAGTGAACCGCGTCCACATCCGCAACTAAAATCGCGGGTCAGCCGGTAGCCTGTTCGAGGACCGGGCCGATCCGATCGATGGTGTAGGGCTTTTCGAGCAAGGGCGCGTCGGCGAAGTTCGCGGGCGGGGGTTCGACGTGGCCGCCGCTGGCGATCACAAAGGGAATACCGCGCTCGCTCAATTGTTCGGCGACGGGCCAGACCTGCTCGCCCTTGAGGTTGACGTCGAGGATGGCGACATCGAACCCGCCCTGCTGGCAGGCATCCATCGCGTCGGCGACGTTGTCGCAGCTGGCATGAATGGTGTGACCGAGGGTTTCGAGAAAATCCTCGAGCATCATCGCAATCAGCGGCTCGTCTTCGACGACGAGAATGGAACGCCCCGTGCTCACGCGACGGCTTTTACAGGTCCGTAACGGTAAGGCAATACTTTTCAGCGGGTTGAGAGGATGCGCCTCGCGGCCTCGGAAAGTTGCTGCACCGAGAAGGGCTTGGGCAGGAAGGCGACGTTTTCGAAGTCGATCGAACGCCGCAGCTGTTCCTCGGCATAGCCGGACATGAACAGGATCGGCAGTTCGGGCCGGGTCAGCCGCGCTTCGCGGGCCATGGTCGGGCCGTCCATGATCGGCATGACGACGTCGGTGACCATGAGATCGATCGGCTCGCCCCGCGCGACGATCTCAAGCGCTTCCTCGCCGTTGGCGGCGGTGAGGACGGTATAGCCCTGGCGGGTGAGCGCCCGCTCGGCGACGGTGCGGACCATGGCTTCGTCCTCGACCAGCAGCACGACGCCGGTGCCCCAGGTTTCTTCGGCCTTGGGCTGCGGCGCGGCGGGCTTGGCCGGCGCCTTGCGCTCTTCCTGGTGAACGGGGAGGTAGATGACGAAGCTCGTCCCCTCGCCCACCTTGCTGTCGGCGAAGATGAATCCGCCCGACTGCTTGACGATGCCGTAGACGGTGGAAAGGCCGAGACCCGTGCCCTTGCCGACTTCCTTGGTGGTGAAGAAGGGTTCGAAGATCTTGCCGAGGACCGAGGGCGGAATGCCGCAGCCTGTGTCGGAGACGCTGAGCGCGGTGTAGTCGGCGATCGGCAGGATGTCGGAGCCGAGCTCGGCGACCTGGTCGGCGCGGACCGAATAGGTCTGGATGATGAGCTTGCCGCCGCCGCTTCCGAGCATGGCGTCGCGAGCGTTCACAGCGAGATTGACGATCACCTGCTCGAGCTGACCGGGATCGGCGCGCACGGCGCCGAGCTCGCGGCCGTGTTTGACTTGCAGCACCACGGTTTCGCCAAGCAGGCGCTTCAGCAGGTGACTGACCTCGCTGACCACGTCGGGGAGTTGGAGCACCTGCGGGCGCAATGTCTGCTGGCGGGAGAAGGCGAGTAGCTGACGGGTCAGGCCCGCCGCGCGATTGGAGTTCGACTTGATCTGCTGGATGTCGTCGTAATCGCTGTCGCCGGGCGTGTGGCGCATCAGCATGAGATCGCAGTGGCCGATGATCGCGGTCAGGATGTTGTTGAAATCGTGCGCGACGCCGCCGGCGAGCTGGCCCACCGCCTGCATCTTGGTCGCCTGCGCGACCTGGCGCTTCAGCTTGGCTTCCTCGCTATTGTCCTTGAGCAGGAGGAGGACACTGGCCTCGCCGAGGTTGCGCAGGCCAGCGATGGTCAGCGCGACGGGTTCGGTCGGCTGGTGCGGCAGGCGCACGGCCAAGTCGCCCGACATCGCGGGGCCGCGGCTGTTGCGGCGTACGGCGTCGGCGACTGCGGCCTTGTCTTCCTTGACGACAAGGTCGCTGGGGAAGGCCGGAAGCGCTTTGTCTTCGTCGAGCGAGGCGGCGCGGCGAAAGGAGTTGTTGCTCGTGAGGAACCGGCCGTCGCGGTCGACCAGGGCAAGGCCGAGCGGCATGAGGTCGAGTAGCGCCTGAAGGCTGGCCGGTTCGGCGAGGCCCGCGGTTTCGCCGGTCGCAAACAGGAGCGCGAGTCCGCTCGGCTGACCGGAACCCGGTTCGGCGGGAATGTGAAGCAGGCGCAGGAGCGGCCCGGCCGCGCCTTCGGTGGCGAGACGCACTCGCCCCTCGCCCGCCCCCGACAGCAGACTTTCGAAGCTGCTCGATCCATCGATCGTCGCGTGGGTGCGGCGGGTGAACAGCGGGTTGGCGGCGATCACCAGGCCATCGGCATCGACCACCGCGGCGAGTACGCCCGCGTCGCCCAGCAATTGTCCTTCGATGCCCGAAATCCGGCCGGAGAGGACGCTGAGGGGCGAGCGGCGCGGGCGGGGAAAGCGCCAAAGGAGGAGATTGCGGCCCGCGCCGACGCGCTCCACCGACACCGTCAGCGGGGCGGCGGCGGCGGCGGGGAGGTCGACGACATGCCCCTCTCCTTCGCGCAGCGCCGCGGCCTGCGCGTCGGCGAGCGCGGCATCCGCTTCGGCGCCCAGTCCCAGGGCAAGCGGATGGTCCAGACCGGGGAAGCGCTGCCGGTAGGCGCGATTGAGGCTGAGCACCGCGCCGTCGGCATCGGTCAGTACGGCGGGGTCGTGGCAAAGGTTGAGCCCGGCGGCGACCAGCGCGAAGTCGGGGGCGGCCGGCGCGGCGAGATCGGTTTCGAGCATCGCACGGGGCCGGCGGAAAGCGGCCCATAAGGCCAGCACTGCGGCCGCGATCCCGAGCGGGATGGCGGCGATCGGCATGGCGGTGGTGGTGGCAACAAGCGCCAGCCCGGCAAGCAGGGCGGCGAGGATGAGCGGCACCAGCCAGGGCTCGCCGCGCGGGACGGGTTGAGCGTCAATCGCGGCGAGCCTGGCGTGGAGCATCAGCTTACCATACGCGAACACGCTGTTCGGGCGCCAGATAAAGCTTCTGGCCGGCCTGCACGTTGTAGGCCTGGTACCAGGGATCGAGATTGCGGACCACCGACACGCGCTGTTCCGACGGGCTGTGCGGATCGGTCAGCAGGCGCTGGCGAGCGGCCGCTTCGCGATACTTTGCCCGCCACACCTGCGCCCAGCCGAGGTAGAAGCGCTGGTCGCCGGTAGTGCCGTCAAGCACCGGTGCCTGCGCGCCGTTCAGCGAGTGCTGGTAGGCGTCGTAGGCAACGGTGAGACCGGCGAGATCGCCGATGTTTTCACCCAGCGTCAGGCGGCCGTTGACCTTGGTGCCCGGGAACGGCTCGTACGCGTCATATTGCGCGACGAGCTTGTCGGTCGCCGCCTTGAACGCGGTGACGTCGGCCGGCGTCCACCAGTCGGCGAGACGGCCGTTTTCGTCATACTTCGATCCCTGGTCGTCGAAATGGTGGCTGATCTCGTGCCCGATGACCGCGCCGATGCCGCCATAGTTGAGCGCCGGATCGGCGTTGGGATCGAAGAACGGCGGCTGCAGGATCGCCGCCGGGAACACGATCTCGCTCATCGAGAAGTTCGCATAGGCGTTGATGGTCATGGGGGTCATGCCCCATTCCCAGCGGTAGATCGGCTTGCCGAGCTTGTTGATGTTGTAGGCGTAGTCGAACTGGTTCGAGCGCAGCGCATTGCCGAAGGCGTCGTCGCGCGCGACCTGAAGCCCGCTCATGTCACGCCATTGGTCGGGGTAGCCGATTTTGGTGGTGAAGTTGGCAAGCTTGGCGCGGGCGCGCTGCTTGGTGGCGGGCGCCATCCAGGTCAGGCCGTCGATCCGGCGGCCCATCGCGTCGACCACATTCTTCACCAGCGCGTCGGCCGCGGCCTTGGTTTCGGGCGGGAAATATTTGGCGACGTAAAGCTTGCTGACGTCGTCCTGCAGGACGCCGGTGGTGAAGGACACGCCGCGCTTCCAGCGCACTTCCTGTTCGGGCGTGCCGCTCAAGGCGGTGCCGTAGAAAGCGAACTGTTCCTTGTCGATCGCGGTCGGCAGGACCGATGCAAAGGCGCTCAGCGAGCGGACCATCAGCTGGTCGCGAATAACGCCGAGCGGCGCGCGGCTGAGGATGCGGGCTTCGCCGGTGATCGCGCTCGGCTGCGCGACCAGGATTTCGTTCACTCCGTTGGCACCGCTTTCGCGGATCATGCGGGCGAAATCGAAGCCCGGCGCGCTGCGGGTGAGCTCGGCCACCGTCATCTTGTTGTAGGTCTTGGTCGCGTCGCGGCTGTCGACGCGGGTCCAGTGGACCTCGGCGATGTCGGTCTCGAACGCGAGGATCGCCTGGGCGCGGGCGGCGGCATTGGGCTCACCGGCCAGCGTCAGCATGTTGGTCAGGTGCTGCAGATACTTGGCCCGGATCTCGGTGATCTTGGCGTCATCCTTGAGATAATAGTCGCGGTCCGGCAGCCCGAGACCGCCCTGGCCCAGCGAGAGGATGTAGGTGTCGGGATTCTTGTCGTCCTGGCCGACATAAGCGCCGAACGGGGTGCGGACGCCGTTGCGGGCGGCGGCGGCGTAGAGGGCGGGCAGCGCGGCGCGGTTGTTCAGCGCTTTGATCTGGCCGAGCCACGGCTGGATCGGGGCCAGCCCCTTGGCATTGATCGCGGCTTCGTCGGTGAAGCTCGCGTAAACCGCGCCGATCCGGCTGTTCGGATCCTTGGCGGTTTCCTCGATCAATTCGCGGGTGCGCTGCTTGGAAATGTCGTCGAGGCGGGCGAACATGCCATAGCCGCTCTTGTCGGCGGGGATCGGCGTGTCGCGCAGCCAAGTGCCGTTGGCATATTCGAAGAAATTGTCACCGGGCTTGACCGCGCTGTCCATGCCGGACGCATCGAAGCCGTAGGTGCCAAGCTCGGGCTTGGGCTGGGCTGGCGTCGCGGCGGCGGGAACGGCGGGCGCCGGATCGACGGCGGCGGTTTCAACCGGGGCCGGCATGGTGGCGCAGCCGGCAAGCGCGGTGGTGGCGGCAAGGGCAAGAAGAAGCTGCTTCATGGGGTTCCTTGGCTTTCTAAGTCAGTGGGTATGCTGGAATAAATCTCGCCTGACGCGCCTGCGCCACTTGGCCCCGACCCACCAGCGCCAGACGACAATCGACACTCCCCAGCCGACGAACGCACATACAACGGCGATCAGGAACAGGCCGGTGACCATCGCCGGGGCGGCATCGGACAGCAGCCAGGCCAGCCATTCGCGTACGCCCGCGCCGCTGTCGTAAAGGCGATTGAAGGCCGCGAGGTCGGCATGAAAGCCGAGCTTGTTGCCGAGCGCCAGCGCCGCGATCAGGAAAAAGGGCGTGGTCGCGGGGTTGGACAAAAAGGTCATCGCCGCCGCGATCGGGATGTTGCCGCGCAGCGGCACGCACAGCAGCGCTGCGCCGACGATCTGCAAGCCCGGGATCATCAGAAAGATGCCGATGAACAGCCCGGCCGCGACCCCGCGCGGGACCGAGCGGCGGGTGAAGCGCCACAGGTCGGATTGGCGGACCCGCGTTCCGAACGGCTTCAGCCAGCGGCTTTCCAGCACTTCCTCGCGGCTCGGCGTCGCCTTGTCGGCGAGCCGGCGGAAGAAGCCCGGCGGATTAGCCATTCGACTTCATCAGCCGCTGCTGCTCGCGCTTCCAGTCGCGTTCCTTGATGGTGTCACGCTTGTCGTGCACCTTCTTGCCCCGCGCCAGCGCCAGTTCGACCTTCGCCTTGCCCTTGCCGTTGAAGTAGATCGACAGCGGCACCAGCGTCAGGCCCTGGCGGTTGATTGCGCCCATCAGCCGCCCGATCTCGCGCTTCTTGAGCAGCAGCCGGCGCTTGCGGCGCGGCTCGTGGTTCATCCAGCTGCCGTTCTTGTATTCGGGAATGTGGCTGTTGATCAGCACCACTTCCTCGTCCTCGACGGTGGCATAGCTTTCCGCGATCGACCCTTCGCCGTTACGCAGTGCCTTTACCTCGGTGCCTTGCAGCGCGATCCCCGCTTCGAACTTCTGCTCGATGAAATAGTCGAAGCGGACGCGGCGATTTTCGGCCACGACCTTTTGCTTGTCGAATTCGGGAGAGGGCGGCGCGGTCTTGGACATGGACGTTTCACAGCCGCATCTAGGCGCTGCGCCCGCCGGGTGAAAGCCACCCCGCTTCAAAAGAGTCGGGTTAATTGACAGGTAAGAAATAATCTTAACGGAAAAAGCGCGGAACACTGCCATTGGCATGCCCGTTGCTTAACCATGAGTATGAAGGCGAATCGCGTTGCGCGGCGGATTGGCCGCTTGTTCACGATCAGGACCCGGTGGGAAGCTTGGGCGGTGACCTGGGCGATCGCGGTGGGCGCCGCCGAGCGCGGCAAGCATTATCTTACCCTGTATCCGGGCGCGATCGGCTGGATGTTCTTCGTCATTTGCTGCCTAGTGGTGTTCGTCGCGGGCGCCAAGCTGCTCGACGCCACGCCGAAGGCCTCGGCTAAACTGCAAGCTGTCCCGGTCCGGACTGCGACCACCCCGCGCCGGCTTCGGCCGATCAGTCGTAATCGACCCAGAGGGTTCCGTCGGGACGCCGGTTCAGCGTCACGCTTCGCACGTCGCACAGATTGACCGACGACCAGGTGAATTCCGCCCCGTCGACGCGGGCGCGGAGGTCAAAGGCGCATAGGTCGCCGCCGGGCGCGGGCATGGGGCTGCGCTGACGGGCGACGAACGGGCCGCCCAGCGCACGCCAGTTGCCCCGCCCGTCGGCGGCGCGGATCGACAAGGATGTGATGGTGGTTCCGGTGCCGTTCACCAGCGTGAAGGGGCCGGGCGCGCTGAGCGCAAAGGCAAGCAGGAGTGCGGCTCCGACCATGATCTCTTTTTAGCAGAAATCGGCCGGAGTCGCGAGATGTCAGGCCGCTTTGCTGAGCCCCCCCGTCCCATGACGGAACATCGGTGAGGCGGCGCTGCGCGAATAGCTTTCGGACAGCGGCAGCGCGGTGTGACAGAAACCGCATTCGGCGAGCATGCGGCCGATCAGCCAGTGCGTCCGGCCGCAGCCGGGGCAATGGTTGACCGCATTCTCGCGGTACACGGCATGGTAGCCGCGCAGGGAGGGATTGTAGCTTTTCATAGTGGTCATGCTCGAAGTCAGCATTGTGGCTTCCCCCTCGCTCCAAAAGTTGCGTTCGACCCATCAACGGGCGGCGAGTCGTTCGGTTTCAGCGATGATCTGCGAAACCGTTGCCACTGTCACTCATCTGCAACGAACTGTTCCGGCTTGGGACGCTTGTGGATATTAACCCTTTATCCACCATTGGGGCGCAACTCTGGCAACAGAGCATTGCTCTCCCCTGTTCGTGGAGCCGCAGAGAATGGAATCGAACCAGCGCTATTATGCCCGCAGAGCCGCGGAAGAGCGGACTGCCGCGAGCCGTTCGATGACTGCCGCTGCCCGTGAATGGCATGCCAAGCTCGCCGGCCAGTTCGCCGCCCGTGCCGCGGCCTGTGAGGCGACTGCTACCGCCGCCTGAGGCATCCTGCGCTTTCTCGTGGCAAGCGGCTAACGGGTCTGACATACATCCCGTCCATGTTGACGTCGTTTCTCGCCCTGCTTGCGTCCGCGCAGGCTGCTGCCCCGCCCGCGCCGATGATGATCTTCTTCGACAGCGGCGGTCGGGAAATCCGCCGCGAATGGGAGCCGGTGCTCGACCAAGCCGCCAAGGCCGCGGCGGGCGGAACGCGGTTGCGAATTACCGGGCATAGCGATCGCCCCGGCAGCGCCGCGGTCAATCGCCGCTTTGCACTTCTTCGGGCGCAGGTGGTCGCCGATGCGCTGGTTGCCCGCGGCGTGCCCCGCGCCGCCCTAACGGTTGTCAGCGAAGGCGAGGACAATCCGTTCGTGCCGACCGCCGACGGCGTGCGCGAGATCCAGAACCGGCGGGTCGACATCCGGCCCGAATAGCTGCCGCGCGGTTGAAGCTGGGCCGCTTCTTCGCCACATGGCGGCCATGCTGATCACCACCGAACAAACGCCCAATCCGTCGACCCGCAAATTCCTGCCGGGCTCCACCGTCATGGAAGCGGGCAGCCGCGATTTTCCCGATGCAGAAAGCGCGGCGGCCAGTCCGCTGGCCGAGGCCCTGTTCGCGACGGGCGATGTCGAAGGTGTGTTTTTCGGGCGCGATTTCGTGTCGGTGACTGCGGCGCCCGACATCGACTGGGCTGGGCTCGAAATCGACGTGGTGCAGATTCTGCTCGATCATTTCGTGTCGGGCGCGCCCTTGTTCCGGGCGGGCAGCGCAGGCGGTATTCATGTCGCCGCCGATGATGAGGCGAGCTTCGATGAAGACCCCGCCGACGCCGAGATCGTGGCGCAGATCAAGGATCTGCTCGAAACGCGCGTGCGGCCGGCGGTGGCGCAGGACGGCGGCGATATCGTCTATCGCGGCTACAAGGGCGGCACCCTGTTCCTTGCCATGCAGGGCGCATGCGCGGGCTGCCCGAGCTCGGCGGTGACGCTGAAGCGCGGGGTCGAGAACCTGATCCGTCATTACGTCCCCGAGGTGGAGACGGTGGAAGCCGTCTAAGCCGGCGTTGTGGAAGCCGCCGCCGCGTCCTAAATGCGCGCGGATGAAGAGCTTTTCCTTTTTCGCCGCCGCGCTTTCGCTGGCGGTCCCGGCGGCGGCCGAGGCCCCTGCCCTCCACGTCAGCGGCTGGGCCCGCGCCGGGGTCGGCAGCAGCGCGGCTTACGTCAGTGTTCACAATGGCGGCGCGGCGGACCGACTGATCGGCGCCAGCAGCCCGGCGGCGGCGAGCGTGTCGGTGCACGACAGCCAGAACAGCGGCGGCGTGATGCGGATGCGCGCGGCGGGCGCGGTGCCGGTGGCGAGCGGCGGCATGATCAGCATGAAGCCCGGCGGGCTACATATCATGCTGAGCGGGCTGAAAGCGCCGCTCAAGCCGGGCACGAAGCTTGCGCTGACGCTGCGGTTCGAAAAGGCCGGACTGGTGCGGGCGAGCCTGCCGGTGCTGCCGCCCGGCGCGCAGGGACCGGCGGCTGGAGGCCATGGTGGCCACTGAGGCCGGGCCGTCGCCACGGGTCAAAACGCTGCGGCTGATCCTGTGGTCGCTGGTGGGGTTGGCCGCGCTCGCCTTTGCCGCATTGCTGCTGTTCCGGGCCGACGGGCCGACGGTCACCAGCCGCGCCGATCCCGCGATGCCGGGCTTTACGCTCGGCGGACCGTTCACGCTGACCGGCACCGATGGCCAACCGTTCGACAGCCGGCAGGCGCTGGCGGGGCGGCCCTATGCGATGTTCTTCGGTTTCACCAACTGCCCGGACGTCTGCCCCAATACGCTCGGCAAGCTCGCCAAGCTGCGCCGCGAGCTCGGCAAGGGTGATGGGGCGTTCGACATCGTGTTCGTGTCGGTCGATCCGGCGCGTGATACCCCCAGGGTGGTAGGCGATTATGTGGGGCTATTCGGCACGCCGATCATCGGGCTGACGGGCAGCGAAGAGCAGGTCGCGGCCGTCGCGAAGAGCCATGCGATCTATCAGGCGCGCACCCCCAACAAGGAGGCGCCGGGCGGCTATACCGTGGATCACGGCAGCCAGGTCCTGCTGTTCGGACGCGACGGCAAGTTCGTGTCGACCATCGCGCAGGAAGAAGGCGACGCCCCCGCGCTGGACAAATTGCGGCGGATCGTCGCTTAAATTCGCATCCCGAGCCAGATCACTGCCTCGGTCGAGGCCGCGACTACGGGATCGATGATCTTTGTCCACCGCGATCCCGCCGCGAGATGGCTTACGGAGATGTCGTGATGCTCCTGCTCTTCTGCGAGGATATGCCGTAGCGCCGCCACCGCAGCCGGGTCCTTGCCGTCGAGCGCCGCGACCTGTTCGTGGAGGTGACGCAGGACCACCCGCTCGACCGCCACGGTCGTGGCGGCGATCGCGTGGCGGCCGAGGAGGCCGGTGACGAAGCCGAGCATGGCGCCGCCGATCCCGCACATGTGGTAGCTGCGGCATCGTGGCACGCCGCGCGCATTGAGTTCGGCGAGGAAGCGAGCGCGGTGGCCGCGCTCATGATCACGAAAGTGGCTGAGCTCCGTGACTAGGTCGGGAGCGCGCCAGCGAGCGGCAGCGATCTGGGCGGTATAGATGCACACCGCACCATGCTCGCCAGCATGATCGACCTTCATCACCCGGTCGGCGAGGCTTTCGCCAAGCTTGAGGCGCGCCGCGACCGCCAACGACGCCCTCTCCTAGCCCCGCACCCGCGCCAGCAGCCGCTCGACGGCGGCGATGCTTTCGGGCTCGTCGAAGCTGGGGGCGTGGCCGACGTCGTCGATAGTCACCAGTTCGGCTCCCTCGCCCAGTTCGCTGACCATGCGATCGGCGGTGGCGGCGGTGAAGAGGTCGCTGGTGGCGCCGCGCAGGATGGTGACCGGGCGCCCCTTGAGATGGTCGAGCCAGGGCCAGAGGTCGGGCTGGGTCGCTTCGTTGGCCTGGGCGAACGGCTCGGCGATGCGCATGTCATAGTCGTAGACCACATGCGCGCCTTCCTCGCGGCAGCAGCGGCGGGCAAAGCGTTCCCATTCGTCCGCGTCCCAGCGGGGATAGACGTCGCCCATTCGCTCCCGCATGGAGGCACCGGCATCGGCGAAGCTGTCCCAGGTCACGGGCTTGCCGACATAGGTGCGGATGCGCTCGATGCCTTCTGGCGAGACCTCGGGCCCGATGTCGTTGAGCAGCGCGCCGGCGATCCGCTCATTCTCCATCGCCGCGATCAGCATGGTGACGAGGCCGCCGAGAGAGGTGCCGATGAACACCGCGTCGGCGATGCCGAGTTCGTCGAGCAGCTTGATCACGTCGCGGGCATAGGTCGCCGGCATATAGCGCGACGGGTCGGGGTCGGGCGCGCTGCCGCCCCGGCCGCGGAAGTCGAGCGCAAGAACGCGCCAATCGCCGGCGAAGCGCTCGGCCACCGGCTCGAAATCGCGGGCGTTGCGGGTGAGGCCGGGCAGGCACAGGATCGGCGGCTGGTCGGGGTCGCCGCCCGCATAGTCGCGGTAATGGAGCCGAAGGCCGTCCGTGCTGTTGTAGTTCCGGTCCTCGTACCGCGCCACCTGATGCTCCTGCTTTTCTGCCCCACGCCTCTATCCGGACAAGATCGTGCCTGTGCAACCCTACCGACCCGATCCGCGCATCCTGGAACTTGGGGAGAGCTTCTATGATCCTGTGCGCGCGGCAAACTTTCCGGCGTGCACCCCACGGTTCGTGAACGAGCGGGCGGCGGCAGAGGTTGGGCTTGGCGACGTCGAGTGGGCGCGGCACTTCTGCCGGTTCGAGCCGCTCGAAGGCAATCTCGATGAGCCGCTGGCGCTGCGCTATCACGGCCATCAGTTTCGCTCCTACAATCCTGAGCTCGGCGACGGGCGCGGCTTCCTGTTCGCGCAGCTGCGCGATGATGCCAGCCGGCTGATGGACCTTGGCACCAAGGGGTCGGGCCAGACGCCGTGGAGCCGGTTCGGCGATGGGCGGCTGACGCTGAAAGGCGGCGTGCGCGAGGTGCTGGCGACCGAGATGCTGCAAGCGCTCGGCGTCCCGACCAGCCGCAGCTTCGCCCTGTTCGAGACGGGCGAAGCGCTGGAACGGAACGACGAGCCCTCCCCCACCCGCTCGGCGGTGCTGACCCGGCTCAGCCACGGCCATATCCGCATCGGCACGTTCCAGCGGCTGGCATTCAACGAGGATGTCGAGGGGTTGGAAAAGCTCGTCCGCTACTGTCTCGAGCATTTGTATGGCGAGCCGGCGGACGCGGGGCCGGAGCGGTTGTTCGCGTTGGTCGTGGAGCGAACGGCGGCGCTGGCGGCGAGCTACATGGTGGCGGGGTTCGTCCACGGGGTGCTCAACACCGACAATATCAACATCACTGGCGAGAGCTTCGATTATGGCCCGTGGCGGTTCGCGCCGGAGTGGGACCCGGGCTTCACCGCGGCTTATTTCGATCATTCCGGGCTCTACGCCTTCGGGCGGCAACCGGAGGCGATCCAGTGGAATGTGGCACAGCTTGCGGGGTGTCTCGCGCTGCTGACCGACGGGCACGAGGGTTTGCAGGCGAGCCTCGAAGGCTATGCCGACCATTTCCATGCCGCGCTGGCGGCGGCCATGGTCCGGCGGCTGGGGCTGGCCCCGGGCGGGGGCGAGGAGGATCGCCTGGTCGCGCGTGCAGCAGTGGCGGCGCTGGGCAGGAAGACCGTCGGGATCGACCGATTCTTCTTCGACTGGCGCGGGGGCGAACAGCCGGCGGGCGAAGCTTATGCCGATCCCTCCTTCGACGTGCTGGCCGACGCGATTGGCGCCCGACGCGGAGACCGCAGCCATGCCTATTGGCGCGACGAGAAACGCTGCTCGATGCTGATCGACGAGGTGGAAGCGATCTGGGCGGCGATCGCGGAACGCGATGACTGGGGCCCGTTCAACGCCAAGGTGGCGGCGATCCGGCGGATGGGTGACGCCTTGACGCCGCGCGCGCCCTCGGCTTCGAACGAGCCCGTATGACCCTTATCTCTTTCGAGCCGGCGACCGGAGCCACCCTCTGGACCGGCAATCCCGGCGATGCCGGGACGCAAGTCGCTGCCGCGCGCGACGCTTTCCCCGCCTGGGCCGCCCAATCGATCACCTACCGCGCCGAGACGCTGCGCCGGTTCGCCAATGCGGTGCGCGCCCGCGAGGCTGAGTTCGCCCGGCTGATCGCGGCCGAGACCGGCAAGCCCTTGTGGGAAGCGAGGACCGAAGTCGGCGCGGTGGTGAACAAGGTCGAGATTTCGATCACCGCTTATATGGAGCGGACCGGCACTACGCGGCAGGAAGCAGCGCTGGGGTCCAAGATCGCCGTTCGCCACAAGCCGCACGGGGTGCTGGCGGTGCTGGGGCCCTATAACTTCCCGGCGCATCTGCCGAACGGCCATATCGTGCCCGCGCTGCTGGCCGGCAATACGGTGGTGTTCAAGCCGTCCGAAAAGACGCCGGCGGTCGGCGAGATGCTGGTTCGGCTCTATCACGAGGCAGGCGTTCCGGAAGGCGCCGTGCGGTTGCTGATCGGTGGTCCGGACGAAGGCCGCGCGCTGGCCGGGCAGGACGGTATCGACGGGCTGCTGTTCACTGGCTCGGCGCGAGCGGGACAGGCGCTTCACCGGCAGTTCGCCGACACGCCGAACAAGGTCCTCGCGCTCGAACTTGGCGGCAACAATCCGCTGGTGGTGTGGGACGCCGCCGATGTGCAGGCCGCCGCGACCATTGCGGTGCAGTCGGCGTATCTTTCGGCCGGACAGCGTTGCACCGCGGCGCGGCGGCTGATCGTGCGCGACGGGGCTGCCGCCGACGCGCTGGTCAAGGCGATGCTGAAGCTGATGGATCGGCTGATCGTCGCCGAGCCGTTCGCTACGCCGCAGCCCTTCATGGGGCCGGTGATCGACAATGCCGCCGCCGATCAGGTGCAGAGCCAGTTCCTCGACCTGATGATCAAGGGCGGGCGGGTGATCCGCCGGCTCGACCGGCCGGAGGAGGACAAGCCCTTCCTGACCCCGGCGCTGATCGACGTCACCGATGTCGCGGGCCGCCCGGACGAGGAGATCTTCGGACCGGCGTTGCAGCTGATCCGGGTCGGCAGCTTCGAGGAAGCGATCGCCGAAGCCAACAACACCCGCTTCGGCTTGGCCGCGAGCCTGGTCGGCGGATCGCCCGAGCAGTTCGACCGCTTCTGGAGCGAGGTTCGCGCCGGGGTCATCAACTGGAACAAGCCGACCAATGGCGCGCCATCCAATGCGCCGTTCGGCGGCGTGGGTCTCAGCGGCAATCATCGCCCGAGCGCGGCTTACGCAGCGGATTATTGCGCCTATCCGGTTACCAGTAGCGAAAGCGAGATCGCGCGCGCCACGATCGGCGAGGGTTTGCGCGATCCCAATATGCTGGAGGACTGAGGGCCTGGCGGGCCGGAGCGACGGAAGCGCATCCGGCCCGCGGCCCACCCCCGGGCGAGGTCAGTGGAATTCGGGCGCGTGGCCTTCTTCCACCAGGTCGGTGAACTTGGTGATGCGCGAATCGAACTTCAGCTTGACCTTGCCGGTCGCGCCGTGGCGCTGCTTGGCGATGATCAGTTCGGCGGTGCCGTAGATCTTGGCCATATCCTCCTGCCATTGCGGCAGGTCGGGATGGTCGTCGGGCGGCTGCTTAGCCATCAGATAATAGTCGCCGCGGTAGATGAACCAGACCATGTCGGCGTCCTGCTCGATCGAGCCGGATTCGCGAAGGTCGGAGAGCTGCGGGCGCTTGTCCTCGCGCTGTTCGACCGCGCGGCTGAGCTGCGACAGTGCGATCACGGGAACGTGCAGTTCCTTGGCCAAGCTCTTGAGGCCGCGGCTGATTTCCGAAATTTCCTGCACGCGGTTGGCGTCGCCGCCCTTGCCGCCCGACAGCAGCTGGAGGTAATCGACGATCACGAGGCCGATGTTCTTCTGCCGCTTGAGGCGCCGCGCGCGGGCGCGCAGGGCGGCGATAGTGAGGCCCGGCGTATCGTCGATGTAGAGTGGCAGGCTGTTCAGCTCTGCCGCGACGCGCGCGAATTCGCGGAATTCATTGATATTCATGTTGCCGGTGCGGATTTGCGTGCCCGGGATGTTGCTTTGTTCGGCGAGCACGCGCGTGGCGAGCTGGTCGGCCGACATTTCGAGGCTGAAGAAAGCGACCGCAGCGCCGGCCGACCGCTCGGGCGCGATGCCGTCGGCGAGGTCCTGCAGCATCCGCCGGGCGGCGTTGAAGGCGATGTTGGTAGCAAGCGAGGTCTTGCCCATGCCCGGACGCCCGGCGAGGATGATGAGGTCGGAGCGGTGCATGCCGCCCATCCGCGCATTGACGTCGGTGAGGCCGGTGGTGATGCCCGACAGCGCGCCGCCCGAATTGAGCGCGGCTTCGGCGATCAGCAGCGCTTCCTTGGACGCGTCGGCGAAGGTCTTGACCTTGCCCTCGCCCCCGCCCTGCTCGGCAACCTTGTAGAGTTCGGTCTCGGCGCGTTCGATCTGTTCGAGCGGCTTGACGTCTTCCGAGGTGTCGAGCGCCCCAGTGACGAGGTCGCGGCCGACGGCGACCAGGCTGCGGAGCAGTGCGAGGTCGTAGATCTGGTGGGCGAAATCGCGCGCCGCGATCAGCGCCGCGCCCGTCCCGGTGAGCTGCGCGAGATAGGACGGCCCGCCGACCTGCTTCATCGCCTCGTCCGCTTCGAACAAGGGCTTCAGCGTGACCGGATTGGCGATCATGTTGCGGTCGGTGAGGCGCAGGATCGCTTCGTAGATGCGACCGTGCAGCGGCTCGAAGAAATGATCGGCGCGGAGCTTGAGCTGAACGTCCTCGACCAGCCGGTTGTCGAGCAGCAGCGCGCCGAGCAGCGCGGCCTCGGCTTCGACGTTGCAGGGGAGCTGCTGAACCGGGGTCTCGGCGGGTCCGGCGCCCGGATGAAGAAGGATTTCGGCCATGTCGACGCCGCTGATACGCCTTTATGCGGGCGCGCCAAGCTGTGGATAATGTGGATTTCGTGGGGAGCGCGGAAAACCGCGCGGCGGGAATCGACGAACCGTTGAACGCGCGGCTAAGCCCTTCCCATGAGCATCCTATCCGACCGCTGGATCCGCGAGCAGGCGCAATCCCAAGGCATGATCGAGCCGTTCGTCGAGGCGCAGCGCCGCGACGGGTGCATCAGCTATGGCCTGTCGAGCTACGGCTACGACGCGCGCGTCGCGGACGAATTCAAGATCTTCACCAACGTCGATTCGGCGGTGGTCGACCCCAAGGATTTCGCCGCCAACAGCTTCGTCGACCGCAAAACCGACGTGTGCATCATCCCGCCCAACAGCTTTGCGCTGGCCCGAACGGTGGAATATTTTCGCGTGCCCCGCGACGTGCTGGTGATCTGCCTCGGCAAATCGACCTATGCGCGGTGCGGAATCATCGTGAACGTGACCCCCCTGGAACCCGGCTGGGAGGGGCATGTGACGCTGGAATTCAGCAACACGACGCCGCTCCCCGCCAAGATCTACGCCAACGAAGGCGCGTGCCAGTTCCTGTTTTTGAAGGGCAACGAGCCGTGCGAGGTCAGCTATGCCGACCGCGCGGGCAAGTATCAGGGGCAGCAGGGGGTCACCCTACCGCGGCTGTGATCACAGCTGCTTATCGACCCACGCGACGAAGGCATCGGCGAAGCCGTCGACGAGCTTGGCCAACCCCTCGTCGCTGACCTTGCCGTCGGCGGCGAATTTGTCGGCCGACAGGTTGCCGACATACATTTCGGGCTGCCCGAGCACGATGGCGTCGAGGTGGACGAGGCACTGCCGGAGGTGATGGTTGCAGCCGAAGCCGCCGGTCCCCCCGGTCGACTGGGTGACGACCGCAGTGGGCTTTTTCTGGAACACGCCCTGCCCATAAGGCCGTGAGCCGATGTCGATCGCGTTTTTCAGCCCGCCGGGGATCGAGCGATTCCATTCCGGGCTGACGAACAGCAGGCCGTCGCATTCCTTTATCGCGGCGCGCAAAGCGTCCCAGGCGGGGTGCGGCTGATCCTTTTCATGATCGGGATTGTAAAGCGGCAGATCGTGGATCTCGATGTCCTTGAAGGTCAACCGGTCGCCCACCGCACGTTCGATCCCTTGGGCAAGTTTCTTGGTCAGGCTGTCGGCGCGGGGCGAACCGCGGAGAACGGCGATTGTCTTGGGCATTGGGTTTCCTGTCGTAGATTGGATTTGGAGACGCGGTCATGGACGCCCACTCGTGTCGCGTTTGCAAACCGCCTGTCCGGGAGCGGGTTCCTCCGCCTCCCCCAAAGGCCAATAGGGATCAGCGCTTTTTGCGGCCCTGATGGCGGATGTTGGCGGGGCGGCCGCGGCGGCCCATGACGGGCTTGCGAACGCGGTCGCGGCGATCGGTCGGGCCGCGGCCGTAGCTGCCTTCGGGAAGCTCGAAGCGAAGCGCGCCGCTGACCGGATTGGCTTCGGCGAGGCGTAATTGGAGGCGCTGGCCGACGCGGTAGGTTTCGCCCGTCTCGTCGCCGATCAACTGGCGCGAAGCTTCGTCGTAGCGGAAATATTCCTGGCCTAGGTCGGCGGCGGGGATCAGGCCGTCGCCGCCCAGCCTTTCGACCGTGGCGAAGAAACCGAATGGCTGGACGCCCGAAATGCGGCAGTCGAGCAGCTGGCCGACATGGTCGGAAAGATAGGCGGCGACATAGCGGTCGATGGTCTCGCGCTCCGCTTCCATCGCGCGGCGCTCAAGCATGGAGATGAGTTCACCGATCTCGGTGAAGCGGACGGCATCCTCGGGCGGCAGGCCGCCTTCGCCGAGCTTGTAATGACTGACCAATGCCCGGTGGACGAGAAGGTCGGCGTAGCGGCGGATCGGTGAGGTGAAATGGGCGTAGGACGGCAGCGCCAGCCCGAAATGGCCGAGCGGGTCGGGCGAGTAGCGGGCCTGGGTCTGGGTGCGCAGGATCTGCTCGGTAATCTCGGGCAACGAGTCGCTCTCCCCCACCCGCTCGATGATGCGGTTGAAGGTGGACGGCTTGATCACTTGGCCGAGCGCGAATTCGAGGCCGAAGGTGGCGAGATAATCCTTGAGCGCGGTCAGCTTTTCGCGGCCCGGCGTTTCGTGGACGCGGTACATGACGGGCGCCTTTTTCGCTTCCAGCGCTTTCGCGGCGGCGACGTTGGCGGCGATCATGTAATCCTCGACCAGCTTGTGGGCGTCGAGCCGCTCGCGCGGAGCGACCGACATAATGCGGCCTTTCTCGTCGAGGACGACCTGGCGTTCGGGGAGGTCGAGCTCGAGCGGCTCGCGCTTCTGGCGGGCGGCGTAGAGGGCCTTCCAGCAGTCCCACAGCGGCTTGAGCGCGGTGTCGAGCAGTTCGGCCTCGACCCCGCCTTCCCCATCGATCGCGCGCTGCGCGTCCTCGTAGGCGATGTTGGCGGCGACGCGGATGACGGCGCGGGTGAAGCGATGGGCCTTGAGCGCGCCGTCCGGTCCGACATGAAGGTGGCAGGCGAGCGCAGCGCGGCTCTGGCCTTCCTTCAGCGAGCAGATGTCGGACGACAGCTCGTGCGGAAGCATGGGCACGACGCGGTCGGGGAAATAGACGCTGTTGCCGCGGCGGCGGGCTTCGCGGTCGAGCGCGCTGCCGGGGCGGACGTAGAAGCTGACGTCGGCGATGGCGACGATGGCGTCCCACCCGCCGTCTTCGCGTGGGGACGCCCAGATGGCGTCGTCGTGGTCGCGGGCGTCGGCGGGGTCGATAGCGACGATCGGCAGGTGGCGGAGGTCCTCGCGATCGGTGCCGAGCGGCGTTTTCGATACGTCGCGCGCTTCCTCGATCACTTCGGCGGCGAATTCATGGGGAAGTCCATGCTTGTGGATCGCGATCAGGCTGAAGCTGCGCGGGGCGAAGGGATCGCCGAGCACCGCATCGACCTTGGCGGAGACGCGTGGCGGTCGGCCTGACGGCTCGGCCAGCACGAGGTCGCCGACGTCTGCATTACCTAGCTCGGACAAGGGCAACTGGCGGCGTTCGCGCTTGTCGACGGGTTTCAGCCATTTGGCGCCTGTCTCGTCCGCGTGGACAACGCCGAGGATGAGGTCGGCCGAGCGCTGCAGCTTCTTCATCAGATGCGCGACATGGCCGTTCCCGCGCTCTTCGGTGCGGGCGAGGATGCGATCGTTCAGGGCAAGCGCCGAACGGCGGCCCTTTTCGATCACGCGAAGCTTGGGCGGGGGCCCCTCGCCCTGCCAATTATCGGGCACCGCGACCGCCTGCTCCTCGACCGCGACGATCCGCAGCACGGTAACGCGGGGAATGCCGCCGGCCTTGTGGAAAGCGCGGCCGGGGGCGCTGTCGATCAGCCCTTCGTCGGCCATGTCCTTGAGCAGGGCTTTCAGCGCGATCTTGTCGTGGCCGTGAAGGCCGAAGGCGCGGGCGATTTCGCGCTTGCCGGCGGGCTGGCCCGACTTTTCGATAAACTCGAGAATCTGCTTGGGGCTGGGAAGGCCGGTCGAGGCAGGCTTGCGGGGCATTCGGATCCTTAGGCGGAAGTGGCGGCCTCGGCCGCAAGGGCAGCGCGCCGGGCGAGATGATGTTCCCGCCAGACGATCACCAGCCCGCTGGCGATGATCACCGGTGCGCCGATCCAGACCGACGCGCTCGGCAGTTCGGCGAACAGCCAGATGCCCAGCAAGGTCGCCCAGAGCAGCGAACTATAGTCCATCGGCATCACCAGCGCGACCGGGGCGAGGCGGAGGCTGCCGGTGAGCGTCAATTGCGCAAGGCCGCCCGTCAGCGCCACGCCGGCGAGCAAAGCAAAGGTGACGGCGTCATGCGCCTGACCGAAATGCAGCATGAGGAGGCCGAGCGGCACGAGGCTGCTGGCGGCGAACCAGAAGACGGTGGTGGATGCGCGTTCGGTTTGGCCTAAGCGGCGGATGACGATGGTGACGGCGGCGGTCATCCCGGCGCCGACCAGAGCGACTGCCGCGCCGGTCAGCGGCACCGCGCTGGTCCCCGGGTGGACGATCAGCAGGACCCCGACGAAGCCGACCACCACCGCGCCCCACCGCCAGCGCCCGGTTGCTTCCCCCAGCACCAGCGCGGCGAGAATGGTCGAGAAGATCGGCACGCTGAACCCGATGGCGGTGGCTTCGGCCAGGGGCAGCAGCAGGAAGCTGAGGAAATTGAGCGCCATCGAGGACATGCCGAGCGCCATGCGCCCGATATGCGCGCCGACCCGCCTAGTGCGGAGCGAGGCGAGGCCGGGTCCGGCAAGCACCAGTCCGGTGGCGCAGACCACCGAGCCGATCTGGCGGTAGAACAGGATTTCGACGACATGGACGCCGCGCGCGCCGGCCAGTTTCACGCCTGCGAACATCAGTGCGAGGAGCAGCGCGGTCAGCAGCCGCAGCAAGACCCCGGCAAGCGGACGCTGGACGGCGGGAAGGTCGGTATCGAGGGGCGCTTCGGTTACTCCGTCATCCCGGACCTGATCCGGGATCCCGCGTCCTGGTCACTGGGCGGTTGGCGCGGGCGGCACATAGGGCTTGAACGCACCGCCCGGCACCGCGCTCGCGACCGGGCTTTCCCAGCCGCCCTTGCCGACCGAGGACACGCCGAACACCCAGTCGTCGACGCGGATGCCCTTCAGCACCGATTGCTTTTGTGCGCCGTCGGGAAGGCGGCCCATGGTGGCGTTGTTGGACGGTCGATTAGGATTGGCCGGCAAGGCAGGCGCCGCCGTCTCCCTGCTGGTGATGATATCGGTGACCGTTCCCCCACTCTTGGTCCAGTTGTTCTCGTCCGTCCGGCGCCAGTGCACCTTGTATCCGCTGGCTCCGGTCAGCGGCGCCCAGGTCACGGTCGTGTCCGTGCTGACCGCGCCTTCGGCAACCGGCGCCGGCGGCGGCGGCGCGTTGGCGATCGCCATCAGCGCGGCGACATTCAGGCGGACGACCTTGGCGAGATAGGGGAAATCCATCTCGTCGATGGTGTCGCCATATTTCTTGCCGTTGACGGTGCGCAGATCCTGATGCTGGTGGTCGTAATCCTCGACCGACACCGAGAAGCGGACGGCGGGGAAGCCGGCATTCAGAAACTCGGTATGATCGCCCCCGCGGCCGAAGCGGTCGTTGCGCCAGACCTGGCGAACGTCGAGGCCGATCTGCGGCAGGCGTTCGGCGAGACGATCGAGGAAGCGGCTGATGTTGCGGCTCGGGCTGTCGTTCTCGCCGCCGAGGCTGCGCTGGGCGGTGGCGAGGGCTTCGCGGCCCTGCCAGCGCGGGCCCTCGGAGAAGACGCGCACGGTCTTGTTGTCGCACACGCCGTCGGAGCCGCAGCTGTTGCCGATGATGTCGTTATTCAAATTGGCGACGACGTTCCAGCCCTGCGCCTTGGCATAGTCCGACAGGATCTTGCCGCCGAGCAGCCCCTGCTCTTCGCCCGACAACACGCCGTAGACGATGGTCCCGCCGAACCTGGCGCCGCGCAGCGCGCGGGCGGCTTCGAGGACGGCGGCGGTGCCCGACCCGTCGTCGTTGGCGCCCGGCGCGTCGCTGGTCGCGTCCATGACGTCGGTGACGCGGCTGTCGATGTGGCCGGTGATGATCACCACGTCGTTGGGGCGCTCGGTCCCGCGCTGGATGCCGACGGCGTTGCAGACCCTGGTCGGTTGCGGCACGCGGCGGCCGGTCACCGTGTCGCAGGTCTGCAGCGTCTGGAGGCCGAGCGCCTTCAGTTCCGCCTCGGCCCAGCGCACCGACGCGCCGATTCCGCGCCGGGGGTCGGTTTGGCTGGACAGGGTGTGGCGGGTGCCGAAGCTGACCAGCTTCGCGACATCGGCGCGCAGGCGCGCTTCGCTGACCTTGCCGGCCGCGGCCATCATCTGTTGTTCGGGCGTGGCGGCGAGCGCCGGGGCGGCAAGGGCGAATAGGCCGAGAAACGCGAACTGACGCATGAGCTAGTCTCCTGATCGCGGGCATGACTGGCATCCGCGCTGCGCCTTGGCTAGTGCGCGCTCAACGAGGAGAGTAATTTCATGCGGCAGATCGACCATTTTATCGGCGGCGGCAGCCTTGCCAGCGGCGAACGCTCGGGCGACGTCTTCAATCCGTCCGCGGGCGAGGTGCAGGCCAACGTCCGCCTCGGCACCGCGGCCGATCTTCAGAAAGCCATCGACGCCGCCAACGCCGCCCTCCCCGGCTGGGCCGCGACCAATCCGCAGCGCCGCGCCCGTGTCATGTTCAAGTTCAAGGAACTGGTCGAACAGAATATGGAGGAGCTCGCCGCCACGCTCTCATCCGAGCATGGCAAGGTGATCGCCGACGCCAAGGGCGACATCCAGCGTGGCCTCGAGGTGATCGAATTTGCCTGCGGCATCCCCCACGCGCTGAAGGGCGAATATACCCAGGGCGCGGGTCCGGGGATCGACGTCTATTCGATGCGCCAGCCGCTCGGCATCGGGGCCGGTATCACCCCGTTCAACTTCCCGGCGATGATCCCGATGTGGATGTTCGGCGTCGCGATCGCCTGTGGCAACGCCTTTATCCTGAAGCCCAGCGAGCGCGATCCAAGCGTTCCGGTGCGGCTGGCCGAACTGATGAAGGAAGCGGGTCTGCCCGACGGCATCCTGAACGTCGTTCACGGCGACAAGGAGATGGTCGATGCGATCCTCGACCACCCCGACGTCAAGGCGGTCAGCTTCGTCGGGTCGAGCGATATCGCGCAATATATCTATTCGCGCGGGACCGCGAACGGGAAGCGGGTGCAGGCGTTCGGCGGGGCCAAGAATCATGGCATCGTCATGCCCGACGCCGACCTCGATCAGGTGGTCAGCGACCTCACCGGCGCGGCGTTCGGCTCGGCGGGTGAACGCTGCATGGCGCTGCCGGTGGTGGTGCCGGTCGGCGAGAAGACCGCCAATGACCTGCGCGAAAAGCTGATTCCAGCGATCGAGGCGCTGCGGGTCGGAGTGTCGATCGATCCCGAGGCGCATTATGGCCCGGTGGTCAACGAAGCGCACAAGAACCGCGTCGAGGACTGGATCCAGACCTGCGTCGACGAAGGCGGCGAGCTGGTGGTCGACGGGCGCGGCTTCACGCTGCAGGGTCACGAAAAGGGCTATTTCGTCGGCCCGACCCTGTTCGATCATGTGAAGCCGAGCTTCCGCTCCTATCAGGAAGAGATTTTCGGCCCCGTCCTGCAGATCGTCCGTGCCGCCGACTTCAATGAAGCGGTGCGCCTGCCGAGCGAGCATCAATATGGCAACGGCGTCGCCATCTTCACCCGCAATGGTCACGCCGCGCGCGAATTCGCCGCGCGGGTCAATGTCGGCATGGTCGGCGTCAACGTGCCGATCCCGGTGCCGGTCGCCTACCACACCTTCGGCGGGTGGAAGCGGTCGGGCTTTGGCGACGTCAACCAGCACGGCATGGAGGGCGTGCGCTTCTGGACCAAGGTCAAGACCGTGACCGCGCGCTGGCCCGACGGCGGCGTCGGTGACGGCGGCAACGCCTTCATCATCCCGACCATGGGCTGAGGCGCATGCGCTTCGTCCTGCTGCTGCTGGCGCTGTTCCTTTTTGGCGCGCCGGCAGCGGCGGCGGACAAGCGCATCGCCCTCACCTTCGACGATGCGCCGCGGCACCGTGGCGCCTTCTTTACGCCGGACGAACGGACCGAGCGCCTGATCGCGGGCCTGCGCAAGGCGAGGGTTCGACAGGCCGCCTTTTTTGTCATCCCCGGCAATTTCGGCAAGAATGACGGGGTTGGCGGCGAACGGCGGATCGCGGCGTATGTCCGCGCCGGGCACGTCATCGCCAATCATAGCTGGAGCCACCCGGCGCTGACCGACGTGTCGGCGCCGGAGTATATTGCCAACATCGACCGGGCCGAAGCTTGGCTGAAGGAACAGCCCGGCCATCGCCCGTGGTTCCGCTTTCCGTATCTGAACGAGGGCCGCGCCGACAAAGCAAAGCGTGATGCGGTGCGCCGTGCACTGGCGGAGCGCGGCCTTCGCAATGGCTATGTCACCGCCGACGGCGCCGACTGGAACATGGAAGCGCTGACCGCCGACGCGGTGAAAGCGGGCAAGCCGATCGAGCGCAAGGCGCTTCGCGATCTCTACGTCGAGACAATGCTCGGTGCGGCCGAGTATAACGACGCGCTGGCCCGCCGCGTGCTGGGCCGCTCGCCGGCCCATGTGCTGCTGCTTCACGAGACCGATCTCGCGGCGCTTTATATCCCCGATCTGGTCAGGGCGCTGCGCAAGGCCGGCTGGACGATCGTCACCGCCGACGAGGCTTATGCCGACCCCCTCGGCAGCAGCCAGCCCGACGTCCCGTCGATGCAGGGCACACTGACCGAAGCGCTGGCATGGGAACAGGGCATGTCGGCACCGCGCTGGTATGATCGCGTGAGCCCGAAAGTAGCCGATCCGCTGTTCCGCGTCCGCGTGCTGCACGAGGGCGACGAGGGCGACGAGGGCAGATAATCGCCTTCTTGCACTCGTTTCCGACCCGTGCTTCAACCTGTGCGGGGGCCGCTGTTGGCGCGGCACAGGGGGGATTGGATCATGCCTGGAATGTTGCGTTCGTCGGCCGCGCTGGCCGCCGTTTTTCTTGCTCTCGAGGCCGCTCCGGCGGTGGCTCAGCCGAAGGTCCAGAACAACGACAGTCCAGAGGAGATCGCCAAGGATGCCGCGCGCGATCTCAAGGACAATCGCTTCTACAACAAGCCGGGCGCGACGCGGGCGCAATATGATGCCGACTGGCAGGAATGCCGCCTAATCGCGCGCGGGAGCCAGCTTCCGCGTGGAACGAGCACTTATTACAACCCGATGATGTACAATCCCTCGATCTCGCCTCTCGCGGCGGGTGTGGGTGGGGGGATCGGTGCGGCGATTGCCGCCGCCATCGCGGAAGGCGCGGCGCGGCGCGAGAATCGCAAGCGCTGCCTGCTGATCCGCGGCTGGCGGATGGTGAAGCTGCCGCAGGACAAGGCGCAGGCAATCGCGGCAATGAGCGACGAGGCGAAGGAAGCCTATTTCAACACTATCGTCGGCGCGGCCGAGGTCAGCGGCGAAATCGAGAAGAAAGACAGCTTCACTCCGCTCGAAGACCCGGCGCTCACGGTCGGAGCCGGCCTCGCTTCCCCCGCGACGTTGTGGCTGCACAAGGATCCGGCCAAGGCGGTGATGCCCGTGCTGGGCGCCGATCAGGGCGCGGTGGTGGTTGCCTTCAACCGCAACAATCCCGCCGCCAAGGACCGCTTCGGCCGCTTGGAACTCTATCGCTATGACGCCGCCAAGGGCGACCTTCAGTACCAGCCGCGCGACTGGAAGAAGAAGGGCGACCTTACGACCTACGTCGTGCCGATCCCCGCCGGCGATCGCCGCGCGGGCTATGAATTGCGCGTGATCCCAGTGACGGCGGGCGATTATGTGTTGGGTGGCTGGACCGTCGGCACCAACACGCCGCCCGCCAGCAGCTATTGCTTCGGCGCACCGACCTTCAGCGTGAAGGCGGGCGAATATGTCTATCTGGCCGACGCGACGCCGGTAATGGGCGCGCAACTGGCTGACGGCAGCAAGACCTCGACCATGGTGCTGACCCGCCATCATGCGCAGGCGCAGGCCGAACTGGCGAAGCTGCGTCCCGAGCTGGCCGGCAAGCTCACCGAGGCCACCATCCGCGACCGCGCCTCCTACAGCTGCGCGTCGGTGACGATGGACCGCTACGACTGGCCGGGCGCCGAGGATGTCGCCGCGGTGACGGTCGAAGGCGCCGAGGGCGGCCGCTGAAGCGGGCCGAAGGCACTTCGCCTTACGAGGCGACCTACGGCTTCTCCCGGGCGGTGCGGGTGGGGGATCGGATCCTCGTCGCCGGCACCGCTCCGGTCGAGCCTGACGGGAACTCGACTCCCGGCGACGCCGCCGCGCAGGCGCGGCGCTGTTTTGCGATCATTCTGAAGGCAATCGAAGAGCTCGGCGGCACGGCGGCGGACGTGGTTCGCACGCGCATGTATATCGTCGATCCCGCCGACGCCGATGCGGTCGGACAGGTGCATGGCGAAATCTTCGGCGCGGTGCGGCTGGCGGCGACCATGGTCGTCGTGAAGGCGCTATTGCGGGGCGAATGGTTGGTCGAAATCGAGGCCGAGGCGTTGGTCGACTGATGCGTAAGATCCTCACCCTCATCACCGCCCTTCCCCTCCTCGCCTGCTCCCCCGCCGGGGATAAGGCCGATACGGGCGAAACGATCGCGCGCGACGCGGGGGTCGGCAACGGCCCGACAGGCCGCGTCGGTGCTCCGGTGTCCCGCGGCGCCGACAAGGGACCAATCCCCGAAAACATCGACGAGGGAATCGAGCCCTCCGCCAACACCTCCGCGAACGAGGCCGCTCCGGTCGCCAAACCGACGTCGATCCCGGATCAGTTCCACGGTCGCTGGGGCCTCACCGCCAACGACTGCAAGGCTGAATATGCCAGCGCGGCCAAGGGCCTGATGGTCGTGAACGACAGCCGCCTCACCTTTTATGAAAGCCGCGGCACCTTGGACCGGATCGATGCCTGGACCCCGGCCAATCGTTTCACCGCCAACTACGGCTTTTCGGGCGAAGGCATGACCTGGGAGCGGGTCATCACGCTGGAGCGCAACGGCAGCAAGCTGCGTCGCACCGAGAAGGGCGGCGAGGAAGGGCCGATCGACCTCACCTACACCGCTTGCCCGGCCTCATGACCCTGCGCTAACGCGCGCGGCATGTCTCAGTTCGATCTCACCGACGACCAGCGCCAGATCCAGGATCTGGCGCGGCAGTTCACCGCTTCCGACATCACGCCTTATGCGGCCGAGTGGGACGAGAAGCACCATTTCCCGCGCGATACCGTGCAGAAGGCGGCCGAGCTCGGCTTTGGCGCGATCTACGTGTCGGAGGAAAGCGGCGGGATCGGTCTCGGCCGGCTCGAATCCGCGCTGATCTTCGAGGCGATGAGCTATGGCTGCCCGTCGACCAGCGCCTTTATCTCGATCCACAACATGGCCGCGTGGATGATCGACCGCTTCGGGAGCCAGGCCGTCAAGGACAAGTATCTGCCGAGCATGATCGGGATGGAGCGCCTCGGCTCCTACTGCCTGACCGAACCGTCGAGCGGATCGGATGCGTCGGCGCTCAAGACCCGGGCGGTGCGGGACGGCGATCATTATGTCGTGTCCGGCTCCAAGGCGTTCATTTCGGGCGGCGGCGAGAACGAGATCTACGTCACCATGGTCCGCACCGGCGAGGACGGACCCAAGGGCATCAGCTGCCTGGTGATCGAAAAGGACATGCCCGGCGTCAGCTTCGGCGCGCAGGAGCGCAAGCTCGGGTGGCACTCGCAGCCGACCGCGCAGGTCAATTTCGACGAGGTCCGGGTACCGGTCGAGAACCGCGTCGGCGGCGAGGGCGAGGGCTTCCGCATCGCGATGATGGGTCTGGACGGCGGTCGTCTTAACATCGGTGCGTGCAGCCTCGGCGGCGCGCAGCGCTGCCTCGATGAAGCGGTCGCTTACACCAAGGAACGCAAGCAGTTCGGAACGGCCATCGCCGACTTCCAGAACACGCAGTTCATGCTGGCCGACATGGCGACCGAGCTGGAGGCCGCCCGCGCCCTCCTCTATCTCGCGGCGGCCAAGGTGACCGACAATGCGCCCGACAAGACCCGCTTTGCGGCGATGGCCAAGCGGCTGGCGACCGACACCGGGTCTTCGATCGCCGACCGCGCGTTGCAGCTGCATGGCGGCTATGGTTATCTGATGGATTATCCGATCGAGCGTTTTTGGCGCGATCTTCGGGTTCATTCGATCCTCGAAGGGACCAACCAGGTCATGCGGATGATCACCGCGCGCGAAATGCTGCGTCAGTGACCAGCGACGTCCTGATTTCGGTCGAGGGCCGGCTTGGCCGGATCCGCCTCAATCGTCCGCGCGCGATCCATGCGCTCAACCTTGGCATGTGCGAGGCGATGAGCGCGGCGCTGCTCGAGTGGCGCGACGATCCCGCGGTAGACGCGGTGCTGATCGATCATGCCGAAGGGCGCGGATTCTGCGCGGGTGGCGACGTGGTGGCGCTGGCGAGATCCGGAGCGAGTGACGGTCAGGAAGCGGCGGCCTTTTTCCACGCCGAATATCGCCTCAACCACCTTCTCTTTACCTACCCCAAGCCGACGATCGCGCTGATGGACGGGATCACCATGGGCGGCGGGGTCGGGATTGCCCTTCCCTGCCAGGTCCGCGTTGCGACCGAAGCGACCCGGCTTGCCATGCCGGAAACGGGGATCGGCCTGTTCCCCGACGTCGGCGGCGGCTGGTATCTGTCGCGGCTGGAAGGTCGGGTCGGGCAGTTCATGGCGCTGACCGGTGCGCGGCTGGACGGGGCCGAATGCAAGTATCTCGGCCTTGCCACCCACTATGTTTCGCAGGCCGCGCTGCCAGACCTTGTCGAGCGGCTCGCGGCCACGCCGGCTCGCGCAGCGGGTGCGGCAGGCAATTTCGCCGGTGTGCCCCCCACCGCGCGGATCGAGCAGAACATGGCCGACATCGCCCGCTTGTTTGCGCCCGACACCCTGGAAGAGGTGATCGCCGGCCTGGAAGCCGAGGACAACGACTGGGCGCGCTCGGAACTCGCCACGCTGCGCAGCAAGAGTCCGCTGTCGTGCAAGGTTTCCCTGCGCCTGTTGCAGGATGGCACGACGCGCCAAAGCTTCGAGGACGAGATGCGCGCCGAATATGCGTTGGCGAGCCGGGTCGTAATGACCCACGATTTCGTCGAAGGCGTTCGCGCGCTGCTGATCGACAAGGACAATCGCCCCGACTGGAAGCCGCCGGTGCCCGAAGCGGTGCTGGACGAGACCGTCGACCAACTGTTCACCGACCTTCCGCCTGAAGAGGCGTGGACCCCGTTTCCGGAGGCCAAATGACCGATTATTCCACCCTTCTCGTCGAGAAGCATGACGCCGTCACGCTGGTGCGCCTCAACCGGCCGCAGGCGCTGAATGCGCTGAACAGCCAGGTGCTGGCCGAGCTGATCGACGCCTTTGCCGCCTACGACGCCGACGACGCCCAGCGCTGTCTGGTGCTGACTGGCAGCGAAAAGGCGTTCGCCGCCGGCGCCGACATCAAGGAGATGCAGGCCCAGGGCTTTGCCGACATGTATTCGGCCAATTTCTTCGCCGGGTGGGAACGGGTCACCGACACCCGCAAGCCGTGGATCGCGGCGGTCAGCGGCTTTGCGCTCGGTGGCGGGTGCGAAGTGGCGATGATGGCCGACTTCATCATCGCCGGCGACAATGCGAAATTCGGTCAGCCCGAGATCAAGCTCGGCGTGACTCCCGGCATGGGCGGCTCGCAGCGCCTCGCCGCTGCGGTCGGCAAGGCCAAGGCGATGGAAATGTGCCTGACTGGCCGGATGATGGGCGCGGAGGAAGCCGAAAAGGCTGGCTTGGTCGCCCGCGTCGTCCCTGCCGCCAGCCTCGTCGAGGAAGCGCTGAAGACCGCCGCCGAGATCGCCGCCATGCCGCCGCTCGCCGCCATCGCCGCCAAGGAAATGGTCAACGCCGCGTTCGAGCTTCCGCTGGCGCAGGGTGTGAAGTTTGAACGGCGGCTGTTCCATGGCCTGTTCGGGACCGAAGACCAGAAGGAAGGCATGAGCGCCTTCGTCGAGAAACGCCCGGGCAAGTGGACGGGCAAGTAGGAGCGTAAAGCATGGCACGGATCGCGTTCATCGGGCTCGGCAACATGGGCGGCGGGATGGCCGCCAATCTCGCCAAGGCGGGGCATGAGGTGCGTGCCTTCGACCTCAGCGAAGCGGCGCTGGCCAAGGCCGAAGAGCGCGGTTGTTCCCGGGCGGCGGATGCGGCGGCGGCGGTCGAGGGGGCCGAGGCGGTGGTGACCATGCTGCCGGCCGGCCGCCATGTCGCCGAGGTCTATCGCTCGGCGGTGTTCGGCAAGGCGCCGACCGACGCCATTTTGCTCGACTGTTCGACCATCGACGTCGCCACCGCCCGCGCGGTCGAGGAAGAAGCGCGCGCCGCGGGCTATGAGATGGTCGATGCGCCCGTCTCGGGTGGCATCGCGGCGGCCGAGGGCGGCACGCTGACTTTCATGGTCGGCGGGACCGATGCCGGCTTCGAGCGCGCCCGGCCAATCCTCGAGAAAATGGGCAAGGCGGTGATCCATGCCGGCGGCTCGGGCTCGGGCCAGGCAGCGAAGATCGTCAACAACATGCTGCTCGGCGTTACCATGGCGGGCACCTGCGAAGCCTTTGTGCTGGCGCAGAAGCTCGGCCTCGACCCGCAGGTGTTCTTTGACATTTCGAGCAAGGCGAGCGGGCAGAGTTGGTCGATGACCTCCTACTGCCCGGTGCCGGGCGTGGGACCGGAGACCCCGGCCGACCGCGGCTATGATGGCGGCTTTGCCGCGCAGCTGATGCTCAAGGACCTGAAGCTCGCGATGGAAGCGGCGCAGGCAGCGGGCGCTTACACCCCGATGGGCGGCGAGGCAGCCGAGCTTTACGGGCGCTTCGTCGAGCGGGGCGGCGGGCCCAAGGACTTTTCCGCCCTCATCAAGATGATCGACGACAGCTGGACCCCGCCCGCCGGGGCTGAGTAAGTCCTCTTCACCCCCTCGCTCCCAAGGAGTTGTCGATGCGCACATTTCTGATGCTGGCAATCGCCGCCGTCTCCCTCGCAGGCTGCAGCAGCGGGAGCGATGATGCCAATACCGTCCTCAACGACGCCAATGCGAGCGGAGCGGATGCGAGCGCAGAGGTCCTTAACACCGCCATGGCGGCCGCGGACACGCCGCTGGAGCGCGGGGCCGCGCTGGCCAAGATGAAGGAGCGGCACGAGGGCTACGAAAAGATCGGCAAGGCGATGCGCGCTGCCAAGCAGGCGATCGACAAGGAGGATCTGGGCGCGGTGCGGACCTCGGCCGATCAGATCGCCACCCTCGCCCCGCAGGCGATCGGCTGGTTCCCGCTCGGCACCGGTCCCGACGTCGCGAAAACCGGGGCCAAGGCCGACATCTGGCAGCAAAGGGCCGAGTTCGACAAGGGCATGGCGAACTTCAACGAGGCGGCCCGGGTGTTTCAGGCGACCACCGCCGGCGGCGATTTCGGGGCGATCAGGGAAGCCCACGCCAATCTCGGCAAGACCTGCAGCGCCTGTCACGACCGCTTCCGATCCAAGATGCATGACTGACCCGGCGCCCGCCGATGCTGCTCATGCGGTGCCGGTGTGGGATTGGCCGGTGCGGCTGGTTCACTGGAGTCTGCTCCCGCTGATCGCCTTTTCCTGGTGGTCGGCGGAAAACGGTGAGATCGAATGGCACGTCAGGAGCGGCCTCACGATCCTGTTCCTGCTGCTGTTCCGAATCCTGTGGGGGTTCCTCGGCAGCTCGACCGCCCGCTTTCGCTCATTCGTGAGGGGGCCGGGCAAGGTGCGGGCTTATCTTCGCGATTCCTCGGGCTGGCGGGGCATCGGGCATACCCCGCTCGGTGCCTTGAGTGTGCTCGCATTGCTTGGCCTCATGCTGCTACAGGTCGGGTTCGGCCTGCCCCTGTCCGACGAGGACGGGGTGGTCAGCGGCCCGCTCAATCGGCTGGTCAGTTTCGACACCGCCGAATGGGCGCGCGGCGTGCACGAGATCCTGTTCAAAGTGCTGCTCGCCCTGATCGCGCTGCATGTCGCGGCCATCGTCTTCTATCGGTGGAAAGGCCGGCATCTCGTCGGGGCGATGGTCACGGGGCGGAGCAAGGATTATCCTGCCGGTACGCCGGGAATGATCAGAGCCAGCGCTGGCCGGTTGGCGGTATGTCTCGTGATCGCGGCCGCCGTATGCCTGTGGATCGCCGAGGGAGTGCCGGGATTATGAGCCAAGCCCATATCGATTATGTCGAATTGCCGAGCGCGGGGGCGCATGAGCTGACCCGCGCCTTCTATCGCAAGGCGTTCGGCTGGAGCTTCGCCGATTACGGCCCGACCTACAGCGCGACCGAGGGCGCCGTCAGTGTCGGCTTGCAGGGCGATCCGGAGGAAGCGCTATCGGCGCCGCTGCCGGTGGTCCGGGTCGATGATCTCGACGCCGCGTTCGATGCGGTGACCAAAGCGGGCGGTCATATCGCCAAGCCGATTTTCGCCTTTCCCGGCGGCCGCCGCTTTCATTTCATCGATCCCGGCGGCAACGAAATCGCGGTCTGGGTCGCCGCCTAAAGGCTGCCGCCGGCCCATGGCAGGCGTTTGACACGCTCGGCGACGCTGATCACCCGGCCCTTCTCGGCATCGATGACGAGGCCGCCGGTCTCCCGCAGCCGCGGCCCGTCGAGGGTCAGCCAGCGCCCGCGGCAGCCGCGCGGGAGGCGGCGGTCGGCGACCACGATATCGGCGGCGGCGCAGGCACGCGTCAGCTCGGTCCAATCGAGCCACTGCGTCGAGCGCAGCGCCAGCAGCGTCCGCCCCGTATCGCCGAGATTGGCGACGCAGGCATCGGCACTGCACCGCGCCTGTGCGTAAGCCGCGAGCGGCGGCGGATCGCCATCGAAGCCGGCATTTTCGGCCATCAGGTCGCGAACGAAATCGCCTGTCCGATCGCGCAGCAGCCACGGCGTCCCGCGCTCGTCGATCACCGCCAGATGCTTGCCGTCCCCCGTGACGAGGAGATCGGGCAGCGGTTCGGCCATGGTCAGGAGGATGCCGGCCGCGATCGGTGCCGCTGCCCACCATCGCCAGCTTGTCGACCATATTCCGAACCACAAGCCGCCGCCGACGATCAGGGCAAAGGCGAGGCGCGGCATGGCCGGCAGGACGGTGCTGGCGCCGGGCGTGTCGGCAACCGCATGGGCGACCTGCAACAATAAGCTGATCGACCAGCCGGTAAGCGTCCAGAACGGGCCGCCGAGCCCGACGACATCGAAGATCAGCGCCGCCGCCTCCAGGGGCATGATGACAAAGGTGGTGAGCGGGATGGCGACAAGGTTGGCCGCGACGCCGTACAGGCCGGCGCGGTGAAAGTGGTAGAGCGCGAAAGGCATCAGCGCGAATTCGATCGCGAGGCTGGTCGCGGCCATCGCTCCGACCGAGCGGAGGATGGCCTTGATCCGTCCTTCCTCGCGCCGCTCGAACACGGCCTTGAAGCGCGGTGATCCGTAGAGCGTGACGAGAGTCAGGACCGCCGCGAAGCTGAGCTGGAAGCTCGCGCCCGCGATCGCTTCGGGCCTGATCAGGAGGATCAGCAGCGCGCCCGTTGCCAGCAATCGCAAGCTGATCGCTTCACGCCCCAACAGCACACCGGCGAGCACGAGCAAGGCGGCGATGCAGCTTCGCACGGTGGGCACCTGCAGTCCGGTGAGGATCGTATAGCCGACCCCCGCCAGGGCGCCGGCGGCAAATCCGAGTGCGACCAGGTTCCAGCGCAGCGCGGCCGCGGGGAACAGGGCAAGGCTTCGCAGCACCAGCAGATAGAAGAAGCCGATCACCGCCGCGATATGCAGCCCGCTCACGGACAGGAGGTGGGCGAGGCCCGATCGGCGCATCGCTTCCGCATCGCTGTCGGTAACGGAGCCCTGATCGCCGGTCGCCAAGGCCGTGGCGATGCCGCCCTCGGCCGGGCTCAGTCGGCTGCGAACATGCGAATCGAGGCGGCTTCGGATGCGATCGAGGCCGCTTTCATGCGCGGGTTCGATGATCGTGACGTCGCCCAGCGCCCGTCCGGTGGCGCCGAGCCCCATGAACCAGGCGTCGCGGGCGAAGTCGTGGGTGCCGGGCAAGGCCATCGGTATCGGCGGGGCGAGCCGCGCGCGGAGATGGATCCTGGCGCCCACCCCCAGCGCCGGGCCCAGCGATTCGGCGTCGGCCAGCGGCAGGGAGACGCGCAGCTTCGGCGGCAACTTGGGATCGGACGGCGCCAGCGTCAGCCTGAGGCTGTCTTTCGCCACCAGCCGTTCGGTCCGAAGCACGTCGGCCTCAAACGCGGCCATCCGCGGTTTGTCGAGGCGGGGCGCCGCCACCTCCCCGCTCCGCAACCAGATGAGCGCGCAGCCGAGCGCCGCGCACAGGGCGGCCGAGGCAATGACTTGTCCGCTGCGCCCGCCGACGACCAGCCCGACGAGGACGAGCCCGGCGGCAAACAGCAGCAGCGAGACCCAGGCCGCCGGGTCCGCCAGCACCAGCCACAGGGCAATTCCCGAACCGAATGCGACTACCGCCCACGGCGCAAGCTGGGAACGTTCGGCCTCAAGGCGTTTTTCCGCACTTGCGAAGAACGCTCTGGCTTGCCAGTGCAGCCCTGCCGGCGCGCTGCCTGTGGAAACGGCAACATCCATGCTGCCCCTTTCCGACGAGAGGCGCGATCCGGCGGTATTGAGGAAAGAGGAAAGCGCGGTTGAGCGCAAGCACCATTGTCACGCGCTTCGCGCCAAGCCCGACCGGCTATCTTCACATCGGGGGAGCGCGGACGGCCTTGTTCAACTGGCTGTTCGCGCGGCATCACGGCGGCAAGTATCTGCTGCGGATCGAGGACACCGACCGCGCCCGTTCGACCCCCGAGGCGATCGATGCCATTCTCGACGGCCTCGCTTGGCTCGACATCGCCGGCGACGGCGAGCCGCACTTCCAGTCGCACTATGAAAACCGCCACGCCGAGGTCGCGCACCAGCTGATCGAACGCGGCGCGGCCTATCGCTGCTACCTCAGCCAGGAAGAGCTCACCCGCCGCCGCGAGGAAGCGCAAGCGGCCAAGAAGCCGTTCCGCATCGTCAGCGAATGGCGCGACGGCGGTGAGGCGCCGTCCCCCGATGCGCCGTTCGTCGTGCGGCTGAAGGCGCCGCGCGAAGGCGAGACGGTGATCGAGGACATGGTTCAGGGCCGCGTCGTGGTCCGGAACGAGGAACTCGACGATTTCGTCCTGCTCCGCTCGGACGGCACGCCGACCTACATGCTGGCGGTGGTGGTCGACGATCATGACATGGGCGTGACCCACGTCATCCGCGGCGACGATCACTTGAACAACGCCTTCCGACAGCTGGCGATCGTCAAGGCGATGGGGTGGCCCGAACCGACCTACGGCCACATTCCGCTGATCCACGGCGCCGACGGGGCCAAGCTCTCAAAGCGCCACGGCGCGCTCGGCGTCGATGCCTATCGCGACGAAATGGGCATCCTTCCCGAAGCCCTGTTCAACTACCTCCTCCGTCTCGGCTGGGGGCATGGCGACGACGAGATCATCAGCCGCGAACAGGCGATCGAGTGGTTCGATATCGACCATGTCGGCAAATCGCCTAGCCGGATGGACCTGAAGAAGCTCGAGAATGTCAACGGCCACTATCTGCGCCACGCCGAAGACAGCCGGCTCGCCGTGCTGGTCGCGGCGCGGCGCGGCGGTCTGGAAGCGAAGGAACTGGCGCTGCTCGAGCGGGCGATGCCCGAGCTCAAGGCACGCGCCAAGGATCTGAACGAGCTCAGCGCCAATGCCGACTTTCTGTTCGTTTCCCGGCCGCTGCCGGTGGACGACAAGGCGGCAAGCCTGCTCGACGACAGTGCACGCGCTCTACTCGGCCGGTTGCACGACGCGCTGAAGGGCGCGGAATGGACCCACGACGGGACCGAAGCCGTGGTCAAGGCGCTGGCCGAAGCCGAAGGGCTGAAGCTCGGCAAGCTTGCCCAGCCGCTGCGCGCGGCGCTGACCGGACGGGCCACCAGCCCCGGTATCTTTGACGTGCTGGTGCTGCTGGGGCAGGAAGAAAGCCTCGCCCGCATCGCTGACCAGATGTCGAACCACTAACTCAAGAAGTTGCACCTCAAGGAGCGCGATTGATGTCGAATGCCAAGCTGACCACGGACGACAAGGCCCTCGAACTACCGGTTCTGAGCGGCAGTGTCGGGCCCGACGTGGTCGACATCCGCAAGCTGTACGGCGCGACCGACATGTTCACCTACGATCCGGGGTTCACCTCGACGGCGAGCTGCCGCAGCGCAATCACCTATATAGACGGCGAACAGGGCATCCTGCTGCATCGCGGTTATCCGATCGACCAGCTGGCCGAGAAATCGACCTTCATGGAGGTCGCCTCGCTGCTGCTGCACGGCGAACTGCCCAATAAGGAAGCACTCGACCGGTTCACCTACACCATCAGCCGCCATACCATGCTGCACGAGCAGCTGGCGATGTTCTTCCGCGGCTTCCGCCGTGACGCGCACCCGATGGCGATCATGTGCGGCGTGGTCGGTGCGCTGTCGTCCTTCTACCACGACAGCACCGACATCACCGATCCTAAGCAGCGTGAGATCGCCTCGCACCGCCTGATCGCCAAGATGCCGACCATCGCGGCGATGGCCTACAAATACAGCATCGGACAGCCGTTCCTGTATCCGGACAACTCGCTGTCCTACACCGGCAATTTTCTGCGCATGACCTTCGGCGTTCCGGCCGAGGAGTATGTGGTGAACCCGATCATCGAAAAGGCGATGGACCGGATCTTCATCCTCCATGCTGACCACGAGCAGAACGCCTCGACCTCGACCGTGCGCCTGGCCGGTTCGTCGGGCGCCAACCCGTTCGCCTGCATCGCGGCGGGCATCGCCTGCCTGTGGGGCCCGGCACATGGCGGCGCGAACGAAGCCGCGCTCAACATGCTCCGCGAGATCGGCCACGTCGATCGCATCCCGGAATATATCGCCCGCGCCAAGGACAAGGACGATCCGTTCCGCCTGATGGGCTTCGGCCACCGCGTGTACAAGAATTTCGACCCGCGCGCGAAGGTGATGAAGGAAACCGCGGACGAGGTGCTGCGCGAGCTCAACATCTCCGACCCGGTCCTCGACGTCGCCAAGGAATTGGAGCGGATCGCGCTCAGCGACAGCTACTTCGTCGAGAAGAAGCTGTATCCGAACGTCGATTTCTATTCGGGCGTGATCCTGAACGCGATCGGTTTCCCGACCGAGATGTTCACCGCGCTGTTCGCCCTTGCCCGCACCGTCGGCTGGGTCGCGCAGTGGAACGAGATGATCGCCGATCCCGAGCAGAAGATCGGCCGTCCGCGCCAGCTCTACACCGGCGCGACGCAGCGCGACTACGTGGACGTGGGTTCCCGCTAAGCCAGCGGGACAGTCAACCGGAAGGCGGCGCCGTCACCGGAGGGGTCGAGCAATTCGACCTCTCCCCCCATGTCGCGGGCGAGCCGACGCGAGATGGCAAGGCCGAGGCCGGCGGTGCCACCGCGCGATTCCGCGCCTTGTTCGAAGCGTTCGAAGATGCGCGCCCGGTCGGCCGGCGCGACGCCCGGCCCCTGATCGCTGACGGTCACCGACGCCTTTGCCCCGCGCTCGAGGATGATCGCGACGGTGCCGCCTTCGGGGGAAAAGCGGACCGCGTTGCCGATCAGGTTGAGGAGGATCTGTGTGATCGCGCGCGATTGTCCGCGCACCTCGACGCTTCCCTCTCCGCCGACGTCGAGCAGGACGCCGCGGGTCGAGGCTTCCGCCTGAACCAGCCCCGCCGCGTCGAGAACGAGTTCGGCCAGATCGACGACCTCGCCAGACACGGAGCCGTCGCCCGCCTTCTGTTCGCTTCCGCCGATCGCGCTCAGCAAACCCATGAGATGCCGCGCGGCGGTCGCGATGTCGGTGCCGTAACCGGCATAATCGTTCTTGAGCGGACCCTGGCTGCGTCCTGCGATCTCTTCGGCCTGCCCGATGATGGTCGCGAGCGGTTCGCGGAGGAGGTCATCGAGCGGCGGCAGGGCTGATTTCACCTCCGGCGGGGCGGCGTCGCCAGGGCGGACGCGAATGGCGTATCCGAGGAATTGCCCGTCGTCGCTGCGCGGTGTTCCGTCCAGCAGCACGGCGAGATCGTGTGGCCGCAGCTTAGCGGCCTGCGCCGTGAACGGAGTGCGGCCGGTCAGGGCTTCGAGAAGCGGGAGATCGCCATTGGCATCTTCCACCGGGCGGAACAAGCGGGCGAGCGGCTGGCCGATGAGGTCGGCGGCCGCGCTTCCCAGGCGCCGTTCGAGCCCGGGGCTGATGCTGGTGACGCGCAGCGACGGGTCGGTAACGAGATCTTCGGCTGCCGCCCGCGCCTGAGCCTCGGCTTCCTCACCGCTGCGGCTGGACGCCACCCAGCGCGCGCGCGCGGGCGGGCGGGCATTCCAGCGTTCGACCGACAGGGTGACGCCGTCGCCATCCGGTTCCGCGCGCACCAGGAGATCGAGATCTTCCTCTTCACTTGCCGCCATGACCGGCCGCGTGATCCCGACACCGAGCCGCGCGGCGAGGTGGGCGAGCCGGGCCAGTTGCGGCACCATCAGCGCGCTGCCGAGCTTTGCCCCGGCTTGTTGCTGAAGCGCGAGCAGCGGCGCGTCGGCTGCCACCAGCCGACCGGCGTTATCCACGCGCGCGGTGATCGGGGGCTGGACGGGCAGGCTAGCCATGGCGGCCGATGATCCGCCGCGCATGGCGGTAGGTTGAAGGAAGGGAGAGCTCGGCCCGCGCTTTTTCGACCTGCTCGGCGCTTATGGCATCATAGGCTTCGATCGCCCGAACCGGATCGCCGATGCCGAGCGCGGGGCCGGCAGAGGCCAGCAAGGCCGCCGCTTCGGGGCGCGGCACACCGGCAAGGCGCAACAGCAAAGCGAGGTCGTCGGCTCCGCCCAGCAGCGCGTCCCACGCCTCGTCCGGCGCAAGGCAGGCTTCGGCGGCGAGCACCGCGGCCAGCAGGGGCGCATCGCCTTCCGCCGCCAGCGCGACCAGGAGGCCGGGGGCCCGGCGGCCGTCGGAACCGAGCGCGTCGACCAGCGCCGCTTCCAGTTCCTCGGGCGACGACAATTGTGCGCGACTAGCAAGGAGATCGTTGGCCGCATCGGCGATCTCGGCGTCGCCCGCTTCCACGCAGCGGAAACCAAGCGCGGCGGCGACCGCGACGACCAGCCTTTGTGCCAGGGACGCGGACAGATCCGAAAGATCGAGCGACACCCGGCCGAAGCGGTCCCGGCCACGCCCGCGCGCGGTGACCAACGACATGGCGGCAGCAGCGACCTCGGCATTGTGGCCCGCCGTCCAGCCCTGCACCGTCGAGCGCCCGCCACGCCCCGACGAGGCGATCCGCTGGACGTCGGCGCGGCGCAGCAGCAGCGCGACCAGCGCTTTGTCCTGCACCAGACCGGCGCGGGTCAGGTCGGCAACGAGTTCAAATGCGCTGGCCTCGCAGCTTGCCGCCACATCGGGTGACAGCCGGGCGCGGATTTCCACCGCGATGCGCTCGACCAGCCCATGAAGCATGGCGCTCATCAGCGAGCGTTCCTGCTCGGTCAGCCTCGCTTCGGGAGACAAAAAGAAATCCTGCACGACGGCGGCCAGCCGGCCGCTCCCCGCCGCGGCAAAGGCGGTCGAGGTTCGCGTCTCGCGCCCTCCGGAAAGGGTGCTGGTGATGGGCCATTCGGCGGGCATGTCACTGCCCCTTAGCAAGCTCACCGTTAACGCCGCGTCAATCGCGTTCGGGCTGCACCAGCTGCTGCACGATAAAGAAGCTGGCGGCAGCATAGACGGCAAGCGCCACGGTCAGCAGGCTCCACGCACCGAACAAGGCGAAGGGCAGCGACAGGAACACCGCGCTGCGCGGGGTCAGCAGCCATAGATCGGGTCCGAGTTCCCGCCCGCGGCGCTCGATCCGGGTGGCTTCACCGAAGGCGATGGTGCCTGCGGCTGCCACCAAGGCGCCCCAGCCGCCATGCCATGTCTCGTACCAGGCAAGGCCAAGCAGCGCCGCGCCATGCGTGGGGTTGAGCAATCGGGAAAGAAGCGAATGGCGCGAAAACGGCCGCAGGCGAACGATCGCCAGTCGTTCGGCCAGCCGGTCGAGGGGACTGGCGGCAATCAGCAGACCGAGTGCCCACAAGGGCTCGCCGCGTGTGAACAGCAAGGCGGCGCCCAGCACCATGATCAACGCGGCCCACAGCAAGGCGGCCGGCCGGACCGGCGCGCCCATCAGGTGGCGGGTAAGGAAATCCTCGACCCGAGGGAGAAGATAACGGCTCGGCCAGTCACGGCGGCGCTGGCGGCTGCTGGTGACGAGATGCCGGTCGAAGGCAGCGCCGCTGGTCTCGCTCGCGGCGCGAAACGGGCGCATGCCTTCGGGCGCGGGGACCAGCCGCGCGCCTTCCTGGACGGCGCGGCGAAGCAAGGTGGAATGCAGGTCCCAGTCGCCCAGCATCCGCGCGGTATCCGACAGCAAGCCGGAAGAGATCACCGCAAGGCCCGCCCAACGGCGTTCGTTGTCGATCCGCTCGAACGATTGGTGCTGCTCGTCGTCGGGAACGGTGAGGATGGCCGGCGCCGGTTCTTCGGCAAGATCGGCCAGCAGCGCCGCGGCTGGCGCGACACCGTCGGCCATCTGCAACACCGCGAATTCGGGATCGAAGCGTGCCGCGGCTTCCATCGCGTCGGTTACCGGCACGACCGAAATGCCTTCGGAGCGAAGCCGTTCGAACGCGCTCTGCAGGGTCGGCGGCACGCGCTCGACCACCACCACGATCGGCGCCGCGCCGACCGCCGCCGCGCAACGCGCCTGATATTCGATCAGCGTGCGCCCGGCGAGCGGCGCCAGCGCGTGCAGTCCGCCCTGGTCGTCCTCGTCCTGCGCCGCGATCAACGCACCGAGCGCCATTCCCACCCCTTCTTCATCGCCGCTTCCTCTTGCACGCTTCCGTAGACGAGCAAAGGTGATAAACATGGCGGCATGACGCCGCCCCTGCCCCGCTCGTCGCACGACGCCGCCGACCATCCGCTCGACCTGACGGACGAAGTCGGCCCCGCTCCTGCCGAGTGGCAGCAACCCGAACCCGAATGGGTGGACGTGCCCGAACAGCAGGTCGAAACCGGGGACGGCGGCCGTCGGGTATTGGGCGCGACGCTGGCGGTGCTGGCGTTAATCTGGATCGGGTTTGTCGGCTGGAGCGCGGGCGGATCGCTGCGCGGCCAGGCTTCGCCCGCGCTAATGGCCCAATGGCTGGCCATCGCCGCGGCACCGCTGATGCTGCTCGGCCTCGCTTGGCTGATCTTCGGCCGCACCCGGCGCCGCGAGGCGGAACGGTTCACCCAAAGCGTACAGACCTTGCGGTCCGAAGCGCGCAGCCTCGAGCAGTTGCTCGGTGTCCTTCGCCAGCGCCTCGATGAAGAGCAGGCGGCGCTATCGGGTCATGCCGAGCGGCTGATGCGCCTGGGTGACGAGGCCGGGCATCGGCTCGGCACCGTAACGCGCGACCTCGTCGCCGGAAGCGAAACGCTGACCCGCCATGCCGCGGCGCTCGACCGCGCGGCGGAAAGCGCGCGGATCGACGTCGGTGTGCTTCTGGAGGACCTGCCGCGGGCGGAAGCCAGCAGCCGCGCGATGGGCGAGGAATTGCGCGCCGCGGGCCGCGAAGCGAGTGCCCAGTCGGCGTCCCTCGAAGCGCAGCTCGCGGCGATCAGCGGACGGGCGCGCGAGGCCGAGGACCAGGTCGGCGGCGCGTCGCAGCGGCTGGTCGCCCACCTCACACAGATCGAAAGCGCCGGCGCGGCCGCCGCCATGCGCGTCAGCGAGACCGGCACCACGGCGTCGGCGCAGGTCGATGCCTTGCTCGAACGCACGGCCGAGGCGCTCGGGCTGATCCGCTCGGGCGTCGACGAACAGGCCGCCGCCGTGCGCGGGCTGGTGGACCAGAGCGCCGCAGCCTTGGGTATCGCCGGCCAGGAAGCCGCGCTTCAGCTCGGCTCGCGCCTCAGCACCGCGGGCCAGGCGCTCGACGGCCTTGCCGCGCGGGTGGCCGAGCAGGACCGCGCGGTGACCGCGCTGGTCGCCGGCCTCGAACGCCAGTTGGCCGAAGTCGATCAGCGTTTCGTCGATTTGGCGGCCGAAGGCGACATGCGCGCGCAGGCGGTGGCAGGGGCGATCGACCGCGTGCGCCGCGAGCTCGACGGCCTCGGCGCGCAGCAGGCGGCGAGCGGCGGCACGCTGGACGATCTCAGCTTCCGCACCGAGCAGTTGCGCATGGCGGTGGCGTCGCTTCAGCGCGAATGCGGCGAGGAATTGAGCGGCGCGCTGGGTCATGCCGAGGGCGGTGCCGAGCGGCTGTTGGCCGCGGTGCAGGCCGCGCGCCCCGATGTCGAATGGATGAACGACGCTGCGACCGGCATGACCGCGCGCCTCGAACAGGGCACCGCCGGGCTGTCCGGGCAGCAGCAACAGCTCGCCGGATTGCTGGCCAGCGTCGAAAGCGGGGTGGGCGGGGCCGAGCGCCGGCTTGCCGACCTGCGCGCGGCGTTGACGCAGGCCGGCGACGAAGCGACCCGGCTTCAGGCCGAGACCGCACCCGCGCTGGTGCAGGCCATGGTGCAGATCCGCGAAGCCGCCGCGCAGGCCGCGACCCGGGCGCGCGAGGCGCTGGCCGCGGTGGTGCCAGAAACGACGCAGCAGCTTTCCGATGAAGCACGCTCTGCTCTTGCTCGAGCAGTCGAGGAAAGCGTCACCGGGCAATTGGGCGAGGTCGAGCGGGTCGCCGCCCGCGCGCTTGAGGCGGCGCGTCATGCGTCGACCGGCCTGTCGCAGCAGATGCTCAACATCGGCCGCTCGGCAACCGCGCTTGAGCAGCATCTCATCAAGACCCGCGAGGACGACCGGCTGGCCGACAGTGAGGCCTTTGCCCGCCGCGCCGCGGTCCTGATCGATTCGCTGCACAATGCCTCGATCGACGTCGGCCGCATCCTCAGCGACGAGGTCGACGATCGCGCCTGGGCGGCTTACCTCAAGGGCGACCGCGGGGTGTTCACCCGCAAGGCCGTGCGCCTACTGACAGCTGGCGAGCTTCGGCTGGTCGAGCAGCAGGTCGCCAACGATCGCGACTTTGCCGCCTCGGTCACCCGCTACGTCCAGGACTTTGAAGCAATGCTGCGGCGCGCCTCGGCCGAGCAGGAAGGCGGTATGATGTCGGTCACGCTGCTGTCGAGCGACATGGGCCGGCTCTACACCGCGCTGGCGCAGGTGCTGGAGCGGCGGCGCTAGACCCTAGTTGTAGAAGTCCAGCGTCTCGGCCGTGATCCACCCCTGTGTCCAGTTGGCGTAGAACAGGGCGAACAGCGCGAGCGAGATCAGCCCCGCGCGTACCAGATGCCGCTTCAAATCGAAACGGTGCGGCGCACTGTCGGCCTGCCCGGCGATCCGGGGCGCCCCCACCTCCTCGTCCGTCTTCATCCCGAACGGCAGCATCAGGAATGCCGTGAAGACGAAGATCAGGAAATAGACGGCTAGGGCGCTTCCCGGGTTCACAGGCGGGTCACCAGCACTTCCACATTGGGCTTCTTGCCGGTCCACAAGGTGGCGCAGCGGCGCACGGCAAGGCGGATGGTTTCGCGAAGCTTGTCCTCGTCGCGGATCGGCGTCACCGCCTTGGCCGCGGTCGCTTCCGCATCGCGGATGAAGTCGTCACGGTCTTCCTCGACCGGCACCCCGACCGCCCGCACCACCGGATCGGCGGCGAGCGTACCATTGCTGCGCAGCACGATGCTGACCGCGATCACGCCCTGAAAGGCGATCCGGCGCCGTTCGTTGATGGTCGCGCCGTCGGCGGGCAGGATGACGTCGCCGTCGAGTACCAGCCGTCCGACCCGTTCCTCGCCGATTTTCTTGGGCTCGCCGGGCGCCAGGCGGATGAGGTCGCCATTCTCCTGGATGAGGGTGGCGGGAATGCCGCTTTCGGTGCCAAGCCGCGCCTGTTCGAGCAGGTGTCGGCGTTCGCCGTGGACCGGAACCAGCAGTTTGGGCCGAATCCAGTCGTACATCTGCTGCAATTCGGGACGGCCCGGGTGGCCGGACACGTGCACATGCGCCTGCCGCTCGGTGATCGTGCGGACGCTAAGCTCGGCCAGCTGGTTCATCACTCGCCCGACCGCGCGCTCGTTGCCGGGGATCTGGCGCGAGGAAAAGATGACGGTGTCCATCTCGCCGAGCTTGATTTCATGCTGCCCCGCGGCAATGCGACCGAGTGCGGCGCGCGGCTCGCCTTGCCCACCGGTCGCGACGATCAGCAATTCGCGCCGCGGCAGGCGCATCGCCTCGTCGTAGCGGACGGTATCGGGAAAGTCGGTGAGATAGCCGGTCGCCCGCGCTACCCGCAGATAGCGTTCGATGGAGCGACCCGCGACCGCGACCCGCCGCCCGGTCGCTTCCGCCACCTTGCCGATGGTGTGCAGCCGCGCAGTGTTGGACGCGAAGGTGGTAACCAGCACGCGGCCGGGCGATTCCTCGACCGCTTTCAGCAGCCCGTCATAGACCTCGGCTTCCGACCCCGACGCCTTGTCGGTAAAGGCATTCGTCGAATCGCAGATCATGACGTCGACGCCGAGGTCGCCGATCGCCTTTAGTTTCTCCGGACTGGTCGGGTTGCCCAGCACCGGCGTGGGATCGAGCTTCCAGTCGCCGGTGTGGAAGACGCGGCCGTGCGGCGTTTCGATGAGCAGCCCGTTGGCCTCGGGGATCGAGTGCGCCAGCGGCACCGGGGTCACCCGGAACGGCCCGAGGTCGAGCACATCGCCCGGATGGATCAGGCGCACCTTGACCTGTCCGGTCAGCCCTTCTTCCTCCAGCTTGTGCGCGATAAGCCCGGCGGTGAAGGGCGTCGCGTAGAGCGGCACGCCGAGGTCGGCGGCGAGATAGGGAATCGCGCCGATATGGTCCTCGTGGCCGTGAGTCAGGACCAGCCCGACCAAGTCCTTGCGGCGACGTTCAATGAATTCGAGATCGGGCAGGACGAGATCGATTCCGGGATAGTCGGCCTCGCCGAAGGTCATGCCGCAATCGACCATCAGCCATTTGCCGTTGGTGCCGTAGAGATTGACGTTCATGCCAATCTCGCCCGACCCGCCGAGGGCGAGGAAGAGCAGTTCGTTGCCTGGTGTCACAAAGTTTCCTGTCATGGCCCCGTCGAAAGGGCCGTTCGTCGTCGCAGTCCATTGCTTCAGGTCAGGAGCGGGGGCTGGACTGCCTTGCCGCCGGGCTCCTCATGATCTCGGGTCAGGCGGGCCGATGGCTCCGCGCATGCAGAAGCGCCAATCCACGAATGGTCAGATCGGGCTCAACCGCATCGAATAGATTGTGTTGCTGGAACAGGGTCGCAAGGCCGCCGGTCGCGATGCAGGTCACCGGACGGCCGATTTCGGCGCGAACGCGGGCCAGCAAGCCTTCGATCATCGCGACATAGCCCCAGTAGATGCCGGACAGCATCTGGCTGGCCGTGGTGCGGCCGATTACGGTCGGATCCTCGGGCGCTTCGATCGCGATTCGGGGCAGCTTGGCCGCGGCGGCGACCAGCGCGTCGAGGCTGAGATTGATGCCCGGCGCGATGATCCCGCCCTTGTAGGCGCCGTCATAGTCGACGACATCGAAGGTGGTGGCGGTGCCGAAGTCGATCACCACCAGGTCGCCGGGGTAAGCGGCGTGGCCGGCGATGGCATTGAGCACGCGGTCGGCCCCGACATTGTGCGGTTCGTCGACGTCGAGGCGGATGCCCCAGGCGGCCTCGCCCTGCCCCGCGACCAGCGGCTCCTGCCCGAAATATTTGCGCGATAGTGTCTGGAGATTGTGCAAAGCACGGGGGACGACGGTGCCGATGATGACCCCGGTGACGTCGCCCCGGGCATAGCCTTCGAGGCTGAGCAACTGGTGGAGCCAGACGGCATATTCGTCGGCGGTGCGGCGCGGGTCGGTCGCGATCCGCCAGCGCGTTGCGATGCCCCCGTCCTCCGCCAGCAGGGCGAAGACGACATTGGTGTTTCCGGCATCGACCGCGAGCAGCATGGCGTCAGGCGCTCCCCAGCATGACGTCGGCGGCATGGATGCACCGCTCCTCGCCGCTTGCCAAGGCAAGCCGCAGCGCGCCGTCGGGCGCGAGACCGGCGAAGGTGCCTTCGAGCTTTTCGTCCGCCGCGACATGGACCGACAGCGGCGTGCCCACCGGATGCGCGCTTTCCAACCACAAGGCGGCGAGGCCGAGCGGATCGTCGCGCCACCGCTGGAGCTCGCGGGCAAAGGAGGCGGCGAGCAAGGGTGCAAAGGCTTCGGGGCTGACGAGAGCCACCGACGAGAGCGCCACGGTCTCACGGCCGGCAATCTGGGGCGCGTGCACGAGATTGACGCCGAAGCCCGCGACCACGCGGTCCTCCTGCCGTTCGAGCAGGATACCGGCGAGCTTGGCCGAGCCGAGCAGCAGGTCGTTGGGCCATTTCAGCATCAGGCCGGTGGCGGGCGCTGCCGCTTCAACCGCGCGGATCAGGGCAAGGCCGGCGGCCAGTGCGAGGGAACCGGACTGTGGGTCACCGACGCGGAGCCGGACAAGAGTCGAGCCGTGGAAATTGCCTGCCGGGCTTTCCCAGGCGCGGTTCTGGCGGCCCCGACCCTGCTCCTGCCGGGCGGCGATCAGCCATTCGCCTTCGGGCGCGTGCGGCTCGGCGAGGAGGTCGCTGTTGGTCGAGCCGGTGCGCTCGACAAAGCGGATGCGGGTCACCTCTGCGCCTCGCGGCGCATCAGAAAACGCTGGCCGCGTTGGCTGCCGCGGTGGTCAGCGGGTTGATCAGGAGATAGCCCAAGGGGCTGATGATCAGCGCGCAGGCAGCGATCAACACCGTTTCGGTCATTCCACGCGCCGGCGCGAGCGGTTCAGCCGGCGCATCGAAATACATGATCTTGATGACTCGGAGATAGTAATAAGCGCCGATCACGGTCAGCGCCGCGGCGGCCAGCGCCAGCAGCTGCAGCCCGGCGTCGACCGCGGCCTGGAACACCATCAGCTTGGGCCAGAAGCCAAACAGCGGCGGAATGCCGGCGAGGCTGAACATGAACATGGCAATCGCCAGCGCCAGCAACGGCCGCGTCTGCGACAGGCCCGACAGGCTGGCGAGGCTTTCGAGCGGACGCCCCTCGGCATCGCGCATCCGCATGATGCAAAGGAAGGCGCCAAGCGTCATGACGACATAGACCGCCGAATAGACCAGCACCGCCGTCGCGCCCTCGCGGCCCCCGGCGGCAAGGCCGACCAGCGCGAAGCCGACGTTGTTGATCGACGAGTAGGCGAGCAGGCGCTTGATGTTGGTCTGGCCATAGGCGGCAACCGCGCCGAGGATGATCGAAGCGAGCGCCGCGAAGATCACGATCTGGCGCCACTGGTCGGTAACCGGACCCATCGCATCGAGGCAGACGCGGGTCGCGAGAAGGATCGCGGCAGCCTTTTGCCCTGCGGCGAAGAAAGCGGTGACCGGGGTCGGCGCGCCTTCGTAGACGTCCGGCGTCCACATATGGAACGGGACGGCGGCGATCTTGAAGGCGATGCCGGCGAGCGTGAAGACGAGGCCGAACAGCAGGCCGAGGCTGGCGCCGTTGGGGCCCGCGAAGGCAGCGGCGATGCCGTCGAAATAGGTGGTGCCGGCAAAGCCGTAGAGCAGGCTGATGCCGTACAGCAGGATACCGCTGGCGAGCCCGCCGAGTACGAAATATTTGAGGCCCGCTTCGGCCGAGCGCTCGTCGTGGCGGCGGTAGGAAGCGAGCACATATGCCGACAGGCTCTGCAGCTCGAGGCCGACGTAGAGCATCATCAGGTCGGTCGCGCTGACCATCACCGACGCGCCGAGTGCCGACAAGAGGATCAGCACCGCATATTCGGCGCCATGCTCATGGTTCTGGTCGAACCAGCCGTGCGCCATGACGATGGCGACCGCGGCGGATAGATAGATGATGACCTTGCCGAAGGCGGCAAAGCCGTCGGCCGCCCACATGCCGTCGAACACCGATCCGGCGGTCTGCGGGGCGCCGATCAGCGCGAAGCAGGCGCCGACCAGCAACGCGATGGCGGCGACATGGGTGATGGTCGAGGACCGGCGCACGAAGGCGGCGACCATCATCAGAATTACGGCGCCGAGGCCGAGGATGACTTCGGGAAGGATCGGAGCGAAAGTCATCAGTGCGCCTCCCCGGCGCCATGTTCGGTGTCCTTGGCTGCCGCAGCGGCGGCGGCCGGGTTGCCGGCGGTCGGACGGCTGTCACCAGCCGGCTTCACCCGTTCGATCCGGGTCAGCAGACGGCCAACGTCGTCGCGCATCGGCGCCATGAAGCTTTCGGGATAGACACCCATCCACAGCACGATCGCGGCGATCGGTGCCAGCAGCGCCCATTCGCGGCGGTCGAGGTCGACCATCGCCGAGGCTTCTTGTGTGCGGGCGGTTCCGTAGCTGATGCGCCAGTAGAGCCACAGCATGTAGGCGGCGCCGAGGATGATGCCGGTCGTGGCGAAGATCGCGCCCCAGGTCGACACCTCATAGGTGCCCATCATCGCCAGGAATTCGCCGACGAACCCGCTGGTGCCCGGCAGGCCGACCGCGGCCATGGTGAACAGCAGGAACAGCAAGGAATAAGCCGGCATGTTGTTCGCCAGACCGCCATATTTGACGATCTCACGGGTATGCATCCGGTCGTAGATGACACCGACGCACAGAAACAGCGCGCCCGAGACGAGGCCGTGGCTCAGCATCACGATCAGCGAGCCCTCGATCCCCTGCCGATTGAAGGCGAAGAGGCCGAAGGTGACGAACGCCATGTGCGCGACCGAGGAATAGGCGATCAGCTTCTTCATGTCGCCCTGCACCAAGGCGACGAGGCTGGTGTAGACGATGGCGACGCTCGACAGGCCGAAGACGAGCGGCACGAACTGCGCGCTGGCTTCGGGGAACATCGGCAGGCTGAAGCGGATGAAGCCGTAGCCGCCCATCTTCAGAAGTACGCCGGCAAGGATCACCGAACCCGCGGTCGGCGCTTGGACGTGGGCATCGGGAAGCCAGGTGTGGACCGGCCACATCGGCATCTTCACCGCGAAGCTGGCGAAGAAGGCCAGCCACAGCCACGTCTGGAGGCCCGGCGCGAAGTCGGTCGCCATCAGCGTCGGAATGTCGCCGGTGCCGGTCTGGCCGATCATCACTAGCATCGCGACCAGCATCAGCACCGAGCCGAGCAGGGTGTAGAGGAAGAACTTGTAGCTCGCCTTGATCCGCTCGACCCCGCCCCAGATGCCGATGATCAGATACATCGGGATCAGGCCGGCTTCGAAGAAGATGTAGAACAGCAACAGGTCCTGCGCCATGAACACGCCGAGCATCAGCGCTTCCATCAGCAGGAAGGCGGCCATGTATTCGGGTACGCGCTTGTCGATCGAGCGCCAGCTGGCACCGATGCAGATCGGCATCAGGAACACGCTGAGCATGATCAGCATCAAGGCGATGCCGTCGATGCCGAGCGCCCAGTTGAGATAAGGCGTGCCGAGGCTCACCCGCTCCTGGAATTGCCACTGCGCGCCGCCGACGTCGTAGCCAGCCCACAGGACGCAGCCGAGCACGAACAGCGCCAGCGTCGCGCCGAGCGCCAGCCAGCGCGCGCCGTCGGCCTTGAGGAACAGGCAGCCGAGCGCCGCCAGCAGCGGCAGGGCGATCATCACGGAGAGAATGGGAAAGCTCATATCAGCGGGTCATCACCCAGGTGGCCGCGCCGACCAGGCCGAGCAGCATCACGAGAGCATAGGAGTTGAGGTAGCCCGACTGCAGCACCGCCGTCATGCGGTTGCCGACGCCCACCGCATAAGCCGCGCCATGCGGGCCGAAGCGATCGATGGTCTGGACGTCGCCGCGCTTCCAGAAGAAGCGGCCGAGGGCGAGCGAGGGCCGGACGAACAGGACGTTGTAGATCTCGTCGAAATACCACTTGTTCATCAGGAAGGCGTGGATCGGCCCCGTCGCGGCGACCCACTTGGCGGGGGTGTCCGGGCGGCGGATGTAGTTGTTCCAGGCGAGTGCCAGCCCGATCAGCATCACGATGCCCGGCGTCAGCTTCACCCACAAAGGCACCTCGTGCGAGGCGTGCATCAGATGCTCGTTGAACACGAGGCTCCCGCGCCAGAATTCGGCGCCGCCTTCGGCTTCGATGAAATAATGGTGGAAGCCGAAGCCCGCGAACACCGCGCCAAGGCTGAGCACGGCCAGCGGCACCAGCATCGACCACGGGCTCTCGTGCGGGTGATAGCCCGCGGTGCCGACAACCGGCTGCGCGGTGGAATGGCTGCTGTCGCCATGCTCTTCGTCCGGGTGATCGTGATGATCGCCGTGGACCGCATGCTGGATATGCTCCGACCCTGCCCAGCGCGCCTGGCCGAAGAAGGTCAGGAAGATCAGCCGCCAGCTGTAGAAGCTGGTCAGCAGCGCGGCGAACGAACCGACGAAGAAGGCCATCGTCCCGTGCACGCTGCCGCTGGCGAACGCGCTCTCGAGGATCGAATCCTTCGAATAGAAGCCGGCGAAACCGAATACCCCAATGATCCCGACGCCGGTGATCGCCAGCGTGCCGAGCACCATCGCCCAGAAGGTCAGCGGGATCTCTTTCCGGAGCGCGCCATAGTAACGCATGTCCTGCTCGTGGTGCATGGCATGGATGACCGAGCCCGCGCCGAGGAACAGCAGCGCCTTGAAGAAGGCGTGGGTGAACAGGTGGAACATCGCCGACCCGTACGCCCCGACGCCGGCGGCGAAGAACATGTAGCCGAGTTGGCTGCAGGTCGAATAAGCGATCACCCGCTTGATGTCGTTCTGGACCAGGCCGACCGTCGCCGCGAACAGGGCGGTCGCCAGGCCGACGTATGTTACCACCGTCATCGCGGTCGGCGAAACCTCGAACATCGGCGACAGGCGGCAGACCATGAAGACGCCGGCGGTGACCATGGTCGCGGCGTGGATCAGCGCGCTGACCGGGGTCGGGCCTTCCATCGCGTCCGGCAGCCAGGTGTGGAGGCCAAGCTGCGCCGACTTGCCCATCGCGCCGACGAACAGCAGCAGGCAGAGCAGGGTCATGGTATCGACCCGCATGCCGGCAAAGCCGATGGTCGAGCCGGCCATGCCGGGCGCCGCGGCGAGGATCGCCGGGATCGAGACGGTGCCGAACACCAGGAAGGTGCCGAAGATGCCGAGGCTGAAACCGAAATCGCCGACGCGGTTGACCACGAAGGCCTTCATCGCCGCGGCATTGGCCGACGGCTTGTGGTACCAGAAGCCGATCAGCAGGTAGGAGGCGAGGCCGACCCCTTCCCAGCCGAAGAACATCTGGATCAGGCTGTCGGCGGTTACCAGCATCAGCATGGCAAAGGTGAACAGCGACAGGTAGGCGAAGAATCGAGGCTGGCTCGGATCCTCGTCCATATAGCCCCAGCTATAGAGGTGAACGAGGCTGGAGACGGTGGTGATCACCACCAGCATGACCGCCGTCAGCGTGTCGACGCGAAGGCTCCAGTCGACCGCCAGGTCGCCAGAGCGGATCCACTCCAGCACCGGCACGACCGTCGCTTCATTCGCGCCCGACATGAAGCCGAGGAAGATCGGCCAGGAAAGCGCGCAGCTGATGAACAGCGCCGCGGTGGTGATGGCCTTGGACGGCACCTTGCCGATCGCGCGTCCGCCAAGGCCTGCGACCAGCGCGGCCAGCAGCGGCAGGAAGACGATGAGGATAATGGACTGCATGTTACCCGCGCATCTGGTCGGCGGCGTCGACCGCGATGGTCCCGCGGCGGCGGAAGAAGATCACCAGGATCGCGAGCCCGATCGCGGCTTCGGCGGCGGCGACGGTCAGCACGAACATGGCAAAGATCTGTCCCTTCATGTCGCCGAGAAAGGCGCTGAAGGCGACGAGGTTGATGTTGACGCTGAGCAGCAGCAGTTCGATCGCCATCAGCATCAGGATGACGTTGCGGCGATTGAGGAAGATGCCGAGCACACCGATCACGAACAGGATCGCCGACACCGTCAGATAATGCACCAGCCCGATCACAGCTCGATCCCCTCGCCCGATGGCTGATTGACGTTGCGCACCGCATCCTGCGGACGGCGGCCGATCTGGCGATTGGCATTCTGCCCGCGCGCATCGCCGCGGCTACGGTGGGTCAGCACGATCGCCCCGATCATCGCCACCAGCAGGATAAAGCCGGCCAGCTCGAACGGCAGCAGATAGCGGCTGTAAAGCTCGGCCCCCAGCGCTTCGATGTTCTGCACCGGCTGCGCGGCGGGCGCCCCGGCCAGGGCCGGCCCGGCGTTATAGGCCGACGTCGCGATCACGATCTCGGCCAGCAGCACCAGCGCGATCAGCAGCCCGAACGGCAGGTTGCGATTGAAGCCCGAGCGAAGCTGCGTGAAGTCGATGTCGAGCATCATGACCACGAACAGGAACAGCACCGCGACCGCGCCGACGTAGACGATCACCAGCAGCATGGCGATGAACTCGGCCCCGACCAGCAGCATCAGGCCCGCCGCGTTGAAAAACGCCAGGATCAGCCACAGCACCGAATGCACAGGGTTGCGCGCGAAGATCACCAGCACGGCGGACGTGATGGTGACGGTCGCGAACAGGTAAAAGGCGAGAAGCGCGATCATGAGATGGCCGGGCGCTTAACGGTAGGGCGCATCGGCGGCAAGGTTCGCCGCGATCGCCGCTTCCCAACGGTCGCCGTTCGCGAGCAGCTTGGACTTGTCGTACAAGAGCTCCTCGCGGGTTTCGGTCGAAAATTCGATGTTCGGCCCTTCGACGATGGCATCCACCGGACAGGCTTCGGCGCACAATCCACAATAGATGCACTTCACCATGTCGATGTCGTAGCGGGTGGTGCGGCGGCTGCCGTCCTCGCGCGGTTCGGCCTCGATAGTGATCGCCAGCGCCGGGCACACCGCTTCGCACAGCTTGCAGGCGATGCAGCGTTCTTCGCCATTGGGATAGCGGCGCAGCGCATGCTCTCCGCGAAAACGCGGGCTCTGCGGCGTCTTCTCGTAGGGGTAGTTGATCGTCGCCTTGGGCTTAAAGAAATACTTCAGGGTAAGGGCATGTCCCTTCACCAGTTCCCACAGGGTGAACGACTTCAAGATCTGCGCGGCATTCATGGCCGGTCAGGCTCCATATCGGGTCAGCATCAGCCACAGGCTGATGGCGAAGACGAAGAACAGCGACAGCGGCAGGAAGATCTTCCAGCCCAGCCGCATCAGCTGATCGTAACGGTACCGCGGCACGGTCGCGCGGACCCAGCCGAAGACGAAGAAGAAGAACATCATCTTGACGAACAGCCAGATGATGCCCGGAATATCGAACCAAGGAATGAGGTCGATGTTGAGCGGCGGCAGGAACCCGCCCCAAAACAGAATGGCGTTCAGCGCGCACATCAGAATGACGTTGCCATATTCGCCGAGCCAGAAGAGCGCGAAGCTCATCGAGCTGTATTCCGTCTGGAAGCCGGCAACCAGCTCGCTTTCGGCTTCGGTCAGGTCGAACGGGGTGCGGAAGGTCTCGGCCATGGACGAGATCAGGAACACCACCGCCATCGGGAACAGCAAGGGATTGAACCCGAAGCCGTTCAGCAGCCCGAAGATGTGCCCCTGTTGCGCCATGACGATACCCGTCATGTTGAAGGTGCCGGCGTAAAGGACGACGCAGATCAGGACGAACCCGATCGACACTTCGTAGCTGACCATCTGCGCGGCCGCACGAAGCGCCGAGAAGAAGGGATATTTCGAGTTTGACGCCCAGCCGGCGATGATCACGCCGTAGACCCCGAGGCTGGACGCCGCGAGGATGTAGAGCAGGCCGACGTTGATGTCCGACAGCACCACGCCGACATCGAACGGCACCACCGCCCAGACGATCAGCGCGACGGTGAAGCTGATGATCGGCGCCAGCAGGAACAGGCCCTTGTTGGCGCTGGTCGGGACGATGGTTTCCTTGAGGAAGACCTTGAGGCCGTCGGCGAAGCTTTGCAGCAGGCCGAACGGGCCGACCACGTTGGGCCCGCGGCGCAGTGCCATCGCGGCCCAGATCTTGCGCTCGGCATAAATGATCATCGCCACCGCCAGCATCAGCGGCAGGGCGATCAGGAGGATGCCGGCGATTGTCGCCAGGAACCACGACCATTCGTAGGTCATGCCCCAGCCCTGGAACGTAGCGGTCACGGCTTAAAGGTCCCTGAGTTCCAGCCGAGCCAGAGCAAGGCTGCAACCATCATTACGAGAGTGGCGCCGACAGCGAACGCAACCTTGTTTCGGGCGCGCCAACCGAGGACGTCAACGATCACATCAATTACGGTCACTCGGCCGCCTCCGCAAAGGTCTGGCCATGGATCAGCTCGGCGGAGCAGCGCTGCATGACAGGGCTGGCGCGGCTGATGGCGTTGGTGAGGTAGAAGTCCTTGACCGGCAGGCCGACCGGGCCGCTGGCCTCGGCCGACAGCGACGGCGGCGACCACGGCAGGTCGACGAGGCCGACCTCGCCCAGCGCCGGCACCTCGGCGATCATCGCGGCGCGAAGCTGGTCGAAGCGGTCGAAGGCGAGCGGCTTGCCGATAAGATCGGACACGGCACGCAGGATCGTCCAATCCTCTCGCGCCTCGCCCGGCGCGAAGCTCGCCTTTTCGGCGCGCTGCACCCGGCCTTCGAGGTTGACGAAGGTGCCATGCTTTTCGCTGTAGGCGGCGCCCGGCAGGACGAGGTCGGCCTGACGCGCGCCCTTGTCGCCGTGATGGCCGATATAGACCTTGAAGGCGCCGGCGAAACGCTCCGGCGCGACTTCATCGGCTCCAAGCAGCAGGACCAGTTCGGGCGAGGCGGCTTCGAGGTCGGCGATGCCGCCCTTCTGTCCGTAGCCGAGCATCAGCGAGGCCATACGGCTGGCGGCGGTGTGGATGACGTTGAAGCCGTTCCAGCCGTCCTTGACCAGGCCGAGCGGACCGACCAGCGCCAGCGCCGCGCCAAGCGCGCCTGCGCCGAGCGCACCCGGACCAACGATGACCGCCGGACGCTCCGCCTTGGCAAAGGCGTCGGTGACCGCCTTGGGCAGCTTGCCGAGGATCGACAGATCGTCGCCGAGGTCGGTGACCGGATAGGTCAGGTCGACCGCCGGGCCGACGCTGAACACCGCCGCACCCGCGCGGCGCGACGCCTTGAGCAACCGCGTGTTGACCAGCGGCGCTTCCCAGCGCGGATTGGTGCCGATCAGCAGGATGGCGTCGGCCGTCTCGATCCCCGCGAGAGTGGAATTGAACGCCACCGCGCTGAGCGAGGTCACGTCATAATCGAGGCCGGTCTGCCGCCCTTCGAGCAGGCTGCTCCCCTGCCCTTCGAGAAGCTTCTTCGCCGCATACATCGTCTCGGCGTCGAGCAGGTCGCCGGCGACCGCCGCCACCTTCGAGCCCGCGCTCTTGAGCTTGGCCGCGAACACGTCGAGCGCTTCGCCCCAGGTCGCCGCGCGCAACTTGCCGCCTTCCCGCAGCCATGGGCGGTCGAGGCGATTGCGAACCAGTGCGTCGGCATGATGCCGCGTCTTGTCGCTGATCCACTCCTCGTTCACGTCCTCGTTGATGCGCGGCAGGATCCGCATCACCTGCGGCCCGCGCACGTCGAGACGGATGTTGCTGCCGACCGCGTCCATCACGTCGATCGACGGGATCTTGCGCAGCTCCCACGGGCGATATTCGTAGTTCTGCGGCGCCTGCAGCAACGCGCCCACCGGGCACAGATCGGCAAGATTGCCACTCATCTCGCTGGTCAGCGCGCGTTCCAGATAAGCCGTGATCTGCGCGTCCTCGCCGCGGTACAGCATGCCGAGCTCGGGCGTCCCCGCCACTTCCTCGGCAAAGCGCACGCAGCGGGTGCACTGGATGCAGCGGGTCATCGCGGTCTTGATGACCGGACCCATATATTTGTCGTCGACGCTGCGCTTGTTCTCGTTGAAGCGGCTCGACGAGCGGCCATAGGCCATCGCCTGGTCCTGCAGGTCGCATTCGCCGCCCTGGTCGCAGATCGGGCAGTCGAGCGGGTGGTTGATGAGGAGGAACTCCATCACCCCTTCGCGCGCCTTCTTGACCATCGCGGTGTCGGTGCGGATCGTCTGGCCGTCGGCGGCCGGCAGCGCGCAGCTCGCCTGCGGCTTGGGCGGTCCCGGCGCGACCTCGACCAGGCACATGCGGCAATTGCCGGCGATGCTCAGCCGCTCGTGATAACAGAAACGCGGGATCTCCTTGCCGGCAAGCTCGCACGCCTGCAGCACGGTCGCCCCCGCGGGGACCTCGATCTCTTCGCCGTCGACGGTAACCTTGGGCATTATTCCGCAGCCTCGAGCATCGCCCCGCCGTTGCGCTCCGCCATGCGGCGTTCGAGCTCGGGGCGGAAATGTTTGATCAGGCCCTGGATCGGCCACGCCGCGGCATCGCCGAGCGCGCAGATGGTGTGGCCTTCGACCTGCTTGGTGACGTCGTGCAGCTTGTCGATCAGGTCGGGCGTGCCGTCGCCTTCGCGAAGCCGCTCCATGATCCGCCACATCCAGCCGGTGCCTTCGCGGCACGGGGTGCACTGGCCGCAGCTCTCATGCTTGTAGAAATAGCTGATGCGGCTGATCGCACGGACGATGTCGGTCGACTTGTCCATGACGATAACCGCGGCGGTGCCGAGGCCCGAGCCGACGGCTTTCAAGCCATCGAAGTCCATCGGCGCGTCCATGATCTCGGCCGCCGGGACCAGCGGCACCGAGCTTCCGCCCGGAATCACGGCCAAGAGATTGTCCCACCCGCTACGGATGCCGCCGCAATGGCGATCGATCAGCTCGCGGAAGGAGATACTCATGCTCTCCTCGACCACGCACGGCTTGTTCACGTGCCCGCTGATCTGGAAGAGCTTGGTGCCCTCGTTCTTTTCGCGCCCGAAGCCCGCGAACCAGCTGGCGCCGCGGCGCAAAATGGTCGGGACCACCGCGATCGATTCGACGTTATTGACGGTGGTCGGGCAGCCGTAGAGGCCCGCGCCGGCCGGGAACGGCGGCTTGAGGCGTGGCCGGCCCATCTTGCCTTCGAGGCTTTCCAGCATCGCGGTTTCCTCGCCGCAGATGTAGGCGCCCGCGCCGCGGTGGCAGAAAATGTCGAAGTCGTAGCCCGACCCCGCCGCATTCTTGCCGACCAGGCCCGCCGCATACGCCTCGGCGATCGCCTTTTCGAGCGCTTGGGCTTCGCGGATATATTCGCCACGAATGTAGATGTAGCAGGCCCGCGCGCGCATCGCGAAGCTGGCGATCAGCGCGCCTTCGATCAGCTTGTGCGGATCGTGGCGGATGATCTCACGGTCCTTGCAAGATCCCGGCTCGGATTCGTCGGCGTTGATGACGAGGAAGTTGGGTTTGCCGGGTTTCGGCTCCTTGGGCATGAAGCTCCACTTCATGCCGGTCGGGAAGCCCGCCCCGCCGCGCCCGCGCAGGCCCGAGGCCTTGACCGCGTCGATGATCGCGTCGGGACCGACGGCCATCAGCGCCTTCGTATTGTCCCAGTCGCCGCGCGCCTGCGCCGCCTTCAGATCGGGCGACTGAAAGCCGTAGACGTTGGTGAAGATGCGGTCCTTGTCGGACAGCGGCCCGGTGTAGCCCATCAGTTGAAGACCCCGGCAAGCGCAAGCGCGATCAGCACGACGATGCCCAGCACCACGAACTTGATCGTGCCCTTGATGAATTTGAGAACAAGGAGACCGACGACGACGCCGACGATGATCCCGAGGACCGTGCTGTCCACCTCAGGCGCCCTCCCCGGCTTCCGCCCACATCGGGCGATAGTCGTAGTTGCGCTCGGTCATCTTCTTGAGGCTGGTCGGACCGCCTTCGGGACAGCTCGTGTGCCGCCCGATCTGCGAGCCGGCCTTGACCGGACGCCCGGCCGCCAGCGCGTCGAGCAAAGCGGTGGTGCTTTCCTCGGTCAGATCCTCGAAATTGTCGTCGTTGATCTGGACCATCGGGGCATTGGCGCAGGCGCCGAGGCACTCGACCTCGGTCAGCGTCCACAGGCCGTCGGCGGTTGTCCCGCCCTTTTTCATGCCCTTGGCATAGCAGGCCTTGAGCACGTCGTCCGACCCGCGCAGCATGCACGGCGTCGTGCCGCACACCTGGACGTGATACTTGCCGACCGGGACGAGGTTGAACATGGTGTAGAAGCTGGCGACCTCCATCGCGCGGATCGGCGGCAGCCCGCATTCCGCCGCGACGAACTCGATCACGGGAATAGGCAGCCAGCCCTGCGTGCCGGTCTCGATACCGACCTGCCGCTGCGCGAGATCGAGCAAAGGAATCACCGCCGACGCCTTGCGGCCCTCGGGATATTTGGCCAGCGCACGCGAGGCTTCGGGCGCATGGGCCTTGTCCCACGAAAACGTCCCCCAACGCTCGCGCAGCTCAGGGACGTCGGGGGCGAAATGACGCTCAGCCATTGTTCAATTCCGTATTCGCCAGGGTCGCACGGCGCCGTTCGATCTGCGGGCGCAGATAGCCCCACCAGATCCCATTCCATAGCGCCGCAGCCACCGTGGCCGCGGTTCCGGTCAGAAGCTCGATCTTGGGCAGGGTGATAAAGCGCGCATGCGCCGCGATCGTCACGACGAACCAAACCGCCGACAAAACGGAAATCGGTTTACGCCATCGCGTCAGCGCAGCGGCCATCCGGTCGAGCGCACGTGTCACCGGTCACACTCCCCGAACACGATGTCCATCGCGCCCAGCACGGCAGTCGTATCGGCCAGCATGTGACCCTTCATCATGAAGTCCATCGCCTGCAGGTGACTGAACGCGGTCGGGCGGATCTTACAGCGGTAGGGCTTGTTGGTGCCGTCGGCGACCAGATACACGCCGAATTCGCCCTTGGGGCTTTCGGTCGCGACATACACTTCGCCCGCAGGCACGTGATAGCCTTCGGTGTAGAGCTTGAAGTGGTGAATGAGCGCCTCCATCGAGGTCTTCATCTCGGCGCGCTTGGGCGGGAACACCTTGCGGTCGTCGGAGCCGATCGGACCCGCCGGCATCTCGTTCAGGCATTGGCGAACGATGCGCCAGCTCTGCCGGACCTCTTCCACGCGAACCATGAAGCGGTCGTAGCAATCGCCGCGCGTACCCACCGGCACGTCGAACTCCATCCGGTCGTAGACCTCGTACGGCTGCGACTTGCGGATGTCCCACGGCATCCCCGAACCGCGGATCATCGGGCCCGAGAAGCCCCAGGCGATCGCGTCTTCCTTGGAGACGATGGCAATGTCGACGTTGCGCTGCTTGAAGATGCGGTTGTCGGCGACCAGGCTGATCGCGTCTTCGAACAGCTGTAGCCGCTTGTCGAGGAAGGTGCCGATTTCATCCAGCGTCTTGGGCGCGATGTCCTGATGGACGCCGCCGACGCGGAAATAGTTGGCGTGCATCCGCGCGCCCGACACGCTTTCGTAGATCTGCATCAGATCTTCGCGAAGCTCGAACAGCCACAGGTTGGGCGTCATCGCGCCCACGTCCATGACGTGGGAGCCAAGGTTCAGCATGTGGTTCTTGATGCGGGTCAGCTCCGCCATCATCACCCGGATGTACTGGGCGCGCAGCGGGATCTCGAGACCCATGAGTTTCTCGGCCGCCAGCACGAAGCTATGCTCCATGCACATCGGCGAGCAGTAATCGAGGCGATCGAAATAAGGGATCGCCTGCGCGTAGGTCTTGTATTCGATCAGCTTTTCGGTGCCGCGGTGAAGCAGGCCGACGTGCGGATCGCAGCGTTCGACGATCTCGCCGTCCAGCTCCATGATCAGGCGCAGAACGCCGTGTGCCGCAGGGTGCTGCGGGCCGAAGTTGATCGTGTAGTTCTGGATCGCCTCGTCGCCGAGGTTCTGATCGCCGCGCTCGGGCAGCACGCCCACTTCGACACGGGTGGTCTGGCGGGCCGTGTCCACGGCGACGCCCTGTTCTTCGCTGATCGCCATTATTGCGCCTCCCCGCTGTCGCGGGTCACGTTTTTGCTATCGGGAACCGGCTCGTCGATCTCGGTCGCCTTGCCGCCGAGCTGCGCCGACTTTTCGCCGTTCGACTTGCGCGCTTCGGCCGACGCTTCGGCCATGCCGGCGGTCTTCCGGTCCTCGTTATCGGTATTGTACGGCTTCTCGCCGCCACGCTCGCCGGCGCCTTTGCCAGCTTCGACCTTCGGCGGCTCTGCCTTCGCCGGGGCCGGCGAGGCGGCGCCGGGCGCTTGCGGTTCGGCCTTTTCATCGCCCGGCAGGCGATATTCCGGGCCATTCCACGGCGTCAGGAAGTCGAACGAGCGGAAATCCTGAGCCAGGCTGACGGGTTCGTAGACCACGCGCTTTTCGGCTTCCGAATAACGCATCTCGGTATAACCAGTCAGCGGGAAGTCTTTGCGCAGCGGATAACCCTCGAACCCGTAATCGGTGAGGATGCGGCGAAGGTCGGCATTGCCAGCGAAGGTGACGCCATAAAGGTCGAACACCTCGCGCTCGAGCCAGCCGGCGACCGGCCACAGGGTCGTGACCGTCGGCACCGGGGTTGCCTCGTCGGTCCGCACCTTGACGCGGATGCGCCGGTTCCGGGTCAGCGAAAGCAGGTGATAATTGACCTCGAAGCGCTCGGGATTTTCGGGGTAATCGACCCCGGCGATCTCCATCAGCTGCTGATATTCGAGGCCCGGCGTGTCGCGCAGCAGGCGGCAGGCGTCGGCCACGCCGTCGCGTTGCACGGTCAGCGTGATCTCGTCCGCCTGATCCTTCACCTCGAGGATCAGCGAACCGAGCGCAGCTTCGGCCGCTGCGATCACGCCCTCGTCGGATGCGGTCCTGGGAGCCGAATGGGTCACCGCTCGATCGTCCCTTCGCGACGGATCTTCCGCTGCAATTGCATGATCCCGTAGAGCAGGGCCTCGGCGGTCGGCGGGCAGCCCGGGACATAGATATCGACCGGCACGATCCGGTCGCAACCGCGGACGACGCTGTAGCTATAATGGTAATAGCCGCCGCCATTGGCGCAGCTGCCCATCGAGATCACGTAGCGCGGCTCGGCCATCTGGTCGTAGACGCGGCGAAGTGCCGGGGCCATCTTGTTGCAGAGCGTACCGGCGACGATCATCACGTCCGACTGACGCGGGCTCGCGCGCGGGGCGACGCCGAAGCGTTCGAGGTCGTAGCGCGGCATGTTGACGTGGATCATCTCCACCGCGCAGCAGGCCAGCCCGAAGGTCATCCACCACAGCGAACCCGTGCGGGCCCAGGTGAACAGGTCCTCGGCAGAGGTGACGAGAAAGCCCTTCTCGTCGAGGTCCTTGCCCATTTCGGTCAGGCGGGCATGTTCGGGCGAGCCGGGCGTCAGGCCATAGGCGCGCGCAATCTCTTCCTCGGTCGGATAGGGATTGGCCGCGGGGTCGAGCATCACTCCCATTCGAGCGCTCCCTTCTTCCAGGCATAAGCGAGGCCGAGGCCGAGTTCGGCGAGGAACACCATCATCGCGCCCCAGCCGAGCCAGCCGGTGCTGTCGAGCGTGACCGCCCACGGGAACAGGAACGCCGCTTCGAGATCGAACACGATGAACAGGATCGCGACCAGGTAGAAGCGGACATCGAACTGCGAACGCGAATCCTCAAACGCCGGGAAGCCGCACTCATATTCGGTCAGCTTCTCGACATAAGGCTTGTCCGCGCCGGTAAACTTGGACGCGATGATCGGCGCGATCACGAACACCAGGCTGAGCACCAAGGCCACACCCAGGAACAGCAGGATCGGCAGATATTGTGCGGCAACTGCGGCCACGCGAGACTCTCCGGTATTAGGTTGGCCGCGCTCTAGAGCAGGGCTGGCCCGGAAACAACCGTCAGAAGGACCATATGGTCCCCCTTTGTCCCTTTAGCGGGACCCGCCCGGCCTCAATTGCGCAGCGCGCTTGCAACGAGCTTGTGAAGGCGGCTGTGGAGGTCGCCGTTGGCAGCGATATACTCGCGGCGATCCAGCATCCGGTCCTGCCCGCGATAGTCGGACACGAACCCGCCCGCTTCCTTGACCAGCAGGGTTCCCGCCGCACTGTCCCACACGTCGAGATCGTCTTCCCAGAAGCCGTCCATCCGGCCTGCCGCGACCCACGCGAAGTCGAGACTGGCGGCACCGAACCGGCGGATGCCCGCAACCTCCGGCGCGATGGCGGAATAAATGCGGTTCCATTGCGCGACGTCCGACCGGCCGAGATGCGGGATGCCGGTGCCGACCAGCGCCTCGTCGAGATAGCGCCGCGCCGACACGCGCAGGCGGCGGTCGTGAAGCCAGCTGCCACGACCCTTTTCGGCCCAGAACGTCTCGTCCGTCAGCGGCTGGTAGACCAGCGCATGGGTGATGTCGGGCTGCCCGTTGGGCTTCTTCTCCTCAACCGCGATCGAGATGGCGAAGTGCGGGATGCCGTGGAGGAAGTTGGTGGTCCCATCCAGCGGATCGACGATGAACCGCGGCTTGGCGGGATTGCCCGCAATCTCGCCGCTTTCCTCGAGCAGGAAGTTCCAGTCCGGACGCGCGGCCTTGAGCTCGCCGAGGATCGTCTCTTCCGCCTGACGGTCGGCCATGGTGACGAAATCGCCCGGGCCTTTCTTGGACACCTGCAGCTCGCCCACCTCCCCGAAATCGCGGCGAAGTTTGGGGGCGGCCTTGCGGGCGGCCTTTTGCATGACGGCGATCAGGCCGGAGTGAGAAACCATGGCAAATCTCCCCCCTCCCGAATACGGGAGGGGACGGGGGTGGGTCGGTTGGGCGGGACAGGCGAACCCTGCCCCGGGCTCATTCAGTCCGCGCGGCGGACGTAGGTCTGCTCGTAGACGTCGACCACGATCTTGGTGCCGCTCGAAATGTGCGGCGGGACCATGACGCGCACGCCATTGTCGAGGATCGCGGGCTTGTAGCTGGACGAAGCGGTCTGGCCCTTAACCACGGCGTCGGCTTCGACGATGGTGGCTTCGATGGTGTCAGGAAGCTGCACCGAGATGGCCTCTTCCTCGTAAAGCTCCATGACGACGTCCATGCCGTCCTGCAGGAAAGCCGCGGCATCCCCCAGCAGGTCGCGCGGCAGGCTAACCTGGTCGTAGGTATCCTTGTCCATGAACACGAGCATGTCGCCTTCAGGATAAAGGAACTGGAAATCCTTGGTGTCGAGGCGGACGCGTTCGACGCTTTCGGCCGAGCGGAAGCGGACGTTGTTCTTGCGACCATCGCGCAGGTTCTTGAGCTCGACCTGCATGTAGGCGCCGCCCTTGCCGGGCTGGGTGTGCTGGATCTTCACCGCACGCCAGATGCCGCCTTCATATTCGATGATGTTGCCGGGACGAATTTCGACGCCGCTGATCTTCATGGATCCGCTACTTCCGCTTCTACAGGTTGAAAGAGCTTGGCCGAAAACGATCAGCCGAGGGCCAGCCCCCTAGCCGCGTTCGCCTTTTCCGGCAAGCTGCGGGTAGGGATTGATCGGTGCCCCCTGCCACCAGCGCTCGCCAGGACCCATCCGGTAGATGGCGTAATGAAGATGCGGTCCCGACGGGCTGGCGTTGCCGCTGATGCCAACCGTGCCGATGGGATCGCCCCGGCGAATGCGTAGCCCTTCCCGCAGGCCCGGTGCGTAGGAATCGAGATGGGCGTAATAATGCAGCCACTGGCCGTCGGGTGAGCGGACGTAGGCCGTGATTCCGCCGCCGCCGCGCGAAAAGAACAGTTTTTCGACCGTTCCCTCGGTTGCCGCGACGACAGGGGTGCCGCGCGGCGCCATGATGTCGATGGCGTTGTGCACGCGGCTCCCGCCGCCCCGGCTCGCCGTATACGTGTCGGTGAGCTGCGCGGCTCTGATCCCGGCCACGGGGATGGCCAGCCCCGAGGACGAGATGATCAACGGCCCGGCCGGCCCGCCGTCGCGGCGCGGCGCATGGGCGCTGCGATCGACCCCGACCCGCTCGGCCGCCTCGGTGGCGATTGCTTCAGCAGCGGAGGGCGGGTCGGAGCCGCGGCTGACGTTGCGCCACCACAGCCACGCCCCGAACGCCAGCAAGGCAAAGACGATGGCATTGCCGAAGACACTGAGCCGGCTGACCCGCACCGCTGCCCCCTATCGTCCCGTCAGGCCTGGAAGATGGCCGTGAAGCCGGGCTTCATGATCCGGCTCAGGCGGATCACGTCCCAGTTGGCAAGCCGGATGCAGCCCGAGCTTTCCGCCCGGCCGATGGTCGCAGGCGAATCGGTGCCGTGGATGCCGTAATGTTCCTTGGTGAGATCGAGCCAGGCGACCCCGACCGGCCCGTTCGGTCCCGGCGGCAGCATCTGCTCGGGCTCGTTCGGGTCTTTCCCCTTGAGGAGTCGCGGCTGATATTTGAACGGCGGTTCGAAAGCATAGGTCGTCACCTTCCAGCGACCGATCGGCAGCGGATATTGCGCCGATCCCATGGTCACCGGGAACTGGGCGACCAGCTTGCCCGGATTGTCGTCGAGCTTGGGCGCCGGACCGGGATCGCTATTGGTGCTGTACTGTCCCTTGGGCACCTCACCCTCGTACACCCGCATCACGCCTTCGGACTTGTCGACGACGATGAAGTCGCCCCTCGGCTGATTGGCATCGACATTGAAGAAATTGAGCAGCCGCCCCTGCTTGTCGTCGATCGCCCCGGCATAATCGCGCGAGCCGGGAAGCACGTTCGGCAGCCGCAGCACCGCGCCCAGCCCGATCGGTTTGTCCGGACCGTTCAGCGCGACGATCGTCTGCGGCGTGGTGTGAAAACGCTCGGCCAGCTGCTCGAGCGAATTACGATAATAGAGCCCTTTCAACTTCGCCTGATCCGCCGCGTCCTTGGGGAACGGAAAGACGAAAGGTCCGCGGACGTCGTTTTCGCCGAGCTGCAGCATCCGGGTCGAAGGCCGCTTGAGCTGAAGCAGCGCCTGCCGGGTCGCACCGTCGAGCTCGCCCGTCACCGGCAGATTGCGGCTTTGCTGAAACCCGCGCAGCGCCTGCGCGAACACCATGCCCTTCTTGCCGTCGATCACCCCGCTCGGAAAACCGGCGACATCGAGCAGGACCTGTGCGTGAAAAACCGTGCCGTCGATCGGCGAACCCGGCGTGCCCGGGGCTACCCACGGCTTGGCGGTCGTGGCGGTGGCCGTGTTGCTGGTGGCGGAAGGCTGCTGCGCCAGCGCATGGCCGGCCGCGGCAAGGCTTGCGCCGGCGGCGAGAAGAACGACAGTACGCATCGCTTGAAATCCTCGAACGTAATTTGGTTGTGACCCGAAACGATCAAGACCCGGCTTCTTTCCCGACCGCCGCGCGGAAACGCTTTGCGCGCCTCCCTCGTTAGCGTTGTCATGCCCAAGGCCATCCTGTTCGACATCGACGGCACCCTCGTCGACAGCAACCAATTCCATGTGCTCGCTTGGGCCGAGGTGCTGCGCGCCACGGGGCACGAGTTCCGGCTTGCCCGTATCCACTCCGAGGTGGGCAAGGGCGCCGACAATTTCGTGAAAGGTCTGTTGCCCGATGCCAGCGAGGCCGAAGTGAAGGCGCTCGGCAAGGCGCATGCCAAGGTCTTCGCCCGCGACTATATCCACCGGCTGAAGCCCTTTCCGGGGGCGCATGACCTTCTCGAGCGCTGTCATGGTCATGGCCTCAAGGTCATGCTCGCGACCTCCGCCAGCGAGAAGGAAGTGAAGCGGCATCTCGACGTGCTGGATGCCCGCGATTTCGTCGACGGTTGGATCACCGCCGACGACGTCGACTGCTCCAAACCCTGCCCCGACATTTACGAGGCAGCAGCGCGCAAGGCGGGGGTAACGCCCGGCGAGGCCCTCGCGATCGGCGATTCGCCGTTCGACATCGAGTCCGCGGCGGCGGCCGGAATCAGGATCGTGGCGGTCCGCTCGGGCCTGTTTCCCGACGACCAGCTTAGCGGCGCGCTCGCGATCTACGACAATGTCGAGGCGCTGCTCGACCGCTTCGACGAAAGCCCGCTCAGCCGCGCTTGAGGATTGGCTGGAAGGCCTCGACCACCCTGGCCGGGTCGGGCGCGTTCCACACCGCTCCGCTGACCGCCAGAAAGTCGGCACCGGCCTCGACCAGCCCGCGACCATTGTCCGGCGTGATCCCGCCGATCGCGACGCAGGGCAGCTCGAACAGGGTCGCCCACCAGCCGAGGATGCCGAGTTCGGGAACGTGGCTGACTTCCTTGGTTGCGGTCGGGAAAAAGGCTCCGAAGGCGACATAGTCGGCGCCCGCTTCGCCGGCCTCCATCGCAAGGTGGCGGCTGTCGTGACAGGTGACGCCGATCTGCGCCGCCGGTCCGAGGAGAGCGCGGGCTTCGCGCGGATCGCCGTCCTTCTGGCCGAGGTGAACGCCGTCCGCCCCCATCCGCTTGGCAAGGCTCATGTCGTCGTTGACGATGAACGCGGTGCCGGCCTCGGCGCAGATGCGCTGCAGCGGCCCGGCAAGGCGCGCGAGGGCGTGCTGATCGACGCCCTTCACCCGCAACTGGAACGCCGCCACCTCTCCGCCGCCAAGCGCCGCGCGGAGCCGGTCGGGGAAATCGCCGCCGACCTCCTGCGGGCTGATGAGGTAAAGCGACGCATCCCCCCTTCCCTGCGGCTCGAAGCGGTCGGCAAAGCCTTCAACGGTCAGGTCGTCATCGTCCATGCGGGCACGCCCTAGCGGCGAAACCCGGCGCGGAACAGGGCAGCGGTGAGCAGCCAGAGTAAGCCGAACGATGCGCCGAAGATCGCCCCGCGCGGGTCCATGCCATAGCCGCCGAGCGCGATTGCGACCTGCAAAGCGGCGGAAAGCAGCGCGAGCCGGGAGGTGGTCATCGGCCGCAGTCGGACCAGCAGCCCGCCACCCAATGTCACCGCGGGCGGGATGAGGAACAGCAGATTATAGGGTTCGCCGTCGCCGATCATGCCAACCGCGAGATTGACCCAGATCGTGAGAAAGGTCGTCAGCACGGCGGCCGCCGCGCCCAGCCGCACGAACGTGCTTCCCGACTGGCGGATCAGAAACTCGATACCCAATCCGACACTGCCAAGAAGCACGCCCATGATGAGGAAATCGGACGCGGTCCACGGGAAGCGGAGAATGGCCGGCAGCGATAGGAGAGCCGCCAGCGCTCCCCAGCCGGCGACACGCCAGGGGTTGAGAAAGCGGCGGGGCGGCGGGGCGGCGGTCAGTTCGGTCATGACAAGCATCCTGTTATTGAGGGTCGATGATGCTTGTCACCTTGGCCATCGCTCTGCTGAAAGGCATGAGCGGGAGGTGAGGATTTGCTGAGCAATGAGGTTCTGGAGTTTGCCGGCTTCCGGCTGGAGCCCGCCGAACGGCGGCTGACCCGCGATGGCGCCCTGGTCGAGGTCAGCGGCCGCTATCTCGATGCCTTGCTCCTGCTTGCCCGCCAGCCCGGCGAGCTTGTCACCAAGGATCGCTTCATGACCGAGGTCTGGCGCGGCGTGCCGGTGACCGACGAAGCGCTGACCCAATGCATCCGCGCGTTGCGCAAGGCGCTCGGCGATCAGGCGGGACGGCCGCGCTTCATCGAGACGGTGCCGCGGCACGGCTATCGCTTCCTCGCCGATGTCCGCCGCAGCGAAGCGCGCGGCGTAGTGAGCGCGGAGGCGATCGAGCGCAAACCAGCGCCGCGCTGGCTGCCGTGGTATGATGTCCTGCTGCTCGGCGGCGCCGGTCTCGCCGGGGGCGCGGCGGCCGGGCTGCTCGGGGGAATCGGCTACGGCATGCTCGCCGCGACGGAGCCGCCGCCCGGGACCGGGGCGATATCGATCGTGCTGGTGATGACCTGCCTTTGCCTGCTGGTCGGCATGATCGGCGGCCTCGGCGTCGCGGGCGGCAGCGCGCTCGGGCGGATGTGGGCGCGCGGACGATTGCTGCCGCTGATGCTCGGCGGCGCGGTTGGCGGAATGCTGGTGGGATCGCTCGGCCGCTTGGTCGGCCTCGACGCCTTCGCCCTGTTGATCGGAAGCCGGCCGCTGGCGATCACGGGAGGCAGCGAAGGGCTGATCATCGGGGCAATGACCGGCGTCGCCCTCTGGCTTGCAGAGCGCGGGCCTCCGACGCTCGCAACGATGACAGCAAAGGGTGCGCTGCTGGGCGCGCTCGCCGGGCTGCTGGTAACCCTCGGCGGGGGCAAGATGATGGCGGGCAGCCTCGCCGGTCTCGCCGCGGCTCACCCCGACGCGCCGCTCGGCCCGTTGCTGGCTTCGCTGACCCCGACGCGGCTTCTGCTCGCCGGCGCGGTCGAGGGAGCGATCTTTATCGCCGCTCTCGCCTTCGCCTTCACCCTGACGCTGCGAAGCCGCGGCGCCGACTGACGGGCTTTACGCCACCGACGCGGCGTGAATCTCGTCGATCGCGCCGCCCAGCGTCTTGTCGAATTCTTCGTCCGACTGCTGATGACGAAGATCGCTTAACAGCGCGCGGCTGAAGCTGGCGATCATGCCTGGGTTCTGAGCGAGCTGCTCGCACGCTTCCGAGCGGCTGAAGCCGCCCGACAGCGCCACGACGCGAAGCACGCGCGGGTGCTTGGTCAGAGCGTCGAACAGACCCGCTTCGGCCGGGATCGACAGCTTCAGCATCACCTGCTCGCCTTCGGGCAGGCGATCGAGGTGACGGAGGATCTCGTCACGCAGCAGCGCATCCGACGCGGCGCGGTCGGCGCTCTTGATGTTCACCTCGGGCTCGATGATGGGCATCATGCCGTGGCGCAGGACTTGGATCGCGACTTCGAACTGCTGGCCGACCACCGCGGCGATGCCCGCTTCGTTGGCCTGATTGATGACCGAACGCTCCTTGGTCCCGAACACGCCGAGGCCCTTGGCGCGGGTCAGCAGATCGTCGAGGCCGGGGATCGGCTTCATCAGCTGGACGCCGTCGCGCTCGTCCTCAAGGCCCTTGTCGATCTTGATGAAGGGAACGATCCCGCGCTCGATCAGCGCGGTCGGAGTCGGCTTTCCGTCGACGTCGCCGTCCATGGTCTTTTCGAACAGGATCGCCCCGATCACCTTTTCGCCCGAAAAGCAGGGCGACGTGATGATCCGGCTGCGCATCTGGTGGATGAGGCCGAACATCTCCTCATCGTTCGAATAGGCGTCTTCCTCGACGCCATAGCCCTTGAGCGCTTTAGGCGTCGATCCACCCGATTGGTCGAGCGCGGCGATGAACCCCTGTCCGGCCGCAATCTTCGCCCGCATTTCTTCGCTCGTCATGACGCTCCCTTGACCCTGCTGCATACGTATGCGGCAGGCTCTAACCGGGCATCAGCCGCCGCGCAACAAAGCTAGGCGCCGAGCGCGGCAACTCCGGGGAGGGTGCGCCCTTCCATCCATTCGAGGAAGGCCCCGCCGGCGGTCGAGACGAAGGTGAAGTCGTCCGACACCCCGGCGTGATTGAGCGCCGCGACGGTATCGCCGCCGCCCGCGACCGAGACCAGGCTACCGTCGGTGGTCAGCGCCGCCGCGATCCGCGCCAGCGCCACGGTGGCGGAATCGAACGGCGGCGTCTCGAACGCGCCGAGGGGACCGTTCCAGACGAGGGTGCGGCAAGTCTTGAGCGCATCGCCCAAAGCCTCGACCGCCGACGGCCCGACGTCGAGGATCATCTCGTCGGTGGCGACTTCGTGGACGTTGACGGTGCGCAGGCTCGGCGGATTGGCGGCGAATTCCTTGGCCACCACCACGTCGTAAGGCAGGTGAACGGTGCAATTCGCTTTGTCGGCCGCTTCGAGGATCGCTTCGGCCTGGCCGGTCAGCTCATGCTCGCACAGCGACTTGCCGACATCCACTCCGCGCGCGGCAAGAAAGGTGTTGGCCATGCCGCCGCCGATGATCAGGTGATCGACCTTGCCGACGAGGTGCAGCAGCACCGCAAGCTTGGTCGAGACCTTGGCCCCGCCGACCACCGCCGCGACCGGACGCTCGGGCGACCCCAGCGCAGCCTGGAGGGCTTTCAGTTCGGCTTCCATCGCCCGCCCGGCGAAGCTCGGCAGCAGGTGGGCGACACCCTCGGTCGAGCTGTGCGCCCGGTGCGCGGCGGAGAAAGCGTCGTTGACGTAATAGTCACCAAGCGCCGCGATCGCGCGGCTGAGTTCGGGGTCGTTCTTTTCTTCGCCCGCATGGAAGCGGGTGTTCTCCAAGACGGCGATCGAGCCCGCCGTCATGGTCGAGATCGCCCGGGACGCATGTTCGCCCTGGCAATCCTCGACAAAACGGACCGAACGGCCGGTGAGGTCGGTCAGCGGCTTGACCAGCAAAGCGGTCGACATATCGGGGCGGACCTGCCCCTTGGGCCGGCCGAAGTGGCTGAGCAGCAGGACGATCGCGCCGCGGTCCGACAGCTCGAGGATCGTCGGTAGCGCGGCCTGCAGGCGGGTCGCGTCCGAGACGGCGCCATCCTGCATCGGCACGTTCAGATCGACGCGGACGAGCACGCGCTTGCCGCCGAGGTCGTTCGGCAGGTCGTCGAGGGTCTTGAAGTCGGGCATCTTATTCTCCGTTCGTGCCGAGCGAAGTCGAGGCACTGGTGTGCGCCCCTCGACTTCGCTCGGGGCAAACGGCGACTGGTGGCTTAGCCGAGCTTGGCCATCGCGCCGGCCGTATCGACCATGCGGTTCGAGAAGCCCCATTCATTGTCATACCAGCTGACGACGCGGACGAGCTTGCCTTCGAGAACGGCGGTTTCGAGGCTGTCGATGGTCGAGCTCGCCGGCGAATGGTTGAGGTCGATCGAAACCAAGGGATCGGTGGAGTAGTCGAGGATGCCCTTCAAGGGACCGCTCTCGCTCGCCGCCTTGAGCAGGCCATTCACCTCGTCGAGCGTGGTGTCGCGCTTGGGCGTAAAGGTCAGGTCCACCATCGACACGTTGGGCGTCGGCACGCGCACGGCCGAGCCGTCGAGCTTGCCCTTCAGTTCCGGAAGCACTTCGCCGACCGCGCGGGCAGCGCCGGTGGTGGTCGGGATCATGCTCATGCCCGCCGCGCGCGCGCGACGCATGTCGGAATGGATCTGATCGAGGATCTTCTGGTCGTTGGTGTAGGCATGGATGGTGGTCATCAGCCCGCGCTCGATGCCGATCGCATCGTTCAGCACCTTGGCGACCGGCGCCAGGCAGTTGGTGGTGCAGCTGGCGTTCGACACGATCTTGTGTTCGTCGGTCAGCTTGTCGTGATTGACGCCGTAGACGACCGTCAGGTCGGCGCCCTTGGCCGGGGCCGAGATGAGCACGCGCTTGGCGCCTGCCGCGAGATGCTTTTCGCCGCCGGCCTTGTCGGTGAAGAAACCGGTGCACTCGAGCGCGATCTCGACGCCATGCTCCTTGTGCGGCAGGTTCGCCGGGTCACGCTCGGCGGTGACCGCGATGCGCTTGCCATTGACGATGATCGCGTCGCCTTCGGCGCTCACCTCGCCCGGGAAGCGGCCATGCACGCTGTCGCGGCTGAACAGCCAGGCATTGGCCTTGGCGTCGGCGAGATCATTGATCGCGACCAGTTCGAGCCCGCAGTCCGGACGCTCGAGGATGGCGCGAGCGACCAGGCGGCCGATGCGCCCGAACCCGTTGATGGCGACCTTTGTCATCGTTTTCTCTTTCCTCTTCTTCATGCGCCCCGAGCGACGTCGCGGGGCAATACGCTTACCGTGCCCGGCACGGACGGCGCGGGTTTAACTGGGATGGGCCTCGGCTTCGGCGAGAACGGCGGGGCTGCTTTCCTTGCCGCGCCCGGCATGACCGACTTCTTCGAGCTTGCTCATGATCTTGGGCGCGATCTTGTCGACGGTCAGCCCGAAATGATCGTAAAGATCCTTGGCCGGCGCGCTGGCACCGAAGCCGTCCAATCCGAAGCGCAGGCCCTGCACCATGGTCAAACGCTCCCAGCCGAAGGTGGTGCCGGCCTCGATCGACACCCGCAGCACCTGCTGAGGCGAAACGGTCGGCAGCACGCTCTCGCGATACTCTTCGTCCTGCGCTTCGAACCGGCGCCAGTTGGGCAGGCTGACGACACGGACGGCGACGCCCTCCCCGTCCAGCCTGTCGGCGACGTCAAGCGCCAGTTCGACCTCGGACCCGGTGGCAATGAGGATGACCTTGGGGTCGGCGTGCTGGCGGACGATGTAGCCACCCCGCGCGCTCAGATTCTCATCGGACGCTTCGGTCCGCACCGGCCGCAAATTCTGGCGCGACAGGCAGAGGACCGAGGGACCGTTCTGCTTCAATGCCTCGGCCCAGGCTTCGGCGGTTTCCACCGCATCGGCAGGGCGCCAGACTTCCAGATTGGGAATCAGCCGCAGGCTCTGGATATGCTCCACCGGCTGGTGGGTCGGGCCGTCCTCGCCAAGCCCGATCGAGTCGTGGGTCATGACATAGACCACACGGGCATTCTGGAGGGCTGAGAGGCGCATCGCGGCGCGGCAATAATCGGAGAAGACCAGGAAGGTCCCGCCGTAGGGGATCACCCCGCCGTGCAGCGCCATGCCGTTCATCGCGGCGGCCATGCCGAACTCGCGAATGCCGTAATAAACGTAGCGGCCGCTATAATCCTCGGCGGTCAGCGGGCCGGTGGTCTTGGTCTTGGTGTTGTTGGAGCCGGTAAGATCGGCCGAACCGCCGATGGTCGCCGGCACCGCGACGTTGATGACTTCAAGCGCCATCTCGCTCGCCTTGCGGGTCGCGACGGTGGGCGGGTTCTCGATCAGCGCCTGGACATAAGGTCGCAACCAGCGCTCGTCGGGATCGCCGGCCATGCGGCGGCGGAAGTCGTCGGCCTTGTCGCTGGCGGCGAGCCGTTTCTCCCACGCTTCGCGCTCGGCGGCACCGCGGCTGCCGGCCTTGGCCCAGGCTTCGCGCACGTCGGCGGGGATGGTGAATTCCTGCGGATCGAGCCCTAGGCCCTTGCGCGCCGCTTCGACCTCATCCTTGCCCAGCGCCGCACCGTGGGTCGCCGAGGTGCCCTGCTTGTTGGGCGCGCCATAACCGATGATGGTCTTGCAGCGGATCAGGCTCGGGCGGTGGTCGGCCTTGGCCTTATCCAGCGCCTGCGCGACCTTGCCCGCATCGAGGCCGTCGCACTCGATCGTGTGCCAGCCGCTCGCCGCGTGGCGGGCCATGACGTCTTCGGACCGGCTGAGTTCGGTCGACCCGTCGATGGTGATCTTGTTGTCGTCCCACAGCACGATCAGCCGGCCGAGCTTCAGATGCCCGGCAAGCCCAACCGCCTCGTGATTGATGCCTTCCATCAGGCAGCCGTCGCCGGCGATGACATAGGTGTGGTGATCGACCAGATCGTCTCCGTAGAGCGCGTTCAGGTGCCGCTCGGCGATCGCCATGCCGACCGCGGTGGCGAGGCCCTGCCCCAGCGGCCCGGTGGTCGTCTCGACCCCCGCCAGCTCGAAATTCTCGGGGTGGCCGGCGCAGGGACTATGTAGCTGGCGGAAGCGCTTGATGTCGTCGAGCGTCGGACGCTCGTAACCGGTCAGGTGCAGCAGCGCGTAGATCAGCATCGAGCCGTGGCCGGCCGACAGCACGAAGCGGTCGCGATCGGGCCACTTGGGATCGGCCGGATCGTATTTCATCACCTTGGTGAACAGGGCGGTGGCGGCATCCGCCATTCCCATCGGCATGCCCGGGTGACCGCTATTGGCGGCCTCGACCGCGTCCATGGCCAAGGCCCTGATGGCATTGGCGAGACGGCGCTGGGTCGGCTGCATCGTGACTCCGCTTTTCATGACGGCGCCGCACCGGACTCGGCCGCGCCGGTAGTGCGGCTCCTTTGGGCGGTGAGCCGTTGAGCGTCAACCTCCGCGCCGCTTGGCAGGGCGCTTTGAGAGGCATAGGTCAGGGCCCATGACACAAGAAGCATTGGAAGCGGCATTGACGCGCGCCGAGCGGGCGCTCGCCCGGATCGAGCGCGTCGCGGAACAGGTCGGCAAGCGCGGCGCGGGCGAGGAACGGTTGCGCGAAAAGGTCCGGGCCGCGATCGCCGAGCTCGACCAGCTTATCGGCAAGGTGGAGGCGTAGGAAATGGCCGAGATCGCGATCGAAATCGCCGGACGCCACTACAAGGTCGCCTGCCGCGACGGCGAGGAACAGAATCTGCGCCACGCCGCCGAAATGGTGGATGCCAAGGGACGCGAGGCTCTAGCCGGGCTGGGCGCCTTGTCGGAAGGGCGCACCCTGCTGTTCGCCTCGCTGCTGCTGGCCGACCAATTGATCGAAAAGCGCGGGGTCGTCTCGCCGCCGCCGTCGATGCCGCCCGATCCGCAGGTGGTGCGCCGGGTCGATGCGCTTGCCGAGCGGCTCGAGCTTCTCGCCGCCAAGCTTGAGAAAGAAGTGGCTAGCGCCTAGATAGGAAAAGACGGGTACTGCCTGGCACGCGCCTCATGAAATCCCTGAGGCTATTCCCGATCCATGGGGGCTGTCCCTGGCTGGGCCCTGGCTTGGCACATATGGCTCCCACCTGACGTTACCGGCGTCAGAGGATTACAAGGCTCCGACCTATGGTGGTCCCGTCACCCTCCCCCTCCCCCGCCGACAAGTCCGCGCTGCGCGCCGAGTTTCGCACCCGGCGGCGCGACTTTGCGGCGAGCCTCACGCCCGCCACGCGCAAGGCGCTGGAAGACGAACTCACCGCCGCACTCGAACCCTTGCTGTTCGGTGCCTCCGTGGTCGCCGCCTATCAGCCGATGAAAGACGAAATCAGCCCTTTGGGTGCGCTCGACCGGGCGCGGGCGATGGGCAAGGAGACCGCCCTTCCCGCATTCGCCGCGCGCGATTCGCGCATGACCTTCCGCAGTGGCGAGGCGAGCGAGCCTGGGCCGTGGGGGCTGCTCCAGCCGCCCCTGACGGCGCCGCCGCGGCAACCCGATCTCGTTCTTCTTCCGCTGGTCGCCTGCGACCTTGAGGGCAATCGGATCGGCATGGGTCAGGGTCATTACGATCGTGCGCTCAAAGGCTTGCGGCCAACTGCGCGGCTGGTGGGAATCGGCTGGGACTTTCAGTTGCTGGAGGTCGCCATCCCGGCCGATCCGTGGGATCAGCGGCTGGACGCCTTCGCCTCCCCGGCCGGCCTCAAGGAGTTTGGAAAGCAGTGATTCCCGAAGAAGAACCGCGTCCCCGCCCAGCCGCCGGCGTCTTCATGATCATCGGCATCATCATCGTCTGGTCGGTGCTGATCGCCTCGATCTCGGACGTGGTCAGCCGCTGGCCAGCTTTGGTTCAGCTCCTTTTCTACATGATCGCGGGCATCGTCTGGATCCTGCCGCTGCGCCCGATCCTGCGCTGGAGCGAGACCGGACGGTGGCGGGCAGACCCGCCGAACCCTTGAATTTTTCGGCTGAGTTAGCTACCTCATACACCTTCCCATGACCTCCGTGACCCTTCCTTCCGACCGGCCCGGCCCGGTGAGCCAGGCCATGAGCCTGCTGCGCGCCCGCCCGCGTGAAAGCGCCGGTGCGGGGTTGCTGGCGCTCGCCGCCTGCCTGTCGGTCGCGGCCTTCGCCAACGACAGTCGCGCGCTGCCCGCCCAGCCGCAGGCGCCGGTCGAAGCGGCCACGCCGTCGGTGCAGGACCTTAATCCGTTCGCCGTTCGCCAGATCGCGCCGACCGACGCGCAGAAGCTCAATGCCGCGGTGCCGCTCGCCGGCGGGCCGAACCCCGCCGCGACGCCCTTCGTGCTCAAGGCCGACGCCAAGACCTATAACCGCGCGCTCGAATGCCTGACGCAGGCGGTTTATTACGAAGCCGCGCGCGAGCCGGAGGAAGGCCAGCGCGGGGTTGCGCAGGTGGTACTTAACCGGATGCGCCACCCCGCCTATCCGGCGAGTGTCTGCGCGGTGGTCTACCAGGGCGCCGAACGCCCGACCGGTTGCCAGTTCAGCTTCACCTGCGACGGCTCGCTCGCCCGCGCGCCGATGCGCGACTATTGGGACCGCGCCCGCCGCGTCGCCGACGAAGCGCTGAAGGGCTATGTCGCCGCGTCGGTCGGCAATGCCACCCATTACCACGCCGATTATGTCGCGCCCTACTGGGCGCCGACGCTGACCAAAAATGCTGTCATCGGCGCGCACATTTTTTATCGCTGGAAAGGCGGCTGGGGACAGCCCGCCGCGTTTACTCAAAGTTGGGCCAAGCGCGAAAGCGATCCCGCCTTCCTGCGCAGCGCCGCGCTGGCGGCCGAAGCACGCTATGCGGCGATGACGCCCGACACGACGGTGGCCACCACATTCGCCGAAGCGCGCCAGAACCTCCCGCCCGAGCTCGCCAAGCTGGTCGCGCCCGAGATTGCTGCAGGTGGCGGCAAGCGCGTCGCGTTGCGTCTCGAAGCGCGCAAGCGGGTCGAGGAAGCGACGCGGGACGCCAAGCCCGCCGAAGGTGGCTCCAGCAGCCTCAATTGGGGCCTGACTGGCGCGCCCGTGGGCGAGGCCGAGCAGGCGCCGCTCGGCCGCAAGCCTGCCGATCCGGCAACGGCGTCCGCGGCAGCCAACGCCGCTCCGACCGGCGCGCAATAAACGCAGCTTTGCGGCGACCGCGATAGAGCGGTCCTGCGGCGGTGCCGCACTTCCATTGATGTGGGGAAATGGCGCGAGTGACGGGGCTCGAACCCGCGACCTCCGGCGTGACAGGCCGGCGCTCTAACCAACTGAGCTACACCCGCGTTTGGTGTGGGCGGCCAACTAGGAGACATGGCCGGGAGCGTCAACCGCCTTTCTTGAGGCGGCATGCAGATATTGTCGGTGAGCCCGCCTAGGGACGCCCGACCAGCTTGGGATCGGGCGCGATCGGTTCGTCCTCCTCCTCTTCCTCGCCGGCGTGGGTCAGGGTGCCCTGCTCGAACAGGAATCCCGCGATATCGGGGGTGCCGGCGGCAGCGAACACGGTCTTGAGGATGATCAGCAGGGGAATCGCGAGCAAGGCGCCCGTGGTGCCCCATACCCATGCCCAGAAGCTCAGCGAGAGGAGGATCAGCAGCGGATTGATCCGCACGCGCTTGCCCACGATCAGCGGCGTGATGGCATTCGCTTCCACCATGTGCATGCCGATGAAGATCAACGGCGGCAGGAAGGCGGTCCAGGGATCGGAAAAACTGATCAGCCCGCCCAGCGCCAGCAGCAGCGCCGCGGCGATCGGGCCGAGATAGGGGATGTAATTCAGCACCGCGACGATACCGCCCCACATCAGCGGCGAATCCATGCCGAGCCACCACAGGATCAGCGCCACCAGCGTGCCCAGCGTCACGTTGATGAAGGTGATGGTGCCGAGATAGGTCGAGGTCGCGGCGACGACCTGCTGGATCACCCGCGCGGTGGTCAGCGCGCCTTCGAAACTGCCGCGGCTGGTGATGGTTTGCTTCCGCATGCCGGTCCAGCCGGAGAGGAAGAAGAAGATCACCAGCAGCGCGAAGAATAGCTGGATCAGCGCATGCGGGGCCGAGCTGGTCAGCAGGTCCATCATGCTGTTGGGTGTTTCCACCTGCACCGTCCGCGCGCCGCCGACACCGGTCGGACCCGCGGTCGGCAACTGGCTGATGATCTTGTCGACGAAGCGTTCGAGATTCTTCACCAGCGCGAGGATCGGCTCCAGCGCGTCGCGGACGCGTCCGATCCGTTCGGGCAGCAGGGTGACCCAGTCGATCGCGGGGATGACGATCGACAGCAAGGCGAACGCCATCACCGCGAGAAACAGGATGATGCACGCGAATGCCGACAGAGCGGAGGGCAGCCCGCGCCGTTCGAACCATTCGAGCAAGGGCACCAGCGCGATCGCGATGACCAGGGCGGCGGTGACCGGCAGAAAGAACTCGGCCCCCGCCCGCAGCGCAAAGGGAATGGCGAAGATCAGGCCCGCGCCCGCGATCAGCGTCAGCGAGGCGAGCAGCCGGTCGCGCTTGATGGTGATCCCTTCGGCGATGACCGCCGCATCGTCCTCGGGCTGATCGGGGCGGGTGATGGGCGCGTCCATGGCGCCACTCTAATCAGCCGCGGGGCGGGACGCCAGCGGCCCTGAGATGCGGTCCCAGCCGTCCGCTCGCCGCCAGAAAGAACATCCGGAAATCACTGCGCAGGCTCCACCACGGATAAGTGAAGGTCGCCGGCCGGTTCTTCTCGACAAAAAAATGCGCGAACCAGGCGAAGCCGTAGCCAGCGAGCGGCATGGCAAGCAGCCACCACCAGTTGCCGGTGACCGCCAGCGCGATCGCGGCGGCGATGACCAACGCGGTGCCGGCGTAATGAAGCGCTCGGGTCCGCTGCCCTGCATGCTCGCGCAGGTAATAGGGCCAGAAGTCCTCGAAGGTCTTGTAGGTGCGCTCGGCCATGCCGGCAGCCTAGCGAGTGGCCTCGGCCTCCTCAACCGGGTTCGACGGCGGCACGGTGGGGCCGGTCTGCTCCTCCCCCGTCACGCTCTCGACCGCGATCCCCGCGGTGAGGCCATGCACCAGGGTCGAAAAGAGAATGGTGCCCGCGATGGTCGCCCACAGCTCATATTCGTTGGTCAGCTTCACGTGGTGACCGGCATAAGCGAGATAATAGATCGATCCGATCCCGCGCACGCCATAGAACGCGACCACCGCCCGCTCGCGCCCGTGCAGTCCGGTGCCGACCAGCGACAGCCACGCCGCGACCGGCCGGATCACGAGGATCAGTACGGCGGCGATCATCGCATTGGCGGGCGTGAAGTGCGGCCACAGGACCGGCAGCACCGCGCCCAGACCGACCAGCAGAATGGCGGTCAGCGCATGCTCCAGCGATTCGGAGAAATCGTGCAGCCGCTTGTGGAAATCGTGCGAGCTTTCGGATCGGCGGAGGGTCAATCCGGCGACAAAGGCGGCGATGAAGCCATAGCCTTCGATAAGCTCGGTCGCGCCGTAGGCGAGGAGCACCCCGGCAAAGGCGATCACCCCGCTTTCGGTCCGGGCCAGCGCGTTCTCACGCGGCCAATCGAACAGCAATTTGCCCAGCAGCCAGCCGACCGCCGCGCCCGACATCCCGCCGACGACGATCCGGTAAAGCACGTCGCGAAGCGCCCATTCGCCGGCGAGATCCCAGCTGATCATCCCCGCGCCGGCGACGAGGATGCCGAGATGCACGAAGGGAAACGCCAGACCGTCATTCAGGCCCGCTTCGGTGGTCAGCGTGAAGCGAACCGGATGCTCGCCCCCCTGGAGCGGCGGCCCGACCGCCACATCGGCGGCCAGCACCGGATCGGTCGGCGCCAGCACCGCGCCCAGCAGCAGCGCGCCGGCAAAGGTCATGCCAGCCGCGAACCAGCCGAACAGCGACAGGGCGGCGATGCACAGCGGCATGGCGATCAGCAGCAGGCGCACGGTCGGCGCCCATTGCTTGCGATCGACGAGGCGGTCGATCCGGAGCCCGGTGCCGAACAGGCCGACGATCACGCAGATCTCGGCCATGATCTCCCACCCGCGCGGCTCTTCCACCGGGTTCAGCGCCGCGCGCATGCCCGGAAAAGGCAGAAAGGCGAGAAAGCCGACCAGGATCAGCAAGGCCGACGCGGCCGGCTCTCGCCCGGAGAAGAAGCGGGGCAGCCAGAAGGCGATCAGGATGGCGAGGCCGACCCCGGCCAGCCCGATGTGATAGGTTTCAAATCCAAACATGTCCGCGCTCAATGCTCTTGAGCGCGGTTCGGGCGCGAACACAAGCCGGTCAGGGTCACCAAGGTCACCGGTGACGGGGTGTTCGCGCGATGTGACTTTGGCGGCATGAATGGCTGAATTGCGCGATTTAGGGGCGAGAAACGAAGGTCACACGCTGTGACCTACAGCGCTGGCGCGAGGACCCGGACAGGGACAAGAATCGACGAGGGAAAGAACCTGGCGGCGCACCGCCTCGGTTAGCTGAGCAATCGAAATCCTATTTTGCAAGCGGTGGTTGGATGTCTGCTTTGGGTGGTTAGCGGACCTTCCGCTCTCGCCATATCGCTGCTGCCTCCATGCAGATGGAGAGAACATAGACCAGCGATACAATGTAGCTCGCCTTCTCACCGTCATAGTCCACCCATCCCGCCAGATGTAGAAGCTGACCAACGAGATTGATGGCTACGACAGGCAGCAGCAGCGAAAGCAAGGAAGCCGGTGCGATGAGGCGGTCTAGAGGCTTCATCGCTTAATGGTAGCTCACCGTCGAATGTCCGCAATGGGCGGAAAGCGGACATCCTTAGTCAGCCAGAAAAGCCTTTATCTGGGAGCCAGTGCCAGGAAGCGTTGCTCTGAGTTCTTGGTCATGAAGTCGGCTGCGAAAGATACTCGGCCCCGCCGCATCTCAATCACCGCAACCTTGTTGCCCCAAAGGTTACGATGGAGATCAACGGACGTGACATCTGACAGAGCGAGTTGCTGATCTCGCGGTAGAAAGAGCGTTTCGTCCTTGCTCGTGACGAGATAAGGACCATGCCACAAGGCTTCCCACGCTGGAGGCCAGATGCGCCAAACCCAGAACAGTATCGCCCCGTGACCCATTAGCGCTTTGGGAGTTGTAAGCGCGCCCATTATGAATTCGACATCGTGAGAAAGGGAGTAGCCCTTCACGGCGAAATTCACGATAATGAACAGATAGAAGGCAAGGGGCATCAGCAAGGCTACGATTGCTCTTCCAGTCGCCGCTTTTGCGTGGCACCTCCTCAATTCCATACAAGTAGCCTAAAATGCTACCCCAATGTCCGCAATGGGTGGAAAGCGGACCTTAGCGAGGAGGCCAAGCTAGCCGTTTCCACATGTGGCCGCATCGTGCGTATCCCTCCTCGCCCGGCATGTCGAAACCCTGCGGGTTATGGATCAAGATGTTGCTGTTCCGGCCCATCACGAAGTTATCAACAACGCCCTCTTCCGACCAGAAGATCACTGGTGTCCCGTTCGCATTATCGAAGTAGACCTTCTCAAACG